>OHIB01000004.1_pt1 | contig 310143 bp, 326 predicted proteins | sample 1568181 | NCBI WGS metagenome assembly OHIB01 (sample SAMEA3879506, study PRJEB24766) | human gut metagenome | biome: human-associated habitat; feature: feces | place: USA | collected 1985/1987
TGGGCAAGCCCGTGCTGCCCATCGAGAGCCAGACCGTGGAGCAGCTGGTCACCGCCGGTATCACCACCGTGGCCGCGCTGGTCGCGTGGTGGAAGAACAACAGCTTCACCACCGCAGCCCTTCAGGCAGACCAGACCTACGACAAGCTGAAGGCACAGGGAAAGTAAGTTACACAGCGATACAGAGCACGAAAATAATCTGATGCTGTGTGCCATTTTGCGCCACTTTTTGCGCCACTGATTTAGGGAAGTTGTGGTAAAATAAGGGTAATCAAGGCGCTTCTTTCTAAAAACCAAAGGACGGCTACAAAAAGAAAAATCCCCAAAAAGCTAGGCACAAAGCCGCTTTTTGGGGATTTTGCTTTGGAGCTACTGACCTGATTCGAACAGGCGACCTGCTCATTACGAGTGAGCTGCTCTACCAGCTGAGCCACAGTAGCAGATAAAATTTTCTTGCATGTTCTGCAACGAGAAATATTCTATCATACTTCCTGTGCGCTGTCAAGATTTGATTTTGCGGCAGAACAGGTGCAAATAGTCTGTGACGCAAAAATATAACTGCCCTCCGAGAAAAAACTCGAAGAGCAGCCTTGCACACAAGAATAATCAGTTGAACAGCTTACGGCCGATCCAGATGCAGATGCAGGCACCCACAACGGAAACGAGGATCTCACCCACGATGCCGGTAGCGCTCAGACCAATCAGGCCGAATACGATGCTGCCTACAAAACCGCCCAGAATGCCCAGCACGATATTGTGCACGGTGGAAGTTTCGCTGCCCATAATGCGGCCGGCGATGTAACCAGCCAGAGCGCCGATCAACAGACTGAAAATAAAACCAAACATAATATTCTACCTCCTGAGTTTTAAAGCTCTGCGCTCTGCCCGGCGGTTTCCCGGGCAAAGCGGCAAATATCCTTCAAACAACATTTTTCGCATTCTGGTTTGCGCGCATTGCACACTGCCCGACCATGCATCACAAAGCGGTGGCACAGGTCGCTGCCTTCTTCCGGAGGAACGATCTTCCACAGGGCCATTTCCACCTTCTGCGGTTCCTTGATGCCGTCCACAAGGCCGATCTTGTTGCACAGCCGAATGCAGTGGGTGTCTGTTACGATAGCAGGCTTGCCAAACACATCGCCCATGATAAGGTTTGCGCTCTTGCGGCCTACGCCGGGCAGGGCGAGCAGCTCTTCAAAGGTGGTGGGCACCTGACAACCGTATTTATCGCGCAGCACCCGCATACAGGCGGAGATATCCCGCGCTTTGGAGTGTCCCAACCCGCAGGGCTTGACGATGGCTTCAATGTCTTCGGGTTCCGCAGCAGCCAGCGCAGCAACATTGGGATATTTGGCAAACAGGTCTTCCACCACAATGTTCACGCGGGCATCGGTGCACTGGGCTGCCAGGCGCACGCTGACCAGAAGCTGCCAGGCGTGGTCATAATCCAATGTACAGCCGGCGTCTGGGTATTCTTTTTTTAACCGGTCGATCACTTCCAGCGCCAGCGCCTTTTTTGCAGTAAGGTCTTCTGGTGCTTTTTTGCGAACAGGCATTTCATCCACTCCCATCGAGAAAAGCTGATACGATAATACCATGTTTTGCGTTTTTTGTAAACTGCGGGCAAAAATTATCTGAGAATGATTTTCAGATAAAACCTTGCTCTTACTGCCAAAATGCGATATACTATAGAAAAATGCTGGGGAAATCGCGCCTCGGTACGGGAGGAGGAAAACACGATGAACGAACCACTGGCACAGCGTCTGCGGCCCAAAACACTGGCAGATGTCTGCGGTCAGCAGCATCTGCTGGCACCGGGCAGGGTGTTCCGCCGTACCATCGAGAGCGGACGCATCCCGAACATGATCTTCTACGGCCCGTCCGGTACCGGAAAAACGACGGTGGCACGCATCATTGCAGAAAACAGCGGTATGACGCTGCATAAGCTCAATGGCACTTCCTGCGGCACCGGGGACATCAAGGCGGTGCTCAAGGATATCGGCACGCTGGCAGGTGCGGGAGGCATCCTGCTGTATCTGGACGAGATCCAGTACCTGAACAAAAAACAGCAGCAGAGCCTGCTGGAATGCATTGAGGACGGCTCGGTGACGCTCATTGCATCCACCACCGAAAATCCATACTTCTACATTTATAATGCGCTGCTGTCCCGCTGTACGGTGTTTGAGTTCAAATCACTTTCGGCAGCGGATGTGGAGCGTGGGGTGCACAATGCACTGAAAAAGCTTTCGGAAGGGGAGAGCACAAAGGTCTGCATGGACGAGGATGCCTGTGCCTACCTTGCCGAGAGCGCAGGCGGCGACCTGCGCAAGGCGCTGGGCTGTCTTGATTTTGCGGTGACGGCAGCTCCCATTGAGGATGGGGAAAAGCACATTACGCTGGAAATGATCCAGCAGGTCACCCGCCGCACTGCCATGCGGTATGACCGGGAGGGCGATGACCACTACGACATCGTGTCAGCCTACCAGAAGTCCATGCGCGGCTCCGACCCGGATGCGGCGCTGCATTATCTGGCCCGTCTACTGGAAGCAGGAGATCTGCCCTCGGCCTGCCGTCGCCTGATGGTATGTGCCTGCGAGGATGTGGGCCTTGCCTATCCACAGATCATCCCCATTGTGAAGGCGGCAATTGATGCCGCCAACATGGTGGGCCTGCCGGAAGCACGGCTCCCGCTGGCAGATGCCGTCATTCTGGTGGCCACCAGTCCCAAGTCCAACAGTGCCCATGATGCCATCAACGCGGCCATTGCGGATGTGCAGGCGGGCCGTACCGGGCCGATCCCACGCCAACTGCAGAACAAGCACTACGACGGTGAGGATGCGCTGGTAAAGGGACAGAATTACAAATACGCCCATGATTACGACCATCACTGGGTGGAACAGCAATACCTGCCAGATGCCATCAAGGACGTGAAATATTACACCTTTGGCGATAACAAAAATGAGCAGGCGGCCCGTGCCTACTGGGCAAAGATCAAGGGCGAAGAGAACGTCTGAGCCACGCCTTACACCCAAAACCCAAAAACAAAGAAAAAGGAGAACGATATGCGATATTCCAAACAGCGCGAGCTGGTCATGCAGACGGTGCAGAACCTGTGCGACCACCCCACCGCCGAGGAAATTTATGATGCTGCGGTCAAGGAATGCCCGGGCCTGAGCCTTGGCACCGTATACCGTAACCTGAATAGTCTGGTGGATGCGGGCCGGGTGCGCCGGGTGTCCATTCCAGGCAAGGCTGACCGCTTTGACCACACGCTGCCCTGGCACAGCCATCTGTACTGCACCGTGTGCGGCAACGTGACCGATGCCGAGGTGGACGAAAAGCAGGTAATGAAGCTGGTGAAAAACCAGAAGGGCCATGTGCAGGACTGCGCTGTTGTGCTGATCGGCGTATGCGAGGCCTGCTGCGAGAAGCAGGTGCAGGAAAACGCCCACTGAACCATAAAATTTGCACGGAACCTCTTGCCCGGAGCGTATAAACAGGGTATACTATAGAGAAGGCTCTTTTCAGAAAGTGCAAGTAGATTTTCGCCGCACAGGGCGCTTCGGCCCGGCGGAGAAGGATGGTTTGATTGGAATACATTAGTTTTGAACATAATAACATTGCCGCTGAGCTGGTAAAGCAGGCCTATGATACGCCGCCGCTGGCCTTTGTGCACAGCTATGGCTGTCAGCAGAACGTGAACGACGGCGAGCGGATCAAGGGCGTGCTGATGGACATCGGCTATGGCCTGTGCGATAAGCCCGAGGATGCAGACCTGATCCTCTTCAACACCTGCGCCGTGCGTGAGCATGCCGAGCAGCGTGTGTTCGGCAATGTAGGTGCCCTGAAGGGACTCAAGGAAAAAAAGCATGATCTCATCATCGGCCTGTGCGGATGCATGGCCAACCAGAAGCACGTGGTAGAAAAGCTGCGCCAGAGCTATCCTTACGTTGACCTTGTGTTTGGCGTGGACGGCATCGACACCCTGCCGCAGCTCATTGCCCAGAAGCTGCAGAAGCATAAGCGTGTGCTGATGGAGCCCGCCCAGCGCCCGGTCATCGTGGAGAATATCCCCATCCGGCGTGAGAGCGAGTTCCGCGCATGGCTGCCCATCATGTACGGCTGCGACAACTTCTGCACCTACTGCATCGTGCCTTATGTGCGCGGCCGCGAGAAGAGCCGCAAGCCCGGTGATATCCTTGCTGAATTCCGCGGTCTTGTGGAGGCAGGCTATAAGGAGATCACATTGCTGGGACAGAACGTCAACAGCTACGGCAAGGGTCTGGAAGAAAAGGTGGACTTTTCTGATCTGCTCAACCTGCTGTGCACGGTGCCCGGCGATTATCACATCCGCTTTATGACCAGCCACCCCAAGGATGCCAGCCACAAGCTGATCGACACCATTGCCGCCCAGCCGAAGCTGTGCAAGCACCTGCACCTGCCGGTGCAGTGCGGCTCCGATGAACTGCTGAAGAAGATGAACCGCCACTACACGGTGGAGCAGTACATGGAGCTGATCGAATACGCTCGCAAAACGGTGCCCGGCATCACCTTTTCCAGTGACATCATCGTTGGCTTCCCCGGCGAGACCGAAGCGGACTTTGTAAAGACGCTGGAACTGGTGCAGAAGGTGGGCTATATGCAGCTGTTCACCTTTATCTATTCCAAGCGCACCGGCACCAAGGCTGCCGAAATGCCGGACCCCACCCCCCGTAAGGAAAAGACCGACCGCATGACCCGCCTGCTCAAGGTGCAGGACGAGATCGCCATGGCGCTGGTCAAGGCGCAGGTTGGTCAGACTGTGAAGGTACTGGTAGAGGGCTTTGGCCGCAATGAGGGCACCCTCTCCGGCCGTCTGGACAACAACCTGACGGTGGAGTTCACGGCAGACGCTTCCCTGATGGGCAGCTATGCCAACGTACATCTCACGGGCGCACGGGCGACTGTGCTGCTGGGTGAGCTTGCCTGAGTGATTCCGGGGCAGTGCCCCTGAACGTATAAAATAAGAAGGAGACCATTCAAATGGATTGCATTGATCTTTTCAAGCGCGCAGCCGTTGCGCTGCAGACCGATAGCCGCTACCTCGTTCTGGATCAGACCCGCAAGGCAAACGATAAGGACGAAGAGCTGCAGAACCTGATCGGCGAGTTCAACCTCGCCCGCATGGATCTGAACAATGAGATCGGCAAGAGCGAGCGCAACGATGCCCGCATCGCCGAACTGAACGAAAAGGTGAACAGCCTGTACGGCCAGATCATGGGCAACGAGGGCATGGTGGCTTACAACGAGGCCAAGCGTGACTGCGAGAACCTCGTGAACTATATCGATGCCATCATCAACACTGCCATGAATGGCGGCGACCCCATGACGGTACAGGAGCCTTCTGCTTCCTGCACCGGCAGCTGCTCCACCTGCGGCGGCTGCCACTAAAACCGGCAAAAACAAAACGCGGCTGTGCAAAACAGACCGCGTTTTGTTTGCAAAAGCGGTTACAAGCCGCAAACTTGTGCACAGAACCATAGAACGGGAGAGAGGGTAAACCATGGCAGAGCTGTCGCCCATGATGCAGCAATATCTTGAGATCAAAAAACAACATAAGGACGAAATTCTGTTTTACCGCATCGGCGATTTTTATGAGATGTTCTTTGACGATGCCCTGACGGCATCCAAGGAACTGGATCTGACCCTGACCGGCAAGCAGTGCGGCATGGAAGAGCGGGCACCCATGTGCGGCGTGCCCTTCCACAGCTACGAGGGATATGTGGCGCGGCTGATCGCCAAGGGCTACAAAGTAGCCATCTGTGAGCAGGTGGAAGACCCGGCCAAGGCCAAGGGCCTTGTCAAGCGGGACATCATCCGCGTGGTCACACCCGGCACGGTCATTGAGAGCAGTATGCTGCAGGATGACCGCAATAACTACATTGCCAGTATCTTCCTCAAAGGAAAGAAAGCAGGTTTGTGCTTTGCGGATGTCTCTACCGGTACGGCCCATATCACAGAGCTGAATGCAGACAAGATCGCCCCGGCGGTCATTACGGAGCTGTGCCGCTACCATCCCAGCGAAGTGCTGATGAATCCGGGTCTGCTGGACTGCCGCGAGGTGACGGCGTACATCAAAAAGAATATGACTTGTTCGGTGGAGCTGATCGAAGAGGAGCGCTATGCACCGGGCCTTGTGGCGGCATCGCTGGAAAACCAGTTTGGCCGTGACTGGGCGCAGGCCACCGGCATTGCAGCGGACGGCCTTGTGCGCTTTGCCATGGCGGCACTGCTGGAATATCTGCACGATACCCAGATCAAGGGCGTGGAACGTCTGAAAACGGTCATAACCTATAATAAGGCCCAGTTCATGCGTCTTTCGCCCGTGACCCGCGCCAATCTGGAGCTGACCGAGACGCTGCGCGGCCGCGAAAAGCGGGGCACGCTGCTCTGGGTGCTGGATAAGACCAGTACATCCATGGGCAAGCGTATGCTGCGCAGCTGGATCGAGCAGCCGCTTATTTCCAGTGCACTCATCAACCACCGCCTGAACGCTGTGGAGAGCCTTGTCAAGCAGACCATGGCCCGCGGCGACCTGACCGAAGAGCTGGGTTACATTGCGGATATGGAACGCCTGATGACCCGCACGGTTTACGGCTCTGCCACACCCAAGGAGATCTATACGCTGGCCCAGACCTGCGACCGGCTGCCCGGCCTGCGCAGGCTGGCTGAGGCCTGCGGCTGCCCGGAGCTTGCTGAACTGGCAGTACAGATCGATCCGTTGGAGGACATCAAGGCCCGTATTTATGCGGCGGTGGACCCGGAAGCGCCCTCTACCCTCAAGGATGGCGGTGTCATTGCCAAAGGCTACCATGCCGAAGTGGACGAGCTGCGTTCCATCCGCGACAATACCAAGGGCGTTCTGGCGCAGCTGGAAGCCCGCCTGCGGCAGGAGACCGGCATCCCCAAGCTGAAGATCGGCTATAACCATGTGTTTGGCTACTTCATCGAGGTAAGCAACTCCTATAAGAACATGGTGCCGGAGACCTACATCCGCAAGCAGACCCTGACTTCCGGCGAACGCTACATCACGCAGGAACTGAAGGAGCTGGAAAGCAAGATCTTAGGTGCCCACGAACGGCTCATCACGCTGGAGCACCGCCTGTTCAGCGAACTGCTGGAAAGCATTAGCGCTCAGCTGGACCGCATCCAGCGCACGGCCAATGCGGTGGCCCAGCTGGATGTGCTCACGGCGCTGGCGCAGGTGGCAGCGGAAAACAACTACTGCCGTCCCATCGTGGACGACAGTGACGAGCTGACCATCACCGAGGGCCGTCACCCTGTGGTGGAGCAGATGCTGAAAGGCAGCCTGTTTGTGCCCAATGATACCACCCTGAACTGCGGTGCAGACCGCTGCCTGATCATCACCGGCCCTAACATGGCAGGTAAATCCACGTACATGCGCCAGAATGCACTGATCGCGCTGATGGCGCAGATCGGCTCCTTTGTACCGGCTTCCAGCTGCCATGTGGGTGTGGTGGATGCCATTTTCACTCGCATCGGTGCGTCGGACGACCTGTCTGCCGGTCAGTCCACCTTTATGGTGGAGATGACCGAGGTAGCGGAGATCCTGAAAAATGCCACCGCCAAAAGCCTTGTGGTGCTGGACGAGATCGGCCGCGGCACTTCCACCTTTGACGGTATGAGCATTGCCCGCGCCGTAGTGGAGCACATTGCAGACCCCGCCAAGGGCCTTGGCTGCAAGACTCTGTTTGCCACCCACTACCACGAGCTGACCGAGCTGGAAGGCGGCGTGGACGGCGTAAAAAACTACAATATTGCAGTAAAAAAACGCGGCGAGGACATCACCTTCCTGCGCCGCATCGTGCGCGGCCCGGCGGATGACAGCTACGGCATCGAGGTGGCAAAGCTGGCAGGTCTGCCCGGCAGCGTGACCCGCCGCGCCCACGAGGTGCTGCGCACGCTGGAAGCAACTGCACCTAAAAATAAAGTAGAGCAGATGGATTTTGATGCCCTGCAGGAGTATAACTCTCCGGCTGTGCCCAGCGAGATGATGGACAAGCTGGAAGCTCTGGATGTGGAAACACTCACCCCCATTGAGGCTTTGAACTTCCTCTACGAGCTGAAAAAGACCCTGAAGGGCAGCCTGAACAGATGAAACTGCTCTACCTGACCCAGACCATACAAGGAGGGAAAACACCATGGCAGTGATCCATGTTCTGGATAAGCACACAGCCGAGCTGATCGCAGCCGGTGAGGTGGTCGAGCGTCCGGCATCCGTTGTTAAGGAGCTGCTGGAAAACTCCATTGATGCCGGTGCCACGCAGGTGACCGTCAGCATTGAATCCGGCGGCGTCAAGCTGATCGAAATCAGCGATAACGGCACCGGCATCGAGGCAGAATATATCTCCACGGCGTTTATCCGCCACGCCACCAGCAAAATTGAAACACCGGACGATCTGACCAACATCCATACGCTTGGCTTCCGCGGTGAAGCACTGGCATCCATTGCCAGCGTGGCCCGTGTAGAGCTGACCACCCGAACAGAGGTGGACGAGTTTGCCACGGTCTACCGCATTGAGGGCGGGGAAGAGGTCTCCCGTGAGCCGGGTGCCAGAGCTGTGGGCACCACCATCCGGGTAAAGGATCTGTTTTACAACACGCCTGCCCGCATGAAGTTCCTCAAAAAGGACTCCTCCGAGGGCACCTTTGTGTCGGATACAGTTACCCATGTAGCGCTCAGCCACCCAGAAGTCAGCGTCAAGTTCATCCGCGAGGGCAAGCTGCAGTATGTCACGCCCGGCGACGGCCAGCTGCGCGGTGCAGCCTATGCGGTGCTGGGTCGGGAGTTCAGCCGGGACCTCATTGAGCTGAAAAATCAGGAGGGCGTGTACCGCATCACCGGTCTGATTACCCCGCCCAAAAGCTGCCGCGCCAGCCGAAGTATGCAGCATTTTTACATCAATGGCCGCTATGTGCGCAACCGCACCATGATGGCCGGTATGGAGATGGCGTTCAAGGGTACCATGATGCAGGGCAAGTTCCCGGGCGGCATTCTGCTGCTGGAAATGCCGGCTGACCTTGTGGATGTCAATGTGCATCCGGCCAAGATCGAAGCCCGCTTTGCCCACGAAAATGATGTTTTTGATGTGGTGTATCATGCCGTCAAGCTGGCATTGGCTCAGCCCGGCACTGGCGAACGGCTTTTTACCTTTGAAGCAGACAAAGAAGAAGAAAAAGCTGGAAATTCAAAAAAAGACACTGATATAATCAAAAATGATGTAAAGAATAATAACTTTACAGAACTTTCCGCGATCATTCGGGGGCAGGCAGACCCGGGCGTTCTGCCACAGCAGCACTGGGAACCGGCAAAACCCGCCGCAGCACCGCAGCAGCCTGCCCCGTCTGCTGCAATGCAAATACCGACAGCACCCAGTGTGCCGCGCTGGAAAGGCAGTGCTCAGAACGAGGATATGCTGGATCCGTTCGTGACCCTTCACAGCCCGAAGCTGGAAACGACAAAGGCACCAGAGCCGTTCCGTGCGGCGGCAAGTGAAACGCAGCTGGATGTGGAACCGGAATTTGGTGAGACAAAACTGCATTCGCCTCAGGACCATATGGCAGCGTGGAACCCTGCGCAGGAAGCACCAAAGGAAGAACCTGAGAGTGCACCCTGTGCAGAAACAGAACCGGATGCGCCGGAAGCGGCAGAACAGGAAACTGTACTGGCCGAGCCGGAGCAGATGAACTTTGATCCGACGGCGGATCAGCCGGAGCCGCTGCGCTATGTGGGCGAGGTGTTCAGAACATATATCCTTGCAGAACGCGGCGACGAGCTGTGCCTGATCGATAAACACGCTGCCCACGAGCGCCAGCTGTACGAAAAACTGGCCGCGAACTATGGCAATGTGCCCAGCCAGATGCTGCTGGAGCCTGCTGCCATCGACCTTGCTGCGGAGGAAAAGCAGGCCCTGCTGGATAACATTCCTCTGCTGGAAAATGCGGGCCTTGAGATCGCGGACTTTGGCGGCAATACCGTGGTGCTGCGCGCGGTGCCCGCAGATGTGGAGCCGCAGAATGCGGAAAGCCTGCTGGTGGAGATCGCAAATAAGCTGCTCAAGGGCGGCCATGATGCGCTGAACGAGCACACTGAGTGGGTGCTGCATTCTATCTCCTGCCGTGCAGCCATCAAGGCGGGGGACAAGTCCTCGCCGCAGGAACTGCTGGCGCTGGCCGAAAAGATCCTTTCCGGCGAGGTGCCGCCGTTCTGCCCGCATGGCCGCCCCTGCGTACTCAAATTGACCCGGAAGGAGCTGGAAAAGCAGTTTGGACGCATCGTATAAACATCCCGTGGTGGCCGTCGTCGGCCCTACCGCAACCGGAAAGACAGCGCTGGGCGTAGAACTTGCAAAACATTTTTCCGGCGAGGTCATCAGCTGTGATTCCATGCAGATCTATAAAGGTCTGGACATAGGCACGGCAAAGGTGACACTGGAGGAGACCTGCGGTATCCCGCATCACGGCGTGGATATCCTTACGCCGGACAAGGCTTTCAGCGTGGCAGACTTTACCGCCATGGCCGGAAAGCTGGAAGAAGAGATCTCTGCCCGGAAGAAGCTGCCCATCCTTGTGGGCGGCACAGGGCTGTATGTTCAGAGCTTTCTGTATGGGGTGCGCTTTACAGAGGAAAAAGCACCTGCCGGTCTGCGGGAGCAGCTGGCGGCGGAACTGGCTGCAAAAGGCGGTGCTGCCATGTACGAAGAACTGAAGCAGGCCGACCCGGAAGCTGCTGCGGCTATCCACCCGAACAATCAGGTGCGGGTGCTGCGCGCACTCGAACATTATCGTGCCACCGGCAAAAAGCTGAGCGAACAGAAGGCGGAGTCTCTCCCGCCGGAGCGGCCCTACCGCAGCCTGATCCTCGGTCTGGATTTCCCAGAGCGCGCGGTACTTTACCGCCGCATTGACCTGCGTGTGGACAAAATGCTGGAAGCGGGCCTTATAAAGGAAGCGGAGCATGTCTGGCAGAACCGGGAAAGCTTCCGCACGGCAGCGCAGGCCATCGGATACAAGGAGTTCTTTCCGTATTTTGAGCAGACGGCTCCACTGGAAGCCTGCACGGAAAAACTCAAGCAGGCGTCCCGCAACTATGCCAAGCGCCAGTTGACCTGGTTCCGCCATATGGACGGTGTGGTCTGGCTGGATGCCGGTGCACCGGATGCAGTGCAGACTGCCATCCGCAAAACTAGCGAATTTTTAGCGAAAGGATGATCGATATGCCGGATGAGACCCAGAAGGAACGCCATGCGCCGCATGTGCTTACCACTCTGGCAGGCGTGCTGATCGCGTTTCTGCTGCTGGCAGCAATTTATGTGGTGTATCAGGCCGCACATATCCTGTTTCCGCAGAATGTTTATGAGACTGCGCTGCCTGCGGTCATTTCGGATACGGTGGAAGCCGACGGAGTTCTGCTGTTCGACGAAAGCTATGTGGCAGGCAGCGGAAACCTTGGATATCTTGCTGCCGACGGCGAGCGTGTTTCAGCGGGCACTGCAGTGGCAGAGGTGTACAGCAACGCTTCGCAGGCTTCGCTGCGCCTGCAGCTGAACCAGCTGAATGATCAGATCGACCTGCTGCAGAAATCGCAGAACACTTCTGCGCTGCAGCTGGATACCCTTTTAAAAGAACGTTCTTCTGCGCTGTATGACCTGCTGGATACGCTGGACGACAGCGATTATGAAGCGGTGGATGATGATGCCAATGCCTACCTGCTGGCCCAGAACAAGCTCTGGGTGGTAACGGGCGAAGCTGCAAACTTTACCGATCAGATCACCGCGCTGGTCCAGCAGTCCCAGAGCGTGCAGGCGCAGCTGGGCAGCCCGGCGCAGATCACTGCACCGCAGACCGGCTATTTTGTGCGCTCTTCCAGCAGCGGACGGCTCAATGCCAGTGCCGATGATATCCTTGCACTGAACGCACAGGAGCTGCAGGGCTATCTGCAGTCCGACCCAGTGCTGGCACTGGATGGCTGCGCCGGTAAGATCGTGGCAGGGTTCACATGGCGCTATGTGGGCGTGTGCACTGCAAAGCAGGGCGAAAAGCTGCTGGGTCAGAACGGCAAGCCACTGAGCACAGCGGTGGAAATCAGCTTCCCGGGTCAGGTGGAGAACAGCCTCAAGGCCACCGTCACCGAGGTGGAGATCGATCAGGACAGCGGCCTTGCCCGCTTTGTGCTTGCCTGCAACTCCATCAACGGCGATGTGCTTTGCCTGAACCGGGCTGCAGCACGCATCTCGGTAGGAGAGCGCAGCGGCCTGCGGGTGCCTGCTGCGGCTGTGCACTATTTAAAAGAGGATGGCACCGAGGCACAAACGCAGGGCGAAAACTACATTCCCGGTGTGTACGTGAAACTTGGCAACATTGCCCGCTTCTGCCCGATCGACCCGGTGGACGCAGACCATCCCCTCATCACGGACGGCGATTACATCCTTGTTCTGCCCGAAGGGACCGAGGGCTCGGTCAGCAAGGTGAGGCTTTATGACGAAATAATCGTTTCCGGACAAAATTTGTATGATGGAAAGCTTTTGTAGTTATTGACATCTGAGGCAAAAAATCCGATAATAGATAAAGCTATTATTTGCATCTATTTGCAAAGAACGCCAGGCAGCGCCATGCTGCCCGAATGAAAGGAGCAGATTGTATGTCTTTGCTTGACAGCATTAAGAAAGGTCTGTTTGACCAGGAAGACGATTACGAGGATCAGTACATTGACGATGGCCCCCAGATGGTAAACAATAACAATGGCATCGGCCTTGGTGCCGACGACGAAAATGAAGAGCCTGTTGAGGGTGCCAAGAAGAACGGCAAGGTGGTCAACATCAATGCCACCACTCAGCTCAAGGTCGTTCTGGTCAAGCCTGAGCGTTTTGAGGATGCCAGTACCATTGCTGACCACCTGAACAACAAGCGCACCGTGGTGCTCAATCTGGAGTCCACCAACAAGGAAGTGTCCCGCCGTCTGGTGGATTTCCTGTCCGGTGTTGCATATGCAAACAATGGCCAGATCAAGCGCGTGGCCAACAGCACCTTCATCATCACTCCGTACAACGTGGATATCATGGGTGATCTGCTGGACGAGCTGGAGAACAATGGCGCGTTCTATTGATCCGCAGCCCAAGGCGGCACGCGGGTTCATCCCTGCGCGTACCGATGAAGAACGCTATCTCATGCGCCATATCGAGGACTTGGCCCACACGGCCTTTTCCCGGGACATTGCGCGGTATTCGGCTTTCCTGAGTGACCGCGAGCAAGACTTGGCCCGCGCGGCACTGGGCCGTGCCGGTGTGCAGGAGGGCTTCCGGTTTGAGGGCGGCTGGTTGAATGCGGAGCGCAAGGTGCTCTGTATCGAGCCGGAGTACAGCTGCGGCGAAGCACCCATCTGCTGTGTGCGGCTGCAATGCCGTGCACAGGCGGGGGCTGCGCTGCCCGCCCACAAGGATTACCTGGGCAGTCTGATGGGCCTTGAGCTGCGGCGCGAGGCGCTGGGAGATATCGTTCTGCCGGAGGATCAGCCGGGCACAGCTTATGTGTTTGCGCTGGAACCGGCAGCACAGCTGATCTGCCGGGAACTGTTTCAGGCTGGACACACGGAGCTGACCACGGAACTGCTGACGCTGGACGAGGTGCCGCAGTTTCCGCAGGCGGAGCGTGAGATGCACAGTGCAACGGTATCGTCCCTGCGGCTGGACGCTGTGCTGGCAGCTATGCTGCACTGCAGCCGAGGACAGGCTTCGGAACTGATCGAGGCGGGCAGGGTGGAGATCAACCACCTGCCGGCGGATAAACCTCATGCGCAGGTATATGAGGGCGATGTGTTCACGGTACGCGGCAAGGGCCGCTTCAACCTGACTGCACTGCCCGGCAAAAGCAGAAAAGATCGGTCAATCATCGAATTTTTTCAATATTAAAAGCAACGGGAGGAAATGACTATGCTGACTCCGCAGGATGTCCGTTCTGTGCAATTTGAGAAAAACCTCCGCGGCTACCGCACAGAGGACGTAGACCGTTTTCTGGATAAGGTGGAAGAACAGCTGCGGGAAGACGATGCGCAGGCGGAACAGCTTCGCAAGCAGATTGCGGACCTGACTGCTGAAAACCAGAAGCTGCACGATGAACTGAAGAGCTTTGAGGCAGATGGTGAAATGCTCAAGAGCGCGCTGATCAATGCACAGCGCATGGGCGAAAATGTCATCCGCGAAGCAAACCAGAAAGCAGAAGAGATCATCCATCGTGCAAATCTGCGCGGTGATGATATCATCCGCGATGCCAACGAACTGCTGCAGAAGGCAAACGACCGTGCAGACGAGATCGAGAACGAAGCAAACGAGAAGCGCCTTGCAGAGGAACGCGAGTATGACCGCGTGCGTCTGGAAGTGACCCGCTTCAAGTCTGATGTGCTCAACCTGTACCGCAGCCATGTGGAGTCGCTGAGCCGTCTGCCGGAGTTCCAGAAGGAAACGGCTGCACAGGATGCCGAACAGGCAGAGCCTGCTGCAGAGGAAAGTGAGCCTGCCGCTGCAGCCCAGCCGCAGGCAGCGGACGTGCAGGAGCCGGAAGCAGAGCCTGCACAGCCTGCACAGGAAGATGCAGAACCTGCTGCCGTTGTTGAAAATGACGACGACAAGGCAGCTGACAGCAGCGAGGATTTCTGGGCAAAGGATGAGAGCCAGCTCAAGCTGGACCCGCCGCCCGCGCCTCCTGCTGATTTTAAGCCGGACGAGCCGGACTACGATGCTTTTCAGGGTGTCAAGTTCAGCGAGTAAGGCAACCCCATAAGGAAATATAGAGGAGAGTGTAAACCATTGGCTAAGAACAAATCGCAGTACGATAGTACTCTGAACCTGCCCAAGACCCTGTTTGAAATGCGTGCCGGCCTGCCCAAGAAGGAGCCGGTCATGCTGAAGGATTGGGACGACAACGACCTGTACAATCAGCTCATGAAGCACAACGAGGGCAAGCCGCAGTTCATCCTGCACGACGGCCCTCCGTACGCAAACGGTAATATCCACATGGGTACTGCCCTGAACAAGATCATCAAGGATATCATTATCCGCGATAAAAACATGGAGGGTTTCCAGGCTCCCTATGTGCCCGGCTTTGATACCCACGGCCTGCCAATCGAGCTGAAGGCTCTGTCCTCCGTCGGTGATAAGAAGAAGGACATTTCCAAGCTGGAACTGCGCCAGATCTGCGAAAAGTTTGCTACCGAGCACATCGATATCATGAGCGACCAGTTCAAGCGTCTGGGCGTTATCGGCGATTTCGAGCATCCGTATCTGACCCTGAAGCCTGAGTTCGAGGCACGCCAGATCGAGATCTTTGGCGAGATGGCAAAGAAGGGCTACATCTACAAGGGCCTGAAGCCCGTGTACTGGTGCCCGGACTGCCGCACGGCTCTGGCAGAGGCCGAGATCGAGTACGGCGAGGACGACTGCGATTCCATCTTCGTGCGTTTCCACGTCTCTCAGGACCCCAACGGTGTGCTGGCAAAGCACGGCATCCCGATGGACAAGACCTACTTCGTCATCTGGACCACCACCACTTGGACTCTGCCCGCTAACGAGGCAATCTGCCTGAACGGCCAGTTCGAGTACTCCTTCGTCAAGATCGGCGATGAGTTCCACATCATGGCCACCGAACTGGTCAAGAGCGTCATGGACGCCTGCCACATCGAGAACTACGAGATCGTGGGCGAGCCGGTCCCCGGTACCGAGTTCGAGCTGATGCGCTACAATCACGTCTACCTGCCCAAGGAAGGCTGGGTCATTCTGGGCGATCACGTCACGCTGGAAAGCGGTTCCGGCTGTGTCCATACCGCAGGCGGCCACGGCGTGGACGACTTCAACGTCTGCCAGAAGTATCCGCAGGTGCCCATCACCGTCCCCGTGGACGATGGCGGCTATCTGACCGAGCTGGCCGGTAAGTATGCAGGTCAGCGCGTGTGGGCTGCCAACAAGACCATTCTGGCCGATTTGACCGAGTCCGGTGCTGTCATGGGTCAGGTGCACATCAAGCATCAGTACCCGCACTGCTGGCGCTGCCATCACCCCATCATCTTCCGTGCAACGGAACAGTGGTTCTGCTCCATCGCAAAGTTCCGCGAGGATGTCTACAAGGCCATCGACACCGTTACCTGGATGCCGGATTGGGGCCATGACCGCATGAAGGGCATGGTGCGCGACCGCAACGACTGGTGCATCAGCCGTCAGCGTACCTGGGGCGTGCCCATCCCCGCATTCTATTGCAAGAAGTGCGGCACCTACCACATCACCGATGCCACCATCAAGGCTGTCAGCGACCTGTTCCGCAAGGAAGGTTCCGATGCATGGTATAAGTACGAAGCCGAGCAGATCATCCCCGCAGGCGAAGTGTGCGAAAAGTGCGGTGCTTCCGAGTGGACCAAGGACACCGACATCATGGATGTCTGGTTCGACTCCGGCTCCACCCACGCCGCTGTGCTGGAGGAGCGTCCGGAACTGCGCTTCCCGGCTGATATGTATATGGAGGGCGGCGACCAGTTCCGCGGCTGGTTCCAGTCCAGCCTGCTGACCAGCGTTGCAAGCAAGGGCTGCGCACCCTATAAGTCTGTTCTGTGCCACGGCTGGGTCGTGGATGAGCAGGGCAAGCAGATGCACAAGAGCGCCGGCAACGGCGTGGAGCCCAGCGAGATCATCAAGGACTACGGCGCTGATATCATCCGTCTGTGGGTGGCTTCTTCCGACTACACCGTGGATGTGCGTGCCGGCAAGAACATCTTCAAGCAGCTGAGCGAGGCTTACCGCAAGATCCGCAACACCGCTCGCTTCATTCTGGGCAATCTGGACGGCTTTGATCCCAACACCGACTGTGTGGCTGACGATCAGCTGCAGGAGATCGACCGCTGGGCACTGGCTGCTCTGGATGACTTGATGGTCAACACCAGCGCAGGCTACGCTGTGTACGACTTCAACAAGGTCTACCATGCAGTGTACAACTTCTGCGTTGTTGCAATGTCCAACTTCTATTTGGATGTGACCAAGGATCGCCTGTACTGCACCAACGGCGCAGGCCGCAAGGCTGCTCAGACCACCATGTATAAGATCCTGGTGGCTCTGGACAAGATCATTGCGCCCATCCTGTGCTTCACCAGTCAGGAGATCTGGGACTTCATGCCCAAGACCGAGGGCATGAACAAGTACGTTGTCTTTGAGGAGATGCCCAAGGCTGGCCAGTATGCCGCCGATGAGGCCTTCAAGGCAAAGTGGGCTCAGCTGATCGCCGTCCGTGACGAGGTGAAGAAGGTTCTGGAGCAGGCCCGTGCCGAAAAGGTCATCGGTGCTTCTCTGGAGGCTGCCGTCACCCTGTACTGCAATGACGCGGTGTATGATCTGCTGAACAGCATCCCCATGGACGAGCTGGCCGACCTGATGATCGTCTCTCAGGTAGAGCTGGTCAAGGGCGAAGGCGGCGCTGCAAGTGCTGTCGAGGGCCTGGGCGTTGCTGCTGCACATGCCACCGGCGAAAAGTGCGAGCGCTGCTGGAAGTATTCTTCTTCCATCGGCAGCCATGCCGCACATCCCACCCTGTGCGCACGCTGCGCCAGCGTTGTGGAAGCCTAAGCGTTCCGCATAAAACAATGTTTTAAAGGGCGGCGCTCCCTTATACCGGGGAGCGCCGTTTTTTATACTGAATGATTTTGGGAGTATCCTATGGCATTTGTTGTTTTTAATCTGCTCGCGGCTGCGGCACTCATTGGCATCGATCAGGCCATCAAGCTGTGGGCCACCAATGTGCTGCAGCCCATTGGTGCAATGCCGCTGATCCCCCATGTGGTGGAGCTGCGGTTCGTGCTCAACCCGGGCATGGCGTTCAGCCTGCTCAGCGGCAAGCAGCTGTTCCTCATCATCGCTACCAGCATAGCGCTGATCTTTGTGGCCTACGGGCTGTTCTTCCGCAGCCGCGGCAGATACCTGCAGCAGGTTGCGCTGCTGCTGATCCTTGCCGGCGGCATCGGCAACCTGATCGACCGTGTGCTCAACGGCGAGGTGGTGGACTACATCAATCTGCTGTTCATGCAGTTTGCGGTGTTCAATTTTGCGGATATCTGCGTGTGTGTGGGCGTGGGCCTCTGGGTGCTGGTAATTTTTCTGGAAGAGCTGCACGCTGAGAACGGGCAGTCCCCGAAGGAGCAGTGAGCCATGGAACAGCGTGAATTTGTGGTGGAGCAGGAGACGGCAGGCCAGCGCATCGACCGCTTTCTGAGCGGCGAGGACACCGGCCTTTCCCGGTCTGCTCTGCAGGCGCTGGTGGCCGACGGTCATGTGTTGTGCAACGGCAGGCTGGTTGCCAAAAGCCTGAAGCTCAAGGCGGGCGACACCATCGTTTTGGAAATTCCGGACGCAAAGCCCATTGAGGCCGTGCCGCAGGACATCCCGCTGGAAATCGTCTATGAGGACGAGCATCTGCTGGTGGTCAACAAGCCCAAAGGCATGGTAGTGCACCCGGCTCCCGGCAACCCGGACGGCACGCTGGTGAACGCGCTGCTGTGGCACTGCAAGGGAAGCCTGTCCGGTATCGGCGGCGAGATTCGCCCCGGCATCGTGCACCGCATCGATAAGGACACCAGCGGACTGCTGGTGGTGGCAAAGGACGATGCAACGCACATCGGCCTTTCCCAGCAGATGGCGGTGCACAGTGTGGAGCGCGCGTATCGCACCATCGTGTACGGCGGCTTTGCACAAGATGAGGGCTTTGTGGAAAGCAATCTGGGCCGCAGCAAGACCGACCGCAAAAAGATGGCGGTCTACCCGGCCAGTGAGCCGCACACCAAATATGCCTATACCGGCTATCAGGTGCTGGAACGGTTGAACAACTTTACCATGCTGGAATGCCGCCTGAAGACCGGCCGCACCCATCAGATCCGCGTGCACATGGCATCCATCCAGCACCCGGTGGCGGGCGACCCGGTGTATGGCCCGCACAATTGCATCACCAGCCTGCACGGCCAGTGCCTGCACGCCAAAACGCTTGGCTTTGTGCACCCGATCACCGGCGAACATCTGCGGTTCGATTCGGAATTGCCGGAATACTTCACTCATTTTCTTGCAACGCTCAGGAGGGGAACGGTATGAACCATCTTTCTTCAACGCTTGTACTGTGTGATCTGGACCATCTGCTTTTGGGTGCCGACGGCAACCTGACGCAGGTGGTGCGGGATGTGCTGCAGCTGTTCGTCCGCCGCGGCGGACGTTTTACGGTGTTTTCCCAGCGCACGCCGCGGGCAGTGCGGTCCATTCTGGGCAGTGTGCGGCTCAGCGCTCCTGCGCTGGTGTGCGGCGGTGCCATGGCCTACCATTTTGCCGATGGCACCCGCCAGCCGCTGTGCACCTTTGCCGGGCAGGATGCCGACCTGTTCGCCCGCCTGCCGGTGGCAGAGGGCGTGGGCATTGCCCTGCAGATGACCGACGGTACTACCCGCGTGCTGCGCATGAGCGAGGCATTGGAGCGTCATCTGCGGCAGGAATGGACCCCTTATCTGCTGGCAAACGCGGCAGACATCAAGGGGGAAGAAGTGCTGCGGGTGCTGCTGTATCAGGACAGCAAGGCAGTGCCCATGATTTCGCTGCTGGAAAAATCTCTGGGCGACCGCACAGCGGTGCTGCTGGGCGAGCGTGCCGCAGCGGATGCGCTGATCCTGACCCCCAGAACCGTCTCTGGCCGTGAAATGCTGGATGCCGTGTGTATGCCAGTGGGCATCGACCCGGAAGATGTGCTGGTACTTGCCGGAGGGCTGCCTATGCTGGACATGGTGCGCGCTTCCAGCCAGAGCACCGCAGCTGCGGATGCCCCGGCTGAGCTGCGTCTTGCTGCCCAAAAGGTCACTTTGACCGATGCTGCGGCAGGTTCTGCAGTGGAAGTGCTGTACCGTATGGTGCGGGATGCTGAAAATTTGGCGTAAAATTTGTGCAAGGCTTCTGCAAATTCTTTCGCAGAAGCCTTTCTTTTTGGAGGAAAGTCAGGTACAATGAGAGAAACGCGTCTTCTGGTCCTGCAAAAGAAGGAAAAACTCTTTCTTGCGCTGTCGCTGGCGGCGGTGGTTTTGTGCACAGTGCTGGCCTTTGGCTTTGCCGTGCCGCTGCAGGCTGCCGAACCGCAGGTCCTGCCGGATACGACCGGGCTGGAACAGTATATGCTGGTGGATCTGAACACTGCTGATCTCTCTGCGCTGTGCACACTGCCGGGCGTAGGGGAAAAGCGCGCACAGACGATTCTGGATTACCGGACGCAGAATGGCCCGTTTGAACGGGTAGAAGATGCAGCCAATGTTCCGGGCCTGACACAGACCATTGTGGATTCCTGGGCAGGAATGGCAACCGTGAGCTGAGCCGCAGCCGGCGGCCCGGCGCAGCAAAAAGGGGAATGATTATGAGTGACGATACCATTTTTATCAACCGGGAACTGAGCTGGCTGGATTTCAACCGGCGCGTTCTTGCGCTGGGCAAAGATAAAAATGTTCCGCTTGCAGAGCGGGTCAAATTTCTTGCGATCTACGGCTCCAATTTGGACGAGTTTTTTATGGTGCGCGTGGGTTCTCTGCAGGAGCGCGCCAATCTGGAACAGGAACAGGGCAAAAAGGTCAAGAGGGAAAACAAAACCAACATGTCCGCGGCGGAACAGCTGACTGCCATCATGCCCAAAACGGCACAGCTGCAGGAGGAGTGCGATAAATACTACGCAAAGGCGCTGGAAGCACTGGCGGAGTGCGGCTGGCGCAAGGTGGATCTTGACCACTTGTCCAAGGAGGACGAGCACTTCTGGAAGAAGTACTTCCAAACGGAGCTGTTCCCTATCCTCAGCCCGCAGATCGTGGACAACCGCCATCCGTTCCCATTCCTGCGCAATAAGGAGATTTACCTTGGCGTTCTGCTCAAGGAAAAACACCCGGCAGGGCAGAGCCTTGGCATCATTCCCATTTCCAGCCAGATGGAACGGATACACGTTGTAAAAAAAGACGGCGAAACGCAGTTTGCACTTACCGAAGAGCTGGTGCTGCACTTTGCGGCCAGCATCTTTGGCAAAGAGACGATTCAGGAAAAATGTCTCTTCCGTGTTACCCGCAATGCGGATATCGACGTAAAAGAGGGCATGATGGATCATGATATCGACTACCGCGAGATCATGACCGAGCTGCTTAAGCGCCGCCGCAAGCTGGCTGCGGTGCGTCTGCAGATCACGCCTGCCCCGGCCCCGGAGGTAGAACGCCTGCTGTGCAACCGTCTGCTGCTCACCCATAAACGGGTGTTCGAGCAGAAAAGCCCGCTGGATCTGAGCTTTTTCTACAAGCTCACCGGCCGCATGGAAACGGAGGGGCGGCCGGAACTGTTCTACCCGGCTGCACGGCCCATGCTGCCGCCGCCGGACTACGACCTTGCCGCTGAGGTGCAGAAGCACGATGTGCTGCTCAGCTATCCGTACCAGTCCATCCGGCCCTTCATTGCCATGCTCAAAAAGGCTGCCCATGATCCTGAGGTCATTTCCATCAAAATGACACTGTACCGTATGGCGCGGGAGTCCCAGATTGTGCAGGCGCTGATGGAAGCTGCTGAGAACGGCAAAGAGGTGGTGGCGCTGGTGGAGCTGCGCGCCCGCTTTGACGAGCAGAACAACATCGACTGGTCGAAGCAGCTGGAAAGCGCAGGCTGTACGGTCATTTATGGCTTTGATGATTACAAAGTGCACTCCAAGCTGACCCTTATCACCAAAAAGAGCAAAGAGGGCTACTCTTATATCACCCAGATCGGCACCGGCAACTACAACGAAAAGACCAGTGAGCTTTACACGGACTATTCCTTCATTACGGCAGACCATGGCATTGGCGAGGAAGCTTCCAATGTGTTCCAGAACCTTGCCGTGCAGAAGCTGACTGAGGAGAGCGACCGGATGCTGGTAGCACCGCTGCGCTTCAAGAGCGTATTGCTGGAAGAGATGGATCGTGTCATTGCCGCCGCCCACATGGGCCGTCCGGCATCCATGATCCTGAAAAACAATTCCATCAGCGACCGGGATATCATCCTCAAGCTGCAGGAAGCCAGCTGTGCCGGTGTGCGCATTGATATGATCGTGCGCGGCATCTGCTGCGTGCGCGCCGGCGTGCCCGGCAAGACGGAGAACCTGCATATCCGCAGCCTTGTGGGTCGTTATCTGGAGCATGGCCGCATTTACAGCTTCTTCGATGGTGCACATACCCGCATCTATATTGCATCCGGCGATTTCCTCACCCGCAACACCGAGTGCCGCGTGGAGGTGGGCGTGCGCGTGGAGGATCCCGTGCTGGTGCGGAAGCTTACCGACATTCTGCAGCTGCAGCTGCGGGATAATGTCAATGCCCGCGAGATGCGCCCGGACGGCAGCTACCAGAAGGTAAAGCCCGCTGAGGGCGAAGCACTGGTGAACGGCCAGATGGGCATGTATGAGCTGTTGAAAAATGACTGGACGCAGCCGGAGCCTTGGAAGCTTTCTGCCGCTGCGCAGGAAAAACAGCCTGAACCTTCTGCCGAAGCAGCAAAGCCAGAACCTGCGAAAACGGAAGCGGCTCCCGCTGCAAAACAGGCAGAAGCTTCTCACCCGGAATCTGCTGCGGCACCGGAAAGCGGCGACCGCTTTGACCAGCTGGAACAGATGGTCAATCATAAAAAGCGTACAGAGCCGCAGCCTGCCCCTGCAGCCAAGCCGATAAAGCCGGTGGTGGTGGAGACACCCGCCCCCAGAAGCCGCCTGAAACGGATTTTGGATTTCTTCAGGTTACGCAGATAATATTTGCAAGACCCGACAGAACAAACCCTCTGTCGGGTCTTTTTGCGTGTTTGCCTGCATAAATAAAAAGCAAACGGAAGGCGGGAGGCAGAAGGTGCGGGCAAAGCGATGGGGACGAGCCGGGCACGGCAGGGAGCAGCCCAGACGGAGGGTGTTTTTTCTGGCAGTTTTAGCCGGACTGCTGGTGTGCGTGGTACTTCCGGTGCGGGCGCAGAAAAAAACGGGGAAGCTCTGTTTCCCGCTGGACACCACACAGTACCGTGTTTCGGACGGATACGGCTGGCGGCAGGATCCTTTTACCGGGGAAAGGACGTTCCATAAGGGCATTGATCTTGCCTGTGCAGAGGGAACAGAAGTGCTTGCTGCGGAAGGCGGTGCGGTGGTGCAGGCATACCGCAGCACAAGCTATGGCACCTGTCTGCGTGTTCTCCATACAGATGGCAGCGAGTCACTTTACGCCCATTTGCAGTACGCCTATGTCCGCCCGGGCGAGGTGGTGGAAGCAGGGCAGCTGCTGGGCGCAGCAGGGCGCAGCGGGCGCGCTACGGGAGCACACCTGCATTTTGAACTGTACCGGCAGGGAACAGCCTGTGACCCGGCGGATGGGCTGGGCCTTTCCTCATGAAGCTGCATGATTCCCGGCAGCTGGGGCCGCTGGTGTTCCGCGACCCGCTGCTTTTGTGTAGCGCACTGTATTTTCTGCTCTACTTTGATGCAAGCGGCTTTCTGCGGCTGGGGCTGCTGGCGGCGTTCCTGCACGAGTGCGGGCACATTCTGGTGTATTGTGTGTTTCTGCGCCGCTTTCCGGTCATTGAGGTGACCATGACTGGCTTTTGTATGCGGATGGACGCTCCGGCCCGGGGCCTTTCACCGGGGCGGCTCTTCTGGCTGGCTGCTGTAGGTCCGGCGGTCAATTTCATGCTGGCAGGCATCTGGGCACTGCGGCTGGAACAGGAACTGACCATCCGCGGCAGTGCCTTCTGGGCGGCAAATCTGCTGACCGGGGGATTCAATCTGCTGCCCGTTCCACCGCTGGATGGTGCACAGCTGGCATCCTGCCTGTGCGAAATGCGGCGTGTAGGCAAAAAGTTTAAGGGAAATGATTGAAAAAACAGCTCATTTCGGGTACAATAAAATGACGTGTAAAAATGGACTGTTTATTGGAGGACTCGATGTTTGATCCAAAACTGAAAGAAGCACTGGGACGAGTACAGAAGCCTGGTCGTTATACCGGCGGAGAACCCGGCAGTGTATATAAGGACAAAGAAAAAGTGGATGTCCGCTTTGCGTTCTGCTTTCCGGACACCTATGAGGTAGGTATGTCCTTCCTCGGCGAAAAGATCCTGTATGAGCTGCTCAACAGCCACGAAAACTGGTGGTGCGAGCGTGCTTTTATGCCGTGGCTGGATATGAAGGCCGAGATGGAGCGTCTTGGTCTGCCGCTCTACACCATGGAGAGCAAGGACCCGCTCACCGCTTTTGATGCAGTGGGCTTCACCCTGCAGTACGAGCTTTCCTATACCAATATTCTGGCCATGCTGGATCTGGCGGGCATCCCGTTCTATTCCAAGGATCGCGATGAAAGCTGGCCGCTGATCGTGGCGGGTGGCCCCTGCGCCTGCAACGCGGAACCCATTGCGGACTTTTTTGATGTGGTCCAGCTGGGTGAGGGCGAAAACCAGCTGCCCGGCATCTGCGCCGAGATCGAAAAGGCCAAGAAGGAGGGCGGCGTTTCCAAAAAGGAACTGCTGCTGCGCATTGCAAAGATCCCCGGCGTCTATATCCCGGCGTTCTACGATGTGGAGTATTACGAAGATGGCCGGGTCAAGGCCATCACCCCCAATGAGCCGGGCATCCCGGCGCGCATCACCAAGGCCATCATCAAGGACCTGAACGAGTTTGCCCCGCCCACGAATTTCGTGGTGCCCATGGTGGGTGCCATTCAGGACCGCGCCAGCATTGAGGTGCTGCGCGGCTGTGTGCGTGGCTGCCGTTTCTGTCAGGCGGGCTTTCTGTATCGCCCCATGCGCCAGCGTGACGCGGGCCTTCTGAACAGGGCGGCGCAGGAGCTGTGCGCTAACACCGGCTATGAAGAACTGAGCCTTTCCAGCCTGTCCACCTCTGACCACGGCCAGCTGGAAGAGCTGCTGGACGATCTGAACGAGTGGGCACCCAAGGAGCATGTGAGTCTGTCGCTGCCTTCGCTGCGCGTGGACAACTTCTCCCAGAGCCTCATTGAAAAGACCACCAAGGTGCGCAAGAGCGGCCTGACCTTCGCCGCCGAAGCCGGCACCCAGCGCCTGCGCAACGTCATCAACAAGAATGTCACATGGGACGAGATCGAAAAGACCTGCACCATTGCATTCAACGCGGGCTACACCTCGGTCAAGCTCTACTTCATGATGGGCCTGCCCACCGAGACCATGGAGGACATTGAGGGCATCGCAGAGACGGCGCAGAAGGTGGTAGACCTCTATTATTCGCTGCCCAAGCGCGGCAAGGGCAAGGGTGTACAGGTGACCATCAGCTGTGCCTGCTTTGTGCCCAAGCCCCATACGCCGTTTGAGTTCGTGCCCATGGACACTGAAGAAATGCTGCGCGCCAAGCAGAAGCACCTGCTGGAAAGTGTGCACAGCCGCAAGATCAAGGTGAACTACCACGACAGCACCACCAGCTTTCTGGAGGGCGTGTTCGCCAAGGGCGACCGCCGTCTGGCACCGGTCATTGTGGAAGCCTACAAGCGCGGCTGCTACTTCGACGGCTGGGAGGAGTGCTTCAAGTACGATACTTGGCTGCAGACCTTTGCTGATCTGGGCATCGACCCGGCATTTTACTGCCAGCGCCCCATTGGTCTGGACGAGGTAACGCCCTGGTCCCACATGGATTACGGCGTCACCCACGAATATCTGGTGCGGGAGTACCAAAAGGCTCTTGCCGCCCAGACCACCCAGCCCTGCAACCGTGCCTGCCACGGCTGCGGTGCAAATCACCTGTTAGGAGGTCCCTGCTTTGATTACAGTAAGAATCTCGTTTGAGAAAAAGAATGAGGCCTCCTACATCTCCCTGCTGGACCTGCAGCGGGTGATGCAGCGGGTGCTCAAGCGCAGCGGCTTGCCGGTGTGGCATACGCTGGGTTTCAATCCCCATATCTACATGACCTTTGCCTGCCCGCTTTCTCTGGGGCAGGAGAGCGAGTGCGAGTGCGTGGACGTCAAGACCGAAGCGGAAGCCCCGGATTTTGAACAGTGGAAAGCGGCCCTCAATGCCATCATGCCCGCAGGCATCGTGATCACGCACGTTGGCCCGGTGCAGATGAAGGCGGACCTCATTGCCTACGCATGCTATCGCATCACCTACCCGGCGGCAGCGGCTGCGGCGCTGGATCAGTACAACGCGCTGGAAAGCGCCCCGGTGGAAAAGCACGGCAAAAAGGGCAACAAGATCATTGAGCTGAAGGATCACATCCCGCAGGTGGAGTACACCACGGAGGGGGACAGCCTGCACATGGATCTGTGCATGCCGGCCGCACAGGAACTGAACCTGAACCCCTCGCTGCTCACCGGCTTTCTGGAAGAAAAATTCGGTCTGCCTGCCGTCAGCGCCAACATCCTGCGCAAAAAGTTTTTGACGGCAGATAAGCAGCTGTTTGTCTGATCGGAGCGTGAAAGACCGTCTGTTGGGCAAAACAGAAAATTTTTGCATTTATTTTGGTCAGAACGCTTGCATTCACGCAGGTTTTGTGATATCCTATTTAGGCGTTAGTGTCCGCTGAGACCACAGCGGGGTTAATGACAATATCATTAAACGGGCGGTCCTCTGACGGCAAAGTGCCGTGTATGAACGTCTAAAAACAAATGGAGGATTCAAAAATGGACGCACTGAAGATTATTTCTGAAGGCAGCATCAAGGCTGAAAAGCCCCAGTTCAACGTTGGCGATACCGTCCGCGTTGATGTTCGTATCAAGGAAGGCGACCGTGAGCGCATTCAGGCCTTTGAGGGCACTGTGATCGCAAAGAAGCACGGCGGCGTTGCTGAGACCTTCACCGTTCGCCGCGTTGCTTACGGTGTTGGCATCGAGCGTGTCTTCCCCATCAACAGCCCCTTCGTTGAGAAGGTCACCGTTGTCCGCAAGGGCAAGGTCCGCCGCGCAAAGCTGTTCTACCTGCGTGGTCGTACGGGCAAGGCTGCCAAGGTCAAGAGCGATATTTGATCATCCCCGATTTGAAACGGGAGAAAAGGGACAACCTTGTTGTCCCTTTTTTCTTTATCAAAATTTCGGAAAAAATGCGGCTTTTTGCAGGCACCGTTCTTGCGAAGAGCCTGTCGGCTGCGGTATAATCGGGTCAGCAGTGTAAAACCAGAAGGTGAGGTGTACCGGATATGGAAAAACAGGAACAGGCAAAGCCCGTGCGTGGGCAGAACCTGCTGGAATGGTACGAGGCATTGATCTCGGCAGCGCTGGTGCTGGTGCTGATCTTTTCGTTTTTCTTCCGCATCATTCAGGTGGACGGCAGCTCCATGGTGCCCACACTGGTGAACGGTGATAAGCTCATCGTGTGGGGAGCAGGCTATACACCGCAGCGTGGTGACGTGGTCATTGTGGACAGTTATACCTCCTACGGCAAGCCGCTGGTCAAGCGTGTCATCGCCAAAGGCGGCGATACGGTCTCCATCGATTATGCGACCGGCACCGTGGCGGTGAACGGTGAGGTCTTGCAGGAGGACTACATTGCAGAGCCTACTTATCTTGGCTATGATGTAACTTTCCCGTATACGGTGCCGGAGGGCACGGTGTTCGTGATGGGTGATAACCGCAACCAATCACTGGACAGCCGTTCCACCTATGTGGGCTGCATTGACGAACGGGACATTCTGGGCAGGGTGCTTTTGTGCTTTATGCCCTTTACAGATTTTGGGGTGGTAAAATGAACGAAATGGATACCCGCTTTGCAAACCAGTACAATATTCAGTGGTTCCCGGGCCACATGACCAAGACTCTGCGCATGATGGAGCAGGAGATCCAGCACGTGGATGCAAGCCTTGTGCTGCTGGATGCCCGCATCCCGCTTTCCAGCCTGAACCCGGAGATCGAGCGCATCACGGCCCGCAAGCCGAAACTATACGCGCTGAACAAGGCCGATCTGGCAGACCCGGCTGTAACGGAAGAATGGATCAAGTATTTCCGTGCGGCAGATGCCGGCTGTGTGGCCATCAGCGCCAAGCAGAAGGGCGGTGCCAATGCGGTAAAGGCTGCCATTGAAAAAGAACTGGCGGGCCTGCTGGAACGCCGCCAGAACCGCGGCATGGGCGGTGCCAAAACACAGGTGATGCTGTGCGGCATCCCCAATGTGGGCAAATCCACCTTCATCAACACCTTTGCAGGCTCTGCCCGCGCCAAGGCGGCAGACCGCCCGGGCGTAACCAAGGGCAAACAGTGGGTCAGCACCGACAAATTTGATCTTCTGGATATGCCCGGCGTACTGTGGAAGAAGTTTGACTCCAAGACCATTGCGTCCAATCTGGCCTTTATCGGCTCCATCAAGGATGATATTCTGGATGTGGAAGAGCTGGCCATGAACCTGCTGGACGAAGTGCGCCGCAACTACCCCGACCTTGTGGCCCAGCGCTACAAGCTGGATGCCGAAACGCTGGCCCTGCCGCCCTACGAGCTGATGGAAGCCATCGGCCGCAAGCGCGGCCTGCTGGTGCGTGGCGGCGAGGTGAACACCGAGCGCTGTGCCATTATGCTGGTGGACGAGTTCCGCGCCTGCAAGTGGGGCCGCATCTCGCTGGAGCGTCCGCCGCAGCGGGATGATCTGGCTGATTTTGCCGAGGAGGATGACGAATGAAGCGCCGTTCCGACGAGGAGATCTCGGCTCCGCTGTATGAGTACGATGCCGCTGTACGCAGTCAGTATGGCTGCTTTGCAGGCGTGGACGAAGCCGGACGCGGCCCTCTGTGCGGCCCGGTGTGCGTAGCGGCCTGTATTCTGGACCCGGAGAATCCGGTCTTTGGCATCAACGACTCCAAAAAGCTTACCGAGAAAAAGCGGGAAGCTCTGTTTGATGAGATCATTGAAAAGGCGTTGGCCTACAAAATTGTTTTTGTGGGGCCGGAGATCATTGACCGGGACAACATCCTCAACGCCACCATGGGCGGCATGAAGCAGGCCGTGGAAGAGCTGGACATCGTGCCGAACCTTGTTCTCGTGGATGGAAACCGCACCCCGGCAGGGCTGCTGGTCCCGGCACAGCCGGTGGTCAAGGGCGATGCCACCAGTGCCAGCATCGGCGCAGCATCCGTCCTTGCCAAGGTCAGCCGTGACCGCTATATGCTGGAACTGGACAGACAGTATCCGCAGTATCAGCTGGCAAAGCACAAGGGCTACCCGACCAAGCTCCACTATGAGTTGATCGCCCAGTACGGCATCCAGCCGTTCTACCGCCGCAGCTTCCTCAAAAAGCAGGGCTACTGGCCGGAGAACGGAAAGTGAACCGCGCCGAGACAGGGCACAGGGGAGAAGCTGCTGCGGCCCGCTGGTATCAGAAGCAGGGCTGCAGGCTGCTGGCACACAACTTCCACACCCGGATGGGTGAGCTGGATGTTGTGGTGCAGGAGCCGGATGGGACCATTGTCATCTGTGAGGTCAAGACCCGTGCGGAAGGCTCTCTGGCCAGCCCGGCAGAAGCGGTGGACCGGCCCAAACAGCGCCGCCTGATCCGTGCAGCACAGTATTATCTGCAGCAGAACGGCCTGAGCGATGCACCGGTGCGATTTGACGTGGCAGAAGTGTTCCCTCTTGACAGCGGGCGCTGGATGGTACATATTATAAGGGGCGCTTTTCTCACGTAAAGCAACGGCCCCGGTGGGAAAATGTACGGGCAGAGGGCTTCTCTGCCACAGCAGAAGAACGTGCTTTGCACGTTCTACGGCGAAAAAGGAGCGACAACAATGCAGTTTTTTAGTACCAGAGACCAAAACCGCAAAGTGACTTCCTCGGAAGCAATCGCACAGGGCCTGTCCAACGAGGGCGGTCTGTTTGTACCGGAAAGCTTTCCGCAGGTGGATGTGAAGGCACTGTGCGAGCTGGACTACCCGGCCATGGCAGCTGCCGTCATCAAAGAATATCTGACCGACTACTCGCAGGATTTCCTGACTGAAGCTGCCCACAAGACCTACGGAGAGGCCTTTGGCGGCAAGGCAGGCTATCTTGCCCCGGTGGAAGGGGACACCTATGCCTTAGAGCTGTGGCATGGCCCTACCTGTGCATTCAAGGATTATGCTCTGCAGCTGATGCCGAAGCTTCTGGTGGAAGCCAAAAAGAATCTGGGCCGCACGGAAAAGACCCTGATCCTTGTGGCGACCAGCGGCGATACCGGCAAGGCAGCTCTGGACGGCTACCATGATATCCCGGGCGTGGAGATCGCAGTGTTCTATCCCACGGGCGGCACCAGCGAGATCCAGCGCCTGCAGATGGCAACGCAGGAGGGTGCCAACGTGGCAGTGTACGCTGTGCGCGGCAACTTTGATGATGCACAGACCGGTGTGAAGAAGGTCTTTGGTGACACTGCCATTGCAGCAGAGCTTGCCAAGCGGAACATCCGCCTGTCCAGCGCCAACTCCATCAACTGGGGCCGTCTGGTGCCGCAGATCGTCTATTACTTTGCCGCCTATGCCCAGCTGCTCAAGGCGGGCAGGATCACCTTCGGCGATGAAGTGGACTTCTGCGTACCCACCGGTAACTTCGGCGACATTCTGGCAGGCTACTATGCAAAGCGCATGGGCCTGCCCGTGGGCAAGCTGGTCTGCGCTTCCAACGAGAACAACGTGCTGACCGATTTCCTCACCACCGGCACCTACACCGCAAAGCGGGAGTTCTTCAAGACCACCTCACCCAGCATGGACATTCTGGTGTCCTCGAACCTCGAGCGCCTTCTGTACCATGTCACCGGCAGTGATGCCGAGGTGGCGGGCCTGATGAAGAGCCTTGCCGAGACTGGTAGCTATACTGTGCGTCCGGAGACGCTGGCTGCCATTCAGGAGAACTTCTCCTGCGGCTGGAGCAGTGAGGAAGAAGTGGCAGGGGAGATCCGTGTCCGCTACGAGAAGGACAATTACCTGTGTGATACCCACACCGCCGTTGCGTTCCATGTGGCAGCGCAGAAAAAGCGCGAGGGCGTGCCCATGGTGGTGCTGTCCACCGCGTCTCCCTTCAAGTTCCCGCGCAGTGTGCTGGAAGCACTGGGCCGCACCGCCCCGGAAAATGATTTTGAAGCAATGCAGCAGCTGGAAGCAGCTACCGCGCATACCGCACCGGCAAGCCTTGCCGCGCTGCGCCAGAAGCCGGAGCGCTTTAACACCGTGATCGATCCTGCGCAGATCGCCGAGGTGGCGCTGGGCTATCAGGAATAACGCATCCTGCTGCATTTAGAACAGGAGAAAAAACATGGCACTTTTTGTGCTTGGCGATACCCACCTTTCTCTGGGCGCTTCCAAGCCGATGGATATTTTTCCCGGCTGGAATGATTATGTGGAGCGCCTTGAGAAAAACTGGCGCAAGCTCATCAAACCAGAGGATACCATTGTATTGGCGGGCGATATCAGCTGGGCCATGCGCCTGACCGATACCCGTAAGGATTTTGAATTTCTGCAGAGCCTGCCCGGGCAGAAGATCATCATGAAGGGCAACCACGATTACTGGTGGTCTACCGTGAACAAGATGAATGCCTACCTCAAAGCAGAAGGCTTTGATACCCTGCACATTCTGCACAACAACTCTTACAGTGTAGAGGGGTATGCACTGTGCGGTACCCGCGGCTGGCTGTTTGATGCAGGCGAGGCCCACGACGAAAAGGTGATGAACCGCGAGATCGGACGGCTGCGCATGAGCTTGGATGCCGCCGAACCCGGGCTGGAAAAGCTGGTGTTCCTGCACTATCCGCCGGTGTATACCGGCACCAGTGCGCCGGAGATCGTAGCCACCTTAAAGGAATACAGCATCAGGACCTGCTACTATGGCCATCTGCACGGCAATGCCATCCGCTATGCGGTGCAGGGCGATGTGGATGGCATCCACTACAAGCTGGTCAGTGCCGATGGGCTGCGTTTTTGCCCGTACCGCATCAATTGAACCGTTAAAACCAATAAAAATTAACAATTTGGGCTGGCAATTGTGTCAGGAGCGTGCTATAATAGTTTTTGACGCGATTGTTGCACCCAATTGAGCGCGCGCGTCCCCGCATATTGCAAAAGCAAGTTCATCCAGGACGCAGTGCGCGGTTGCAAAGGGCAAAAACTTCCTGCCCTGCGCAATAGAATTTTTGAGTGGAGGAAAAACAAATGAATTTCATCAAGTGTGAAAAGCTCGAGAAGAGCATGGCAGAACTGCAGTTCTCCATCGACGCAGAGGCTTTCAAGAAGGCTGTTGCCGATGTTTTCAAGAAGGAAGGCAAGAAGTACGCTGTTCCCGGCTTCCGTAAGGGCAAGGCTCCCCGCGCTCTGATCGAGAAGATGTACGGCGCTGATGTCTTTACCTATGATGCCATCAATGAGCTGTTCCCCGAGGCTTTCGAGGCTGCTGTCAAGGAAGCTGGCGTTGAGCCGGTCGGCCGTCCGGAGGTCACTGTTGACTCTGCTGATGAGACCAACGGTGTCACCCTGACCGTCAAGGTCGCTGTCAAGCCTGAAGTCAAGATTGGCAGCTACAATGGTCTGACAGTTGAAAAGACTGTCCATACTGTTTCTGACGAGGCTGTTGAAGCTGAGCTGAAGCGTGTGCAGGAGCGCAATGCCCGTGAGCTGACCCGTGAGGGCGCTGCTGAGAACGGCGACATCGCTGATATCGACTTCGAGGGCTTCGTCGATGGCGTGGCTTTCGAGGGCGGCAAGGCTGAGCACTACAGCCTGACTCTGGGCAGCGGCAGCTTCATCCCCGGCTTTGAGGATCAGATCGTGGGCCACTCCGCTGGCGAAGAGTTCGACGTGAATGTTACCTTCCCCACCGAGTATCAGGCTGCCGAACTGGCTGGCAAGGCTGCTGTGTTCAAGATCAAGCTGCACGAAGTGAAGTACAAGGAGCTGCCTGCTCTGGATGACGAGCTGGCTAAGGATTGCTCTGAGTACGACACTCTGGACGAGTTCAAGGCTTCCATCCGCAAGAACAATCAGGAGCAGCTGGACAAGCAGGACGATCTGGCTGTTGAGAATGCTCTGGTGGATCAGGTCATCGAGAGCATGGAGGGTGAGATCCCCCAGGCAATGTATGATGCCCGCATGGACGAGATGGTCAACGACTTTGCATTCCGCGTGGAGCAGCAGGGCCTGCGCCTCGAGGACTACCTGAAGTATATGGGCCAGACTATGGAGCAGTTCCGCGCTTCCTTCATGCCGCAGGCTGAGAAGCAGGTCAAGATCCGTCTGGCTCTGGAGGCTGTTGCTGCTGCTGAGAACATCGAGGCTTCCGAGGAGGAAGTTTCCGCTGAGATCAAGCGCATTGCTGACCAGTACAAGATGGAAGAGGACAAGGTTCGTGAGCTGGTCAATGTTGACGACCTGAAGAAGGATCTGGCCATCAACAAGGCCATCGACTTCATCAAGAGCCACGCAAACATCGTGGAGAAGGCTGCTGAGGAAGAGAAGGCTGCAGACGCTGAGTAATCAGCTCCTGTGTTCCTTTGAAGCGGGCAGTATGCTGCACGGTTTCAATCAAAGGTTGTAAAAATTGACCGATACGGCAGAACCGGCAGGGAAACCGTATCGGTCAATTTTGCAAATACTATATTCCATTTCAGGAGGCGAACTTTATGAGTTTTGTTCCTTACGTTGTGGAACAGTCGTCCCATGGCGAGCGTTCCTATGATATTTTCTCCCGCCTTTTGAACGATCGCATCATCGTTCTGAGCGAGGATGTCAACGATACCTCCGCCAGCCTTGTTGTGGCACAGCTGCTGTATCTGGAAGGGCAGGACCCGGACAAGGACATCAGCCTGTATATCAACAGCCCCGGCGGCTCCATCAGCGCCGGCATGGCCATCCACGATACCATGCAGTATATCAAGTGCGATGTTTCCACCATCTGCATGGGCATGGCAGCTTCCATGGGTGCCTTCCTGCTGGCAAGCGGCACCAAGGGGAAGCGTTTTGCACTGCCCAACTCGGAAATTCTGATCCATCAGCCGCTGATCGGCGGGCAGGGCGGCGGCCTTTCGGGCCAGACCACCGATATCAAGATCCATGCCGAGCACATGGTGTATATCCGCGATAAGATGAACCGCATGCTCAGCGAGTACACCGGCCAGCCGCTGGAAAAGATCCAGCTGGATACCGAGCGCGACAACTATATGTCCGCACTGCAGGCAAAGGAATACGGCCTGATCGATGAGGTCATTGCCCACCGCTGAGCCGCCGACATTTAATTTACCCAGGATAAGGAAAAACAGCTATGGCAAATAACAATTCCGGCAGAGACAAAAACGAAAAGGATCTGGTCTGCAGCTTCTGCGGAAAGCATCAGGACGAAGTGGAGCGTATGATCATCGGCCCCGGTGTCAATATCTGCAGCGAATGCATCGGCCTGTGCCACGACCTGCTTTCCGACAAGCCGGATCAGCCCAAAAGCGCCCGACCGGCCCGCGGTGCAAACCGTGCACACATCCAGCCTGCGGACGATCTGGATATCAACATCCTGACCCCGGCCGAGATCAAGGAAGGTCTGGATCAGTACGTGATCGGTCAGGACGAGGCAAAGCGTGTGCTGGCCGTCTCGGTCTACAACCACTACAAGCGCATCCTCAGCGGCAAGGGCAGCGATGTGGAGCTGCAGAAGTCCAACGTGCTGCTGCTGGGTCCTTCCGGCGTGGGCAAGACCCTGCTGGCACAGACTCTGGCAAAAATGCTGGGCGTTCCCTTCGCCATTGCCGATGCCACCACCCTGACCGAAGCCGGTTATGTGGGCGAGGATGTGGAGAACATTCTGCTCAAGTTGATCCAAGCAGCGGATTTTGATGTGCAGAAGGCACAGATCGGTATTATCTATATCGACGAGATCGACAAGATCACCCGCAAGAGTGAGAACCCCTCCATCACCCGCGATGTGGGCGGCGAGGGCGTGCAGCAGGCCCTGCTGAAGATTTTGGAGGGCACTGTGAGCAATGTTCCTCCGCAGGGCGGCCGCAAGCACCCGCAGCAGGAGTTCATCCAGATCGACACCACCAACATCCTGTTCATCTGCGGCGGTGCATTTGATGGCTTGGATAAGTATATCCTGCGCCGCACCGATAAGTCCGCACTGGGCTTCGGCAGCAGCCTGAAGGATAATTCCAGCGAAGCGGAGAAGGCTCTGCTGCGCAAGGTGGAACCCCACGATCTGGTCAAGTTCGGCCTGATCCCGGAACTGATCGGCCGTCTGCCGGTCATTACCGTGCTGGACGATCTGGACGAGGACGCTCTGGTTCGCGTACTCAAGGAGCCGCGTAACAGCCTTGTGAAGCAGTATAAGGAACTTCTGAGCATGGATAATGTGGAACTGAACTTCACGGATGAAGCACTCCACGCCATTGCCCGCAAGACGATCGAGCGCAAGACCGGTGCCCGCGGCCTGCGCAGCGTGATGGAAAGCATTCTGCTGCCCATCATGTACGAGGTGCCCACCGATGCTACCATCATCCGCGTAACTGTGGATGAAGATACCGTGGAAGGCGGCGAAGCACATCTGGAATACGGCGCGGTGCGCAAGCGCTATAAAAATCAGGTCGCTCTGAGCTGACGCTTTTAGCGTACAGCAGGGGAGCAAAGACCCGGCATTCAAGCTCTGTTTCAAAAGCTTTTTGCTTTTGGCAGGGCTTTTTGCTTTATTATTCTTGTTTCCGAGGGCAAAATGTACTATAATATTAAGGTCTGGAATGGCATGGGGAACGCTCCCTGGCAGGAATGCTCCGCAAAATGCCGCTCTGGCGCTATGGGTAACAGGAAGTACGATAAAGGAGTGTGTTTTCAATGGCAAATTATCTTGCAATGAATCGTGATGAACTCACTGCCGAAAAGGCAGCGCTTGAAGCAAAGTACAAGGAATTTCAGGCCAAGGGCCTCAAGCTGAATATGGCCCGCGGCAAGCCCGGCCCTCACCAGATGGATCTGGCCATGGACCTGCTGAAGATGAACGATTACACCACCGATGCTGGCACGGATGCCCGCAACTATGGCGAGCTGGAAGGCCTGCAGGAGGCCCGCGTGCTGTTTGCGGATGTCTTTGGCGTAAAGCCGGAGGAAGTGTTCGTGGGCGGCAACTCCAGCCTGCAGCTGATGTATAACCTCGTCAATATCGGCTATGTGTTCGGTTTCCCGGAGTCTCCGTGCCCCTGGTCTCAGGTGGAGAAGCGCAAGTTCCTCTGCCCGGTGCCCGGCTATGACCGTCACTTTGCTATTACCGAGGAGTTTGGCTTTGAGCTGATCAGCGTGCCTATGACCCCCAATGGCCCGGATATGGACATTGTGGAAAAGCTGGTGGCCGAGGATCCTGACATCAAGGGCATCTGGTGTGTGCCGCAGTATTCCAACCCCGATGGCTACACCTACAGCGATGAGACCATCGAGCGTTTTGCCAAGATGAAGACCGCTGCGCCTGATTTCAAGATCTTCTGGGATGAAGCCTATATCGTCCATCACCTGACCGATGAGATCATCGAGACTCCGGTGCTGCTGAACGAGAGCAAGAAGTACGGCAACGAAAACCGTGTGTTCATGTTCACTTCCACCAGCAAGATCACCTTCCCGGGCGCAGGTGTCTCTGCCATTGCCTGCAGCGAGAGCAGCATGAAGTATATCTGCAAGCGCTTCTCGGTCATGATCATCAGCTACGACAAGATGAACCAGCTGCGCCACGTCCGCTTCTTGAAGAACAAGGAAGGTGTGCTGGCCCACATGGCAAAGCACCGTCGTCGTCTGGTGCCCTGCTTTGATGCCGTCAAGACCGCATTCAAGAATAACCTCATCCCCTGCGGGGATATTGCCCACTGGACGGACCCCAAGGGCGGCTACTTCATCAGCCTGTATGTGATGCCCGGCTGTGCAAAGCGCGTGGCGGGTCTGTGCAAGGATGCGGGCCTGACCCTGACCGGTGCCGGTTCTGCATATCCCTATCACAAGGACCCCGAGGATTCTCACCTGCGCATTGCGCCCACCTATCCCAGTCTGGACGAGGTGGAAACCGCTTCCGAACTGCTGTGCATCTGTGTGCGTCTGGCTGTGGCAGAAAAACTGCTGGCTGACAAGGCAGACTAACATTTTTTGATTTTATCTCCTCTGTGCGGCCCGTCTGGGCCGTCAGGGGAGTTTTGTCGCAAGAAAGCCGGCACGACGGCCCCCTTGCGGAAATGATAAGGCCCGCCGGAGCAGGCGGTCCGCACTAGAATACGGGCGGCAGCTGCAAGAACTGCTGCTTTTGGAGGTTCCCTGAATTTTATGAAAACAAAAGGCAAAGCATGGCATCTGATCGCCACAGTGTTGTTGATCGTGGTATTTGTGTATACTGCGTTCTTCGGTGTGTATGCCAAGTACGGCGATACGACCACGACCTACATCAAAGGTGCAAAGGATATCCGCTTCGGTGTGGATATCAAGGGCGGTGTCAACGTCACCTTTGTGCCGTCGGATGGCTACGATGCTACCGAAGAACAGCTGGAAGCAGCCCAGCTCGTCATTGAGAACCGTCTCGTAGCGCTGAACGTGACCGACTATGAGCTGTATGTGGATAACAATTCCGACAGTCTGATCCTGGAGTTCCCGTGGCAGTCCGGTGAGACAGATTTTGACCCGGAAGCGGCGATCGATGAGATCGGCACCACCGCCTATCTGACCTTCCGCGAGGGAAGCAGTGCGGACGGTGAGCTGATCCTGGACGGCTCCATGATCGAGAGCGCCGCAGCTCAGTATGGCCCCGTCAGCAATGGCGGTGCTTCGGAATATTTCGTCTCCTTGAAGTTCACCGATGACGGTGCCAAGGCATTTGGCGATGCTACCACAAAGCTGGCTGCATCGGGCGGCACCATCAGCATCTGGCTGGACGATGAAAACGTGAGCACGGCTACGGTCAATACTGCTATTACCGATGGCTCTGCCATCATTACAAGCTCGGCTTCCAATCCTTTCACGCAGGAGCAGGTCGTCAAGATGGCCCGCCAGATCAACTCCGGCGCACTGCCCTTTGCACTGACGGTGGACAGCTATTCCACCGTCAGCCCCAGTCTGGGCGAGAACAGCCTGAGCGCCATGGTTCTGGCCGGCCTGATCGCCTTTGCACTGATCGTGGTGTTCATGACGATGCTGTACCGTCTGCCGGGCTTCCTTGCATGTATTGCACTGGCTGGTCAGGTGGCAGCAACACTGGCGTTCGTTTCCGGTTACTTCCCGGTGTTTGAAAGCTTTACCATGACCCTGCCCGGCATCGCAGGCATCATCCTTGCCATCGGCATGGGCGTGGATGCCAATGTTATCACGGCAGAACGCATCAAGGAAGAGCTGAAAAACGGCAAGTCGCTGGATGGCGCGCTCAAGAGCGGTTTTGCCCGCGGCCTGACCCCCATTGTTGACGGCAACGTGACCATCGTCATCGTGGCCATCGTGCTGATGGGTGCCTTTGGCCCCTCGGACGGCATGTTTGCAAAGGCACTCCACTTTGTGTTCTTTGCCTTTGGTCCCTCCACCGCAGGCACTATTTATGCCTTCGGTTACACGCTGCTCACCGGCGTGCTGCTGAACTTTGTGTTTGGCGTGTTTGCTACCCGTGTGATGATCCGCGGTGCGGCATCCATCAAGGCTCTGCGCAACCCTTGGCTTTACGGCGCTGAAAAGCCCGGCAAGGAAAAAAACGAGAAGAAGCCTATCGACTTTGTGGGCCTGCGCAAGCGTTTCCTGACGATCTCCTCCTGCCTGATGGCAGCCATCGTGCTGTGCGCTGTGGTTTTGGGTGTCCATCTGGATACCGAGTTCACCGGCGGTGCCATGATCACCCTGAGCTACGAGGGCAGCTTTACCATGTCGGATGTGCAGAAGGTTGCATCCTCTGCATTGGAGAATAACGGCCTGACCCTGCAGACCGGCGAGAATGTTGCTACCGGTGGCCAGACCCTGAAAATCTCGATGCCCGGTACCGAAACAGTGACTACCGAGCAGGTGGCTAAGCTGCTGGACAGCCTGAACGAAAGCTGCCCGGACAACAATTTTGAACAGCTGTCGCTGAGCAACGTCAGCGCTGCCATGGGCACCAAGTTCCTGCAGAAGAGTCTGGTTGCCGTGGTGTTTGCACTGGTGCTGATCCTGCTGTACATCGCCCTGCGCTTCAAGAACATCGGCGGCCTGACCGGCGGCATGATGGCAGTGCTGGCGCTTGTGAACGACCTGATGGTGGTGTTTGGCACCTTTGTGCTGCTGCGCACCGCGCTGGATGGCAACTTCATTGCCGCCATGCTTACCATCCTTGGCTACTCCATCAACGATACTGTTGTGGTCTACGACCGTATCCGCGAGAACCGCACCCTGATGGGCAAAAAGGCATCCTTTGAAGAGCTGGTGAACCACTCGGTGAACCAGTCCGCCCGCCGCACCCTGATCACCACCATTACCACGGTGATGGCGCTGGGCGTTATGTGCATCGTGGCAAAGCTGTATGGTCTGGACAGCATCTTTACCTTTGCGTTCCCGCTGATGATGGGCATGATCAGCGGCGTGTACACTTCGCTGTGCGTTTCCACCTCTGCGTGGGTGCTGTGGAGTGAGCGCAAGCCCAAGACCAAAGCCTAAAAACACAGCCCGGTCAGACCGGACAGGAGGAACAGAACATGAAGTGTCCCTATTGCGGAGCCGAGGAATCCAAAGTGATCGATTCCCGCCCCACCGAAGACAGTGAGCGCATCCGCCGCCGCCGCGAATGCCTGAGCTGCCATATGCGCTTTACGACCTATGAGGTCGTGGAGACTGTTCCGCTTGTGGTCATCAAAAAGGACAGCTCCCGTGAGCCGTTCGACCGGCAGAAGCTGCTCAACGCCATGGTGCGTGCCTGCGCCAAGCGGCCGGTCAGCTACGAATCGCTGGAGCGTGCGGTAAGCAGCATTGAGCAGACGCTGCTCAGCTCCTACGACCGTGAGATCCCCAGCGTGCGCATCGGTGAGCTGACCATGCAGGAACTGAAAAAGATCGACGAAGTGGCATATGTTCGCTTTGCATCGGTCTACCGTCAGTTTGCAGACGTGGAAAGCTTTTTCAATGAGCTGAAAAAGCTGATGGGCGACCGCAAGGAACCACAGAAATAATTCGCATCAGAACACCGGCTTTCGCCCAATGGGGCAGGGCCGGTGTTTTTGTTTATACCAGCCGGTGCGAGAGCCATTCCAGTGTTTCCACCTGTACCTGTGCGCGGCGCAGCTCACCAAAGGCTTCCTCTGGGGCACCCATTTCCAGGTGTCCGTCCGCCGCCCGCAGTGCAGCTTCCAGCTCGGTAAAATCTGCGGTGCGCAGCAGGTGGTTCATTTTGGTGCGCATTTGGTCGCACCGGTCGGCACCATCAGCAAGCGCCTGCCGGGCGGCAGGGTAGTCGGCATTGCGGATGGCTTCGGCGGCGGTGTCAAGGTCTGCCGAGATCACATCCGCAAAGCTCTGCACCTTCCAGCTGCTGTAAAAGGCTACGCTCAACAGTACGGCCACAATGGCGATACATGCATAGATCCGCTTCATCCGCTCACCTCAATGGGAGCCGCCGGCACGGCGGTTCTCTTTTTTTAGCAAAAAATAATCCTCGGTCTCGTTGCCGATCAGCAGCAAAATTTCTTCCGGCAGCAGGGTGTTGGCCTGCGCCGTGCGTTCCAGCCACGCGCGGTCCTTGCCGCACCAGCGCAGGTTGTCTTCCAGCACCTGTCCGTCCAGCACAAAGGGAATGGTGGCGTTGGTATGGGTCACCTTCAGCTGCAGGTCAGCAAGACGGGCTGGCTCTTTTTCTGGCCGCAGTGCTGCCGAAAGGGTGCCGTTCGTCTCGATCACCGCGTAGGAGACCTCCCGTGGGTCAAAAATATTTTTACCGCGCAGCGCTTCCATCAGGTCAGCTGTGGTCAGCCGCAGCATCCGCAAGGCTTTCTGATCGATCTGCCCGTCCAAGATCACCGTTTTGGGTCTGCCGGAGAGAAAGTTGAAGAATTTCTGGCTGCGGAAGCTCAGCACGGAGCCCAGCAGTTCCAGCGCTGCAATGAGAAACAGCGGGATCAGGCTGGATGTGATGGGCACCTCTTCCGATTCAATGGAGATGGATGCCAGATTGGAAATGAGAATGGTGGACACCAGTTCTTCGGGCTGCAGTTCGCCCAGCTGGCGCTTGCCCATCAGCCGCATGGCAAACAGAACGCACAGATAAATGATGATAGTGCGGCAGATCAGAAGCTTCAAGTAACAAGACCTCCTGTCGTTTCTGGCGGAATGGATGCCGCTGCAGCCGGGCATACTGCTGTGCAAAGGAGTGGTTGGATGCGGCAGTTATCACAGAGCCTTGCGGCAAATCTTGCGGTGCTGGACAAAATGTTTGGCACCTCTGCGGATTATTATGCCAAGGAGATCACAATTTATCATTGCAGGGGAAGCATCCTGCTGTTTGACGGCATGGCAAGCCTGGATTCTTTGTGGGAGCTTTTACTGGATGCGGCCAGCCGTCAGGCACCGCCGCAGCAGGCAGGCCAGCGTTGCACCGGGCCGCAGGTCTTTGAGCTGATCCTGCACGGCTCAGCCTTTCCGGCAGAAAGTGAGCCGGTAACAGATCTGGCTGATCTGATCAAACGAATGACGGCAGGCATGGCGGTCTTACTGCTGGACGGCTGCGCAAAGGGCATTGCCTTCTCGGTGCAGGGACTGAAGTTCCGCTCGGTAGACGAGCCTTCCGGGGAGGGCAATCTGCGCGGCTCCCGCGAAGGCTTTGCCGACCTGCTGCGGGTCAATCTGAGCCTGCTGCGGCGGCTCATCCGTACCGAACATCTGGTGCAGGAGGTGGCGCAGGCCGATACCGAAATGCAAACGGAATACGCCATCTGCTACTGCAAAAACAGGGCGGACTCCGCCATGGTGATCCGTGTGCGCAAAGCGCTTGCCGCTGCAAAGCCGGAGCTTTTGCTGGATTCCAGTTACTTTGTGCCGTGGCTTCTGCCGGGCAAGGCGCGGCTGTTCACGCCGGTAAGCTACACCGAGCGGCCTGCCGTGGCGGCGGCAAAGATCTGTGAGGGCAAGATCGTGGTGCTGGTCAACGGAAGTCCCTCTGCCATGGTGCTTCCGGCTCTTTTCTGCGAAAATTTTGAGTGCTTGGACGATTATGCATCCACCGCCGTGTTTTCCTCTTTTCTGCGCATCCTCAAATATGTTTCGTTCTACCTCACAGTATTTCTGCCGGGTGTGTTCGTCTGTCTGGCGGTTTACCTGCCGGAGCTGATTCCACCGCAGCTTCTGTACAAGATCGAAGCGGCGGAGAAGGCCACACCGCTGCCGCTGTTTGCGGAAATGCTGCTGGTCATACTCATTTTGGAGGTCATCCGGGAAGCAGGTCTGCGGATGCCGCAGTCGCTGGGGCATTCGGTCAGTCTGGTGTCCGCGTTGATCATCGGCGATGCTGCCATTGCCACCGGGCTTATGAGCACGCCGGTGATCTTTGTGGCAAGCATCACGGCCATCGCGGTGTTCGTCACGCCCTCTTTGTACGAGCCTGCTACGCTGCTGCGTCTGGGTGTGGTGCTGGCTGCAGGTCTTGCCGGGCCGGTGGGCCTTGCGGGGGCTTTTTTTGCAGTTCTGCTCAGTCTTTCCGGCACAGCCTGCCTGCAGGTGCCATATCTGGCGGCGCATCCGTTCCCGCAGCGGCCCATGGAAGAGGATGGCATCATCCGCCGCAACTACCGCCGTCTTTCAGCGCACGACTTTAATATCTGGCAGAAACGGGAGGGAAAATGATACAAAAACAGAAAGGCTTTTCTGCTCCCGTGCTGGCACTGAGTGTGTGGACAGCTGCGCTGGCAGAAGAAATGCAGACCGGTATCTCTCCGCGTGGGATGATCATTCATGGAGCGGTTCAGGCTCTTTTGCTCACATGCATCAGTGGGGTGTTCTCTGCTTGCTGGCAGCGGGCAGCCATGCAGTGGGTCTGGCTGTTTTCCGCAGGAGCATGGTTTCTGGCAGAGTTGTTTGGAACCGTAATGCAGGCCCAGAACATCTGCCAGCAGGAGTTCCGCTCCATGGCGCTGATCGGCCTGCTGCCGCTTTTGCTCTGGGCAGGGTGGTGTATTCCGCCTTCCGGCTGGGATGCTCCGGCACGGGTACTGTGGTGGTTCGTGCTGCTGGGTGGGCTGGTCTGTCTGACAGGGCTTGCCGGGCAGATGGACTGGGCGCACCTGCTGACGGCAGATGCTATGCAACTGGCCCGCTGGCCGCGTGTTCCGCTGTATGCGGAGTATTTGTTCTGGCCGCTTCTTGCAGGTTATGAAGAGCCGCGCAGCATGTCCTGGCTGCCATGGCTCACCTTTCTGGCACAGGCGGGTCTTACTGCCGGGATGTGCCTCGTATTTGGCGCAGCGGATTACCCGGCACAGGAACTGCTGCGGGCATGGAGTGCAGATGTTTTCTCCCGCATGGATGCGCTGCTTTTGCTCATCTGGCTCACCTGCGCGATCTTCCGCACCGGCTTTCTCTGCGCGGCAGTGCGTACCGTGTGGCAGCGCGCGGTGCAGTGCGGGAAAGGAGCGGTAAAATGAAGCAGAAGAAACTGCGCTCTCTCAGTGCGATGCTTTTGATCGGGTGGTGCCTGATTTTTCTGCGCTGCGAGACCACCGAAAAAAGCATGGTGCGTGCGCTGTATCTTGCTCAGAAGGAACAGTCCATCACCGTAGGGCTGCTGTATCAGGCTCCGGAAGCTGCCGCCGATGCATCCGAGGCTTCTGGGGCTGTGCAGCTGCAGTTGGCGCAGGCGGACACACTGGCAAAAGCGCTGGCGGCGGCGCAAAAGCAACTGCCGCAAAAAGCGGATTACCGCCTGTGCGATTATCTGCTGATCGATCAAGATGCATCGGCAGAGCTGCTTGCAGCGTATGAGCTTACGGTGCTGGAAAACAGGCAGGGCAGGGTATCGGCAAAAGTTTCTGTGCTGGAAATGGACGATGGATTTTTGGAGGAACTTCCAGCGGAAAAGCAGGAATTTCCGAACAAACTGCTTGAGCAGCTCAAGCAGTGCGCAGACCAGATGCCGAGGCTTTACCAGTATCAGGACGGAATGCTTCTGCCGCAGCTGCGGGCAGAGAAACAGGAAGTGGCACTTGCAGATACAAGCATCCTCTGGCGAGTGGGAAACAGCATTGAGCTGGAGGCCCGGCAGGCGGAAACAGCGCAGTTTTTGCTGGAAATGGGCGGCGTGCATACTTTCTGGCTGGAAGGTGAGCCGGTGACGGTCCGCCGATGCAGCGTGTCTGTCACCCTGCGGGAAGAAACTGCCAGTCTGCGGCTGGACTGTCAGCGCAGCTATGATACGCCGCAGCCCAGCGCCGCACAGTGCGAACAGCTGGCAGAACTGTGCACACAGACGGTGCAGTCTTTCTGGCAGCAGGGCATCGACCTTGTGCATCTGCAGCAGCGCAGTGCATTGCAGAACGGTGTGGGCAGAGAAAAGATCACAATAAATAACGCCTGCCCGCAATTGCAGGCAGACGTGAGATTTTTACCGATGTGATTCAGTTGGCAGTGGGGAAGGTGACAGTAATGGTAGTGCCCACATCCACCTGACTTTCCAGCTTGATGCGTGCGTTGTGAATGCGTGCGATATGCTTGACGATGGCAAGGCCCAGACCGGTACCGCCGGTAGCCTTGCTGCGGCTCTTATCCACACGATAGAAGCGCTCAAACACGCTGGACTGTGCTTCTTTCGGGATGCCGATGCCGTTATCGGCCACAGTCAGGGTGCAGTGTCCGTCGCGGCTGCAGGCTGTGGTGATCTGTACCTTACCGCCGGGACGATTATAACGGATCGCATTATCGCACAGGTTCTGGCATAGCTCGTCCAGCAGGGCACGGTTGCCGTGCACAAGAGCACTTTCGCCCAGACAGTTCAGCGAGATGTAAGCCCGGCGGGCATTCAGCTTCTGGCGCTCTACGCAGTCCTTGGCAACGGTAAGCAGATCCACTGTCTCCATCTCTGGCTCAGAACCGGCTTCGCTGGCGTTGTCCAGACTGGAAAGCTGCAGGATATCGTTCACCAGCTGGATCATACGGCTGGCCTCCACATGGATCTTCTGGGCAAAGCCCGGCACATCCTCAGGCTTTGCAATGCCGGTCTCAATCAGCTCCGCATAGCCGGAAATACTGGTCAGCGGGGTCTTCAGCTCATGGCTGACATTGGCAGTAAACTCCTGCCGCATCTTTTCGTTGTTCTCACGGAGGATGCGGTCAGAGTGGATGCTTTCGGCAAAGGGGACAAGCTCCTTATAGGGAACATTGTCCTGAATATGATCCAGATCTTCGGTCATGCTCAGCACAGGGGAGACCAATGCACGGGTGAGCAGAGCTGCCAGCACAGCGGCGGCCAGCATGAGTGCAACGCAGCTCAGCACGATGGCAGGCAGGGTCGAATCATAAATAGACCAGACCGTTTCTGCATCCTGTGCCATGCGCAAAATCTCACCGTTGGGCAACAGTACGGCATAGTAATAGGTCTCGTAGCCCATGGTCTGGGAATCGCGGATGTCCCGGCCCACACCTTCGGTCATGGCCTGACGGATCTCCGGGCGGGAGAGATGGTTCTCCATGGGCTGATCGGTAGCAGATTCAAACAGCACGCTGCCGTCCTGCGAGATCAGGGTGATGCGCAGATCATTGGTAACAAAGGACGAAAGCTGCTGCGGGTCCTGCACCAGATCATAACCGGCGCTTACCAGATCGGCTTCCCGCTCAAGGCTGGTCCATGCCTGAGCCGTGAATGCCTTGTGAAAAACAAAGATGCAAAGCGCCGCCGTGAACAGCAGACCAAGGAAGCCCATCAGGAACAGGCGGTAGCTGATCTTTTCTTCCATGCTGCGCAGCTTCATTCTTCACCGGCCTCCTCTTCATCGGTCAGCTTGTAACCCACCTTGCGCACAGTGCAGATGTATTTGCCGGCATCCCCCAGCTTTTTGCGCAGGGTGCGGATATGCATATCCACAGTGCGGCTCTCCACCGAAATGTCGGTGCCCCACACCACCTGCAGAATGGTCTCGCGTGTCACCACCAGATTGGCGTTCTCCAGCAGCAGGCGCAGCAGACTGTACTCCTTGTAGGTCAGCTCCACCGGCGTTCCGCTTACAGTCACGTTGTGACGGGCATTGTCCAGCAGGATCTCGTGAAAGCTGAGTACGTTGGGACGTGCTTCCGGAGCCGAGCGGCGCAAGGCGGCGCGCACCCGGCTCAAAAATTCCATGATGCCAAAAGGCTTTGAGATGTAATCATCTGCGCCGCAGTCCAGCCCGCGCACGGTGTCCAGCTCGCTGGACTTAGCCGTGACCATAATGATGGGCAGCCTGCGCAGGGAAGGGGTGTTGCGCAGCTTTTTCAGGATGGAAAAACCGTCCTCACCGGGCAGCATCACGTCTAAGATCACCAGTTCCGGCTCTGCAGCGTGCATGGCCTGCCAGAACGACTCAGAGCTTTCAAAGCTGGTCACTTCGTATCCGCTGGACTGCAGGGCATACTGTTCCAGCTCCCGGATGGCGGCATCGTCTTCAACAATATAGATCATTTGTCAAAATCCTCCGCAGATTGATTTTCAGGGAAGAGATAGCGTTCACGGTAACGGTCAAGACGGCGATGGAATTCCTCACTTTCCTTGGTGTCATTGCCGTGACGCAGCTCGTTGAGGTATGCGTGGGTATCAAAGCTGTCCTGTGCAACCTCGATCTGTGCAACGGCTACGTTGCTGCAGTGGTCGCACACACGCTCATAGTTGGTCAGCAGGTCGTCCAGCACAAAGCCATATTCAATGGAGCAGCTGCCGGCCTGCAGGCGGGCAATGTGGTGGGCCTTGATGGCACGTACCAGCTCGTTGACCACGGCTTCCAGCGGTTCCACCTTGCTGGCAAGATGCAGATCACCCTTGCGGAAAGCATCAGTGGTGCGGTTCAGAATATCCTGCACCGCATCCTCCAGCACCTGCAGCTCGTCGCGGGCATCCTGCGAGAACTGGATTTCTTTGGTGTGCATCTCCTCGGCAGATTCCATCAGGTTTACGGAATGGTCGCTGATGCGCTCAAAATCGCTGATGGTGTGCAGCAGGGTATTTACGCTCTGGCTGTCGGCATGGTTCAGCTCACGGCTGGAAAGCTTGACGAGATAGGTGCCGAGAGCGTCCTCGTAACGGTCTACCTGCGTCTCTTCCTCGCGGACCTTCTGCGCAAGTGTATCGTTCCACTCATGGGTCAGGCTCATGGCCTGCATCACGCCCACACGGGCAAGCTCTGCCATTTCAGCAGTTGCAGAGCGTGCACGTTCTACGGCCACGGCAGGGGTGTTCAGCAGGCGGTCATCCAGCAGCGCAAAGCTTTCCTTTTCCGGCGAATCCGGAATGGTGAGGATGGCCAGTTTTTCCAGCAGGTTTGCAAAGGGCAGCAGCACCAGCGTTGCCACGATATTGAACACCGAGTGCACCACAGCGATGCCCCATGCCTCGATGGTGGTGTTCACAAAAACAAAGTGGCAGACCGTATTCAGGCCGTAAAAGCCGACAAGGAAGATGGTCACACCGATGATGTTGAAGTACAGATGGACCATGGCAGCACGGCGTGCATTCTTGTTGGCACCCACAGAGGAGATCAACGCGGTAACGCAGGTGCCGATGTTCTGACCCATGATAATGGGAATGGCACTGCCGTAGGTGATCACGCCGGTGGCGCTCAGCGCCTGCAGAATACCCACGCTGGCGCTGGAGCTCTGGATGATGCCGGTAACAAGGGCACCCACCAGAACGCCCAGAAGGGGGTTGGAAAAGCGGGTGAACAGGCTGGTGAACCATGCCTCGTTCTGCAGGGGCAGGACGGCGTTAGACATGGTGGTCATGCCAGTCATCAGCACGGCAAAGCCGATGAGGATGGTACCCACGCCTTTTTTCTTCTCACTCTTACACATATACAGCAAAATGCCGATAAATGCAAGCAAAGGACTGAAAGAAGTGGGTTTGAGCAGATTGATGAGGAGGCTGTCGCCCTGCAGGCCGGAAAGGCTCAGGATCCAGCTGGTGACAGTGGTGCCCACATTGCTGCCCATGATCACGCCGATGGCCTGATGCAGCTCCATGATGCCGCTGTTGACAAAGCCGACCACCATGACCGTGGTAGCGCTGGAACTTTGGATCACAGCGGTGACGCACAGGCCAAGGAAAAAGCCTTTAAGGGGGTTGTCAGTCAGCTTGCTCAGGATCTTCTGCAGCTGGCCGCCGGCCTGCTTTTCCAGTGCTTTGCCCATGATGTCCATGCCGAACAGGAACAGGGCAAGACCTCCAAGCAGGGAAAAGACATTGAAGATGGTCATAAAGATTTCCTCACTTTTGTTTGACGTGTTTTTGATGTGTTTCTCCTGATTTTGAGTATACAGATGCAATGTAAAATCCAAAATCGAGGGAATGTAAAATCCGTGTAAAGGTAAGAAAAATGTAAAAAATCAGTACATGGCTGCGCTGCTGCGTGCATTCTTGCCGGGCTGCGAAAAAGCCGCCCGCACAATATTGTTTTTTACCGATCGTTCTATTATAATAATAAGAAGGAATCCTGCACGGTACCTGACAGCAGGCAGGGCTGTGCAGCAAAAGGGAGCACAGGAGGAACAAGAATGGGCACATTCAATGTCTCGCTCAAAACGCTGACCGACCGTGTCAGTATGGAAGTTGTCTATACGCCGAAGGAACTGGATCAGATCTGTGTGGAGATCGCCGAAGTGAACCGCCCGGGTCTGTTTCTGGCGGGCTATTATGATTATTTTGATAAGCTGCGTCTGCAGATCATGGGTCTGGCCGAGATGAACTTTCTGTCCGGCCTTTCACCGGAAAAACGCTACGAGGCGCTGGATCAGCTGTTCCGTCAGCAGCCGCCGGCTGTTATCGTCTGCCGCAGCGAAGAACTGACTCCTTTCCCGGAGATGCAGGAGCTGGCCCAGAAGCATGGTGTTGCACTGCTGCGCTCCAATGAGACCACCTGCACTCTGATGGGCAGCCTGATCAGTGTGCTGAATCTGGAACTGGCACCGCGTATCACCCGCCATGGTGTGCTGGTGGAAGTGTACGGCGAAGGCATCCTGATCCTGGGCGACAGCGGCATTGGCAAAAGCGAGCTTGCCATCGAGCTGGTCAAGCGCGGCCACCGCCTTGTGGCAGATGATGCGGTGGAGCTGCGCAAGGTGTCCAACCGCCAGATCATGGGTACTGCCCCGGAGAATATCCGCCACTTCATTGAGCTGCGCGGCATTGGCATCGTCAACGTGGCCCGTGTGTACGGCGTTGGCGCGGTCAAGCTGAGCGAAAGTCTTGACCTTGTGGTTCAGCTGGAAGCATGGGACCCCACTAAGAACTACCAGCGCACCGGTCTGGAAAACGAATACTACGACATTCTGGGTGTCAGCATTCCCAGCACCAGCATTCCGGTCTCACCGGGCCGCAATCTGGCTGTCGTGCTGGAAACTGCAGCCATCAACAACCGCCAGAAGAAGATGGGTTACAACGCAGCGCGTGAACTGCTGATCCGTCTGGGTCTGGACGATAAAATGGATTGATCCCACACCGCAAAAGGAGCAAGTTATCATGGAACGATTCAAGCAGAAACTGCAGGCAGAAGCGATCCCGTTCAGGGAGAACGAACCGCTTGCGGCGCACTGTACCTTTAAAATCGGAGGCCCGGCACAGCTGTTTGTCATGCCGGAAAACGAGCAGCAGCTCTGCAGTGCAGTTGCGCTTTGCAAGGAGCAGGCTGTCCGCTATTACCTGCTGGGCAACGGCAGCAACATCCTGTTTGCGGACGAAGGCTTTTCCGGCGTGGTGATCGATGTTTCGGCACTGGACGCAGAGATCGCGGTGGAAGATACAGTCCTGACCGCAGGCGCAGGTGTCCGCCTTGCGGCACTGTGTAAGGCGGCACTGAAGCATGGCTTGTCCGGGCTGGAATTTGCCTACGGTATCCCCGGCACGGTGGGCGGTGCAGTGTATATGAATGCGGGTGCCTACGGCGGCGAGATGAAGGATGTGCTCACCACAGTGCGGTATCTGGCGGCAGAAGGCGAGGTCAGAGAAGTGCCTGCCGCAGAGCTGGATCTCCGCTATCGCCACAGCATTTTTGAAGAGAACAGCGGCTGCATCCTCTCGGCACAGTTCCATCTGCAGCCCGGAAACGCAGCGGACATCCGTGCAAAAATGGATGAATTGATGGCCAAGCGTGTGGAAAAGCAGCCGCTGGATAAGCCCAGCGCCGGCAGCACCTTCAAGCGCCCGGCGGGTGCTTTTGCGGCTGCGCTGATCGACCAGTGCGGCCTGCGCGGCTATCGCCACGGCGGCGCAGCCGTCAGCGATAAGCACTGCGGCTTTGTGGTAAACCTTGGCGGCGCTACCTGCGCTGATGTGCTGGCACTCTGTGACGAGGTGCGCGCCATCGTAAAGGAAAAGACGGGCTACGACCTTGAAAAAGAGATCCGGGTCGTCCGATAACGGAAAAAGCAAAAAAGGAGCGGTAGATCAGATTATGGAGCTGTTGATCGTCAGCGGACTTTCCGGTGCAGGCAAGTCGGTGGCTATGAATGCGCTGGAAGATATCGGTTTTTTCTGTATAGATAATGTTCCGGCCGGACTGCTGCCCAGCATCACTGCATTCTCGGAAGCGGGCGACAGCCAGCTGGAGCGGGTGGCTCTTTCCATGGATGTGCGCGGCTGCCGCACCAGCGAAGAGATCGAGCGTGCGCTCGACAAGCTGGATGAGCAGGGTGTGGATTATAAAATTCTATTTCTGGATGCCCCGGACGATGTACTCATGCGCCGCTACAGCGAGACCCGCCGCCGCCACCCCATCAGCATTGCCGAGGGCATTTCCACCCGGGAGGCCTTTGCAAAGGAACGCAAAATATTGAAGCCTTTGCAGGAGCGTGCAGATTACGTCATCAATACCGCCTTGCTTTCTACAGCACAAAACAAAGAACGCATCTGCGATCTTTTTGCAAAAAATGGTGGAGCCAAGGGTGCCATGCGCCTGACCGTGATGTCCTTTGGATTCAAATTCGGCATCCCGCCGGAGGCAGACCTTGTGCTGGATGTGCGCTGCCTGCCCAACCCCTTCTACGTGCCGGAACTCAAGCATAAGACCGGCCTTGATCAGGATGTGGTGGATTTTGTCATGAGCCACCCGGAAGCGCAGGAACTGCTCAAGCGGTATGAGAACTTTTTGCAGTATGCACTGCCGCTGTACGTCAAGGAGGGCAAAAGCCAGCTGACCATTGCGGTGGGATGTACCGGCGGCAAGCACCGTTCCATTACATTTGCGCGTAAGATCGCGGAGTATTGCACGCAACTCGGCTACGAGCCGGGCGTGCAGCACCGCGATGCCAAACGCTGACAGAATTCGAGGAAGTATGAGTAGTTTTGCATCCCGCGCGCGGGAGGAGATCGCGCAGCGCAGCATCCAGAAGGATTGCTGTGTGCGTGCGGCAGCTTATGGCATTGCGTGCTTTGCCAAATATTTTGATGCAAAGGGTCTGGTGGTGCAGACCGAGCAGCAGGAGACGGTGCAGGCTGCCCAGCAGCTGTTCGCACGCTGCGGCGTGCAGGGCGAGATCCTGCACAAGCAGCGACCCAGCGGCGTGCTGTATGAGTTCAACATCCGCGCGCCGGAGCAGGTGGCCCGGGTGCATGAGCTGTTCGGCACCACGGGCAGCGAGACCAGCCTGCAGATCGACCCCCGCCTTATCCGCTGTCAGACCTGCGTCAGTGCGTACATTGGCGCAGCTTTTTTGTGCAGTGGAACGGTCATTGATCCGCAGAAAGAATATAATCTGGAATTTCTTACCTCCCGCACCAATCTGGCACGGGACTTTGAAGCGCTGCTGGCAGAGCATGAGTTTGCACCGCACCGCACCCGCCGCAACGGCGTGAACCTGATCTACGTCAAGACCGGGGCCAATGTGGAACGGCTGCTCAGCTTTATGGGCGCTGGAAACGCTGCAGAGGAAATGCATGCACAAAAAGCCTTCAAACAGGTGCGCAACCAGACCAACCGACAGACCAACTGTGATACGGCAAACCTTGGCAAAACGGCCCGTGCCAATGCGCAGACGCTGAAGGCCATCCGCTTTCTGGAAGAGCAGGATGCCCTTAGCACTCTGCCGGAGGTATTGCAGGAGGCCGCTGCCAAGCGGATGCAATACCCGGATCTTTCGCTTACAGCGCTGTGCGGCTGCTTTGAGCCGCCCGTGAGCAAATCCGGCCTGTCGCACCGGATGAAGAAGCTGGAGGCATTGGCCGAAAATCTGCGGCAGAATCTGGAACAGGAGGCAAAAGCATGAGCGAAGCATTAGCCAATACCCGGCCTTTTGTCCATCTGCACATCCACACAGAGTACAGCCTGCTGGATGGTGCCTGCCGCATTGACCAGCTGATGGATCGCGTAAAAGAGTGCGGACAGACCGCCATTGCCTGCACCGACCACGGCGTGATGTACGGCTGCGTGCAGTTTTATAAGGCTGCAAAAAAGGCTGGCATCAAGCCCATCATCGGCTGTGAGGTGTATGTGGCCACCCGCACCCGCTTTGACAAGGTAAATAAGATCGACGGCAACAACCACCTGATCCTGCTGTGCAAAAATGAGACCGGTTACAAAAACCTGATCAAAATGGTGTCGGCCGCCTTTGTGGAGGGCTTTTATTCCAAGCCCCGCATTGATAAGGAACTGCTGGAAAAATATCACGAAGGTCTGATCTGCCTGTCGGCCTGTTTGGCAGGCGAAGTTCCACAGGCCATTCTGGCGGGCGATTATGAGCGCGCCAAAGCAGCAGCGCTGTGGTATCGAGACCTCTTCGGCGAGGGAAACTATTATATCGAGCTTCAGGACCATGGTCTGGAAGAGGATAATACTGTGCTGCCGCAGCTCATCAAGCTTGCACGGGAGACCGGCATTCCCATGGCAGCCACCAACGACTCCCACTATCTGCGCAAGGAGGATGCCAAAATGCAGGGCATCCTGCTCTGCATCCAGACCGGCAAGACCATTCAGGATGCGGATAAAATGGAGTTCCAGACCGACGAGTTCTATGTCAAAACGACAGACGAAATGTACGAGCTGTTCTCCATGGTGCCGGAAGCCTGCGAGAATACCGCCAAAATTGCCGAACAGTGTAACTTTGATTTTGATTTTGGACATACTAAAATTCCATATTACAAAGCGCCGAACGGTATGGATAATCAGGCGTTTTTTGAAAAGCTCTGCTGGGAAGGTCTGGAGCGCCGCTACGGCCCCAATGTTCCGCAGGCCAACAAAGACCGTCTGGAATACGAGATCGGCGTGGTCAAAAAGATGGGCTACACGAACTACTATCTTATCGTGTGGGACTACGTGAACTACGCCAAGAGTCAGGGTATCCCGGTAGGCCCGGGCCGTGGCTCCGGCGCAGGCAGCATTGCGGCTTACAGCGTGGGCATCACGGATATCGACCCCATCCGTTATAACCTGATCTTTGAGCGCTTCCTGAACCCGGAGCGCGTCAGTATGCCAGATTTTGATGTGGACTTCTGCTACGAGCGCCGTCAGGAAGTGATCGATTACGTCAACCGGAAATATGGTGCCGACCATGTGGCTCAGATCGTCACCTTTGGCACCATGGCCGCCCGCAACGCCATCCGCGATGTGGGCCGCGTGATGGGCATTCCGTATCAGCAGGTAGATGTTGTGGCAAAGCAGGTGCCCATGGAGCTGAAAATGACGCTGAAGCGTGCGTTGGAGGTATCGCCGGAACTTAAGCGGATGTACGATACCGACCCGCAGGTCACAGAGCTGATCGACACGGCCTTGAAGGTGGAGGGCATGCCCCGCCATGCTTCCACCCATGCGGCGGGTGTCGTCATTACCCCGGAGCCTACGGACTACTATCTGCCGCTGGCCACCAACGACGGCCTGCCTGTGACCCAGTTCAACATGACCGAGATCGAAGAACTTGGCCTTTTGAAGATGGACTTTCTGGGCCTGCGCACGCTGACCGTCATTCATGACGCGGAAACTGCTGTGCAGAAGCACCACCCGGAGTTCTCCATCCAGAAGCTGGATTACGACGACCCGGACACCTACAGGATGCTGGGGCAGGGAGACACCGAGGGTGTGTTCCAGCTGGAATCTTCCGGCATGAAGCAGGTGCTTGTGGGCCTGCAGCCGCAGAACCTAGAAGACATTATCGCTCTGATCAGCCTGTACCGTCCCGGCCCCATGGATTCGATCCCCACCTACCTGCGCAACCGCCACGAGCCGGACAAAATCAGCTATAAGACCCCACAGCTGGCCCACATTCTGGATGTGACCAATGGCTGCATCGTCTATCAGGAGCAGGTCATGCAGATCTTCCGGGAGCTGGCAGGTTTTTCTTTTGGTCAGGCAGACAATGTCCGCCGTGCCATGAGCAAAAAGAAACATGCCGTCATGGAGGCCGAGCGGGAGCACTTTGTGTACGGCTGCACCGATCCCGGCAACGAATGTCCCGGCTGTGTGGCAAACGGCATCTCTGAGAAAGTGGCCAATGAGATCTACGATGAAATGTCCAGTTTCGCTTCATATGCGTTCAATAAGAGCCATGCGGCCTGCTATGCCTATGTGGCATTCCAGACGGCCTACCTCAAGTGCCATTATCCCAGTGAGTTCATGGCGGCTTTGCTGACCAGTGTGCTGGATAACACGGATAAGGTCATTGAATATTCCGGCGAGTGTGCCCGCCTTGGCATCAAGGTGCTGCCGCCGGATGTGAATGTTTCCAACGGCGGCTTCACGGCGGATGGAAGCGGTCAGATCCGCTTTGGCCTGAATGCGGTCAAAAATGTGGGCCGCAACCTGATCGAGAATGTGGTGAAGGGGCGGCAGAAGAAGCCTTACACCAGCCTGTACGATTTCTGCAAGCGGATGCATGGCAATGAACTGAACCGCCGGGCAGTGGAGTGCCTCATCAAGGCCGGCGCATTCGATCATCTGGGCAACAACCGCCACAGCCATGTGGAGGCCGTGGAGGGCATTCTGAAGAGCATTGAGACCGACTCTCGGCGCAATCTGGATGGACAGCTGGATCTGTTCTCGGTGATGAGCGGGGAAGCACAGAGCGGTGCTTCCGAGGATAACTATGAAATAAAGCAGCTGCCGGAATACAGCCATAAGGAACTGCTCCAGCAGGAAAAGGAAGTCAGCGGCCTGTATCTGTCCGGTCATCCGCTGGATGCTTACCGGGAACAATCGGCACGCATTGCATCCCACACCATCAAGGACCTTACAGGGGAAGATGCCCATGTGAAGGATGGAGAAAAAGTGCGCATTGTGTGCGCGGTGGTAAAAAGCCGCATGATGACCACAAAGTCCAACAGCATGATGGCTTTTACCAGCGTAGAAGACCTGACCGGCACCATGGAAGTGATCGTATTCCCAAAGGTGCTGGATGCTTTCCGGGATTCACTGCACGAAAATGCAGTCGTCGTGATCGATGGCAGACTGTCGGTACGGGAGGATGAAGCTTCCAAGCTGCTGGCAGAGAGCATCGTCCCGGTCGAAAATTACGATCCGGCCCGACTGGATAACGGCAGGCCGGACCCGATGAAAACGGCAGCAAAGAAGCTGTATATCCGTGTGCCTTCCCGCAGCAGCAGGGAATATGCAAAGGTGGTCAATCTGCTTGGCATTTTTGATGGGGACATGCCGGTGCTCCTGTATCTGACCGATACCAAGCAGTATCTGCGTGTGCCGCGCCATCTGTACGCATCCGGCCATCCGCTGCTGTTCAAAGAGCTGGAAAGGCTGGTCGGAACGGACAACATTGCAACAAAATGACATTTCCGTGCACGAATCTTAACGCAAATCCGGCGGGATGGCTGTTTCCAAAATAAGGCGTTTGTGTTATAATGATTCAAGGCAAATGAAGTGCTTTGGACAGCGTTAAAACGGAGAGCGCTGTGATACCATTGGGTAAATGAAGAAACAAATTGGAGGGAAACTCTCGTATGGAAAAGCAGATCAAAACGATTGGCGTATTGACGAGCGGTGGTGATGCTCCTGGCATGAACGCTGCCGTGCGCGCCGTAGTCCGTACCGGCCTGCATAAGGGTTACCGCATGATCGGCATTCAGCGTGGCTACAATGGCCTGCTGAACGGCGAATGCTTTGAGATGAACCTGCGCAGTGTATCGAACATCATCTCTGCAGGCGGTACCATTCTGTATACCGCCCGCTGTCTGGAATTCAAGACCAAGGAAGGTCAGGACAAGGGTGCAGAGAAGTGCCGCGAACTGGGCATTGATGCGCTGGTGGTCATTGGCGGCGACGGTTCTTACCGCGGCGCTCGTGAGCTGGCCCACCGCGGCATTCCGATGATCGGTCTGCCCGGCACGATTGACAACGATATTTCCTGCACCGATTACACCATTGGCTACGATACCGCCATGAATACCGCGCTGGAGATGATCGACAAGCTGCGCGATACCACCCAGAGCCACGACCGCTGCAGTGTGGTCGAGGTCATGGGCCGCAACGCCGGTTATATTGCTCTGAATGTTGCAATTGCTTCCGGCGCTATGGCTGTTCTACTGCCGGAGAAGGAATTTGACATGCAGCGTGATATTCTGGATAAGATCGCTGAGACTCAGAAGACCGGCAAGCGTCACTTCATTATTATCGTTGCCGAGGGTGTCGGCCATGCACAGGAAATCGCAAACGAGATTCAGGCACGCACCGGCATCGACTCCCGCGCCACCATTCTGGGCCATGTCCAGCGCGGTGGTTCTCCCACTCTGCGTGACCGTGTGAACGCTTCTGCAATGGGCTACCATGCCGTGTGCCTGCTGGAGCAGGGCAAGTATAACCGCATCGTCGGCATGAAGGGCGAAAAGCTGGTGGATTACCCTGTGGATGAAGCTCTTGAAATGACCAAGACGCTTGACCCGGTGCTGATCGACGTGTGTAACACCATTTCTATCTGATATTTATAAAGCCAATACTATGGAGCTGTTCTCTCGAAGAATCGGGAGGATGGCTCTTTTTTTGCGTTTTAACGTAAAAAATACATGAACTGACTGGAACTTTCTGCATTTTTAAAAAAGAAAAATCGTGAATGAAAAGTGCATAGCTTATAATTGAAATTTGTGGAAGGTGGTTTACGGGAAATTGTGAAGGAATACGCAGGGCGTGTTTTACTACTTTGGCAGGAAAATAACGATGATGCGTGAGGCAAAAATTGTAGCATAAAAAGCCAATTTTGTCTTGAACTTTTTGCCGTATGTGCTAGAATAAAAGAGAAAGGCATCCTTGTGTCCAACAGATATCTGGATGTGAATATTGGAAAGTAAATTCGGAGGTAATCACAATGGCTGATATGTTTGCACCGCTGGTAGCACAGCTGAAGGCAAATCCCAAGACGATCGTTTTCACCGAGGGCAATGATCCCCGCATTCTGGAGGCCGCTGCAAAGCTGCTGGCCGAGGGCGTGCTGAAGGTCGTCATGGTGGGCAACGAGGCTGAGTGCAAGGCTGCTGCTGCCGCCGGTAACTTTGATATTTCCGCTGCCGAGATCATCGACCCCGAGAACTATGCCGGTTTTGATGAGATGGTCAACACCATGGTGGAGCTGCGCAAGGGCAAGCAGACCGCTGAGGAGTGCACCGCTCTGCTGAAGAAGTCCAACTACTTCGGCACCATGCTGGTGAAGATGGGCAAGGCTGATTGCCTGCTGGGCGGCGCTACTTACTCCACTGCCGACACCATTCGTCCCGCTCTGCAGCTGGTCAAGACCAAGAAGGGCGCACATCTGGTCAGCTCCTGCTTCATTCTGGACCGTGACTGCGGTGAAGAGGGCCTGAAGCGCATTGCCATGGGCGACTGCGCTGTTAACATCGACTATACCGATACCATTGATAAGGCTACCGGCGAGGTCAAGATCGCCGCTTCTGCAAAGCTTGCTGAGGTTGCTATCGAGACCGCTAAGACCGCAAAGTTGTTCGGCATCGATCCGAAGGTTGCTGTGCTGAGCTTCTCCACCAAGGGCTCCGGCAAGGGCGGCACCGTTGCTTTGAGCCATGACGCAGTGATCAAGGCTCAGGAAATGGATCCCGAGTTGGCTGTGGACGGTGAGCTGCAGTTTGACGCTGCCGTTGCTCCCGAAGTTGCACAGGTCAAGTGCAAGGGCAGCAAGGTGGCTGGTCAGGCCAACACCTTCATCTTCCCCTGCATCGAGGCCGGTAACATCGGCTATAAGATTGCTCAGCGTCTGGGTGGTTATGCAGCTTACGGCCCCATCCTGCAGGGTCTGAACGCTCCCATCAACGACCTGTCCCGTGGTTGCAACGCCGACGAGGTCTACAAGATGAGCCTGATCACTGCCTGCCAGTCTTGAGCTGACTGATTGAAAATAGCCGCCGCATTCACCGTACAAAACGGGCAGAATGTTGAGGCCTCAAAGGCAGATTTCAAAAAATGAGTATAGAAAAGCTGAGCATCTGTGAAAAAGCAGGTGCTCAGCTTTTTGCATTTTCAGTTCCGAAAAATTCTACTCTTTTTGAGGGAAAAAGATGAGATTTTTGCTTTCCGCTTTTCGTTGGCGCTATTTTGCAACAGCCCCATTACAGGTTTGCTCAGTTCTTTTCGATATACACGCTGGTGGAGGGGAACGCAAAATCCACACCGTCGGCCTGCATGATGTCCATAATGTTCAGGTTCAGGTCGTTCTGCATCTGCAAAAATTCCGCGTAGGCGTTAGTCAGCAGGTAGGCGGAGACCAGAATGTTGATGCTGGAATCGCCAAAGTTTGCAAGTTGTACGATGTTGGTACCCTTGTTGGTGTAAGGGCTTGCGTCCAGCATGGTCTGCAAGTCTTTCATCAGCTGTTCCAGCTTCGGGCGGGTGGTGCCATAGGTGACACCCAGATTGAACTTGTAGGGCCGCATGGTGCGCAGGGCGGCGTTCTGCACGGTGGAAGAGCAGATCTTACTGTTCGTCACCACATTGATGGTTTTATCCAGCGAGCGGATGCGGGTGGAACGGAAGTTGATGTCGATCACTTCGCCTTCCACATCGCCCACAGTGATCCAGTCGCCCACCGAGAAGGGCTTGTCCAGCAGAATCACGATGCCGGAAAACAGGTTGCTGGCGCTTTCCTGTGCGGCCAGCGAGATGGTCAGACCAACCAGACCGGCACCGGCGACAATGCTGCCGATGGGAAAGCCCACTTCTTGTGCCAACGCTGCCACGCACAGCACGATCACCAGCACCTTGTAAGCGGTGTCCAGCAAAGAGCAGAGTGTTTTGTTGGAGCGGATCTCCGGGCTGCAGGAAGCCAGCAGCAGGTCGGCCAGATCCGATGCCGCATACAGGCCCTCGCAGACCAGCAGGGTCATGACAAGGCGGAAGCAGACCAACAGCAGCTTGGCAATGCCGGGAATGGCCCAGGGCAGGGAAGCTGCCGCCAGATATACGCCAACCGCAGTGCACATGCGCTGGATGGGTACCGCAAAGCTGCGCAGCAGGATGGGAGTGCCGTTAAAGTGCCACTTGCGGGCCAGCAATGCCGGAATGCCCCTTTTGCTCAGCCAGCGGCGTACCAGCCATGCGGCAAGCAGAATGAGCAGCGCGCACCCTGCGCGCGCAGCCAGTGCAAACCAGCCCTCCAGCAGCACAGAGCCAAACTCAAACGAAAGATCACGAATAGAAAAGATCATGATAACCTCCTGAATTTTATACGACCCATCTATGATACCATACCGCACCCACCCGGGCAAGAGCTTACAGAGAAGGGAGCTTGAAAGAATTACTTTGACATTTTTTGCACAAATTTTAAGATGCCCTCTTGACAAGCTGGGCCTGCCACGCTATACTTTGTGCCAGAAAGTTCGTTTCAGGGCGGGGTGAGATTCCCCACTGGCGGTAAAGTCCGCGACCACCCGCAAGGGTGCTGACCCGGTGCAACTCCGGGACCAACGGTATAGTCCGGATGCAAGAAACGGCAGGCAAATCGTTGTCTACGCGCCCTGTTGCAGTGTTTTTGTTGCAACAGGGCGCTTTTCTATTTGTCCTTCCCGTTCCAAAAAACAAGATACGAAAAGAGCTTTCGGAACAATTTTTGTAAGGGGCATCTTACCCCGGGAAGGATCATTACCATGAAAAAAAGCACGACTCACAATCTTACTGTTGCCGCCATGCTCAGTGCGGTGGCCTTTATCCTGATGTTCATTGAGTTTCCCATTCCGATGCTCATTCCGTCCTTCGTCAAGATGGACTTTTCTGACCTGCCGGCTCTGCTGGGTGCCTTTGCTCTCGGCCCGGTGTACGGTGTGGTCATCAGCTTTATGAAGAACCTGCTGCACATCGTTATCAAGGGCACTTCCACTGCATGCGTGGGCGAGCTGTGCAACTTCATGCTGGGTGCGGTTTTCTCCGCTGTGGCAGGCATTATCTATAAGCACCACAAGAGCCGCAAGACCGCCATCATTGGTGCTATTGCAGGCGCTGCAGCCATGGCTGTGTTCAGCGTACCGTCCAACTACTTCATCACCTATCCGGCCTATGTGCAGTTCTACCACATGCCGCTGGAAGCCATCCTCGGCATGTATCAGGCCATCCTGCCTTCTGCAGACAGCCTCATCAAGTGCCTTGTCATCTTCAATATGCCCTTCACGCTGGTCAAAGGCCTGCTGGATGCAGTGCTGTGCATGCTGATCTACAAGCCGCTGTCTCCCATCCTGCACGGCAGAAAGTAACTTGTTCTCCATTTTTTCTTCTTCTCAAATCATATAACCACAGCAAAACTCCCCGGTCAGGTCCCGCAGTGCGGTTCCCGGCCGGGGAGCTGTTATTTAGAGGAAAATATATCCGCCAGCGGTCGATCAGGCTAATGCCCCTTTGTCCAGCCACCTGCCGCGTACCAGCCGCACAAGGAACAGCACACCGCGCATGGTCAGCTCAAAGCTCATGGCCATCCATACGCCCACCAGCCCAAAATGCGGAGCCAGCAGGGAAGCCAGCGTGAGCCGGATGCCCCACATGCTGACAAGGTTCAGCACAAAGCATCCCGTGCTGTCTCCGGCACCCTGCATGGCACCGCTGGCAACGATACTGGCACCGAACATCGGTTCGGCCAGTGCTTCAATGCGCAGCACCTGTGCGCCCAGCGCAATAACTGCCGCATCTGCGGTGAAAATACCCATCAGGTTTGGCGCAAAAATGTACATGCCAACACCGGTCAGCGCCATGATGCCTATGCCCATGCCGGTGCACAGCCAGGCAAAGTTTTTTGCCATATCCCGACGGTTTGCGCCCACGGCCTGCCCCACCAGTGCAAGGGATGCATCCTGAATGCCATAGCCTGCCATGTAGCACAGGCTTTCGGCGCTCACGCCCAGACTGTTGGCAGCAATGGCGGTGGTGCCAAGGCCGGATACGATGCGGATGAGCAGCACCTGCGCCGAGGAAAGAACTGCACGCTCTGCGGCCAGCGGTGCGCCTACCTTCCACAGGTTCTGCAGGCAGGCTTTGGTAATGTGCCAGGAGCCGGGCTTGCGGATGCACAGCGGGCCGTCCCGCAGCAGCAGGATGGCAAGGGTCAGCACACCGCTGATAGCGGTAGCAAGGGCGGTGCCCAGTGCTGCGCCCGGTACCCCCCAGCCAAGGCCCCAGACGGTCATTGTGCGGCCAAACACCACCATCTCACGGGTGGGATTGATAAGGCAGAAGTTAAAGATCACATCCAGCACGCAGGTCAGCACGCTGATAAGGCCCGGTGTCAGGGCATCGCCGGAGGAACGCAGCATGGAAGAGTAGGTTCCCATGATCATCAAAAAGGGCAGGGAAGCCGACCAGATGGCAAAGTAGGCCGAAGCATCCGCCTGCAGGGAAGGGTCGGCACCCAGCCATCCGGGCAGAAAGCGGCTGATGCCAATGCCGAAGGCCGCAGCTGCAAGGCCCACCACAAGGTTGAAGATCATAGATTGGCGCAATACACCGCGTGCATCGTCCTGCCGGTCTGCACCCAGATACTGTGCCACCTGAATGGCAAAGGACATATATAGACCGGCCAGCATTCCATGCATGAGCCACGTGCTGGAACTGACGATGCCAATGGATGCCGTAGCAGATGCACCGATATGCCCCACCATGGCTGCGTCGATGTACTCTACCGCAGTTACCACGATCTGCTGCAGGATGGATGGGATGCTCAGTGTGAGCACCACCTGCATGGTGTGCCGCAGCGGCACCTGTTCGCCCCGGCGCATCTGCGCCGAAAGCTGCTCAAGAGAGATGGACATGAGTTCTCCTTTTATAGAAACAAAAACTTTTTCGACAGACTGATATACTATTATAAGTGCGGTGCTGCAGAAAGTCAATCAAACGTGGATTTTTCTCCGGGAATGATTGATTTTTTATGGATAGCGTGATACACTTCTCTCACAAACATAAAAGAAAGAGGAACTTTGAATATGATCGAATCACTGCTTTCGGTCGTAGGACAGCGCGGTGTCGATGCTCTGGCATTCCTGCTGGCGTTTGCCCTTACGGCTTTGATGGACTCCGTTTTTCACGATAAGCTTCCGCACGACCATGGCCGCGAGTTTGCGGTGAACGGTGCGCTTTCCAAGGGTAAGGCCCGTGGTTCCGGCCTGATCTTCGTGCTGTGCATCGCACTGGTATCGCTGGCATTCCTGCCGTTCAAGGTGGAATACGTCATCTACACCATCCTGCTCATTGCATCCATGCTGTCCGGCTACTTTGATGATGCTGCTGAAACTGCATGGAACGAGTATAAAAAGGGTATCATTGATTTTGCCATTGCCATTGTTGCAGGTGTGACCTACCTCAACTTCAACGGCTGCGGTGTGAATTTCCTGCAGTGGAGTTTCACTCTGCCGTATGCTGTGTACCTGCTGCTGATCGTTATTCTGATCTGGACCAGCATCAATGTGGTCAACTGCACCGACGGCGTGGACGGCCTTTCGGCAAGTGTTGCAGTGGTGACCATCGGAACCTACCTGCTGGCCTATAAAACAGAGCTGGCCGAGTACGGCACCGCAGGCGTTGTGTTCATGGGCGCGCTGCTGGCCTATCTGTGGTCCAACGCAAAGCCGTCCAGCCTGCTGATGGGCGATGCCGGCAGCCGCGCAATGGGCTTCTTTATCGCAATGCTGTCCCTCAAATGCGGCCATCCGTTTGCCTTCCTGCTGGCAGCCATCGTGTTCATCGTGGATGGCAGTCTGGGCATCCTGAAGATCAGCCTGAAGCGCTTTTTGCACATTTCCATCCTCAAGAACACCCGCACCCCTTTGCACGACCACGCCCGCAAGAATAAGGGCTGGAGCGACGAGCAGGTGGTGGCCCGCTGGCTGATCATGCAGTGTGTGGCTTCGGCTTTGCTGCTGCTCATTGTCCGCGGCTAAAATATAGCAATCAAAAAAGACGCTTGGTCTTGTCTGAATATGTTTTCCCGGCAGGGAAGCATACAGCAGTGTATCAAGCGTCTTTTATTTTATAGTTCTATCATTCGTTACAGCCCGGCCTTTTTTGCTGCAGCCTGCACGACATGGCCCACCAGCACCGAGGTGGTCACAGTGCCCACACCGCCGGGTACCGGCGTGATGGCATCCACTACCGGCTCTGCTTCGCTGAACTTTACGTCACCGCACAGCTTGCCCTTTTCGTTCACATGGATGCCCACGTCTACCACGATCTGGCCCTCACGCAGGCAGTCGGCACCCACGGCACCCATCTTGCCCATGGCCACTACTACCACATCCGCTTCCTTGCAGATGGCGGGCAGGTTCTGCGTGCGGGAATTGCAGATGGTCACGGTGGCGTTCTCGCGGTCCAGCATCATGGCTGCGGGCTTGCCTACCACAAGGCTGCGGCCCACTACGACAGCGCGCCTGCCGGAAAGCGGAATGTTGTAATACTTCAGGATTTCAAGGCAGGCCTGCGCGGTGCAGGGAGCATAGCCGAGATCGGTATTAGTGAACACACCGGCCAGAGAATCGTCCGTGATGCCGTCAATGTCCTTTTCCGGAGCCAGCGCCGCACGCACAGTGCGGTCATTGAACTGCTTGGGCAGCGGACGGAACAGCAGGCATCCGTGGATGGTATCCTCTGCGTTCACCTCGGCGATCACCTTCAGCAGATCGTCCTGCGAAGCATCGGCGGGCAGAAGAAACTGCTTTACCTCCACACCCACCTTGCCGCAGCGGGCGATCACGCCGCGCTCGTAGGAGAGGTCGTCCTCCCGCTCACCCACACGCACCACGGCCAGCGTGGGAGTGATGCCTTTTGCCTTGAGCTGCTCACACAGCGCCGCATTGCGTTCGTTCATAGCGGCTACAACGGGTGCGCCCTTCAAAATCGTTGCCATAATATTTTTCCTCACTTATTCCGCAATTTGTTCGTCACGGATGCAAAAACAGCGTCTGCCCGCGACACAAATTCATCCAGCAGTTTGTCTGTTTTTGCGTCCAACGCAGCAGCGCGCTCACGGTCTGCCATCAGCTTTGTGTTGATGAACACATTCAGGCTTGCGGCCTGCAAGGCTGCCTTGCACAGAGCGGCTGCACAGCCTGCGTCCGAGACGGCCATCACGCTGCCTTTGGCGGCGTATTCTTCCACCAGAGCAATGCCCTCGGCGCACTTTTCCATAATCTCAAGTGGCACGGCACAGGCGGCATCCAGCGCCTTTTCCAGCACGGCGGCTTTGTGTGCAGCCTGCTCTGGTGTGTCCTTGGGCAGGCCGTAGGCCGCAGCCAGCGGCGCAAAGGCATCGGCATCGGCCTGCACCAGCACCTCCAGCTCTTTGCGCAGGGCATCGGCCTTTGTGTTCAGGGCCTGAATGTCTGCTTCCACGGCGGCATATTTCTTTTTGCCGGTGGTCAGGTTGCCCACCATATTGCCCAGCGCTACACCGGCAGCACCCACCAGCGCCGCCGTTCCGCCGCCGCCCGGCGTGGGGGCTTTGCTGGCCAGCTCTGCGAGAAATTTCTCACAGCTCAGCTTAGTCATTTCCATTTGTAAATACCCCTCTCTGTTACATAGGCATCCAGCCGCTGGTCGTGCTCGTCTACGGCAGCATGTTCCACCCGCTGTGCCTCAAATGCAATGCCGATCTTTACCGCGTTTTTGCAGCGGGGAAGATACCGGTCGTAATAGCCCTTGCCCATGCCGACCCGGAAGCAGTCTGCATCAAAAGCCGTGCAGGGTACAAGGACCAGATCCAGCGCTTCCGGCAGCAGAATCTCCGACCGGCTCAGGATGGGGGTGCGGATGCCGTACTGTCCCATCTCCCAGCCGTCCGGGCCGGGCACAGCGGCTGTAAGGGAATACGCCTCGCCGCACACCGGATAGGCCAGCGTTTTGCCCTGAGCTGCTGCTTCGGCGGCAAAGGCAGCAAGGTCGGCTTCAAAACCAAACGCTGCGTACAGCAGGATGGTCTGCGCATTCTGCACGGCAGCCAGCTGCCAGAGGAATGCGCACAAAGCGGCATTTGCAGCCTTGCGTTCTTCCGGGCCGAGAGCCTTGCGTGCGGCACGGCCCGCTTTGCGCTGGGACTGCTTTGCTTCACTGACCGTCACCAGAGAACACCTCGCTTCATCTGAAGGTTGACTGACTTGAAAAATATACAAAAACGACATTGCATTTTTATACAAGTATAATAAACACTTCAGATGAAAAAAGCAAGCCTTTTGTCAAAATGGAAGTTGAAGATTCTACAGCTTTCTGCTATGATAAAAGAAAGCAATTCGGTTCGTGCGCGGAGCAGGGTGGCTTGAAGAGATCCAGAGATCCGGGGCTTTCTCCGGAAATTGAGAGGGGTAGAATATTATGTACAATGAAATGATGGACACCATCGGTCTGGTCAATACCGTTGATCCGGAGTTGGCCGCAGCCATGGATCGCGAGCTGAACCGTCAGCGCCAGAACATTGAACTGATCGCCAGTGAGAACATCGTCTCTCCCGCCGTCATGGCCGCAATGGGCAGCATCCTGACCAACAAGTACGCCGAGGGCCTGCCCGGCAAGCGCTACTATGGCGGCTGTGTCTATGTGGACGAGGTGGAGAACATTGCCATCGAGCGTGCCTGCAAGCTGTTCGGCGCAAAATATGCCAATGTTCAGCCCCACTCCGGTGCACAGGCCAATCTGGCAGTTTATTTTGCTCTGCTGGATCTGGGCGATACTGTCATGGGCATGGACCTGTCTCAGGGCGGCCATCTGACCCACGGTTCTCCGGTGAACATGTCCGGCAAGAACTATAACTTTGTCTCTTACGGTGTCAATGCCGACGGCGTGATCGACTATGCTGAGCTGGAAAAGCAGGTTAAGAAGGTGCGCCCCAAGCTGATCGTGGCCGGTGCGTCTGCATATCCCCGTGCCATCGATTTTGAGAAGATCGCTGAGATCGCCCACGGCTATGGTGCATATCTGATGGTGGATATGGCCCACATTGCCGGTCTGGTGGCAGGCGGCTATCACCAGAGCCCTGTGCCGTATGCTGATGTTGTTACCACCACCACCCACAAGACCCTGCGCGGCCCCCGCGGCGGTCTGATCCTGACCAACAATCCCATTCTTGCAAAGCGCATCAAGTCTGCCGTGTTCCCCGGCACCCAGGGCGGCCCGCTGGAGCATGTGATCGCCGCAAAAGCTGTCTGCTTTGGTGAAGCACTGAAGCCGGAGTTCAAGGAATATGCCCGCAAGATCGTGGAGAATGCACAGGCTCTGGCAGCAGAGCTGCAGGCACGCGGTGTCAAGCTGGTATCCGGCGGCACCGACAACCACCTCATGCTGATCGACCTGCGTGACGAGGAGTGCACCGGCAAGGAGCTGGAAGCACGTCTGGACAGCGTGCACATCACCGCCAATAAGAACACTGTCCCCGGCGAGACCCGCAGCCCGTTCGTGACTTCTGGCGTGCGTCTGGGCACCCCGGCTGTTACCACCCGCGGCATGGGCGTGGCCGAGATGAAGGTGATCGCCGACTGCATCGCCGATTGCATCTGGCACTACGACGAGAAGAAGGACGAGATCAGTGACCGTGTGCTGAAGCTGACCCGGGATTTCCCTCTGTATCAGTAAATATCGCATTGTTTGAAAGAGGAAGCGCCTTCGGGTGCTTCCTCTTCCTTTTTTGCTGGGTTTGTGTTACCATAAACGCAAAGACAAAAGGAGAAATGACCATGAAGCGTACAGGGCTGTTACATCTATATTACGGTGATGGCAAGGGTAAGACCACCGCTGCCATGGGCCTTGCTTTGCGGGCCATGGGCAGCGGAAAGCGGGTGGTGATCCTGCAGTTCCTCAAAGGCGGCAAAAGCGGCGAGGTGCCGCTGCTGGAACAGCTGGGTGCAAAGGTGTACCGCGGCAAGGCGGGGCAGAAATTCGTGTTCCAGATGAACGAAGCGGAAAAGGAAGCCACCCGCCAGCTGCAGAATGCGAACCTCACAGCTGCCATGGCCGACCCTGCCGACCTGCTGATTTTGGACGAAGCGGGCAGCGCATGGGAACTGGATATGGTGGATAAAGCCCTGTTGCAAAAGGCTGTGCTGGAACGCCCGGCAGAGCAGGAATGCGTGCTTACTGCCCATGCTGCGCCGCAGTGGATGCTGGATGCCGCCGACTATGCCACGGAGATGAAGTGCCACCGCCACCCTTACCAGAGGGGAATTTCCGCCCGGCAGGGCATTGAATACTGACCACGGCAGCAGGATACCGGGTGCATGAGTGAAAAGCGCAAAAACCGGGATGGGGTATTTATCATCTTGCATTTAGCCCACTGGTGTGATATGATGAAGACAAGAAATCATGCGTGCATTTTCTGAGCAGACCCACCACAGAACAGGGAACCGCTCCGCACCGCTGCCGGGCAGTTCCCGACGGCGTTTTGTTTGAAACTACGGTTAGCGCTTCCTAACAGATTCTGCGTCAACGGGCCGATGCGCGCAGAAGATCTGGAGGGGAATAAAATGATTGAAACGATTGTAAAAGTAGATGGTATGATGTGCGGCATGTGCGAGAGCCATGTCAACGAAGCCGTGCGCAAGGCCTTCCCGGAGGTAAAAAGGGTGTCGTCCTCGCAGGCAAAAGCCCAGACGGTGATCCACTCGGAACAGCCGCTGGACGAGCAGAAGCTGCGGGATGCCATCAATGCAACCGGCTATGAGGTCAAGGGCGTAAGCAGTGCACCTTACGAGAAAAAAGGCTTTTTCTCGTTTTTGAAAAAGTAAGCAAACCTTAACACACATAAGGGAGGCGTATCTGGATGAGGATTCTGGTTTACGGTGCGGGCGTTTTGGGCTGCGAGCTGGCCCATGTGCTGATGCAGAACAAAAAGAACGTTGTCACGCTGCTTGCACGCGGAGAGTGGAAGGAAATGATCGACCAGAAGGGTTTGGTCATCCGCCACTGGGTGCAGCGCAGGACCACAACGGAACGGATCAAAACCGTGGACACTCTTGCCCCGGATGATTATTATGATCTCGTCTTTGTGGTCGTGCAGGCGGGCCAGCTGCCGGATGTGCTTCCTGTGCTCAAGGCCAACAAGAGCCAGTATTTTGTGTTTGTGGGCAACAACCCGCAGGCAAAGCAGGTGCTGGAATTCATGCAGCGCCCGGCGGATAAGATCGCATTCGGCTTTCAGGGCACGGCAGGCCGCCGTGAACACGACCATGTGGTCAGTGTGTACGCCAGTGCCGACATGACGGTGGGCGGTGCCACAACTCCGCTTTCTGGCACCTTCCGAACCCGGCTCAAGACCGCCTTTGACGGTGCAAAATACAAGCTGACCTTCTATGGCGATATGGATGAATGGCTCAAGTGCCACATTGCATTCGTTCTGCCGGCGTGCTATGTGTGCTATGCCTGCAACGGCGATCTGCACCGGGCCACCAAGCAGCAGCGCGGTGCCATTCTGGATGCCGCCTATGAAGCCTGCCTGATGCTCAAGGATGCGGGCATCCCGGTGAACGATGCCAACAACACCGATAATTTCCAGCCCGGCACATCGGCCCGCCGTAAGATGGAAGCGATGGTGTTTACCATGACAAAAACACCGCTGGGCAGATTGTGCGTTTCGGATCACGCCATGCACGCAGTGTCCGAAATGAAGTATCTGGACGAAGCGTTCGATGCTCTGCGCAGGCAGACCGGCACGGCAATGCCCATGTGGGAAAAGCTGCGCAATGAAATGCCCTCGTGGGATAGCCTGCAGCAGAACCGGAAAGCAGCAAAATAAAACAAAAAAGAAGCAAAGGCACTGCCGCTCCTGTTTTGGGTGCGGCAGTGCCTTTTTGTTTGGGTCTCATTTATTCCAGAAGTCCTGCAGGGCAGCGGCCAGTTCTTCGCAGCTGCGCAGATAGCGGATATGCCGCCAGTGAGGAGGGAACAGCCGGATGTATTCCTGCTGGGCAAACCGGTCGTCCAGCAAAAGCACCGCACCTCTGTCTTCCGGCGTGCGGATCACGCGCCCTGCGGCCTGCAGTACCTTGTTCATGCCGGGATAGCGGTAGGCATAATCAAATCCGGAGCCGTTCTGTGCGTCATAATAACGGCGCAGCATTTCCTGCTGCGGATTTACCTGCGGCAGGCCCACACCCACAATGGCGCACCCGATCAGGCGGCTGCCTGCAAGATCAACTCCCTCACCAAAGATGCCGCCCATCACGCCAAAGCCCAGAAGCGTTTCGGCCGGGTCCGGCACAAACTGAGCCAGAAATTCAGCCCGAGCGGCATCATCCAGACGGCTTTCCTGCACAAGGGTGCGAATGCCCGGGTAACGTGCTGCAAAATCTTCGTGTACCTGCCGCAGATATGCGTAGCTTGGGAAAAAGGCAAAGTAGTTTCCCGTTCGGGCCTGCACCAGCCGGGCCAGTGCATCCGAAACTGCCTGCACGCTGGCTTCGCGGTCGCGGTAGCGGGTAGAGATATTCGGCAGGCAATACAGCCCCAGATTTTCAGCCGGGAAGGGACTGTCCAGTGCGACGGCACGTGCATCGCTGCAGCCCAGAACACTGCGGTAGAACGAGGGCGGAGCCAGTGTTGCACTGAACAGCGCTGCGCTGCGCCCTGCGGCAAGGCTGGCATCCACAAAAGGTGCCGGGTCCAGACACAGCAGCTGCAATTCAAGCTCTCTGCCGCGCGCGGTAAGCTGAGTGACAAAGTGGCTGTCGTATCGTTCGGCGGCACGGGTGATGTCCTGTACAGCAAAATAAAGCTCCAGCAACTGTGCATGTGCTTCGGCATCCGGGTTCGCTTCCAGCCAATCCTGCAAAGGTGCCTGTACGGCCCGCAGCGGACTGAGCAGGGCAGAGGGCGGCTCCTGCAAAAATACAGTACTGTCCTGTGCATACAGCGGTTCGGGCAGTTCCAGTGCGGGGGCAGTGTTTTCAGGCAAAAGACTGGTCTGTGCCGGGTCTGCGGCATCGGTCTGGCTGCTGTGCCGGGGTGCAAGCTGTATGCAGGCTTTCCGGGCTTCCCGCAGGGCTTTGTCTGCTTTGGTCAGAGCGGTCTTTAAAGCACTTTTGCCCTTGCCCAATGCGCGTTTTGCCTCGGTCAGGCTGCTTTTACAAAAGCGTGCAGAATACATTGCTCTGGCTCTGTCGGGCAGATTATGTGCTTCATCGACCAAAAACAACCAGTCGCCGGAAGAATCAAAGAACCGTTTCAGGTGCACCACCGGATCGAACAGGTAATTGTAATCCCCAATGACCACATCGCACCACTCGCTCAGGTCTAGCCCCAGTTCAAAGGGACACACCGAAAAACGCTTTGCCGCCCCGGCCAGCGCTGCGCGGTCAAAGCTGCCGGTGCCGTCCAGCAGAGCTGTCAGTGCATCCTTGATGCGGTCGTAGTAGCCGTTGGCGTAGGGACAAAGCTCCGGTAGGCAGGCGGGATGTCCCTCTGCGTCCGGATGCAGGCAGACCTTTTCCTTGGCGGTCAGCGTCACACTGCGCAGGGCAAGCTCTGGCTGGGCCGTATGCAGCCGGGTCAAGGCATCCTCGGCGGCAGTCTGGGTCGTGTTGCGGGCCGTGAGATAGAACAGCTTTTCTCCGTTGCCTTCGCCCATGGCTTTCAGCGCGGGGAAAAGCGCGCTCATGGTCTTGCCAATGCCGGTAGGAGCCTGACAGAACAGCCGCGTACCGCCCTTGCAGTCGGCGGTCTTGCCAGCGCGGCAGGCGCGGTAGATCTCGCCTGCCATAGCCCGCTGTCCGGGACGGTACTGCGCAAACGGGAACTGCAGTGCCGCAAGGCTCTGAGTACGCTTTACATCCCACTCTATCCGGCGCTGCGCCCACGGAGCATACTGGCACAATAATTTGTCAAGAAATTCATCCAGCTCCTGCTGCTTAAAGCGGCGGATAAAGCGGATGATCTGATCGGTGTCTATCTGATAATAAGTCAGCCGGACGTTCAGTTCCGGCAGGCTTTGCTGTGCGGCATAAATGGCACCGTACACCATGCCCTGTGCCCAGTGGCAGGGGTTCATATCCTCAGTGATCTCTTCCGGCGGCACAGCGGTGGTCTTGATCTCGTCAATGACTACCGTGCCAGTCTCATCGGTAAAAATGCCGTCAGCCCGGCCCTCAAGGGTAAAATTGATGTCCTCTGCCTGCCGTTCTACGGAGAGAAATATCTCAGCCTGATAGCCGTCTCCGGCAGCTTTTTGCAATTTGCGGTGGATGTGGGCACCTTCCAGTGCACGGTCAAACCCTGTAAACCGGCTGTCAATGCTGCCGGTCCGCAGCAGAAATTCCACCAGCTGCCGGATGGGCAGATGAACCGTTGCCAAAGCATTTCACCTCCGCTTTTGGGATACACTGACGAACCGGTAATTTCTCTTTTCAGACACGATTCAGGCCATTCCATCGCCCGCCCGATTGCCTCACGGCAACAGGGTCCCATCCAAGCGGACGGTCTTCAGAGAAACTCCCGGTTCGTCGACGTAAACTGATTATTTCAGGCCGAACATCTCCATGCATTCTGCTGCCGCTTCATCCACTTTGCCAAAATCCACCGCTGCACGGTAATAGGTCTCCAACTCATCGTGGCAGCTCTTGGCCTGCGCCATCAGGGCACTGGCCTGTTCCAGCAGTTCGGCGGCAGCACGCTCGTTAAAGCGCAGCCGTGCCCGGTACGCTGCCAGATTTTCCCTGTCAAGGAAGCGGGTGCACCGCACAGCCTGCACACTGGGCAGATGCACCGGATGCCAGCGATTATCCGTCAGGAAGGCAAGCTTCAGCTCCGGGATCAGGATATGGTCGATCTTATCCTCCGGGTGCATGGCGCATGGACAGGTAATAATGTGGTAGCCCCGCGTCAGGGCTTCGGCGCGGATCAGCTCCAGCAGCAGGCGGGACACCGCGCCGTAATCATCCCGGAACACGATAAACTTATCCGCCAATGCCTGTGCAGTGCCCTGATAAAACATTTCACCCTTGGGGGTGACGGCGGAAAGCAGGCGCAGCTCTTCGCTGCCAATGCCTTCCGTGCGCGGCATCACCCGGGTGCACAGCCGTTTGACATAACGGCGCACCTTGTCAAAATTGGCGCTGCAGGCTTCGGCGCGGCGGCTGTCCAGCAAAAGGCTGCCTGCCGATGCAATATATCGTGCAGCGCGGCTGCGCAGCAGGGCGTTGCGGGCAAACAGCGCCTTGACCTCATCGGTGCACTGGTGCAGCTTTTCTGCATCGATGGTGTGGTACAAACTCACCACCACTTCGTCCGCACCGGGAGCATCCGGCTCCACCACATGGGGCGCAGTGGCATCCACGATGGCCCTGTGCTGCCCGGGCAGGATCACGCCGTCCAGACTGTCCGGGTCGCTGGCACAGTGGATGCGCTGCGTCAGTTCGCCGCGCTGTTCGGCAGCACGGGCAAGCCGCTTCATCAGGGTGGATTTGCCGCAGCCCGGCCCGCTTTTGATCAGGTACATCTGCATACCGGGTTCGTGGCGCAGCGGTTCAAAATAGCCCTTGAAACCGGCAGGCGTTGTGGCACCCAGAAAGAAATCAATGGAATCATGTCGTGCAGTTTCCATAATCGAACACCTCTCTTTTTGTTTTAGAGTATGCAAAAGGAAGGTGTTTGGTTCTTGCAGCGGGAATGATTCAGTCTTTATGATAGGTATGTTTGCACACCGTTTCAATGTTGTCCCGCAGGGCAGTAAAATCAGCAAAGGCTGCAGGCTTGTTCTGCGGGCTGCGCAGCAGAGCGGCAGGGTGGAAGGTACCCATGAACAGGATGCCGCCCTTTTCGTACAGCTGGCCATGCTCCTTGGTCACGGAGAAATCCTTTCGGATCATCCGCTGGGCGGCAATGCGGCCAAGGCAGACCACGATCTTTGGCTTCAGCAGGCGGAACTGCTCCCGCAGCCAGGGCATACAGGCTTCGCTCTCAGCAGGCTGAGGGTCACGGTTCTGCGGCGGGCGGCATTTGACGATGTTTGCAATATAGCAGTTCTTCGTGCGGTCAAGGTCGATGGCAAACAGATATTTGTCCAGCAGCTGGCCGCTGCGCCCCACAAAGGGCAGGCCCTGCTCATCCTCATTCTGGCCGGGGCCTTCGCCCACAAACAGAACTTCGGCATCTTCCACACCCTGACCGAACACCACATTGGTGCGGGTCTTGCACAGCTCGCAGCGGGTGCAGGCAAGACAGCTTGATCTTAATGTTTCCCAATCCATGGCAGCTTGATCTCCTCTTGAAACGGTATGATACTTAATTCACAAATCGGAACAGCTTTTCTCCTAAAATAATAGTACAAAATCTAGGATGGTACGATGCATTGCATGAAATGACGAATCCACTCAATGTCTCTTTTAGTATACGACTTTTCGGCAACATCATCAATACAGTGGCCGACAATCTTTTTAGCGACATGCTCATCCACACCGGCTTTCTTTGCCGTGGTGACGAACTGAACACGACCATCATGAGGACGATGCCGGGGGCCAAGGCCTAAAGCATTCACGACGAATGCGTTGCCCTTTCTGTGTGTGTTTTGGCTGGCGGCTTAACGATACCACAGGACGATTCACTCGTCATGGATGCGGAGAAATCACACGATAAAACGTTACTTTATTAAAAGAATAAACAAAGAGTATCTCCATGCGTTGATTTTAAATCAATCCGCAGTGATGATTGAAAACGATTACACATGCAGATTTCAAAGCACTTATACAAATTGTATCCGCTTTCTCTTTGCAGAGCGCGGCTGGATGTGTTATAATCAAAATAGTTTTCTGCGATGCATTTTCAGGCGGTAGTGCCGGACGGCAGTGCGGGAGAAACCGGATAGCGGGAGAGTGGAACTTTTGGAGTTGGAACAGGCAAAAAAGCGCGTGGAAGAATTGCGCGCTGTGATTGAGAAAAACAATCGGCTTTACTATGACCAGGATGCCCCGGAGCTTGAAGATTTTGAGTATGATGCTCTGACCCGGGAACTGAAAGAATTGGAAGCGCAGTTTCCGCAGCTGGTCACGGCATCGTCGCCTACCCAGAAGGTAGGCGGCACGGCCAGCAGCAAGCTGCCCAAGGTGACCCATGCGGTAAAAATGGAAAGCCTGCTGGATGCATTTTCGTATGATGAGCTGCGGGATTTTGACCGCCGCGTGCGGGAAGCCGGCATAGAGCCGGAGTATGTGGTGGAGATCAAGATCGATGGCCTTTCCTGCAGTCTGGAATACGAAAACGGTGAGCTGGTTCGTGCCTCTACCCGCGGCGATGGCGTGGTGGGCGAGGATGTGACTGCCAATGTCCGCGCCATCCGCAGCATTCCCAAAAAGTTGAAGGATGCACCGGAATTTCTGGAAGTGCGCGGTGAGGTATATATGCCGCATGGCGCGTTCCAGAAGCTGTGTGCAGAGCAGGAGCTGCAGGGCGCAGCGCCCTTTAAAAATCCGCGCAATGCGGCTGCCGGTTCGCTGCGCCAGAAGGATGCAAAGATCACAGGAAGCCGGGGCCTTTCTATTTTTGTTTTCAATGTGCAGCAGATCCGCGGCAAAACGCTTACCAAGCATGCTGAAAGTCTGGATTACCTCAAGAGCCTTGGTCTGCCGGTCTCGCCGCGCTATCATATCGTGCATGACATTGAGCAGGCCATTGCCGAGATCAAGCAGATCGGTCAGAACCGTGCCAAACTGGATTTTGATATGGATGGTGCAGTGATCAAGGTGAACGATTTTGCACAGCGCGATTTGATGGGTTCCACCAACAAATTTCCACGCTGGGCAATTGCGTTTAAGTATCCGCCAGAGGTAAAGGAGACAACGCTGCGCAGCATTGAGGTCGCAGTTGGCCGCACCGGTGTTCTTACCCCGACGGCCTGTTTTGACCCTGTCTTTCTGGCGGGTACTACCGTTGCCCGCGCGACCCTGCACAATGAGGATTTTATCCATCAGTTCGGCCTTTGCATCGGCGATACCATTCAGGTGCGCAAGGCGGGTGATATCATCCCGGAAGTGATCGGTGTTACCAATCACGCAGAGGATGCACAGCCCTATGAGATGCCCACGGTCTGCCCCTCCTGCGGTGCGCCAGTCGTTCATCTGGAGGATGAAGCAGCTCTGCGCTGTGTTAACCCCGAGTGCCCGGCACAGGCACTGCGCAATATCATCCATTTTGCTTCCCGCGATGCAATGGATATCGAGGGCCTTGGCACAGCAGTTGCCACCCAGCTGGTGGAGAAGGACATGGTGCACTCCGCAGCGGATATCTACACGCTGACACGGGAACAGCTTCTGACGCTGGATAAGTTCAAGGAAAAGAGCGCCGATAACCTGCTGAACGCCATCGAGGCTTCCAAGCAGAACAATCTGGATAAGCTCCTGTTCGGCTTTGGCATCCGCAACATTGGCGATAAAGCTGCGGCCCTGCTGGCAGAGCATTTCGGTACACTGCAGGCTGTCCGGGAAGCAAGTGCAGAGCAGATCAGCGAGATCGATGGGTTTGGCGGCGTAATGGCGCAGAGCGTCGTGGAATTCTTTGCAAAAGAGGGAACGACCGACCTTGTCCATCGTCTGGCCGATGCCGGATTGAATATGCAGTGGAAGGGCGAACCGAAGGGCGATAAGCTGGCAGGGAAAACGCTGGTGGTCACCGGCACGCTGGAAACTCTTTCCCGCAATGAGGCGGAAGCACTGATCGTGAAAAACGGTGGTAAGGCCAGCGGTTCTGTTTCAAAGAAAACGGCCTATGTCGTGGCAGGCACGGCAGCAGGCTCCAAACTGACCAAGGCGCAGGCGCTTGGCATCCCGGTGCTGACCGAGGCAGAATTTCTGGCAATGATCAGCGACGAAAACACCTGATAAAACCGCTCCAATGGATATCCCCGCAGTTTTGTGCTGCGGGGATATTTTTATGTCCGCAGGTTCTATCCGGCAGGGACAGGCATATACTCATAGCAGGCAATGAGCCTGAAAAAGGAGAGGACAGTGTGGATGAGTATTATCGGGCGATACGCCTGCTTCCCTCATGGCTGGCCGGGCCATTGGGACAGCTGCCAGCACAGACGGCAGCGCAGATCCATGAACTTCGGTTCCGGACAGGCTGTGGTGTTTTTGTTACACTGTCGGGTCGGCAGCTCCCGCTGCAGGACCTGCCGGAGTGCCCGCTGCGGCTGAGGGAGTGTGTATTGGATCAGTTTCAGATCGAAGAGATCTTTCACACCCTGTGCGGCGGCGCGGTACATGCACACCAGACGGAGCTTGCGCATGGATTTCTGACCACACCCTCCGGCTGCCGGGCGGGTGTGGCAGGACGCTATGTGGATCGCGACGGCCAGACGGTTCTGCAGCAGGTGCAGGGGTTGAACCTGCGCATTGCAAGGGCGGTTCCGGTACAGCTGCCGGACGAACTTCTGGTGCAACTGAAAAAGCATTTTATTGGGATGCTTTTGGTCGGCGAGCCGGACAGCGGCAAGACGACGCTGCTGCGTCAGATCGCACGAGAACTGGCCGGGATGCAGCGGCGAGCCTGCGTGGTGGACGAGCGTTGCGAGATCTTTCCGCCGGGTGATTCCGAGAAGATGCCGCCGCTGGATCTGCTATCCGGCATCCCTAAGGAACGGGCCGTGCAGATGGCACTGCGCACGCTTTCGCCGCAGGTTATTTTGCTGGACGAGCTGGGCACGCTTGCCGAAACTGCAGCGCTGGAACAGGGCTTTTACAGCGGGGTGGACTTTGTTGCAAGCGTCCATGCCGCAAGCGTGGAAGAAGCCGCCCGGCGGCCGCAGGTGCAGGCGCTGCAGCGGCATGGAATGCTGCGTGTATTTGTACTGCTGCACGGCTGCACAGCGCCGGGAAAAGTCCGGCAGGTCTGCACGGTATGATGCGGCTTTTTCATTGGGCAGCGGCTGCACTGCTCCTGCTGTGCGGGTGGCTGACCGGTTCTGCATTTCAGGCCAGAACGGAGCAGCATATCCTGCAGCTGCAGCGCACCGTGGAGCTGTTGCAGCGCATCCGGCAGGAGATCGCTTACCGCAGGCTGGATCTGGAACAGCTGCAGCGGTGTCTCGTGCAGGAGAAGCTGCTGGAAAGCGATGCAGCACCAAAACTGCAGGAAATTCCGGCACCGGAAAGATTTGATGATGCGGAACGCCTTTGCTTTGAGCAGTGCTTTGCCGGCTTTGGCCAAAGCGAAGCGGCGCAGGAATGCGAACGACTGGATTATTACTCTGCCCGTTTTGAAGCATTCCTGCACCAGGCGCAGCAGAAAGCGGCATCCGGGCAAGGCTTACCGTGCAGGCTTGGCCTTGCAGCCGGCGCGGTGGCAGCACTGATTCTTTTGTAGTGGCAGGAGGACGAAAACTTGGAGATCGACCTTGTGTTCAAAATTGCAGCGATCGGTATTATCGTGGCCGTCCTGAACCAGCTGCTGATCCGTTCCGGCCGGGAGGATCAGGCCATGATGACGACCCTTGCGGGTCTTGTGGTAGTGCTTTCCATCCTTGTCAAGCAGATCAGCGCACTGTTCGTTACCATCAAGTCGCTGTTTGCACTATGAGTACATCTTTTTCCATTCTGGGGGCAGTGGTCGTCTTTGCAGCGGCGCAGCTTCTGCTGCGGAAGGATGCACCGGCCTATGCGTTTCTGCTGTCCGCTGGCGCAGCATTGTTTGTGTTGCTGCAGCTTGGAGTGGCGGTGCAGGAGCTGCTTCGGAATGTACTGGCTTTCAGCCGCCGGGTGGACGGGCCTGCATTTGCCTGCCTGCTGCGCTGTGCCGGAATTTTGCTGCTGACCGATTACGCGCGGACTCTGTGCGAAGAAGCTGGTGCGGATACTTTGGCATGGTGCGCCGGGTTTGCGGGCCGATGTTTGGTTCTGGCGGCAGCATTTCCTCTGCTGGAAGAGATCTGCCAGAAGATCTGGGGGCTTGCCGCATGATAAAAAAATCCCTGCAAAAAGCGGCAGCGCTTGTATTGTGCACCGTATGCTTTCTGGCTTTTGCACCTGATGCCGCTGCGGCACAGCTGCAGGGCCTGCCCGGACAGGAGCTTTGGCAGCTTTATCTGGAAAAAGCTCCGCAAAGCGCAGAGTCCTTTGCCAAAGATCCGCTCAAAGCTCTGCTCGCGCTCCTGCCGGGATCACCGGCAGAGATGATCCGGCAGATGGCACACTGCTATGCGGATGTTTTTCTGTTTTTACTGTTGCTGATCGTGCTTTCATTTCTGGTGGGAGGAGCAGCCGACAGCGCTTTGTTGGAACTGGCTGCGGCTGTGGGCTGCGGCACTCTTTTGTGGGGAGATCTGATCAGCCTTGCACAGCTGACCTGTGAGCGGATGGAGGAGTGGAAAAACTACCTTCTGGGTTTTCTTCCGGTGTACAGCGGTGTGCTCGCTGCCGGTGGAGAGGTGAATGCCAGCACAGCGGCAAGCGGTCTGCTGCTGACCGGACTGTGCTTTCTGGCACAGGGTACGGTGCTTGTGGTCAGTCCGCTGCTGCAGAGCTACCTTGCGGTAAGCATGGCGTGCTGCATCAGCACCCAGCAGGGGCTTTCGGAAACGTGCCGTGTCATGGGCGCTTTGCTGCGCAGGGGGCTTGTCTGGGCTGGGCGGATTTTTGCAGTGCTGTTAGGGCTGCAAAGAGCGGTAACAGTTCAGCTGGACCGTTCTGCACTGCGGTTGGGCCAGCTGCTTACCGGCGGCGTGCCGGTGATCGGGCAGGCTCTGAGCGATACGGCAGAAGTATTTCTTGCCGGAATGCAGCTGCTCAAAAGCAGTCTGGGGTTTGCGGCACTTGCCGTCATCGGGGCCGAATTTCTGCCACTGTATCTGCAGCTTCTGCTCCATTTGCTATTCCTTGCAGGATGCAGGCTTCTGTGCGGCCTTGCGGAGAACCGGCGCTGTCAGGCGCTGTTTGACTGCATGGCCGAAGCGGTAAAATGCATGGCAGCAGTAACGGCACTGTTTTTTGAACTGCTGACGGTAGGCGTGGGGCTTCTGATGATGACGGGAGGCGGATAGGAAATGCACGCATTTCAGACGGCGGCATCAGCGTTCTGCATTGCCTGTATCTGTGCGGAGATCACGACGCTGCTGGCGGGCGCAGGCTGGGCGGGCAGATGCATAAAAGCCGTTGCCGGGCTATATATTCTAGTGATCCTGTTCCGGCTGGCCCCGCAGATGAAGCTGGAACTGAAAAGTGCAGCGGCGGCTGCTCCGGCAGCGGTCAGCATCCAGAGTACGGAGACATCGTTCTTGCAGGGAACGCAGGAACGGCTGGAAGCGGATCTTTGCGCAGAGTGTGAGCGGCGCTTTGGTACAAAGGTGAAACTGGAGATCACACTGACCCGGACAGAACAGACCGTTCGGGCAGAAAAGGTGCTTGTGATCCTCCCGGCGGCGTGCACATCCGCAGAGCAGAGCCGGATCGCGGCATATCTGCAGCAGGAGCTTGGCATGGCACCGATACTGGAAGTACAGGAGGACACCGAATGAAAGAAGCAGGGGGCATTTCGTTCGGAGATTCCGTGAAAGATTTTGCCCGGAAATGCAAAGGGAAACAGGGCAGAGCAAGGCTTGCTGCGGCAGTAGGCGTTCTGGCAATGCTGCTGATCCTGCTGTCGGAACTTTTTCCGCAGAACACAGTAGCGGGCAGCACAAAAAACACAAAGTCTGCCCAGAGCAGCACGGAATATCAGGCACAGCTGGAGAACCGGCTGGAACATCTGATCTCACAGATGAGCGGTGCGGGCAAAACGACCGTGATGGTCACGCTGGAGACTGGGGAAGAAGCCATTTATGCGCTGGATACACAGTCCGGAGAAATGCAGTCCCAGCAGACCCATGTTCTGCTGGAAGATGGTTCAGCCCTGACCGAAACGGTATGTCTGCCGCAGGTGTGCGGTGTGGCCGTGCTGTGCGAGGGCGGCGGAGACATCCGCGTTGCTGCCCGGATCACCGAACTGGTAAGCGCACTGCTGGATCTGCCATCCAACCGCATTTGTGTGGAACAGCGCAAGGGCTGAGACCCTGCAGCTTTTATAAGGAGGAACGATTTATGAGAGCACTTTCCAGAAATACCCGCAGGGCCACAGCTGTTACATTGGCTGCCGCACTGGTGATCGCCGTATACTTGAACTGGCAGTACGCCCGCAGCGATGTGCCCACGGAACTGCCGGACAATGCTGCAATGGTCGCGGCAGAGGCTGAGGATGTCCCGGTACAGGCGCAGACGGTTCTGGATGAGCTGCCCACAGAGGCCGAAGCGGTGTCCAGCGCCAACAAAAACTATGGTGAAGCGCAGCTTGTAAGCGTTGCCAGTGACAGCGGTGCAAAGTTTTTTGAGCAGGCTCGGCTTAAGCGACAGAAGGCCCACGATGAGGCGATGGATTCCATCAAGAAAACGATGAAATCCTCGTCGCTTTCCGCAGAGGAAAAGAAGGAATATACCGCCCAGATGACCGCAAATCTGGAAGATCTGAATGCGGAGAATGAGATCGAAACGCTGATCAAAGCCAAAGGTTTTGCAGACTGCCTGTGCTTTTTGCAGTCCGGCCGGGCAGACCTTACCGTGATGACCTCCGGTGAACCGCTCACAGCGGCACAGGTGGCACAGATCCGGGATGTGGTGCTGAACAAAAGCACTGTGACTGCCCAGAACATCACGGTGGTGGAGGTCAAATAAGAAGGTGCGGCAGAGTTTTCCGAAACAAGTATTGAAATCGCACCCGCTTTGATGGTATAATAACTCTATCAATAAAGAATGATGTTGTCCTGCGTATGGCATTGATCGTTTCAGGCAGGACCATTTCAAACAAGAAAAAGCAGGCTGTGCCCGCTTTTGAATGGAGGACAACACAATGGATTTTCAGAATACAGATCTTCGGGGCGGCAGCCTTCAGATCTCCACCGAAGTCATTGGCAAGATCGCACGCTGCGCAGCATTGGAAATTGACGGCGTTGCCGAGGTTTCCTGCGGCAGACAAAATAAAAAGCTCAAGGATCTGCTGGAAGCATCCAGCATCCAGTCTCCGGTCGTGGTGGAAATGCGGGATGGTACCGCAAACATCACTCTGAACCTGATGATGAGCTTTGGCGCACGCATTCCTGCTGTGGCCGAAAAGGTGCAGGAAAACGTAAAGAACGCTGTACAGAACATGACCAATGTCACTGTGAGCCGCGTCAATCTGGTGATCGCCGGCCTTGCAGAAACCACTGCAGCAGAGCAGTAAAATAAAATTCAGAATTGGAAGCCGATCCTCTCTGTGCTCTGGCCGGAGAGGCTTCGTGCTGCGAGAGGAACATTATGGAAAATATTTTGCCCCGTAGAGAAGCACGCGAGAATGCATTTTTGCTGGCATTTTCGCAGACCTTTGGTGATATCCCGCTGGCAGAGGCCATTACCAGCCATGAAGAAAATGATGAAGAGCACCCTGTGGATGGTTTCAGCAAGCATCTGCTGAACGCATACTACGATCATTCTGCCGAGGTGGATGATGAGATCCGTGCACATCTGCGCAACTGGACCATGGAGCGCCTGCCTCGTGTCAGCCTGACCATCCTGCGTCTGGCAGTTGCCGAGATGCTGTTTGGCGGCGAGAATAAGCCCGGTGTTGCCATCAACGAGGCGGTGGAACTGACGAAAAAGTATGGTGCGGACGAAGATTACCAGTTCGTGAACGGTCTGCTTGGCGCAGTGGCCCGGGATCACGGTCTGGATGCGGAGCAAGCCGAACAGTGAGCCGTTATACGCTTGGCATTGATACAAGCAACTATGCAACCTCTCTGGCAGTGTTTGATACAGCTGGAGAGGTTGTTTGCGCAAAGAAGCGCTTTTTGCCGGTAAAAGCGGGCCAGCTGGGCCTGCGGCAAAGCGATGCACTGTTTCATCATACGGTCGCGCTGCCGGAGATGATGCAGGAACTGGCGCAGGAATTTGATCTGACGCAGATCGATGCCGTGGGCGTATCGCAAAAGCCCCGCCCGGTAGAAGGCAGCTATATGCCTTGCTTCCTTGCAGGTGTCAATGCTGCAACGGCCTTTGCACATGCAAAAGGGATCCCACTTGTGCTGACGACCCATCAGCAGGGTCACGCTGCCGCAGCGCTGTTTGCAGCTAAGGGGGAACAGCTGTTTGCTGAAAAAGTTCTGCTGTTCCATATTTCCGGCGGCACCACGGACCTGCTGCTCTGCGATCAGGTGCGCCGGATCACAACGCTTGGCACCAGCACAGACCTTTATGCCGGACAGGCTGTGGACCGTGTGGGGGTCAGGCTTGGCTTTGGCTTCCCGGCGGGTGCCGAGGTTTCCCGTCTGGCTGCACAGTGCACTGAGGAGATCAAGCCAAAATCCAGCGTGAAGGGGATGCAATGCAGCCTTTCCGGGCTGGAAAACCAGTGCAATGCCCTGCTTGCCGCAGGCAAAACGCCAGAATATGTGTGCAAGTACTGCCTGCTCTGTGTGGCGGATACAGTGGTAAAAATGACCAAAGCTGCGCAGAAGGAATACCCCGGCCTGCCGGTGGTATGTGCTGGCGGAGTGATGAGCAGCGATATCATCCGTGCATGGGTGCAGAAACGTCTGCCGCAGGTCTACTTTGTGCCGGGACAGTATTCCAGCGATAATGCCATCGGTGTTTCGATCCTGGCAGCGCGGGAGGCCGGATTATGGCTGAAGTGATTACCGTTTCAGCACTCAATCGTTATGTAAAAACACTGCTGGATGCCAACGATGCTTTGTTTGACCTTGCCCTGCGCGGCGAGATCGCAAATTTTGTACAGAATGCGCGCAGCGGGCACTGCTATTTTTCTCTGCGGGATGATGTCTGCAGCGTCAAAGCGGTAATGTTCCGCACTGATGCACGCCGCCTTGCTTTCCGCCCGGAAGAGGGAATGCGTGTAGTCGTGCGCTGCCGCGCTACCCTTTATGAGCGCGACGGCGCATTTCAGCTGTACGTGAACGATATGTTCCCGGATGGCATTGGTGCCGCACAGCTGGCGTTGGAACAGCTCAAGGCGAAACTGGAGCAGGAGGGCCTGTTTGCACCGGAGCACAAAAAGCCGCTGCCGGAATTTCCTAAATGCATCGGTGTTGTTACCAGCAAGACGGGAGCTGCCCTGCAGGACATCCGCAATGTGCTCACACGGCGCTGGCCATCGGTACGGCTGCTGCTGTGTCCGGTGACAGTGCAGGGGTTTGAAGCCGCGCAGCAGGTGGCCGATGCCATCAAAAAGCTGGATCAGCGCAAAGAGGTGGACGAGATCATCGTTGCACGCGGAGGCGGCAGCCGGGAAGACCTGTGGGTCTTTAACGCAGAGATGATCGCCCGGGCTGCATACCGCTGCAAAAAACCACTGATCAGCGCAATCGGCCACGAGATCGACTATACCATTCTGGATTTTGTGGCAGACTGCCGTGCCCCCACACCTTCGGCTGCAGCAGAGCTGGCCGTACCGGATCGGGCAGAGCAGGAGCGGATATTGCTGGATTTGCAGCAAAATATTCGCAAAAATATGCAAAAACGTTTTGATTTATGCTATAATGGTCTGGAACAATACAACTTTGTGTTGGAGCAGGGCCTTGCACGCCGAAACTGGCAAAAAAGTCAGGGTCAGCTGCAGCAGGTGCAGGATGCCATCCGTCAGCAGATGCAGAAACGCCTGCATTCTGCAGAATTGCAGCTGGGTCATGCGGCAGCACTTACTGGATCGCTGGATCCATACAAGGTGCTGGCGCGCGGCTACACGATGGTCACAGCAGCCAACGGCACTATTTTAAATGCAGATGATCTGCAGCCGGAAAAAACAATCTATGTTCGCAGCGCTTCCCGCCGTGCAAAGTGCAGGGTGGAAGCGGTGGAGGAGATCAATGAGAACACCCAAAAGTTTTGAGGAAGGCATGGAACGGCTGAATACGCTCCTTGCACAGATGCAGAGCGAGGATACGACCCTTGCAGATTCGGTCAAGCTGTATGCAGAGGCCGCTTCTCTGATGGAGTACTGCCATGCTGCACTGGAAAAAACATCGCTGCAGATCGACGAGATCGACGCAAAGCTTGCGGGCACAGTGCAGGAGGAAAGCTAATGGACTATCAGGAGCAGTATCAGAATTATCTGGCACAGGCAATGGCCGCGCTGGAAAAGGCCTGCGGCCGTTTTCTGCCGGAAGAATCCGAGGTGTGCCGTGCGGCACGCTACAGCCTGATGGGCGGCGGCAAACGGATCCGTGCAGTTCTTGTTCTCAGCGTCTGCGATATGCTGGGCGGCAGTATGCAGGCGGCACAGCAGTTTGCAGCTGCTGTAGAAATGCTGCACTGCTATTCGCTCATTCACGATGACCTGCCCTGCATGGACAATGATGATCTGCGCCGCGGCCGTCCTTCCTGCCACAAGGCGTTTAGCGAAGCAACTGCCATGCTGGCCGGTGATGTGCTGCTGACAGAAGCATTTGAGACAGTCGCCAATGCCCCGGCAGATGCGTCTGTCTGTGTACAGGCAGCGCGGGCACTGGGTGCAGGCGCTGGCAGCCGCGGCATGGTCTATGGGCAGGAACTGGATCTGAAATACGAAGCGTTGGCCGCAACAGAAGACCAGCTTCGGCTGATCCACCGCAATAAAACGGGTGCGCTGATCAATGCAGCCATCCAGATGGGTGCGGCTGCGGCCAAAGCAGATGAAGCACAGTGCAGAGCGCTGGAACAGTATGCTTATGGTCTGGGCCTTGTTTTTCAGATCGTGGACGATGTTCTGGATGTTACCAGCACACCGGAACAGCTGGGTAAGCCCATTGGCAGCGACAGCGAAAATGGAAAGACTACCTTTGTGACCCTTTATGGTGCGGAAGGTGCCATGAAGCTTGCACATGACCTGAATCAGGAGACCTGCACGGAACTGCACCGGAATTTTGGCGAAAAAGCTGCGTTTCTGGAACAGCTTGCGCAGCAGCTTCTTGTGCGTAAAAACTAAAAATAATCCATACAGAATAAAGGAAAAAGATTATGCAGCTTATTCATAACATCCTGTCTTTCAATCAGATCCTTACGGTTTCACTGCTCGGCTGGCTTGTGGCGCAGGTGCTTAAAACCATCATCAATTTTATCCTGCTGGGCAAGTTCCAGTTGGAACGCATGTGGGGTGATGGCGGTATGCCCAGTGCCCACAGCGCAACGGTCTGTGCCATGGTCATTGCAACCGGACGCTGTGTGGGCGTTGACTCTGCCATTTTTGCAGTGGCAAGCGTGGTGGCAATCATTACCATGCACGATGCCATGGGCGTGCGGCATGAGACTGGCGAGCAGGCCAAGGTCCTGAACCAGATGATCGATCAGTGGATCGAAGTGAGCGAGAAGAATGCTCCTTTCCTGCAGAACATGCATCTGAAGGAGATGGTCGGCCATACGCCGCTGCAGGTCGTGGCAGGCGTACTGGTCGGCGCAGCCGTCGGCTTCCTGTATCCGCTGGCTTGAGACATTCTTTTTTCACGCAGGAACGCACTGCAGCAACAGAAAATCTTCATTTGAAGGACGTGTGATTTATGGGAGCATTGCTGCTGGACAGCATCAATCAGCCCAGAGATTTAAAGCAACTGAATGAACAGCAGGTGAAACAGCTGTGCACGGAGATCCGCCAGTTTCTGCTGGAGAATATTTCCAAGACGGGCGGCCACCTTGCCTCAAACCTTGGCGTGGTAGAGCTTACCGTTGCGCTGCACCGTGTTCTGGATACACCACAGGACAAAATCGTGTTTGATGTCGGTCACCAGTGCTACACACACAAGATCCTTACGGGTCGGCGCGGACAGTTTGATAAACTGCGCCAGCTCGACGGAATCTCCGGTTTCCCGAACCCGAACGAGAGTGAACACGATGCATTCATTGCCGGGCACGGAAACACGGCGCTTTCGCTTGCGATCGGCATGGCGTGGGCCAAAAAGCTGCATCATGAAGCAGGGCTTGTGGTCGCGGTGATCGGCGATGGTGCCTTTACCGGCGGCATGGTCTACGAGGGCATGAACAACATTGAACAGCTGGACAACCTTCTTGTGATCCTGAACGACAACAAGATGTCCATTTCTAAAAATGTCGGTGCACTTGCCCGCTATCTGACTCATTTGCGCACGACCACGGCCTATTTTGATGCCAAGGATAATGTGCGCAGCTTTTTGGATGGAGTACCGCTGGTGGGCGCTCCACTGAAAAAAAACATTACCGAGTGCAAGACGCTTTTGCGTCGGGCAATGTACCACTCTACCATGTTCGAGGATATGGGCTTCCAGTACATCGGGCCGGTGGATGGCCACAACGTGGAAGAGCTGGAACGCACACTGCGCACCATCCGCAACCGGCAAGGGCCACATTTTCTGCACGTGATCACAAAAAAGGGCAAGGGCTATCAGCCGGCCGAGGTAAACCCCGGCAACTATCACGGCGTGTCGGCATTTGATCCGGATGGAATGCCCGACCCGGAGGTGGCACCAAAGGAATCGTTCTCGACGGTATTTGGCAATGCTCTTGTGACGGAAGGCGACCGGAACCCGAATATCTGCGCCATCACTGCTGCAATGAAGTATGGCACCGGCCTGCAGTTTTTTGCACACAGCCACCCGGAGCGTTTTTTTGATGTCGGTATGGCAGAGCAGCATGCTGTGACCTTTGCTGCCGGGCTTGCAAGTCAGGGCATGCTGCCGGTGGTATGCATTTATTCCACCTTCCTGCAGCGTTCCTATGATCAGATCATCCACGACGTAAATCTGCTGCGGGAGAATGTAGTTTTTGCCATCGACCGCGCCGGTTTTGTCCCAGCGGATGGCGAAACGCATCAGGGCATTTACGATCCCGCTTTCCTGAGCCAGCTTGGAATGCCGCTGTATGCGCCTTCCAATTATCAGGAACTGAATTACTGGCTGCAGCAGCTGTTGAGTGACCGCTTCCATGGCCCACGGGCAATTCGTTATCCCCGCGGTGGGCAGGATGCAGCTCTGGCGGAATTTGGCTGCACCGGCGAAGATTATGATTTCCTGCGCAAGGCGGATGATGCAACAATCGTTCTGGTGAGTTACGCCGACGAACTGGCCGACCTTTTGCAGGCAGAACGTGAATTACAGCAAAAAAGCATTGCGTGTGATGTGATAAAGGCTGTAAAGCTGTATCCCTTTACAGGTAAAATGATCGCTGATCTGTCGAAATATAAAATAATCCTGTTTACGGAAGAATGCATTGCAAACGGAAGCATTGGTGAACATCTGGAATATGCTTTGCAGCAAAACGGATGGAATGGGCGCTTTATCCATTGCGCAGTGCGGAACGCGTGTCTTCCGCATGCCAGTGTGGCACAGATCAAACAGGCAACCGGTCTGGATGCAGCGCATCTTGTACAGGCCGTGCAGATGGCCGTGACGAAAGGAGAAAATTTACTGTGAAGATTCGATTGGACCAATATCTTGTTCAGCATGGTCTGACACAGAGCCGTGAGCGCGCAAAGGCGCTGATCATGTCCGGCATCGTTTTTGTCAATGAGCAAAAGGTGGACAAGGCCGGAGAGATGATCAAGGAAGATGCCAAGGTGGAAGTGCGCGGGCACGACATTGGCTATGTCAGCCGCGGCGGCCTGAAGCTGGAAAAAGCTATGAAGTGTTTCCCGCTTACACCCAATGGCAAGGTCTGCATGGACATTGGAGCATCTACCGGCGGCTTTACGGATTGTATGCTGCAGAACGGTGCCGTCAAGGTTTATGCGGTGGATGTCGGCTATGGACAGCTTGCATGGAGTCTGCGCACAGACGAGCGCGTAGTGAACATGGAGCGCACGAACATCCGCAATGTCAAACCGGAGGATCTTGCCGAGCAGATCGAGTTTTTCAGTGTGGATGTCTCGTTTATCTCGCTGCACCATATTTTCCCGGTGGCACAGGCAATCACAACGCCGGATGCCATGGGCGTTTGTCTGGTCAAGCCGCAGTTTGAAGCTGGACGCGAAAAGGTTGGCAAGAACGGTGTGGTGCGCGACCCTGCTACCCACCGTGAAGTGCTGCACAATGCCATGGGCTATGCTGCTGCAAACGGTTTTGCTGTACGCGGATTGGATTTCAGCCCGGTAAAGGGACCTGAGGGCAACATTGAATACCTGATGTTCGTGCAGAAGAGCGGTGAACCTTCCGTGCTGGACGACAGCGTTGCAGAGCAGGTGGTGGCAGCAAGCCACAGCACGCTGGACCGCTGAGCGGCTCTGCCATCAGACCAGAAAAAGGAGCTTCCCGCATGACGATCTATATTTCGCCGAATCCCGGCAAGACCTCTGCCAACGAGATCGCACTGCGCGCGGCGCAGATTCTAATGAACCATGGTGCAGCTGTTCTGATGTGTGAACAGCCGCGCACAAGCTGCAGCACGGCCGGAGTGGTTTATCTGCCGCTGGAGGAATGCCTTGAGCAGGCAGATGTGATCCTGACCATTGGCGGCGACGGCACCATTCTGCATGAGGCAAATCTTTCGCTCCGGTACGCAAAGCCGATCTTGGGCATCAATCTGGGACGCTGTGGTTTTCTGGCTACCTGCGAAGTCAGCGAGATGGAAGCCAAGCTCTCCGCTGTTGCACGGGGAGAGTTCAGCGTAGACAACCGGATGCTGCTGTATGTCCGCGTTCTTGGCCACGATGGCTGGGAGGGCCACGCCCTGAATGACGTGGTGGTCACAAAGGGCCGCCTGCAGCAGGCGATCGATTTCAGCATTTACTGCGATGATATTTTAGTAGAGCACTACCGTGGGGACGGTGTGATCGTTGCAACGCCCACCGGCTCCACAGCGTATTCGCTGGCGGCGGGCGGGCCGATCCTGGATTCCCAGACGAAGGGCGTTGTTGTAACGCCTATCTGCCCGCACAGTCTGGCCAGCCCGGCCATGGTGTTTGCGCAGGAGCGCAAGCTGAATATCTGTGTGGGACAGGTTGCCGATGATGAAGTGTTTATCAGCTGCGATGGCAGAGCTGGCTGTCCGCTCAAGGCCGGCGCAACGGCTGAAGTAAGGCTCTCCGATCAGGTGGTAAAGCTGATCACCTTCGGAAAAGCAGATCAGTTCCAGGCCATTGACCAGAAGCTTCGCAGCAGACGATAAAGGGGAGGCGAGTTTACGATGGCGCGCAGCCGTAAGGAAGATGTAAAAAGCAAGGGAGAACGTCAGCAGGTGATTCTCCGGCTTGTGCAGGAACACCCGATCAGCCGGCAGGAAGTTCTGCTGGATCACCTTTCCAAAGAGGGATTCGAGGTAACACAAGCCACCGTTTCCCGCGATATCCGGGAGCTGTGTTTGGTAAAAGCTGCCACGGCAGAGGGGTATCGCTATGTCTCCAGCCGGAACGAAAGCTTCAACCCCAAAACGCAGGGAAGGTTTGAAACGATCTTTCATGAATCCGTGCTGGGGGTAGATTACGCCGGACATGTTGTGCTGGTAAAGTGCTATTCTGGCATGGCCAACGCCGCATGCGAGGTTTTTGACGCATTGCAGTGGAAAAATGTGGTCGGCACGCTTTCGGGCGACGACACGTTCCTGATCGTTGCACGGTCGGAGCGTGATGCAAAAACGATCTGCTCGGAACTGACGAGACACATTGGATAAAAATAACGCGGGAGAAAAGATATGCTGAGCAGCCTGCAAATTGAAAATGTTGCTGTGATCCAGAAGGCTGAAGTACATTTCAAGCCGGGCCTGAATGTTCTTACCGGTGAGACTGGTGCCGGCAAGTCGATCCTGATCGATTCCATCAATGCGATCCTGGGAAACCGCACTTCAAAGGATCTTGTGCGCACAGGGGCCTCCAAGGCGGTGATCCGTGCAGCCTTTGAGGAGGTGCCCGGTACGGTACTGGACAGCCTTGAGAAGGCGGGCTACGAGCGCTCGGATGCACTGATGCTCAGCCGCGAGATCACAGCCGAGGGCAAAAGCACCTGCCGCATCAACGGAATGCCTGCAACGGCTGCGGTTCTGCGGGAGCTGTGCGGAGGACTTATCAATATCAACGGTCAGCACGACTCTGTGGGCCTTCTGAACCCGGCAAGACATCTGGGCATTCTGGATGATTATGCGCAGAACAGCGCGGAGTTTCAGGACTATTATGTCCTGTACCGGGAGCTTGTGCGCATCAAGCGGGAGCTGGATGCCATGATCACCGACGAAGCCGAAAAGCAACGCAGGATCGATCTGTTGAGCTATCAGGTGCAGGAGATCGAGGATGCCGGACTGACCGCCGGAGAGGAACAGGCGCTGGAAAGCCGCCGCAAGATCCTTGCCAATGCATCTGCCATCCGGGATAAGATCGCACAGAGCTATGCATTGCTTTCGGGCGATGACGAGGCCTCCGGCGCAGTCGATCTGCTGGGCGAGGCATCCAATGCAGTGGATGCTGCCGCGCAGCTGGATGATGCACTTGCCGGTGCATCCAGTCAGCTGCTGGATCTGTATTACAATGCAAAGGATGTTGCCGCAGATCTGATCGGTCGGCTGGATTCCTATGATACCAACGATGCGGAGCTGGACGAGATTGAGCAGCGTCTGGATCTGATCTACAAGCTCAAGCGCAAATATGGTGATACGGTAGAAGACGTGATTGCTTTTGGACAGAATGCAAGGGAAGAACTGGAGCGCATCCAGTCCTCACAGGAGCGGCATGACCACCTGCAGGCAGAAAAGCTCCGCCTTTATGCGCTGGCCCGTGAAAAGGCAGAAGCACTGACCCAGACGCGCCTGCGCGCTTTTGAAGAGCTGAACAAGCGTATTTCCGGCACGCTGGATTTTCTGAACATGCCGGGCGTGCGCATGACACTGCGCCATACCCGCGGCCCGCTGGCAAGCCATGGGCAGGACAGCATCGAGTTCTATATTTCCACAAACCCCGGTGAGGCGCCCAAACCCCTTGCAAAAATTGCTTCCGGCGGCGAGCTGAGCCGCATCACGCTGGCCATCAAAAATGCAATGGCCGATAAGGATGCCGTGCCTACCGTGATCTATGATGAGATCGACAGCGGTGTTTCTGGCAAAGCCGCCGGGCGTATTGGTGAGGTACTGCGCCAGAGCGCACAGGGCCACCAGATCTTGTGCATCACCCATACAGCCCAGATCGCTGCACTGGCCGACTGCCATCTGCTGATTCAGAAAAATGTAGCCAATGACCGCACCTATACCGAGATCCATCCGCTGGATGAGGAGGGCAGGGTGGAAGCACTGGCCCGGCTGATCTCCGGCGACCACGTTACCGAGCTTTCGCGTGCCAATGCCCGCGAAATGCTGGGTCTTGGCGCAAAATAAGCCAAAATAAGCCGCTGCAGATAAGGGGTTGACAAGCCCGAAGCATTGTGATAAAGTAGTCTTTGTTAATGGCGATGAAGGGAACAAGTACCTTGAAGTGTTCTGCCCAGAGAAACCCCGGTTGGTGTAAGGGGCCGCAGAGCAGCAGGGGAAATACCTCCCGGAGCTGCAGGCTGAATGCCGTTCAGGTTAATAGGCTGTGCCGCGTGCGAGCGTTACAAACGCAGGAGTGTCTCTCTACTCTGGGGTGTGCACTCGTGAGGTCGTTTCTGTGAGGAAGCGGCAAACAGAGGTGGTACCGCGAATTTTCTCGCCCTCTGCCAAATTCATTTTTGGCAGGGGGTGTTTTATTTTTCCCTCTGCCCACAAACAGGAGGAAAAAATCATGACTCTGTACGAAGAACTCAAGGCCCGCGGCCTGGTGGCCCAGATCACCGATGAAGAGATCATCGACCTGATCAACAATGGCAAGGCAACCTTTTACATTGGCTTTGACTGCACTGCCGACAGCCTGACCGCAGGCCACTTTATGGCCCTGACCCTGATGAAGCGCCTGCAGATGGCAGGCAACAAGCCTATTGCCCTGATCGGCGGCGGCACTACCATGATCGGCGACCCCTCCGGCCGTACCGACATGCGCAAGATGCTGACCAAAGAGGATATTGCCCACAATGCCGCATGCTTCAAAAAGCAGATGGAAAAGTTCATCGACTTCTCTGAGGGTAAGGCACTGATGCTGAACAATGCAGACTGGCTGCTGAACCTGAACTACGTGGAACTGCTGCGTGATGTGGGTGCCTGCTTCTCCGTGAACAACATGCTGCGCGCCAAGTGCTACGAGCAGCGCATGGAGAAGGGCCTGTCCTTCCTCGAGTTCAACTACATGATCATGCAGAGCTACGACTTCTACTACATGTTCCAGCACTACGGCTGCAACATGCAGTTCGGCGGCGACGACCAGTGGAGCAACATGCTGGGCGGCACCGAGCTGATCCGCCGCAAGCTGGGCAAGGACGCTTATGCTATGACCATCACCCTGCTGACCGACTCTCAGGGCAAGAAGATGGGCAAGACCGCCGGCAATGCCGTCTGGCTGGATCCCAACAAGACCAGTCCATTCGAGTTTTACCAGTACTGGCGCAATGTGGGCGATGCCGATGTGATGAAGTGCATCCGTATGCTCACCTTCCTGCCGCTGGAGCAGATCGACGAGATGAGCACATGGAAGGATCAGCGCCTGAACGAAGCTAAGGAAATTCTGGCTTACGAGCTGACCAGCATGGTCCATGGCAAAGAAGAGGCCGAAAAGGCTCAGAATGCTGCCCGCGCACTGTTCAGCGGCAGCGCAATGGATACCGAGCACATGCCTTCTACTCAGCTGACCGAGGCCGACCTGACCGATGGCTCCATCGGTATCCTGACCCTGATGGTCAAGGCTGGTCTGGCAGCATCCAACGGCGAGGCACGCCGTCTGGTCGTGCAGGGCGGTGTTCTGGTGGATGGCGAGAAGGTAGCCGCTCCCACCGTTGGCTTCTCTGCTGAGCAGCTGGCAAAGGGTATTGTGATCAAGAAGGGCAAGAAGATCTACCACAAAGTCACTCTGTAAAAATATTGAACATGAAAATGCCGGTGTACTCTGTTTTGGAGTGCACCGGCATTTTTTCACTTGATGGAGGATTGCTCGCTTGCTTGCAGAATTTACAGCTCGTAAGCCTTCTTCAATGCTTCGTAAGCTGCATCCTCATTCTCTGCGTGGACCAGCAGGGAAATATCCAGATCGCTGGTGGTGATAAGCAGTACTTCAATGCCGGCCATTGCCAGAGAATTCAGTGCACGGGCAGCTACGCCGCAGCTGGTGACCATTTCTTCACCAAACAGGTTCAGCTTGGAATAACCCACGCTGATCAGCGGAGAAGCCTTGGCATCCTTGTCCAGATTTGCAACGGAAATAGCCTTCATCACCAGCGGAAGATCACTGCTGGAAGCGGTAAAGCTGAAATCAATGGTGGTGCCATGGGGTGCACTCTGGCTGATCATATCTACGACCACACCGTTATCTGCAAAGATCTGCAGGTAACGTGCGAGGCTGTTGCCCTTGAACTCTACATCCTGCACACTGATCATCATGAGGCTCGGCTCAATATTGATCTTCGATACTCCGTACATAAGGATCCTCCGTTCTGCCCGAAAGGCGGGCTTCAACAATACAAAAATATTCAGGTAAGCTGCAAAAACTCCGGGTCGATATTTTCCCGGGCAATGGACTGAATCATTTCCAGGCTGAAATCTGGATACGCCTTCCGTACTCCGTGGGCCTTTGTAAGGGCTTCGGTATAATCGCGGAACAGGTAGGTACGCACATTGGATTTGCCTGCATCATAGTGGGTCACCGTCGGCAGAAGTCTGGGAGAGAGCACACTGCAACGGACAGTGCCGTCCAGTTCGGTCGTTTTTTTAAGCTGAACCGATAAAATTGCGCCGACCAGCTGATCGGGCTTTTCCTGCGTGCTGATAAAATTGCCCAGAGAATAGGCCGTGAACACCTGCCTGCCGTCTGCTGCAGTCAGCCACTGTGCATTTTGCAGCACATGCGGGTGGGTGCCAATGATCAAGTCTGCACCCCAGTCTGCAAGGTTTTGCGCCAGAGTTCGCTGCGGATCTGCGATGGCATGGCTGTTTTCTACGCCCCAGTGCACACCCACCACCACAAAATCTGCAAGCTGACGTGCCGCTTTTACCTGCTGCTCGATCACATCGGTCTGGCTGGTATAGATCACATTGGCCTGCATGGAGCTGTTCTGCGGGATGCCATTGGTATGCTCTGTGTAGGAAAGATATGCGATCGTTACACCATTGACAGTCTGCAGCGGGACATGACCGTAGTCGCTTTCTCCCTTCCACAAACCGATCGTTACAACATCCTCCGGCATACTGCCCCAGAAGCGCAGGGTAGCGGCAATGCCGGAAGCGCCTTTATCGTAGGTGTGGTTATTGGACAGGCTGAACACCCGCACACCCGCCCGGTAAAGCGCACGGGCGCAATCGCCCGGCGTAGAAAAGCATGGGTAGGAGGATGGCTCCAATTCATCCGTGCAGAGCGTTTCCTGATTGATCCAGTTCACATCATGCTGTGCATAAAAAGGCGCAATATGTTCGTAACAGTAATCGAAACTGTAAGCTTCCTCTCCGGAAGCGCGGCGCTGCGCCTGCTTATAAATGGGAGCGTGGATCAGATTATCTCCTGTTGCAGAAAAGCGGACAGTCTGAACCAGCGGCTGCGGTTCCGGCTCTGGCGCAGGCTCTGCTTCTTCCGGCTGTGATACAGTGGCAGAACCTGCAGAAGAGCTTTCCGTGCTCACCGGTTCTGCCGTCGGTATGCTTTCCTGCAGAAAGAACTTTGGCAGCAATGGCAGGCAGAACAGAAATACGATCAGCATCGCTCCGGCTGTCCAGAAAGCCTGCCTTCTGGCACGGCGTTTTGCAGTCGGTCTGCGCCGGTGCTGTTGCGGGGATTGTTTGCTCATCCGCGTCCACATCCTTCCACCATGTTTCTGCCAAAAGCAAAGCAATCAGGCTTTTTAAAGTGCAGCGATCATATCACCCATATTGTACAGGCCCGGCTCCTTTTTTGCAAGGTAAACTGCTGCATTCACAGCGCCGTTTGCAAAAATATTGCGGGAGTAAGCGGTGTGCTTGAGGGTGATCACCTCATCCGGACCGCAGAACAGCACTTCGTGATCACCCACGATGCTGCCACCGCGCACGGAACTGATACCAATTTCCTTCGGGTCGCGCTTCTGACGGACAGAAGAACGATCATACACATAGTGATATTCGCCATTATTCTGCTCGTTGATGGCATCAGCCAGCATCAGTGCAGTGCCGCTGGGAGCATCCAGCTTGTTGTGGTGGTGCTGCTCCACGATCTCAACATCGTAGTTCACACCCAGAATAGCCGAAGCGCGCTTGCACAGCTCCGACAGCACATTGATGCCCATGGACATATTAGCGCTCTTGAACACCGGCACCGTGCGGGATAGCTGCACCACCTTGAGCTGCAGCTCTTCCGAAAGGCCGGTGGTGCACACCACGATGGGCAGCTTGTGAGCTTCACAGTAGGGCAGAGCCTTTTCCACAGCGGCCGGAGAGCTGAAATCGATGATCACATCGCCCTTTCCGTCCAGCTTTTCCAGGCTGTCATACACAGGGATGCCGTTCTGTTCGCCATCCTTTATGTCGATGCCGGCGATCACGCGGCAGTCCTCGCGCTGTGCGATCATATCACACAGCACATGGCCCATGCGGCCGCCGATGCCCTGAATCACAATATCCGTCATAATTTTTATCCTTTCCTGCCCGTTTTGCATATCGGCATATCGCAAAATGCCCGGACAGAGCGCTCCGCCGGGCATTTTGCAGCCAAAAACTTATTCTGTAATAAGACCCTCTGCACGCAGAGCCTTTTCAATATACTCCTTGTGTGCCTCGCTCGGCTCTACCAGAGGCAGACGGCACTCGCCGGCCTCCCAGCCCAGCACATTCATGGCGTACTTCACCGGAATGGGGTTCACTTCACAGAACAAAGCGTCTGCCAGCGGCAGCATTTCCAGCTGCAGCTCACGGGCCTTTGCGGTATCGCCGTCAAAGAATGCCTTGCAGCAGTTGTGCACCAGCTCCGGCTTGACATTGGACACGACGCTGATGACACCCTTGCCGCCCAGAGCCAGCAGGGGAACCACCTGATCGTCGTTGCCGGAATAAATGTTCAGCTCGTCGCCGCACAGCTGTGCGATCTTGGCTACCTGAGAGATGTTGCCGGAAGCTTCCTTGATGCCGTTGATCAGAGGATGCTTGCTCAGTTCCAGAGCAGTCTCCGGGGCAATGTTCAGGCCGGTGCGGGAAGGCACGTTGTACATGATCACCGGGATGCCTCCGGCCTCAGCCATGGCGGTAAAGTGAGCAACCAGACCAGCCTGCGTGGTCTTGTTGTAATAGGGAGTCACCATCAGCAGAGCGTCTGCGCCGCATTCGGCAGACTTTGCGGCCAGTGCGCAGCCGTGGTCGGTATCGTTGGAGCCGGCACCGGCAATGACGGGCACACGATGGTTTACAACATCCACCGTATACTTGATGGCGGCAAGCTGCTCCTCATCGGTCATAGTAGAGCACTCGCCGGTGGTGCCGCAGATGATGATGGCATCGGTATGGTGCGCGATCTGATCCTCAATAATGCGGCCCAGCTCGTCAAAGTTGATGCTTCCGTCCTCGTACATCGGGGTGATAATGGCAACACCCGCGCCGGTAAAGACAGGATTCTTCATAGACTAAAAACTCCTTTGTATGCGCTTTTGCGCAAAATATACTTAGTCGAAATAGCCCTTTGCGGCCAGCAGCTCTGCCAGCAGAACGCCGCCGCCTGCAGCACCGCGCAGGGTGTTGTGGCTCATGCAGGCAAACTTGTAATCAAACAGGGTGTCCTCGCGCAGGCGGCCGATGCACACAGCCATGCCGTTCTCGGTGTTGCGGTCCAGCTTGGGCTGCGGACGATCCGGCTCGGTGAAGTAATGCAGGAACTGCTTGGGTGCGCTGGGCAGGTCAAGCTCCTGTGCGGGGCCGCGGAAGTTTGCCCATGCCTCCAAAATCTGCTCCTTGGTGGGCTTCTTCTCAAAGCTTACAAACACGGCAGCGGTGTGGCCGTCGGAGACAGGCACGCGGAAGCACTGTGCGGTGATCACCGGCTTTTCGGCGTTCACGATATGGTCGCCCTCAATGTGGCCCCACAGCTTGAGCGGCTCGCGCTCGCTCTTTTCTTCCTCGCCGCCGATGTAGGGGATCACGTTGTCCACGATCTCGGGCATACGGTCAAAGGTCTTACCTGCACCGGAAATGGCCTGATAGGTGCACACCAGAGCCTTGCTGACACCAAAATCCTTCATCAACGGGTGCAGGGCGGGAACATAGCTCTGCAGGCTGCAGTTGGACTTGACGGCAATAAAGCCGCGCTTGGTGCCCAGACGCTTGCGCTGTGCGGGGATGATCTCGATGTGGTCGGCGTTGATCTCGGGCACCACCATGGGCACATCCGGGGTAAAGCGGTTTGCACTGTTGTTGGACACCACCGGGCACTCAGCCTTTGCATAGGCCTCTTCCAGAGCCTTGATCTCATCCTTGGGCATGTTGACTGCACAGAAGATAAAATCCACCTGAGAAGCAACCTCTTCCACCTTGGATGCATCCAAAACTACCATCTTCTTGACACTTTCCGGCATGGGGGAGGTCATGGCCCAGCGGGGACCGACAGCTTCCTCATAGGTCTTGCCGGCGCTGCGGCCGGATGCAGCCAGAACAGTCAGCTTGAACCAGGGGTGATTTTCCAGCAGCGTCACAAAACGCTGACCGACCATACCAGTCGCACCTACGATACCCACTTTATACTGTTTTTCCATTTCCAGCACCTTTCCTTTCGTGAAAGCGAACTCAATAAATATTTCTATTACATAGATTCACGGCTTGCAAACCGGACAGCGATGCAATATAATAGATACTGTTTATACAGATTTTATGATATCATTGATACGGTGTCCGTGTCAATCATCGGAAAGGCAAATTGAACGCTATGTTAAAAAAAGATTTTTGGTATGATTTACCCAAAGAGCTCATTGCACAGGAGCCGGCTGACCCCAGAGACTCTGCACGGCTGATGGTGCTGAGCCAGAAAGACGACAGCATCCAGCACAAGATCTTCCACGATCTACCGGAATTTTTAGAGCCGGGCGACCTGCTGGTGGTAAACAATTCCAAGGTCCTGCCTGCCCGCATCGTGGGTGTCAAGCAGCCCACCGGTGCTGTGTGTGAGCTGCTTTTGCTGCGTCAGGTCAAAGGTGACCAGTGGGAATGCCTTGCAAAGCCCGGCAAGCGGATGCAGCCCGGCACGAAGGTGAGCTTTGGTGACGGCAGCCTGACCGCCGTGGTAGACGAGACCATGGAGGACGGCAACAAGTACGTTACATTCTATTACGATACCGAGACCCTTTATGAAAAGCTGGACGAATTTGGCAAAATGCCTCTGCCGCCCTATATCACCAAGCAGCTGGAGGATCAGAGCCAGTACCAGACCGTCTATGCCAAGGAGCTTGGCAGCGCCGCAGCGCCCACGGCCGGCCTTCATTTCACGCCGGAACTGATGGATACCATCCGCGCCAAGGGCGTGAACATTGCCGAAGTGACCCTGCATGTGGGTCTGGGCACCTTCCGCCCTGTGCAGGAGGATGAGATCTCGGATCACAAAATGCACAGCGAATGGTACTGCATCGATGAAAAAACCGCGCAGATGATCCGCGATACCAAGGCTGCCGGTCACCGTGTGATCGCAGTGGGCACTACCAGCTGCCGCACGCTGGAAGCCGTTGCCGCAAAGTACGGCGAGATTCGCGCCTGCAGCGGCAACACTTCTATCTTCCTGTATCCAGGCGTGAAGTTCAACTGCATCGACGGCCTGATCACCAACTTCCACCTGCCGGAAAGCACCCTTATCATGCTGGTGTCGGCCCTGTATGGCTACGAAAAGACCATGGCGGCCTATAAGGTGGCTGTGGAGGAACGTTATAGATTCTTCTCTTTTGGCGATGCGATGTTTATACGAGGCGGGAACGACCCGGAAGATAAAAAGTAATGAAAAAGTCCAGAAGCCATGCGGGTTTCTGGACTTTTTTCTTATTCGGCGGTTTTGTACGAAAATCGTAGTTCAATGCCGTTTTTGAGCAAAATTGAGGTGGTAAGGCCATCTTTTATACAAAAGTTTGAGACCGTTTCGTTGAGGAAATCCTTGACGATTTTGGGGTCGATCTTGCGGATGAAACGCTCATAGTTCACATAGCGCTTGTCCAAGAGCTGCTGGGTCAGGATGAACTGGCTGGCCTTCTGCATGAATGCCTCATCGGAAAGCGACAGGTCGAAGGCATTGGCAATGTCCAGCTCGTTGATGCGGGAGTCTACCTCGCTGAGGGCTTTTGTGATGCGCTCACGCTCGATGTTGAAGTCTTTGCTTGCCATCTCGTCATCTCCGTAGAGATAGATGGTCTTCAGGCGGTTGAGGGCGCGCTCAAGCCGGCGCTTCTCGGAGAGCAGCAGATCGCGTTCGCTCAAGTCCGCACTGGACTCCGTGGCCGCGATGGTAGGAGATTCAAAGCGCTTCTCATCAAAGCCGCTGCGCAGGTGGTCGTATAGTTCTTCGAGGCCCGGACGCTCGATGTGGTCAACGCGGGAAAGCGCTTCGCCACGTAGCAGCTTCTTCTCCAGTGTCTCGATGGATGTCGTTCTGCCGAAGGAGTTGGATGCCTTTATCAGGTTGGCGAAGAAGTTCAGAACAAAGGGACCGAGGCTCACATCAGAGACGTACTTGTTGGTGCAGTCCTCGGATTTGCGTCGCCGGGAGCAGATATACATAGACGGTCTCCAGCCGTCTGCCCGGACTTTATCGGTGGTTGCAGCCATCGTGGAGCCGCAGCAGCCGCAGGTGAGCAGCCCGGCGAAGACGTGGACGTTTTTTCGCTGATAGGTGGCATTCTTGTTGTAGCGCTTGCTTTCCAGAATGACACCGACAGCAGCCTGTCGTTCAGGGGACACAATGGCCGGGTGGTGGTTCTCGACCAATACCCATTCGTCCTTGCCCTTTTCGCGGAAACGCTTTGCGTTGGACTCGTCGCGGTAATTGTACCGATACGTTCCAGAGTAGAATGGACTGGAAAGAATCGTGTGGACAGTGGTCGGACTCCAGTCGCTTCCAGCGCGGGATTTCAGGCCGCGCTCATTCATAATCCGAGCAACCCGGACAATGGACTTTTCGGACTCGTACAGGGAGTAGATCAGACGGACGATTTTGGCCTCGTCCTCGGCGATGGAAAAGGTCTTGCTCTCTTTGTCGTAGGAGTACCCGTATGGAACCTTGCCGCCGTTCCAGATGCCATCATTAGCGCGGGACACGAAGACGGCGCTGACTCGCTCAGAGGTCGTTTTGCGCTCCAGTTCCGCAAAGATCAGGATGATTTTGAGCATGGCTTCGCCCATCGCGGAGCTGGTATCGAATTGTTCGTTCTTCGACACGAAGACCACGCCAAGCTCTTTCAGCTCGGCGTACATGACGGAAAAGTCCAGAAGGTTACGGCTGATACGGTCGATTTTCCAGACCAGCAGGTGAGAGAACTCGCCGGTCCTCATTCGAGCCATCATCTGCTGATAGTCTGGACGGTCGGTATTTTTGGCAGAGTAGCCTGCATCCTCGAAAATCACATAGTCCGAGATGCCGAGGGCATATTTTGCATAGTTGATGAGTTCTTCTCGCTGGACGGGCAGGCTAGCCCGGTCAACCTGATACTGCGTTGAGACTCGAACGTATATGGCGGCTTTCTTTTCCTCAAAGCGTTGTGCCGCCTTCTTCGTCACATAGCCCATTGCGAAACCTCCAGAAGATAATGATAGCTGAAGAAAAAGCAGCTCCGTGCGTAGTGCGGGGCTGCTTTTCTGTTATGCACAAAAAGGAATGATAGAAACTATGCAAAATGTCGGGGGGGGGGGGGGGGTACACATTCAAGGAATCGACAACGGCATCACGGATGCTGCCATAGTCTACAAGGTATGGGTCCAGCTTTTGCAGCATAGTGAGAGAGATGGTCTTCTGAGGGCCGCACTGCTCGTCCAGAATATGAGTCGGTACGATGTAGAAATCCCATCCATCCAGTACCAGCGGGTCGGCACGCTCGCGCACGGTCTCCGTATAGAGGCAGAACACATACACGTCAGATTGCCGCTTAACCTCCTCGGCATAGCCGCTGATGGAGTCCCAAGCTCTCGTTGGCCGGATGCTGAACTGGATGCTGGACAGTCTTCCATCGCCCTGCCGCCATGCCTGAAGATATGCGCAGCTCTTGACCTCGATGCGCACTTCATCGCGAGCCTCGCCATTACATACCCAGTTGTAGGGGAAAGAGATGTCATAGGGAGTCCAGTCATCGTTGGTTCCGCTCAGATCAACGCCCAGCGCGGCCGATACGATGAACTCGCAGTAGGAGCCCCGCAGGGTGTTGTTGAGCAGGTCTGAGGCGTTCCAGCGCCAGTAGTCGCTCAAGGATTTACCAATGGGCATATCATCGAAGACGATAAGTTCGTCCCCGGTACGTTGCTTCGTCATGATTTTCGCCTCCTCGAAAAGTCAACCCGTATCAGCCTACGTCGGCTTTTTCCTCACGCTGCATGGACGTTATGATGACACGCTGTTCCGGGGTCATGTAGCGGTCAAGCAACGACCACAAAACCTGCCGGTCTGCGATGGACGCTTTCTCGTAGCAGGCGACTAAGATGTTGACGTCGGGCGGTGTGCGGCTTGCAGCGGGCAGATCGGCACCGACCAGAACGTCCAGCGTCACGCCCAGCACAGAGGCCAGCTCCACAGCGGTCTCGATGTTCGGCGTTCTATCGCCGGAAACATAACGTGAGATGGTCGTCTCCGTTGTGTTGATGCGCTCTGCGACAGCACGCTGCGTGAGGCCGCGCTTGTCGATGAGTTCTTTGAACTGTTTGGCGAACATGGCTTTGCTGTACATAGTGATACCTCCCAATGTAGCTTACTTACCAAGTTTATAACATACTTGTCAAAGAGTAAACAAAACTTACCAAAATTATCATTTTAAGATTGACATATACCATATCGGTAAGCTATAATGAAGACACGGAAAGGGGGTGAGCAGATGAATAGCTCCAAGCTCAAGGGCATCCGGGTCGAGAAGGGAAAGACCCAGAAGAACATGGCCGAATTGATCGGAAAATCGCTTGTTACCTACTCCAAGAAGGAGCGCGGAGAAGTCGAGTTCTCCAATGAGGAAATGAGCATTGTCGCCAAAGCGCTTGACCTGACCAGCGATCAGGTCAACGCTATTTTTTTCGACGACAACTTACCGAAAGGGTAAGTATACGCATGGCGGTTTGCTGATGTCTAAAGTATAACGCATCAAGGGGGCAAAGAAAATGGGACGCGATGCCGCAAAAGCCTGTGAAAACCAGTGCTTCCGGTGTAGGAAAGAGGCCGCAAAGCACAACGATAAGCTCGGTAGCCGCGAAGGCGCTGCGGAACTGCTCGGAATCTCGGTTTCGAGCCTTGCAGATTACGAGCTGGGCAACACAAAGGTCATCCCGGTGGATAAGGTGGTGCTGATGGCAGACATCTACAATGCACCGGAGCTGATGGCGTGGTATTGCTCGTCGGAGTGCCTTATCGGAAAGAGCCTCGAAATGCCGTCCCCTGAAATTGCCTCGGTAGAGCGTACGACCATGAAGCTGCTGAAGCAGCTCCGGCAGGGTGACATTGAGCAGGTCAAGGAAAAACTCATCGACATCACGGCAGATGGCATCATCTCCAAGGATGAGTGGGCTGACCTGACCGAAATCCTCGACTACCTCGACGGACTGATTCGGGCGGCGCGGGAACTGAAGCTCATTGGCTCCAAGCTCCTGAATGGAGGTGCAGACGATGGCTGACCTCCAAGCGCTGAAGAAGCTGCTGGCAGAAGAATATGGCATCACAACCGCAAGAGAACTCGACGAAGCCATGAAAAAAATCGGTGGATTGAATATCGGCGTGTTTGCATCGCCGGTAAGAAAGGATGGAACGAAACATGAAAAAGTACGCAGTATTGCACGAGCCGGGTGACATCGTTGCGCTGGCCGGAACCAGATTTGTGGTGCTGGATGTTGAGCGTCGTGGTAGCCTGCCGGACAGCCTGTTCCTGCTGGCATTGGAATCGGTTGGTGAATCTGAATTTGGCAGCTCAAACAACTACGCGGAGAGCAATCTGAAGAAGGCCGTGGAGAAGTGGCTGGAGGACATGGGCAAGAGGGGCCTCGACAACGCCAAGCTCATCCCCCGCGAGATCGATCTGACCACGCTGGACGGTTCCGGTTGCTATGGGAAGCTGTCGGTGAAGGCTGCGCCGCTTACACTGGATGAAGCTCGTAAGTATGCTGACGTCATCCCCAATGCGGAGCGGTGGTGCTGGCTGGCGACCGGTTGGAGCGGTCCCAGCAAGTCGGACGGTGATCTCGCCCTGTACGTCCACTCCAATGGCGACTGGAACGACAACTACTGCTCCTACTCGCACGGCATCCGCCCCGCTTTGAAGGTCCCCTCTATCCTCTTTGAGGACTCTGAGACCGGTCTGGACTTGAGCAAGATTCCTACCGATGATCTGCTTCAGGAAATCCACCGCAGACTCGCGGAAAAGGCATGAGTGCCGATAAGCTGGCAGAAGCGCGGCGGGCGGCGGAAACATCGCTGGGATTCAAAATCCCGGATGTGGTAGCCACCAGCGTTCTCTGGTATGCCCGGCGCAAATGTGAGCTGGCAGAGCAGCCGGAGAGCTACCTTCCGCTTCTGTACGAAACCGAGCTGACCGACTACTATATGCGGTTGGCAATCAACCTGAAGGGAGAAAAGCAACGTGAGCAACGAATGCGTGAAGCCCGAAATTCCTCAGTTCCCGGAACTGACATTTGAGGAAGAACGGCATCTCTACTACCTGAACGGGCTGGAAGTACCCAGCGTGACCACCCTGATGAAGCCGCTGTCCAGTGACTTTTACAGCACGGTGGACCCGGAGGTTCTGAACAAAGCTGCAAAGCGTGGCACGGCCATCCACAACGCGGTGGAGAACTACGCCAAATTCGGCATCGAGGACATTCCGCCGGTGTATGCCGGGTATTTTGCCGGCTTCCGGGAGTGGTGGGATAGCCGCAAGCCGGAAGTTCTGGCGACCGAAACCAAGGTCTACCACAAAATCCTGCGGTATGCAGGCACGGTCGATCTGCTGTGCATCATCGACGGCAGGGTGACGCTGGTGGACTACAAGACATCGGCGCAGGTGAACAGCAAGCTCTGCGCTGTGCAGCTTGAAGCCTATGACAGAGCATGGGAGAGCCACGACATCAAGGTCGATGACCGGCTGATTCTCCACCTGTCCAAGAAGGGCTATCAGGAAGTGCGCTTTCCCCGGAGCGGGAAGTGCTGGTCGGTGTTCTCGTCCTTGATGACGATTAAGAACTACATGAACGAGTGACTTTTAGGAGGTTCGACAGATGGAAAAAGAAACTATGGTGGCAACCGTTCCGCAGGCCGAAATCGTTGATGAGCAGCAGCTCTCCCGCGATGTGACCGACATCGAGTTTCAGGCGGAGTCGCTGGTTATCCAGACCGATGAAGATTACGCCTTTGCCGGTGAGTTTGGCAAGATGCTGAAGAAAAAGGCGTCGCAGGTCACGACGTTCTTCAAGCCCATGAAAGACAGCGCCTATCAGGCCCACAAAGCGGTTTGCGACCGGGAAAAGGCCATGCTGACCCCGCTGCGCAACGCCGAGAAGACGGTCAAGCAGGTGATGAGCGCCTACATTGCAGAGCAGGAACGTAAGCGCCGGGAAGCTGAAGAAGCTGCTCGACGGGCAGCGGAAGCTGAACGGGAGCGCAAGATTCAGGAAGCGGCTACGCTGGAAGCCGCCGGTGATGCAGATGGAGCGGAGGCCGCCTTTGAGGAAGCAGCCATCATGGATGATGCTGCAAGCTATGCGGTAGTGCCTGCCGCAGCCACCCCGAAGGTCTACGGCGTCAGCACCTCGAAAGACTGGGAAATCGTCGAGATCGACCCCAAGGCGGTCCCGCTGGCGGTGGCTGGCATTGAACTCCGCCCGGTCGATCAGGCCGCTGTTATGCGCCTCATCCGCGCCTCGAAGGGCCAGATCGAGATTCCCGGCATCACCTATCGTCAGGTCGCAAAAATGAGCTTCAGGGGGTAAGAGAATATGTCTACTGCTATGAGCAAGGCTGAGAGCAACGCTCTCGTTGTCAGCTACGACGTTCTGGGTACGCACGTTGAGCTGGATTTGGATTTCGTGAAGAAGTACCTCGTTCGCGGTAAGGCAGAACTGGTAAGCAATCAGGAACTCGTGTTCTTTATGAACACATGCCGCCAGCAGAAGCTCAACCCGCTGGTTCAGGGTGAGGTGTACCTCATCAAGTACAGCAAGGATGACCCGGCGCAGATGGTCGTTGGCAAGGATGCCTACCTCCGCAGAGCATTTGACCACCCGGACTACCTGTTCAAGAACGACGGCATCACGGTACAGCGTGGGAACGAGATTATCCAGAAAGAGGGATGCTGCCTCTATCCGGGTGAAACTCTGGTTGGCGGCTGGTGCCGCGTTACCTTCATGCGGAACGGCAAGGAACGCACTGCATTCAAGGAAGTTGCCTTTGCCGAGTACAACAAGGGGCAGGCAAACTGGAAATCCAAGCCTGCCACCATGATCAACAAGGTCGCTGTCAGCCAGTGCGTGAGGGACGCTTTCCCGAAGGACTATGAGGGTGTGTACTCCGAGGATGAGATGATTGCATCTGGCGCTATCCCGGTGGGGTACAGGGAGTTGGATGACCCGAAGCCGGAAGAACAGCCGGCCGAGGAAGAAGACCCGGTCATCTCGCAGGAGCAGCGCCAGCAGCTTTTCAAGGCGGCGCAGGCAAACTTCGGCAAGGACAAGGGCAACGCCGTGGTCAAGTCCATCATCGAGGAGATGGGGCTGACCTCTACGACCGGCATGAAGATGTCCACCTACAACAAGGTGGTCGAGCGGCTGGTCGAGATCTGCACGGCCCACAAGGCGGAGCTGGAAGCTGAGGAAGGCACCAAAAATGACGGTGCGGCTGAAGAATAAAGCCACCGGCGGAAAAGGAAGGTGAGGGGATGCCGTGGATAAGCGTACATCAGGAGGTGGACGGTACGAAGCTCCGTAGATTATACCGCGCCATCGGGTGTTCCAAGTTTGAAGCCCTCGGCATCCTGAACTTCCTGTGGTTCTGGGGCATGAAGAACGCCGATGAGACCGGGCTGGTCAAGGATGCAGACCTCGAAGTCCTGAGCCGATACCTGTACGGCTGCGGCGAGGACTGCCAGCTCGACATGGGCAAAGTGGTGCAAGCCCTTGTGGACACCGGCTGGATTGATGTGGTGGCCGATGGCTTTTACATCCATGACTGGGACACATGGCAGGAACAGTGGTATAAGCTCCAGAAAAACCGCAGGCTGGATGCTGAACGAAAGCGGAAAGCCCGTCAGATAGAGCGAGAGGCCGCAAAGCCTACAACGAAGACCCCGGAGCCGGAACAGATGGAACTTCCTGTGGAGCCAGAAGTCAAGCCACCTGCAAAGCCGAAACCCGATAAAAAATCCTATGCGGAGTTCGTGAAGATGAGCGAAGCGAACTACGACAGGCTCGTGAAACTGTACGGCAAAGCCTTTGCGGATGCCTGCATTGTGGAGCTTGACAACTACAAGGGCGCACGGGGAAAGACCTACAAGGACGACTACCGCGCCATCCTCTGCTGGGTCGTAGACCGGGTCAAAGAAAAGAAACCGGGCCTGCTTCAGCAAAGCGTTAGCGAGGCAGCACCGGCTGAGGATAATCCGTTCAGAGAGTGGGGTGAGCAGAATGGGTGAATTTGACGGCCTGCTGCAAGGTGCTGTTCGTCAGGCGCAGGCGGCAAATCAGCCGGAGAACGGTGATTACTACGACGATGAAGGATTCCTCGTCTGCGGGAACTGCCATACCCGTCGGCAGGTAGAGGTCAATATGCCCGACCTGAAAGCAGTTCCGTTCGACCCTAAGAAGAAAGTCCGGGTCAAGATGCCGGTATCCTGCCGCTGCCGGGCAGAACGGCGGAAGCAGGAAGAGCAGATGCTCATGCAGGACCGGGAAATGCGGGCAGCGCAAACGCTTCAGCGGCAAAGCCTCATGGACGAACGTCTGCGGGACATCAGCTTTGACGGATTCCAGCAGACTAAGGATAACGCCTACAACCTGAAGCTCTGCCTGCGGTATGCGAAGCACTTCGATGAAATGATGGCAAAGAATCAGGGGCTTTTATTCTACGGCGGGGTCGGGACCGGAAAGACATTCGCAGCGGCCTGCATTGCAAACCATCTCCTGAGCCTGCGGGTCCCGGTGGTGATGACCTCGTTTGTGAAGCTGCTGGAAACCATGCAGGGCTTCAGTGAGGATGACGGCGCCCTGATTGCCCGGCTGAACAGGGCAAAGCTGCTCATCATTGATGATCTCGGCGCTGAACGCAGTACAGACTTTGCACTGGAAAAGGTCTACGACATTGTGGACAGCCGGTACAGAGCCAAACTCCCCATCATCCTCACCACGAACCTGAGCATGACCGAAATGAAAGAATCTGCGGACATCCGCTACACCCGCATCTATGACCGTATCTTTGAAATGTGCTACCCGATGCAGTTCACAGGTCGGTCGTGGAGAAAGGCGGAAGCGGCCCGCAGATTTGACGAGATGAAGAACTTTTTGGAGGGAAACGATGGATAAAGTTATCATCGCAAGCGTTGAGGACCGGCTTACGGTAGCTGCCATCCTCGTAAAGAACGACTACACCGTCCGGCAGGGCAAGCAGCTCCGGCAGGGCAAGAAAAGCTACGAATACTATCTGGAGTACACTCCGAACGACAAGCCGAAGCAGGCGGCAGGGGAATGAGGACGCAATTCTGCATCTACGGGGAGCCGCGAGGTAAGGAACGCCCGAAATTCTCAACCGTATGCGGCCATGTGACAGCCAGAACCCCGGAAAACACGGTTCTGTACGAAAACCTCGTAAAGACCGAGTACAGAATCCAATCCGGGGTTCGGTTTGCTGATGACGCCATGTTGAGCGTGAGGATTTTTGCGTTCCTCTCCGTCCCGAGGTCGGCCAGCCAGAAAAAACACCTTGCCATGATTGACCGCCTGATACGCCCGACACGAAAGCCTGATTTCGACAACATCGGCAAAATCATCTGCGATGCCCTGAACGGCATTGCCTACCGCGATGATGCCCAGATCGTAGACGCACTGGTTCGGAAGTTCTACTCAGACATCCCGCGTGTTATCGTTGAAATCTCAGATATACCGTATGAACAGTAAAGGAGAATGACTATGAGCGACAAAACGTATGTGCTGTCCCTGAGCGCGGACACCTTCAACGCCTTCAAGATGGACTTCGACAGCGCCCTCCAGCGCTTGCTTCAGAAGATGGACAGGCTCCAGAGCGACAGCGCCTCCATCAACTGCAAAATCAGCGTGGCACTGACCCCGGCTCCGGAACGGAACTTCGATGCAACGCGGGAGGGGGACACCGTGCAGGTGATGAAGCCCAGCTTCAGCCACGAGATCAGCACCGAAATCAAGGTCAAGGACAAAACGACCGGCAACCTCTCCGGCAACCGCAAGCTGGTGTGGGATGAGAATCTGATGGAGTATGTGATGAAGGACATCGACGATGGGCAGACCTCGCTTTTCGACACGGCCCAGAGCCGCCAGAATGCTGCGCCCCCTGTGGAGCAGGAACCGCCCCAGCTCCCGGAAGGCATCGTGGATGTTGACTACACGGTCATCAGCGATGACAAGGGCTACATCCTGCGCAACCCCGATAAGTGCGGCATCAAGGACCAGTGGGGCATCCTCAAAGTCCTTGTGGGAGAGCGGATGACGGTGAGCCGGAGTGCAGGCCACTGCTATGCGGAGACCGCAGACGGCATCATCGCCCTCGGCTCTGCCTACCTCGCAGAAGACCCCCGCCATGTGGATGACAGCATTCTGGAGCCTCATCTGGCAGAGGAAATCGCCTGCAACGGCTTCGGCACGGTTCAGGTCGGCGACCATGAGGAGCCGGAGAAGATCGTGGTAGAGTGTCTGGAATGCGGCGGCATCCTGCTGGAGGTGGAGAACCCCAACGCCCGGAAGGGTGATGCCGAATGAGGTACGGAACCTGTTTTCTGTGCGGAAAGACCGGTTGGCTGGAGGAGCACCACGTCTACCCGGGGCCATTCCGGGACAAGTCCGAAAAGTATGGCCTGAAGGTGGGCCTGTGCGGCGAGAGCTGCCATCGGAACGGCCGGTATGCGGCGCACCAGTGCAGGGAAACCTCCGATGCCCTGAAGCAGTTCTGGCAGATCAAGTACATGATGGCCCACAAAGCCAGCGTCACAGACTTCCGGGCGGCATTCGGGAAGAACTATCTGGAACTCGACTACTACGATGATGAAAGGAGCTACCCTATGAACATTATTGCCATCAGCGGCCGCTTGACACGCGACCCCGAACTGCGCACCACTCCCAACGGAAAGCCCGTGGTGGAGTTCACGGTTGCGGTTGACCGGCCCGGCGTTAAGGACCAGACGGACTTTATCGACTGCGTGGCGTGGGAAAAGAAGGCTGAGTTTGTCGCCCGGTATTTCAAGCAGGGAAAGCGTATCGAGGCAAGCGGTGTCCTTACCACACGCACCTACGAGAAAAACGGGGTGAAGCGCAAGCGAACGGAGGTTCGCTGCGATCAGGTCTTCTTCGGCGAGTCCAAGAAAGATAGCGGCTCCACCCCGCAGGCAGCGCCGGAACCCACGAACGATGATTTCCGCCCGCTGCCCGATGATGATGACATCCCGTTCTGAGAAAGGAGAACACATGGAAGAAAATAAGAATCCCCTTATGGGCCATGTCGTAAAGGTCCCTGCACAGGTGTCCGGCATCCCTGACGGAGTGCAGATGACGGTGAACGCAGCCGTGACCACCTTTGCGGCGGTCGATGGCAAACCGGCTGGCATCGAAAGCATGGGTACGGCAGAATGCAATATGCTTGCCAGCTATACGCGGGGAACGGTCTCGTTCTCTGTCCACGGGGAAAAGCCCGTTATGGTGAGCGTCCGTCTGGATGAGTTGATGAGACTCTTGCAGGCGGCTGCTGCTGTATGTCACCACGAGCAGGAAAACAAGAAGAATGCTGAGGAGGAAAAGGCATGAGAAAGCTGTTTACGTCTGAGTCTGTGACCGAGGGTCATCCCGACAAGGTGTGCGACCGTATCTCTGATGCGGTGCTGGATGCAGTGCTGGCGAAGGACTCGAAGGGCCGGGTGGCCTGTGAGACCTGCTGCACCACCGACACGGTGTTCATCGCAGGCGAGATCACGAGCAAGGTCGATGTGGATATTGAGGGCATTGCCCGGCGGGTCCTGCGTGACATCGGCTACACAGGCGGGGCATCTGGCTTTGATGCTGATACCTGCAAAGTCATGGTGTACGTCCACAAGCAGTCCCCTGATATTGCAATGGGAACCAGTGACATGGTCGGTGGCGCAGGCGATCAGGGCATGATGTTCGGCTATGCCTGCAACGAAACCCCGGAGCTGATGCCCCTGCCCATCATGCTTGCGCACAAGATGGCCTACAAGCTCTCCCAGACCCGCAAGGATGGAACCATCCCCTTTATCCTGCCGGATGGCAAAACGCAGGTAACGGTGGAATATGAGGGGGATGGGAAGCCCCGGCGTATCGACACCATCGTCATCTCCACCCAGCACACGGACGGAAGCCTCCCTATGCTGATGCACCCGCTGGTGGAAAATGTCATCACGCCTGTTTTGAAGGAAGCCCGTCAGTACCTCCCGTGGCTCGACATCGACACCTACGACCTGTACGTCAATCCTACCGGGCGTTTTGTGCAGGGTGGCCCTGCGGCAGACACCGGCTTGACCGGGCGGAAGATCATCGTGGACACCTATGGCGGTTATGCTCCCCACGGTGGCGGGGCATTCTCTGGCAAAGACCCCACAAAGGTTGACCGCAGTGCAGCATACATGGCCCGGCATATTGCAAAGAACGTCGCGGCATCGGGTCTGTGCGATAGGTGTCAGGTCCAGTTGGCCTATGCGATCGGCATGGCGCTCCCGGTATCCCTGCGCATCGACACGTTCGGGGCCAATGTGGATGAGGAAAAGCTCTGCAATGCAGTAGACCGCTGCTTTGAACTGACCCCGCTGGGAATCATTGATGCCCTGAACCTGCGCCTGCCTATCTATGAACAGACATCCGCCTACGGCCACTTCGGCAATGTAACGGGCGGCAATTTCACATGGGAGAGCACCCACAAAGCGGGGCTCCTGCGCAGAACGTATAACACGCTGTAAGAAACAAGGCAAGCCTCTTTCCCCGTGGGCGGGGAAGGGGGCGAGGCCCATGATGGGAGGTTTAGACATGGCACAGGAAGACAAGAACGTCACAATTTCCCCGGAAATGATGCAGGAGATCGTACGGGTGGCATCGGAAACAGCCATTGAAAAGTTCCAGCACGAAGCGGAGCGGAACCGAAAGGCCGTCAAGGATAAGCGCCTGCATAACACCAAGCTGCTGCTTCAGAACTACCACTGCTTTGTAGAACATAGCAAGAGTGCCGTGTATGAAGCCAGCCAGCTCTCCGAGGATGACGACTTCGAGGAGTTGATGGAGGAGCTGATGAGTCAGAGCGACGGCAGGGTGAGGGTCCCGGTGGTGAGGAGCATTCAGGAGAGTGCTGCCCACACCCGCATCATCGTGCAGCACATCGACCGTATGCTGGAATACTACAAGTTCCGCTGTGAGCATTCCAAGCGTGCGGAGGAAATGCGTCGGTATCGGACGATTTACGACCTCTACATTGCCCCTGAACCCAAGACTCAGCAGCAGATCGCCGATGAAGAACACGTCGATTTGTCAACCGTGTTCCGCGACCAGAAGGCGGGTATTTCCAAGTTGAGCGCCCTGATTTTTGGATGGTTGGACTAAAATTTTGGCAAAGTTGCAAAAAACTTGCTATTGCAGTGCCATTACCACTGTGGTAAGATACGAAGCGTGAACCGATGTGTCACCCCGGAAAAACCGCGAGTGGCACATCCGGCCTCGTATCAAGCTGCAAAGCCAAAATATTTCGCTCCGAATGCAAAACCGATTGACTCCGGTGGGTAAAGGGTTAGAATGAAGATAGGCCCAAAATCTTACCGAAAAGGTCAGGAGGTACGACAGATGGAACGAAAATCCGATAAAGTCAGACGTCTGGTTGCAGACGGCGACTTCAAAGGGGCTTTGCGGATTGCAAAGGACTTCAGGCTCGGCATCACGAAGGAGCAGTCCTCCACGATGACAAGAGCGTATGAGTGCATGGTCCACGGAAGATTCTACAAGCAGCTCGGCTATGATCTCGATGAGAAGATAGCTGAGGGCGTGAAGATTCTGGTGGGCTTGTACGGAAGGAGCGAGGCACATGATTTACACCAGCCGGTACAGTAACCCGGAACTCAAGACCGGGAACTACACAGTCGTTGGGATAACACGGGGGGCGCCTAAGTTCCCCCTTCGGTATACGCTTGCAGGCAACATCATGGAGATCGCGCCGCCGGGTTATCTGTTCAACGAATACAACCGGGAGCGGTTCACGCCGCCCTACTTCCAGCACATGGACAGAGTGGGGACGGCGCGGATTGCTCAGATTCTCCAGCATTATGAGGACATGGGCAAGCCCGTGGTGCTTTGTTGCTACGAAGATGTCCGAAAGCCCGGAGAGTGGTGTCATAGACTGGTGTTCGCAGAATGGTGGCTCCAAAGAACAGGAGAAATGATCGAGGAGCTGCCTGACCCGTCACCAAACAAGTGGGCGAAACAGCCTGAACCGCAGAAAGCGGTTGAGCCTGATGCAGTCCAGATGAAAATGTGGTAATACCCGCCGATAGCTCAGAAAGTAGAGCACCTGACTCTTAATCAGGGGGTCGCACGGTTCAATCCCTGCTCGGCGGACCAACCATAGGGAGTCATGTTGGAAACAGCATGGCTCCCATTTTTTATGCCTACGAACAAGGGCTTTCCAGACGTTCACGTCTTTGGAAACAACCCACCCTCTGGAAAGCAACTGCTCCAGTCGAAACCAGAGGGGCAATTTTGAAAGAAAGGTCGGTGATATGAATGGCAAAGTTCCAGAACCCCGGAGCGTTCTTCCTCGGAACTCTGGTTGCTCAGGAGCAGAAGTTCCTGAAGCCGCTGATTGAAAACGCCCGCAAGCAGGGGTACACCCGGTTCGTTGAGCCGTGCGCCGGCGCTTTCGCCATGTCGCACATCGCGGCGCAGTGTGGGTACAAGCCCAGCGAGATCGAGGCCAGCGACGTTTCGATGTTCACCTCCATCATGGGATATGCCATTACGGGCCAGTCCCTTGAGAAGCTGGAAATCAGAGCGGACGGCTTCACGAATGAGGAGCTGCTTGACCCTGCGGTTGCGCTCTATGCGCAGTTGTACCTGCGGACTGTGAAGAACGCCGGGAAGGAATACTTCTACGGCATCATGCGCGATCTGGAATACCGCAAGGAGGAACATCTGGCGGAAATCCGTGCACAGCTCGACAGGGCCAAGCAGTCCTTGCATGGGATGAGCTACCGCCCGCTGGATATGTGGAAGCACCTTGAAACGTGCTATGATGACCCCCACTGTCTTGTGGTCGCAAACCCGCCCACCTATGCCGCTGGCTTCGAGAAGTGGTATGACACCGGCGGGCGCATGACGTGGAAAGAACCTGAGTACGGCATCTTTGACCCGAAGACCGGGCTGGCTGAGCTGTACGACAAGATGAATGATGCCAAGTGCCTTCTGATGTGCTACGAGGAGAACGCCCCGGGCCTCACTGCCGGGCATCCTGTCTTTGCCCGGTATGGTGTGCGTGACGGCATCAACGTGTACCTGACTACCAACCGCCCGGATGAGGCGACCATGCTTGCCGAGGGTAAAATGATTACCCGCCCGAACGAGGGCAAGCTGGAGCCGCTGGATTGCAGCATCCTGCCGCGTGATTATGAAATCACCCGCAAGAGCAAGATTCAGATTACTCAGATCGAGCGTACCGCCGCCCAGTATTACAGAAAGCTCTGGACGCACAACTTTGTCGGTTCGTCTGCGCCTATCAACATGGCCGTCCTCATCGACGGCAAACTGGCTGGCGTGTTCGGGCTGGATAAGTCAGCGCTCACGATGGGAGCCTTCGGTACGCAGGTTTCCGATGCTGTGTTCCTCATGTACGGCATGACCGTTCCCCATAAGACCTACCGGCTGGGGCGGCTTCTGACCATGCTGGCACAGAACAGGCCGCTGATTATGAATATCTGCACGGATTTGGAGAAGGAAAAGGCCAAGTCCCTCAAGACGGTGCAGATGACCAAATACCCGGAGGCCAAGGAAATGCGGGGGCTGATGGAGTTGACCAAGAAAGTCCCGGATAAGAAGATGGGCTACCGGCTCACATACGAGTCGCCCTTGTACGATAGAAACGCCAAACAGGCATTGAATGAATGGTTAGGGAGGGAAGAACGATGGCAGAAACAGCGCGAGAAAACCAAGTCAGCAGAGCAGCCGTAAAGTATGAAACGGTCGCCGATATGGGTTCCGGTCTGGTCATTGCCAAAGTAAAGCTGACCGACTTCCGCGAGCAGGACATCAACGCTCGCATTATGAAGACCGAGATGCAGAAGCAGCTTACCGACAACATCAAAAAGCGGGGCCAGCTTGAAAGCCTCCCGTTCTGCGCACTCATCGACGGTAAGATCGAGATTATCTCCGGCCACCACCGCATCCGTTCTGCAAAGGACAGCGGTGTGCTGACGGAGCTTTTTGTCATTCTGGACACCACCGGCCTGCGGCGCTCTCAGGTGGCCGCAAAGCAGTTGGCGCACAACGCCATCAGCGGCTTTGATGACCAGTCCACCCTGAAGGAAATCGCCAAGATGATCGACGATGTGGACGATATGCTGGAAAGCTACATTGGCAAGGACATCATCGGCGAGCCTATGGCCGAGCTTGAGAAGCTGCTGTCCCCGAAGGTGGAGTTCGACTGGAAGAACGTCACGTTCACTTTCCTGCCGCATCAGCTCCGTGATTTGGACCAGCTTGTGAAGGTTCTGGGTTCCCTCAGCCCCGATATGCTGGGCGTTGCAGATATTGACCAGCACGAGGAGTTCATCGAAACCATCACGAAGTACCAGCAGTTTGCCAACGTCAAGAACACCGGCGCTGCCATCCACGCCATGATTAAGGCCACCGAGTCCCTGTTCGATGACCTGCACTTCGATGAAAGTCAGGAGTGGGTGCAGTTGCCCAATCTGTTCGGCTCTCCGGCCATCCCCAAAGAGGCTGCTGATACCATCACGCAGGCGCTCGACAAGATGGTCAAGGAGGGCGAGATCGGCCCGAAGAACAAGTGGCAGGCCCTTGAATACTGGGCTGCGGATTATCTGGCAGGGAAGTAGGTGATAGCAAATGCCTACGCCTCTAAAGTACAATCCGGCGTACCACGATGACTGGGCATGGTCACTTGCTATCAAGGGCGCAACAGATCAGGACATTGCCGATGCCTTCCACGTTTCGCGTAGGACCATCATTCGCTGGCGACAGACGTACCCGTCGTTCAATACGTCCTGTCAGAGCGGAAAAGAAGTCGCCGACGCAAAAGTAAAAAAATCTCTGTTTGAACGCGCTGTAGGCTTTGAATATCAGGAAAAGGAAAGCGTCATTGACGTAGACCCTCGGACTGGTGAGCAGAAGCCGGTCCGGGTCAGAACGCTCACGAAGAAAGCCGTTCCCGATACAATGGCGCAGATGTACTGGCTCAACAACCGATGCCGGGATGAGTTCTCCCAGACCCAGAAGGTTACGCTTGACGGAGCTGTTCAGACATCCCCGTTCGATAACCTGACGGATGATGAACTCCGCCGTTTGGCTCAAATGGACGAGGGCCTTGATGGCGACGCGGAATAATGTTTCGCCTGCCAAGCGTAAGTACCTCGGCTCAAATGCCCGGATTGCGCTGGCGAAACGGCACTACGCCGATTATGTCCAGTACGTCCACATGGGCAGGTGGAAAAGAGCCAGACACCTCGACCTCGTGTGTGAGAAGCTGGAAAGCATCATGGAGGGGAAGACCAAGCGATTGATGATATTCATGCCGCCGCGCCACGGCAAGTCCATGACCGTGACCGAAACCTTCCCCTCGTTCTATCTGGGAAAGAACCCAGAGAAGCGTGTCATCGAGATCAGCTACAGCGGCGACCTTGCCCAGCAATTCGGCAAGCGGAACCGCGATAAGGTCGAGGAGTTCGGTCCTACGCTGTTTGGGCATACCATCTCCCAAGTGCAGGCCACCAAAACGAACTGGAACCTCGACAACGGCATGGGCGGCATGATCTCCGTTGGTATCGGCGGCTCCATCACCGGCTATGGCGCAGACCTGCTTATCGTCGATGACCCCATCAAGAACCGCGCCGAGGCTGAATCTGCCACCTACCGCGATAAGCTGTGGGACGAGTACCAGTCCACGGTGAGTACCCGACTGCACGCAGGCGGCGCTGTTATCATCATCCTTACCCGCTGGCACGAAGATGACCTTGCCGCCCGGCTCCTGAACCCGGAGTACGGCAAGGTTGAGGACTGGGACATTATCTCGCTCCCGGCCGTTTGCGAAGACCCGGCTACCGACCCTCTGGGCCGTGAGCTAGGCGAGGCGCTGTGGCCTGCGGGCGGCTACGACGAAGCATGGGCTGCACAACAGAAAGAGACCGTCGGTACATACGCATGGTCTTCTCTGTATATGCAGACCCCCACACCGAGCTCCGGCGGTATGTTCAAGAGAGAGTGGTGGAAACGCTGGGCGGCGCTGCCGTCCGGCCTGCATGACTTCATCCAGTCGTGGGACTGCACCTTCAAGGACAAGGACGGTTCAGACTTCGTTGTTGGACAGGTCTGGGCAAGGAAAGGCGCAGACCGCTATCTGCTCGATCAGGTGCGTGGCCGCATGAGCTTCACGGAAACGCTGGATGCCATGCGCGGGCTTTCCTCCAAGTGGCCCCAGACCACAAGAAAGCTGGTCGAGGACAAGGCCAACGGCACGGCGGTCATCGACGTGCTGAAGAAAGAAATCCCCGGAATCATCCCGGTGGAGCCGTTTGGTGGCAAGGTGGTCCGCGCCCATGCGACCACCGCTGTGGCTGAAGCCGGGAACGTCTACATCCCAGCGGCATCTGCCTGCCCGTGGGTGATGGACTTTGTGGAGGAAATGGCAGCGTTCCCAAGCGGTGCGCACGATGACCAAGTTGACTGCTATTCGCAGGCGAACGCCTATTACAACGACAATACGTTTGATATTCGTTCGCTGATAACGTAAGAAAAGAGGTGAATGCAATGCTGATTATTTTCTCGGTCAATGACCAGAAAATCACCCATGACCTGAAAGGCCAGCTTGTCGCAGGCAGCGTAGACATTGTGCAGGCCGCATTCAAATTTGACAGCTCGTGGGATGAACTGGACAAGATCGTCGTCTTCACGAGCAGCGCTTGTCCCAAGTCCGTCCCGGTGCAGTTTGCCGATGAGGCGTTCTACATCCCGAAGGATGTGCTGAAGCCCGGCAAGCTCTACGTTTCCGTGGTCGGTTTCGGGCTGGACGGCCGGAAGAAAACTACGCAGAAGTGGGACATCATGCAGGCTATCACCGTTCAGAAGTGTGGCGATGGCGGCGATTGTGACCTGCTGCGATATTTGGCACAAGGTCAGGTCGCCGACGGGAAAGTCGCAAAGGACGAAGAAGTCAAAGATATGCTGGACACTGTGTTTGGCAAATCGGAAGCTCCCAAACCAGACCCCGGTGGCTCGGACTCCAATGACAAGAACGTCAGCGAGGATGACATTGCCACCGATAAGGACGTAGCCGATATGCTCAACAAAGTATTTGGCTGATGTCCTCTCGCCCTTGAAAGAGGGCCTTAATTCGTCATAGCAGCGCTGAAACTGCTGTGAAATATAATTTTGGAGGTATGCAAATGCCCGTATCCGCAAGTAAGCTTGTAACCCTCGCTCAGTTGCAGGCGCAGGCGGAGAGAGTGAAGCAGGAGCTGGCGAAGTACACGCTGGCATCCGAGCTTGGCTCCCTCGCCAAGAAGAGCGAAATTTCGGAAGCTGACCTCTCGGCTGCTCTGAAGTCCGTTATTGACGGAAAGATGGATGCAGCAGACGGCATGACGACCGAGGCAATCAACAGTGCCATCGCCACCGCCATTGCAAAGTCTGCTCATGCACGCTTCGAGAAAGTTGAGAAGGTTCCTTCCAACGATGAGGCGCAGGATAATGTGCTGTATCTGGTGATGAATGCTGCCACCGGGTACTACGACATTTACGCTAAGGTCGGTGAGGAAGTCGTCCGTCTGGATGATACCACCGTTGACCTGAGCAACTATGCGACCATCGAACAGCTGAATGCCGTTTCTGGCGGCATTGGCGGCACGGTGTATGCAGGCACGAAGGAAGACCTGTCTGCATCCGATGATTCGGTTATCGCTGCGTATTTCAAGGCGCACACCGATGTGGCCGTCAAGAAGGGCGATGTCTTCGTGGTCACGACCACCGTTGGCAACTCTACCTACGAGAAGTCCGCCTACTTCTACGACGGCAAGGCATGGGTGGCGATGACCGGCAATGTTGATGCCGATAAGGTCATCCTGCGCGAGAACATCACGCTGGCCGGTGGCTATACGCAGGTCGGCAACCTGACCAAGAGCCAGAACGGCACGGCCACTTTCTCCACCAAAGGCAAGAGCGTCATGGATGCCCTGACCGAGATTTTCAGCAAGCGGCTCCAGCCCAGCATCACCGCCCAGCCGTCCATCGGCACGTTCACGCTGACCGGTGCTGGTGCTGTTGAGGCCGGCACTAAGGTAGCTGCTGCGGCCTACTCTGGCGCAACGCTGAATGCTGGCTCCTACCAGTACGGCCCGGCCACCGGCGTTACCGCCACCAACTGGAAGGTCGAGCGTATCACCAATGCGGCCACCACGCAGGTGACTACTGCTGATGCAGCATCCCTGACCGCTGGTTCTGACGACAACGGCGGCGCGGGCTTCATCATCGGCGATGCAGGCGATGCAGGCGGTGACAATGCCGTGTCCAGCCTGAAGTACCGCGTCACTGCCACCCACGGCGCAGGCGTGACCGCAAAGGACAATCTCGGCGCTGCATCCAGCCCGGCAGTTGCCATTGCGGCTGGTACTAAGACCAAGGACACCGCAGCATACACTCCGTTCCGTAACGTGTTCTACGGTGCGTCCGACAGCAAGCCTGCTCTGGACAGTGCGGCCATCCGTGCGCTGGGCAAGACCGGCAAGGCTTACGCCGCCGGTACGCTGACCATCAACGTCCCCGTCGGTGCGCAGCGTGTGGCGATCGCCTGCATTGCGACGGCCAAGGGTGTCACCAAGGTCATCAACGAAACCGCGATGAACGCGGATGTCACCAGCACCTTCACCAAGTCTACCGTGTCCGTCGAGGGCGCAAATGGCTATGCGGCGAAGGATTACAACGTCTGGGTCTTTGAGCCTGCTGTTGCCTATGGCAATGCCGCAGTCCTCAAGGTTACGCTGGGCTGAGAGGGGAGGAACTGAACATGGCTGTGAACAATACCGCAAAGGCATACTCCAACATGGAGTTCCCCCTGAGCATGAAACGTCAGGATGCTTTTGCTCTTGACCCGACCTGCGTCTGGCCTTCTCTGGCTGAGGCGCAGAACTATGCAAAGACGAACCCGACCGCATACATTGGTCAGGTTCTCTCCGTGGTCGCAGATGGCGTTGCTACGGCATACACCATCCAGAACGCTGACGGCGATCTCGCCCCTCTGGGCGCTGCCGCAGTTGATATTGCGACCGATTCCGAAGTGAGCGAGATGCTGAGTGAAGTATTTCCCACCGATAACACCTGATAACGATATGGAGGAATGAACGATATGGCATACAATGAGGAAAAGCTGGCCCGCCTGAAGCACCTGAAGCAGCTCGCACAGAAAGCTAAGGCTGAGAGCGACGCTGTTGCTGCTCGTGTTAAGGCTCTGGAAGATGTTGGCGCACAGGCCAACGTGCTGGAGACCATTAAGGTCAACGGCGTGGTGCAGAGCATCGAGGATAAGGCTGTGGACATCAAGGTTCCCGGCTATACTGTGGAGAAGTCTGAGAAGTCCGGCGACTATGCTGCTGTCTACCAGCTCATGAAGGATGGCGTTGCCGTTGGCGCGGCCATCAACATTCCGAAGGATATGGTGGTTAAGTCTGGCTCTGTTGTGACCAATCCCACCGGCCAGCCCAAAGGCACTTATATCAAGCTGGTTCTGGCAAATGCCACCAACGACACCCTGTACATTGATGTCGGCGGCCTGATCGAGTACGTTACCTCCGGCTCTGCTGCGGGTGATATGGTTGTCATCGCCATTGATGAGCAGACTCATAAGGTCACCGCATCTATCACCGACGGCGCAATCACTAAGGCAAAGCTGGAGACCGAGGTGCAGACCGCCCTGAACAAGGCCCATGAGCACGCCAACAAGGCACTGCTGGACACCTACGACCAGACCAACGCCAACATCAAGGATGCCGTCAGCAAGAAGCACTCTCACGCCAATGCGGCCGAGCTGGACAAGATCGCTACCGGCGATAAGGCAAAGTGGGACGCCACCTCCACCAAGGTTGAAGGTATTGCTGAGGGCGCTACCAAGGTCGAGGCCAGCACCACCGAAGGCAATATTAAGATCAATGGCGTGGAGACCGCGGTCGTTACCATCGCCACCGACACTGAGGTCACTGAGATGCTGACCGAGGTCTTTGGCGCAACCGCCTGATAACCCATAAGTAAGAATGCAGCGGCAGGGGAATGGACTCCTGCCGCTGTTATTTTTGGAAAGGAAAGCGAACATGAGCGACAAACTCAACACGCTTGAAGCGCTTAGGCTTGCTTCTCTGAAGGCAAAGGGTTACACGGCAGAACAGATTGCAGAGTTGTCTTCTGCGATGGAAGACATCATCAAGGACATCAACGATTCGCTGAAGACCTGCGAAGCTCATGCACAGTCGGCTCATGCTCCTGCCAATGCGGAAGAAAACGTCATCGTTAGCATCCAGAGGAATGGGCAGGCTATCCCTCCCGACAACAAAGTCGTGAACATCGAGGTTCCGACCAAGACCTCTGCGCTGGAGAACGACTCCGGCTATGCCACGACGGAAGATGTTGTGGAAAAGGTCAACGGGGCTGGGCATCTGAAAGCCGTCCCTGTCGATGCTCTCCCTGCGCCCAGCGAGGCCAACGCTGACACCATTTATTTCCTTCGTAAGAACAACAGTGAAGCTGGGAAGCAGTACAGAGCGTACAAGCTCATCCACGGCATCTTTGAGATCGTCGGCTCTGCCGAGGTGGACCTCACCAGCTATGCTACACGGGAAAGTGTGGCAAAGGCGGATGATGGCCTCATCAAGGGCATTTACAACAACATGACCGCAAGCAGCGAGAAGTATTTGGGCAGTGGGAATCTGCTGCTGTTCTGGACGCTTCTGAAAAGCCTGCTCAATGGCCATGAATCCAGCATCAACGACCTGCTGGCCCGCGTGAAGTTGCTGGAGCTGATTCTGAGCGCTGATGTTACCGGCAATCCATACTATGTCACCTTCAACACCCTGACGGATGTTGTGGTATCCTCTGGCATCTGGAACGAGTCGGATGGACGCATTGAATTTTAACAGGAAGGAGGAAGCGCAATGCACATACCTGAAGATGAGGCCGAGCGTCGGCGCTTGAATGAGCGTGGCCGTGAAATCCTCCGGCGGAAGAACGGCGCTGTGCGTCCGCATCGTGAGGATGGCTATGTGAACCTCCTGAACAAGTACGGAACCAAGCAGGACAACTCCGAGGCGTACAAGTTTGAACGGGAGCCGGTCATCCCTGATATGCAGCTCACCGGGCTGTATGAGGGCAACGGGCTGTTCTCCAAAATCATTGATACGCCTGCCGAGGAAGCGCTGAAGCATGGCTTCGACCTGAACCTGAAAAGCGACGAGTTGAACGCCTTTGTGGAAGACGCTCTGGATGATCTCGAATGGGAAGAGAGAGCCGCCACCGCAATCAAGTGGGCGCGGCTCTACGGTGGTGCTCTTATCGTCATGCTGATCGACGATGGGCGCGGGCTGGAGGAGCCTGTTGACTGGGAACATATCCGCAGCATTGATGAGCTGCGCGTCTATGAGCGCTCCATCGTGCAGCCTGACTACGCCAGCCTGTACCAGCAGGACTACGGCGGGAAGGGCGTTGGGAACCGGGTGTCCAAGTTCGGACAGCCGGAATATTACTATGTTTCCAGCATCTACGGTTCCTTCAAGGTCCATGAGAGCCGATGTCTGGTGTTCCGCAACGGCGTTCTGCCGGAGCAGACCTCCAATGCAACCTACCTGTTCTGGGGTATGCCCGAATACGTCCGCATTCGCCGGGCGCTGCGGGAAACCGTAACAGCCCACACCGACAGCGTGAAGCTGCTGGAGCGGAGCGTGCAGGCTATCTACAGCATGAAGGGCCTTGCCTCTCTGCTGACCACGGATGACGGCGAGAACCAAGTGCTGAAGCGCCTACAGCTTGTAGACACTTCCCGTGGTCTGCTGAACAGCATCGCCATTGACTCCGAGGGAGAGCAGTACGACTTCAAGACGTTCCAGTTTTCCGGTGTCAAGGATGTCATCGACGCGACCTGCAATATGCTGTCCGCGCTGACGAACATCCCCCAGACGATTCTGTTTGGCCGCTCACCGGCCGGTATGAACGCCACCGGCGACAGTGACTTCGAGAGCTATTACAACTTTGTGGAGAAGATTCAGCGCTTGATGCTGAAGCGTAACCTCCGCACACTGCTGGACGTTGTGTTCCGGGCGGGCATCGCTTCAGGCGATGTGGCCGAGGAACCCGACTACAAGCTGGAGTTCAAGCCCCTGTGGAGCCTGAGTGACACAGAGCAGGCCGCAGTTGACCAGACCAAGGCTCAGACCGCTCTGGTCAAGGCCCAGACTGCGCAGGCATACGTCGATATGCAGGCGCTCGACCCCACCGAGGTGCGCCGCCGCCTTGCGTCCGATGAGGAGTTTGATGTCGAAGACATCATCTCCGAGGATGACGAGGATGATCTGTTACAGTCGTTGCTGGGTACTGAGCCAAGCACCATGAGCGACGTGGAAGCCGCCCAGAAGAACATTGAGCAGGGGCAGGCTCCGGGCGGCAAGGAACAGAGCGCTACCGTAGCACCTACGGCCACTCCGCCGACCACCAATGCCGATGCCGCCGACACTGACCGCGGTGTCGGCGTTCTTGTTGTGCAGGATGGCCGGTTTCTCTGCGGCACTCGCCTGAAGGGCGGCTCTGTTGGTGGACCGGGTGGGCATATCGAGGCGGGGGAGTCCCCGAAAGATGCAGCCATCCGCGAAACACAGGAGGAGTTCGGCATCACGCCGAAAGACCTCATGCCGGTAGCCTTCCTGAGCGACCTGAAACCGCCGTACTGCCCGTCCCATGTGTTCCTCTGCACGGATTTTGACGGCAGCATCCGGTGCACTGATGGCGAGATGGCCTCTCCGGGGTTCATCACCGCCGAAAAGGTGGCCGAGCTGTCCACTCAGAATCCGGAACGTCTGTTCCCGCCGTTTGCCCAGAGCATCGCCGCGTTGCTCGACGTTTTATCGTCAAATCCCGGTTTGACATCGGATGCACAAAATGCTAAGATGAAAGATAGGATGGACTTCAACGAAGCCGACCACCCACGGGATGAAAACGGGCAGTTCGCAGAGGGCGAGGGTAGCAGTTCTGGCTCCACCGAAAGCGGGCCTGCGGTATCTCCCGAAGGCGAAAACGCCCCCTGCACTGGGTTTGCTTCTCCTACAAGGCTTGAAGATCATGCCACCCGCCACGGGCTGGCTGAGATGGGCTTTGCGACGAAAGAGGAATACCAGCAGAAAGGCATCGACTTTCTGAAGCAGCCTTGTGGCGGTGATGTTATTGGTTATGCTCGGCCTGATGGCGTAGTTGTTCGGTTCAACACCAAAACGACAGAGTACGCAACCGGTGTTCCCGGTGGGCCGCTTAAAACCTACATGAAAGCCAAGTGCAACCGAAAGACTGGCGAGGCACGGCCCGAAGTCGCCATGAAGTATTACGAGTTCAATAGGGAAAAGGACCTGAAGGAGGAAGACGATGAGCAAGGCAGTTAAATGCCCGGTATGCGGGCAGACCGAACTTGTCGATGACGGCGATGTCTGCGATGTCTGCAAGTGGTTCCATGACCGCTATCAGGAGGAGTTTCCTGATGAGGAGGACTGCGAGAACCACATGAGCCTGAACCAAGCCCGCGAGGCGTGGGCAGCAGGAAAGCAGGTGGAGTGAGCATGGATAACTTCAGAGTCATCTACCGCATTCTACGGTATCTGGAAAAGGCGCTGGATTACGATGAACCCAATATGGACTGCATCTCTGCGAAGGCGCTGAAGCTCTCTGACCAGCGTTGGATGGCGCTGATGGAGATGCTTTCCAAGGAGGGCTACATCGACGGCTTTTCTGTGCAGAGGACCGTGGATGGCAGCATCCTTATCTCCAGCTCTACGCCGCGTATCACGCTGAAGGGACTGGAGTACCTGCAAGAAAACTCCCTGATGAAAAAAGCTGCCGAGCTTGCGAAAGGCGTAGCCGAAATCATCACCTGAGAACCGAATAACGTACAGCAAAGAGCGATGGGAAACCACCGCTCTTTTTCTTTGCCCGAATTTCCTATCTCAAAAACGGAACGGAGATAGATTATGAACAAGGTCACGATTTTCAAATACGAAGAAAGCAAACTGGTGCGCACCCTGAACCTGAACGGCGAACCGTGGTTCGTTCTGCGGGATGTGTGCGAAGTCTTAGGGCTGGGCAACAGCCGCATGGTTGCAGACCGTCTGGACGAGGATGAGAAGGGGGTAAGTCAGATTGACACCCTTGGCGGCGTGCAGAATGCCACCATCATCAGCGAGTCCGGCCTGTACAACGTCATCCTGCGCAGCGATAAGCCGGAGGCCAAACCCTTCCGCAAGTGGGTCACGGCCGTGGTGCTGCCCAGCATCCGCAAGAACGGCGGCTACATTGCCGGGCAGGAGGAGCTTTCCCCGCAGGAGCTTATGGCAAAGGCCCTGCTGGTGGCGCAGAAGACCCTGACCGACCGCGATGCCCGCATCAAGGAGCTGACGGCGCAGAACCAGATCATGCAGCCGAAGGCTGAGTATTTTGACGAGCTGGTGGCCCGGAACCTGCTGACCAACTTCCGCGAAACCGCCAAGGAGCTGGGCATCAAGGAGAAGGACTTCGTAGGCTGGCTGTTGGAACACAAGTACATCTACCGCGACCAGAAGAACAAGCTGATGCCGTATGGCCCATCAAGAAAGGCGATGGATGCCTGCTGGTTTTCAGCGAACAGGCTCTCGATTACTGGATGTACGGCAAGGAAACTGACACCAAGCTGAAGTTCGACTTGACCAACGCCATTGCCATTCCGAACCTCACATCTGGCGGCAACAGCACCATGAAGCTGGCCTGTGATGAGGATGCCGTAGCCATTGCCGCAGGCGACACAAAAGCCAAGATCACGCCCAAGACCGCAGAACTGACTCTTGGTTCGGTCAAGGTCAAAGTGGAGCCGAGCCTTGTGCAGGTCACAGTCGGCGGCACGGTGCTGGCAATTTCACCCGACGGCGTGGACATCACCGGAAAGCTCACGGTCAAGGGCGGCATCACCGCAAGGGATGATGTCAAGGCATCCAACGGCAGTATCAGCCTTGCAAACCACGTCCACAGGGGCGACAGCGGCGGCATGACCGGGAAGCCGCAGTAAAGGAGGGAAAAGCATGATAGACCTGAAGCTCGATGCCACCGGGGACTTAGAACTCTCGGCGGCAGGCGACATTTCAGCTACGGACAGCATCGTACAGGCTGTCCGTATTCGTTTGCTCTGGTTCTTTGGAGAGTGGCGGCTGATGCCTTCGCTCGGCTTTCCGTACTTTGAGAACCTGCTGGTCAAAAATCCGAATGAGTCCAAACTCCGGCATCTTATCCGGGAAACCGTGATGTCTGTCGATGGAGTAACGGATGTATCGGAAATCCTGTTCAACATCGACAAGAAAAGCCGTAGGGCATCCGTGGAGATCACGTTCAACACGGATGAGGACAGTTTTAGAGAGGAGGTCAAAATCCCGTGGCAAAATATGGCCTGACCCCGCAGGGGCCAAATCCGAAACGCCTTGATGTCATCCTTGAGGATATGCACAGCAAGATGACAGAACGCCTCGGCGTAAACACCCGGCAGAACCCGCAGTCTTTGCTGAATCACACTCTGACCAACGTCGCAGATGAGATTGCAGAGCTGTGGGAATTTGGAGTAGATGTGTACCACTCGCAGTACACATCCAGCGCCACCGGCGTAAGTCTGGACTATGCCGCACAGTTTGGCGGCTCCACCCGTGAAATGGCAGCGAAGTCCTATTACAGCATCCTCTGCACCGGTCTGGATGGAACAACCATTCCGGCAGGAACGGTGATTGCATCCGACACAAACCCGGCAACCAGCCTGACAGCTACCGCAGATGCAACCATCACGAGGTCGGCTTTCAACAAGGCCACCGTCATCCTTGCATCACCGGCGGCTACAACGGCCCTTGGGGTGGCTCTTAACGGAAATCTATACACCATCACCCCTGACCCCAAACAAAGCACCAGCGAAGCCCTAGAGGCTCTGGGAACAGCCATCACGGATAAGGACTTCCATGTGACGGTCATCAACGACACCATCGTGATCGAGGCGGTCGATGAAACCAGCTCCAATACGCTGGTCCTGTCAGAAAACCTGACCACTGCTTCTGTGGGCAGCATCGTCACATTTGAGACTGCCGAGCCGGGCGACATCTTCATTCCGAACGGCGTAATCACGAAGATCACGAAAGCTGTTCCGGGCATGGAGTCCGTGGTCAACGTGGGAAGCTATGTTGCCGGTCAGCTCGCAGAGAGTGACGTGGAGTTCAGAAAGTCCTACACGAACAAAATCTACAACCGCTCGTCTGCCATGCTGGAAAGCATCAAGAGCGCCATCCTGAAGAATGTGCAGGGTGTGGTGAGCGTAGCTCCCTATGAAAACTGCACAAATGAAGTCGATTCTGCCGGCCGGTGGCCGCACAGCATCGAAGTTGTGGTCGAGGGCGGCGACGCAACAGAAATTGCCCAGCAAATCCTGAACACAAAGGCAGGCGGCATCAATACTTTCGGCAGCGTAGAAACCACCCTGCACGGCGTTTACGGCGAAGACATCGTGGTGCGCTTCAACAGGCCGACGTACGTCAAGGTCTGGTTCAAGGTTGGCGTCACTCTGAGTCCGAACACAAATCCGCCTACCAACTATGCCGAGCTTGTCAAAGAGCAGATTTTGGAGAAAATGAGCGCACTGGGGGCGGGCGAGAACGTCATTCCGCAGAAGTTCAACCTTCAGGTGTCTGGCATCGACTACATCGACGTATGGCTGTTTGCAACGCCGAATGACGGAGATATGCCCACTGGCTACACCCAGCGCAGCGTGTCCATCTCGGCACGGGAGCGGGCCGTTACGGACGAAAACAGGATTGAGGTGGTCATGGATGGCTGATTACGTCCAGAAGCTCCGGGACGATCTTGTGGAGCAGTTCAAGGGCAAGCCGGTCATCGACGCGCTCATGGAGGCCGTTGGTGATGAGCTGAACGAGGTTCGACAGTTCTACGAAGACCTGCGCGACAAGCGGAATATCCAGACCGCAGTTGGGAAGCAGCTTGACGGCATCGGCGACAATGCGGTTCTGACCCGCCTTGAAGCCGGTGCTTTGGCCTGCGCCAAAGAATCTGTGTATGTACTGGATGATGATGCCTACCGGACGTACCTGATATACAAAATCTGGAAGAACACCAACAACTGCACCTACTATGACATCATCCGGGCGTTCAAAATGTTCTGGGACAAGCCCCTGCATTACCGCGAGGACCCGGCAATCCCGGCCACCATGATTTTTGAAACCGATGCCCTGACACCGGAGGCTGACGTTTCAAAACTGCTGAACGCTCCGTTCATCAAGGCGGCGGGTGTGGCAATTCTGGTGGTGGCGAACACCGAGGCTCCTGAAATGGTCGCAGATGTGCCGGTCGAAGGCATTCTGGGCCGGGGCTATACGACAACGACCCTGCCGGAGATCGAAACCGGCGAAGCATTCATCGACACTGTGCTGCCGGTTCCCGCAGCGCAGAACATCACGCAGACAAAACTGCCTGAACTTGAGGAGGATGAGTTATGAGCTATTATGGCTTTGTTGTTACTGATAGCGGCCGAGAGCTGATTGCCAAGCTGGTTGCCGGGCAGCAGCTCCCGATTTCCAAGATTATGGTGGGCAGCGGCACTATCCCGGATGATGTGAAGCCGGCCGCGATGACCGCGCTGGTCGAGCCGGTGGCCGCTGGCACATCGACCGCCCCGGTCTATGATGGGGCCAGCGTCCGCATGATCGTGGAGTACCGCTCCGACCTGAACGGCGGGCTTGACCACGGATTTTGGCTCCGGGAGTTCGGCGTGTTCGCATTTGACCCGGACAAGGGTGAAGTCCTCATCTACTATGGCACGCTGGGTGACTACCCGCAGTACGTCAGCGCTGCATCCAATACCGGCGTGGATGTCCGCCGCTTCCCGGTGTGCATCGTCATCGGCGAGGGGCTGGGAGTCACCGTAGACTACAAATGCGAGGCGTGGATGACGGCGGAAGATGTGGAGCAGTATTGCTCGGTCACGATGCTCCCGGCATTCCTGAAGGAAGCGCAGAAGCTCGTAGATGCCCACAACGACGATGAGGAGGCTCACCACTCCATCCAGAACAACATCTCCGACGTGTCCGCCCGGCTGGCTCTGCTGGAGCTGATGTTCAATACCTCCGTCACCGGCAATCCGTTCACGGTCACATTTGAGACGCTGGACGGCACGGTGGTAGAGGGCGTCTGGAACACCACGGCAAAGAGGATCGAGTTCTGATGGAGCACATTGAATTTTCATGTCCGCCCGGTGAGCTGTCCTGCATCATCGGGAATTTGTTCGTCAGCCTTGAACCTCCCTGCAAATATGTGCGAAGTACGCACCTGATGCTCTGCGGCATCACTCACAGCGGAAACATCGGTCGCCTGACTGTTTTGGGCGACCGCTGCTCTTTCTATGGGCTTGCCAGCGATTTGGAGGCTGCGAGGAATGGCCCCTGCCTCGAAAGAAGGTGTGACCGTGGCTGACAAAGAATATCTCCTCGGAAACAAGGCACGGGAGCTGCTGAAATACACGAACCAAGCGACGAAAACGGTGGCCGAGGATATTTCACGCAAAGACGTTCGGCAGATTTTCCAGAAGATAGCCGCGCTTGACGACATCCGGGACGTCCAGAAGGTCTGCTCTGAGTCCATCGCATATCTCGACCGAACGCACCGGGAGGGCTTCACAAAGGCGCTCTACCGCTGCTACGGCGAAGATATGCGTCTGATTGCCAAGAGCATCGTTCGGGATATTCACGCAGCCAACGGAAAGATGTTCCAGACCGAGTATGAGGAACGTCTGCGGCTGCTTGGCGTAGTCCTCGACGAATGCTCTTTGCTGAATGAGTATATCCAGCTCGTTCTGAACGACGGAGTTATTTCCATAAGCAAAAGTGCCGTCTGGACCCGGAAGGTTCAGGACGTAAAGAATATGGTTCTGTCGTGGAAGCAGAAGGACACCGCCCGCGCTGAAAAGCTCCGGGAGCAGGCCCGTCAGGCAGAACTCAAGCAGCAGGCGGCGATGGTAAAGGCTATCGTCCGCGAACTCCTGAAAGAACAGGAAAAATCAAGGTATCCTGCGGGTTCCCCGCTTGATATAGGGTGCGACTCGAATCGGCCACCAACTGGTGGCTCCGCTCTCCGAACTGCAACAACAACTCCAACAACGCCCTGTACGTCAACTCCAATGGCGACTGGAACAACAACAACTGCTCCAACTCGAACGGCATCCGCCCCGCTCTGATGGAAAAGCGAGATGAGTAGCCCGGCAACGGGCGAAAACAGTGCACCCATCATCAAAGGGAGTCGCATCCTGTCGGAAGCCTTTATGGCGGACGATAAACACATCATACCGAGGCGGGCCGTCCTCTGCGGGCGCAGCCTGCTGCCGCGAGGAAGCGGACCGGTATTAGACGAACACCCGGCTGGGAGCTTCCTCTACCACCTCAGCCGGGGGAAGAAAATAAGTGTGAAGACACATGACATATCAGGAAATGTGCGAGTTCCAGACCCTCTATGAGGCATATCTGGAAGCGCGAAAGGGTAAGAGGAGCAAGCCGGGAACGGCTCAATATGAGGCCAACGCTCTGATCTGCACCGATAAGCTATCATACGTTCTGAACCAAAAGACCTACAAGCCCAGCGGCTTCGAGGTCTTTTATGTTTATGAGCCGAAGAAACGGCTTGTGCAGGCTCCCGCTTTTGTGGACAAGGTAGTCCTCCATGCACTGACGGACAATGTTTTGTACGACACGATCTGCACCAGCTTCATCCGCGACAACCACGCTTCGCAGCGCGGAAAGGGGACACTGGATGCCATCGTGCGCCTGAAGGGCCACATGGTCGATTACTACCGCAAGAACGGCAGCGCGGACGGATGGGTGCTGAAGTGCGATGTTCACCATTTCTTCGCCTCCATCGACCATGACATCCTGAAAGCAAAACTGCGGGCCTTGATGCAGAAGCGCGGCGTAGATATGGAGTTCTACGACCTCATGTGCATCTACATTGACAAGACCGACGGCCTGCCCCTTGGGTATCAGACCAGCCAACTGCTCGCCCTGATGTTCCTTGACGAGTTCGACCATTACATCAAGGAAGACCGGGGATGTCGCTATTACGGACGATACATGGACGATTTCTACGTCATCGCCCGGACAAAGCGGGAACTTCAGCTTCTTTTGAAGGACATTGAGCGTTGGATGAGCGACCTCCACCTCGAACTCAATTCTAAGACAGCAATTTTCCCCTTGAAAAACGGGCTGGATTTTCTGGGCTTCCATAGCTACCTGACGGAAAGCGGAGCCTGCGTCCAGAAGCTCCGCCGCTCGGAGATTCAGCGCATCCAGACCCGCGTCAAATACTGGGAAAAAGCCTACCCGGCAGGGGAAGTGACCAGAGAAGCTGTTATCACCAGCTTCGTAGCGTGGGATGCCTTTGCATCCTACGGTGACACCTACGCATTACGGCTGAAATACGCCAAGAAGGTCTCGGTAATCATCGGCGTGGACGTAAAGCCTCGGAGGAAAATCAACTCCACGAGGAGCGTCCGTGCCTTGCGCCGGGTAAAGCAGGAACAGAACATTCGCCGGAAAAGAGGTGACATTACGCCCCGCAAAGATCTGTTCCAGCCCGAACCGCGTCCCGACAGCATTCCGCCGTGGATGTAATACACAACAGGAGGTTCTTTTTTATGGCTTATGTGACCTTGAGTTCCAAAGCAATCGGCAGCACCATCAAGCTGAAAGTAAATGGTTCTGCCAGAAACTTCATCGTTGTCCATCAGGGCAAGCCGTCCAGCGTCTATGACGATAGCTGCAACGGCACATGGCTTCTGATGCAGGACATCTATGAAAACCGTGCATGGCACAGCTCGAACACCAACGATTATGCCAACAGCACCATCCATTCCTACCTGAACAGCACGTTCCTGAACCTGTTCGAGTCGAACATCAAGAACGCCATCAAGCAGGTAAAGCTCCCGTACCGCAAAGGCAGCGGCACGTCTACGACCGTCACCAGCGGCTCGAACGGCCTGTCTGCAAAAATTTTCCTGCTCAGTGCGACCGAAACGAGCTTCGACTTCAGCTATATGCCGAGCGGCGAAGGTGCGGAGCTGGCCTATTTCAAGGGCTGCGCGGACAATAGCTCGGATTCTAAGCGTGTTGCCTATCTCAACGGATCGGCCACCCGCTGGTGGCTCCGCTCTCCGCTCTGCAACTACTACTCCGACCTCGTCCTGTACGTCGACTCCGGTGGCGGCTGGTGCTACAACGGCTGCTCCAACTCGTACGGCATCCGCCCCGCTTTGATTTTGCCCTCTACTCTCTTGGTGTCTGACGATGGCACGGTCTCGACTAATACCGCGCCCTCGACTCCGGGCAGCATCTCCGTTCCTTCGTCCATCATGGGCGGCACGAACATTTCGATCTCGTGGGCAAAAAGCTCTGATGCTGAGAGCAATCTCGCCGGCTACAAGGTAGAGCGTTCGACCAACGGCGGCAGTTCGTGGAGTCAGATTTATCAGGGTACGGCCACCAGCACCACGAACAACGTCGCCTTCGGCACCACGTCCGTGATGTACCGCGTCAAGGCATACGACACCGAGGGTCTGGAGTCTGGCTGGCGCACCAGTTCGCAGGTAACGGTGGTCAACAACAATGCCCCGTCTGCGCCGCCGTCCATCGCGGTGCCGAATGATGTCAAGGGCGGCAGCACGCTGGTGATCTCGTGGACTGCGGCCAGTGACAGCGATGGCAACCTGAGCGGCTACATTCTGGAGCGCAGCACCGATGGTGGCTCCGCCTACACGCAGGTGTACAAGGGCAACGCGCTGACCTACACCGACACCATCACCAAGGGCTGGTCCACCGTGATGTACCGTGTCAAGGCGTATGACAGCTATGACGCTCAGTCCGGCTACACCACGTCCACCAAGCGCACGGTCGATAACAACACCGCGCCGACCATCACGACCTCCAGCGCAGCCAACCTCGGCACGAAGTCCAGCGGCTTCACCATCTCGTACTCCGTGGATGATAAGGACGCAGGGGACACCCTGACCGTCACCGAAAAGCTGGACGGCACGACCAAGCGAACCTACACCGCGACCCGCAAGACCACCAACAGCTTCGCCGTCACCGGTGAATATTTCCAGAAAATTACGAACGGCAGTCACACCATGACCGTTACCGTGACCGATGGCAAGGCCACCGTCACCAAGACGTTCACCTTTACAAAGGCCGTCACCGCCGCCAGCATCACGCTGGCGAAGCCGATGGAGGCGGATGCCCAGATCACGCTCTGCGCCATCACCGTCGGCGGTCTGATTCCCGCCGACGCTGTGTTCAAGGTGGAGGTCACGAACAACGGCAAGGACAGTTCGCCGGTATGGGAGGACGCCACCACCGAGGCCCGGAATGGCCGGAACCATTTGTTCGCGAACCAGACTGCGGCCAACGGCTTTGCATTCAATTTCCGCGTCACCGCAGAGCGCGGCGCAAGCGGCGAGAGCGGTTATATCGCTTCGATTCAGGGAGGTTTCCAGTAATGGGTTTGAACAGAGTAAGAGTCGATTCTGTAGCTAAATTGCAGAAGAAGAAAACGATGGCGGAATTGCAGGAGGAGAATGAAGCCCTGAAAAACAAGGTTTCTTCTCTGGAAACCAACCTCGATAATACCCAGATGGCGCTGTGCGACGTGTACGAACAGCTCATCGCGGTCACATCCGCCGCAGATAAGGAGGCGTAATCATGGAAGAAGTCTATGCAAGACTCATCCGCCGGGGGCGGAAAACCATCGAGCAGGTGCCTGAGCGCCTGCGGGAAGAAGTCAAGGCCATTCTTGCAGCGGACAGCAACGCATGAGCCGCCTGCGGGAATTTGCCTTAAAAATATTACTGAGAAAGGAGAAAGGCATCATGGCAGTCATCTATGCAACCCTCATCGTGAAGGGCAAGAAGACCCTCGATCAGGTTCCGGCGCTGATTCGGAAGCAGGTTGAGGAAATCCTGAAGGACCTCGAAGTCGAGGTCGAGTGATCGCGCAGGGGAGTCGGGAGAACCGGCTCCCCTCATTTTTTGTATGACGAAGGAGAGGAGGTTCAGATAGATGGACCAGCCTATTACGCGAGCCGAGCATGAGGAGTTCAAGCGCCGGCTCGAAGAGGAAAACGCCCGTCAGGACAGACGAATTGCCCTGCTGGAGGAAAGCGTAAGCAAGATGGGCGCACTGTCCACCTCGGTCGAGAAGCTGGCCTTGAGCATGGAAAGCATGGTGAAGGAACAGGAAAAACAGGGCAGACGGCTGGAAACGCTGGAAGACCGTGACGGCGAAATGTGGCGCAAGGTCGTTGGGTACGTCGTGACAGCGGTCATCGGCGCGTTCCTCGGCTATATGTTCACCCAGATTGGCTTTTAGGAGGTGTGAGAATTGAGCATCATCACGTTCCAGCGCGGGGATAAGACCGCGCTCACCAAGAACTTTGCCCGGTATGAGTTCCAGTGTCCCTGCGGTTGCGGGCAGCAGTCGGTGGACACGGAGCTGGCCGAAAAGCTCCAGCTCATCCGGGACAAGGTGGACCGCCCGCTGAAGATCACGTCCGGCTACCGCTGCATCACGCACAACGCCAGCAAGGCCGTGAGAGGAAGCCCGAACTCCAAACACCGCTATGGCATGGCGGCGGACTGGCGGACGGAGAACCGCAGCATCAATCCTGTGGCTTTGGGCATCCTTGCTCAGGCCGTCGGATTCGGCGGCGTCGGTATCTACTGGCACAGCCGTGGGGCCTTTGTCCATGCCGACACCCGTGGCACGAAAGCAACGTGGCTCTGCACCACGCCGGGAAAGTACCCCAGCACGACCTACAACAAGTTCGTGCTTCCCACCATCCGCCGGGGATGCACCGGGCCTGCAAACCGCAGCGCCACCATCATGCTCCAGAAGCTCCTGAAGCTGAAGGCTGATGGCCTGTTTGGTGAGGGTACGGAAAATGCCCTGATGAAAGCGCAGGAGGCGCATGGCCTGACCGTGGACGGAATCTGCGGACCTGCATCGTGGAAAGCGCTGTCTGGCGCTGACAAGTACCTGTGAGAGGAGATAGGCTCTATGACGAATAGCAAAGTGTCCATCGCTACGCTGGCCCGCACGGCCGCTCTGGCGTTCGCTCTGGCGAATCAGGTTTCGAGCGCCGCCGGGAAGCCCCTGCTGCCCATCGAAAGCTCGGAGGTCGAGCGGTTCGTGACCACCGGCCTGACCATTGCCACCAGCGTCGCTGCGTGGTGGAAGAACAACAGCTTTACCGCTGCCGCCATCGAAGGCGACAAGCGGATGAACAGCCTGAAGAATCAGGTTCACTGAATGAAAGGAGTAACCGAATATGAATGAGTTTACGAGAAGTCTGCTGTACGTTGCCCTGCTGGTCTGCGTTCCCATCGTGACCGCCTGCATCAAGAAAGGCATTGCAGTTGCCGTTGATGCAATCAACGCCCAGACTCAGAACATCAAGGTGCAGCGGCTCGTCCGGGAAATCGGCGATGCCGTTGCCAATGCCGTGGCCGCGATGAACCAGACCTACGTCAACGACCTCAAAGCCGCCGGGACGTTCAATGAGGCCGAGCAGAAAGAAGCTCTCATGCGGGCCGTGTCTGCCGCTCTGAAAAGCATGAGCCGTGACGCACAGGACTACATCAAGAGTAACTTCGGCGATACGACCCAGTACCTCGAAAATCGTATTGAGGCTCAGATCGACGCCAACCACGTTGCCGCCAAGCAGGCCGCTGCCCAGAATACGCTGAATCTGGGCTGAGTCAGCGCAAAGTCAGCGTAAAATGATAATCCCCCTGTACCATGACCCGTAAAAAGGCTGGTGCAGGGGGATTTTTTTGTTTACATGGAAAATTCGATGGAACAACGTCGCCAGAAAAATCAATTCTCAAAATAGCCAAATTTTGTTATGTACTTTTGACAAATCCTTCCCGGAAGGTTCCAGACAATTTCCAATACACTCTTACCCGTAACCAAAATGCAAATCCAGAGGCTTTCCAGAGGCTACCAGCGGCTCGGCATCAAATAGCCAGTGGATATAAAAAATATTTTGAAAAAATTAAAAAACAGATTGACTTACCAGTTGGGTAAGTTATAATGATACTAAGATAAATTACCAAAAAGGTAAGTTATCTACAACTACCGGCGTCCGGCTGGTAAGTTGGAAGCACGAGCAGGAGGTGTAACAAAATGAAAGGCGAGTGCAGCATGACCGCTTTGGAAGCCAGCCGCTTGATTGACTGGCTGAAAGCTCACGGTCACACGGACGAGGAAGCGACGCAGTGCATTAAGTGCATTGCCGGAGTCCTCGACCCCGCAACCGGCGAGTCTAAGAAACAGTAAAGGCTAGGTCCCCCACACAGCTTGCAACAAAGTGGGAACCTAGCCAGACGGAACGGGATGGGACCTGCCCCATCTCGTTTCCATCTTATCAGGAGGGCAGGAGAAAGTCAAGAGGTTGAAAGATATGTATGATCTGCGTGAACACAAGGAACTGATTAGTCAGTTGGTTTCCGAGGCCAACCAGAACGACGAAAACTGGCGTTGGTCGGTCAAGTCCGTGGGCAAGGAAAAGGCCCGCATCTTCTGGGAGTATCTGGAGTATTGCGGCCAGAAGGAGCCGTATTTCGTGATCGAGCTGGAGGACACCGGCGACGGTTACTGGATTCACGCACTGGACGAGAGGGACAGCTACATTGAGAGCGAGATCGTGGTTGACAACGATCTGCCGTTCCTGAACTGCCCGCTCGACAAGGCTATCGAGAAGATGGTGCGCTGCATCATCAACACCGCTCATGCCTGCTACTGAGGGCATTGCCCGCCGGTACGCAGCGGCCATCGGCTTTGCGGTAGTTGGCGAGCTGACCCGCAAGCCAGAGTGGGACGGCATAGCCAGCGGCCCGGAAATTGGGCTGTCTGGCTATTGCCGGGTCTGGGTGGATGAGGGCGGCAACGCCTACTACGTTCACGGTAAGGAATGCGCCATCATCGACCCGGAAGGCATGGTCTACTGAACGCCGGTAAACTCCCAGATGTACTCCGTAAATTTTTTCGATAAATCTTCATTTTTCGTTTGACACCAGTGGTGGGTAAGTTAGAATGAAGATACAGAAAAACATACCAAAACGGTAAGATTATGGAGGAACAGAATATGAAGAACGAGTACATCGTAGCGATTGACTACAGAGCGAATTACAAGCCGCTGACCATTGATTACAAGATGCTGAAGGCGGAGAATCTGCTGGATGCCATGAACGAGGCCGAGCAGTACATGGACAAAGAAACGGTCTACCTTCTCAAGATCATGAAGCGCAGCGGGGCAGCTCACAAAGTCAAGGGCGTGGATGCACGAGAAGCCACCTACACCGACGTTCTCACCAACCGGGGCAATGGCTGGCACAGCACCGATGTAGCTCACTGCGAGCAGCCTTGGATGAGTCAGATGTGGGTGTACAGCAACGGTTTTGTTGACCTCTACTACTGTGAGGAAGTCCGACCCGCCTGATGATGGCCGCTGGCACCGGCCGAAACGCCCTGCTGGGCGTCGCGGGAGCCACCCGCAGATACATGATATTTTGGAGGTTTTAGCTATGGAAAACAAGAACATGACCGCTGCTCGTGAGTGGGAGAACGACCCGAACTGCTTCCTACGGATGCTGAACAGCCCCGCACAGCAGCGGAGCCGCGCAGCCCGCCGCCAGAAGGATGCCGACCGGGAGCGTTTCAACAACGTGCTGAACGCCGTTGCCATCGGCGCAGCAGCCTTTGCCGTCACCCTGCTCGTTATCTGCTTCGCTCTCTGATGGAGGTATCAGCTATGGATAACCAGAACATGACCTATCCCGAACTGCGGGACCTGTTCGTTGAACACAACAAGACCCAGCTTGCAAAGCCGGTGAGCGCCTGCATCGTATTTGCTGAGAGCAACTGGCCTGACCACCATTACCCGCTGCGCAGCCGCACCTATGAGGTCAGCAGCGACAACAAGGCTTTCCGGCCGAGCTGCTGCTCCACCAGCCTGTTCGGTTCCTGCTTGGATGGCACCGACCAGATGGTTCGCCTCGACTGGTACATGAAGGACTTCGGCAACAAGGGCGGCTGGGTCGTTGACCACTGCTACCTGAAGGAGAACAGCGATGAATCCGATGTATGATTGCTCCGGCCGGCTTGACCGGTTCGGCGGAGTAACGGAGCCGCCTGATGATTACTATTTCTCGTACAGAGAGTCTGATGATTCCTGCAACGAACAAGTGGAGGAGGACTGTGACAATGAATAACTCGCGGCGCAAGCGTATCAGCAAGATTGCAGATGCCCTGAATGAGCTGAAGGGCCAGATTGATGAGCTTTACGAAGAGGAGCAGGAAGCCTTCGAGAACATCCCTGAGAGCTTGCAGGGGACTGAGCGGTATGAGGTTGCAGAAAATGCGGTCGATATGCTCGAATCTGCATCCTCCGGCCTCGAAGATGTCATCTCGTTCCTCGGAGACGCGGAGGGCTGATTTATGGGACGCGGAAATGTTTATGTGGCTGGCCCGTATGAGGGCTTGTTCTACATCGACAACGATGATCTGCAGGTCTGGCGTAAGGACGGCTCTGACGGAAAGGAGCCTGAAATTCGGATGATGGCAGACATCAGCCTTGATGAACTTGTTGCCGATGACTGGTACGTTGATGAAATCGAGAGCAGCTACAAGGAGGAAGACGTTCTCAGATGCTTCTGCGCCGAACTGCGGAAGCTCTGCCCCAGCTTCCAGCCTGCGGCCAACTCGAACGTCTGGCTCGGCAATGAGCGCCGGGTCATCCTCGAAAATGAGCTGTTTTACATCTGCGTGGAGGACAACGAGTGGTCGCTGGCCGTCGAGCTTATTCAGAAAGACGGCTACTCCGACTGTCAGAGCGCATGGCTGGCCGGCCTTCAGAAACGGCGCTATCGGGAATACCTCGATAGCATGAAAAAGGCCCTGCTGGCCCGCCTGCCCAGCATTGGCATTCGCACCGGGCCGTGGACTCACGGAACTATCACCAGAGAGGAGGCTGGCGTATGCTGAGTGACATGATTGATGATCTCGTCCGGGCTGACTGCCCGCAGGAAAAGGAAGCAGCTTACCGGCAGCTCGAAAAGCTCGGCGTTGACCGCATTACCGCTGATGTCATCGCCGATGAGCGCCGAAAGGAGGCACACCTGTGAGCCGCTATATTCCCCCTGAGGAGATGAATGAAGCTCAGATCAGGGAGCAGTTGGACGCCGAGTATAAGCATTGGGATGACCTGAAGAAGAACGGCTGTTCTGACCCTGCATGGCCGGATGGCGTGAATCTGAACCTTGTTCGGAACCACATCATCTACTGGTATCGGCTCCTGCGGGAACGTACCAGCCAGACCGTACAGCTCTCGATGTTCGACGCTGGTATGGATTTGAGGAACGAGCGGCCGCTACCGCCGGAGCTGCCGGACAAGTACATGGTTCCGACTGGGAAGTACCGCGACCGGCTCAACAAGACGTGGACGGGCCTGATTTTTGACCCGAAAATTTGACGAATGGAGGACAATATGACGAACGAAAAATGTTTTGAGGTTCATGCCGAGCTGGTCGTTCGGCCGACCGGTCAGGATGTCGATGACATTATGGTTTCTGCACTGGAAGGTGGCATCTGCTACTGGTGCGACCGTGTGACGGTCGAGGGCCAGTATCTTGGCAAGTATGCCAGCGAGCAGATTTCTCGCGGTGGAACGCTGAAGGTTCATGTGACGGAACCGTTTGACGAGCAGGACACCGAGTGGTACGAGCTGGACATCGAAAAGTTCATACAGGGATTCCGGCTCTGGCTGGAGAACGGCGGGGACTGCTACGGAGCTGTGAGCGGCGACGGCAAGGTGGACTGTGGCGAGATTGACGCGGGATGTGCCGACGCGATAATCCAGTACGCCCTGTTCGGCGATTTGGTATTCGGCTGAGGGGAGGCAAAATGATGATGGCATGGTTGATCGTGGTAGATCAGTGGCTCGAAACGGCCACGGACATCCTCTGCGCTGCTTTTTGGGCAATCGTCGGGGCGATGGCTGTTGTGGGCTTGGCGAGGCTCTTTCTGGGGAGGCGTTGGTAATGAGAACATTGAGAGAGCGCGATGCGCTGCTTGAAGAATTGTGGAAGCAGTTCGGGGATGTTCCTATGGACCCCTCCACCGAAACGATGGAGGCCCCGTTTCTGGATTTCCCGGCAGGAACCAGCCGCGTTGACATCTGGCGCTGGTTTGATGAACGGCATAGCAAGGGCATTGCCTACTTGATTTACAACGAGGATGCCTCTAACGCGGCAAGCATCACGAGCCTGCTGCACTGCCAGAAGCTCTGCACTGAATGCTGTTCTGAAACCTGCGTGTTCAACCCGCAGGGCATCTGCATGGCCCCGTTCCTGACTGGGAAGAAGCCGGGCATCCATGATGATGGCTGCACCGATTACTGCCCGAAGCCGCTGGATGGCTGTGAGCTGGTTCGCTCCTACTCCGAGCATGAGCTTTGGAGCTATGAGGAGGACGTGCGGGAATATATCTCACAGTTCACCGATGAGGAGCTTATGGAAGCCTATGAGCTTGACCGCACGACGCTCAATGCGCTCGCCCCGCGTGCAGCGGTCTTGATGCGGAAGTACATTGATAATGACGATAGCTGGACGTACCACCGCGATTATGCAATCTCGGAGGCCGTCAGCGAGTATAAGGAGGACAAAGACAATGGCTGAGAAAATGATGCCCTATGCGCTGCGAATGACGCTGGCAGTGCTTGCAAATAAGCCCGATGATGCCCGCAGCATTTCTGCCGAGTGCGTCACCGCGATGACCAAAGAGCTGATGGGCGTTGTAAGCCAGTATGACCTGATGGACTTCCCGTTCATGGTTGCTGCCCTGCGGCTCACCGCAACCTCGCTGGAGTCCCTGCTGGATGAGCACGGAAAGGGGATTGCCGATAACATCGTCGCCAACACCACCTGCATCACCATTGATGCTTCCGAGCTGAAGCGTCAGGCAAAAGAGGAGGAGTAAGGATATGGAAATCAAGCGCGGCGACATTTGGTATGTGAGCAAGGACAACTACACCGGCTGTGAGCAGGCGGCTGGACGCCCGGCAATCATCGTCTCCAACGAGAAGAACAACGCCTGTGCAGAGACGGTAGAGGTCGTATACCTGACCACCCAACCGAAGAAAGACCTGCCGACGCACGTTCTCATCCGCAGCTCTGAACGTGAGAGCACTGCCCTCTGTGAGCAGATTACGACCGTATCGGTTGACCGCCTGCTGGGCTACAAGGGCCACCTGACCCCGGCAGAGATGACCAACGTGGAGGTTGCAATGCTGATCTCGCTGGAGCTGGAAGTTGGAAAGCCCATAGAGAAAATCGTGGAGGTCACGAAAGAAGTTCCGGTCATCCGGGATGTCAAGGTGTCTACGCCAGCGTCAAATCCGAACATGGCTGCGGAGCTGGCCGCAGCGAAAGCCAAGTGTGAAATGCTTCAGACCATGTACGAGAGTCTGCTGAATCGGGTTCTGGCTGGAAAGGCAGGCTGATGGTATGCGAGCATCTGATATGGTACGCGCAGCCCTTGCTGGAGCAGGGAAGACCCAGAAAGAGTTGGCCGAACACATGGGCTGGACCCCGCAGAACCTCAGCGGGCGGCTGAAGAACAACTCGCTCACCTTCGATGAGCTGTCAAAGGCTCTGCATTTTGCTGGTTATGAGGTCTCCATGAGTGATGCCAACGGTGCGGGCCTCCCGGAGCTGGGCAACAGCACCAGCCCTGCTGTGGCGCAGACCGTAGACGGCGTTCGATATGACACCCGGAAGGCGGAATCGCTTTGCTCGAATAAGGTCGTGATGTTCGAGGACTTCTATGTAGAGCTGTTCGAGGATGCCGCCGGGAACTACTTCACCGTCCTCTACCAGCTTTCTGGATGCCAGCATCATACCATCACCCCGGTAAGCGCCCGTGCTGCCAAGCAGTTCTTAGAGAGGTTCGGGAGCAGAGCATAACTGCTGGCTAAAGTTCCTTCGGTATACGGTAAATTTTTTTGTGAAATCTTCAGTATAAGTTTGACTTACCAGACCGGCAAGTTAGAATGAAGATACAGAAAACAACTTACCAAAACACGGAGGATTTGAATATGAAAACCTACATCGTCACCTATTTCCGCCATAACCCGCAGCTCAAGAACGGAGGGTATATGTCCACCACCAAGATTGAGGCCGTGTCCATCGCCTCGGCTCGCAAGAAGGCTCGTGAGTTCTGCGAAGGCGCAGTGTACGGAAGCCGCGAGTTGCTGGATGTTCAGAAGGAGGTCAACGGCTGATGGCTCGCAAGGAAATGTACACCCTCAAGGTTGACGGCCGGGTGGTCTGGACCAGCAACCGGCTCCCGTACATGAAGAAGATCGCAAACGAAACGCTTGAGCTGGACAACGGCTTCTTCGCTGAGATTCTGCGCTACAACAAGACGTATTCGACCCGCTTCTACAACACGAAGTGGAGCCGCTGAAAGGAGGATGCCTTATGGCATTGTACGCCGTTTACTATCAGACCGGTATTTCGCCCCTTGATGGCGCACCGCTCTGCACCATCGACCTTGTGACGCAGGTCGAGGCCACCGCGATTGCCAAGCAGCAGGAGCTGACCGATGCCGGTTTGGTTGCTTGGTACGAGCAGATTCAGTAAGGAGAAAGGCAGAATGGCAAAGATCATGTTGGTTATGACCCATGAGGAGGTCAATGAGAACATCGCGTACAACCTCATTTGCTTTACCCGCTATGGCAGCGCATGGGACACCGGTCGCCGCCGTAGAGCGTGGCTGGCAGACTTCACCGAGGAGGAGCGCCGTGCTGCTGGTCGGCTGTTCAAACAGGCGCGCAACTGGACGGTTGGCCGGGGCGTTCCATATACCGTGCAGATGAGCCGGAAGACGTTCCACCTGTGGCAGAAGCTCGGCGACTTCTGCGCGTCCATCTGAAAGGAGAGGTCCGAATGGAAGAACGGAAATGGATTCTTGGCGATGACTTAGCAGCCTGCGATAACCTGCTGGACGGCATTACGTTTGATGACGTGATTCTCGCCGTCCACTGCAACTGCCGCGTCATCAGCAGGGAGACCGTCACGAAGCAGTTCTTTGAAATCCTCGAGCAGCGGCTCTTGGACATGAACGAATTGCTCAACCGCAACATTGACAAGATTGCAGAAGAAGCACGAAAGGGGAGAGAATGATATGAAAAAGGTCGTCAGTCCGTGTTTCTGTAAGGTCTACACCCGCAGCGGCAATGAAGCTACCGCACGGGCGTTCTGCAAAATCCAGTTTGAGAATGGCAGACTCAGCATCACCGGCGTTATCGGCCCTCTGCGCAGCGGTGGCCACCGTGGCAGCGCCGGCCAGTGCGTTGATGAAATCCGCGAAGGCTGCCCCTGCGATGAATGGACGCGAGAAATGCTCGACAAGTTCTGCTCCATCTGGGATGAGTGGCATCTGAACGATATGCGGCCGTACTGCAAGCATCAGAAGGAGCTTGGCTGGGACAAGCTGGCCGTCACGCCTGTCACCCTGTACCACTATCGGCTGAACAGCAAAACCCTCCGGCTGCGGGAATCCATGAAGAAAAGCTCGTGGAAAATGCTCTGCGATGGCATGACCGCTGCTCTGAGCGATGACCAAATCGAAGTTGCCAAATTGCCGTACAGCCTTACGCTCCCTCACGAAATCTCTGGCGAGGCGACTTTGTATTACGAGCCGCAGAAGCCTCTCTATCCCGGAATGGCTGGTGCGACCGAAACAAAGGCCCTCGGCTGGCTCCATCCTGAGGAACACCCTGATGGAATTCTCGGCAAGCCTTGCCCGGTCTGCGGCTACAAGTACGGACACTCGTGGTTGACGGAAGAAGTCCCGCAGGATGTGATTGACTGGCTGTGCAGCCTGCCTGAGTCGCCCGTCGAACCGGCGTGGGTGTGATTATGAGTGGCTATGAGCAGCTTTCCATGTTCACCATGAACGTGGACCCGATTACTGCCACCTGCTGCATGGATGGTTGCCCGGCTCGGGCCAGCCCGGTGGAGCCGTGGATGGCAGCGCTCATCCCCGCTGGAGAGTATGTGGTGCAGGTTGCTGGGCATCCGCTGGTTCTGCGGCCCATGCCCGGCAGACAGGCCGACATCCAGCGTGGGCATGAATACTACCACTACATGATCGGCGGGCGGCTTTATGCCGGCACATTCGTTGGGAGGGATTCTGGATGATGGACAAGATCGTGGTCACAGCGGCGGACATCGAAAAGCTCCTTGCATGGCGGGATGAGCACAGCGATCTGGTTCGTTCGATGCCGGTTCCCCTGCGAGAAGTGGAAATCCAGATTGTCGAGAGCGGCATCTCCATCAAGTGCTTCCGCTCTGACAAGAAGCTGAAGCTCTACCTTGACAGTCCGACCCGGAAGCTCGGTCACGTTGCCTTCGCTCCACTGGGCAACGGCTTGTGGAAGAAGAAAGTGAGTACGCTCCCTGCGGACTGCAACCCAGCCGAAACCGAACAGGGCGCTTTGACCGTGTATGGCTCCTTGATGGCGCTGATGGCGTATGGAACGGGCAGCATCCGTGGTGGCGTGGCTACCACAACCTCGAAGGCTCCTGCTGAACGTAAAAGCTCCACAAAGCCGCATACGGCAAGCACCACATACATCATTCACTCGGCCGGAAAACAGCTTACAGTGGTTCCTAGAGGCCACCATGCAAGCCCGGCCTGTTCCTTTACCGTAAGAGGCCACTTCCGCCACTACAAAAGCGGCAAGACGATCTGGATTGCGGAGTACCGCAAGGGGACTGGCCGCAGCCGGGGCAAGACCTACAAGATCGGAGGTGATCTGGATGACCGAGAAGTCCGAATGGCAGTTCCTCGTTGATTACGTCAAGGATGACACGACAGATTTCTACAACGATGCCTGCCAGAACCAGCTTGTGGCCTTATGGACCTCGTACTGCCTGCATAACAGCCTCGATGTCGATACAGCGATGTACGATGCAGTTTTGATGGATTTGTTCAACGCTCTCTCCGATGAACAGAAAGTCGAACTGCACTGCACCGGCTTCTCGGAGCTTGATAGTATGATGGCCCAGTGGCTTGTCTGAAAGGAGATAAAAAATGAGCGACATACGGTTAGTTAATGTGGTGCCCATCGTCAACGGATGGAACGATGCGGCGAAGAAGAATCTGGAGGAGGCCAAAACCTTGATGGCCTCCGGGAACCATCTCGACTACAACGCGGGCGTTGTCAAGGAAAGCGTTGCGAACCTCGTTTCCGGGTTTGCCGATGACCTGATGAAAGCTCCTGCTGTTGACCCGGAGAGCCGACGGCCTGTATCTCATTGGGTTTTGCAACGCAGTGTCGCGTATTGCGAAAGATGCCGCAAAGGGTACAGAATTACGAATGGAGGAGCGAACGCCTTGACGTTTAGCTATTGCCCGAACTGTGGTGCAAAGATGGAGGATAACAATGCCTGAAATCAAGATTTTTGATGCCCTGCCTGAAGAAGAAATCCTCGCTCAGATGGCGGAGGAATGCGTGGAAGCGTCCAAGGCGGCTCTGAAGCTCCGCCGGGCGCGCAGCGGCGTGAATCCTACGCCGGTGTCCGAGAAGGATGCCTTCGAGAATCTGGTCGAAGAGTTGGCCGACATCTACCTTTGCAGCATCGTCTTCTTCGGCGGCGAGCTGGATGACAACGACCCCTGCAATATGTGTGATGCGGTCGGCGACCGGATGGTCGAAATTATGGAGCAGAAGCTCGCCCGCTGGAAGTACCGCTTGATGAAGAAGGAGGAAGTCGATGTCCCTGAAGAATAAAGCAGTCCTCATCAGCATTCGGCCTGAGTGGTGCGACCTCATTGTGCGGGGCAAGAAAACCATTGAGGTGCGCAAGACCCGTCCGAAACTGGAAACGCCGTTCAAGGTGTACATCTACTGCACGAAAATTCCTGATTGGTTGCGAACTGTAAGCCATGAATGGCAACGGCTTGACAGAAAAGTTATCGGCGAGTTTATCTGTGATAAAGTTTTGGAGCTTGCGCCGCTGAACCGTTCGCCTGATGACATAGAACAGCAGGCCTGCATGGACAGGGATGCCATTGTCCGCTACCTGAGATGCAAAGGCTGGGCATGGCATATCTCAGACCTGAAGATTTATGACCAGCCCAAGTCCTTGTCCGGCTTTTCTAGGCATGACTTTCGTGGCATGAACGGAACCGATGTCTGTGGGAATGAGAGCTGCGAGCATTATCAGCCGTCTGGAAGCTATATGCTCCCGCCGACCTGCGCAATCAATGGCTGCTGTTTGAGCAAGCCGCCCCAGAGCTGGTGCTACGTTGCTGAGGCAGAGGAGGATGACGCCTTATGAGTAAGAAACGGTATCTTGAAGCTGAGATGCTGAAAGAGTTCCTGCGCATGGGCATGAAGGTAGGCCATATCCACACATTACGGGATGTGGAGAACTATATCGACACCCAGCCAGAAGCTACCCCGCAGGAAGTGGCCGGTCAATGCTGGAGAAATTCCAAGTATGACCCGCCAACAGAAGCGGATGCTGACAGACTCGGAAGAATCATTGTTTGGGGAGCCGCGGTCAAGCACGTTGACATCACATATTGGGAGAATGCAATTTTTCACCCTGTGGACGTTCCGTTCTGGATGCCGTTGCCTGTAGCGCCGGAGGAAAAAGCAGAATGACACGTAAAGAAATGCTTGACCTCAGCATTGCAAGTGATGGATTTCGTAATGCGGTCAGAAGAGCGCTGTTTGAATGCTCCAAATTTCCGCCCTGCACTGAGCGAATGATCGTTGAGGGAAGACTGGCTGAAGCGCTGTATTTTTCAGAGCGGATGATGGAAAAAACGTACAAAGACCTTGAAACGGAGGGAAAAACTAATGTGGGCTGAAATGTCTGATGCAGCCAAGTGGCTGGCTGTTGGAGCTGCGATTGTCGCAGCCATTATCGTAACCGGGCAAACGTACCCGTTGTGGTTCTTTCTGATTCCGATGATCTGTTGATGAGGAGGTGCTGACCGTGGAACTGAAGAACAGCGAGCATTACAACGACCCGACGCCGTATGAAGCACACAAGAACATCCGCAAGGAGGAACAGCTTGAAGCTGCCCGGATGCGCACCATCAGCGCATTGGTCAGCGCATTGAAGCAGGTAGCCGATCTCGCCGGGTTCGAGATCGTGGGCCGGGTTGTTCTTATGGACAAGGATTCCGGGAGGATTTTCAGATGAGTACCCCAAAGTGCGAGATGTGCGGACGGGACATACCGAACGCCAAGAACCGCCAGAAGTTCTGCCCTGACTGCGTAAAGAAACGTCAGGCCGCGCAATCCCACAAGTCTTATCTCAAGCACCGCGAGTATTATCTGGAACGCAGCCTTGCTCAAGCTGAACGTCGGAAGCAGGAAGCGCTGGAGGAAAGGATGCTGGAGGAACTTTTGCTCGCAAAAAGACCGGAACCGAAGTACAGCATCACTCAGGTGGTCGAAAAGGCAAAAGACCTCGGCATCAGTTACGGCTGGTGTTCGTATCTGCTTTCGGTCGGAAAAGTCTGTATGGAATGAAAGGAGAGCGCTTATATGACGCTGATTACGAAGTCCGAAGAATTGATGGCCGTTTCTGTCCGGCAGGGCGTAGAGCTTGCCGCCATTGAGGCCAAAGTGCTGCTTGGCTATCTGGAGGGGCATGACTACAGCCTGATGATGGATGATAAGTTCCATCTCGTCCTGCACGACAATCAGGACGGCGAGAATGCCGACAACGATCAGCCGTACACCATCCGCGACTGCATCGACTTCTGTCAGGAGATGAACAGTGAGCTTCTTCTGGAGGAAGCGGGAAAAGAAGGCGGCGACCCGGACTACTTCAGCGAGCTTCAGAAGGACGAGCTGATTCTGGGTCTGATGATGGGACGCGCTAAGGCAGCGCTTCCGCCCCGGACCAGCACCTACGATGTGGTCATCATCGAATACCTGAAGAAGGTCGTACCCGTCGAAGCCGCAAGTTGGGAAGAAGCCAAGATGCTTGTCAACGAGGCGTGGGACAACGGAACCTACGTCTTGACCGCAGATGACTTTGCCGGAGTGAGCTTTACGCTCGGCCGCTGATACCGTCCAAAAAGCGGTTGCATTATCGGCAAGTATCTGCTAAAATAGAAATACGCGGTGCTATGCCGAACAAAAAGGCCCCACACGGGGCTTTTTTGCTGCACAGATACAAACAATCTTTGGATGCAATGATAGCGTTTCTGACGAAACCAGAGGCACTCCTGCGTTTTGAAAATGCTCGCGTTTTCGCTACTTTCCATACTGGCATCCCGACTCCCGTCAGTATGGGGGATGCGATGCTGATTCTTTGATTATTTTTCCCGCTATTCTGTTGTTGATGAGCCTGATCCCGGGCTTTTTCATGAAGATCGCACGGCTGTTTTCCGTGCACAGAAAGGAACAAAAACTATGCCTTCTTTGACGACCTATAAGCTGCTCAAGCAGGAACACGACGCCCGGCGGGGCGAGTTCAAGACCGTGCACGGCACGGTGCAGACGCCCGCTTTTCAGAACGTGGCTACCGCCGGTGCCATCAAGGGCGGGTTGTCTGCTCAGGACCTGAAAGACATTGGCGCACAGGTCATGCTGTGCAACACCTACCACCTGCATCTGCGCCCCGGCGACAAGCTGGTAGCCGATATGGGCGGTCTGCACAAATTTACCCGCTGGAACGGCCCCATTCTGACCGACAGCGGTGGATTTCAGGTATTCAGTCTGGCAAAGCTGCGCAAGATCACCGAAGAGGGCGTGACCTTTGCCTCCCATCTGGACGGCCACCGCATCTTTATGGGACCGGAAGAGAGCATGCAGATTCAGGCAAACCTTGGCTCTACCATCGCCATGGCCTTTGATGAGTGCGTAGAGAACCCCGCACAGCACGATTATTCCAAGGCCAGCTGCGAACGAACGACCCGTTGGCTGAAACGCTGTAAGATTGAAATGGCCCGCCTGAAGCACGAGGGCATTTCCGTGAATCCCGATCAGCTGCTGTTTGGCATCAATCAGGGCTGCACCTTTGCGGATCTGCGTGTGGAGCACATGAAGCAGATCGCAGACCTCGATTTGGACGGTTACGCCATCGGCGGTCTGGCTGTGGGCGAGCCCACCGAGGTGATGTATGAAATGATCAGTCAGGTGGAGCCCCACATGCCCAAGGATAAGATTCGCTACCTGATGGGCGTTGGCACCCCCGGCAATATCATTGAGGCAGTTTCCCGCGGCGTGGATCTGTTTGACTGCGTGATGCCCAGCCGTAATGCACGCCACGGCCACTTGAACACCTGGGGCGGTATCATCAACATCAAGAATGCAAAGTATGAGCGCGATGAACGCCCTATTGATCCTGCCTGTGGCTGTCCGGTCTGCCGCAGCTATTCCCGTGCCTATATCCGCCACCTGTTCAAAGCGGAGGAGATTTTGGGAATGCGCCTTGCCGTCATGCACAACCTGTGGTTCTATAACCATCTGATGGAGCGCATCCGGGATGAGCTGGATGCAGGCACCTTCACGGCTTTCCACGATAAATATGTAAAGCTTCTGGATACCCGAATTTGAGAATAAGCCTTGCAACAGGTCGTTTAAAAAGGTATAATAAGCTTATCTGAATTTTGAGAGGAGATTTTGCCCCATGCAATTTCTGACTACCACTTCCGAAGGCTACATCAGCCTGTTCTTCACACTGGCTCTGATGCTGGTTCTGCTGTACTTCATGATCTATCGTCCCCAGAAGAAGCAGGAGAAGAAGGATGCCGCAATGCGCAGCAGCCTGGAGATCGGCGATCAGGTCACCACCATTGGCGGTGTCATTGGCCGTGTTGTTGCAATCAAGGACGATACCTTTGTTCTGGAGACCGGTGCTGACCGTGTGAAGATCCGCTTCACCAAGACTGCAATTTCCGCTGTTGAAAAGCTGAACATGGACAAGGCTGACAAGAAGTAAGCTTTTTCTTCAAACAATTAAGAGCATATCAAACGCGTCTTCCTGCATAGATTACTGGCAGGGAGGCGCGTTTTTATGTCTGAGAAAAATCTTTTCCCGGCGGAACTCCGGGTTCTTCTGCTGGCGGGGGCAGTCGGCGTTATGGTCACAGCGGGCTGGCTGGCCGCAATGGCAGCGCTGATGACAGCACAGGGTTATTCTGGTGCCGCCGCACCGCCGCTGGCAACAGCAGCCGTTGGTGCAGGGAGCCTTTGCAGCGGTTGGATCGCTGCATTTTGCAAAAAGGAACACGGCCTGCTGTGCGGGCTTGTACAGGGCCTGTTTTATGCGGCATTGCTCGTGGTGCTCAGCGTTCCTTCCGGTACGCTTACGGAAGAGCCGCCGCTGCTGCGGTTTGCTGTGCTGATCCTGTGCGGCAGTATTGGCGGATTGCTGGGCATGGTGACCCGGGAGAAAAAGCGCCGCAGCTGAACAAATAAAACAAGGAGGTTCGATCATGTGGGTCTATCAGCAAACAGGAACGCCAGCGCATTTGCCAGAAGCCGCGCAGCCGCTTCCCACAGGTGAAGCTGCGCTTCTGCCGCAGCCGCAGAAAACACTGCCGCCAGAACGATCCGCACCGGAAGTGCCTTCACCGCTGCAGAGACATAACACGGAAACCCGGCAGAAAACCTACTGGCTGCTCGTCTGTGCCTTTCTGATCGGCTCTGGCTCAGCTGGCGTGCTTCTGGCTTTCTGCGAAAAGCAGCAGCCGGACTGGCTGCAATATTACCTGCAAAGCTGGCGCGGCCTGTTTGCCGCTGCAGATGCACATACTGCGGCCAGCCTTTTCGGAATGGAATATCTTACGCTGGCTGCGGCCGCGACCCTTCTGTTCCTGATGGGCTTTTCCGCACTGGGGCCGGTTTTGATCTTTTTGTTTACGATGTTCTATGGGCTGGGAAACGGGACGCTGTTTGTGCAGCTGCTTTCCGACACGGCACTGAAAAAGGGAACGTGGCTTCTGCTGCTTGCATTTCTGCCTGCGGCAGCTGCTTCTGCAGGGCTGTGCACGCTCGGCACAGATTCTCTGCGGGTGAGCAGCCAGATCCGCGTCTGTTCCTTTTTTGCAGCAGGGCCTGACCGGGAGATCGTCCGGCCACATGGATTCATCCGGCAGTATCTGTTGACGCTGACGTTATTTGTGCCGCTGTGCGGCATTTCTGCAGCGCTTGCAAGCATTGGAAGCAGGCTTTGAGCAAGGGCTTTTCTTGCGGGTTTGCTTGTTATATGCTACAATAGAGAATAATAAAGCCAAGACAATGTAACAGGAGCTTTTTGATGAAGGAACCAAAACTGAAAACTGTATATGTGTGTTCCAACTGCGGCGAGACAAGCCCCCGCTGGATGGGCCGCTGCCCAAGCTGCGGCAGCTGGAACACGATGAACGAGGACGTTGTAGCGGAAGCCCCCAAAGCAGGTACTGCCGCAGCCAAACAGGCGGCAGCCGCCCGCCCGGAAGGGGTGACCACCCTGACCGCAAAACGCCTTTCTGAGATCAGCATGACCGAAGAAAAAAGCCGTATTCTGACCGGCATTTCGGAGCTGGACCGTGTACTTGGCGGCGGCATTGTGCTGGGCGGCGTTGTGCTTTTGAGCGGTGAGCCGGGTGTGGGCAAATCTACTATGCTTCTGCAGCTGTGCGGTGCCATTTCCAACCAGCACAGCGTTTTGTATATCACTGGCGAGGAATCGGTGCGGCAGGTCAAGCTGCGCGCTGCCCGGCTAAAAGTGCCGCAGGATAACATCTTTCTGGCAGCGGAGAATGATGTGGACGAGATCTGCGGCCTGATCGAAAAAGAAAAGCCGGACCTCGTGGTCATCGACTCCATCCAGACGATGCGCTGCATGGATATCTCGTCCTCCGCCGGTACGGTAAGTCAGGTCAAGGAAAGTGCGGCCCGCCTGCTGGCCGTGGCCAAAAAGCAGGAGATCCCCATGTTCATTGTGGGCCATGTGAACAAGGACGGTGCCATTGCAGGCCCCAAAGTCATGGAGCATATCGTGGATACGGTGCTTTACTTTGAGGGCGATAAAATGCTGCCGTACCGCATCCTGCGTGCGGCCAAGAACCGTTATGGCTCCACCAATGAGCTGGGCATGTTTGATATGACGGGGCAGGGCCTTGCTGAGATCGAAAACCCTTCACAGATGCTGCTGGAAGGCCGTCCTCTTGGCGTTTCCGGCAACTGTGTGGCCTGTACCATGGAGGGCAGCCGTCCTATTTTGAGCGAAATTCAGGCCCTTGCAACCAAAACCAATTTTCCAGCACCGCGCCGTGCCTGCAGCGGCTACGACTACAACCGCATGAATCTGCTGATCGCTGTGCTGGAAAAGCGTGCAGGGTATTTCTTTGGAAACCTGGATGTATATATCAACATCGTGGGCGGCATTGCGCTGCGTGATACTGCCTGTGATCTTTCTGTCTGCTTGAGTATGGTCTCCTCGCTGCTGGACAGGCCCGTCAGCGATAAGCTGATCGCCATTGGCGAGGTCGGCCTTGGCGGTGAAGTACGCAGCGTACCCAATCTGGAACAGCGCCTGCATGAGGCAGAGCGTATCGGCTTTGAACGTGCGGTGATCCCGAAGCACAGCTTGAATCATCTGAGCCCGGCAGATTATCCTGGAATGCAGCTGATCGGCGCGGCTTATATCACCGATGCGATCAATGCCCTGAAATCTGACCGCTTATAACTTATAAGAGGAAAAACAATGTCGATCTATCTGGACGAGAAAAATCCCGGCAAGCACAAGCCCTTCGATGATGCTGCGCCGGACATTGTAGAATACGTCCGCTATCTGGAAGTGATCGCGGGCAAAAGCGCAAACACGGCGTTCAGCTACTACTGTGATCTGCGCGGATTCAGCCGTTTTATGAAGCGCCGCCGTGGGCTTGTGCCCGAAGACAGCGAGATGAAGGATATCGACCCCAAAGGGCTGGACACCGCATTCTGGGCCTCCGTAACAAAGGAGGATATCTACGAATATTTGTACTTTTTAAACCGCGAGTGCGGCAACAAAAAGTCCTCAACGGCCCGGCGGCTGGCAAGCCTGCACGGCTTTTATGATTACCTGGTCAATCAGGTCAACCGGCTGGGTGCAGATCCGACTGCGGCCATCCACCCACCCAAACAGGATAAGGTACTGCCCAAATATCTGACGGCGGAGCAGTCCATGGAGTTATTGGAAAGCACGCAGACCCAAAGCGATTTTCCGGAGCGGGATTATTGCATGGTGACGCTGTTTTTGAACTGTGGAATGCGTCTGGCAGAGCTTGTCGGCATGAATCTGGACGACATTGATTTGGAAAACCGCCAGATACGCCTGTTTGGCAAGGGCCACAAGGAGCGCATGGTTTATCTGAATGATGCCTGCATGGAAGCATTGCGGCTGTATCTGGGCAAACGCAATACGATGGAGGGACTTCTGCCACAGGAAAAGGCGGTCTTTATTACCCGACGGCGCAAAGAGCGTATCTCGAACCGCAGGGTAGAACAGCTAGTGACCGGTGCAATGAAAGCAGCCGGATTAAAAGGCTTTTCCACACATAAGCTGCGCCACACTGCCGCAACTCTGATGTATCAGACCGGCAATGTGGACATCCTTACACTCAAGCAGCTTTTGGGCCACAGCAACGTGTCTACCACACAAATTTATACGCACCTACAGGAATTTCAGGTGCGCGCGGCTATTGAAGAAAACCCGCTGGGCAAGGTCAAAAAGCCCAAAGCATCTTCTCACATCTTGGATACAACAGAAAAGGAAACAGGGGAGACAGCAGAGGATTCAGCTTTGGATGAGGAACTTTCGTCTGTGCCCATGAAAGCCTTTGAGGGTGCGGCTCAGGATGGCATCGGGCTGGATGCTTCCGTGCTTGCAATGAAGCCTGATGCGAACGCTGGAAACGGAAATTCCCGAACCACATAAGAATACCCATAAAATGAAACGATACCGTCTGTGACGCGTCCAAAGTGCGGACATGTCATCGGCGGTATTTTTATAGATATATTTATATAAATAATGGAATGATAAGCTGTGATCTGGCCAGCGATTTGAAATCGTACGAGCAAATGGTCGTTCGCAGAAAAATAAAAAGATCAGAATGACCACAGAACTTATAGCAACATAAAAAGAGAATCTGGAAAAATAAAATGCAAGCGCGCATGGCAGCGGCAGACTGTGCAGCTTTTGTAATTTGTAAGTCCATAAAAAGATTGTAGCACCAAAATACTAATGAGACACAAAAATATAAAAAACGCAAAAGTTGAATCATACGGTATTACAGATGGCTGCAGATCCGCAGGTCGCGGAAAAAGGCCAGATTCAGGAAAATAGAGATTTTTCGCTTCCCCGCATTTCGCATAACGTGCATTATACGAAAATTATGCAATCAAAAAAAATAAGACCGCCCTTCTCTTCTGGTTATGAGTTCAGCGGTCTTAAAATACTGATGGCTGTATGGTGTTGGGTTCAGAATGTTATCGCTTCTTCTCCCTTGGTGATGCTATGCTGATACTTTTAATTTAAAGTGAACCCGGCAAGCTGCTCGGCCTGCGGCTGTGTGCCAAAGTATGCACAGATCGCTTCGTAATAAACGCGGGCTGTTTTTTTACAACCTTCATCGCTGCCGAACTGTGCAACATCTGCTTCATTCGTTACAAAGCATTGCTCTGCCAGCACTGCCGGACAATTTACATCTTCCAGCAACGTAAAGCTTCGCTCTGCACGCACCTCGGTGTGGGTGCTTTCCACCAGTTGCTTCTGATCGTTTTCCAGATAATAAATGTATCGGACTCCCCCGCGCCCACGCAGAGATGCTCCTGCAGCCTGCATTCCTTTGGCAAGCAGCTGCGCAAAGTAAAAGCTTTCCTGATGCCAAGTCCGGCCCGGCACTGCTGGATAGCACTCAAAGCCGGATGCAGTGGAGCCATTTGCAGTTGAGTTGCCGTGGATGGAAAGCAGCAGCTGCGGTGCCTGTTCGTCCGCTCTGGCGGCACGCTGGGCGGGCGTAGTGGTTTCATCAAAGCTGTCACGGGTCTGCAGCGGAATAAAATTAGAGTCCTGCTGCAGCAGCCGGATCAGTTCCGAGGCGGTTGCTGTGGTCATATCTTTTTCTTCGATCACTCCCCTTGCACCCGGGTCTGCTCCACCGTGCCCGGCATCGATCACCACGCGGTAAGGCGGATCACCGACCTGCGGACGGAATTCTTCACCGGCGATGCTTTCCGCTGGCTGAGCTGTCTGCAGAGTCAGCGCTGCATGCCAGAGTGAGCTGCCAAACCAGATGCCCACTGCGCAAAAAAGCAGAATGACCGTATTTTTGAGCACATGAGAAGTCTGTTTTCGTCTTTTTGAGTGCGCGGCTTTGGAATATCGTTTTGCCATTTTGGCTTACATCCTTATATTAGCATTCTTTATAGAATACGATCCTGCTCTGCAAATTCCTTCAATGTGAGAAAAAGCTACCCGAAAAATCTTTCGGATAGCTTTTTCTTTATTTCAGCTCTACCACGGTCACGCCGCTTTCACCCTCGCCATAACGGCCCAGACGGAAGCTTTTGACCATGCGGTTGCCGCGCAGATGCTTGTGGATAGCTGTACGCAGCGCACCGGTGCCATTGCCGTGGATCAGATAAACCACTGTCTGTCCGTTCAGGATGGCACGGTCGATAAAGGAATCCACCTCCGGCAGCGCTTCGTCCACCGTCAGGCCCAGCAGATTGCATTCCATCTTGGCGGAACGCTGTACCCTCTCTACCCTGCCGTTCGGGCGGTTGGCATCGCCGGTCAGGCGGGAATAACGCTGCTGTGCTTTAGTCTGTGGTTTCTTTTCTTTGACCAGCTTTTCCGGCTGTTTCAAGCCATTGAGCGGAACTTTGGTCTTGATGATGCCTGCACGCACCAGAACATCGCCGTTTTTATCCGGCAGGGCCAATACGGTGGCCAGCTGGTTCAGCTCTGCAATGCAGACCTCCTGCCCTACCTTGACCTCTTTCAGCGGCACAAATTCCTTGACGGGGTTATGCACCGCCTCAGAGCCGATAAACAGCTTTTCCGATTCTTTTTTGGCGATCTCGCGGGCGCGCTGAGCTTTCTGCTGGGTGCTCATGCGCTCGTCCTTCTGCAGCTGACGCAGTTCATCAGTCAGGGCGTAAGCCTGACTTTCCACCTGCTGTGCCAGCGCACGAGCCTTGGCACGGGCAGCTTCCAGTTCATTTTCGCCCTGACGGATCAGCTCATCACGCTTTTTCTGCGCGGCTTCCAGCTGGTGGGAAGCTTCATTTTTCAGCTCTTCCACCTCGTTCTGGCTTTCCTTCAGCTGCAGCTTCAGATCATCCAGCTGTCCCAGAACGGCATCCAGACGCTTATCCTCTGCGGAAAGATGCTGCTGTGCCGCTTCGATCACGCGCTCCGGAATGCCCAACTTTTCGCTGATGAGGAACGCATTGGATTTGCCCGGCACGCCGACGCTCAGCTTATAGGTCGGGCGCAGCGTTTCCAGATCAAACTCACAGCTGGCATTGACAACGCCCTTGGTTTCCAGAGCAAACACCTTCAGCTCAGCGTAGTGAGTGGTGGCCATCAGCAGCACGCCGCGGCGGCGCAGCTCTTCAATGATGGCCACAGCCAGCGCAGCACCTTCGGCGGGGTCGGTACCGGCACCAAGCTCGTCCAGCAGCACCAGTGTGTGCGGCATGGCAAGCTCCAGAATGCCGGTGATCTTTTTCATATGACCGGAGAAGGTGGAAAGGCTCTGCTCAATGCTCTGTTCATCGCCGATATCCACCAGAAATTCGTCAAATACGCAGATCTCGCTGCGCTCGTCAGCCGGGATCAGGAAGCCGCACTGCGCCATGGCGCACAGCAGGCCCGCTGTTTTCAAGGTGACGGTTTTGCCACCGGTGTTCGGTCCGGTGATGATCATAGAATCGTAATCCCTGCCCAGAGCAATATCCACAGGCACGCACTTTTTAGGATCGATCAGCGGGTGGCGCGCACGGATCAGCGAGAAGGAATCGTCGGTGCGGACAGCAGGCTTGAATGCCTTGAGATCCAAAGCCAGCCGTGCCTTTGCCAGCAGAACATCGATCTCCAGCATAGCCTTGTAGCTGTACTGGAACTGCGGCTCAATGGCGGCCACCTGTGCGGTAAAGGCCACCAGAATGCGCTCAATCTCCTGCGCTTCCTGCGCACGGTACTGCAAAATGCGGGCATTGGCTTCCACAACGGCCTGCGGCTCCACAAAGACGGTGGCTCCGGTAGACGAAACATCATGAATAATGCCGCTCACCTCACCGCGGTATTCGCTCTTGACCGGCACAACATACCGGCCATTGCGCATGGAAACCACGCTTTCCTGTAGATACTTGGAGGTATCCATATTGCGGACCATGCTCTCCAGACGGTCACGGATGCTATTCTCCGTTGCGCGGATCTTTTTGCGCAGGTCGTTCAGGGTATGAGAGGCCGTGTCTGCCATGGCATCCGGTGCCAGAATGGCGCTGGAGATCTGCTGTTCCAGGCCCGGCTGCGGTGCCAGCGCATAGAACAGATCGTCTGTAAGCAGAGCGTCGTGCTCCGAAGCGCCATACCAGCTTGAAAGATTCTGAAAATTGCGCAGTGCACCAGCCACCATCAACAGCTCGCCCATTGAAAGTACGCCGCCTTTTACGGCGCGGGCCGCCAGCTGACTGACATTCTCCACGCCGCCAAAGCGCGGGGAGCCGTTTTTGATCAGCAGGGTGTTGATGGCATCGGTCTGTTCCAGCGCATAGCGCACCTCGTCCGGGTCGCACTGCGGCTGAGTGGCAAGCAGCATTTCGCGCGCTTCCTTGCACACGCAGCCCTCTGCGGCACGAGCGACGATCTTATCCAGTTCCAGAGTTTTTAAGTAACTTGTTTCCATAGGTTCCCTTTATGCTCAGGGCAGCAGGGTCTTTAAAAAGTCATAGCTTTTCAAAGGCTTGTCCATGTGGGTCAGTGCATAGCGCTCTGCCACTGCGGAAAGCTTTTCCAGACTGCCCACAGAAATTTTGAATGCAAATATTTTTTTGTCGTCCACAAGGCAGATGTGCCGCAGCGCATACAGTGCGCCCTGATCAAGGTTGCAGGTCTTTCCTGCTTTTGCGGCGCAGTCTGCACAGAGCAGATGGCCTTCCTGCACATCCAGATAGAACGCAGCACCATCATAGGCGCTGCAATCGCGGCAGCACACGATCTGCGGCATAAAGCCGCACTCGCTCATGGTACGCAGTTCAAACACGGCCTTGATCACCCGCAGATCCGTTTTGCTCTCGCTGATCATATAGAAACAGTTGAGCAGCAGCCGAAGCTCCCGCTGTGCCTCCTGCCCGGTGGGCGAAAGGGTCATTGCCATTTCAGCCATATACATGGCAAGACTCATGCCCTCAATGCTGGACGAGATGCCGTGAAAGACATTTTTCACTTCTGCTTCCCGCACAGTGTACATGTTGCGGCCCGGCACCAGTGTGAACTCGGAGTAGCAGAACAGCCCGCACGCGCTGAACAGCTTGCTCTTCAGCCGCAGGCTGCTCTGCGCTGCTGCCGAGATCACGCCCAGTTCCGGTGTCAGGATCGTCAGAATGCGGTCCGATTCCCTATAGCGGGTCTCCTTCAGCACCAGACCCGTGGTTACAAAGGCTTCCATTTTCTTGGTCCTCTGCCGGGGTTTCTTCCGGCCGCTGTTGTTTATAATCGAGATAACGAAGAATGTTTCCCGTGCAGGCAAACGCCTGCCAGCTTGCTTGTGCATCCATTTGCAGCACCTCTTCCCTGTTACGGATAGTGTCAGGTTTATTTTAACCGTTCATCCAAGGGAATTCTGTCCTGCTTTGGCAAGTATCAGCGGTTATTGGTGTTCTGCTTGAAGCCAAAGTTGTTCAGCAGGAACTCGTTATCACGCCAATCGGATTTTACCTTTACCCAGCACTGCAGATTGACGCGGCAGCCCAAAAACTCTTCGCAGTCTGCACGGGCAGCACTGGCAATTTTTTTCAGCATTGCACCGCCTTTTCCAATGACCATGCCCTTGTGGCTTTCGCGCTCGCAGTAGATATTTACATCAATATCGATCAGGTCGGTGCCCGGGCGCTCTTTGAAGCGCTCCACCACAACAGCAATGCCATGGGGGATCTCGTCGCGCATGAACAGCAGGGCCTTTTCACGGATGACCTCCGCCACAAGCTCCTTTTCCGGCATATCCGTGTAGGCATCATCATCAAAATAATGCGGGCCTTCCACAGCATAGCGGCTCAAAGCATCGAACAGCACTTCGCAGCCGTCGTTATCACGGACGCTGATGGTGTAGATTTCGTCGAATACACCCAATGCCTTCAGCTCTTCTTTGCGGGCTTCCAGATCAGCAGGCTCCTTGACAAGGTCAGTCTTGTTAATGACTGCAATTGCCGGGCCGCCGCTGCTGCGCAGCATATCCACCAGCACCATTTCCGATTCATTCAGTGCGCCGTAAGGCTCAAACAGCATCATGGAAACATCCACATCTGCAATGGAATCGCTGGCAGTCTTATCCATCCGTTTACCCAGTTTGTTGCGTGCCTTGTGCACACCGGGTGTATCCAGCAGCACATACTGCAGCGGCCCGCGGGTGATCACGCCGGTAATGCGGGTACGGGTGGTCTGCGGCTTGGAAGTGACGATGGCTACCTTTTCGCCAACCAGAAGGTTGGTCAGACTGGATTTGCCAACATTGGGACGGCCAATGACAGCCACAAAAACGGAAGAAGTATCATAATGCCCCTGAATGGGTGTAGCGTTACTCAAAATCTAGCTCCTGTCTGTATTGTGCGGCAACCGCACGGTGAATCAATTACTCGGTATAGCTTACGGTGCGCGGCAGGCCCAGCTGCAGCAGAACAGCTTCCTCTTTCTCACGCATCCGCATGGCTTCCAGACCGCCATTTTCGTGGTCGTAGCCCAGCAGGTGCAGCATGGAGTGCACCGTCAGGAACGCCACCTCACGCTGCAGCGGATGGCCGTAGAGGTTTGCCTGCTCCTGTGCACGCTCCATACTGATGACGATGTCACCCAGCATTTTGCAGCCGTTGTTCTCGTCAACATCATATTTGCCGTCTACACCCAGAGGGAAGCTCAGCACGTCGGTGGGCATGGGTTTGTTGCGGTACTGGTTGTTCAGCTCAGCAATGGCAGCGTTATCCACAAAGGTCACGCTGATCTCTGCAGGAGCTTCAAAATGCTCATACTCCAGCACGGCATTACAGGCACGGCGGATGAGAATGCGCAGACCGGAAGGAACCTTGACGGCCTTCTGTGAATTGGTGATCAAAACTTTATTGGACATAAATCAGTCCACTCCTTTCTGTTTTTGATGGCTTTATATGAATTCTGGTGATTTTATTTTTCAGGGTGTGCAGCCTTTTCGTAAGCCTTGATAATTTCCTGCACAAGACGGTGGCGCACAACATCTTTCTCAGTAAAATAGCACTGTGCAATCCCATTTACATTTTTAAGCACGTGCAGTGCATCCACAAGACCGCTGCGGGTGCGTTCCGGCAGATCGATCTGGGTCACATCACCGGTAACCACCACCTTGGAGCCGACACCCATACGTGTGAGGAACATTTTCATCTGCTCCGGTGTGGTGTTCTGTGCCTCGTCCAGAATGATAAAGGAATCATCTAGCGTGCGTCCGCGCATATAGGCAAGCGGTGCAACCTCAATGATCTGCTTTTCCACAAGGCGCTCGTAAGTTTCGGCACCCAGCATATCAAACAGGCCGTCATACAGCGGGCGCAGATAAGGGTCTACCTTCTGCTGCAGATCACCGGGCAGAAAGCCCAGTTTTTCACCTGCTTCCACTGCCGGGCGGGTGAGCACGATGCGGGAAACATCCTTGGCTTTAAAAGCCTTTACCGCCATGGCAACGGCCAGATAGGTCTTGCCGGTACCCGCCGGGCCAACGCCAAAGGTGATGGCATTGGTGCGGATGGCATTGAGATATTCCTTCTGGCCCAGTGTTTTGGGCCGGATCGGCCGCCCCTTGACCGTTACGGTAACAAAATCTTCGGTCAGTTCCTTGACCCGCTTTTCTGCTCCATCGTGCGCCAGACTGATGCAGTAGCGCACGGTCTGGTCTTCCAGCGGTGTATGATTCTCGATCAGAAGCAGCATTCCCTCCACAGCGCGGCTGGCCGCGGCAACATTGGCCGGTTCGCCTGAAAGCCGCAGCTGCGTGCCCCGGCAGACCGCCGTAACAGAAAATTCGTTCTCCAGCAGACGGATGTTCCGGTCGCAGTTGCCAAAAACAGCTGCGGCGACCTCTACACTATCCAGTTCAATATTCTTTTCTGCCATGTGCTCCTCCTGAAAGGATATATTTTAATGCTTCTATTGTACCACCAAAATCTCGAGAAGAAAACTGTGAAAAGTACACAAAATATTTTCATCCGTTCCATCGGTTTTTTCATACGCCAAGGCAGCTGCCCCTGCAAAGCGTCAGCGGCAAAAAAGAAAATGCAGGAACAGGAATGTATCCTGTACGAATGATCTTGTCAAGACCTTTTGTGCCACAACCACAGAGAAAAACAAAACATATCTTTGGCCAAAAAGGCAATAGCAAACTTTTCCCCTGCGTGCTACAATAGCAAGCGTTGTGCGGCTTGCACCCGGCCGGCCGCTCCGGAATGCTGAAATCAAAGGAGAAGGAACCATGGAACAACTTTTTCTGATGCCCGGTGAAGAACGCTGCGAACGCTTCAAGGATGGCAACGGTATTCCGAGAGTTCACTACTCCTATCGCTCGATGCACGGTGCATTCTTCGACTGCGAGAGCCGCAGTTTGGAGGAAGCCCAGCGCCTGTGTGAGGACTGGCTGGTAGGTCAGGACCGCTGCTACCGCAACTGAAATGAAAAATAGAAGCCTCCGCTTCCCTGTCGGTACTGCCGCCGGGAAGCGGAGGTTTTTGCTTTTTACAGGTTTATTTCCACAGTTGAGCGCAGACAAGTTCCAGCACACTGCCCGCGATGCAGCGGGCCTTATCCGAAATGAGAAAACAGTTGGAAAGTTCCTCTTTGCGGGGGTCTATATCGGCCACCTTAAAACCGGGCGTTACCGGATAACTGCTGCGCAGAAGTCCGCGCAGAATGCCCGTGATCTGCGTGGTCACAGAGATCATGGCACCATCTGCCGTGCGGATCTGCGCAATGGTCTCACCCGCTTCCACAATATCTCCAATTTTGCGGAGATCCATAAATATACCGGCCGTGCCGGCATGGATCACGCGCTCTTTGCCGTAGCCGCCAATGATTCCGGGAATGCCGGTATCGGGGATGGCACTGCCTTCCCGAATGATGCGTCCCAGCCGGTGGCCGCGTTTGGTCTCCACCACCACATCCACATCCTGCCCAGCCGTGAAACCGGGGCCGAGTGCAATGGTCAGGGGTGCCATATCCCGCGTTGTGCCAAGATTCTTTTTGGCAAGGATCGCATCCACAAGGACATCCGGCTTTGCCGGCGCAATGCTTTTTCCTTGTGGGTCTACCAGAACAGGAACGGCATTCTGTTTCCAGATTTCTTCTGCCTGCGCCAGAGTTTCGATCCGTACCGCACGCAGACCTTCAACGGCGGTCTCACCTTCATAAACGGCTTCGCACAGAGAAACCTGCCGCCGGATCGCCGCCGGATGCTCCGCTTCCAGCACCAGCACACGCAGGCCTGCGCTCCACAGCCGATGAATGGTGCCGGTAGCAAGGTCGCCGCCGCCGCGCACAAGGATCAGTGCATCCTTCTTCATTTGATCTCCTCTCCGGGCTGGAGTCGAGTCAATACGATCTCCATAGACCCACCGCAGGCAGCAATTGCAGCATCATCATTTTTGCCGTCTGCCGAAAAATGCAGCCGTTGATACGCCGGAGCCGCTCCCGTCAGCATTTCCTGTGCAGCCAGAATGGTGCGGTGCTCCATAATACCGCCGCCCACGCTGCCCACAATAGAGCCGTCTGTGCGAACCAGCATTTTTGCGCCGATTTCCCGCGGCGTAGAGCCGTGCCGCGCCGCAATCACAGCAAGCACCGCCTGCTGCCCGGCGGCATCTGTCTGAGCCATGGCTTCCAGAAGGGCAGATGAAAAGCCCTCCGTCTGCGGACGCGCATTCTTGATCGATACGATCTGTGCCAGAATGGAAAGTGCGATCTCCTCTGCCGTCTGTGAGCTGATGGAAAGCCCGATGGGGGCGTACAACGCCTCCACTCTTTCGGCATCGATACCGGCTTCCAGAAGTTGACGGCGCACCAGTGCGGCACGCCCGCGGCTGCCCATCATGCCAACATATGCCGCAGGCTTTCTTAATATCACCTTCAGGCAGTCCACATCAAATGCATGTGCCCGGGTGACGACCACAAAATAAGTCTCTGCGCCGTCAGGTACCTGCGCAAGCGCTTTATCAAACGGCAGGCAGAGCACTTTATCGGCTCCGGCCAGCCGCAGCTGCTGTGCATATTCCTCGCGGTCATCCATTGCAAGGACCGTCAGGCCCAGCAGCTTTGCAAGCTGCACAACGGCTGCAGCCACATGTCCACCGCCGCAGACTACCAGCTGCGGCACCGCGCCAAAGCGCTCCGCAAAGATGTCCGTGCCTGCAACAGAGTGGATACCAGCTGCTGTGCAGCCCTGCAGTTCTGTCAGGTGCTGCAGCAGTACGGTGCTGTCTCCCCTCTGCCACATAGGCCTGCCCTCCAGCAAAAGCAGCTGGCTCCCCGCGGCATCGCCCTCTAACTGGGCCACCATCGTCCAGCCGCCCGCAGAACGGGCTTTTTGCAGCATTGTATAAAGCGGCATTTTACCCATGCGTCATTCTCCTGTTTTATCTTTATTACTGTTCTACTGCTGCGGCCTGATCGTAACGTGCCGGGTCCAGCCGGTTCTGCCACTGCTCAAATTCTTCCGGCAGCATCCGCCAAGCAAGGCCGCAGCCTGCGGAGATCTCGCGCGGCAGTGGGATGAGCCTGCCCGGAACCTTCTCCGCAAGGCACTGCTTTTCCCATTCCATGGCATCCAGCGTTGTGCGGAATGAAAGAACAATATAAGTTTTTTTGATGCGCATATCAGATCTCCTGTGCAAGCTCCTGAACAGCGGCTGCGGTCTGAAGCACTTCGGCTTCCGTATTGAAATGCGAAAAGCTGAACCGTACCACGCCCTGTTCCACCGTGCCCAGAGCTTTATGCATCAGCGGTGCACAGTGCGCACCGGCACGCACACAGATGCTGTAGTCCTCCCACAGAATATCTGCAATGCGGGCTGAATCTTCGTCTCCAATGTTGAGCGAGATAATGGGAGCGTGCAGCGCCATTTCCGGGTCGCCGTAGATCTTCACGTTCGGCAGATCTCGAATGTTTTTATAAAAGAGCGCCGCCAGTGCAGTTTCTTTTGCACACAGCGTTTCCACACCCTGAGCCAGAATCCATTCCACACCGGCACACAGGCCCGCCAGACCCGGAACATTGAGCGTCCCGGCTTCCAGAGCGGTGGGCATCTGTGCGGGATGCTGTTCATCAAAGCTGTGTACGCCGCTGCCTCCCACTACCAATGGCTGGATGGAAAGCCCCGGGCGTACATACAAGCCGCCTGTTCCCTGCGGGCCAAGCAGCGCCTTATGTCCGGTGAAGCATAGCACATCAATGCCCAGTGCCTGTACGTCAATGGGCTGTGAACCCGCCGTCTGGGCCGCATCCACGATCAGCAGCAGGCTGTGCCGGTGCGCAAAACCCGCTGCTTTTGCAAGATCCGTTCCGTTGCCGGTCACATTGGAAGCACCTGTTACGACCAGCGCTTTTGTATTGGGCTGAACCAGCTTATCCCAGTCATTATATTGCAGCCGTCCACGCTCATCCACGCCTGCAAAACTGAACTGCAAGCCCTGTTCCCGCAGCCGGTAGAGCGGCCGCAGAACAGAGTTATGCTCACATACCGTTGTGATGATATGATCGCCCGGTGCAAAAAGGCCCCCCAATGCAATGTTCAAGGCCTCCGTTGCATTTGCCGCAAAGGCAATACAGGACGGGTCTGGTGCGTGGAGGAGCTTTGCCATTGCGCACCGCGCAGCATAAACAAGACGGCTTGCGTGCAGCGTGGGCTCATGGGCACCCCGTCCCGGATTGCCTGCCGTGCGCATTGCGTCCAGCACAGCCTGCTCTACCTGCGGCGGCTTGCGCAGGGTCGTGGCAGCGTTATCCAGATAGATCACGGTTTCACCACATTGCCTGCCTGCGTCAGCTTTTCCACGATGGTGTACATGTTGGTCACACTGCCAACAGCAAGCTTTTCGGTCAGGCCATAGAAATTCAGGCAGGTGCCGCAGGTCATGATCTCCACGCCCTGTGCTTCCAGTGCCTTCAGGTCATCCAGCATGGGCGAACCCTCACAGGTCAGGGACGCGCCGCCGTTATAGAACAGCACTGTTTTGGGCAGCTGATCCTGCTGGGTAAGTGCGAACACAAAGGCCTTGAGCAGGGACTTGCCAAGGTCATCTGCGCCAATGCCCATTTTATCAGAGCTGATGGCAACCACCGTGTCCGTGCGGGTGTCCGGTGCACAGGCCGGTGCTTCTTCAGTGGGTGTTTCGGACGCTTCGCCGACCGTGAACAGCACGCGGTATTCCCGCTCGGCCAGCTTTTCGGCGCTGTACTGATAACCTTTCTGCTGGGCCATTTTGGTAAGGTTCTGCACGGCGATCTCATTATCCACCAGCACTTCCACCTCACCGGCACCCTTCAGTTCAGAGATCGCCTTTTTGGCTTTTACAACGGGCAGCGGGCATGCGTCACCACGGGCATCAACTTTCAGCATCATAATTGTAGGTCTCCATCAGTATTTTACAGTGATTTCCTGTTCGGTTTTGGGTATGATCTCACCCACGATCTTTGCGGGCAGGCCAGCGGCCTGCAGCTCTGCTTCCAGCGCATTTGCTTCTTCTGGCAACACGGCCAGCAATAGTCCGCCGGAAGTCTGTGGGTCAAACAGCACCTCTTCCATTGCAAACGGCACATTTTCAAAAGTGACATATGGGCCGGTATGGTTGCGGTTGCGCTGTCCGGCAGCGGTATACAAAAAATCATCTGCTGCTTTTTCGGCTCCCGGTAGAACCGGCACCATCCGTGCATCAATGATACAGGAAAGCTTTCCGCCCATCATCTCGTGCAGATGGCCCAGAAAACTGAAACCGGTCACATCGGTTGCCGCGTGGACCGTATACTTTCGGCTGATCTCGGCAGCGTTTTTGTTCAGCGTTGTCATGGACGCAATGGCACCGGCCATATCTTCCGGTGCCGCTTCGCCCACACGGTTTGCCGTGCAGATCAGGCCCACGCCCAGAGCTTTTGTTAAAATCAGCTTGTCACCGGGCCTGCCGGAATCATTCGTATACATTTTTTTCGGGTCCACAAGGCCAGTCACCGAAAGTCCGTATTTCACACCTGTATCGGCAATGGAATGCCCGCCCGCAAGGCTTCCTCCTGCTTCGGCAACTTTTTCTGCACCACCGCGCAGGATCTCCCCCAGAATGTTCAGATCCATGCTCTCAGGAAAGCAGACCAGATTCAGCGCAGTTTTTACCTCGCCTCCCATGGCATAGATATCACTCAAGGCATTGGCAGCAGCGATCTGCCCGAAGGTATAGGGGTCGTCCACCATTGGCGGAAAAAAGTCCACCGTCTGCACCAGCGCAATATCATCTGTTATGCGGTACACGGCGGCATCATCCCGGCTGTCGTAGCCCACCAGCAGGTTCGGGTCTTTTTCTCCGCGCGGCAGTTTTTCCAGAATGCGGCTCAGCACACCTGCTCCCAGCTTTGCAGTGCATCCGCCGCCGGTGCAGAACACGATCTTGCCTTCTTTGCTCATGCACGTTCTCCTTTCTCGAAATGAGACGTAGCGCAGGAAATCCGATAAAATTTTTTCAGAATATCAGCCACCTGCCGGGCCAGAGCAGCCTGCTCTTTTGTATCGGCCTGATTGAGTACAACATAAAAGCTGCGATCCCCTACAGCCTTCCTTCCACCGGCTTCACTTGCAAGCAGCTTTGCCAGAAGTTCCGGTGTCAACTGCGCATCCTGCGGAACACAAAGCAGCTCTGCGGCAAGCTCTGCCCGGAAACAGACCTCCCGGAGCGGATGCCTCAACGCAGAAAGCCCTGCTACGGCCAGAACCGTATCGCACTGCGGTAAAAGCACCGGCTCGTGCGCAGCGGGTGCCTTGCAGGGCATCCGTTTTGCGCCGTCTGCTTCAATGAGCACGATATCTGCAAGGGTCATCCAGCGCTCCAGCTGTGCCTGCGGCGGGGCCGTCAATTTGCCGCCGGGTGCAGCGGTTCCGGCCACGGCATAACTGCCGCACTTCCACAGGCGGAAAAGCTCTGCATCCGTCTGTGCCCAGACCCCGCCGGGCGGCTGCATAATATGGGTGGTGGTAGCGGTCAATACCCGCCAGCCCTTGCGGGCGCAGTGCGCAGCCAGATTGTACATCAGTGTGGTCTTTCCGCCGCCGCCCACCAGAGAAATAACATGTCCCTTCTCCGCAAGAAACGGAAAAATTTTTTCGTCGATCATTTCTGCTTTTCTGCAACTGCCATGGCGATTTTTTCCGGTGTGATGGGCAGCTCATAGAACCGGGTGCCGATAGCGTTATAGATGGCATCGGAAATGGCAGGCAGCGGTGTATTGATGACCACCTCGCCGATGGACTTTGCGCCAAAGGGTCCGTTTGGTTCATAGCTGCTCTCGAATTCAACCTTGATCTTGCCCACATCGGTGCGGGCCGGAATTTTGTACTGGAACAGAGAGTTCTCTTCCGGGTAGCCATTTTTATCGTAGGTGATGTTTTCGGTCAGAGTCATGCCGATGCCCTGCAGCAGACCGCCCTCAGTCTGCACACGGGTCAGGTTCGGGTTGATGGGCGTGCCGCAGTCCACACAGGCATCAAATTCCAGCAGCTTTACCTCGCCGGTCTCGGTATCCACTTCCACCTCAGCAGCACCAACCATGAACGGCGGCGGCGACAAAGGCGAAGTATGCGTTTCGGTGGCTTCCAGCGGAACCATATGGCCGAACTGAGAAGCATACGCGATCTCGCTCAGAGACTTTTTCTGTGCGGGATCTTTGCTCTTGAAAACATCTTTTCCATCAAATTCCACCTCGTCCTCGGTGCATTCCAGCAGCTCTGCGCCCAGCTTGCAGATCTGGCCGCGCAGCTTCATGGCACACTTTTCGGTGGCCTTGCCGGTAACGTAAGTGGTACTGGACGCATAGGAGCCGGAGTCATAGGGCGAGGTATCCGTATCAGCTCCGAAGACCGTGATATTGTCCAGCGGGCAGTCCAGCACTTCGGCGGCGATCTGCGCCAGTGTAGTGTCACAGCCGGTGCCCATGTCGGCCGCACCGATCATCAGGGTGTAGAAGCCGTCGTCATTCAGTTTCAGGGTGGCACTGCCCACATCCATGCCGGAAATGCCGGAGCCCTGCATCGCCATGCCCATACCGACAGCGCGCACCTTGCTGTTGCCCATATCACGGGCAGGGTATTTGTGCTCCCAGTCGATCATATCCCGCACCTTGACAAGGCAGCGGTCCAGCGCGCAGCTGGTGTTGACAGCCCCATAGTAGGCGGGCATCACATCGCCCTCCTGTACGGTGTTTTTCAGCCGCAGCTCAAAGGGGTCCATATTCAGCTTATGAGCCAGTTCATTGACAGCAGATTCTACGGCAAACAGTCCCTGCGTTGCGCCGTAACCGCGGTAAGCACCGGCAGACATGTGGTTCGTATACACCACATCACTGATAAAGCGGAAGGCTTCTGCCTTGCCGTACAGCGGGATGGACTTGTGACCGGAAAGGCCCACAGTCGTAGGGCCATGCTCACCGTAAGCACCGGTATTGGAAAGGGTGTACAGATCAATGCCCTTCACAACGCCGTCCTTCGTGGCACCCAGCCGCACATGGATCTCCATTTCGTGACGCGGCGAGGATGCAATCTGGCTTTCCACACGGCTGAAAATGATCTTGGAGGGCTTTTTGGTCTTCCATGTCACAAAAGCCGGATATACCTCACTGACCGCCGTCTGCTTGGCACCAAATCCGCCGCCGATGCGGGGCTTTGCCACGCGCACCATGGATTTGGGAATATGCAGTGCGTTCGCAATATTGCGCCGTGCATGGAACACGATCTGCGTGGAGCTGAGCACATTCAGCCGCCCATAGGTATCAATGGAGCAGTAGGTGCGGAAGGTCTCCATCATGGCCTGCTGGCAGGCCTTGGTGTGGTAAATGTGGTCAATGACTACATCGCTGGCTGCAAGCACTGCATCGATATCGCCGGAACCACTCTCATCGTGGGCGCAGAGGTTGCGTTTGTTGTCGGCTCCCACCGGACACAGACTGGCCCAGTTGTCCTCCGGATGCACCAGAATGGGGTTGTCCTTGGCAGTGTGATAGTCCAGCACTGCTTCCAAAACCTCATATTCCACCCTGATGAGCTTGAGAGCCTTATCCACGCACTTTTCGTCCTTACCGGCCACAATGGCCACCACATCGCCCACAAAGCGCACATGGCGGTCAATGAGCAGGCGGTCACGCGGACTGGCTTCCGGATAGGTCTGGCCAGCCTGCGTGTAGCGCGGCGCATCCTGCGGCACATCCTCCCATGTAAAGATTGCCTCGATGCCGGGCACCTTTTTTGCCACAGCCGTATTGATGGTTTTGACAATGGCATTTGCGTGCGGAGAGCGCAGCAGCTTTACGATCAGGCAGTCCTGCGGGATCACATCGTCCATATAGACGGGCTGGCCGGTGACCAGCTGCATGGCATCCTTTTTACGGAAAGGCTTGTTGATGGTACTCATTCTGCGGCCTCCTTCTGCTTTTTCCATGTCAGAAAGTTCATGATGCCGCGCAGCTGGCCCTCATAGCCAGAGCAGCGGCAGAGGTTGCCGGAGAGATATTCCTTCACTTCTTCCTCACTGGGGTACGGATTCTCGCGGAAGAGGGCCAGCGCGTTCATGATAAAGCCCGGGTTGCAGAAGCCACACTGCTCTGCACCCTGATCCGCGATAAAGCCGCCGAACTCCGCGGCTTCTTCCTGCAGGCCTTCCAGTGTGGTAATGCTGTGGCCGCTGGCACGCGCTGCCAGTACCGAACAGGACAGCACCGGTTTCTCGTCCAGAAACACCGTGCACAGACCACAGTTGGAAGTCTCACAGCCGCGCTTGACGCTCTTGCAGCCGTGGGCACGTACAAAATCGATCAGCAGCATATCTGCAGCCACATCCTCTGTGACCTTGATGCCGTTCAATGTAAGAGTGATCTGCATTTAATTTTCCTCCTGTGCCGTGCGTGCTTCCAGTTCCAGAACAGCACGCTTTGTCAGAACGCCTGCCAGATGGCGGCGGTACTCGGCATTGCCGCGCATATTGGAGCCAGTGACAATTTTTTGCTTTACTTCATCGGCAAAGTTCTGCGCCAGTTCCTGCGCAGAAACACCCGCCTTTGCCGGCAGCTCAAACAGCACAGCCTTGAGCGGCCGCGCACCGATCGCAATGCGATAGCTGCCGTTTTCCAGACGGGCGGCAGCGCAGGTAAGCACCGGGATATCAGTCTGGCTGTTGCGCACGGACTGATAGAAAAATTCTGCTTCTTCCTTTTTAACGATCAGCCGCACAAGGATGTCCCGGTCATAAGGGCGCTCAGCATACTCCTGCAGGGATATGATCCCACCCTTATACAACTCTACCGAACAGTCCATGGCCATAAACAGCGTGAGCACATCAGAAAAGCCGAACCGACTGTAGATGCTGCCACCCACAGTTGCCAGATTGCGCAGCTGCACGCCCACGATATGCCGCAGCGCTTCCTTTACTGCGCCATGGGTATACGCAGCAAGACCGGCGTGCTCTTCCAGCTGGCGCAGTGTAACCATGGCACCAATGGAAAAGCTGCCCTCGGTCTCCTCTATGGTGTCCAGTCCCAGACCGGACAGGTCGATGGCTGTACCGACATTGATATTCTCCATTTTGAGCCAGATCATGCCGCCCAGCACACGGTTGGCCTTTTTCTGGTTCAGCTGCCACGCTTCTTCCAGACTTTCGGCCTGCTTATATTCTCGGATCGTCATCATAGATGCAGGTTCCTCTCTCTTTTTTTCTCTGTTCTTTTATTTTAACACAGATTTCGATATAATACTATTGTGAATTCGTTTCAGAAAGAGTGGTACTATATGAAAGAACTTCTTCCGGTGGGCTGTGTCATCATGGCATCCGGTCTGAGCCAGCGCTTCGGCTCCAACAAACTCCTTGCGCCGTTCTGCGGGGAACCGATGCTATGCCGCGCATTTGCAGCGACCGATACTCCAAAGCTTTCGGCCCGCATCGTGGTGACACGTTCGGACGAAGTTGCGCAGCTTTGCCGCTCCCGCAATGTTCCGGTGCTGCTGCATGATCTGCCTGGTCGAAACGATACGGTGCGGCTGGGTCTTTCTGCGCTGCTGGAACAGGTTCCGGAGCTTTTTGGCTGCATGTTCCTGCCGGGAGACCAGCCGCTTTTGTGCCGCGAGACAGTGGAAGCCATGGCAGGCATCTCCGGGTGGGATCAAAGAACTCGGCTGGAACGACAAAAAGAAACAGAACGGGAGATCTTCCGTCTGGGATTCCGGGTCCGTAACGACCCGTCTCCCCTTACTGGAAGTCCCGTTCTGTTTGAAAAAGGACTTTTTCAGGAACTGCTCACCTTGCCGCAGGGCATGGGCGGAAGTGTTCTGCTTCGGAAATATCCCGCGCATGTTCACACCGTTTACATTGCGGATCGGAATGAATTGGCCGACGCCGACACGCCCGAAGCACTTGCGCAATTGGAAGCGCTGGCCCGGCAAAAGCTTTGAGCTTTATTCTGCCTTGTCATCCTTCGGCAGCAGCACATTCAGCAGGATCGCCACGAACGCAGCCGGAACGATGCCGGACTCGCCGCAGATCAGCTGTAAAGCGTGCGGAGCCTGTGCCAGAATACCGCTGTTGGCACCCATGCCGTAGCCAACACCCAGAGCCACCGAGACGATGGTAAGCTGACGCGGGGTCATCTTTTCCTTGGTGATGAGCTGGATGCCGCTGACCACGATGGAAGAGAACATCATAACGGCAGCACCGCCCAGAACGGCCTGCGGCATAATGGAGATCAGTGCGCCGAGCTTGGGGATCAGGCCGCACAGGATCAGGAAGATGGCACCGGAGGCCAGAGCCATGCGGTTGACCACTTTGGTCATGGCCACCAGACCCACGTTCTGGCTGAAGGAAGTGTTGGGCAGTACACCGAACAGAGCCGCAAAGGAGGAGCCCAGACCGTCACAGATCACACCGCCGGACAGCTCTTTATCGGTGGGCTCACGATTCATGCCGCCCTCCATGACACCGGAGATATCACCCACGGTCTCAACAGCGGTAACAACGAACATGATCATCACCGGCATAATAGCGCGCATATCAAACACGATCTTGACCGGCATCAGCTTGGGAATGGCAAACCAAGAGGCCTGTGCCACCTTATTCCAGTTGAGCACCCATGCCTTGGTAAACTCTACACCATCGGCAGTGACACCGGTGGTAGGCAGCACCAGACCCATGACAAAGGCCGCAACGTAACCGGCCAGAATGCCGATCAGAATCGCGGAAGAGCTGAGGAAGCCCGTGGTCCAGTGCTTGAAGATCAGAATGACCACCAATACGAACAGGGCCAGCAGCAGATTTTCCATGGAGCCGAAGTCTTTTGCGCTGTTGCCGCCGCCAAAGGAATTGATACCCACCGAGATCAGCGAAAGACCGATGGAAAGCACAACCGTACCGGTGACGACCGGCGGGAAAAACTTGCGCAGAGGCTTGAGGAAGAAGCCCAGCACGCTTTCAAAGATGCCGCCGATGATGGATGCACCCATAATGGCACCATAGGCCAGCACACCGCCGCCCATGCTGCCAACAACACTGTTGAACACGCCGATAAAACCGGAACTGGTACCCATGATGATGGGCACGCTACCGCCCACGGGTCCGATGGTGAACAGCTGTACCAGCGTGACTACACCGGCCACAAACATGGCGCTCTGCAGCAACGTGACCTGCAGATCTGCGAACTCACCACCCGCAATGCCGCAGGCACTGGTGATGATCAGCAGCGGGGTCAGGTTGCCCACAAACATGGCGCAGACATGCTGCAGACCCAGCGGGATCGCCTGTTTCAGGGACATTTTTGCGTCGAACTGATACGCCGACTCTTCGAGCTTGACTTCCTTCAAATGTTCCACTCTCCTCAAATCTTGACAAAAATCATTCTTTTCGACTGCTTTACCAAAAAAGCGGATTTATTATAGCAAAACTGCGTATCCTTGTAAATTAAGTATGACTTTTTCGTGAACGGCTGTTTCCCGCTGAGAAACACAAAAAGCAGGGCGCTTTGTGCGTTTTTTCCGCTTTGGTCGGAAGAATTTCGCGCAGAACTCCTGCTTTTTTGTTTTGTTTTATTTGATTTTTGTGCGATATGGAAATTTTACAGCATTCTCAGCCCGTAATCTTTTAAACAGCGCTGGATGCCCTGCTGAGTGGTGTCGAACCGGATGCCGAAGCGTTCCAGTTTTGTGGTGTCCATCACAAGGTTCCGACCCCAGCTTTCTTCCTCGATCTGCACAGCGATTCCCAGTATTTCGGCAAACTGCCGGGCGGTGCATACCATGTTTTCGGCATTGCCGCTACCAAAATTGTATACGCCGCCTGGCAGCGCCATGGCAGGCTCCAGATTTTCGATCACCTGCCGCACATAGGTCACGCCGCGGTGGTCGTTCCGGGAGAAGCGCAGAGCCTCTCTCTGCAGCGCGGCACGCAGAAGATTCAGCGGAAGATTGCCCCGGATGGGCAGCCCATAGCCGGGCAGGTCATACATCCAACTGGCACGCAGATGGACCGAGTCCGGGCAGAGCTCCAGCACACGCTGCTCTGCTTCCAGCTTGTATTGGCCGTAAATGTTTGCGGGATGCAGGGCCAGTGTTTCCGGCAGCGGCCCCTGCTGCTGCACACCGGCATAGACCTGATCCGAGCTGAATGCCACCAGCTTTGCCTTCGTCTGCTGCGCAGCCCGTGCCAGCCAGACTGGCAGCTCCACATTGGCACGGTAAGCTTCTGCCGGATGCTGCGCACAGTAACTGGTATCGGAAAGAGCGGCGGTGTGCAGGATCACATCCGGATGCAAAGCTTCCACCTGTGCACGGGTGAGAGCTTCATCGGCTGTACAGAAAAAGCCTTTTGGAAGGGCGCAAAGCTCGTACTTTCCCTGCCACTGCTGCAAAATGCGGGAGCCGACAAAGCCGCCTGCACCGGTGATAAGAATTTTTTTCATGATAATTTCCTCCTGCAGGGCAATGAAAAAGTGCCCAGCAGCATGACAGCCTGCCGGGCACAAAAATTTTAAAGGAACAGTTCCAGCACGAACACGACGGCACAGCAGGCCACAGATACCTGAAACAGGCTTGCGCCGAACCAAGCAGCTGCAATGCCTACCACCAGCGCCATGGCACCGGCAGCCGGGCTCTGGGTCGCGTTGACAATGGCCGGGAAGGTCATGACCGCCAGCGTCACATAGGGCACATAATACAGAAACGACTGAATGAAGCGATTTTTGATGGGCTTGCGAATCAGTGTGAGCGGAAGGATGCGGATGGCATAGGATACCAGCGCCATCACTGCAATGTAAATGTAATGATTATGCGTCATGCTCTGCCTCCTGCTCGTCTGGATTTACCGGAAAAAGAACTGCTGCAGCGCTGGAAATGAGCACTGTGAGCAAAATGGTGCGCGTGCCCTCCGAAAGAGCGGAGATACCCGGCAGGTAATTGCACACAAAGCTCAGTGCAAAGCTGATGGCAACAAGTGCAGCTACCACCCTGCTCTTACGCGCCGGAGGAATGATGATGGCAAGGAACATGCCGTAAAGGGCAACGCTCAGCGCACTGACAGCCCGCAGCGGCAGCAGATTGCCCGCAATGATGCCCAGCGCCGTACCGATGGCCCAAGCCGGTGCCGCCAGCAGAATGGCACCGTAGGTATAATATGGGTTCAGGCTGCCGGGCCGTGCAATGGTGATGCCAAAAAGCTCATCTGTCACATCATAACCGATGAGCAGCCTGTGCCAGAAGGGTGTGCCCGGCGCAAAGCGCTGGGCCAGTGCGCAGCTCATGAGCAGATAGCGCGCATTGGCAATCAGTGTGATGATGGCCACTTCCAGATAGGTCGCATTGGCCATGATGATGGCAAATGCAGCGTACTCGCCTGCCGAAGCGTTGTTCAGTAGGCTGACCAGAAAGCCCTGAAACGGGGTAAAACCTGCCCGGCGGGCCGCAATGCCCAGCGAGAAGGAAACAGCAAAATAGCCCAGCGCAATGGGAACGCCATCCCGCATACCCTCACAGAAATTTTTTTTGTTGAAAGCCCAAACCGGCCTTTCTGCATTGACAAGCTCCGGGGCAAGGAGCTTACTTTTGGAATTCATCTTTGTTTTTTTACTCCTTTCCTATTTCAAACACCGCTTTTTATTATACTCTCCCGCACACAGAGAAGAAAGGGCTTTTTCACTTTCTTTTCGGCACAAAAGGAAAACGCCGCCTGAAAAGGCAGCGTTCTTCGTCGATTTATGCACCCGGCACCAGAAAATGCATCGCCTGCGGCAGGACCTGCGTACCGGCTTCCAGCCCATTTGCCGTCAGGATCTGTGCCGGTGACACATGGAACCGTCTGGCAATGCCGAACAACTCCTCCCCTGCCTGTGCATAGTAGATGCGCAGTGCGATCTCCGGGTCCGGAGTCGTCAGCGGTTCGCCCAGCTCAATGCTGCCGATGCCCGAATGTGTGCTCCGGCAGAGGATGGCTCCTTCGGCACGGGCGGTGACCGTCACTTCCAATGTGCCGCCAGTGCAGCTGCACTGGATGTTCTCGGTGCTCAGCCAGCATTCCGGGCTGAACTGTGCACCCGGCGGGGCTTCTACTGCAAGCGGAAAGACAAGCTCCAGTGTTTTTTCGTAGCTTTCCAGTTCAGCAAGACTGTTCTCGGCAAAGGCGGTAGCAACGGCACGCACCGTAAAGGCCCAGCCGTCGCGGTAAGGTGTTACCTGCGCCGGTCCATAAGACACAAAGCAGGCGCGCAGTTGAGCATCCGCATCTGGCAGCGGCCCGGAGGCCGTGGAAGATGCTGTCTCGTTCAGCATACAGGCAAGATCTTCTGCTGCCAATTCCTGCGGCGTGACGGCGGTTTCAAACTGCGTAGAAAAGGCATCCGCTACGTATTGCAGCTGGCAGGGCCGCCATGCGTGCAAATGCATCATCACGCTGGCTGTCAGTTGGCCGCTGGCTTCCTGTTCGCCCTCCGCAAGGGCAAAGCCCACCGGCTCCAGCACGCACATGCATCTGCAGTCCTCTGCTACGCCTTCCAGATCCACCACCTGATTGAACGGCAGGGATGCCGCCTGACTTTGCAGGCTGCTTTCACCTTCCGCGCGCCAGGCGCATTGGGCACGTACCTCGCCCTTGACCACTGCCTTGCCCGCCAGCAGCTTTACCTCCCGCACGGCGGCGCTGCCGGTAATATCCAGAATGGCTGCGGGCGGCTTTGCAAACACAAGCTCCCCTTCCACAGTGACCAGCTTTTCCAGCACCGCGGTGCTGCGCACGCCGTTCAGCGTCTGCAATTTCTGTTCAATGCCGCCATCGGCCAGCGCTGTGATTAGTTCCTGTTTATCCTGTGTATGGATAGTAACCACAAGACCATAGGCTCCGCGCACCTCGATGCGGTGCGGGTTTACCGCCCGGCAGTTGAGGTATTCAGTCTGCCCTTCTACCATGGCCATCCAGCTGGTGAAGGAAAATTCCGGCACCTCCAGCTGCTTTGTAAACGGCAGCTTCTGCTCGGTCTGGCAAAGCCCGGCCCCATCCTCGCCCTGATAAAACACAGTGCAGCGCAGATAGCCTTCCAATGTAAGCCGCCCGGGCTGCAGCTGCTTTTGCAGCACCACCGGTTTTGCAAAGCATTTGACCAGCTTGAACACCGGCGGAAGATAATCTGAAATCAGGATCTCGGTTTCCAGCGGAAGTTCTGCCTTGACGGTGCAGCTCGTGCCTGCCTGCGGCAGCGTATCCCGAAAGATCTTCAGTTCCATGCAGTGTGCTCCTTTCCCTGTCCGTCTCTACTGGAAAGGTATGCACATGCTTTGCAGGATATGCGCGCAAAAAAGGCACCGTGCAAAACGCACGATGCCTTTGGGCCTTTTGAAACAATCAGATCGTTTTGCGCAGGACAGCCGCCTGCATTACATGGTATTTCTGCATCAGCCGGACGGCAGCCGATGTGATCTTCTCGCCGCTGACCACAATGGGGATCGCAGGCGGGCAGGAAACCGTCGGCATAGCGCAGATACGCCCCACCGCCTGCTCTGTGGGCACCTGCTCCTGCGGGGCAAACACGGCCTGCCGGATGCTGCAGCAGGTGTGCAATTCGTGTTCCAGCTCCAAAAGCTCACGATCGTTTTTTTCCGGGAGCGGGAACGGTCCTGTAAGGTTTTCCACAATGTGGAGAACGGCAGAAGTCAGCCGTTCAAAGTCCTGCGGCGGATTTGCCGGGGTGAACATCAGCACAACATAGCGCGGGTCGGCATATTCGCACTCGACCTTTGCGCTGCGCAGCGCTTCTGCAAGCTCTGTGCCGGTCATGCCCAGTGTAGCAGCATCCAGCGTGACCTTGAGAGGTTCGCTTTCCAGTGCCAGCGACCCCGGGCAGTGTTTTGCCGCGGCGGCTTCGTTCAGCTCCCGGCGCAGGCGGGTCAAATATCCGCAGCACTGCAAAAGCCGCAGCGGATAACCTTCCGACAGAACCTGATTGCATTTATCCAGCGACTGCAAGATCAGGTAAGACGGACTGGTGGAACCAAACAATGCCAGTGCATTGCGCACAGCGGCTTCGTCCTGAATGGGGGCATTTTTGCCCAGATGTAGGTATGCACCGCCAGTGACAACGGGCAGCGTTTTATGGCCGGAGTCGCAGCACATGGCCGCGCCCAGCGCAATAGGGTGCTGACCGCCCTGCGGCAGAAAACGCAGGTAAGCACCGTGGGCATTATCCACCAGAAGCGGAACGCCAAAATCCTTGCACACTTCGGCCAGCGCTGCAATATCCTGCACGCCGCCCAGATAATCCGGGCTGGTGATGTAGACGCCAAAGGGCCTTTTGCCCTGCTGTGCCAAACCCTGCAGAGCACCTGTCAGCTTTGCAGCCGACACCGGGCAGCTGCAAAGTGCACCGGCATCCTGCGGCGCAGGCCAGAGCCACTGGATATCAAAATCCAGCAGCGCCGCCGCATACAACAGCGCTTTGTGAGCGTTGCGCGCTGCCAGCAGGACCGGGCGCTGTCCGGCTGCGGGCGCAGCCTGCAGTGCAAGGCACAGCATTGCACGGATGCACTGGGACGAGCCCTCTGTGCTGTAATAGGTATGCACCGTGCCGAACAGCCGGGTAGCGTTGGCTTCGCTCTGGGCAATGATGCCGTCAGCCCCATACAGTTCATCCGCACCCTTTATTTCGGTAATGTCCCACGGCTCAAAGCCCAAAAGGCTCTGGCCCTTGTGGCCGGGCATATGCAGCCGCGAGGTGCCGGACTGTGCGTAACGGCGCACAAAATCCACAATAGGCGTGGTCGTGCTCATTCGCAGGCTTCGCCATCAGCACAGGCGTTACAGGTAGAACCAAGCTCAATAGGCACCTCGATGCCCTTGGCGGCAAGTTCCTGATTCTCAGCGACCTTGATCATGATAGCGCATTCCATTCGCTTTTTGAACAGCTCGCAGCCGTACTCATACACACCGGTAATGTTGCCGGTAGCGTGGTAGGAGTTTGCTGCACAGCCGCCGGAGCAGTACAGCTTTGCCCAGCAGTTCTGGCACTCCTTGCGGGCATAGGCGTTGCAGTGCTTGAACTCATCGCGCACGGCAGTGTTCGTAACGCCCTTCCAGATATCGCCCATCAGGTACTTGGGGTCGCCCACAAACTGGTGGCAGGGGTACAGATCGCCCCAAGGAGTAACAGCCATGTACTCCGTGCCGGAGCCACAGCCGGAAATGCGCTTGTAGATGCAGGGGCCGCCGGTGAGGTCGATCATGTAGTGGTAGAAGGTAAAGCCACGGCCCTCGCGGTTGCGCTTGATCATTTCCTTGGCAAGGATCTCGTACTGCTCTTTCAGGATGGGCAGATCTTCCTCGGTCAGGGCACTGGGGTCGCCGGGCTTAGACACCACAGGCTCCATGCTCAGCTCAGTAAAGCCAAGGTCGGCCATGTGGAAGATATCGTTGGTGAAGTCGGTGTTATAGTGGGTGTAGGTGCCGCGCATGTAGTAGTTCTTGTCGCCGCGCTTCTTCACGAACTCCTGGAACTTGGGCACGATGGTATCGTAGCTGCCATGGCCTGCATAGTCCTTGCGGAAGCGGTCGTTGACCTCTTTGCGGCCATCCAGACTCAGCACCACATTGTGGCACTCCTTGTTGCAGAAATCGATCACATCGTCATCGATCAGCATACCGTTGGTGGTCATGGTAAAGCGGAAGTTCTTGTTGTGGATCTTCTCCTGCTCACGGCAGTAAGCCACCAGCTTTTTGACCATATCAAAGTTCATCAGCGGTTCGCCGCCAAAGAAGTCCACCTCAAGGTTGCGGCGGGTGCCGGAGTTTTCGATCAGGAAGTCCATGGCACGCTTACCCACTTCAAAGCTCATCAGCGCACGGTCGCCCTGATAGCGGCCCTGCGAAGCAAAGCAGTAGGAGCAGTTCAGGTTGCAGGTGTGTGCAACATGCAGGCACAAGGCCTTGACCACGGTGTTGCGGTTTTTAAAGTCGAAAGCCATATTCTCATAGGTATCCGGGGTCCACAGCTTGCCTGCTTCCTTCAGGTTGGTCACATCATCGATGCACTGACGCAGATCTTCCTCCGTGACATCCTCGCGGTCTCCATACTTTGCCATCATAGCCGAAACGATCTCGTCAGCAGTATGCTCCGGGTACATGGCAATGATATCGTATGCAACATCGTCCACCACATGCACCGAGCCGCTGCAGGTGTCCAGCACGATGTTATAGCCGTTCAATTGATACTGGTGTACCATTTTACTCTCCATTCCAATTATACAAAAAAATGCCGCCCGGCAAAGGCGGCAGGGGGTTGCAAAAATTACTTGTTGCTGTTCTCGCACTGCTGGTTAGCCACGCCGCAGGAGGTCTTGCAAGCGGACTGGCAGGAAGTCTGGCACTCGCCGCAGCCGCCGGTCTTAACGCTCTTGGTCAGGTCACGAGTAGCAATGGTCTTAATACGTTCCATAATAGAAAACCTCTCTAACTCTCAAAATTTCATCGCGCCGGACAAAGCCCAGTACGCATTTATCTTTGCTTATGATAACACGCAAGGGGCTTTCTGTCAAGATTTTTATGCTGCCAACCTGTTCAAACCTGTCCAGCAGGCTGATACTTCGTCAGGACGGTGTGCAGCCCCAGCTCCCGCGCCCTGGCCAGTAAGTACCGGTAGCGGCACAAAAGTGCCTGCCGCTCGTAAATGCGCTGCTCGATCAGGTCTGTATCTACCTCCAGATCAAACATCATCTCATTGCGCCGCAGGCAGAACAGACATTCCTTCAGCTCTTCTTCCAGTTCTGGGTGATAACGTTCGTGCTCGGTATCCCGCGGGATGCGGCTCGAAAGCAAAGTTTGGGTGTTCTGGGCATGGGTTCGTTCCAGCATAGGCCGTCCTCCTCTTCTTTGTGTATCTTGAAGGTTTGTACATTTTAGTATATGAAGAGACCGGTGCAGAATATGCCAGTTTATGGTAAAGCAGAAACTTCTCCGCTGGTGCGCGCATTTTAAAAAAGTTTGCAATTTTTTCAAAATCACGCTTGACAAGTATCACTTTTCCGCGTATAATAGCACACGTTGAGCGGCTCATACTGCGAAACGCAATCGAATATTGGGGATTTGCATAGTGGTAGTGCGGTAGACTCTGACTCTACTTGTGGGAGTTCGATTCTCTCATCCCCAACCAAAAGCCATCCGGTTTATGCCGGATGGTTTTTTTGTTCTATATTGTTATACAAAAACAGCGTACCGTCTTTGCGACGGTACGCCCATTTTTATGCAGTTATTACAGAATGCTGATGCGGCCTGCGCCGTAGGGATTCTCGTAATCCAGCAGATAGCCCGGGTAATCGGCCAGCGGGCTGTTTGCGGTGGTCAGATGCGGCAGACCCTCTGCATCTACACCGCCAAAGGTCATGGCATAGGTAGACATCACAAGGTAATCCTCAGACACATAGTCCTTGATCAGCTCTGCGCCATCAAACATGGCAAAGCCATCGCCCAGATTGCGCAGAGTGTAATTCATGCCAGCCAGAGCGTAGGTCTTGCTCTCGTCCAGCGGTTCATAAGTACCGGAAGCCTTGTTGTAGATCTTCACGTTCTGCACGCGCGGAGTGCCGGTGGCACTGCCAATCCAGACATTCTTCTCGTCGGTCTGCACGGTGTTGGGGATATCGGCGTGGATCTCGTAGGAAGCGCCTGCCACATGCAGGAAGCCGCCGTTCTCCTTTTCCGTTCCGGCAAAGCGGGCTGCAAACTCCAGTGCATCCTGGATCTGCTTGCCGGTGACAGACATCAGACAGGCCACATTGCCAAACGGGCTGACCTGCTTGCAGGTCTTGAAGGTCCAGTAGCCGGCTTTCTCATCGGCGCGGATGCCGCCGCCGTTCATGATAGCGATGTCACAATGCAGCTGTTCCACCTCATTGAAGTAGGAGTAAATGCCGTCGGCCACAAAGTCGCCGAGATTCGTCTCTGCCATGCGGATGCGGCGCTTGCCAGTCTCGGGGTCGGAGATGTAGAAGTTCGTATCGGCAACAGCGATCTTCTCACCCAGCATGTCGTCCACAGAAGCGACCCATGCGTTCTGGATATCGGCAACAGCACTGTCGGAGCCTTCGTAAGAGGAAATCAGACGAGTGGCAATGGAGCCGTCAGCCTTGATGGTCATTTCGCCAACATTTGCAAAATAAGAGCCGGTCTGGGTCAGGGCGACAGCCTTGCCGGACAGATCCTTCACCCACTCACACTCCATCTTGGTGTGAGAATGGCCGTCGATGAATGCATCGAAGCCGGAGGTGTGCTCGATGACTTCCTTGCTGGTCCAGGGCGAAGAGGAAGGATCAACGCCCAGATGGCCCAGACCGATCACGTAGTCAGCCAGAACCTTGGCCTTATCAATGGACTTCTGCACAGCCTTGTACAGCTTCTGGCCGTCGTCACCGCCCAGAATATCATAGATATAGCGGCTCTGGCTCTTATCCATGAAGTAAGCCGGAGTAGACTTGGTGAAGGTCTCGGGCGTGGTGATGCCCACAAATGCGATCACGCGGCCGCCGATGGTGAAGTATTTGACATCCGGCAGAACGCGGTTGCCCAGCGGCAGATTGACCCAGTTGCTGGAGAGGTACGGGAAATCTGCCTCAGCCATTACCTCTTTTGCACGGGCCATGCCGTAGTCGAATTCATGGTTGCCGGGCGTAGCAACATCGTAGCCAGCGGCGTTCATCAGCTGGATGATGGATGCACCTTCGTCCATGGAACCATATGCGGTACCCTGAATATGGTCGCCCGCATCTACCAGCAGGACATTTTTGCCTGCATCCTGATAGCTCTTTTTCAAAGCTGCGATGGCAGCATAGGTCAGTTCCGGCGATTTTTTGTCGATGTAAGTATGAACATCGTTGGTGTACAGGATCGTAATGTCCTTAAAGCTGCCGGGGTAACATGCAGACGCAGCGGGTGCGCCCAGACTTACGGCAGCAACGGCCGTAGTGACACCTGCGGCTTTCAGGAAGCTGCGGCGGGAGATAAGCTGTTTCATGGAAAAACGACCTCCTCTTAAAACTCTCTTTTGTTTTTATCGGGCGCACAGAACCAGCCCGACGCTTGTTATGTTAAGCATAACACACAAAACACCCAAGAACAACCCGGAATCGCACAATTCGTTCATAATTCACGGTACCAAGTCACACTTTTTGTGCAACATTATTCCTTTTCGGGGCAAAAAACAGCCCGCATCTGCAGCCAGTCGTTGACTGCAAAAGCGGGCTGTTTTCAAAGGGGATTCAAAAATGGATCAGAGCAACGAGCTCAAATCGCATTGTATTCCTTGAGGAATTTCTCAAGGTCGGTACCCTCGATCTTTTTCAAAGCTTCCTTCATGGCAAGGCGCGGGATGAGCGGCAGATCCATGTCGGTGATCTTCTTGCCGTCGCGCAGCTTGACCGTTGCATCGATCAGGGCACGTACATCATAGGTGCTGCCCCAGACCTCAGGCACACCACGGTCGATGTCCAGCAGGGTGTACACAGCTTCCATACCGGTGCGCATGGAGTATTCGGTGGTGAAGATGGTGTCACGGCCGGTCTCGGCGAACTGACCCAGGAAGGCAAAGTTGACAGCACCCTCCGGCACGATATCAGGACGGTCGCCCATCGCACGCGGCATAAAGAATGCATCGATATACGGCATCATGACCGGGATGGTGTTGGCACTGTGCTCGGCCAACTCTTCGATCTGATCCTCGGGCACACCAATGTGGTACAGCCATTCCATGCACAGTTCCTTGCCGGTGCAGTCACGCATGGCCTTTTTGACGTAGTTGCCGGGCTTATCACTGAACAGGCCGTAGACCCAGACACACAGCTGGTTCTTAGGCTGGTCGCGGAACTGCTGCTGGCGGTTCAGCGTCCAGCTGAGCAGCCAGTTGGAGTCCTTAACGGTGACGATGCCGCCGGTGACGGTGTGGCCACTGAACGGGTCACGCTTGCAGATCTTCTGGATATACTGCGGGATCTTGTCGTCCAGCGTAGTGATGGTGGCGCTTTCCCAGTTGGAATGTTCGGGGTCGGAGCAGAACTTTTCAGGATTGCCGAATGCGGGGTCCTGTGCAGCGATCTTCTTCCACAGATCCCAGCCGTTGCCCGGCTTGATGGTGGGATCAAAGCCTGCTGCCTTGTCCTGTGCACCCATCGTGCAGCTTTCCACGCAGCCGCCGTTGGTGATGAACAGCAGATCGTTTTCGGTCAGATCAATGGTGCTGATCTCACCTGCGTGCTCCACAACCACGCTGCTTGCCTGCTTGCGCTTGCCATTGATATCAAATTTCACGTCCACGACCTTGGTCTCATAGTGGAACTGCACGCCGTGGTCCTTCAGGTAAGTGACCATGGGCAGGATGATAGATTCATACTGGTTGTAGCGGGTAAAGCGCAGGGCGGTGAAATCCGGCAGGCCGCCGATGTGGTGGATATAACGCTTGAGGTAGAGCTTCATTTCCAGAGCACTGTGCCAGTTTTCAAAGGCAAACATGGTGCGCCAGTACAGCCAGAAGTTGGAGTTCAGCACTTCATCATCAAAGAAATCGGTGATCTTCTTATCCTGCAGCTGCTCGTTGGGGGTGAAGAAGAGCTTCATGATCTCCATAGCACCCTTATCAGACAGGCCGAACTTGCCATCGGTGTGGGCATCCTCGCCGCGGTTGACGGTAGCACGGCACAGTGAATAGTTGGGGTCTTCCTTGTTCAGCCAGTAGTACTCATCCAGCACACTGGCACCCTCGGTCTCCAGAGACGGAATGGAGCGCAGCAGATCCCACATGACCTCGAAGTGGTTATCCATCTCGCGGCCACCGCGCATCACGTAACCAATATCGTATTTGTAGCCGTCGCAGGCACCGCCGGGGATGGGGTCTTTCTCAAACACATGCACATGCTCGCCCTTCATCTGGCCGTCACGCACCAGATAACATGCAGCCGTCAGTGCGGCCAGACCGGAACCAATGATATATGCAGATTTATGATCGACACCCTCCGGCTTTTTAGGAGTTGCAAATGCTTCATAGTTGCCACTGGAATAGTACATAGAAAAGCCTCCCTGCTTTTTATTGCTTTTTTCGGCATCCTTGCGCCGTCCTTATGGCAACAGTATACCCCGCGTCGCCGCAGCAGACAACAAACAAACTTTAGCAGGTGTATAAATTTTATACAATCATTCTGTTTTGCTGGAAATACGTACAAATTGTGACAAAAGCCGCCCTAATAGCAAATCGTTCTGTGATATAGAGTGCTTTATAAACCAGTTTCAGCAAAAAGAAAAGCGCCTAGATTTCAACGAATCCAGGTGCTTTTTGTTGGTGGAGGCGATGGGAGTCGAACCCATGTCCGAAAAGAGTTCAGTGTAGGTATCTCCGGGTGCAGGCGATCTACAACATTCCCGCCGCGCCACGCCGATCGTCAGGCTAGCGCATTGGTAGCTTCATGAGTTCCTGCCGGTCCGCAAAGCTTAAGTCCGTTCAGGTGCTGTGTCTAAAGGACGCCCCGGCCCCACACGACACAAGAGTGGGCGGAACGCGCAGCACTCAGGCTGCGAGCAACTGAGAATTGTTATTGTCAGTTAATTTTTTTGGAGGAGTTATAGAGCAGTTCCCCCACTGCTACCCGCTGCCCAGACCTCACTCTCCCCGTCGAAACCTTTACGCCCCCTTATAAAGCACACCTTGCGGTGTGCAGAAAGCTTTGAAAAAGTTCCGCTTCAGGAAGCGGTCTGAAAAGATCAATAGTATTTGCCGTTGGACTTCATGGCACGGTCAATGGAACGCTTTGCATCGCGCTGGGCGGCATCGGCACGCTTATCGTAGAGCTTTTTGCCTTTGCAAAGGCCCACTTCCATTTTCACGCGGCCATGTTTGAAATAGAGCGAAAGCGGCACAAGGGTATATCCCTGCAGCTTGCACTGCTGATGCAGCCGCCGGATCTCACTTTTGTGTGCCAGCAGGCGCCGGACGCGCATCGGATCCTGATTGAACATGTTTCCGTGGTCGTAGGGACTGATATGCATTCCCTTTACCAGCAGTTCACCATCCTCAATATCGACCCAGCTGTCCTTCAGGTTGACCCCTCCGGCACGCAGGCTCTTGACCTCCGTACCTTTCAGTTCAACGCCGGTTTCCAGCGCTTCCAGAACGAAGTATTCATGGCGCGCTTCACGGTTTGTGGCAATGGTTTTTGTTGCCGGACGCTCCTTAGTGGGTGCCATTCCGCGCGCCTCCTTTCTCCATTGTGGTTTGTTGTATCAGTATACCATTTTTTTATGGTTTTGCAAGGGCTGTTTTTGAAGAAACTGTAAATTTTTCCCAATTCACAGCTCACCACGGCCAGAAAGTGCACGGTACAAAGTGGTTTCGTCAGTGTATTCCAGGCTTGCACCCACCGGCAGACCGTAGGCCAGACGTGTGGTCTTGATGCCCAGAGGCTTGATAAGCTTTGCCAGATACATGGCGGTGGCTTCACCCTCCACCGTGGGGTTCATGGCCATGATGACCTCTTTCACCTTGCCGTCGCCCAGGCGGGCCAGAAGTTCCTTGACGCACAGCTGTTCGGCAGTAATGCCGTCCATCGGGCTGAGCAGACCGTGCAGCACATGGTACAAACCGTGATACTCCCTTGTGCGTTCAAACGCCTGCACATCGCGGGGCGTTTCCACCACGCAGATCACAGAAGGGTCGCGTTTTGCACTGGCACAGATGGGGCAGATATCCGCTTCTGTATAATTCTGGCAGATACGGCAGCGATGGAGCTTGGTGTGGGCACCCTGAATGGCTCCAGCCAGTGCGGCGGCATCTTCGTCCGACATGCTCAGCACCTGATACGCCATGCGGGTAGCGCCCTTGCGCCCGATCCCCGGAAACTTGCTGAATTCTTCGATCAGCTTTTCCAGCGGGGCAGCAGTATAGCCCATGTTCTTCCCTCCTGCCGGATCAGAGACCGGGGATGTTCATGCCGCCGGTCAGCTTGCCCATTTCAGCTTCGGCAGTTTCGTCCACCTGCTTGACGGTTGCGTTGATGGCAGCAGCCACCATATCTTCCAGCATTTCAACATCATCCGGGTCCACAGCCTCGGGCTTGATGGTGATGGACAGCACTTCGTGCTTGCCGTTCATCTTAACAGTGACCATCTCACCGGCAGCGCTGCCGGTGTACTCGGCAGCTTCCAGCTCGGCCTGTTTGGCTTTCATATCTTCCTGCATCTTCTGTGCCTGACGCATGAGGGCGTTCATATCGGGGCGGCCAAAGCCTGCGGGCATTCTTGCTTTCATAATCGTTTCTCCTTATTGATGCAATGTATTTTTATGATCTCGTTTTCCTTGCGGAATCCTCAATGGACACATCCAACCCCAGCTTTTCCAGTGCACGAAGCGACTGCTCTGCGTTGGAGACCGTTTTGCCAGCGCTCTTTGGTTCATAGGGACCAATGGGCACCGCCGTACCGGACACATCCTTGATCAGCTTTTTGATCAGGCGCTGGCTGTCCTTGTTGGCGCGGATAAAATCGCGGAAGGTCTTGCCGCCGTCGATCAGCACGCGGGTGCCATCAAAGTAAGCCTTGGACTTGCGCAGATAGGTGTAGAGCATGGGATCTTTTTCCTGCAGCTGCTGTACCACCTGCGGCCAGTACGGATACAGCGCAGTCCCTTCCTGCCCGGCATCCTGTGGCTTTTCCGGCACAGGCTTTGCAGCGGGTGTGGGTGCAGGTTTGGGCGGTTCTGGCTGCGGAACAGGTTCCAACTCTGCCGGCATGGGTGCAGCTGGCTGTGCGGCCTGCGCGGCAGGCTCGTCCCAAGGCAGCATTCCGGCCTGCTGCACGGGCGGTTCCTCCGGCAGCGGCGGCAGCTCTTCGGTCTGGACGGGTGAAGTCTGCTCTACAGATATTTCCGACGGCACGGAAGGTTCTGCCTTTACAGGTTTCGGTTTCGCTGCAGGCTGCACCACAGGAACGGACGGTATTGGCGGCTGGGGAGTCGGAGCGCTTGCAAAGGGCTGCACAGCAGTTGCCGAGGCAAACGGCTGCGGCGCTGCGGGTTGAGCTGCAGCACGGACAGGCGCGGCCTGCACAGGAACTGCCTGCGGCTGCTGGGGCGGTTCGGATAAGCCAAACAGTGCAAGTTCCAGCTCGATCCGCTGGTCGCTGCCGCGGGTCATATGTTCCAGCGCACTGCCCAGCGCACGGATGGCACGAATGGCCTCCCGCTGGCCCAGCTGCGGGCCTTTTTCCAAATACAAAGCCTCCTCCTCCGGCGAAACGCCGGACAGAAGGCTCTGCCCGCCCGGCAATGCTGCCAGCATCAAAGCACGATAATGCGCGATCAATTCCTCTGTCAGACGCTTGACATCCACAGACTGCTGGCGAAGCTGTGCCAGCTGGGCCAGTGCTGTGGCACCGTCCTGCGCTTCCAGTGCGTCCGAAATGCGGAACAGATAACTGCGGTCGGTCACACCTGCCATGCGGCGCACCACATCGGCATCGATTTTCGCCGTAACGCCTGCGCAGGTATCCAGAATGGACAACGCATCGCGCAGTGCACCGTCGGCCAGACGGGCGATCAGTTCCGCACCGTCCGGCGAAAGCTCCAGTTTTTCCTCACCTGCAATGTATTCCACCCGGCGGGCGATATCCTCCGGCCCGATGCGGGTAAAATCGTACCGCTGGCAGCGGGAAAGAATGGTGGCGGGCACCTTCTGGATCTCAGTGGTTGCCAGAATAAAGATGACGTGGGCAGGCGGTTCTTCCAGCGTTTTGAGCAGCGCATTGAATGCCGCTGTGGACAGCATGTGCACCTCATCGATGATGTATACCTTATATTTACAGGCGCTGGGAGTGTAAGCTGTTTCGTCGCGCAGGTCGCGGATATCGTCCACACCGTTGTTGGAAGCCGCATCCATCTCCACCACGTCCAGAATGCTGCCGTTATCGATGCCTTTGCAGATCTCACACTCGCCGCAGGGGTCTCCATTGACCGGATGCAGGCAGTTGACTGCCTTTGCAAAGATCTTGGCGCAGGTGGTTTTGCCGGTGCCGCGCACGCCGGTAAACAGGTAGGCATGGCCCACACGGTTTGCCGTGATCTGGTTTTTCAGCGCAGTAACAATGGCCCGCTGGCCTACCACATCCTCAAAACGCTGCGGTCTCCATTTGCGGTACAAGGCACGGTACATGGTTCTCTCCCCTTTCCTGCAAAATAAAAAGGACAGCGCTGACGGGGTTTTGTCCCCGCCTTGCGTAACTCGGCATACGGATGCAGGCTTACTGAAACGCACGAACGCACTGCTTAAGGCTGCTTGGTTCCCCACCTGACCTGGTTCACAGCGAATCCATCGTACAGGACCCGCATCCGTATGCCGAACCACGCAGCAGGCGCTGTCCGACACATCCTTCTGAATGCCAGAATATTGTACCATAAACGCAGGCAGATTGCAAGGGGTGGGAGGTATCATTTCACGGCCCACGCATGAAACGATCAAATAGGATAGCCCAAAGTCAGAAAATGTGATGTTCTCTAAAATCCAAAAAGCGCAGTACATTCTCTGCGCTTTCGCGTTTTGTACTGCGCTTTTCTTTTATCCTGTTATTTTTACGGCATTGATTTTGCAGCAGCCTTTTTTCTTACAATGCCACATCCAGCGCCATCATCAGCGCAAATCCCAGCACGATGCTTACAACACCGGCAGGCTCGTCGCCCTCCACGGCCTGCGGGATCATCTCCTGTGCGGTCACGCACACCATGCAGCCCGCCGCTGCGCTGAGCAGCCACGGAAGCGCAGTACTGACCCATTCGGCCAGAGCAAAGGCAAGCAATGCCCCCAACGGCTCTACCAGCCCGGAAGCCGCTCCCGCAAAAAACGCCTGACTGCGGGTGCGGCCGTTATGGGCCAGCGGCAGGCTGACTGCTGCACCTTCCGGGATATTCTGCAGGCCGATGCCAAGGCTCAGCGCCAGTGCACCGCTGATGGCATCCGGCTCCCCGGTCAATGCCAGTGCAGCGGCAAGGCCCGCCACCATACCCTCGGGCAGGTTGTGCAATGTTACAGCCAGCACCATACGTCCGCCGTGCCCGGCCCCGCCTGCCAGCAGCTGCCCGGCAAACTGTTCCACCTGCAAAAGGCCCACTGCGCCAAGCACAAGCCCCACTGCCGATGGGATCCATGCCGGAAGCGGCAAAGTCTGTCCGCGCTGGATAGCAGGCAGCAGCAGGCTCCACACACTGGCCGCCAGCATGATGCCCGCTGCCATGCCGCACAGGATGCGCTGCGTGCAGGGCCGCGACTGCCGCCGCAGCAAAAACACGCCTGCTGCCCCCAGTGTAGTGCACGCCGCCGGAAACAGCAGTACCCACGCAGTGAAAACGATCTGGTTCACGATACATTCCCCCTTTGCCCGGTGTATGACGGGAAGAGAGAAAATGTGCAGAGAACGCGGAGCTTGTCACTCTGTAAGCCAGACGACCTTAACGGATTCACTCCGGTCCGTTGTCGGAGCCTTCACCCTTCTGGACAGCACCGACATCAGCTGCTCATAATAGCCATCGCCACATTCATTTTCTCCTTGGCTGGCTGAATAGACCAGCGGTCTCACAGGGTCATTTCCAACCACGACCGATTCGATTCCGACCAGCTTCTGCCCCATAGTCTGCGCGATATCACCTGCTTTCGCCTTGGAATCCTCCAGCGCAAGCCGAATCAGTTCTGCACGGATTGCTTCCTGATTGGAAAAAGCATAGTTCGTCTCAATTTCCGCATCCAGCTCATTTTCCTCTATAAGATATCGGATATAATTTGCGAAATCCATGCTGAACGCAGTGCTGATTTTCAGCTCACGGTTTGCCCGCACCGTGTAAGGCTCATGATAGCTTTCTTCCTCCGTCGAGTCCTTTCCGATTTGCACATTTTCCGGCGCGATTCCTGCAGCATCCAGCTTTTCCAAAAACAATTCTGATTGCCGCATCACATTTTTCAGGGCCTGTGACGTAGTGCTCATCCGGCTGTGAAATGTCACAGAGACGCTCATCTGGTCATAATCATACTTCTTCGACGCTCTTCCTTCGATAGTCAGTTTTCCCATTCTGGATTTTCTCCTTTCAGAACGAAATATCTTTATCTTCGCTGCCAAAGGGCAGACCCGTAGCCGGATCGACCGGCGGCAGGCCAGTCTGCCCCATATCCGCCGCCTTTACGCTGCATACCACCGCATTGGCAAGCACATACTTCACCTTTGCGGTGGCAGCAGCGCCGATCTTATCATAGATGCGGCCTCCGCTGTAACAGTCGCCCAGCACGGTGTGAGTGCTGTTGGCCACATAACCCACCTTGCCCAGACCCGGCAGTTCTGCGCGGATGGCTTCGCGGTCAAAGCCATTCTCCGGCTCCTTGACCAGCTTTACCTTCTGGCCTACTGTAAACGGCTGAGTGCCGAAGCGGTAGTTGAGTCCGGTCAATGTAACATAGTACTTCATCTTTATTTCCTCCAAAACACATGTTTTATTTTCAGGGAACCCGTTCATCCCCTGCTGTGTCTGTATTATCCACTTTTTATGTCCAATAAAAATCACTTTCAAATAACACTTGTCATTTTTTGATATTTTTGTTCAGGTTCGCTGCACAAAGTTTACCATCTTTTCTTTCTCCGCAGGTCAACTGTCATATGACAAATGGTTCTTTTCCGTTTCCGGAGCCGCATCATCCTCACTTTTGCATTTCTTTATTTCTCTTTAGGGAACATGCATTCCCGTCTTGATTCAAGGGAACAAACAATGAAAGAAATCACAAAGTGATTACAACACGGTAAAAAATTCTTTCCTGAGTCTCTCCGCGCTTCGATCAGTTTAACAAAAACTCTTTGACTTTTAGCGATAAATTATAACAAAATCGTAGATTATCATTGAAATCTCACTTCTTAGCCAAAAAAGCTCTTGATTTTTTCGCAAAAAAGACTAGAATATCCACTTGCAGAAAGGCACTTCCTGTAGGGCCTTCTGCAAAATACATTTGCGTATGGCAAGGAGATTTTAGATATGAAACTCAAGAATGTTTGTGTTGCTGTTGTTGCTCTGGCTCTGGCTGTTGGCATGACCGCTTGCGGCGGTTCTGCTTCCTCCACTGCTGCATCCTCTTCCGAGGCTGCTTCTACCAGCACTTCTGTTGCTGCTGAGGCCGAGGAGAGCGCTTCTTCCGCTGTTGCAGAGGAGAACGGTTCTTCTTCTGAGGCCGCTTCCAGCGAGGCTGCTTCTTCTGAGGCCGCTTCCAGTGAGGCTGCTTCCAGCGAAGCTGCTTCTTCTGTTGCCGCATAATCAGGCAGCACTCTTAGTTCAAGGAACGATCAAACCGGGCACGGAATTTTTTCTGTGCCCGTTTTTTTTTTGCAGCAAAATGCGCCGGAAAGGTTTATTGGGAACCTCCCGGCGCATTTTTCAGAAGCTGTCATCAGAAGCAGGATGCCCCTCAGGCAGCGTACAATGCTTATTCTTATATTCCCCAGAACAGGATTCCCAGTCCTGCAGAGAACAGGATCATCCCAATGGGCGATGGTGCTTTGCCCTTTTTCCGGCGGCAAAGGGCATGCAGCCCCCACAGCAGCAGGAACACCACAATGGAACGGAGATCCGGTGCAATGCCTGCCTTGTCCGCTGCAAACCCGGCCAGCGTAGAAAGCGCCATGTTGACTGCAGTTGCCAGGATCATCGCCACCACACAGGGACGAACGCCGCCAAGAACTGCGTTGATTCCCGCATACTTCATCAGGTTCTGCAGCACCGATGCAACGAGCAGGATAATGACAAAGGACGGTAGCACCACACCCAGCGTCGCACACAGCGCACCCCAGAAGCCGCCCTGTGAAGCGCCGATGAAGGTAGCCATATTGATGGCCAGCGGGCCGGGTGTGGACTCCGACACGGCAATGAAGCTGAGGAATTCGCCTTCCGTCAGCCAGCCGTGTCCTAAGACCGTTTCCCGCACCAGCGAGATCATCCCGTAGCCGCCGCCGAAGGACAACGCACCGATCATGAGGAAATTCCAGAAAAGTTCTACATAGATCACGGCTTCTTCTCCCCCTTCCGCAGCTGCTGTACTGCATACACCAGCAGCCCGGCCGCACCGCTGAACAGGATGTAAAAAATGGAAGAGAAGGACACTGCTGCAATGGAACAGCCCACCATCGCTGCCGCAACCGTGGTCAGGATGACAATATTGAAGACGCTGTGTTCCAGCTGCTTCAGCATTTTCAGGCCCGCCGAGAGGATCAGATAGATCACGCACACCTGAATGCCGTGGAACGCACTTGCCACCACCGAAAGGCGGAGGAACTGGTCAAAGAACAGCGAGATCAGATAAATGACCGCGAAGGACGGAAGACATACCGCCACCGTGGACGCTGCCGCACCTGCCGTACCCTCGATCTTGTAGCCGATATAGGTGGCACTGTTCACCGCCACCGGGCCGGGCGTAGACTCCGCAATTGCCACCATGTCCAGAAATTCTTCTTTTGTCACCCACTTTTTCTCTTCCACAAATTCATTTTGCAGCAGGGCTACCATGGCGTAGCCGCCGCCAAACGTGAACGCACCAATTTTGAAAAACGTCCAGAAAAGCTCCTTTGTTTTCGACATAGCCTTCTCCTTTCTTGCGCCTTATTATATCATTTTTTGTTTTGATATGATATACTTTAATGGAATATGCTGCTTTCTTTGGAAAAAGCAGAAAAAGGAGTTTAGGATATGAAAACAAAATTTGGCATTGTAGGCTGCGGCTTTCTGGGCGGCATTGTGGCTAGCGCATGGAAGAACGGTCTGCTGCCGGACTATGAGCTGGTGGGCGTGACCAGCCGCACCCGTGCTTCGGCAGAAAAACTTGCCGCCGAGGTAGGCTGTCCCGTCTGCGATGATGTGGATGCTCTGCTGACACTGCAGCCGGAATACATTGTGGAGACCGCTTCGGTGGAGGCTGTGCGCGCCATGGCTGTGCCTGTACTGAAAAAAGGCGTGAATCTGGTCATTATTTCCATTGGTGCCTTTGCGGACCTTGATTTTTACGGGCAGGTCAAGGCCGCTGCCGTGGAGGGCGGTGCCAAGGTGCATCTGGCAAGCGGTGCCATTGGCGGCTTTGATGTGCTGCAGACCGTCACTCTGATGGCCGAGGCTCAGAAGCTGGCCGAGACGGCAGGCATTGAGACCCACACCGGAGCCAAGGGCTTCCGCAACACGCCGGTATGGGCCGACCACCTGCTGACCGATACCGAAAAGACCACCGTGTTCACCGGCAATGCCAAGCAGGCCATTGCCACCTTCCCCCGCCGCGTGAATGTGGCTGTTGCCACCTCGCTGGCCACCATCGGCCCGGAGATCACCGGCGTGACCATGCACTCGGTACCCGGCTGGGTGGGCGACGACCACTGCATCACCGCCGAGATCGAGGGCGTGAAGGCCGTGGTGGATATCTGCTCTTCCACCAGCGCCATTGCCGGTTGGAGCGTAGTTGCCCTGCTGCGCAACCTCTCCTCCCCCGTATGCTTCTATTAAAGGAGGGCTTTGCAGATGTTCAACAAACTGGTGGCCATTGAGCCGGTAAGCCTGATTCCTTCCGCCGAGGAAGCGCTGCATCAGTACGCAAAAGAAGTGGTGCTGTACCGCGATATCCCGGCCAGCGATGACCAGATCGTGCAGCGCATCGGAGATGCCGATGCTGTACTTCTGAGCTACACCTCCCGCATGGGCAAAAATGTGATCGAGCGCTGCCCGAATATCCGTTACATCGGCATGTGCTGCAGCCTGTATTCTGAGGAAAGCGCCAATGTGGATATCGCCTACGCCCGCACCCGCGGCATCAAAGTGCTGGGCATCCGGGACTACGGCGACCGCGGCGTTGTGGAGTACGTCCTGCATGAGCTCACCGGCATCCTGCACGGTTTTGGGATGCCCATGCTGCGGGACGAGCCGGTGGAGATCACCGGGCTGAAGGCAGGCATCATCGGGCTGGGTGTGTCCGGCAAAATGATCGCCGACGCGCTGCAGTTCATGGGCGCCGACATTGCCTATTACAGCCGCACCCGCAAGCCGGATGCCGAAGCTGTGGGCATGGCCTATAAGCCGCTGGCACAGCTGCTGACCGAGAGCGAGGTGGTGTTCACCTGCCTGAACAAAAATGTCCTTCTGCTGGGCAAGGACGAATTTGCGCAGCTGGGCGCAGGCAAGGTGCTGTTCAACACCTCCATCGGCCCGGGCTTTGACTCTGCTGCTCTGGAACAGTGGCTTGCTCTGCCGGGCACCCACTTCTTCTGTGACACCCGTGCCGCTGCCGGCCCGGTGGGCGAAGACTTCTTTGCCCGTGAGAATGTGCATTGCGCGAATGTTTCTGCCGGACGCACCAAGCAGGCTTTTGTGCTGCTGAGCCAGAAGGTGCTTGCAAATATCCGCACTGCACTGGGAGAATGATATAAAAAGGAAACGCTTCCCGGCCGGGGAAGCGTTTCCTTTTAGGCTTTATTCAAAATTGTTGTGATCTCTTCCAGATTCGCCGCAAATCGGATGCCCTGCTGGCGCTGCGGCGTGGAAAGGCCTTTCTCGATCATTTTGGCAAGCAGTGCTTTCAGGCTGTCGTAGTAGCCGTTCAGATCATACAGGATGCAGGGCGCGTCCAACTGGCCCAGCGAGACCTTGGACATTACCTCTGCGATCTCTTCCAGCGTGCCGGTACCGCCGGGGAATGCGATGAAGGCATCGCCCAGCTCGATCATCTTCGTCTTGCGCTCGGTCATGTCCTTGGTGACGATCAGCTCGGTCAGGCCATCGTGCTGCAGCTCCTGCTGCACAAAGAACTGCGGTTCCACACCGGTCACCGTGCCGCCTGCGTCCAGCGCGCTCTGGGCAAGCTGACCCATCAGGCCGCTGCGGGAGCCGCCGTACACAAGGCGGTGCCCGTTTGCACCGATCCAGCTGCCCAGTTCCCGGACAGCTTCCGCCAGCGCAGGATCATTGCCCGCATTTGCTCCAAGATAGACCGTGATGTTCATGGTATTTCCCCCTTTGTTTTTTCCATTTTACCACGCAGCGGGCCGATTGAAAAGGGCCATCCCCTTGCAAATGCAGCGGCACTGTGGTATTCTTGAACGCAGAAAAAGGGAGCCTGCAAAAGCAGGCTGAGAGTGGGCTGTTTGCCCAGACCTGTGACCTGATTTGGACAATGCCAACGTAGGGAGATACTGCTGCTTCAAAGTGCGGAGGTGCCTCTTTGCGGGCATTTCCGCATTTTTTGCAAAGGAAGTTGTAACCATGAAAACTGCATTGACGATTGCCGGCAGCGATTCCAGCGGCGGTGCTGGCATCCAGGCCGATATCAAAACCATGACTGCAAACGGCGTGTACGCCATGAGCGCCATTACCGCACTGACTGCCCAGAACACCACAGGTGTGACCGGCATTTTTGAAGCCACGCCCGAATTTCTGGCACAGGAGATCGACGCCATTTTTACCGACATCTACCCGGATGCCGTCAAGATCGGCATGGTATCCTCGGCAGAGCTGATCGGTGTGATCGCCGAAAAGCTGCACACCTACGGCGCAAAGCATATCGTGGTGGACCCGGTGATGGTTGCCACCTCCGGCTCCAAGCTGCTGCGGGACGATGCCGTGCAGGCACTGACCGAAAAGCTGCTGCCCATGGCAGAGGTGGTCACCCCCAACATTCCGGAGGCTGAGATCCTTTCCGGCATGAAGATCACCGATGCGGCCGGAATGGAGGCCGCTGCAAAGCTGATCAGCGAGAAATACCACTGTGCCGTGCTGTGCAAGGGCGGCCACCAGATCAATGATGCCGACGACCTTCTGTGGCGGGACGGCTGCGGCAAATGGTTCCGCGGCAAGCGCATTGCAAACCCCAATACCCACGGCACCGGCTGCACCCTATCCAGCGCCATTGCGTCCAATCTGGCAAAGGGCTATGATCTGGATGCATCTGTGGAGCGCGCAAAGGCCTACATTTCCGGCTGTCTTTCTGCCATGCTGGATCTGGGCCATGGCTCCGGCCCGATGGACCATATGTTTGCACTGAAGGGAGAGTTTGTGGGTGAGTGAGCAGACCTTTGTGCAGCAGCTGGTGCAGGAAAGTCTGCCTGTGTGGGAGAAATGCCTGCACTCAGAATTTCTGACCCACCTTGCGGATGGCACACTGGATGAAGCCTGCTTCAAGGGCTACATCGTGGAGGACAGTCTTTACCTGCGGGAATATGCCAAGGTGTTTGCCTGGGGCATGACCAAGGCAAAGGATATGCAGACCATCCGCACCTACTATTCCCTGCTTTCCTTCGTGAATGAGAGCGAGGATGCAGCCCGCCTGCACTATCTCAAGCACTTTGGACTGACTGATGAAGGCATCCAGAGCCTGCCGCTGCGGCCGGAGAACCGTGCCTATGTGGACTCTATGATCGAAGCCGCCAAAAACGGCGAGGGCGCAGCCGAGTGCATGATGGCCTGCCTGCCCTGTATGCTGAGCTATGGCTGGATCTTCCAGAAACTGCTGGAAGAAAAGCCTTCCGTGCAGGATACCCTTTATGGTACACTGGTGGTGGACTATGCTGACAAGGGCTATGAGGCGGCCTGCCGCGACTGGGCCGCGTTTGCAGAAAAAGTCTGCGAAGGCCTGAGCGACGAACGCCTTGCCCGCTGCCGCGAGATCTTCCATGCCTGCTCGGAGCACGAGCTGAACTTCTGGGCCATGGCAGCTTCCCCGCGCAGTGACCTGTAATTTTTCCTAAAGTATAAAATGCACCCGGCCTGTGGGTAGAACCGCAGCAACCGGGTGCATTTGTTTTGTTCAGGTTTTCGTGGCCGCAACCACAGGCATGAGCCTTAGTGCCGGAAACAAGGGAGCCCTAAAACAAAAACTCCCCCGGCTCTTCTGCCGAGGGAGTGGAAAAGAAAAACGCCCCTAACAGAAGAATTCTCTTCTGTCAAGGACGAATAAAATTTGGCCTTTTATCCGCGGTGCCACCCTGACTTCATGGGCATGACCCCATGCACTTGGCGGGATGCCAACACATCCCCGGCAACTGACGTATGCCCTACGTTGCAGAATACTGTGCGGCGAAAGTTCTCCGCAGTTCCCTGCACCCTCAGCGGTCCATTTCGGGAAAATATAACGCAAAGTCACACTTTCCTTGACGAACTGTTTCCGGTCTGCTTCTCAGCTGCGCAGGCTCTCTGTACAGGCATGGTTCGCCGTTATCTCCGCTTCAACGGTTTAGTGTATTGAATTTGGCTATATTAAACCACGGATTTTTCGTTTGTCAATACCTGTTTGCAAATTTTTCAAAATCAGCCTATGTCCGCAGTGGGTTCAGCGCTTCCGGCGGCTGTTCGTGCTGGAAAACTTCACCGCTTTTGCCGGCCTGCGGCGGCTGTGCAACGCACTGTAGTAGCCAAAGGCAGTGCCGCATAAGCCGCCCACAATGTGCATGAAGTTTGCTACATTGTCGTGCACAAAAATGATATCGTACACCTGCTGACCAAAGTACAGCGCTGCAACCAGCAGCATGGTGACCGGGATGCCGCCGGAGAAGCCCGCCAGCGACGAAAGCATGATAAGCATGAACACGATGCCGGACGCGCCCAGCAGCCCCGAACGTGGGAACAGCACGCATTGCAGCACGCCGGTGACCAGAGCGGTGAACACCATGCCGCACAAAAGCGGCTTGCTGCCGTACTTTTCTTCCATTGGCGGGCCAACAACGAGCAGCAGCAGCATGTTATTCAGAAAGTGGTCCCAGCTGGCATGGCCCAGCACATGGCCGAACAGCCGGATGTAGAACAGCGGGTCCTTCAGCGAGGAGCGGTAGACACAGAACAGATGCATCGTCGTCCACCCGTCCGTCCACTGGTCGAGGAACAGCACCAGAAGTGACAGCAGGAAAAATGTGAGGATCACCGGGGAGTTGTACTGCAGTTCCAGTTTGAGTTTTACTTTTTTCATCCTCTTGTCTCCACCCAGTATTCGCCCATGCTCTGGCCGGGCTGGTTCGTCACTTCATCCTTGAGGTAATCGCCAAGGCCGCAGCTTTCCGGCTGCCATGCAAGGGCTGCTTCCACCGTGGGGTACTCCACCTCGGCATACCAGAACTCGGTGGGCTGGCCTTCGTCCACATGGTTCACTTCCAGCACAGAACCGTCCGGCAGGGTGTAGCTGCGGCGCAGCTTCGGGATGAGAGGTTTAGCGATAATCTTGTATTCCAGATCATCAAACAGTTCTTTGTCGATGCTGCGCTCGATCTCCTCACGGGCAAGGCCGCCCCCGGATTTGAAGCAGAGGATGTAGTCCGTTCTGCCGCCGGTGAGGGCTTCTTCCCGGATGCGCACAGTGGGCCGCACGCTGATATAGCCCTGCCGCATGGCAAATTCCTCCCTGAGGGGCAGCCCCTCCGGCCAGCCCTTCACCATCCATTTGCGTTCGATTTCCATAATGCATCCCTCTTTCATGCGGTTTTTTGGCATTTCTTATTTATAATAACATGATTTTGTGCTATTGCAAAATCACCCACAAGAAAACTTTCGATTTTTCGATTGTTTTCTTGTGTTTTGTTTCTAATTTGTTACTGATTCATCCTAAAATTTATCATTCCAACAGCAAAATCGTCTCCCGCAGCTGTTCCAATGTTTTATGATTGTACACACGATTACCTACATCTTTCGACTTGTGCCCCATCAGAAGATCAATACATTTACGGTTGGCCTTGGCGTTGTCCAGTGACGTTTCAAAGGTATGCCTCGCTTCGTGCGGGGTCTTGTCTGCACCGATTCTGTCCATGACCTCAGCCCAGCATTCATAATACTTCTGTTTACTCAGTTTCTTACCATCTGCTGTTAGCAGGTATTTATGGCCATGTTGAGCCCACGCCTGCACAAAAGGCAGGATCTTCGGATGGATCGGCACAATACGACCCTTGCCAGCCGCTGTTTTGATGCCGCCCTGAAACGTCTTCTGCTGAAGGTCAACCTGTTCCGTCTGCATGTTCAGCAGTTCCATCAAGCGGAATCCTGTGTAAAGGAACACCAGCACGGTATCGACCCACGGTTCATCCTGTATTTCCCACAGGGCAGCAATCTGTTCCGGCGTAAAAGGCATCCGGCTGGTTTCTGGAACGGGCGGTGCTGTGGTCAGCTGAGAATACATCTTGCTGATGATGTCACATTCAAAGGCAAACTCATCCAGATGCCCCCACAGAACCTTGATCTGAGCCTGTGTGCTGTATCCCCTTCCGCAGTTGTCAATGCAGTCCTGCATCTGGTAGGCCCGGATGCTGCGGTATTTCATACCGTAGTATTTCTGGCAGTGCTTGAAGGCCGACTTCATCGCACCCTGACTGGCCTGCCCCATCTTTGGCAGCTTGATCTTCGCCCAGCGCTGGTACAGGTCCACCAATGTGACCTTGTTCCGGTCGATGCTCCATGGGTTGTCGTTGTACTGAGCAAGGATGATGTTCGCCTGCTCCTCGGTCTCTGCGTAGTCGATCGGTACCTGCTTCCCATGCCCTTCGGCATCGTACACGGTAACTTTTACCACCCACGGCCGTGATCGGTTTCCCTTCAGCTTGGTTACGCAGCCATAATGATTCGGTTTTCTTCTTCCCATGTTTCCACCTCCAAAAGGGTACACTTTGACAAGCCTGCCCTTTTGGGGTATAATCGCATTGCTAGGTGTGCGATGACCCCGTAAGGGCGAGCCGCTTACTTTACGTCCTGCCGGTTGCGCCCGGCGGGGCGTTTTTGTTTTGTTTAGATATTATCAGGATGCCTTCCGACCTTCTGCTTTGCCGCTGGAAATGTAGTGCTCATAGTATTTTGCATTATCATCTCCAAAGGCGGCAACCAGATCCGGATTATTGGCCTTGTAGGCGGCAAGGTTAAATGTACTGCTGCCCTGACGGCCTTCCTTCATGCCGCTGTTCACGAAATGCTCCAGATACTTCCACTGGTTATCCCCGAACAGAGCAGCCAGATCAGCATTGTGCTCTTTGTAATACTGATAATCGTAAACAGGGGCGTATTTGCTGGTCAGCACATAGTAAGGCTGATTCGTCGGGTCGCTTCTGAAGTGACCCGAATACAGGGCTTTCTGATTGACGCTCTCTTTGCTGCCGTCCATATAGATGATATCCGCCTTAGTCACGGCAATCTCGTCGATCGTGCTGTTGTACCAAAGGCAATCCCATTCCACTGCTGCATCGTAAATTGCATTCTGGAGTTCGTCATCTGTCAGATAAGTAGTGGAATCCAGCTGACCCAGCGTCTTGGAATGGTCGATCACAGACAGAACTGAGGACGGCGTGTAGGAATCAACATAATAGGCATTACCGTCCTTGTCCAAAAAAATTCTATGCCCGTTGCGCTCTTCAGCGCCAAAGTAATAATTCGTGGCAAGCTGCTGCTGTGCCTGGAACGGTCCAAAATCTCCCATGGATGCAGGAGAAGTCACAGTGTTTGCGACCGTTCGGTCAAATCTTGTCGGAGCAATCGGCCCTACTACCTGGGCCGTCACCGTCGAACGACCGCTGATCGTGCAGGAAGTTCTATCACCGACCGCATTAAGCGGAACCAGCGTGAACGTAACATATTTAATGGTTTTGTTTGAATTATTCCGGAAGCAGACCGTGGGGCTGACGCCGTCAAAAGCATCGACCGTAAAATAGACGTCGGTGACCTCGACCGCAGGCTTTGCCGCAAAGGCACCGCATGCGAGAATCGTCATCAGCGCCAATGTAAAAACAACGCCTAAAAGCCTTTTTGCTGACTTTTTCATGATTTTCTCCTTTTCTGTTGGAAAAATCCAATTTTTCTGTGGATTTTTCGCAGCTTTTCAGTTGTCAAAAGTTGTTGCGATTAACGTCGAATGGTTGTATAATGTTCTTGAACATAAACCCGATCGGAGGATTGCAACATGACACGACAAGAAACCATCAACGCCATTCTGAAACTGCTGGAAAAAGCCGATTTCCGCCAGCTGCGGCTTGTGTGGGTGTACGCAAGCCACCTGATCGGATGAGCCGCCAGCCACCACGCGAGGGAAGCCTTTACGGGCTTTCCTCTTTTTTTTTCGTCAATTTTTCGGCCATACGTTCCAGCAGCTCCCAGTCCGCCGGGCTCAGGCCTGCCAGCATTTCAACAAAACGCTTTTTAAAGGTGTCACTGTCATCCTTGGTCAGGTCGGCCAGAAAAGCCGCTACCTGCTCCGACTGGGTGTCCTGCACAAACATTTCACCCTCGCCGGTACGCAGCCACGCTTCCCGGACGCCGAACTCCCGGCAGATGTCGCTGATCGTGCGGTCGCTGGGGGTTCTGGAGCCATTTTCAAGCATCCATAAATAATTACGGGAGAGATTGATTCTGTCCGCAAACTGTTCCTGCGTCAAGCCTTCGTGTTTTCGGACGGCTTCGATTCTTGCGTTCATTTTGTTCACCTCCTTTCTGTTCTCTTCAATTCGTATTATATTCCGTAAATCTAACTGTGTCAACATTTATTTTTGACCTTCTCCAAAATCCAGGCTTGAAAAATCTAACAGAGTGTGCTATATTGTTCTCACAAGGTTAGCAAGCCAATGCCAACCAAGTCAACGAAAAGAGGTGAAGAAGATGAAATTCAAAATCTCTCAGGAAGCAAAATCCGCCAGAGTGATTCAAGTCATTGAGACTGTCACTCTGGCGGGAGATGGCACGGATGCGAATCCGGTCTATGAAGTTCACCAGTACTGGACTCTGGACGGTGATCTGCTGGCAAAGAATGACCCGTTCAGCCAGGATGACGTTCATCCTGCTTCTTCTCGTCAATAACGAGGATTTCCCGGTACAGTTCTTCACGCTCGTGTCGGGCAATGTACCAGTCTTTCAGAAGCAGTTCCAGAAGTTTGACAAGCTTTTGGGCTTCTCCGGGGTCGATATCAACGATCAGATTCACATCCTTTTCCATGTGTGCTCCAATGTTTCCCAAGCGCCTTACGCCGTTGAGTACCCGATATTGGTCGGCAGGAATTTTATCTTTGATCAGATCGATCTCTCCGGCAAGGTTTCCGGACGTCACGCCCCAGAAATCCCGAATCATTCCCTGCAGGCAGCGACGCGATAATGTGGCAGATGCTTTTGGACTTGCATCCAGAATTGAGCAGGCTTCCACATAATCTTTTCTGATTGCTTCCGGAATATAGTCTGGCAATGTTATCCCGGTATACGGTGGATAGTTGAACGAAAAAAGTCCCTTGCTGCTGGCAAGCTGTACGGAATATTCATGACAGGATGGACAGTAATGGTAAACCGCTACAATATCAGAAAGTATCGAATTGTATCCATATGGCCCATCGAAATCCTTTTGATCGAAATTATAGCTTATCCTACGTTCTTTCGTATTGTCGGACGCTTCATAGAACGCAACTCCACAATACGGACATTTGTATTTTTCAGACAACTTATAAACATCTCCCTTCCGTCTCAGTATACCGCAGAAGGGAGCACGCCACAACCCACCCGATGATGGCCCGGCGGCACGGGCCGAAACCATTCCGGTGACGCCGCCGGGATGGTCGTGGGAGCCACCCACAGAAAGGAGTGCTGACTATGGCACACAAAAGCAATCCCTTGAATCCCGCCATGTATGGCCTGACGCAGCAGGACGTGGAGCGCGTGATCCGCATCCACAGCATGTGCAAGGGCATGGACGAGGACGCATTTGAGCAGATGGAGACCGCTGCCCAGTCCATCAAGCTGGTCGCCAGCCTGAAGAAGCTGGACGGGCGGCCTGTGGCATGAAAGGAGGAGGTGAAGAAAATGAAAATTGAAATCACTGGCGAGCCCAAAGAAATTGCCGCTCTTGTACTGGCGGTACAGGAGCGGCAGGGTAAAGTTGTTGTTGAAACAACGGATTGGGCTGGCAATGTTGCTGTGGTAACAGAAAAAAGCTGAAAGGGGCGGATGCATCAGTGTCTAAAATCACGTTGGCTTTAGCATCAGTATCCATACTGCTCAATATCGTAACCTGGCTTATCCGCCACAATTGAAAACACTATTTCCTTTTGTGGGGTTTGAACGACAAGCTGCCATTTTCCTGCTGATTGAAAGGTCTTTTCCATATCGGTTGGGAGATATGCAGCAAAATAGCCGCCAAGAGCGCCCTTTCCTTCTAATCGAAAAGGCAATTTTTGAGACTTAACTTCTCCGATCTGGACCGTTTCACCTTTTTGACGGCGTGTCATCTGATAGACTTGCTGCTCTGGAAAGAGAAATTCATATTTTTCACCATCAACCAGCAAGAACATCCGCACGACGGTCAGCGGAGCAGAGGACAGATTTACAAAATTAAAGCGAAACATAGGCTCCGCATATTTTCCGCTTTTGGATAAACAGCAGTAATGGCTTACATAGTCAACCCGGAACGAGCATCGTTTATCCCACAGCGCCCGAAAAAAGTTGTACAGAGACATTCCGAAACCTGCAATTGCAATCAAAAGTGTAATGTTTTCACGATTCCACAGCCAGTTTATGATTTCATTTACAACTTTTACGACATTTTCCATTTTTGCACTTCCCTCCTGATTTCTTTATTTTACCGCAGGAGCGAGGTGCGCACAAGGAGGTGAACCACATGAGCAACAACAAAAAGCCCAGCGAACCTGTGGAAGAGGAACGCTGGGCTGAAATTCTTAGCTAAGTGCTCAACCAAAGATCAGATATCGAAGCAAATACTAACAAAAGTTTTTCCAAGCGGTGTCAACCGGACAATTCCCTTATCAAAGTCCAGTGATTGCACTTTTCTGTCATTGATCTTTGCTTCGCAGGCTTTCATTTGGAGCAACTCGCTTTCCAATATATCTCTCAGTTCATTTTTGATAAATACGTCATACAATTTCTCATCCAACAGCCAACAGTCATAGCGAATTTCTATCAACCCTTGTCGTTCCAATGAACTTAAAGATGTGGCTTGAAGGTCGATGTCTGTGGCATGAATCATCTTAGGGTTCTTTAAAAAGCAATTTGTAAACGCAGCTCTTTCGCCGTCGTTCTCCAGCGTGTATTTATACCTTGCAATCGGAAGAGTTCGACCGCCTTTGAACAGTTCCAAATTTTCAGCGTCCAAAGGAGACATCTGCGCAATCATAGCCGAAAAGGAAGGATGCACCTGACTTTGATATCTTATATCGGCAGAATTTGCAAGCAGATTTTGAAACATCTTTCGGATTTGTGGCTCGTCCATGCAAAATTTTGCATTTTCGACAGCGGGGCCAACCACCTGCATACGAGGTTCAACCAAGCATTCTGCTGGTTTTGCATTCAACTTGTCACTCAGTGATTTTTTAAACTCTTCTAAATCATGTGCTTGTTGCAACCTCATCTTTTCCGCTGAAAAATGGATTTTGCTTGTTGCCATTGCAAGAAGATCTCCAAAAAGAGTTCCAATCTGATTAGCACCGGGGTTCAGAACAGCCTTTACAGGTTCGTCAATGCAACTTGGTACGGCATTGATGTTAAAGGTGTTGCCGCTATTCTTCTCATCACTCATCTTATCATTCCTTTCTTTGGGAGGTTCTATGGACAAACTTATTCTGATTATTAAAATACTCGTCACTGAGCAGAAAGTCAAATTTTATACAGCAGTCTGCCGTGTGTGCGAAAGAATCGAACGTTATATCAAAACACATCGAAAATAAGGAGGTACATATTCACCATGAACGACATTATCTTATCCACCCAGAACGGCGAACCGGTGGCATCCAGCCGGGACGTTGCCAAGCGCTTTGGCAAGGAGCACAAAAATGTAATGCAGGCCGTCGCAAATCTCGTGGCTGAAAATTCAGCCGCCAAATCCATGTTTCACCCCGCTACTTTTGAGAACCGCGGCAAGAAGTACCCCATGTACCTGATGAACCGCGACGGCTTTTCGCTGCTGGCCATGGGCTTTACCGGCAAGGAGGCGGTGCAGTGGAAGCTGAAGTACATTGCCGCGTTCAATGCAATGGAGAAGCAGCTGGCCGCACAGCACAAAGAGCAGCGGGCCGTGCAGGATGCCAACATTCAGAGCGCCATCGACCGGGTGATCGAAGCCCGGAAGAAGCTGGATGAGAACACCGCTTTTCTGGACGAGTGCCGCAAGAACCGCGAGGACAGCAAGGCCAAGTATATGCAGGTCAAGGCCCTGTGCGGCGAGTTCAAGGCTATTTACGGCCAGCATTGCGACACGGTGCGCACCATGGAGAACGTGGTACGCGGCTCCCAGAGCTTCCTTACCAACGCCATCGACAGCCTGACCATCGTTGCCAAAGGCTACCCATTCTACGCCGCCCTGATGGACAGCCTGCTGGATGGGCTGCCCGCCGAAAAGAAGGAGGACACCACATGTTCAAAGACAGATTGAAAAAAGCCATGAAAGACCTGAAACTGAATCAGGTACAGGTTTCCGGGATGACCGGCAGATCCAGAGCATCCATTTGTCAATATCTGGCCGGTGCTCAAGTGCCGCCCGATGCCGTACAGCGCAGTATGGCTGCGGCCCTTGGGCTGGATGTCGAATACTTCACTGCGCCGGATGCGCCCCAGCACACCGATCCTGTCCCCAAACGACACGGCGGCATCCGGCAGCTGAGCCTTAAACAAGCTGCCGCCCTGCTTGGCGTTGACAAGGAAACGGTCGGCAAGGGCTTGCAGCAGGGCGTATTCCCGTGGGGGTACGGAGTCAAGACATCTGCAAACCGCTGGCGCTACATCATCAATGCCGATCGGTTTTCTCAGATCGAAGGCGTTGAAATTCAGGAAGGAGAATCCGCATGAACGCAAAACTTTACATCGACAGCGAAGCATCCACCATCCGAGCCGAAGGCAACGTCACGGAAGTGCTTGACTGTCTGGCCTCTGCAACCGCTCAGATTCTGAACGCCTATTTTCCCACTAGGAACGACATGCGCCTGGCAGGTGTCGCAACGCTTACCTACAAGACAATTGATGCCCTTGCTTATACGGAACCTGAAAAGGAGGACACCGATGAAGATTAAATCTGGCGTTTGGTACTGGCTGGCAATGGCCTGCTTTGTGGTAGGCCTGCTGTACGGCATGGGCGTTGAGGGCACTGCCCAGACACTGGGCACCGTCTCGGACGGCGCGTTCATCACGGCCATGGTGCTGATCCTGTTGGCGGTGTTCTTTGCCCGACTGGGCTTCTACGCCGCCGATCAGGAGAAAAAGCGGAGCAAGAAGGTGCACCAGCAGCCCCGCAACACCGTGAAGAGCGGAAGGAAGGTTGGCTGAACATGAGCGACTTCAAGACCTACACCCGCATCTGCGTGGACTGCGGCAAGGTGCTTAACAATGTCGGACGCTCCGCTCAGCGCTGCCCCGAATGCGGCAAAAAGCACGCCAACGCCCTGAGCCTTGAATGGAATCGTCGGCGCGATGAAGAACTGCAGGCCCAGCGTCAGGGCCTTGCCGCTGAGCGCAGCAGCCTTGCCCTGCACGCCGAGGTCCGCGCTGCGGAAGAAGCCGGTCTGAGCTACGGCAAGTACATGCTGCTGAAAATGCAGGCAAACAAAAAGCCCGCCGGTGCGCCAACACCGACGAGCTGCAAGGGATGATGAGTTTGAACGACTTCATCACCCCGATGATATCACAAAATCGGAGGTTTTTACAAGAAAATGAACGCAAAAAATAAAAACGCACTGCTGGAGCACATCAAAAACGCGCCCGAATGGCAGTCCGCGCTGATCTACGAGCAGCTTGCTGCCCTGAACAAAGCAGCAGCCGACATCTCCACCGGTACTTCCACACTGGAGCAGGGCTTTGCCGACGGCAAGCTCCGGCCCGACCGCTATTACTGTTCCGACAGGGTCTTCCGCCGGGACTGCAACACCGGCGTTCTGGACAGCATCGCGTCCGCCCTTGGCAGGGCTTTGGCGGCGCTGGAAGTTCTTTCCGCCCTGTCCGATGCATTCCAGCGGGAGTACCTCTCCAGCGTCGAAATCTCGCAGGGCATCTACTACAACGAGCTGGAAAAGCTCTGCCTCAGACATGGGTACACGAAGGAGGATAACACATGAAAGGCATTCTGATCGAACCGGGCAAGGGTCCCGTGATCACCACCCTGCCGGATACGCTGCAGGGCATTGAAGCATGGTTAGGCGGGCACGCTGACCAGAAATATTTCTCCCGCACGCCTGCCATCCTGATGCACAGTGCCGCAGGCCGGGAGCCGAACCGCATCTGGCGCGGCGAGGTTCTTTGCGGCACTCTTCTGTGCTACGGCTGGCGCGGCGGCCGCCTGCAGCCCCTGAACAAGGCCCTGCAGGCTGAGCTGCTGGACCGCCTCAAGGACACGGAGGTGCGGGTATGACGGACTACACCATCAGCTGCAAGCTTTCCAACGAGACGGTTTATGCCTGTTACCGCGGCCGGTTCTGGCGCTGGGACGGCAGCATTTGGAAAGAAAGCCGCATCATGACGCATAGATTTGAGCTGGCCAGAGCGGCAGACAAGAATCTGACTCCGCAGGCATTCCTGACCAACGGCGCGGAGTTCGCCCCACTGGACGAGTATGAAATCGACTGCGCAATGCTGGACGCGTTGGAAAATGCCAAGCCCTGCAAGAACGCGCCCATCGAACCGATGAAGGAGGAATCAGAATGTCAGACGTCGACCCCCGCGACATCCCTGCAGAACTGCGAATCGGTCCCTGCCGCATCGGCGGGCGGTTCTTCTGCGCCGATGCCTTCGGCGCCCGGTTTTGACTTTTCCGCTCTGGGCGACCTGTCCGAACAGGCCGTGGAGACCGATCAGCAGTTCGACCTGCACTACGGCACCGCGCAGGATGAATATCTCATTTCCTGCATCTACGTTGCCAAAATGCACGCACTGACGGCCAAGGCTGGCCGCTATGGCGGCGGTACATGGACAAAGTGGTATGAGAGCAAGGGCATGAGCGAGGGCAGCGCCCGGACAATGACCCAGAACGGAGATGCTTTTAAATCCGCAACTGTTGCGGATTTAAAATTACTGCCGTCCATCTCCCGCAAAGACTTGAACCTGATTGCCCGCTCCGGCTGTGCGGAACAGCTCACCGCAGCCGCCGGAGACAGCCAGCGGGTGCAGGAGCTGCTGGCCCAACTCAAGGCCGAGAAAGACCGCGCCGACTCTGCCGAAGCCCATCTGGAAGCCGCCAACGCCGACATCAACGGGCTGGCCGAACGTGTCCAAAAGGCCGAAACCGAACGGGACAAGGCCCGTGCTGACCAGCTGAGCACCGCCAAGGATTGCAACCGGCTGGGTCTGAAGGTCTCACAGGAAAAAGACCGTGCCGACAAGGCCGAAGCCCGGGCCAAGAACGCCGAGGATGCTCTCAAAAAGCAGCCCATCGTGGGCGTGACTGACCCGGAAGAAGTCCGGCGGCAGGCGGATGCCCTTGCCGCCGAAGCAAAGACACAGGCCCGCAGACAGGTCGAGGACGCTCAGCGCCGGGCTCGTGAAGCCGAAGCCAGATATCAGAAGCTGCAGCAGGATGCAGACGGCTTCCTTGCGCCGGAGCAGTCCTGTGCCCAGCAGGCAAAGATCATCGCTGATTCCATGCGCAGCATGTATCTGGGCTGGTTTGGCCTTGCCAGCACCACCGGCACCCCGCTGGCCCGCATGGCCGTGCCGATCTATCAGGTGTGCGATGAAATTCGTGAATCACTGGAAGAAGATACCACCATCAACCCCACTGCGGAGGGCAGTGTGGAGGACGCAGAACGGGAGGCGTTGTTTGAATGAGATTTGACACAAAAGCATTGCTCAAACTGATGAAGCAGAGCTGGCGGGGCGGCGGCGTGAAGATCCAGCGCACCGAGCACCGGGGGCTGTGGGATTCCTTTTTCATCACCGGCGCGGGCTGGGCGCTGCTGATCCCGAAGGAAAACTGCCCCGGCGAGATTGCAGGCCAGATCGTTACATGGCTGGCGGACATGCCCAAGATTGGCGAATCCAAGTGGGTGGTCAAGGGCTGCGACCCGCAGGACATCCCCGAGGACGACCGCACCATCGATATCAGCCGCTACACCACCGGCAATTATGAGACCGGCATGGCCTGCCTGCCGCTGTGCACCGCCACAGATGCCCTGATCCAGTACGGCGCAGACGACCGGGCCGCAGCGTTCCCTCTGGACGCTTTTGCCGTGGTGCAGGCCGGTGCGAACCTCGGCTTTCTGGATACGGAGGCCGGCATCGCCTGCTGGAAAGACGAAGACGCCCACGGCCTGTTCTGGCTCTGTGACAACGCGGGAAATGTCCCGCAGGACGTTCTGGACGCCGTGAAACATTTCACCCCGCAGAAACACTAAGGAGGTATTTTTATGGTTGAAGTTACCCGTGCAACCCGCGAAAAATCCAAGCTGCGCATTGCGCTGGCCGGTGTGTCCGGCGGCGGCAAAACGCTGGGTGCCCTGCTGCTGGCCTCCGGCCTGACCGGCGGCGATTTCTCAAAGGTCTGTCTCATCGATACTGAGCACCGGCGCGGCGAGCTGTACGCCAACCGCACAGATCTGGGCGTCGGCGAGTTCTGGTACATCGAGCTGAAAGCGCCCTACTCTCCGGAGCATTACAAGGAATGCGTGGATGCCGCCGTGAAGCAGGTCGGCCCGGACGGCGTGGTCATCGTGGACAGCCTTTCCCATGCATGGAGCAACGCGGGCGGCGTGCTGGAGATCAAGGCCGACATCGCTGCGAAACCCGGCAAGAACAGTTACACTGCGTGGGACGAGGCCGGACGCATCCAGAACGATTTCATCAACTATCTGCTGTCGGTCAACTGCCACACCATCTGCACCCTGCGGGTCAAGCAGGATTATGTCCTCACCGAGAACGACCGCGGCAAGCAGGTGCCGGTAAAAGTGGGTCTTGCTCCGGTGCAGCGGGACGATGTGGAGTATGAATTTGACATCATGTTCACCATCGGACGGGACCACATTGCCACCACCAGCAAGGATGTGACCTTTCTGGACGGCTTCGGGGCGGTCATCACCTCGGATCTGGGCAAACAGCTGGCCGAGTGGGCCAACGACGGCAAGGAGCCGACCCGCTGCGAGGAGTGCGGGCGGCTGGTATCGGCCACCAGCAAAATGACCATTGACCAGCTGGCCGATTACACCCGCAAGACCTATGGCAAGTGCCTGTGCGCGGCCTGCGCAGTCAAGCTCGAAAAAGCCCGCCGTGCCGCTGAGAAGGAAAAGGAGACCGCCCATGCGCCCCAGTGATACCCGCACCCGCCAGAAAAAGGACCGGTTGCAGCAGGCCCGCAACGCCCGGGGCAAGGTCTGGCAGAATGACCTGCTGGACATCCTCTGCGGCATCCCAAAGGTCTGGTGCAGGGGCTGGCCTGCTGACTATTCCGGGCAGCCCTACGACATCGAGGCCACCATTGACGGCCGCAGCTGGGGCATCGAGTGCAAGCACATCGCCAAAGGCAGCCTGCCCTTTTCGGCCTTCCGCCCCAATGAGGTGGAGAATCTCTCCCGCAAGGAGGATGCCGGCGGCATTGCGGTGGTGGCGGTGCGCCGGGACAGCCCTGCCGTGGACTGCTACTTCCCGTGGTATTACATCCGCGACCGCATCGAAAGTGGCGAGCGCGGCAGCGTGAAGCTGGAAAACCTGCCCACCGACATCCTGAACGTTTTGGAGGTGGTGCACCCGTGATCTACACACTGGACGGCGAACTGCACCTGCAGGACGTGCCGACGCCGCTGCTGCACAAGCTTATCCGGGAGCTGACCGTGCCGAACCCCAAGTACACGAACGCCCTGCGGCTGGGCAGACCCACCTACAACATCCCGGAGACCGTGATGCTGTACGAGATCCGCGGCAACGCCCTCACCCTGCCGCGGGGTATGGCAGAGGAGGTCTGGCGGGAAAAGCCGGCCGGAACCACCGCCCGGGACAAGACCCTCAAAGGTGAGCCGCTGACCTTTGACACTTCCCGCTTCACCTTGCGGGGATATCAGCAGAAAGCCGTGAACGCGGCTCTCTCCTGCCAGTGGCATCAGGGGGTGCTGATCGCCCCCTGTGGCGCGGGAAAGACCGAGATCGGCATGGCGGTCATCGCTCATCTGGGCAGACCCGCGCTCTGGATCACCCACACGCTGGATCTGGCGCAGCAGGCCAAGGAGCGGGCGCAGCTGCGTCTGGGGCTGGATGAGCGGGAGGTTTCCATCATCTCCGGCGCACACAAGCGCTGCGGCACCAAGCTGACCATCGCCACCGTGCAGAGCCTGTACCGCATGGAGCTGGACGAGCTTGCCCGCACCGTGGGCGTGGTGATCGTGGACGAATGCCACCATGTTGTCAACAACCCGGAGCAGGCCAGCATGTTTGCGGCGGTGCTCAAATGCCTGCCCGCCCGCTGGCGCTTTGGCCTGACCGCCAGCGACACCCGCAGCGACGGCCTGAGCGAGACCATCTTTCAGGTGCTGGGCCCCCGCGTGGCGGTCATCGAACCGCAGCAGCTGGAACAGATCACCATCACGCCCCGGGTCGAAACGGTGCCCACCCGCTTCGTCTATACGCCCCGCGCCAATGAAAGCCCCATCGACTATGTGCGCCTGATGCGCTGCATGGCCACCGATGCCGACCGGATGCAGACGGTGGAAGGCGTCATCGACCGTGCCGTCACCGAGGGCAGCAGCTGGCTGGTGCTGGCAGCGTCCCTCGCCATTCTGGAACGGCTGCACACCTACGCGCTCAGCCTGGGCCTTGCCGCCGAGTTTGTCTGCGGCGCCACCAAAAAAGCAGAGCGCACAGCTGCCCTCGCCCGCATGAAAGCCGGGCAGGCCCGCATCCTGTTCGCCACCTATCAGCTGGCAAAGGAAGGACTGGACATTCCCTGTCTGGACCGCCTTGTGCTGGCAACACCCACCCGCAACAAGGTCATCGTGCAGCAGAGCATCGGCCGCATCCAGCGCCCCGCACCCGGCAAGACCGAGGCCCTTGTGATCGACCTTGTGGACGAAAAGACCCCGCAGCTTCTGGTGCAGCACAAGCAGCGCCGGACGCTGTACAGGAAAATGAACATCACAGAAAAGGAGTAATTACCATGTCTGAACTGAACTATGCATCTGCCCTCGCCGCTCTGGACGGCGAATTTGAATCCGCCAGCGCCCAGACCGGCGGCAGCGGCGTGCCCGCAGGCCGCTACAACGCCATCCTGAAAGAGGCCAAGATCGTTGCCCGTACCGGCGGCGGCATTGCCCTGAGCGTGTCCTTCATCGTGACCGAGGGGCCGTACAAAGGCCGCTATGCCTTTACCAGCTACGGTCTGAGCAAGAACGGTCTGCCCTTCTTCAAGGGCTTTCTGCAGATGATCCAGCTGCCCCTCACCAAACTGAGCGAGCTGGAAAAAGCCCTGCCCCTGTTCCCGGGGCACATGTGCGTCATCGATGTGCGCCCCGACCGCAAGAACCCGCAGTACACCATGACCTATGTGGACCGGTATCTGGGCATGGGCAATGTGGCCGACTACCTCAAGCCCCCGGCACAGCCCGCCGCGCAGGATGATCTCATCCCGGTGGACGAGCCGGATGATTTTCCTTTTAACTAACAGGAGGTGCGCATGCTCGAACAATTCCCGCAGGCTCTGAAAGAGAGCCGCCGCTGGGTCTGCTTCGATGCTGCCAAAGCGCCCATCAACCCCGCCACCGGGCAGAATGCAAAGCCCAACGACCCCGCCACATGGGGCACGCTGGAAGCGGCACAGGCCGCAGTCTCCCGCTTTGGTCTGCGCGGCGTCGGGGTGCTTTTGGGCGATGGGCTGTGCGGCATCGACATCGACCATTGCCGGGACCCGGACACCGGTGCCCTCTCGGACATGGCCCGGGAGATCATCGACGGGATGCAGACCTACGCCGAGGAAAGCCCCAGCGGCACCGGTGTGCACCTGCTGTTCACCGGCCAAAAGCCGGCCGGTGCCTGCCGCAAAAGCAGCATCGGGCTGGAAATGTACGATGGCGGGCGGTACTTCACCGTCACCGGCAAAGCGCTGAACGATCTTGCCATCGAAGAACGCACCGCCCAGTGCGCCGCCGTGCACGCAAAGTATCTGGCAAAGCCGGAAGCGCCCTGGGTGCCTGCGCCTGCCGGCGTGTGGCAGAAGGTGGACCGCTCCGACGAAGAGCTGCTGCGCACCGCCTGCGCTGCCCGGGACGGTGAGCGCTTTGCTGCCCTGTATGCCGGAGACTGGCAGGCCTACTACAACAGCCACAGCGAAGCCGACCTCAGCTTCTGCAACCTGCTGGCCTTCTGGTTTGGTGCCGATGTGGAGCGCATGGATCATGTGTTCCGCACTTCCGGTCTCATGCGCCCCAAGTGGGATGAACGGCGCGGTGCCAAGACCTATGGCCGCTGGACGCTGGAACGGGCCGTCAGTGACTGTCAGGAGGTGTACACTCCCTCGCCGGAGCCGGACAAAACGCCCTTCGCCGATCAGGACGAAGCCCTCCGCGCCCTGAACGTCAAGTACGGTACGCAGTCGCCCGCCGCCGCACCCGCCCCCGGCGTCAAGACCTACTCGCTGGACGACACCGGCAACGCCCGCCGCTTCCGCGACCGGTACGCCGACCGGGTGCGGTACAACCCCACCGACAAATGCTGGATGGTGTGGGACGGCGCCCGCTGGAAGCGGGACGACCTTGCCACCATCAAGGGCCTTGCAGATGAGATGCTGGACCAGATGGACAAGGCCTGCTTCGGCATCCGGGATATCAACACCGCCGGGGCACTGCGCCGCCATGTGCAGAAGAGCCGTTCCAGCCGCAGCAAAGAAGCCTTCCTGAAAGAAGCCCAGCACCTGCCCGGCATCCCCATGCTGCCGGAGCAGTTCGACCGGAACAAGGGCCTGCTGAACCTGCGCAACGGCATCCTGAACCTTGCCCGCCGGGAGCTTGTACCCCACGACCGGGCCCGCTACATCACCCGCATGGCGCAGGTGGATTACGACCCGGCCGCCCAAGCCCCCGTGTGGGAGGCCTTCATCCAGTCCGTCACCGGCGGGGACGCCCAGCTGGCGGAGTACCTGCAGGTGATGGTGGGCTACTGCCTGTGCGGCTCCACCCGGGAGCAGTGCATGTTTTTCCTGTACGGCGACGGCGCCAACGGCAAAAGTACCTTCCTCGAAACGCTGGCAAAAATGCTGGGCGACTACTGCATGAACGCCCAGGCCGATACCATCGCCAGTACCCGCAGCCGCTCCTCCGGCGCGGCACGCAGCGATGTGGCCCGCCTGAAAGGTGCCCGCTTCGTCACACTGGAAGAGGGCGATCAGGGCGCAACGCTGGACGAAGGCCTTGTGAAGCAGATGACCGGCGGCAACACCATCACCGCCCGCTTCCAGTATGGCAAGGAATTTGAGTTCCGGCCGGAGTTCAAACTGGTGGAAGCCACCAACCACCTGCCCAAGATCCACGGCACCGATGTAGGCATCTGGCGGCGCATCCGGCTGGTGCCCTTCACCCAGAGCATCCCGGAAGAAAAGCAGGACATTCTGCTGCCCCAGAAGCTGGAAGCTGAGCTGCCCGGCATCCTCAACTGGGCGCTGGACGGCCTGCAGAAATGGCTGGCCAACAGTCAGGGCGGCAGGCGGCACGGCCTGCCCGCCTGTGCTGCCGTGGACAGCGCCGTGAGCGCCTACAAGCAGGATCAGGACCGCATCGCGGCCTTTCTGGCCGACTGCACCGAGCCCGCCGAGGGCAGCACCGTGCAGGCCAGCGTGCTGTTCCGCACCTACCTGAACTGGTGCAGCGAGAACAACGAAAAATGGCGCATGGCCAACAAGCAGTTCGGCATGGAGGTGAAGAAGCACTACGAGATCCGCAAGGGCATGTACTACAACGAATATGTAGACATGGCCCTCTCGGACGAAGGAATGCGCTGTATGGCGCTTGGCCGCGGCACCGATCCATCTGTTGCACCAGCCAGAAGCCGTCCTCTCTATGAGCAGACCCGCCTGAAAAACTGAGCGTATGGAGGGTATGGAAGCAGGAAGGGCGTTTCCCAGACTTTTTACTATATATTTTTTGTTACATCTAGGGAGTTTTCAAAAATAGCTTCCTATCCTCCATACCCTCCATAGAAAGGAGCAACCAATTTGACTTACGAAGAGAAAAAGGCATGGCTCTGGCGGTACCGGACGGCCAAGCGGTTTGAGCTGCTCAAACTTGACGAGCTGGCCACGCTGCAGACCGACGCCACCCACACCACCCAGCGCTTTTCCCCTGTGCCGGGCGGCAGCGGCGACGGACAGGCTCTGCCCCGCAATGTGGAACGCATCGACGGGGCCCGCCGGGCCGCTGAGGCGCAGTCTGCCGTGTGCGACGACATCCGGGCCGAGATCATGGAGGTGTTCCGCCAGCTGGACGATGAGGTGGATTTCATGATCCTGTTCCGGCGGTACATCCTGCTGGAGGACTGGCCGGACATCGCGGTCATCGTCCGCATTTCTCGCAGCCAGATGTTCCAGCGCCACAGCGCGGCCATAAAAAGACTGGATATCAAAAGTCCGGACTGAACCGGAGCGAACCGGACTTGATAATACTGTCAACCCCTGCTAAAATTTAAAATGCCGAAGCCCGCAGGAAAGACTTACTCCCTTCATCCCTGCGGGCTTTGTGCTGCCCGGCTGACACAGAGGATCACCTTTCCCGACCAACAGCCTGAATGTACCAGCCGGGTTTCTTTGTTATATCCCGCCGTTCGGATCTTCCGGGCGGCTTTTTGATACCCCCGGGCCTGCGAAGCGCCCCAGGGTCTTTTTATACCCTGCCCCTTCTGGACAGATACCCCGCCCCTGAAAAAAGCCCCGGGGTGTGCCGGAAAGGCGCAGGAAGCATCCAGCCTGCACAAATCTGTGCGGGCTTTTCTTTTACAGCCAGACCATGAAGCGGGAGGTGTGCAGCATGGGCAATCCGCGCTATGCCAACGGCCAGCTGCGGCGCAAGCACCGTGCGCGGCTGCGTGCAATGGGCTGCGAGTGCGGCATCTGTCACGGACGTTTCGGGCCAATCCATTACGATGAGCCTTCTGATGCACAGCATCCTTTGTCCTTTGTGGTGGACGAGATCAAGCCTGTGTCCAAGTGGAGACAGTTCGGCTACCCGTCCGCGCGGGCCGCTGCGGAAGATTGGTCGAACCTACAGGCTGCACATTGGTTCTGCAATGCACAAAAAGGCAACAAAACCGCCGAAAACGGCCCAAAACAGGCTAAAATCGTGCGGATTCCGCACGTTTCAGACGGCAGCTGGTGAGGGTGGGGAGGGTACCCCTCCCTCGCCCTCGGCGACCCCCAGTGCCGTCAGCGCCGATTTACACACAGGGAAAATTTGAAAGGGGTGTTTCTGGCCCATGGCGACCATGAAAAGCATCACGGCCCGGGGCACCCGGCTGGAGCAGCTCAAGCAGCTGGCAAAGGTGCTGGCAACCGGCATTGATGCCTGCAAGGACTGCCGGGCCCTACCCCAGCTGACCAAACAATACCGGGAGACCATCCGGGAAATTGAAGAAATCGAAGGAGCAAAGGATGACACGGACGAGATCGGCGCGATCCTCGCACAGCGAGAGCATGATGGGAAGTCAGGAGCCGTCCGCACGTATCGCACCGGAGTACCCGGCGACTGACGGGCAGGACGCCGTGCGCATCCTGCGGGCAGGCGGCACGGTGCTGGATCCGTGGCAGAGTGACATTTTGGACGACTGGATGAGCCGCACCGTCTCCGGCAAATGGGCAGCGCCTACAGCAGGCGGCAGTGTCCCCCGCCAGAACGGCAAGAGTCTGCTGGTGCAGGGACGCTCCGAGGCTGGGATGCTGCTGTTCAATGAGACAGTCATTTACACCGCCCACCTGCAGAAAACCGCCACCGAGACCTTTGAGGAAATGCGGGCCTTTTTTGAAAGCCCAAAGCTGCGCCGTCATGTGGCCGAGATCAAAACGGCGTTGGGCCGGGAGCAGATCATCCTGAAAAGCGGTGCCCGCATCAAGTTTCTGGCCCGCACCCGCAACGGCGGACGCGGCCAGCACGGCGACCTGCTGATCTTCGACGAGGCACAGGAGCTTGACGAGACCGCACAGGGGTCTTTCCTGCCCGCCATTTCTGCCAGCCTGAACCCGCAGACCATCTATGTGGGCACGCCGCCCGGCCCGGATGCCGTGGGCACTGTGTTCCGCGCCCTGCGTAAGCGCGCACTGGACGGCGAAGCCAAAAAGGCAGCCTGGTTCGAGTTCTCGGTGCCGGAGATCGGCGATGTGAAGGACCCGGCACGCTGGGCAGCCACAAACCCGGCATTGGGGCGGCGCATCCAGTTCTCCACCATCGAGGGCGAAGCCGAACAGCTGGACCCGGACACCTTCGCCCGGGAACGGCTTGGCTGGTGGAGCCCGGAGATCACGGAACATCTGGACTACGCCATCGACCGCACCGCATGGGAAGCCTGCGCCAGCGAGGACGAAAAGCCCGAAGGCAAAGCTGCTTACGGCGTCAAGTTTTCCGCCGATGGCAGCGCCGTGTGCCTGTGCGGCGCGGTGATCCCGAAGGAAGGCCCCGCGCGGGTTTCGCTGCTGGAAATGCGCCCATCCGGTCAGGGCCTGACATGGCTGGCCGACTGGCTGAACGACCGGTACGGCAAGGCCAGCTGCGTGGTCATTGACGGCCGCAACGGTGTGGACGTGCTGGTGGAGCGCATCAAGGACACATGGCGGGCAAAGAACTCGGTGATCCGGCCCGCCGCAAAGGACGTGATCGCCGCCGTCAGCGGCTTTACCAACGGCATCAGCGAAGGCACCCTGACATGGTATAAGCCCCAGACCGTGCTGAATGAAAGCGCCATCACCGCCGTCAAGCGGCCCATCGCGGGCGGCTTCGGCTTTGGCGGAGACAACAGCCTGCCGGTGGAAGCCTGTGCGCTGGCGCTCTGGGGTGCCAAGACCAGCCGCCGCGACCCTACCCGCAAAATGAAGATCGGCTGAAAGGAGCACCATGCAGATTTTGAATTTTGGCCGTGTGCCAGGCCTGACAAAGGAAGAACAGCAGCAGCTTTCTGACCTCGCCGCGGCCTACAACTACCACCAGAGCCGCAATGCTGCCAAGGACAAATATTACGAGGGGCATATCACCCTGAACGATGTGAACCTTGGCATTGCCCTGCCGCAGGGGCTGCGCAATCTGGAGGTGGGCTGCAGCTGGGGGCAGAAAGCCGTGGACGTGCTGGCGGCACGCTCCATGTTCGACGGCTTTGTGGGCAGCGGCGGCAGTCTGGACAGTCTTGCCAAGTTGGTAACTGACAACCGCCTTGTGGCCGAGTATGCCAAAGCCTGCAGGGACGAGCTGAAGTACGGCTGCGTATTCGCCACCCTGTCCGCAGATGCATCCATCAGCTGCAGAGTGCGATTTCACTCCCCCGCCATGGCGTCAGCCCTCTGGAGCGGCGAGAAGGGCCGCATCGACTGCGGCCTTGCCATTGTTGACACAGTGAAGGATGAGCACTTCGAGGGCACATGGCGGCCTTCTGTAGTCAATTTCTATACGGATGACGCGGTCGTTGTGCTGCGGTCGAACGGAAGTTTCTGGACGGCGCAGCGCTGCCCACACAAGATGGGCCGTCCGCTGATGGAACCCATGATCTGGAACGCCACCAACTCCAAGCCCTTTGGCCGCAGCCGCCTGAAGCGCCCCATCCGGGCACTGATCGACGATTATGTGCGCACCGCCGCCAACGCGGCCATTGCGCTGGAGTTCGACACCACCCCTCAGAAATACGTTCTCGGTGTGACCGATGAGCAGTATGACGCCATTGTTTCCAACAAATTCAAAACCTACATGGGCGCTCTGATCGCGGCCACCTCCAACCCCGAGACCAGCGAAAACCCAGAGTTCGGCCAGCTGGCGCAGGGCAGTCTGACGCCCCATGTGGAAAAGATGCGGATGACCGCCACCCAGTTTGCAGCGGCCACTGGCCTGACCGTCACCGACGTGGGCGTGGTGAATGATGCCAACCCCACCAGCAGCGATGCCATCCTTGCCCAGAGCCAGACACTGGTGCTGCTGGCCCAGCAGCTGAACACCGGCAACGGCGATGCACTGCGCACCATTGCCTGCATGGCACAGGCCGTGGCGCGGAACTGTGCGATTTCTGACCTGACCGAAGAAGAAACCGGTATCATGGCGCACTTCAAAAACCCCGCCATGCCTAGCGTGGCCGTGACGGCGGATGCTGCCATCAAGATTGCATCTGCCCGGAAGGAGTTTGCCGGAACGGATACCTTTCTGGAAATGATCGGCTTTGACCAGGCGGACATCCGGCGCATCAAGGCACAGGAGCAGCGGGCGCGCGGGCAGAAACTGCTGATGGAGATGGAAGATGCAGATCTCAACAAAAACGTGGAATGAGTACATCACCCGGCTGTCCCGGCTGAACCAGAAAGCCGGGCAGCTCATGCGGGACTACATAGACGCCCACGGCACTGCCGACACGGACGGCCTTGTGGCCTACGCCTACGGGCTGGTGACCAAGTACAGTGAAGGCAGCGCAGAGCTGGCCTGCCAGATGTATGAAGCACTGGCCGAGGCGCAGGGCGTGTATGTGCCCGCCGCAGAGCCTGCCGCTACCGCCAGCTATGGCGAGGTGGCCCGCATGGTGAGCGCTACCAAGGACCAGAACCCCGCCAACCTGCCAAACGGCGTCAGCCGCCTTGTCAAGCGTACCGGTGCGGACACCACCCTGAAAAACGCCATCCGTGACGGTGCCGAATGGGCATGGGTGCCCCATGGTGATACCTGCCCTTTTTGCATCACACTGGCGTCCAACGGCTGGCAGAAGGCCAGCCAGAAACTGCTGAAGGGCGGCCACGCGGAGCATATCCACTCCAACTGCGACTGTGAGTTTGCGGTGCGGTTCCGTTCCGGCACCACCGTGGCCGGGTACGATCCGGACAAGTATTACCGGCAGTATCGTGAGGCGGGCGGCGACATCAACAAAATGCGCCGCATTGATTACGCCGCCAACCGGGAGCGCATCAATGCACAAAAGAGGGCGGCGTATGCGGCGCAGGCATACCGTAAGGATCTGGGTGCAGCAAGTAAAATCACACTGACCCGCAGAGCGGAAGCTGTTGAAATCTCTGTGAAGCAGGTCGAATCTTACAAAACGCCGGTTTTTGTTTCAGATAAAGCGTCTATCAAGCCCAAGGCGCTGCATGAGGTCAACCAGAACACAGAACACGCATTGACCGACTGGGGCGTAAGCATTGACCGCAAGCCTAAAATCGTGATCGTCAGTGATGATGAATTGCGAGGTGCACTGGGCATTTACGACCCCTGTGAGAATATCGTTTACTACGCTGAAAGCATCGGCAAGAAGGCAGTGCAGGAAGCATCCGGCGGTGCTGGTGCCGTTGAAGCTCATGAAATGTGGCACATGAAGCAGGCAGAGGATTTCCGGCAATCCGGCTGGACGATCACCCGCGATAATCGCGGGGAGTATCTCGATGTTCTGTGCAAAAAGTGCAAGGAACGCATTGACAAACTTGGCATTACGCGCGATAATGTAGGAGAAATCAGCAAATATGCTGCTGATATGTATTTAGGCGACCGCTTTGATGAAGTCGAGGCGGAATTTATGTCGTTAAGGAGGCGAACGTAACATGTGCATATTGGGTTATCCCCCGGAAATTCAAAAGTTAGTCGATACGTTTGATCCTTACCGTACAGCGATTCTTGAAAAAGACTTTTCTGCTGTTCCAGAGGAAGCGTTGAAAGCGTATCATAAATTTAAAAACTGGGCCTGGGAACAGGAACAGTAATTGAACCACGATGCACACGCACCGTGGTTTTCTTTTGCCCATTTTTCAGGAGGTACACTATGGTTACTACGGTTCTTATCACTCTGATGATCCTCGCGCTGCTTGAGATCGTTCTGCTGAACGGTGCCCGGCTGTTCTTCATGATTGCATCCGCCGTGCAGCAGGCGCAGGACGATAAATACACGCCACACCCGCACCCCAAAAAGTAAGCTTTCATTCACGGAAATCCCCCATTTTAACCACTATGTGCCCAGAAAAAGGCTTCATAGTGGTTTTTTCATGCCGTTTTAGCTCATGTTGGCAGAGCACCGGACTTTTAATCCGGGGGTGGCGGGTTCAACTCCCGCAAACGGCGCCATGCGGCGGGCGGCGCGTACCCCGCCCACGACCGAATACTGACAGAGAACAGTGTAAAAAACTGAGGTTTCACACACGAAAGGAGTTTCCACCATGAAGCGTGAAGACGTAAAGAACAAGATCCCCGGCATCACCGATGAACAGCTGAACTGGATCATGCAGGAGAACGGCGCAGACATCAACCGGGAGAAGTCTGCCGCCACGGCCCTGCAGACCCAGCTGGACAACGCAAACGCTCAGCTCAAGACCGCGCAGGACGGCCTGAAAGCCTTTGAAGGCGTGGATGTGGCAGGCCTGCAGGAACAGGTCACCAAGCTGAAGGCCGACATGAAGGCGCAGGCCGAGGGCTTTGCCTTTGACAACGCGCTGGACACTGCCATCCTGAGCAGGAAGGGCCGCAGCGTCAAGGCAGTGCGTGCTTTGCTGGATCTGGATGCCCTGAAAGGCTCTGCCGACCGCAGCACCGACATCGGCAAGGCGCTGGACGAAGCCGCCAAGGCAAACCCGTGGGCCTTTGGCGATGCCCAGCCCGGGTATCCTGACGTCAGGGATGGCGGAGACCCGCATCACACCCCCACCGGCTCTACCAGCGAGCAGTTTGCAGACTGGTTTGCGCAGGTGACCAAGTAACAAAGGAGTATTTTTATGGCGACTGATATCAACCGTACCACCTCTATTGCCCTGCCCGGCGAGGTATCCAGCGAGATCCTGCAGAAAACGCAGGAAAGCTCCGCTGTCATGTCTCTGGCCCAGCCGATCAAGCTGCCGGGTCTGGGCGTGACCATTCCCGTTATCACCGGCGACCCGGAAGCCGCATGGGTGGCGGAGACCGCAAAGAAGCCGGTCAAGCGCGGCACACTGGACACCAAGATCATGCAGCCCTACACGCTGGCCGTGATTGTGCCCTTCTCCAACCAGTTCCGCCGCGATGTGCCCGCACTGTACAAGCAGCTGGTGAGCCGTCTGCCGCTGGCCCTGGCACAGAAGTTCGATGCCACTGTATTCGGCGGCGTCACTGCACCCGGTGACAACTTCGACACCCTGAAGACCTGCACCGCGCAGGAGATCGGCACCGACGCCTATGCCGGTCTGGTGGCCGCTGACGCCGACATTGCCGAGCACAACGGCATCCTGAACGGCTGGGTGCTGTCCCCCAAGGGCAAGGCGCTGCTGCTGAATGCTGTGGACGGCAACAAGCGTCCGCTGTTTATCAACAACGTTGCCGAGGGCGCTGTGCCCATGATCCTTGGCTCCCGCACCCTGCAGAGCAAGGGCGCTTACCTCTCCGGCACGCCGGATGTCGTTGGTTTTGCCGGTGACTGGACGCAGGCCATGTACGGCACTGTGGAGGGCGTGCAGATTGCCATTGCCGATCAGGCAACGCTGCAGGATGGCGAGACCACCATTAACCTGTTCCAGCAGAACATGTTTGCCGTGCGTGCCGAGATCGAGGTGGGTTTCCGCTGCGACACCACAGTGTTCAACAAACTGACCAAGGCGGCGGGCTGATGGTGAAGTTCATCAATCAGCTGACCGGCACGGTCATGTACGTGGCTGAGGAACGTGCGGCAGAGTATGCTGCCGCAGGCCATAAGCAGGTGGCGCGGGACCCTCCCGCAGCCGCTGCGGCTGAAAAGCCCAAAACCGCCCGCAAGACCAAAGCGAAGTGAGGTGCCGCCATGCTTTATGCTGAAGTGCAGGACGTGGAAGCAGGTTTTCGCGCCTTGTCCCGAGACGAACAGACACAGTGTGCCGCCCTGCTAAGCGAAGCTGCTGTGATCATCGACAGCTACAACCCGGATGCAGGCGAAGACGCCAAGCGGGTGGTCTCCTGCCGGATGGTGCGCCGTCAGCTGGGCGAGAGCGACAGCGGGGGCGGCGTATCCTTTCCCGTAGGCTCCACGCAAGGCACGGCCACGGCACTGGGTTACAGCCAGAGCTGGACCATGAGCGGCGGCTCTTCCGGCGAGCTGTACCTTTCCAAGCTGGAAAAGAAGCTGCTGGGCGTCGGCAGCCGCATCGGTGCCCGCAGCCCTCTGGAGGACTTATGCTGAAAGGAATCGACATCACCCTCTATTCCAAGACCCAGACCGGCGAGGATCGCTTCCACGACCCCATTTATGAGGAAACGCCTGTCACCGTGCACAATGTGCTGGTGGGTGAACCCTCTGCCGAGGAGATCACCACCGAACTGCAGCTCACCGGCCGGCGACTGGCCTATACACTGGCCATCCCCAAGGGCGACACCCACGACTGGGCGGACGCAAAGGTGGAGTTCTTCGGTCAGACCTTCCGCACCTGCGGCGGTGTTGTGCAGGGCATCGAGAGCATGATCCCGCTGCGATGGAACAAGAAGGTGCAGGTGGTGCAGTTTGAGTAAGGTGAAGATCGAGCTGAACAGCCCCGGCATCCGGGCGCTGCTGCGCTGCCCTGAAATGCAGGCGGTGCTGAAAGACCGTGCCGACACCGTGAAGGACCGCTGCGGCGATGGCTACGAATCCTATGTGGCCCCCACCCGCGCCGTGGCTGTTGTGGAGACCGCTTCCCGCAAGGCCTATGACGACAACTCGGCCAACAACACTCTGTTGAAAGCCGTCTCCGGCAGCCGCAGCGGCGCAACAGTGCATGAGCACAAGCGTCGCCTGAAAGATGGGCGTGTCATCACAGTGAGGAGCTACCAGAGAAAGAAATGATCGAAGAAGTCATCTTGAACTACCTGCGGGAAAATGCCTTTTCCTGCTACATGTCCATGCCGGAGAAGCCCTCCGGCAATTTTTGTATCCTCGAAAAGACCGGTGACAGCCCGGACGAAGGCATTTACACGGCCACGCTGGCGGTGCAGTCCTACGGCAGCAGCGACTTTTCTGCCGCCCAGCTGAGCCATTTTGTGGTGCAGGCCATGCTGGACGCCGACGCTCTGCCGGAAATCGTCTCCTGCGACCTTGTCACTGAGTACAATTTCCCGGATACCACCCGCAAACGGCCAAGATATCAGGCCGTCTTTTCTATTACACATTACTGACGAAAGGAAGTATCTCTATGGATGCAAAAAATGTAAGCGCCGCAAAGCCCAAGGTGGGCGGTGCCGTCTGGCGCGCACCTCTGGGCACCCCGCTGCCCACGGATGCAAAGTCCAAACTGAACGAAGCCTTTGAATCGCTGGGCTACATTTCCAGTGACGGCCTGACCAACTCGAACTCTCCCAGCAGCGAGAACACCACGGCATGGGGCGGTGATACCGTGCTGACCCAGCAGACCGAAAAGCCGGACACCTTCGCCTACACCCTGCTGGAAGCCCTGAACCCGGCGGTGCTCAAGTCTGTCTACGGCGATAAGAACGTTGCCGGCACGCTGGAGACCGGCATCACGGTCAAGGCCAACAGCGACGAACAGCAGGACTGCAGCTGGGTCGTGGACATGGTAATGAAGAACAACGCGCTCAAGCGCATCGTAATCCCGGATGCGGCAGTGTCTGCCGTGGGCGATATCGTCTATTCCAACGGTGCGGTGGGCTACAACACCACCATCACCGCGGTGCCGGACACCGAGGGCAACACCCACTACGAGTACATTCTGGGCGGCACTGCTGCCACCCAGTCTGCCGCCGAGAGCACCGCAGACAATAAGGAGGTAAAGGCATGATTGCAAAAACGGAATCCGGTTTTGAGATCGAGCTGGACGATGAAGCCATGAACGACGTGGAGCTGGTGGAGGCCATCGTGGAAATTGACACGGACGGTTCCAAGCTGTTCTATGTAGCGGACCGCCTTCTTGGCAAGGAAGGCAAGAAGAAGCTCTACGACCACCTGCGTGACGCCAAGGGCCGCGTGCCGGTGGCTGCCTTTGGTGCAGCGATCGGTGAGTTGATCCGCAGCTTTTCCGCAGGAAAAAACTCTGCATCCTCTCCGAACTGATCGCATCGGACGAGGACGCGCTGATCTGCGATTTTGCGCAGTATTACCACGTTCTGGACTGGCGCAGCCTGCCGCCGCGTCTGGCGGCCACCCTTGCTGCAGGTCTGCCGGAGAGCAGCCGCAGTATGCTGCGGCTGGCCGGGCAGCGGGTGCCTATAGAAAATCAGCTGCAGGCATCTGCTGCCGACACGCTGAACCGCATCGAGTGGTGGCTGCTGGGCAAGCCCGGCAGGCCGCCCAAGTCTATTCTGGAAGCTCTGACCGGCACAGGCTCCGGCAGCGACACGGAGGATGTGCAGAGCTTTGCCAGCCCGGAAGAATTTGAAGCGGCCATTGCTGCGCTGAAAGGAGGTTGATGGAGATGCCGGACAAAATCGAGATGGCAAAAGCCTATGTGCAGATCGTGCCGTCGGCAGATGGCATCCGGGCTGCACTGACTGACGTTTTTGACGAAGAAACGGACGGCTTAGGCGCAAAGGTTGGCCAGAGCATTGGTGCCCAGCTGGTCGGCACTATCAAAAAAGTGCTTGCCGCCGCTGGCATCGGCAAAATCATCAAGGATTCCATCGACATGGGCGGTGCCCTGCAGCAGAGCATCGGCGGCATTGAAACACTGTTCGGTGCAGGCGGCAAGAGCATGGAAGAATATGCCCAGTCCGTGGGCAAATCGGTGGATGCCGTTAAAGACGAATATGCATCCCTGATGCAGTCCCAGCAGACCGTTTTTGACAATGCGGCCCAGGCTTACAAGACCGTTGGACTTTCGGCCAACGACTACATGGAGCAGACCACCAGCTTTGCGGCCAGCCTTCTTTCCAGCGTGAGCAAGGATACCAATGCCGCCGCCCAGCTTGCCAACATGGCCATGGTGGACATGGCCGATAACGCCAACAAGATGGGTACGGATATGCAGGATATCCAGAACGCCTATCAGGGCTTTGCCAAGCAGAACTATACCATGCTGGACAACCTCAAGCTGGGCTATGGTGGTACGCAGGCTGAAATGCAGCGTCTGCTGAATGATGCCGAAAAATTTTCCGGCGTGCACTACGATCTGGGCAATCTGGCCGACATGTACAGCGCCATCCATGTGATCCAGCAGGAGATGGACATTACCGGCACAACGGCGAGAGAAGCTGCAACGACCCTGACCGGCAGCTTTGCGGCCATGAAGGCAGCGGCGCAGAACGTGTTGGGCAATTGGAGCACCGGCGCAGACCTGACGGCACCCCTGCAGGCACTGACGGACACGGCCCGGACCTACCTTGTGGGCAACCTGCTGCCCATGATCGGCAACGTGCTGCAGGGCATCCCGCAGGTCATTTACGGCCTTGTGCCCGAAGTGGTGCAGACCGGCACCGAGCTTCTCGGCTCTTTGGCGCAGGGCTTCACGCAAGGCATCCCGGATTTTCTGGCGAATGCTCTGCCGCAGCTGCTTTCCTTTACGGAAAACCTGCGGGAAAATGCCGGGGAGTTCGTGAACGCCGGTCTGGACATGATCACCCAGCTGGCCAACGGCCTGATTGCGGGCCTGCCGGACCTCATCGCCTATGTGCCGGATATCATCATCAATATCTGCGGCATCATCAACGACAATATGCCGAAGCTCCTTGCAGAGGGCGTCTCACTGGTGGTGCAGCTGGGCGTGGGCATTGTAAAGGCCGTGCCTGACCTGCTGGCCAACTGGAAGAAGATCCTTCAGACCGTGTTATCGGTCATTTCTGCAGTGAATTGGCTGAACATCGGCAAGAACATCCTCACCGGCGTGGCAAACGGCGTCAAGAGCATGGGTTCTTCCATGCTGGCTGCATTCAAGGGCGGTTTTTCCAGCGCCCTGGCATGGATCAAGAGCCTGCCCTCGCAGGCGGTGCAGTGGGGCAAGAATCTGATCCAGAGCTTCATCAACGGCCTGACCGGCAAGGGTAAAGTGGCGGGTATCGCTACCGCAGCCACTGCCGGTTTTACCATCGCCGATGTTGCCAGCCGTGACGAACTGGCCGACTGGACCTCTGCCAACACTAGCCTTGCCGACAGCGCCCAGACCGTGGCGGATATCGCTATCCCGGCCTATACCAAGTCCGGCAATGCGGCAGCCGCCGCAGGGAAAGCAGCGGGCACAGCCGCAAAGGCCGCCGCATCGGTGGTCAACTCTTACTCTGACACGGTGACCGAGGTGCTGGGCAAAGTGACCCGCACCACCCAGACCGTAAACGAGGAGCTTTCCAACGGAAAGAAGCAGCAGACCCAGACCATCACCGAGACCAGCCGTCAGCTGGTGAACGGTGTGCTGAAGGATATCAAAACCGTTACCAGCATTGCTGCCGATGGCAAAAAGACCGTGCAGCAGACCATGGATACGGTGCGGGAGATGGCCAATTCGGTCACATCGACCTTTGACACAGTGGTAAATGGCATTGCTACCAGCACCAAAACCATCAAGGAAACACTGACCGACGGCACCGAGACCACCAAAAAGGTGATCACCGAGACCTTCAATAAGGTGGTGGACGGTGCCCTCGTGACCATCGAGCGGGTCAAGAACGTTGCCGCCGACGGCACCGAACAGACGGCCGAGACCATCAAGAAGGCCAGTGCCGACAGTTTTTCCGGCCTTGTAAAGGGCTGGCAGGACGAGGCCGACAAGGGCGTGCTAGGCACCTTCGGCACGTTGTACAAAGCCGTGAAGAGTCAGGACTGGCTCAGCGTCGGGCAGTGGGTCATTTCCACCCTGTACAACGGTCTTGCACCGGAGACCAAGCTGCTGATCGACGACTTCGGCAAGAATCTGATCCAGCAGGTCAACGGTTTTCTGGGCGAGGGCATCAGCCAGCTGGCCAATGGCGCGTGGGACCTCGGCACCCAGATTTTCGACGGCCTGACCGGCGGCTTTGGAGATGTGGTCAGCCAGTTCTCCGGCCTGGGCAGCACACTGCTGGACATTTTCGGCGGTCTGCAGGGGCCGCTGAGCGCGGCGGCTCTCGCCATCAGCAAGGGCCTGCAGGGAGGTCTGATCTCTGCATTCCCGGAGATCCTTGCTTCGCTGGGCGGCCTGATCGGTGCCATTGGCGGCGCGTTCGTGGCAATGCTGCAATCCATCGGCATGGCGCTGCTGCCGACCGGATTCGGGACCCCGAAGGGCCTGCTAATGATTGCAGCGGGCGTTGCTCTGGTGGCTGCGATCGCGGCCATCGTTGCATCGCTCGGCGGTGCCTTCAAGAAAAAGAGCACACCCGGCACGGGCAGCTCTTCCAGCAGCGCCGCAGGCAGCACCATCACCGAGGCTTCCAGCAGCCTGTGGGACTACGAGAAGAAAGCTCCGCTGCCCCAGCGCACCCAGCGGCCCAATATCGAAGTGAACCAGTACATATACAGCAAGGCGCAGACGGCGGCGGACCTGATGCGCGAAGCACAGTATGAGCAGGAAAGGGCGGTGCTGCAGGGTGTTTGACGCTGTTTTTACCTCCAGCACCGGACAGAGCTTTGCCTTTGGCTACAAGGCCAGCGTGCTGTGGAGCTGTGACCCGCTGGGCGACCTGCCCGTGGATCTGGAAACCAGTCAGGGTTATCAGCAGGTGGGTGCTCCTGTGGAGAGCCGCAGCATTTCCGGCGTCACCCGCACCATCACCGGGCGTATCCTGCGCAATGCCGATTACTGCAAGCGTCAGCTGCGGGACGTGTTTGCGCCGGGCGTGACCGGGCGTTTCACCGTGGCCGGGAAATACTGGTGTGACGCCGAGGTGCAGCGCTGTCCGGCCATCAGTGCGGCGCTGCTCTGGCCCACCTTCAGCTTTCAGCTGTACTGCCCCAACCCCTATTGGAACAGTGTAGAGGGAACGCTGGCCGCGACCATCAAGGTGACACCTGTGTTCCGCCTGCCGGTGTGCTACGACGCGCATCAGTTCGGCATCCTGGAGCAGGGCGATTATATCCGCATCGTCAACAGCGGTCTGGATACCCAGAACTTTCGGCTTTCACTGTCGGCCAGAGGGCCCGTGGTCAATCCCGGCGTCCTTAACCCGGAAACGGGCGAATACCTGCGCTTTGTTACGACCCTGCAGGACGGCGACGAGCTGCAGGTCTACCGCGAAAACGACCTGCTGCGGGTCCAGCAGCTCATTGACGGCAAAGCCTACGACGTGCTCTCCATCCTTGACGGAAGCAGTACCCTTTGGACGGTGTATCACGGTGTGCAGGCATGGCAGCGCACCGCAGAATCCGGTGACGGCTGGCTTTTCCTGACGCTGACCATGCACGCAGCGTATTCCACCATCATCACGGAGGGTTCAAATGGTTGAGATCATTTCTGCACTGACAGCATCCGGGCACAAGAGCATCTGCGTCTATGATATCCGGCTCAATCTGCTGGGCCGCATTGAAAGCTGGGTCTCGCTGGTCTGGCCGGAACGCTACAACGTCTATAGCGACACCCAGGGTGCACAGCTGGAGCTGCACGACACGACCGCTTTGCAGGCGCTGTGCCGCCCGGACCGGTATCTTTGGCTGGTGGGCAGCGACCGGCTCATGCGCATCGTGTCGGCCCAGAAATCCGACCACAAGCTGGTGATCGCCGCAAAAGACGCCGCCTGCATTCTGGATGAACGCGGTCACACGGACACCCTGAGCAATTTTGCCGCAGAGGAAACGTTGCGAAGTCTGGTATCCAGGGCTGCCGCGTGGCCCTGCCTTGAACTGGGCGATGCTGCAGGACTGACGGACACCTACAGCGGCGAGGTCAAGCCCGGCAGCCTGCTGAAGCTGGCCGAACAGGTGTGTCAGGAGCTGGACATCGGCTTCCGGGTGCGGTTCGATCAGCCGAAAGCGAAACTGCTGTTTGAGCTGTTCCGGCCAAAACTCGACCCGAACGCCCGGTATGCGCCGCAGTACGGCAACCTGACCGACCTGACCTATACCGAGAGCATCACGGGCTATAAAAATGTGTGCGTGGTCGTTGGCGCGGAAGGCACCGCCACCGTGGGTGCAGCGGAGAACACCGGCTCTGCCCGGCGGGAGCTGATCGTGGATGCTACCAGCAAAAAGAAGGAAGGCGGCCAGTCTCAGGCGGACTATCTTGCCGCCCTGCGCGCACAGGGCGAGCAGGAGCTTGCCAAACATACCCGGCTGGAAAACTTCCGCTTCACCCCCACCGGCAGCATCACGGTGGGCATGGTGGTGGAGGCCAGCCTGCCCGGAACGGACATTCAGGCCGCTGCCCGCATTACCTCTGTGACCCTGAGCTCCCAAAAAGGTGAAAACTCTGTCAGCACAGAGATCGGCACCCCGATCATCAGGAGGAAACAATGAGCATTATCACATATCCGCTGAACGGCGTGGTTTACAGCGCCGAGGACGTGGCCACCTACCTGTGCACCCGCACATCCGGCGTCTACTCCAAAGAGACCAACTTTGCTGTCAGTAACACCGGTACCCGGCAGATCACCGTTGCGCCCGGTCTTGCATGGATCAATTACGACGACTTTAAAGGCATATCCGTGTGCAGTCGGGAAGAGAACGTCTTGACCGTCCCCGAAGCAGACAACACCCTCAACCGCGTGGATCGCGTCGTGTTGCAGTTTGACACCTCGGAGAATATCGCGGCGATCAAGCTCAAGACCGGCACGCCTGCCGTGGCCGCACAGCCGCCCGATATCCTGCAGAACCATAATCAGTACGAGCTGGGCCTGTGCACCATTTCGGTGCCCGCAGGCTCCACCGCTGTCACCGCCGCCGACATCACCGACACCCGCGCGGACGAGACCGTCTGCGGCGTGATGCGGGACGGCGTGACGGGGATCCCCACCGCCCAGCTGCAGACGCAGGCAAAGGCCATGCTGGACAGCCTGCAGGCCGAGGTGGACAGCAGGAGCTTTTACACCCGTGCCGAGGTGGACGCACTGCTGAAAAGCGTGAATCCTTTTCCCGTGGGCAGCATCTACCAGAGCACCGCCCGTACAAGCCCTGCCGCACTGTTCGGCGGTACATGGCAGGAGATTGCGCAGAACCGGGTACTGATGGGTGCTGGCAGCGGCCACGCAGCAGGCAGCACCGTGGAGGCCGGACTGCCGAACATCACAGGCTCTTTTGTCGCGGATGTAAAAAAGGGTGAACATAAGGTATCCGGCGCATTCACTGCCGGCAACGTGATCGCATCTACGGGCGAATACAATTCCTTTTCTGATGTATATAAGTTCAGTCTGGATGCGTCCAAGTCTAATGCCATCTACGGCCGCAGCGCCACCGTGCAGCCTGCCGCCTACTATGTGCACATCTGGCGGCGCGTGGCCTGAGAAAGGAGGTTTTGAGCGATGATCCCTGTGACATTTGACACTGTGGCAACATTGCAGTTTGGCAGTGAGGGTCACCCGACCAGTCTGCACTTTGCCATCCCGGAAGAGTGGAAAACCTGCAAAATCAGACTCCACCTGCGGCGCAGCGACGGTAGCTTTGTGCCCCCGATGCAGCTGGACGAAAATGGATGCGTAAAAGTAGACCGCAGTGACTCCGGCAAGACCGGCGGACAGTGGATGCTGTCGGCTGAAAGTCCTGACGGAAAAGTATCTTACTCGCGAATCGGCAAATATGTGACCCCCATGGAGGTGACACAATGAAGATCCTTGACGAGACCGGCGCGGTCGTGGAAAACCCGGACCTGACGCTTGGGTATCTGACCGACGACACCCAGCCGCTGGAGCACCCGGCGCAGGAGGCCGTGGCAGAGGTGGCCCACTACGAGACGGTGGCCGAATATCCCGGCGGCGGCAGGGATGTGCGGAAGATTATCGACGTGCCGGGCGTGCCTGCGCAGGCCGCATGGACTGAGCAGGTTCCCATCCAAAAGTACGTCCGCTACACCGCCGAAGAGCTGGCCGCGCAGGAAGAAGAGCGCAAAAAGGCCGAAGCCCGGGAGAAGCTGCCGGAGCGCGTGGACGCGCTGGAAACCGCAAACGACGATATTATTTTGATGATGGCTGATTTGATTGGAGGCTGATTTTTATGAAAACTCTGAACGCACTCAAACTTCGCATTATGACCCGCGCTTTCAAAATCCGCATTGCCGCCGGTGAAGTCTTTGAAGACATCGCCGCCGACTACCCGTCCCTGACCACGGACGATCTGGAAGCCATCAAGGCAGAGCTGGAGAAGTAAAGGAGTAAGCGATGGAAAAGACCATCATGGACGTGAGCCGCCATCAGGGCGTCATCGACTGGGCAAAGGTCAAGGCAAGCGGTAAGGTGGACGGCGTGATGATTCGCGCCATGGGCAACAGCGGGGCGGGCAAGGCCAGCAAGCCCTACACTGACCCGCAGTTTGCCCGCAACTACGCAGAATGCAAGCGGCTGGGCATCCCCTGCGGCGTGTATGGCTACTTTAAAGCAGTCAACCGGGAGCAGGCCGACAAGGAGCTGGCCTATTTCAAGAAGCTGCTCACCGGCAGGAGCTTTGAGCTGCCTGTGGTGGTGGACATTGAGGACGAGGTGCAGAAGCCGCTGGGCAAGGCTGCGCTGACCGACCTGACAGCTCACATGCTGAGCACGGTGGAAAGCTGGGGCGTGTACGCCATGCTGTACACCGGTTTGTGGTTCGGCAGTACCTTCCTCTGCATGGGCGGTGCAGAGCTGAAGCCTTACGACGTGTGGCTTGCGGCATACCGCACGAAGAAGCCCACTCCCGGCTGGCCCTTTGGCATGTGGCAGTACACCAACGCGGCAAGGATGCCGGGGGTGAGCACCAACGTGGACTTGTCCCGCGCATACAAGGACTACGCGGCGATCATCCGGCGTGCCGGGCTGAGTAAAGTGAAGGGGGTGTGACCAATGGCGAGTATTCTTGCTGCCGCAGGCATTCCGACGGCGGTGCTGGGGTTTCTCGTCTGGCAGCTGAAGCGGCGCATCGAGCGTCAGGAAGCACGGCAGGAAGCCGCAGAGAAAGCCCGTGAGGAGTTCGAGACGAACCTGTACGAAAGCTCCCTCGCCGCAATCGCGCTGGGAGAAGCCACCGCCAAAGCCGTGCAGCGCATCCCGGACGCACACTGTAACGGCGATATGCACGCCGCCCTCGACTACGCGGCCGAGGTAAAGCATAAGCAGCGCGATTTTGTCGCCAAGCGCGGCATCAGCGCGATCATCAACTGAGAGAAAGGGATCTGACCATGGAAGCAGTATTGACTAATATCTTGAATGTTGTCCCCGGCTGGCTTGCCCTCGCCCTGATGCTGGGCGGCTTTGCCTTTTACGTCCTCGGTGCCATCCGGCTGGGCTACGGCGCGACCGTCCGCCCGCTGGTGCTTGACCTGATCGAGCGCGCCGAGCATGAGATCCAGGGCACCAAGCGCGGTGCCGAACGCAAAGCATGGGTGGCGGCAAAGCTGCGCGCTGCGCTGGACGCCAGCAAGTTTGGCAGGCTCTTCAGCTGGGCGATCACCGATGAGACCATCGGCAGGGTCATCCAATTCTGCTTTGACAGGGCGAAGGATGTTGTAGGGAAACAGTAAACTCAATACATAGCAGCAGCCCCGGGGAGCCTGACGGTTCCTCGGGGCTGTTTTTGCGCTTTGCGTGTTACTAATTCGATAACGTGTTTCTAATTTGTTACTAAATACCGTCGAAATTGTCAAATTTGCAGCAGCCAAAGCAGTGAATTTTCTCGTGAAGTCGGGCTATTTCGGAGTGTACAAGCCACTAAAAATATGCTATTATAAAGGGTAGATTTTTACTCCTTCTGTCTGCGAACGCGGGACGAAGGGAGTTCGTCCATGATAAGGAGAACCATATGAAAGAACGCGCTTACCCTGTGTATACCGTCAACAAACACGCCGAAGGCCTGCTGGTGGGCGGGCACCCCTGGGTGTATGAGAACGACATCCTCCATTCCCCGGAAAATGAGCCGGAAAACGGCACGCTGGCCGATGTGGTCAGCACCAAGGGTTCCTACCTTGGCACCGGCTTTGTCTCGCTCAAAAGCAAGATCCGCGTGCGGCTGATCTCCCGCAATGCCAACGACACCTTTGATGCTGCGTTCTGGCGCCGCCGGGTGGAATATGCATGGAACTACCGCAAAACCGTGCTGGAGCCCGCCGACCTTTCCGCCTGCCGCGTCATTTTTGGCGAAGCCGACCAGTTCCCCGGCCTGACCGTGGACCGGTTCAGCAACATCCTCGTCACGCAGACCCTGAGCGTGGGCATGGAAAAGCTCAAGCCCGTCCTCTTCCCCATTCTGGCAGAAGTCCTGCGCGCCGACGGCCAGACCATCGACGGCATCTACGAGCGCAACGATGAGGCTCTGCGCGCAAAGGAAGGTCTTGAGCAGAACAAAGGTTGGTTTGAGCTGCCCGGTGAGACTCACCCGGCAAACACCCAGACCGAGATCTGCGAGAACGGAGTTTACTATCATGTGGATTTCGAGAACGGCCAGAAGACCGGCTTCTTCCTTGATCAGAAGTACAATCGCCGGGCGGTGGCACGCCTTGCTGCAGGCCACACCGTGCTGGACTGCTTTACCCACACCGGCAGCTTTGCACTGAACGCCGCTGCGGGCGGCGCTGCCCGTGTGACCGCCGCCGACATCAGCGCCGAGGCCATTGCCATGGCGCAGCGCAATGCCCAGCGCAACGGTCTGACCAATATGGACTTTTTGTGCGAGGACACCTTTGAGCTGCTGCCCCGCTTGGAAAGAGAGGGACACCCCTACGATTTTATCATTCTGGACCCGCCGGCCTTTACCAAGGCGCGCCGCACTGTGGAGAACGCCATGCGCGGTTACAAGGAGATCAACTACCGTGCCATGAAGCTGCTGCCCCGCGGCGGCTATCTGGCAACTGCCAGCTGCTCCCACTTTGCCACCGAGGAGCTGTTCATCAAGATGCTGCGCGCCGCTGCAAAGGATGCGCACCGCCAGCTGCGGCAGATCGAGGTGAAACAGCAGGCACCGGATCATCCGATCCTGTGGGGCGTGCCGGAGACGAATTATCTGAAGTTCTTCCTCTTTCAGGTGATTTAACGATTTTAAAATTGCTCCGCTTCGTTCTGCAATTCATTAAGGCATTTTTATTTTATATTTTCGTGTTTGTCGCGTCCCCGACACTTGTCAGGGCAAAGCCCTTCCATCTGCTAACGCAGACCGCTCGCCTGCTTAAAAGCCTCGCCGGGGCTTTTATTGTTGCACAACCGCAGGGCCGATCCAAACACATTTTCACCAGAAGGGACCCCATCGGGTAAATGCATCTTTTTGCTGTGCTGCCTGAACCCTCTCAGTCAAAGCCTGACGGCTTTGCCAGCTCCCCCGAGGGGGGAGCTTTATGAGCAGGGACGGAAAACAACGATCTTTTCCGATGATGAATAAACTTACCCGGCAGCTGGATAAAAGCTCGCCCTTCGGGAGAGCTGGCATTGCGCAAGCAATGACTGAGAGGGTTTTTCCCATCGGGCGGAGAGGGTTCGTTCTCTTAAAAAGTCATACCAAGTGCGGATGCTCCAAAAATGCAGGAAGCTGTTTGTGCAGAATCGTCAGATTTGTCAATTGCCTTTTTGGCCCGCCGGGGCTATAATCAAACCATAGACAGCAACGGCGCTGTGGGTCACCTCCTGACTCGCAGCGCCGTTTTTGTTAAGATGCTTTCGTACTTCTGGGTGCGGCATTGCGGCAGACCAGAATGCAGACGAAAGGGTAAGAAAAATAAGATCAAGTAAGGAGTAGGATTTATGGCAGCGAATGTTATGGAAATCTACGGCAGCAAGGTCTTTAACGAACATGTGATGAAGGAGCGCCTGCCGAGCGCAACCTATAAGAGCCTGAAGAACACCCTGCACAAGGGTGCTCCGCTGGACATTGAGGTGGCAAACGTTGTGGCCAGCGTGATGAAGCGCTGGGCCATGGAGCTGGGTGCCACCCACTACACCCACTGGTTCCAGCCGCTGACCGGCATCACCAGTGAGAAGCACGATGGCTTTGTTTCCCCTGTGGGCGACGGCACCGCCATCATGGAGTTCTCCGGCAAGGAGCTGGTGCGCGGCGAGCCCGATGCATCTTCCTTCCCTTCCGGCGGTCTGCGCGCCACCTGCGAGGCCCGCGGCTACACTGCATGGGACCCCACCAGCTACGCATTCGTGAAGGATGACGTGCTGTGCATCCCCACCGCATTCGTCAGCTACACCGGCGAGGCTCTGGATAAGAAGACCCCGTTGCTGCGTTCCATGAACGCACTGTCCAATCAGGCGGTCCGTATCCTGAAGCTGTTCGGCAAGGATGTGGATTACGTCTCCACCACCGTCGGCCCCGAGCAGGAGTACTTCCTGATCAAGAAGGAAGATTACGAAGCCCGTCAGGATCTGATCCTTACCGGCCGCACCCTGTTCGGTGCCCCCTCTGCCAAGGGTCAGGAGCTGGAAGAGCACTACTTCGGTGTCATTCGTCCCGAGGTCTCCGAGTTTATGAAGGAGTTGGATGAAGAGCTGTGGAAGCTGGGCATTCCCGCCAAGACCAAGCACAACGAAGTTGCTCCCTGCCAGCATGAGCTGGCTCCCATCTTCGACACTACCAACGTTGCCATCGACCACAACCTGCTGACGATGGAGATGATGAAGAAGATCGCTCCCAAGTACGGTCTGGTCTGCCTGCAGCATGAGAAGCCTTTTGAGGGCGTGAACGGCAGCGGCAAGCATAACAACTGGTCCATGTCCACCACCCACGAGAACCTGCTGGATCCCGGTGACACCCCCATGGAGAACCTGCAGTTCCTGGTGTTCCTGGCTGCTGTCATCAAGGCTGTGGACGAGTACGCCGATCTGCTGCGCACCTCCGTTGCCACTCCCGGCAACGATCACCGTCTGGGTGCCAACGAGGCACCTCCGGCTATCATTTCCATCTTCGTGGGCGAAGAGCTGGAAGCCGTCATCGATGCTATCGCATCCGATTCCCCCTATGCCGGCCCCGTCAAGATGAAGATGGATCTGGGCGTTGATGTCCTGCCCAAGTTCAGCAAGGATACCACCGACCGCAACCGTACCTCTCCCTTTGCCTTCACCGGCAACAAGTTCGAGTTCCGTATGCCCGGTTCCGCTGAGAACCTGAGTGATGCCAACACCATCCTGAACACCGCCGTTGCAAAGGAACTGAAGGGCTACGCCGACGAGCTGGAGAGCGCTGAGGACTTTACCAGCGCCGTGATTGCTCTGGTCAAGCGCACCATCCGCGACCACCGCCGCGTCATCTTCAACGGCAACGGCTACACTGCCGAGTGGGAAGAAGAAGCCGCAAAGCGCGGTCTGCCCAACAAGAAGAACACCCCCGCTGCTCTGCCTGCCCTGATCGAGCCCAAGAACATTGCCCTGATGGAAGAGTTCGGCGTACTGACCAAGGTAGAGATGGAGAGCCGCTACGAGGTGGAGATGGAGCACTACTCCAAGATCATCAACATCGAGGCTCTGACCATGCTGGAAATGGCCCGCAAGCAGCTGCTGCCTGCCGTCAACTCCTACATGAGCGAGCTTGCCAATACCGCAGCATCCAAACTGGCCGTCAGCGAGAACATCAGCGTGCGCAGTGAGACCAAGACCCTGGGCCGTCTGTCCGCCGACGCCGACGCCATGAGCGACGCCATCGACACCCTGCAGGATGCCGTGGATGCCGCCAAGGCTCTGCCCTCCGAGAGCGAGAAGGCCGTTGCCTTCCACGACAACGTGCTGCCTGCAATGGATGCTCTGCGTGCCGCTGCGGACGACGCCGAGACCCTGTGCGGCGAGGACTACTGGCCGCTGCCCAGCTACAGCAAGATGCTCTACTACGTCTGATCTTTCATCAGCGTAACAGCAGAATAGCATCCGTAGGCTGCGGAATTTAAAATTGCCATTCTCCTTTTCCTATTTCTTACACCAGCCTAAAGACCTGCTCCCATTCTGAGGGCAGGCCTTTAGGCGTTTTATTTGAAAGGGAAACCATTATGAGCTATTCGACCCAACAGGACGTCCTTGATTTTGTGGAGGACAACAACGTCAAATTTGTGCGCTTTGCCTTCTGCGATATCTTTGGTACTCAGAAGAACATTGCCGTGCTGGCAAACGATCTGCCCAAAGCTCTGGAAGACGGTGTCTGCTTCGACGGCAGCTCCATTGCCGGCTTCATGAAGGTGGAGGAAAGCGACCTTGTGCTGCGGCCGGATCTTTCCACCGTGACCATTCTCCCCTGGCGGCCCACCGAGGGCCGGGTGATGCAGTTTTTCTGTGATGTGGAAAAGCCGGACGGCCAGCCCTTTGGCGGCAACTGCCGCGGCTTTCTGCGCAGCGTGAACCGAAAATTCAAAAAGCTGGGCATCACCTGCAATGTGGGCGCAGAGTGTGAGTTCTACCTGTTCGAGAATGATGACCGGGGCCGCCCCACCCGTATCCCCATCGACTTTGGCGGCTACTTTGACGTGGCCCCGCTGGACGCAGGCGAGAACCTCCGCCGGGACATCTGCCTGACCATGGAGCAGATGGGCATGAGCCCTCAGCACAGCCATCACGAAAGCGGCAACGGCCAGAACGAGATCGACTGCCACCACGCAGGCCCCCTCAAGACCGCCGACAACGTGATGATGTTCAAGCAGATCGTGCGCGCCATTGCCACCCGCAGCGGCATCCATGCAAGCTTCCTGCCCAAGCCCCTGCCGGATCAGGCAGGCAGCGGCCTGCACATCAACCTGTCCCTTTACATGGATGGCCGCAACCTGTTTGAGGGCGACATTGCCCCGGACAGCATTGCAGGCAGCTTTATGGCCGGTGTGCTGGCCCACAGCCGGGAGCTGACCGCGTTCACCAACCCTCTGCCCAACAGCTATCAGCGCTTTGGCTGCGATGAAGCGCCCCGCTATGTGAGCTGGAGCCGCCAGAACCGCAGCCAGCTGGTGCGCATCCCGCAGGTAAAGGGCGACAACTGCCGCATGGAGCTGCGCAGCCCGGACCCTGCCTGCAACCCCTATCTGGCCATTGGTCTGGTTCTGTCTGCCGGATTGGACGGCATCGAGAACCGCATGGTGCTCTCTGCCCCCGTGAACAAGAATCTGTTCGACCCCTCTATGGCTGAGGGCCTCAGCCTTGAGACTCTGCCCGCCAGTCTGGAAGAGGCCGTGCAGGCTGCGGAGGAGAGCGAATTTTTGCGCAGAGTGCTGCCCGAGCAGCTTGCCAGCCGCTACTTTACGGAAGAACTGAAGCGCTGCGAAGCACTGAAACACGCGTCCGACCCTGTTGAGTACGAGCGTACCCATTACTTCAACGCCATCTGACCCCTGCAAAAGAGTGTGTGTAGGAGAAAGGAGCGAAGGAAATGGGACGTGCACTGATCGTAAGTGCCGGTGCAAGCTCCAACGAGTATATCGCTGCACGGCTGACCGAAATGGGCTACAGCCGCCCGGTGATCATTCCCAGCGGGGCCGAAGCCCGGCGGCGCATGACGGAATCGGATTTTGAGCTGATCGTGGTCAACTCTCCCCTGCCCGATGAATTCGGGCATGAGGTGTGCATCAATGCTGTGGAAAAAACAGATGCCGGTGTAGTGTTTCTGGTCAAGGCCGCACAGGCTGAGCAGCTTTTGGGGCCTTTGAGCGAGCAGGGGGTATTGCTGCTGTCAAAGCCCTTCAGCACCGCCTTTTTTGTGCAGGCCATGCACATGGCGGCGGCGGGCAACCACCGCCTGCTGCGTGCCCGGCAGGAGAACGCCCGCTTACAGGAAAAGATCGCACAGGTGCGGCTGGTCAGCCGGGCAAAATGCTGCCTTGTGGAGCACGAGCACATGACCGAAGCCGAGGCACACCGCTACATAGAAAAACAGGCCATGGATACCCGTCGTGACCGCACAGAAATTGCACAGGAAGTCCTTGAAAATTATGAGGACATAGGTGTATAATATTGGATTGGGAAAAGTATCCTTGCTTTCACCGGCTCATTTTGGGAGAGGCTGAGAGCAAGGCCGTTCACCTGAAAGAATTCACAAAGGTTTATAAGGGAAAGAATTCAGAAAAGCAAAAATAGAGGAGGAAATTCTATGGCAGAGAAACAAACCAAATTCATCTTTGTCACCGGCGGTGTCGTCTCCGGCCTTGGCAAGGGCATCACAGCCGCATCGCTGGGCCGTCTGCTCAAGTGCCGCGGTCTGAAGGTGGCCAGCCAGAAGCTGGACCCCTATGTGAATGTGGATCCCGGCACCATGAGCCCGCTGCAGCACGGTGAGGTGTTCGTGACCGACGATGGCACTGAGACCGATCTGGATCTGGGCCACTACGAGCGCTTTATCGACGAGAATCTGAACAAATACTCCAACCTGACCACCGGCAAGGTGTACTGGAACGTACTGAACAAGGAACGTCAGGGTGCATATCTGGGCCAGACCGTGCAGATCATTCCCCACATCACCAACGAGATCAAGAGCTACATCTACAATCTGGCCTCTTCCACCGAGGCTGACGTGGTCATTACCGAGATCGGCGGCACGACCGGTGATATTGAAAGCCAGCCCTTCCTCGAGGCCATCCGTCAGGTGGGTCTGGAGCAGGGCCGCGACAACTGCTGCTACATTCATGTGGTGCTGGTGCCTTACATTTCCGGCTCGGACGAATACAAATCCAAGCCCGCACAGCACTCTGTGAAAGAGCTGCAGGGCATGGGCGTGAACCCGGACATCATCATCCTGCGCGCAGACGGCAGTGTGGGCGGCGACATCCGCCGCAAGATCAGCACTTTCTGCAATGTGAAGCCGGAGTGTGTGATCGAGAACCTGACCATGCCCAGCCTGTACCAGTGCCCGCTGATGCTGCACACCGGTGGTCTGGACGAGGTAGTGGTGCAGAAGCTTAAGCTGGATGTGCCCGCTGCCGACCTGACCGAGTGGAAGCAGGTGGTCAGCCGCATTGCCACCCGCAGCAAGACCTGCAGCATTGCGCTGGTGGGCAAATACGTCAAGCTGCACGACGCTTACCTCTCCGTGATGGAGAGCCTGTACCACGCCGGCTTTGAGAACGACAGTCAGGTGGAGATCCGCTGGGTGGAGAGCGAGGACCTGACCGATCAGGCCGCCTGCAAGGAAGCCTTTGCAGATGTGGACGGCATCATCGTACCCGGCGGCTTTGGCGACCGCGGCATTGAGGGCATGATCCAGGCTGCACAGTATGCCCGCGAGAACCATGTTCCCTACTTTGGCATCTGCCTTGGCATGCAGATCATGGTGATGGAGTTTGCCCGGGGCGTTTTGGGCTACAAGGATGCAAATTCCAGCGAATTCACCCCGGATGGCAAGCATAATGTGATTGCCCTGATGGCCGACCAGCAGGGCAACATTCCCAAGGGCGGCACCATGCGTCTGGGTAAATACCCCTGCAAGGTGATGCCCGGCACCAAGATGGCCGAGTGCTACGGCGAGACCGAGATCTGGGAGCGCCACCGCCACCGCTACGAGTTCAACAACGAGTTCCGTCAGGAGATGCAGGACGCCGGTCTTGTCATTTCCGGCACCAGCCCCGACGGTCGTCTGGTAGAGACTGTAGAGCTGCCCGGCCGTGACTTCCATTTGGGCGCACAGTTCCACCCGGAGTTCAAGAGCCGTCCGAACCGTGCTCACCCGCTGTTCAAGGCATTCATTGCTGCGGCACTCAAGTTCCGCGCCAGCGAGCAGCGCAGCCTGCTGCACATGTAAACCATAAAAATAAGGTGCTGTCTGTGCGGACAGCACCTTATTTTTTACCCATATAATCCATGATCCTGCAAGGCATTATTCATAGTGGTCATTTTCCAGATCACACACCACAAACCGGTCCACGATGCGGGCCATCCCGTGGAACATCTGTTCCGTAAGTTCCTTGCGGCGCTGCAGCTCCATCCGTTCCGCTTCCGCTTTTTGCAGAGAACTCCCGGTGGCTTCGTTCTATCCTTGATTTCCGATCAGCACCACGGCCACATCGTTGACATTCGTGCCGGTCGCGCCGGTGATGATGAGCCCATCCACCGCCTTGAGGGCATGGTAGGCATCGTTGTTCTGCAGCACATCGTACACGTTCAGCTGGTTCTGCGCCAGTGCCGCGGCCGTGCTGCCGTCCACATAGCCGCCCGCAGCATCGGTTGGGCCGTCGGTGCCATCGCTGCCCACCGAAAAGACCGCTGCATCCAGCCCAGCGATCACCGGTGCTGCAGCAAGGGCCAGCTCCTGATTGCGCCCACCCAGACCTGTTCCGGTCAGGTGGACGACCGTCTCACCGCCTGCAAGAAAGGCCAGCTTTTTGCCCTGCCCCGCGTGGGTGCGGGCTATGGAACCAAGGAAGCTGCCAGCCTCCCGCGCTTCACAGCAGAGCCTGTCGGTCAAGATCACCGGCTCATAGCCCAGCTCCCGGCAGGCGTTGGCTGCTGCGCTGCACAGCTCCCGCACGCTGCCGGTGATCTGCGTGGCAACACGGTCCAGCACCTTTGGAGTCTCCTGTGCCAGCAAAGCCTTGGCCTGTGCCGAAAGCTGCAGGTGATATTTTTCCGCAATGGCAAGGGCCTGTGCACAGGTGGAGGTATCCGGCACCGCCGGGCCGCTGGCGATCATATCCAGCGGGTCCCCCAGAATATCGCTGAGCACGATGCTGAACACCTGCGCGGGCGCACAGCTCTGTGCAAACCGCCCGCCCTTGACCCCGGACAGGCGCTTGCGAATGGTATTCATCTCCACGATATCGGCACCGCTGGCAAGCAGCTGGCTCGTGATCTGCTGCAGCTCTGCGCCGGGGATCAGCGGCTTCTCAAACAGTGCACTGCCGCCACCGGACAGCAGAAACAGCACCGTATCCTCTGCCGTTAAGCCCTGCACCAGTTCCAGCGCTTTCCGGGTGGCGGCAAAGCCATTCTCATCCGGCACGGGGTGCCCGGCTTCGCAGCAGTCCACGCCGGGGATCGTGCCCTTCACGTGGCCGTATTTGGTCACGACCACGCCGCCATCCACCCGGCCAAGAAATTTCACCGCCGCATGGGCCATCTGCCATGCTGCCTTACCGGCAGCCACCAGCAGCACCCTGCCGCCCTGCGGCCGGAAATTTTTCAGCGCGCGGCGCACCGCTTCGTCCGGCAGAACAGCGTTCAGGCTGGCACGGATGATGGCATCTGCATCTCTGCGCAGTGTTTCGTTTTTCAGCATGTCGTTCTCCCCTTTTCCATCGCTTCTTGTCCGTGGACAAAAAACACCTGTACAGTCTCTTCCTATGCAGGAAAACGCCGTACAGGTGTTCTGATCTTTTTGCTTACTTTGCGCTTGCCGGAGCAACCTCAAAGTCGATCTTGCCCAGGTTCACATCCGCACGCACAATGGTGATCATCATAGTGTCGCCCAGACTCCAGTTCTTGCCGGAGACGGGGTCGGACAGGCGGATGCCCTCGGTGAGCATGGTACCGGAGGGGGTCAGGCTGGAAGCCGGCACAAAGCCCTCCACGCCGTTGTCCAGCTCAATGAACAGGCCGCGCTGGGTCACGCCGGAAATGCGGCCCTCGTAGCACTCGCCCAGATGGCGGCGGGCATACTCGGCCTTGTAGCAGTCCTCAGCCTTGCGCTCGATCTGCATTGCAATGATCTCGCGCTCACTGGACTGCTTGCTTGCCTTCTCGGCAAAGTCGCTGTAGCGCAGCACCATGGTATCCTTATCCATGCCCTTGAGCTGGGCGGTCATGATGCGATGGATGGCCAGATCCGGGTAGCGGCGGATGGGACTGGTGAAGTGAGCGTAGTCCTTCAGCACCAGACCGTAGTGGCCCTTGGGTTTTTCCTCATACACAGCCTTGGACATGCAGCGCAGCATACCGGTATTGATGATCTGCTCATACGGGCCGCCGCGCACACCTTCCAGAATGGCGCTCAGCTCCTTGGGGGTGGGCACATCCTTGGCAAAGTGATCGTTGATGCCGCAGGCCTGCAGCAGAGTGTGCAGACGCTCCAGCTTTTCAGCATTGGGTTCCTCGTGCACACGGTACACGAAGGGGATCTGCTTCACGCGGGCAAAGTGGGCAGCGCACTGGTTGGCCAGCAGCATGAACTCTTCGATCATAGCTTCGCTCTCGCCGGAGGTGCGCTTTTTCACATCGATGCAGTGGCCGTCCTCGTCGAGGATCAGCTTCACCTCGCCGCTCTCGATATCCATGCAGCCGCGCTCCTTGCGCAGGCGGGCGCGGTGGCCGTACAGCTCCTTCATGGCGGGCAGCTGGCTGAGCACTTCATGGTACTTGCCCTTCAGCTCGTCGTCAGCACTGCCGGCCAGCAAGGCATTGATCTCGGAGTAAACGCCCTTGACGCGGCTGCGGATGACCGACTTGACAAAGCGGTAATCGATCAGGTTGCCATCCTTATCCAGATGCATCAGGCAGGAGAAGGCCAGACGCAGCACGCCCTCATTCAGGCTGCAGATGCCGTTGGAAAGCTGCTTGGGCAGCATGGGCACCACCTGATCGGCATAGTAGACGCTGGTTGCGCGGTTAAACGCTTCGTTGTCCAGTTCGCTGCCGGGCTTGACATAGTTGGAAACATCTGCAATGTGGACACCCAGCTCAAAGCCGCCCTCCGGGGTCTTGGTCAGGCTGATGGCATCATCGATGTCCTTGGTCTCAGCACTGTCAATGGTGAAGATGGGCAGGGCGCGCAGATCCATGCGGCCCTCGGTGTCCTTTTCAGAGACCTCAGCGTTCTCCAGCTTCTTGGCTTCCTCACGAACCTTATCCGGGAAGCGGCTGCGGATATCCTGCGCATAGAGCAGGGCCTTTGCGCAGCGCTTTGCTTCGTCCGAGCTGCCAAATCGCATGGCAACGCCCACGCGGTGATCTTCCTGCCGATTGCCGCGCTGCAGGATCTCCACGGCCACCTTGTCGCCGTCCTTTGCACCGCCCTCGCAGTCACGCATCATCTGCATGGAGATGGCCGGGCAGTCGTCCGGCACGAACTTCAGGCGGCCATCAATGCGGCGGGCAGTGCCCACCAGATCGTTCTTTTCTTCCAGAATGGCCAGGATCTCGCCTTCATCGCTGCCCTCCACACGGGGGTGCTCAAACTTTTCTACAAGCACCATGTCGCCGGGCATGGCACCGCGGGTAAAACGGCCCGGGATAAAGATATCGCTGGTGCCGTCCTCCAGCATGACAAAGGCAAAATTCTTGCCCAGTTTTACCACCTTGCACAGCAGAGCCTTGTCTGCACGGCCGGAGCGCACCGTAAAGAACACGCCCTGACGCTGGCAGATGACCGCCTCGTGCACCAGCTGATCCACAGCCTCCATCACCTTGCGGTCCGAGCCGCGGTCCCCGCCGAATTTGGATTTGAGGTCTTTGACGGTGCACGGCTGATTCTGGATCGCGTGCTCAATTTTATCGCGCATTGCCATAATATTTTTTCTCCTTGCTCTTCCATGGCCGCAGCCTCCAACGTGCCGCAGCGCTGCCAATCGTGGGCCAGCTGCCCCACCCTGCCCAGCGGTCAGACTGCCGCCGACATCCTATCATAACACAGAAAAACAGCCCCGTCCTTTACACGGGGCTGCACGAACCTTGTCAACCTGCCAGACGGCCTGCAAACAGACATGCCAGAATGGCAACCACAAAGAAAACAATGCCTGCAATGCGGGTGGTCTTGGCCAGCATCTGATCAGCCGGGGTCAAACGGGCATTGTTTGCGCCGCCCATACTGCCGTTGATGGCACCGGAAAGGCCCTGACCGTGGGTGTGCTGCATGAGAGTGAGGAAAACGATGACGAGCGAAGCGATCAGCAAGATCACACCGCCAACAATTTCGATAACAGACATGGATTGAAACGCTCCTTTATTTTAATTCAACAAAAACTACGCAGAAATACAAATATATAGTAGCATAACAAGCGCAAAAAAGCAAGCAGAAACCGTGCATTTTTATGCCAGAAGGTCCAGCATTGCGCACAGCCGGGCAAAGATGGCGGCGCTGGAATGTTCCGTGCTCACCTGCCCGTCCTGCAGCACCACAATGGTGTAGCGCGGCTGCTGCGCCGGGTAAAACCCTGCGAACCACAAGTTTTTGCGTTCCGTGCCATCCGGTGTGAACTGCCCGGTCTGCGCGGTACCGGTCTTGCCGCCAGCCCCTTCTTCCAGCCCGGCAGCATCCTGTGCGGTGCCCTCTTCCACCACCTGCTGCAGCATTTTACGCAGGAGCGCTGCATTTTCCGCACTCATCACCCGCCTTGACTGCGGATGTGCAAGCGTTTCCAGCGGCGTACCGTCAGTTTCATCCACCGAGCCACACACAAAGAAAGGCGTGCGGTACACCCCGCCGGAAGCAATGGTGTTCATCATGGCGGCGATCTGTACCGGTGATGCCAGCAGACCGCCCTGCCCAAAGCTGAAATTTGCCAGCTGGCCGCTCTGGGCAAGCTCCCCGGCAGACGGCAGCTTTCCGGCATCGGCGTGCAGCGCACCTGCCACCGGCACCTCCTGCCCGAAGCCAAGCTGCCGAGACATCTGCAAAAGCGTCTCTGCCCCCAGCTGCTGCCCCAGCCGGATAAAATAGCCGTTGCAGCTTTTTTCCAGAGCCGCAGTCATGTCCACCGTTCCGTGCGGAACACCGCCTGCGCAGCGGAAGATCTGTCCATCCACCACCATAGCACCGGTGCATTCGTACTCCGGCAGGATGCCCTGCTCCAGCGCTGCCGCAGCCAGCACCGGCTTGAACACTGAACCCACAGCATAGCTTTCCAGTGCGCGGTTCAGGAACGGACTGTCCGGTGCATCCAGACTTGCGGCAAGGTCATCCGGGTCATAGCCCGGTACGCTGACGCTGGCGCGAACCGCAGCAGTGGCCGTGTCCAGAACCAGAATGCAGCCGCTGGTCATGGTGTCTGCGGCCACCGCTTCGGCGGCACGCTGCACCGGGCGGGAGATCGTCAGCTGCACGCCCACCGCACTGCTGTCCTGCCGGGTGAGCTGCGGTGTTTCCCCGGCCCGCAGCCGTCCTTGTGCTGTGACCGCGCACACCAGCGTGTCATGCTCCTTTGTTCCGGCCAGCTGGCTGTCCAGCGCCTTTTCCAGCCCGGCAATGCCGCGGCCTTCTGCATCCAGATAGCCGATCAGATGCTGGCACAGCGGAACTTCTGCGCAGCGCCGTGCCGTTGCAAAGCAGCGTATGCCGCGCCCGGAAAGGTCGCGGTCCACTTCCAGCAGAAACGGTGCGGAGCGGTTGCGGTTCCGGTACAAAAGTGCCTGCCCGACACTGTCCGTAAATGCATACAGGCGTGTGTAGTTGTTTTCGCCCGGGAAGCAGAGGGCAAGATACCGCGTTTCCAGCCCGGTGAGAAGCAGGCCGCTGTGATCGTAAAAGCTGCCCCGCCGGGCAGGCAGCGAGAGCCGGACCGTGCTCTGTGCTTCGGCCCGGGCAGCATAGGTATGGTTCTCTGCCAGAAAATACAGGCGGCACAAAACTACCGCAAACCCCAGCAGAACAGCTGCATACAACGCCAATACCCGTTTGCCGGACATCTGCTCACCCCTTTTTGATAGAGTGGGCTGCATCTGTGGTTTCTATACAAAAAGAGACGGGGTCTCCGAAGAGATCCCGTCTCCATAAGGTACTTATTGAGTAAGCAATTCCGCTTCATACGTCGAAAATCACAGGTTACCGGCGATCTGTTCAAAGGCTCTTTCAACCGATTCAAAGCTGCTGTGCGTGTAGACATCCAGCGTCACACTGGCATTGGAGTGTCCCATCAGGTATTGCAGGCTTTTTACATCCAGCCCGGCCTGCTGAACATTGGTGCAGAAGGTGTGTCGCAGCACATGAGGTGTAATGCGCGGAACAGGTTTGCTGTACGCCTTCTCAAACTTTCCCTGCACGCCACGCATAAACAAACAGCGGCCCCGCAGACCTTTTTCAAAGTCTGCGGGGCCTTGTGCTGTGGGGCTATTTTACCTGCACGGTCATGGTTCGGTCACTGCCCGGTAGCCGCGGATGACGCGCCACTTGGCAACTCCCTTGTCCGGCTTAAAGCTGCCGTCGGCGCGGGCTTTCAGGTAGCCCTGCTCGATGGCCCACTGGGCGGCTTGGGCCAGCTCCGGGTCGGCTACGTCCGCAAAGGCGGGCAGAGTGGCCGGGGCCGGGCGGCCTGCGGTGTTCCAGAGGAGCATTGCCAGCTCGGCGCGGGTATGGGGCACGGCCACCCCTGCGGGCAGGAGCTGGTCAAGGATGAGCTCCATGCCCACCTGATAGGCCACGACGCCCGCCACGCCCACGACTGCGCCGACCGCCAGAAGGGTGCCGAAGCCGTCTCCGCCGTCTGGGCTGCCCTCGCCGCTCTCAGCGGTGCGCCAATGGCCATAGAAGGTCACGTCCCGGTCGAGGTTGCCCACATGGTTCGCGCCCGGGCCCATGTAGTAGGGGCTATCCTCCAAGCGGGTGCCGTCTTCGAGGAACCAGCCCTCAAAGAGGCGGGCTTCCTCCTCGCTGCCGGTGATTGCACCGGGGAACTGCATTCCTCCATTCACCGGTTCGTCCCCCGGGCGGACGACCCAGTAAACCTTAAAGTCCGTGGGGGCCTGCTCCGGCTGGGCGATCTTCGCCTTCTTGCTCTCGTTCATTTTGCCTTCCACCAGATCAAGGCCGTGAGACATGATCAGGCGTCCCAGTTCGAGGGCATAATAATCCTGTTCCTCCGATGCATCCGTTTCTGCCGTGATGACGGTGCCTGCGCCGGAAACTTCCATCTCGTCTGCTGCCACGATGGCCGAGCCGCCGGCTTTCACATCCAGCGTGCTGTTCGCCACGGTAAGCTTGCCGCACCGAATGCCAAACTGGAAGAAGTTGCCCTCCGAGTTTGTGCCTGCAATGGTCACGGTGCTGTTTTGGATGGTGATGTCCTCGTCAGAGCGGCCTGCCCGGATTGCGTCATCACCAACATCCTCATTGATATTGCCCGTAAAGGTGAGGGTTGCGTCCTTCAGCGTCAGCGGGCCAGCCGTTATGATTCCATCGGCGTTGGAAAGGGTGGCTGTGCCGGTAATGGTCAGCTCTTCCGCCAATTGGGAATCGATGCAGCTGGAAACGTCTCCCTCCGCATCCCCGTCCGGCGTGAGATCGGCATCGTTCAGGGTCAGCGTGTTGGTCGTCGGGTCAAACTTCACAGACCCGCCATCCTCCAGCACGTCGTTCTGGTTGGTTTCCGTTACCTGCGTGCCTGCTACCCAGAGGTCGTAGGTTTCGCTTTCCTGCTGGTCCGGGTCCACATCCGTCAGCTCCAGATAGGCGTGGTTTGTCTCTTTGACTTCAAAAAAGCTGTCAAGTTTTTCCTGCACGCTGGTGTCGATTTCCGTATAACCCGCGTCATCGTCGGTGCGATACCAGAACCTGCTTACGTTCTCTCCGATGCCCAGCCTACTCAGGCCGAAGTCCATACCGATAGTCGTCACATTCAGGAGCAGGTGGCCGCCGTTGTAGGTCAGATGACCCTGTTCCCCGATGTACTGCTGCGCATGGATCACCAGCTCGCTGCCATGGTTCATGGTAGTGAAATTGGCGATGCCGTATGCTGCACTACTGATCTTCACCTTGCCATCGATCTGAACGCTTCCCCAGCCGATGCCCGTCTGGAAACCCTTCAGCGTGATCTCGGTATCGGAAGCAATCGTTGTTCCCGTGTCTCCACCCGAAATTCCTTTCGACGTATTGTTCCAATAGGTATTGGTGAGATCGTATTTTCCCCTTACTATCTCCTTTGCTCCATCAAAGCCGTCGCTATTTGTACTGCCCGTCACCTTGCCGTTTGCCACCAGCCTCAGATTTTTTTCACTGAGGGCTTCGACCAGCGAAGAATTATACGGGTCCGAAGTTGTATCCAGCGTCACATCTCCGTCAAAGGTCAAAAGACCCCGGTTATAGGATACCGTACCCTGAATGCATTTCTTACTATCGACCGGTCCGTTCCACTCCGGATACAGAAGTACATTTGTCACCCCGCAAGCTGCTCCCATCGTCGAGCTGCCCGCCAGTGCCAGCGGGGCCGCGAGGTTCAGCGCGAGGGCTGCGGAAAGCACCCCGGCGAGGAATTTCTTCCATCTTCGTTTCATTGCAAAAGCCTCCTTTTTTTCTACCAATTTTGTTGCAGGAAAAAAGCTCCACGGTTCACTTTTAGGATACCGTGGAGCTTTGGTTTTTGCTATTAACCCGGGGTTAGTTTTTGGTTAATTCCGGGGGGCGTTTTTCTGGTACCACTCGGCCAAGCGGGCGCGGCGGGTGCGGGGGTCGCCGCCCATATCCAGCTTTGCGTACAGCTGGTTGATGTACTGCTTCACCGTGCCTTCGGAGAGGTAGAGGGCGGCAGCGATCTCCTTGTTGGTGCACCGCCCGGCCACCAGACGGGCCAACTCCCGGTCGCGGTCGGTCAGGGGCAGCTCCGGCGCGGGGGCGGGCAGGCCCAGCCGGGCGGCAAAGGCCCGGCCTGCGGGCAGGATGCGGGCCACGAAGGGCCCCAGACGCGGCTCGCACACGGCCCAGTCCTCCCCTTCCAGCAGGGGGGCCAGAGCGGGATACTGCTCCACAAAGAGCACCCAGAAATCGTCCTGCACAGCGTCCAGCAAAGCCGCTGCCAGCGCGGCCCGGGCCTCGGCCCGCTGGCCGAAGCGCAGCTGCGCCGCCGCCAGCTGGATGCGGGCCTGCAGGCCCACCAGACCGTAGTGCATGGCCTCGCACCGGCGCAGCAGGCCCTCGCTGTGGGCGATCACCTTCACGTACTCCCCCTGCGCCAGCCAGACCTGCTGCTCGATGAGGGACATCATGGGGCGGCAGGGCCCAAAGAAGCTCACCTCGGCCAGCTTGTGCTCCCGGAACAGCTCCGGGGCCTGCTCCGGCCTGCCCTGCAAAGCGTAGAAATAAGCGGCGATGCTCTCCAGCAGATGCACCTGCACCCCGTCGTGCTTTTGCAGCAGGGCGGCGCGCTTGGCGGCAAAATCGTACCCCTCTTTCCCCTTGCCGCACAGGGCCAGCCGCAGGGCCAAAAAGTCGCAGCAGAGGGTCATGTTCTCCTGCCCGGCGGCGTCGACCCGGGCCCGCTCCAGCAGCACAGCGGCTTTCTCCCACGCCCCCTGCAGGTAGGCGGCCTCCGCGTCCATCAAAAGCTCGGCCCCCTGGCCGTGGCCGTTGGTGATTTTATAGTAATGGGGCATACACTCGTACATTTCGGCCAGTTCTTTGCCCAGCTCCCCGGGGGCGCGGTAGTACATCATCAGCACCGAGGGGGAGCCGAAGGTCCAGCTGCCGCTGTTGCGCAGGGTGACGGCGGGGCGGCTCATCTGGCGGCTGGCGCTGCGGTGGAGGCGGCTCATCTGGGTGATGTCGTTGTAGAACAAGAAGCTCTGGATGAGGTCGCACTCCCCCAGCAGGTTGCCCCGCTCGGCGGCGGGCCACTCGGGGTGTTGGGCCACGGCGGCTTCCAGCAGGGCTTTCAGCTCCATCATTTTGGGGATCTGCTGCCAGGTGAACATCCGGCGCATCAGCACCAGAATGGCCAGCGGGTGGCGCTGCAGTGCTTCCACCGGGCAGCGGTCCAGCCGCTGCAGCAGCTCGGCGGGGCTGAGGGAGGCAAGCAGATCCCCCGCGTCCGCCTCGATGACGGCAAGGGCTGCGTCGTGGTCGCCGCAGTGCTCAAAGGCCTGCAAAGCGTGGAGGTACTGGGCTTTTTGGGCATACCAGCGGCCATACCGCTGCCAGACCTCCGTTTGCCGGGCGGCGGGCAGCTGGGCAAAGAGCCGCTCGGCGCACTCTTTCATCATGTGGTGGAAGCGGAAGCTCACCCCGTCCGGCAGGCGGGTGACAAAGGCGTTTTGCTGGGTGAGGGCCCGCAGCACCTCCTCCGCGTCGGGCAGGGCGGTGACAGCCCGGGCCATCTCCACCGTGAACTCATCGGCCAGCCCCATCACAGCGAGGAAGCCCCGGGTCTTCTCGGGCAGGGACTCCAGCATGGCGGCGGTGAACATGGCATAGATGTCCGACCCCGGCTGCAGCAGGCTCCCCCGCTCGGCCAGGGCATGGAGGTTCAGGTAGACGGCGGAGAACCACCCCTCGCAGGAGCGCAGCAGGCTCTCGGCCTGGGCGGCGGTGATCTCCACGCCGCAGCGGTGGGTGTAGGCCAGCAGCTCCTCCCGGTTCAGGCGGAGGCCGTCGGCCTCGATGCGGTGGAGCCGCCGCCCCAGCCGCACCACCTGCTCCCCGGGCAGAAAGCGGTTGCGGCTGGCCACGATAAGGTGGACGTTCTCGGGCAGGCGGTAGGCCAGCCGACACAAAAACTGCGCCACCCGCTCGTCCCCCAGCAGGTGGAAATCGTCCAGAAAAAGATAGTAGGGCGTTTTGCCGCCCAGCGCGGCACACAGGTCCTCCAGCAGCAAAGCCGCGCCGCTGGCGTCGGCGGGGCAGTCGTAGCCCTCCAGCACCGTCAGCCCGGCGGCGGCAAAGGCCTTCTGCACGCTTTTCCAGAAGATGGAGCGGTTATCCGAGTAGATGCTGGCTTGCAGCACCACGGCCCCCGCCTTGGCCTGCTCTGCCAAGAACCAGCGCACCGCCGTCGTTTTACCGTAGCCCATGGGGGCCACCACCGCCGTGAGCGCACAGGACGCTATGGGCCGCAGCGTCTCCCGCATTCGGTCCGAGATGTAGATGATGTTCAGGTTCTGCCTGTTTCTGGCCATGCGCGTTCCCCTTTTCCTTATGCTAAGGCTATTGTAGCACATTTGCGGCGAAGAGAAAAGTGCGGCAGGGGTGCAAAAAAGCAGGCAGAGCCTTCGCCTTTGCGAAAAGTTCTGCCTGCGTTCTTTTTATAAATTGGGATTCTTGGGAGCGGCGGTGGAGCGGCGGTTTTGGCTTAGTACATGCCGCCCTTCCAAACCACACTTTTAGAGCCGAATCACGAATATCGGGAAACGTAGACTTTTGTAGAATTATCAAGGCCACAAGCCGATTTTTCCAGATTCTCCGTTTTTGCACGATCCACGCTTTTCTACACAAATCTACGCCACTTACCGGGTGATTGGCGTAAGTTTCGACGTAAGTTTCGGCGTAAGCAATTCCGCTTCATGCGTCGAAAATCACAGGTTGCCGGCGATCTGTTCAAAGGCTCTTTCAACCGATTCAAAGCTGCTGTGCGTGTAGACATCCAGCGTCACACTGGCATTGGAGTGTCCCATCAGGTATTGCAGGCTTTTTACATCCAGCCCGGCCTGCTGAACATTGGTGCAGAAGGTGTGTCGCAGCACATGAGGTGTAATGCGCGGAACCGGTTTGCCGTACGCCTTCTCAAACTTTCCCTGCACGCCACGCATATAGTTTTCCAAGTGCATTGCCACCTTCGGCATTCCGGACTTGTCCAGAAAGAGGAATCCGCTGCAACCATCCACCAGCGCTTCCACTTTCGTGGACGCTCTGGCTTTTACTACACGCCGCAACGCTGCACAAACGGTATCTGTCATGGGAACATTGCGGATACCGCTTTTTGTTTTCGGCGGTGTGACAAAGTAGGGCTTTTCAGCCGTCCGGCAAAGCTGCCGCCGGACATGGATACAGTGCCGTTCAAAGTCGATATCTGCTCGTGTCAGGCCATACAACTCACTCACACGCAAGCCGGTTCCCATAAGAATGACGATATCATCATAATAGTTGCCGCCATAGTCTTGAACGAATTGCAGATATTTCTCCTGCTGTTCTCTGGTCAGGGCATTGCGCACATAAGCGTCCTTCGGCACAACATCCGACAGCTTGAACTTGAATGGATTCTTGCGGATGATGTCATTCTCCACCGCCATCTCAAACGCCGGTCTGACAACGCTTTGCAGGATTCCTATGGTGTTTTGCTTGAAACCGCTGTCATGCAGAAACACGAACCAGCCTTTCGCATCGGACAATTTTACCGTTTTGATGGCTTTTTGCCCGAAAGGGTCAGCATGAATCCGCTTGACCGCTGTGTTGTACGACCGAAGTGAATTGGGCTTCAACCCACGTTTCAGGTTCATATAGCGGTCAACCAGATCAGCCACCGTCATCTCTCCGGCGGCGTAGTCGATGCCGTCTGCCAGATCGCGCCACAGTTCTTCCTCTTTTTTCCGCAGCTCTGTCAGGGATTTAGCGTAAATACAACGCCGTTTCTTGTGGATATCGGTATAACGATAGTCGTAGGTGCCGTTTGCTCTTTGGCTTTCGCCATCCTTCAAAACACGGCCCTTGCTATCCTTGCGCTTTTCAGGCATTTAGAAGCTCCTTTCTGTGAAAAGCGCATATAGGGGTTAATTTTAGTATACCATACCGACCATGCGATTTCCACCGATATCGAATAGAAAAGACGTTGCATCATTCTCAAATAGAATACGCCTGCTCGATAAAGCAATCAAACAGACGGCGTTTGATCAAACGCTTGTTGCCCACCCAAAGGACGAATTTGCACTTATCCTCGTTGGTAATCTCGCGCAGTTTATTGATGCCAATGCCGGAGTATGCTGCAGCTTCCTCCAGCGTCAGGTTGCTCTTTTCCCAGATCGGAACTTGTCGGGACTTGGTCCCTCCATCTTGCTGATGCAAGACCGTTCCGTCGCTTGAAGTCTCCACCGGGGACTTCATTGCTTCGCAAACGCGAACTTCCTTCATAGGCAGACCTCCAATTCCTTGTAACCGAACGCCTGTAACCGGGCAGGAAAACTCTCTTTTTCTGTACGCAGGACACTCGGTGGACTTTATACTTTTTCTTATCTTTTTAAGGTTACATGGTTACAGAAAGCGGAAAACGCAGCAGTTATGCGGACTTTTCGGTGTAACTGCTGCGTAACCAAATCTGTAACCAGACGTGTAACCGCTATCCATCAGAAGGGAAAGTCCAGTTGCTCGGCTTCCGCATCCGTCATTTCGGAGAAATCTTCAGCCCCGGTTTCGGGGCTGGTTACGCGCTCCCAGCCTTTCTGAACGCCGTACTTCGGATAACGCTTGGCTGTTTTGTGCGCCTGCCAGCCTTGGATATCGCCGCGCGAAATTCCCGTGTTCATGATCTCGCAGATGGAGCGGGTTTCCCACTCTGCCGGGATATTGGTGTTGCCCAGTGCTTCCGCATAAAGCTGCTTTGAACACACCCGGTCACCCGTGTAGTCCTCCAAAAAGGCGTAGATCATGCCAGCCTGCGCGTCCTCCTGCATGAAGTCCTGCTGATGGGCTTGCAGCGTTTCCTGCATGGCGGGGCTGAACGCCAGCTTGTAGTTGCCGCTGTTGTAGATGGTCATGACTTCTGCCCAGAGCTGGTCGATATAGACACGGGATTCAGCTTCATTGTCCAGAATGTGCACCTCGGCCAGTTCCGCATCCACCGAAATGGGAATGAATCGGCGGTTGCCCGTGCGGTCACGGGGCAAAAAATCCTGCCGATTGGTCGTGCCAGCAAAGACGCACTGGCGCAGACGGTCGGCAGGATGGGTCTCGTAGGGGACTTTATAGGTTTCTTTCTGTTTGCTGAGAAAGCTCTTGATTTCCTCAATGCTTTTGGCATTGGCGGTGGCGATCATCTCCGACATTTCGATGATCCAGTGACCTTGCAGCTTGCGGTACACATTGTCGTCGTCCAACCGCCGCAAATCGTCTGAGAACCACTCGTCCTTAACGGCCAGCAGTCGAAAAAAGGTGGACTTCCCCGCACCTTGCCCGCCCACCAGACAGAGCATGGTTTCAAATTTACATCCCGGCTGGAACACCCGCTTGATGGCTCCCAGCAGGAAGATCTTCATGGCTTCGCAAGTGTATTCGTCCTCCGCAGCACCGAGAAAGTGGTGCAGGACGTGAGCTATCCGCTCTGTTCCATCCCATTCCAGGCCGTTCAGGTAGTCCCGGATGGGATGATAGCGGTTCTCGTTGGCAACGATGCGGATGGCGGATTCGATTTTCTTTTCACTGGAGATGCCGTATTTTTCCATTCGGCGCAGAATATACTTCATGTCGGTGTCGTTCAGCGTCTTGCCGGAGCGGGGCCAGCCCACAGGCTTTACGATGTCGATGCGCTCGCTCAACAGGTTCAGCCGGATGGCATCGGCAAGCACATGGTCGTTCTGCAAAATCGTGATGCAGTTTTGGATTGTCCGCTGGATCTCGCCGTTGGAGTGCTTGGTCAGCATTTCTTTTACGTCCGCAACGGTTCTGGGAGTACGTTCTTCGTTGGCTTCTTTGCTCAATAAACATCACCTCGTACTATTATTGAAAACAATTTTCTAACTTTTCCGCAGCGGGTATATCTCCGGGTTTCCGTTGCATCTGCTCTGCCTGCAATCGGCTTAGCAGTTGCAGAACGGAATCCCGTGCTTTCTCCTTGACCTGTTCCTTGCCTTTCTGCCGGACTTCCGGCTTCAGCAGCTTCTCTTGCAGACGTGCAGCAGTGGTCTGCATGGTCTTGAGAAATTTGTCCAGCACGGTGTCCAAACGGTGCGCTGCATACTCTCTCGTGGCCTGCGGAGCCTTGCGTTCAGGGGACAGCACCCACTTTTTTGTGTCCTCGATCATCCGCATATCTTCCTTGCGGGTCTCGGTGCGTACCACGTCGGTCACAACCTCCACCGCCTTGTCATAGGCCGCAGCCGAAACATTTTCCAGCAGGGTCTCCATATCCGAAACTTTCAGGGTCAGCTCGTCCAGCTTGCTCTGCTGGGCGGCAAGCTGCTCCTTCTGCTTGGCAAGGATGAAGTCCTGCTTTTCCAAATACTTGCGGTTGCCATACTCCGCTTCTTCCTCCAATTCCAGACCATGCCGTTTTGCAATCTCGAACAGCATCTTCCGGCAGGCGGCATCAAAGGTGATCTTGCGGTTGTTGCGGCGGCTGAGGGGCTTGTCCGGGTCGGGCAGGTCGAAACCCAATGCTTCCAGTGCCTTTTCCTGCTGAGGAGCGATCTCGCCGTACTTGTTTTCGCAGTCGAACACATGACGCTCATGGATGTGGGGAGTGCTTTCGTCCAGATGCAGTGCCCAGTCCAGCAGATGAACATGAGTGCCGAAGCGCTCATGAAATTCGGACATAAACTCTGTCACCACTAAAACCAGGTCTTCCACCGATGCGTGTTCGTCCAACGTTCCGAACTGGTAGATGGTTTCTTCCGGGCAGGTTTTCTTACCTGCAAGCAAGTCCTCTATGGTTCGATTGCGCTCGGTGTGGCGAATCTTCGCATTGCGGGCGTTCTGGCTTTCGATAAAGGCCGTGTAGTGGGTCTCGTAGAATTGCCGTTCCACATCTGAGAAGGTTGCCGCCAGATCATCCGGGTCGGGTGGAGCAAGAGCCGAGCGGAAACCGTGGAAGCAATCCCAGTAGATGTTGCCCTTGGCTCGTTCCGAGTCGATGTGTTCACTGTTGGCAAGGTTGAAACTGCGGTCATTGTGCTTGGGGTTATAGGTGCCGTGGGTTCCGGCTCGTCCATTGTGTCGTGTTAATTTCAGATAGACATCCCTCTTTTCCTGTATTTTTGTGTACGGCCACTCATGCTCTCATGCTATTAGATCACAAGAGTAATACAATTCTTCCAAGCAAAGGGTCATGCATTTCAAGACCGTGTCTTGAAATCTTCTCTCGGAATCGAGAGGTAGTCCTTTCAGAAAAGGATTTATGTGGTTGTCATACTGCAAAGAAAGTGGCCTATCGCTCCTTCCCTCAGTGGGAGATCATGGCGTTTGTCGCTTTCTGCTTAGAAGAGTTTGCTTCTGCTCTGCAAGAAAAGTATAACAGAGAAACTCATACTCGAACAGGAACTGTGAGTTCCTAATTTTCGGTGAAAGTAGGAAACATCGTTCCCATTTCTTGTTGCATCGCTATTCTTTCTTTGCGGAAAATCACTAAGATGCTGCATCTCTGCAATTATTATAGCACCTGAAATCACTAAAGTCGTGGGCTTCGTAGGCCTATTATTGGCCCCCTAAGTGAACCTGTTTTGATTACTTTTTCCTGATTTTAGTATAAGGTTTAGCGGGAGCTTCTTTCATTTCAACAGCTTGCCGGGAGAGAACGCAGCAGCGGAGCTGCTGGATCTGCCGCCGTTTTGCGCCAGATAATACCCAGTAGGATATGACGCACAGCGTCATATCACTGGGCAAGGCGTTCCCCCTTGACTCCCTTCAAAGGGCTGCGGTCTCGCCTGTCGGCTCGGTCGGTGCTTCAAAATACCTGCGGCCTTTTGAGGTCGCCACTGGCGACCCGCACCTCTGCACTCTTGCTCCGGACAAGCTGTCCTGAACGGACAGCTCGTCCGGCTCCGATGTAACTAGAACTGACAAATTCGTCCGTTTTCGTAATCGTATAGCACAAAAAGGCGGCCATCTGCACCCATGCAGACAGCCGCCTTTGGTTTTATGCCGTATTCTATTGGTCAATCTCTGAAGATCTTATCCAGTTCCCTTTCCATGGTGCCCGCCTTGGCAAATTCCAGCGTATCGGCCTGACGGATATGGTGGGCGGTGATGCCGTGACCCTTTGCAAAGCCCAGAATGTAGCTGATGGCAATGCGGTAGATAATTTCGGTGGGGGCAAGCCCATAGACCTGCTTGGCAAAGATATGTTCCAGCCGGGCGTTATCGTCCGGGAAGGCTTGCCGCATCTTCTCGCTGCGGTAAAGGCGCTTGACGATTTCCGTAATGTACAGGCCGGACTTCATGTAGGGGTCCAGGAAGGTTTTTCCGGGGTCATCGAAGCAGCCGGGATTTTCCTGTTCCAGCAAGTCCACCATCTTTTTCACCACCCACTTGGGGGTGAAGATCTGGTTGGTTTTCTGGGGCGGGATGTAATCGAAGATATCCTCGGTGCGGCTCTCGTCAAAGTAATCCGCCAGTTTGACCTTCAGGTTCAAAAACTCCTTCACCGAATCGTCAAACACCACCGGGTCGAACAGGTGGCCTGCAAAGTGTTCCTCCTGTCCGGTGGCTTGGTTGATGTACGGTCCGCCGTCCCGCAAAAAGCGGAACTGCTCCAGCGTGATGCTGGTGACCTCCTGAAAGACCTTGTCCGGGATGATCCGATCAAAATTCGCCAGCGTCACGGTCTCGTCGCCGTAGGCCATGAGGAAGGACGGGATGGTGCGGGAGAAGCCCCGGAGATGGTCACGGACGGTATCCTCGTAGCCCTTTTTCTCCTGCTCCTTCTGGTTGGTCTCCACGGTGCGCACGATGGTCTGCTGCATCTCCTGCGCCGTCTGCTGGATGGTGGATTGCAGCGTCTCCATCAGGGCGGCGGTGCTCTGCTGCTGCTTTGCGTCAAACTCCCGGTTCACCTGCTGACGCTGCTGGGCAGTGGTGCAGCCTTGCAGCTGCTGGGTACGCTGGGTCTCCAACTGGCTCTGGTCGATGCGGTAGTTGTCCACCACCTTGTTCACCGCCACGTCCATTTTTGCTTTGGCGGTGCTCTCGAACCGCTTCTGGTCGGACAGCTTCAGGTCCCGGCCATACTCCTGCTTTGCCTGTTCCACCATAGGGGTGATGATTTCCTTGGTGATGCTCTTTTTCAGGGGTTCCAGATGCTCTTCTTTGGCAGGAGCCGGGGCATCGGTCAGGTCTTGCAGGGCGGTGTCCAGTGCGGGGGTGCTTTCGTAGATCTTTACCCCGAACACATCCGCCGCCTTGCCGATAACGTAGCCCTCGTCCAAATCCACCTCGCCCTTGTCGTTCAGGGAGAGGTCTGCGCCGGTCTCCGGGGTGATCTGGATGGGCTTTGCCTTTGCCTCGCTGATGGGCTGGAAGTTTTGCAGAATGTCCAGCACCTCCTGCGGGGCACTGAACACGTTGGAAATGTTCTGGAACAGGAAGTTGCTCTGGAACCCCATCCGCACCACTTCTTTGGACTTGATCTTCCGGGGGATGCTGAGGACTTTTTCCGCATCCAGCGGGATCATCTCCCCTTCCTCGTCCTCGCCGATGACCGGGAAGAAGTTGAGCAGATTCTGGATGTGCGCCTTGCGCTCCTCGGTGTCGCCCTTGCCGCTGGCGGTGTCCTGTGAAAGGTCGTTGGCGAACCGTTCATAGATCAGCAGAGTGCGTGCAGGGTCAAAATCGAACACATAGGCGTTCTCTTTGCGGCGGAAGGTGCCGTTTTCGTGGAAAAGGCAGGGGTTCTGGGCACGGAACGCTGCCTGCATATACAGCGCCGGGCTTTTCACGTTGGAGAGCATCAGCACCGCCGACCACTCCGGGATAGTCACACCGGTGGTCAGCTGCCCCACCGACAGGGTGATGGTCTTTTCGTGGTGGGCGATGGCGGCTTTTACCCGGTCAAAGCTCTTCTGGTTCTCGTCCGTGTCGTCCAGCTTGCCGTCACCGGCGGCAAGGATCACCTCATAGTCCCGGAATACCGGGTGCGCCTGCAGCTTTTTCGCCAGCGCTCTGGCACTGTCCACCCGGTTCAGCAGCCAGAAGGTGTGCTTCAACTCGGCACGCAGTTCCGGGGTGGAAAACGGAAATTTGTTCTGGGTGGTCATGGCATCCAGAAAGCGGTCCACCTCAGCTTCGTGCTCAAAGCTGCCATTGGGCTTCACCTTAAAGAACTCGTTCAGGTCAAAGGCAAATTCCTGCGTTTCGCCGTCGATCTCCACGCCCTGCTGGATCTCGTCCCGGATGATCTCGGACATCTGGTAGGTGTAGAGGTTGAGCATGGGGAGGTTTGCGTAGGGGTTCTGCTGCCCCGGTGCGCCCTGCCAGTTCCTCTTGGCGGCTTGTTCGTCGGCGTAGGTCCAGTTGAAGATGGCATCCCCGGCAAACTTATCGTTCGCCAGTGCCTTGAAGGGCGTGCCGGACAGGTGCAGCGTGAACTTGCGGCGGATGCGGTCAAAGGCAAGGTCGGTCTTGTAGGTGTCCACGCCCTCATGGGCTTCGTCGATGACCAGCACATCCCAGTTCAACTCGGTCAGGTGGCGCAGCTTGTCGTACTCGCCGCCGAAATATTTCGAGCCTTTCATGTCCTGCAGGCTGACGAACTCAATGCGCTTATACAGTTCCTCGCCCTGTGCGGCGGCATCCAGATAGCCCTGCTCGTCCAGCACATGGAGCTGCCCGGCAAGGGCATCCACATGGCTGACAAACAGATAGCCGGACTCCCTGCCCAGAAAGCGCACATAGTCGCTGTACCAGCTGTTGGCGATGGCAGGACGGTTGGTGACGATGAGCACCGTCTGTGCATCGACCTGCTTGCAGAAATCGTAGACGGAGAGGGTCTTGCCAAAGCGGGGCTTGGCGTTCCAGAGGTATTCCCCGCCGGGGTGGCTCTGGTAATAGATTTTAGTGTCGCGGACAGCCCTTGCCTGCTCTTCCCGCAGGGTGTAGGCGATGGCGGCATCCAGCTGCACCCGGCCCCGGTTCATGCGGAAATCCTGAAAATACCGCCGGGACTGCTGCCCATCCAGATGGAACCACTCGTTTTTGCGGTCGTTCTCCACGTTCAGCTTGCGGAGGTAGGCGTGGAAATCGTGGTCGGTGAACACCTCGCCGCTGCCGTCATCGTAAACGGCATTGCCCCGCCACTCCTCATGGTACAGCACATCGGCGGTGTGGGTCTGCTGTTTCAGGCGTTTGTCCACCGACTGCTCGGTGTAGCCGATCTTCGTCCATCCGTTGTGCCGGGCAATTTCCGGGGTGGTATAGGCGTAGATCATGGGCACCACCTGCCGGGCAGTGCGCAGGGTTATGCCAGCCATTATGCCATCTCCTTTACATGGGTCTCGATAAATTCGATCTCGTCCGCAGTCAGGTCATACTTGCGGTAAAGCTGCCGGTCAATTTCCGCCATCGACTTGCTCCAATCAATGTCGGAATGGGCGGTAAAGTCTTGAAGGGGAACATATTTCCATTTTTCAGCCGAGTTATGCTGTGTTATTTTTAATACTCCCAGCAATGCACGACAAAATTTCGATTTGATATATGCCATGCACGCTTCTGCTTCTTGCTCATTTACAAAGCACCCTAAGGAAAGAAATGTTTCAGTATGCCCAATCAGCGGTTGCCCAATCAGCGGCGTAGAAAGTACTTCTCCTAATGCTCCCGACCCATTTGCAGCGGGCAATAAAACCTTATATCGTTCAAAGCTCTCAACGTCATTGAAATAGTCTCTTCTAAACCAACGGTAGATTCGTTTTCCTTTCAATAATCCAAGAAATTGTGCATAGTCGTATTCATCCAAAGGCTTTTCCTCAGTAAAAAGAGATGGCATTCTCTCAAATGAACTTGCTCCAACACGAGAATCTGTCATTTTTGCAAGTTCTTGCGGGTGTTCTACGTACGCTTTCTTTGAGAAGCGATACAAGCCACGATTTGCTATGATTGAACTAAATGTACGAAATCCTTCTTTAGAAATCGTTTTCCTTAAAATACTATTAAGCTCTGGAAACGCCGTATGTGTCCCAATCGCTCCAAAGTTTTTTGTAGTGTCCCTATACGTAATTGCAACTCCGCCTTTTATGTCTGTGTTTGCAAAAACTTTCGAGCTTTCTTGTTCGTGAAACAGAACTTTCAAATGCGGATCATTCAACATTTTTTGATTCCATTCCTTAGGCGTTGCACCGGCATCAAACAAAAAACGCGCCGGATGAATCATTTCCACTTTTCCCGCAATTTTATATGACTCGTCCAGAAATTTATTATATACTGGAGGTGCGAACTGTTTCTGCGTTCCAACTGTTTCATCCTGATACGGCGGGTTTCCGATGACATAATCAAACTTCATGCTGGTACTCCCTTCCTGAATGGTTTCAAAGTTCTGGGCGTTTCCATGGCTGCCCTTGCGCCAGTTTTTCACTTTGCAGGATACCGTGGGCGGCTGCGGCTCTGCCGCCCCGAACATGGAAAAGAGGTCAAGCTGTTCTGCCTCCGGCTGGGGCTTGCCGCCGGGCACGGACAGGCGCAGGCCGTCCATCTGCCACAGGTTCCAGCTGATGATGGTGGCGATGGGCTGCAGTTCCTCTTTTGTGGGTTTGCGCTGCCAGCGGGCTTGCAGATGCTCTGCATAGGTCAGCAGCAGGTTGACCCGCGCCAACAAAAGATTATCTCCCTGATACTCGTAGCCGTAGGTGGACTGCACCGCATGGGTGGCATATTTGCGCCACTCGTCCTCTGTGGCGGCGTTCTCGCTCACCACACGCAGCTTGCGGTCCAGAATGCCAATGCGCCGGGCTACCGGGATCATCTCGCCGGTAGCGGCATCGTACCGGGACGCCAGAAAGGGGGCTTCGCCGCAGGTCACCTCCAAGCGGCGGCTCTGCACATACTGCACCCATGCCGGGGTCCTGCCCTTGCAAATCGGGAACTGCACCGGCGTTTCCACCGTCTGCCAGCCTTGGGGCAGCTCCACCGTGAACTGCCCGGCGCTCTCCTCTGCCCCAAGCCCACGGAACCAGTCGGCGTCCAGTGCGTTGTTCATCTTGTTGCAGACCCATGCGGGCGAGAATACTTCGCCTTTTTTGCGAGTGCGCTGCTGCTGGGTGTCGGTCTGCTTCATCATCCGAGGCAGCACCACCTCGTAGTGGGTCAGCCCGAGCTGCTGGGTGGTGATCTGCGATCTATCCGTCACCGGCTCGTACATCACTGTTTGCAGTTCCTCCGGCGGGTCGGTGGCCCAGATGATGTTTTTACCGGTGGATTTATCTTTTAGTAGCGTATCCAGCACCGCCTGCACTTCCGGTGCGTGAAAGTCGATCAGTTGTTCCAACGGGGATTCCCTCGCTTTGCCTTAGCGTTGCGGCGGAAGTAGTATTTTTGTACTAGTTTCGCCTTATACTAGCATTATAACTACTTGTTTGCATCGTGTCCAGCATTTTAAGTGCGTCTTTCGTCAAAAACTAGTAGAATTCCCTATACTAGTAACAGGAAAGGTGGTATTGATAATGCTTGGAGAGCGACTGGCAGAGATTCGAAAGAACTATCATGACACCCAAAAGAGCCTTGCGGACAAGCTGGGGCTTACCGTTTGGGCTGTCAGCGCTTGGGAGCAGGGACGCAATTCGCCGCCCAGCGATGTGCTACTTGCCATCTGCAAGCTCTACGGCACCTCCGCCGACTACCTGCTGGGGCTGACCGACATCGACCCCTCGGACGAAGCCCGCAAACAGCGCCAGCGCCTGACCGAAGAAGAGCAGGACGAGATGCACCGCTACGAAGAATATTTGCTCTGGAAACGCAAAAAATAAGCCGCCCAGCGAGACCGTAAGGTCGCTGGGCGGCTGTTTGTTTTATACAAAAATCCGAATGAATAGTTGTGTAAAATGTTTAAAGTGAGCATTTTGTATTGAATGAGTTGTTTTTAGACGATATACTAAAAATACCGCAAAGGGTACGAGACTTATTGCTACTGGCGTGAATGGATAGAAAAATGGAGATATGAGGACGTATGGATGACGGTTATACAATGGTGCAAAGTGTTACTAATGCGCTTAGTGAAACGGCAGGAGATTATCTTGGTGATATAACTGAAATTTGGGTTGACTCGAAATTGCCGGATAATATTTTCAAGGAAATTCCAATCATCAAGACGTTGGCATTTGGAAACACAGTGATAAAAGCGATAAAAGAATGCCATGAAATTCGACAAGTTTCACAGTTTCTTTTGGCGACTAATAGTGCTTGTATAAATAAAACGCGAAGAGAGCATTATGTCAAGGTTTTGAATGAAAATCCAAAACAGTTTGAAAAAGAACTTGAATATGTTATGATCGTGGTGACAAATTATTTGGAAAGTGAAAAACCACAAATGCTTGGCAGGATTTATTTGAAGCGTTTGGATGGAGAAATTTCATGGGAAGAATTTTCAGAATACGCTTCAATGATGAATCAGCTTATTCCGAATGATGTAGCACTTCTAAAAGAAGAACATCATGTCCGAAAACAATCACAGAGCCGGAACCTGTTACGCCTTGTTGCCCTTGGGTTGATGTATGAACAAGACTCACCGAATTTTCCGGATGGAGATAATAATACCATTAAAGATGATGAGACATCGTTTACTATAACGGAATTTGGTCGAAACTTTGTGCGAATTGCGTTATAAAAAGGAGAAGTCAAAGGAATGTATAAAGAATCTCAACTGGACAGAAAAAATAGGAAATGGTTTGCCGATGAAAAAAGCGTTAATTCTCTAAAAAGAATAAAAGTATCCAGTGGGCATATTCGTGGTGTTTATCCTTCTGAAATAAATTTCTCATACCCAATTACAGCAATCGTAGGCGAGAACGGATCAGGAAAGTCAACATATTTGTCTTTAATTGCATGCGCTTTTCATAACAGTAGTGATTTTTGTCCGAGCAATCGAATGCGGCCTGGGATGCAAGAGCCGAGAAAGTATTATACTTATAGTGACTTCTTCACGTTTACACCGGATGAGCACGGCATCGCTGGTATCCAGATTCAAGCAGATTATCAAGCAGCAACAGGAATAAAGACTGATATAAGAAAGAAAAAATCCAGCGGGAAATGGACAGACTATAATCGTCGCCCAATAAGATCTGTAACCTATCTCGGAATTAACCGTATCGTTCCGCCATCTGAGAGTAGTCCTCATAAACACTATTGCCGTAAATTTACAGAAAATGCACCCTTATCAGAAACTCAAATTCGAGAATTGAGGGATGCAATGTCAAAAATACTCGGAAGAGACTATTCCGGCATAAGTTTAAAAAAATATGGAACGTATCGTCTTTTTTCTGCTCAAAGAAGTGGAACAGACTACACTGGATTTAATATGGGTGCTGGTGAGAACGCCGTTTTAGGTCTGCTCCTTGAAATTATTGCTGCAGGAAGAGGAGCATTGATTGTAGTCGATGAAATAGAGCTAGGACTTCATGCAAAAGCACAAAGCATGTTAGTTAGGGTTCTCAAGGAATTTTGCGAGAAGTATCATTGCCAGATTATTTGCTCAACACATTCAAAGATGGTATTGGATGAACTTCCACTTGATGCAAGATTTTTTATTAGAAGAAAAGATAACACAACGGATATCATACCCAATATCACCTCGGAATTTGCTTTTGGCGAATTATCTGGCCATCATGGAATAGAACTGAGTGTTTTTACAGAAGATGATGTTGCCGCAGCTTTTCTAACAAATTCACTACCATTAGAAATACGCAATCGAATCCATATTATACCGATTGGCTCAGATCAAGCTGTATTGAAGCATTTAGCTGTACACTACAGAGAAGAAGATTATAGATTCATTGCATTTTTAGACGGAGATAAAAGGAATCAAAAAACTCAGGCAATAACGCAAATCAAAAAACATCTTGAGATAAGATTAAACCACAGTGAAAAGGAATTCGATGATTTAATGGAGCAAAGACTTCAGTACTTACCTGGAGAGATATGGCCCGAAGCATACTTGATACAGGAAGCATTGAATGCTGAAAACAAAGATGACCTATGTGAAGACTGGGGTGCTTCAAAAGCAGATATCATTTCAATGCTGGAACAGGCAAAATTAGCAGGAAAGCATTCAGAATTCTACACATTAGCCGAATGTACTTCGCTAGACAAAGAACATGTCCGAGTGGATATCATAAGATTTTACAAAAAGTCTCACGAGAAAGAAATTGCAGAAATTCGCAAAGAAATCGAGAACATATTAAATCAGCAAGAATTTTCAACATGTCACGAACATTCATAAGATATCCCTTTATATGAGATAAGATAAAACAGCTGACAGACCGCATCATGCAATATCTGTCAGCTGTTTCGATGTTAAACCTTACTTCTCATTTTGATTTACTTCTCGATTCAACCTCATAAACCTATCAAAATCGCTCTCATACAGACAATCCTGCACGATACGATACTTCTCATATTCCGTTTCTGCGTGAAGCTTCGCCTGTTCTGCGCTGATTTTACCGGGGCCGGTCAACAGTTCGTTGCCGTTGAACTCCAAAAAGCCGTCCAGACGCTTTGCCCAGTCCTCCATGCTCATAGGGATTTTCCGTTCTGCCTGCAATTCGGCATAGTCCAGATAGAGTGACACGATGTGCTCCAGATAGTTCATTCCCTCTTTGCTCAGGTAATTTTTGGCCACCGTCACATCTGCTTTCAGGATTTTTCCGTCCGGGGCATTTTCCCATGTGGTCAGACCCATGTGCTCCTTGTTGGCATCAGCTCGCTCATAGATCAGTTCTGCCGACGTGTGGCGATGCACGGCATAGTGCATCTTGTTCTGGACGGTCTGGAAGAACAGCCGGGTCGTCTTGGCATCCTTGTCGTAATCGAACGCCGTAGCATACAGGTCTGTCACTTTCTGGTAAAACTTGCGCTCCGACAGGCGAATCTCCCGGATCTGCTGCAGTTGCCGCTCGCAGAATCCATCAGTGGGTTTCATGAGTCTTCAAATCCCCCAGACACAAAAAATCGGCACCCGCTTTTCAGCGAGTGCCGATTTTGTTACCCTATAGTGCGCTTTGATTTTTGGCGTAAGTGGCGTAAGTTTGGCGTAAATCCGCTTTTACGCGCTCCAAAAATCAAGGATTCATGCGGCTTTTTGGCAGTTATTAGTACATGCCGCCCATACCGCCCATGTCACCGCCTGCAGCAGCGGGTGCAGCAGGGGGTTCCGGCAGATCAGCGACCAGGCTTTCGGTGGTCAGCACCATCTCAGCGACGGAGGCTGCGTTCTCCAGAGCGGAACGGGTGACCTTGGTGGGGTCAACGATGCCAGCAGCGATCATATCGTCCACAAAGACCTCGTTCTGAGCATCAAAGCCGTAGTTGGGCTTGTTGGCAGAGATGATCTTGTCGATGATGACACTGCCTTCCAGACCGGCATTCTTAGCGATCTGGCGCAGAGGAGCTTCCAGAGCCTTCAGAACGATCTTGGCACCGGTGCGCTCGTCGCCTTCCAGCGTGTCGCACAGCTCGCGCACAGCGGGGATCGCATTGATAGGAGCAGTGCCGCCGCCGGCAACAACGCCTTCCTGAACAGCAGCCTTGGTTGCGTTCAGAGCATCCTCGATGCGCAGCTTCTTGTCCTTCATCTCAACTTCGGTAGCAGCGCCGACCTTGATGACGGCCACGCCGCCAGCCAGCTTTGCCAGACGCTCCTGCAGCTTTTCACGGTCGAAATCGCTGGTAGCGGCCTCGATCTGGCTGCGGATCTGAGCGATGCGGGCTGCGATGGCATCCTTATCGCCTGCACCGCCAACGATGGTGGTGTTCTCCTTGGAGACCTTCACCTGACGGGCATGGCCCAGCATCTGGACGGTAGCATCCTTCAGCTCATAGCCCAGATCGGAGGAGATCACGGTGCCGCCGGTCAGGGTTGCGATATCCTGCAGCATTTCCTTGCGGCGGTCGCCAAAGCCGGGAGCCTTGACAGCGCAGACGTTCAGGGTGCCGCGCAGGCGGTTGACGATCAGAGTGGACAGAGCCTCGCCCTCGATGTCCTCAGCCACGATCAGCAGCTTCATACCATTCTGCATGACCTGCTCCAGCAGGGGAACCAGATCCTGAATCACGCTGATCTTCTTATCGGTGATCAGGATAGCGGCGTTGTCCAAATCAGCCACCATCTTGTCAGTATCGGTGACCATATACGGGGTGAGGTAGCCGCGGTCGAACTGCATGCCTTCCACGATCTCGTTGTAGGTCTCAGCGGTGGTCTTGTTCTCCTCAATGGTGATAACGCCATCGGAGGTGACCTTCTCCATAGCCTCGGCGATCAGACGGCCGATCTCGGGGTCGCCTGCAGAAATAGTGCCGACGCGGGCGATATCGTTGCTGTCCTTCACCTTCTGGCTGTGAGCCTTGATGGTCTCAACAGCCTTGGCAACAGCCTTGCTCATGCCGCGGCGGATATCCATGGGGTTTGCACCGGCGGTGACATTCTTCATGCCCTCGGTGACCATGGCCTGTGCCAGAACGGTTGCGGTGGTGGTGCCGTCGCCTGCTGCGTCGTTGGTCTTGGTAGCGACTTCACGCACCAGCTGTGCGCCCATGTTCTCGAACTCGTCCTTCAGCTCGATCTCCTTGGCAATGGTCACGCCATCGTTGGTGATGACCGGTGCGCCGAACTTTTTGCCCAGCACCACATTGCGGCCCTTGGGGCCCAGGGTGATCTTAACGGTGTTTGCCAGGGTGTCGATACCGGCACACAGTGCCTTGCGGGCATCCTCGCCCTGCTTGATCTGCTTAGCCATAATCAAATCGCTCCTTTAAAGCTCAATTTTCAAATATCAGAGGGGAAACCACTCAGTCCTCAACGACTGCCAGGATATCGCCCTGACGGACGATGGTGCACTCTTCGCCGTCCACCTTGACCTCGGTACCGGAGTACTTGCTGGTGAGGACCTTGTCGCCGACCTTCACAGTCATCTTGACTTCCTTGCCGTCCACAACGCCGCCGGGGCCGACAGCGATGACCTCAGCCACCTGGGGCTTTTCCTTAGCACTGCCGGTCAGGATCAGACCGCCCTTGGTGGTCTCCTCAACCTCAACAGCCTTAATGACAACACGGTCTGCAAGAGGAATGATCTTCATAGTTCTTGCCCTCCTATAGTAAAAATATAATTTAAAACTTTGCTGTGTCCAAAGGGCCTCATATCGGCTCTTTGGTTCTTTAGCACTCCATTTCTCTGAGTGCTAAGTGTATTGTACTCATCTTGACCCGAAAAATCAAGACCTTTTTTGCTTCTTTTTGTTAAGAATTTATGACAGATGAAAAAATCAGCCGTACAGCGAAAAAGAGACAGCTTTCTTCTTGGACAAAAAAGCTGTCTCTTCTTCTGGTTTTTCATGTTCGGTCTGCACTCTGTGCCGTCCTCTGCGCTGCAAAGCGCTCAAAAGCAGGCTTTGGCAGAAGGATGCGCCCTGCCAGCGGCTGTACCTGTACAGTGATCTGCTCCTTGGGTGCGCATTCACCGTCTGCCGTGGCAACGATCGGCCCGCGGCCATCCGCAGCGCGCAGGCTCACCTGCTTTGCGCGGCGGTAAATGAAATACGGCTCTGCAGCCCTGACGAGCTGACCGTTCTGGAAGTGCTTGCCGCTCTTGTACATTCCCAGCAGCTTTGCAATGGTCACGCGGCTCACCTTGCGGATGATATATACATCCAGCCAGCCGTCGTCGGGCTGTGCTTCCGGCGCTGCACAGAAACCGCCGCCATAGGTGCGGCCATTGCAGATGGCACACATCAGGCAGTCCACATCCAGCGTTTCACCATCGATGGTGTACTCCACCCTGCGGCCGATGTGTCCGCACAGCTGTTCCACAATGGAAAGCACATAGGCCATCTCGCCGCCGCACAGTGGGATGCGCCGGAACTTCGGGATGCCGTAGGCAACCTGCGCATCCAGACCGGCAGCGCAGATGGTGGCCGAAAGGCCAAGGCTGGTCTGCATCAGATCGATGCTCACCGGCCCACCGGCCAGCTGGGCATCCAGATTCAGAAACTCTTCCTTTGTACCAAAGGTGCGCAGAAAATCGTTGCCGCTGCCAAAGGGCAGACAGCCCACGGCTGCATTTGCATAGCCATAGATCCCGGTGAGCGCTTCGTTGAAGGTACCGTCGCCGCCGGCAGTGAAGACCCGCAGTTCTTCCCCGCTCTGCCGGGCCTGCTGCGCAGCGGCATTGGCCAGCTCCCGGGCATGACCGGCGTGATTTGTGACCTGAATGGTATATTCTTCCGGCGCAAGCCCTGCACGCGCGGCGGCAACATTGATCTGCTGCGGCAGCGTACGGGTGCAATCGGCCTTACCGGCAGTTGGGTTCAAAAGAAACAATGTGCGCATGGACTTCCTCCTGCAATTCTATTGCTTCTATGATAACAGAAAACCAAAAGGATGCAAGAGCCAATCTCACAATGTCCCTGCCCCGTACGCACAAAAAAAGAGCGGATGTCTCCGCTCCCCCCTGCAGACAAAAAATACCGCCCCGGGTCTTGTAACTCAGGGCGGTCCTTTTGAGCTTCCGATGCTTTACAGTGTTGCGGTTTCGTCCTCCCGCAGGACGATAGCACCATCCGCCGAGCAGTCCGCCGTCCAGTGCTGGCCCACGCAGGCCGTGCCGGATGCGATCTGATCCGCAAGTGCCTGCTCCACTGCCCTGTCCACTGCGCGGCGCAGTTCTCTGGCCCCGTAGGCAGAGCGGGCCTTTGCTGCCAGCGCCTGCCCTACCCGCGGTGTGTGATGCAGCTGGTAGCCGCTGCGGGCGGCACGCTGCTCCAGCTGGCACAGCATTTTTTCGGCAATGGCGCACAGGCTGTCGTCGGCCAGCGGACGGAATACGATCATCTCGTCCAGACGGCCTGCCAGCTCTGGCCGGAACCACTTTTTTGCCTCCTCAATGGCCTGCGCAGACTGCTTTTCAAACACGGCTTCGCTGCCCGCCGCAAAGCCCAGCGGCGTGCTCTGACCCGCCAAAAAACGTGCGCCGAGGTTTGAGGTGAGCAGTACGATGGTGTTGCGGAAATCCGCCTTGCGGCCCATGGCATCGGTCAGCTGGCCATCTTCCAGTATCTGCAAAAGGATGTTCTGAATGTCCGGGTGTGCCTTTTCGATCTCGTCAAACAGCACCACACTGTAAGGGCGGCGGCGCACTGCTTCGGTCAGCTGTCCGCCCTCGTCATGGCCCAGATAGCCCGGCGGCGCACCCAGCAGCCGGGCAGCGGTGTGCTGTTCCTGATACTCCGACATATCAAATTTGAGCAGGGCTTTTTCGCTGCCGAACCAGCTGACCGCCAGCGCCCGGGCAAGAGCCGTTTTGCCCACTCCCGTGGGGCCAAGAAACAGCATGGCACCCATGGGCCGGCCCGGCTCGCCAAGACCGGTGCGGCTGCGCCGGATGGCACCTGCCACCGCAGCCACAGCCCGGCTCTGGCCCACGATCTCGGCGTTGAGACGTTCTTCCAGCTTGTCCAGTCGTTCCCGCTCCTGCTCACCTACCCGCTCCACCGGCACACCGCTGGCCTGCGCCACCACATGGGCGATATCGTCCGGCATCAGCGTGGGCTTTGACTGCTTTGCCTGCTCGGCCCGGATGCGTGCCGCCGCACAGGCTTCGTCCACAAGGTCGATGGCCTTATCCGGCAGAAAGCGCCCCGGCAGATACCGCACCGAAAGCTCCACCGCAGCCTGCAGCGCTTCCGGCGGAAGGCAGACATTGTGGTAGCACTCATAGCGCGGCGCAAGCCCGTTGAGGATATCCAGAGCCTGCGCAGGCGTAGGCTCCTCTACCTGCACCTTGCCGAAACGGCGTTCCAGCGCGGCATCCTTCTGGATGTGGGTGCGGAACTCTTCGGTAGTGGTAGCGCCGATAATTTGTATCTCGCCCCGGGCCAGCACCGGTTTTAAGATGCTGGCTGCATCGATGGCGCCCTCCGCCGCACCGGCACCCACGATGGTGTGGAACTCGTCTACGAACAGGATGGAGTTGCCGTCCCGCACCAGCTCTTCCAGCAGGTTCTTGAACCGCTCCTCAAAGTCACCGCGGTATTTGGTGCCCGCCACAAGGCTGGCCATATCCAGTGCCAGCAGACGGCGGCCCTTGAGCGCACGGGGCACACGATCCGTGGCAATGCGCTGGGCCAGTCCTTCGGCAAGGGCGGTCTTGCCCACGCCCGGCTCCCCCACAAGGCAGGGGTTGTTCTTCTGACGGCGGCATAAGATCTCCACCATGCGGTCCAGCTCTGCTTCCCGGCAGAACACCGGGTCCAGTTCCCGTTCCGCAGCACGGCGGGTCAGATCCCGGCAGTACTTATCACTGGCGCGGCTGCCGCGCGGCGCACTGACCGTGGTCCGCATCTGATACGGCAGTACGAACTGCCCGGACAGCTGGCGGCATTCCCGCACGGCATCTGTGAGCTGCACGCCCATGGATGCCAGCAGGATGCCTGCTGTGCAGCCGTCATCCTCCAGCATGGCGCAGAGCAGATGTTCCGGCTCGGCCCGGTTCAGGTGCGCGTTCTGTGCCCCGATGATGGCGTAATCCATGGTGCGCTTGAGGTCCGGCGCAAGGGCGTAGCGATCCAGATGCAAAGCCGGTGCGCGGCGGCTCTCGGCCAGCTGACGGCGCACCTCCGGTTCCCGGATCTGCTTGCCCTCCAGAAACCGTGCTGCCGCCCCGTGATCCTGCTGCAGGATCGCCAGCAGCAGGTGGCCGGTATCGGCTTTTTCGCAGCCAAGGTTCCCGGCAAGCTCCACCGCACTGCGCAGCAGCTGATCCGACTCGTGCGAAAAGCCCTTGTACCCGCCAAAGCCAAGTTTTTCCCAAATACTCATTTGCCCGCTCCTTGCTGATGAAATTCGTTTTCACAAGAAGTATAGCCCCGAAGCACAGAAAAAAAACATCTCTTTCTGTCGGGATGGGAAAACAAAAAGGAGATACCCGCAGGCATCTCCCCTTCGCTGTTTGATTTTTTCAGTCCATTTCGGCCAGAGCCTTTTTCAGGTTCTTGGCGATCTGATCCGGGCAGCTGGTATTGCGGAAACCGCAGAGCGTGCCCTCCATGCGGTCGATCACATCTTCGGCCTTCATGCCCTTGACCAGACGGCAGATGCCCTTCAGGTTGCCGTTGCAGCCGCCAATGACCTCCATGGACGCAATGGTGTGGTCATCGTTCAGCACAAAGTTGGTCTGCTTGGAACAGGTGCCGCTGTTCGGGAAGCTGAATTCCTTGCTCATAGTTCAAAATCCTCTCTTTTTGACAGAAATCCCGACGAAGATCGTCTGCTTCTATTATAGAGCAGCGTGCCGGAATGTCAATGTGACCGGGTCACACATCAATACCGCGGCGCTTGTGGGCCAGCTCCAGAATGCGGGCCACCTGATCGTCCGCCGTGGTACAGGTACCCACCGGGTGCGGCACCTTGTGGTTTGCACCGTGGAAGTCCGTACCGCCGGTATGGATCAGCCCATACTGCTCACACAGAGCAGCACACTCGGCCCTGTCCTCCGGGCTGTTGCGGGGGTGCTCCACCTCAATGCCGTCGATGATGCCCTCTTTGGCCAGCTGACGCACCAGCGGCATGCTCTTGTAAACGGTCGGGTGTGCAAATACCAGCACCGCACCGGCAGCTTTCGCCGTGGCGATTACTTCCTGCACCGAGGGATATTTTACCTGATGCAGCACCACGCCGCGCGGCTCCCAGCCAAAGAGATAACTGTACAGCTTGCCGTACACAGCATCGCACAGCCCCAGCTGGTGCAACGCTTCCATAATGCCGCTTTTGAACAGCACACCGCTGTCCTTTGCGTATTCCAGCGCCTGTTCCGTGCGGAACTGCGGGTACAGCGCTTCGATCTCCTTTGCGCTTTGCAGGCCGCACTCGTTGCGGCGCTGTCGCAGGATGTCGCAGTGCTCCTTCAGTTCCCGGCTTTCCGGGTCCGGGAAGTAGCACAGCAGGTGCACGCGATGCTTATGCTCATGGTCATAGCCGGTCAGCTCGGTGGCCGGAAGCAGGCGCACGCCGTCCTGCACAGGGTGCTCATAGCAGTAGTTTACGCTGAGCAGGGTGTCGTGGTCGGAAATGGCCATGGTGTCCAGCCCCGCCCGCGCCGCCATGAGCGGCAGGCGGTGGATGGGCACAGAGCCATCGGAACAGGTGGAATGGTTGTGAAGATCGCCGGGCATGGAAAATGAACCTCCCAAGAAAACCAGAGAAAGGCTTCCCCCAAAGAGGAAGCCTTCTATCATATCAGTGCTTATAGAAATTGATCAGGCAGCCGTCGGCCAGGATCTTGCGCTCGTCGGCGGTCAGCGGGGCCATGTACAGGCTGAACTCTTTTGCGGTGTCGCCCAGCACATAGGCCTTGATGTTCTGCAGGTCGCCCTTGAGGGCCTCGCGGACATTCGGGATAAAGACATAGTCGCCCAGACCGAAGGGCGTTGCGCCCACCAGCTGCAGCGGCAGCATACCCCAGTTGATGAGGTTGGAGCGGTAGCGCTTGGTGGCGTACTCGGCAACGATGTTGGCACCGGCCCCCAGCACACGCTGGCAGCTGGCCGCCTGCTCACGGGCAGAACCATCGCCGGGCTTGACGGCAAAGATGGTGGATGCGATCTGCACATCGTTCCAAGTCAGGTTTTCGCAGCCGGGCACCTTGTGCAGCTGGGCCAGCACCTCGGCGCTGCCCTCGCCTGCACGGCGGGCCTTTTCTTCGGCCTGCACGGCCTTGGCACGGCCCACATACTCCGGGTCCTTGCGGCTGAGGGTGAACTCAGCCAGACCCAGAGGATTGGATCGGTAAGACGAAGTCTCACCGGAGGGGATCAGCTCATCGGTGGTGGTGACAGGGTCGGTGATGTAAGATGCCACCTTCAGCAGCAGGTTATCGCCCAGCGGTGCAATTTCGGGCCAGTCCTTGATGTTGGGGCCAAGCTTGAGCAGGGCATCGTAATCGCCCTTGCCAAAGCCCTGATACACGCGGGTATCGTAGCTGGAAGGATCGTACTGATACTCCGGCACGGTGGGATCATAGTCGATATCGGTAGCCGGGGTCAGAATGCCGCCGTTGGCCGTGGTGGCCGCAATGCTGCGGGCATCCATCAGTGCCACACCGGAAAGCTGGCCGTTGCCGGGCTTGGAGCCTTCGCGGCTGGGGAAGTTACGGGTGGTATGGCGGATAGACAGCGCGCCGTTGGCGGGCACGTCGCCTGCGCCGAAGCAGGGGCCGCAGAACGCAGTGCGGACGGTGGCACCGCTGGCCATCAGGTCGTGGATGACTCCGGTGCGCACCAGTTCCATCATGATGGGCTGGCTGCCGGGATACACGCTCAGGGCGTAGTCACCGCAGCCGCCGGTGTGGCCCTTGAGGATGGAGGCAGCTTCATAAATGCTGTCGTACAGACCGCCTGCGCAGCCTGCGATCACGCCCTGATCCACACGCAGTTTACCGTTCTCGATCTTGCTGCACAGGTCAAGGCTGACATCCTTGCGGCCGATCAGCTTCTGCACATCCTGCTCGCAGGCATGGAGAATATCCTCAAGGTTTGCGTTCAGCTCTTCAATGGTAAATGCATTGGAGGGATGCATGGGCAGTGCGATCATGGGGCGGATGGCAGAAAGGTCTACCTCTACCACACCGTCGTAATAAGCAAGGTCGGCCGGAGCCAGCTTCTTATAGTCGGCGGCACGGCCATGCACCGCGAGGAATTTTTGCGTCGTTTCGTCGGTTTCCCAGATGGAGGACAGGCAGGTGGTCTCGGTGGTCATGGCATCGATGGCGTTGCGGGTATCCTGACGCAGAGACGCAACGCCGGGGCCGACAAACTCCATCACCTTGTTCTTGACATAGCCGCTCTTGAACAGCTTGCCCACCAGCGCAATGGCCACATCGTGCGGGCCGCAGCCTGCAGGCAGAGAGCCGGTGAGATAAATTGCAACAACACCCGGACGGGCCACATCGTAGGTGCGGCCCAGCAGCTGCTTTGCCAGCTCGCCGCCGCCCTCACCAATGGCCATGGTGCCCAGAGCACCGTAGCGGGTGTGGGAGTCCGAGCCAAGGATCATCTTGCCGCAGCCCGCAAACTTTTCGCGCATGTACTGGTGGATGACCGCCAGATGCGGGGGCACAAAAATGCCGCCGTATTTTTTGGCGGCGGACAGGCCGAAGCGGTGGTCGTCCTCATTGATAGTGCCGCCCACGGCGCAAAGGCTGTTGTGGCAGTTGGTGAGCACATACGGAATAGGGAATTTCTCCAGACCGGACGCACGGGCCGTCTGGATGATGCCCACAAAGGTGATGTCATGGCTGGCCATGGCATCGAACTTGATCTTCAGGTTTTCGGCATCGCCGCTGGTGTTGTGGGCCTGCAGAATGCTGTAGGCCATGGTGCCGGTCTTTGCGTTCTCGATGGCTGCGGCATCAAAGCCCTTTGCTGCCAGTGCGGCGCTTGCTTCGCCGTCTGCAGGCACCCATTCACCGCGGGCATAGTATGCGCCGCCGGTGCTGCACTTGATCATATCCAACATCTCAATTCGCCTCTCTTTTTGTATTTCCCGCCCGCCCTATCTTGCGGGCACTGCCCCAGCAGAGCGGTACGCTGCCCGCTCTGCCCTCTTCTGCCGCGCTGCCAAAGCACGCGGCTACGGCCCGGAAAACCGTATCTGAAGGTTATTATACCATGAAACTACGGAAAGAAAAAGCACTTTTTACAAATGAATCGTGAATGGAGGATGAAGAGACCGGCTCTGTGCTTTTTCTTGACAAAGAAGCCATTCTATTGTATTATTATTAGCGTTGTATGCCGCTGTGGTGAAATTGGCAGACACGAGGGACTTAAAATCCCTTTCTGGAGACAGAGTACGGGTTCGACCCCCGTCGGCGGCATAAAAAGACCCCCCAAGCTTACGCTTGAGGGGCTTTTTATTTTGCTTATTTTACACCTTGCCGCCGTGCAGCTCTGCATACATCTTGGAACGGCACTCGGCCACAGCCGGGGTCATGTTCACATAGTGCTTATGCGGGCACTCCAGACGCAGTTCGCTCTCCCAGGTCTCCTCGGTGAGCTGCTTTGCAATGTAGGCCTTCTTCTCTGCGATCGAAGGCAGCTCAATGGCCAGCTGACCATTCAGCACATGCGGCACCAGCAGTTTTTTGACCTTGGTGGGGGTAATGGTGACGGTGCGCTCGATGGCATCGGAGTCCAGATTGACCATCGTGACGGGCTTGCCCGCCTCGATGACTTCATCATCCATGGCGATCAGGTCACACTGGGCCTGACCATTTTCATCGTAGAGGCGCCACGGCATCTTCTTGCCCGGAATGATGGCCTTGCTGGCGGAATCCGAGCACTTCATCCTGGGAGTGTAGCTGCCGTCCGGCTGCTTGACCGCCACCAGCTTGTACACACCGCCAAACACGGGGTCGGAAGCAGAGGTGATCAGGTTTTCGCCCACGCCGTAGGAGTCAAAATGAGCGTGCTCATACAGCTCCATGTTGGCGATCTTCTTTTCGTCCAGACCATTGGAAGCCACCAGCTTGATGTAAGGCTTACCGGCCGCATCCAGTGCCTTGCGCAGGCGCTTGGAGCCGCGGGCCAGGTCGCCGGAGTCGATACGGGCGCTCTTGACGCGGCGGTTCGGGTCGTTGGGGTATTTTTCGATGAGGTAATCGTCCAGTTTAATGAGGTTGGGCAGACCGCTCTCCATGATATTATAGGTGTCCAGCAGCAGACTGACCGAATCCGGGTAGGTATCGGCAAAGGCCTTGAAGGCATCAAACTCCGTGGGGAAGAACTCGATGAAGCTGTGCGCTACGGTGCCCACAGCCTTGACCTCCGCGCCGAACTTCATCTCGGCCAAACAGTTGGCAGTGCCCACGCAGCCGCCCAGAACAGCAGCATATGCACCATCGTTGCCAGCGCTTTCGCCCTGCGCACGGCGGGTGCCGAATTCCATCACGCTGCGGGGCGTGTGGGTGTTCAGGCCGGTGACGCGGGTAGCCTTGGTGGCGATCAGACTGTGGAAATTCATGGTCTGCAGCAGATAGGTCTCGATCAGAATTGCGCCCACGAGGTCGCACTCGATGCGCACCATCTGCACATGCGGGTATGCCACCGTGCCCTCGGGCAGAGCGTACATGTCGCCCTTCCACTGATAGGTGCGCAGATACTCGCAGAATTCCTCACTCATGCCCTTGGTGCGCAGCCACCAGATATCCTGTGCATTGAAGTGGTAGTTCAGCAGGAAGCGGGTCAGCTTGCGCTGGCCGGCACTGATGGAGTAACCCTGATTATCCGGGTTCTTGCGGAAGAACATATCAAACACCAGCGTGGTGTCCTTGAATCCGTGCAGGAACAGACAGTTTGCCATTGTAAATTCATAAAAATCCACGACCATTGCGGGGTTGTCGTAGTCCTCATCTGGAATATAAGGCACAACCTTGATTTCGTCCATGAATAGTATCCTCTCTTCTTTACACCCGGCAAAGGCTCCTTGCTGTCCCCTGCCGTTCTGACCTGTGGGAAGGTTTGCGCGCCTGCCTGTCTTGACAGTGCGTTTCTATCATGATATCACCAAACGCAGAGCGGTGCAAGCATTTTTGGAAAATCCCGGTCAATTTCCGGTAAGAAAAAGCCGCCCATACACAAACAGCATGGGCGGCTTTCAGAACAAACGTGTTAACCGTTGATGATATTGGGGGTAGCATTCTTCAGCACAACGTCGTGGCTGCCGCCCTCAACGATGGAGGTAGAGGAAACCACGGTCAGCTTTGCTTTCTGCTGCAGCTCCGGGATGGACAGAGCGCCGCAGTTGCACATGGTGCTCTTGACCTTGTACAGAGTGGTCTGCACACCGTCAGCCAGAGGACCGGCATAGGGCACGTAGCTGTCCACGCCTTCCTCAAAGCTCAGCTTGCTGGAACCGCCCAGATCGTAGCGCTGCCAGTTGCGGGCACGGTTGGAGCCTTCGCCCCAGTACTCCTTCATATACTGGCCGTTGATGCGCACCTTATTCGTGGGGCTTTCGTCAAAGCGGGCAAAGTAGCGGCCCAGCATCACAAAATCCGCACCCATGGCCAGTGCCAGCGTGATGTGGTAGTCGTGGACGATGCCGCCGTCGGAGCAGATGGGCACATAGATGCCGGTCTCCTTATAGTACTCATCGCGGGCCTTTGCCACCTCGATGACAGCGGTAGCCTGACCACGGCCAATGCCCTTGGTCTCGCGGGTGATGCAGATAGAACCGCCGCCAATGCCGATCTTCACGAAATCTGCACCAGCCTCGGCCAGGAAGCGGAAGCCCTCGGCATCCACAACGTTGCCTGCGCCCACCTTGACGGTATCGCCGTAGTGCTCACGGATCCAGCCGATGGTGCGGCTCTGCCACTCGGAGTAACCCTCGGAAGAGTCGATGCACAGCACATCCACACCGGCATCCACCAGTGCGGGCACGCGCTCAGCGTAATCGCGGGTGTTGATGCCTGCGCCCACCACATAGCTCTTGTTCTTATCCAGCAGTTCATTGGCGTTCTTCTTGTGGGAGTCGTAGTCCTTACGGAACACCATATACTTCAGGTTGCCCTCGGCATCCACCAGAGGCAGGGTGTTGATCTTGTTATCCCAGATGATGTTGTTGCAGTCGTGCAGGGAGGTGTTCTCCGGTGCAGTGACCAGCTTTTCAAGCGGGGTCATGAAGGTGGTGACAGGGGCATCATCCGGAGTGTGGTTGATGCGGTAGTCACGAGATGCAACAATACCCAGCAGCTTGCCGCTCGGAGTGCCATCGGCAGTGATGGCAATGGTGGAGTGGCCGGTGCGTGCCTTCAGCTCCAGCACATCGTGCAGGGTGGCAGTGGGGGCCAGGTTGGAATCGGACACGACATAACCGGCCTTGAAGCTCTTGACGCGGCGCACCATGGCGGCCTCGTTCTCAATGCTCTGAGAGCCGTAGATGAAGGACACGCCGCCCTGACGGGCCAGTGCAATGGCCAGCTTATCGCCAGAGACCGCCTGCATGATGGCGCTGATCATGGGAATATTCATCTGCAGGGGGCACTCCTCCTCGCCCTTGCGGTACTTGACCAGCGGGGTCTTGAGGCTGACAGCCGTGGGGATATTCTCTGCAGAGGAATAGCCGGGGATCAGCAGATATTCACCGAAAGTGCGGGAAGGTTCTTTATAGAAATAAGCCATGTTCAAACTCCTTTTCTCTTAACGCATCAACATCAATCGGATTCATGTTTGCAACCTATAAATTGATTGTATATACTGTACCACAAAGCCAGCCGGAATACAAACCCCCGCCGCGCCAAACTTTGTAAATGTCCTTTGCAGAAAAACAGGCAAATTGCCCACCAAAATGGCGTAAGGTCATACTTTCCCGCATGAGAAGCCGGTTTTTGCGTGATTTATGGATGCAAAAAAGCTCGTCCAGAACGGACGAGCTTTTTTGCACACGAAGCGGGATACCGCCTGTGCGGCACATGGATCACGACTGTGAAGGAGAACAGCCGGAGGAGGAGAACCTGTGCCCGATATCCCCAAAAAACAAGAAGAAAAAGATTTCACACTCAGCAGGGTCGTTTGCCCTTGCTGTAACCATATTGTAACTCTTTTGAAACCATTTTGCAATAGGGTTTTGTAATTTTTCTGTAATTTCTTTTGTTAACTTTTTGTAGACACATATAAAACCCCTGCCAGAAAATTTCCGGCAAGGGCTTTGCAGATCATTCTTTATTTTCTTAATAGCACTTTTTGCAAGCAGTGAAGCCTTCCGCTTTTGCTTTCGATAATGTAACCTTTTCCGGGTCTTTCATATTGCTGCAGGTAGACTTGCTGTGATATTTTTTGCCGCCGTGCGTTGGGACCCAGACCATCTGCTCCGTCTTTTTGCCGGCAGAAATGGTCTGAACGGCTGCAGTGGACGGCTTGCAGGCCGCAGTCTGTACCCTGGCGGCAGATGCCGCCGGGCACAGCAGACTGAAGCACAGTACCAGAACGGCCGCAAGGACTCGGAGATGTTTTTTCATTTGTTTTATCCTCCTTTGGACAACCAGAAGATCCTTCTAATAAAAGAGTACTCCCTGTTCCTCAGAGGATGCAATTCTCAAAATGCGCCGTTTTTTCTGCACGGGTGATGCTTTTTGCATTGCTCGCTTATTTTCAGCTAAAAGCGGCACAGCAGTTCTCTTGAGAAATCAACGATTTACACGTTTGTCTTTCCCACCTCCAGATAGCACTCAAAGCTGGTCTGGCCGTTGTGCTTTCCGACCACATACCAGCCATCCGCCGAAGGAGCATAAAACACCTCTGCCGTTTCTCCCATCGGGATCTCGCGGTGGTAGTTGATAGAAGCAAAGGTCACGGGGCCTTTGCGCATCACTTCCAGCGGCAGCGCATCGCAGACAAGGTCCAAATAGAATGCGTTGTTCAAATGGCCGTTCAGATCGCACTGGGAATAACGCGCCGTCCACTCCCCTGCGCTGGTCAGACCATCCTTGCACTTGTGCAGCTGCAAAGGCAGCTCGCCCTCCACCGTATCGTTCCAGAAATTCTCCACCGTCCAGCCCGGCTCCCGCAGGATACGGCCCTCGGCAAGGCTTGCCACGATCCAGCGGCAGTCCACCATAGCCACCTCTTTGCCCTCGGCATCGGTCAGGGTGGTGATGCGTTTGACGGAACCGTGTTTGCTGACCTGCGCCCGGGAGGTAAGGGTCAGCGTTTCGGCACGCTGGGGCACACGGTCAAATTTCAGGGCCTGCTTGCCCACCAGAAAGGTCACACCGCGATCTTTGAAGAACTGGTCATCCATACCAAAGGCGCGGGCGTGGTCTGTCGAAATCTGCTCCACATAGCGCAGCAGGGCGCTGGGCTTGAGCAGGCTGCGGAAGTCGGCATCTGCGTTCATGACTGTCATGGTCTCGGTGTAAAAGAACTGTTCCATGGTTTTTCCTTTCTATAAAAAGAGACCACTGCACGTTGTTCTGTGCAGCAGCCTCCTTTGCGTTTAATACTGATTGCGGTTGCGCCTGCGGACCTTGCGCCAGATGTTGAAGCAGGCCAGCGCTACCATGGCTGCCAGCAGCGCAAGGAACAGCAAACTGCTGCCACCCTCGTCGTAGCTCTTCATTTCGCTCCACTTCACGTCCAGCTCGCTGTTCACATCGTCGCTCAGGGCAGTGAACACCTTTTCCTTGGCGGCTTTCTCTTCGGACGGATAAGCGATCTCGCTCTCCTTCAGATTCTCGTCCAGCACCTCCCACACATCCTGCATGGGGGTGGTGTAGCCGATGTACTCGGCGTTTGCCTTGCCGATGTCCGTCTCGCACATGAAATTGATGAACATCTCTGCAGCTTCCTGATGCTCACTGGCAGCAGGAATGGCCATGCAGTCCACAGACAGCACGCTGCCCTCCTCCGGGAACACCCATGCAAGGTCGGGATTGTCGTCGATCATGGTGATGGCATCGCCGGAGTAGTACACACCGACGGCTGCCTCGCCGCCTATCATCTTATCAAAGATCTCATCCATGACGTAGGCCTGCACCAGCGGTTTCTGAGCCTTCAGCTCTTCCACCACCTCATCCACCTCTTCGGTGGACTGCGGGTTGATATCGTGGCCGCTCTTAAAAGCAGCAATGGCGTAGGCATCGCGGCTGTTGTTGAACATCAGGATATTGCCTGCGTACTGCTCGTCCCACAGGTCGGCCCAGCTGGTGGGCGCTTTGTCCACCATGGTGGTGTTATAAATGATGCCGGTGGTGCAGAGCATGTAGGGCACGGTGTAGGCATTCTGCGGATCGTAATCCGGATCCACGTATTCCTGATTGATCTTTTTGAAGTTCGGGATATTGTCGTAGTTCAGAGGCTTGAGCATCCCCTCGGCGATCATTTTTGCCACCATGTAATCCGACGGAATGACCACATCGTAGTTGGCTGCGCCGGACTTGAGCTTTGCGTACATGGACTCGTTGGAGTCGAAGGTGGTGTAGTTCACCTTGATGCCGGTGAGCTTTTCAAAGGCCGCCACCACGTCCACGCTGTCGTCCGAGCCGTTGGAGATGTACTCGCCCCAGTTATAGACATTGATGGCCACGTTCTGGCCCTTGAAGCGGGTCCAGTCGTAATCGTCCGACACCGAGACATCCTCGGTCACCTCAATGGTGCCGGCGGCAAAGGCGGGCATTGCACAGCAGACCGCCATTGCCAGAGCCAGCAGCAACACAGCAAAACGTTTCATCACACGCCCTCCCCTCTCAGCGCCTTCTGGTCGCGGCGGTAGCTGCGGCTCTCCATTGCGTTGGAAATCAGAATGATGCACAGAATGACCACGAACATGATGGTGGACAGCGCATAGATCTCCGGGCTGACCTTTTTACGGGTCATGGAGTAGATGGCGATGGGCAGCGTTTCCACCGTGCCGCAGTTGAAATAGGAGATCATGAAGTCGTCGATGGAATAGGTCAGGCAGATGAGGAATGCCGACAGGATGGCCGGGCTGATCTCCGGCAGGATGACCTTGAAGAAGGCCTGCTTGGGGTCGCAGCCAAGGTCGAGCGCTGCCTCATACAGCTTGATATCCAATTGCTTGAGCTTGGGCGTGACGTTGAAGATGACATACGGCACATTGAACGCGATATGCGCAATGAGCAGCGTCGGGAAGCCCATGATGGTATCCGGCAGCCAGGAGACACCCCCGGCAAAGCGCTGGTAGGCCACGAACAGCAGCATGAGCGAGATGCCGGTGATGATCTCCGGGTTGACCACCGGGATATAGGTGATGTTGGTGACGACAAGGCGGCTCCCGCGGCCCATGGACGCAATGCCCAGACTTGCCGCTGTACCCAGCACAGTGGCAATGACCGCAGAGATCAGAGCCACTTCCAGCGAGACCAGCAGCGCATGCAGGATGGAGGAGTTGTGCAGCAGGCTGGAGTACCACTTGAGGGTAAAGCCGGTGAAGAGCGAATAGCCCTTGGACTGGTTGAAGCTGAATACGATCATGTATGCAATGGGCAGGTACATGAAGCAGAAAAACAGCACGATATAGACGCGCTGCATCAGGCGCAGATGTTTCGTTTTCATCAGGACACGCCCTCCATTTCATCTTCATCAAAGCTGGAGGTGAAGCTCATGCACAGCAGCACAATGATCATCAGCACAAGGCTCATGGCAGAACCCACGTTCAGGTTGTAGCTGTTGCCAAGGAACTGCATCTCGATCAGATCGCCAATGAGCAGGTTGGAGCCGCCGCCCAGCATACGGCTGATAACAAAGGTGGACACCGCCGGGACGAACACCATGGTGATGCCGGTGCTGATGCCGGGCACGCTCATGGGGATGAGCACCCGGAGAAGGGTCTTGGTGGTGGAAGCGCCCAGATCCTGCGCAGCTTCCACCAGGCTCTGGTCGATCTTGGTCATGCTGGTGTACAGCGGCAGGATCATATAGGGCACATAGTTATACACCATGCCCAGCACCACCGCGCCGGAGGTGTTGAGCATATTGAAGGGGCCAAGGCCGAACACGCCCAGAACGGCGTTCACCGGGCCGTTGATGCTGAGCAGGCCCATCCATGCATAGGTGCGCAGCAGAAAGTTCATCCACATGGGCAGCATGACCAGCATGAGCATGATGTGCTGCTTGTTCACCCGCAGGCGGGAAAGAAAATAGCCCACCGGGAACGCAATGACCAGACAAATGACCGTGGCAATGAGGGCCAGCAGCAGGCTGCGGGCAAACACCGAGCCGTAGCCGCTGATGGAGGTGAGGTTATCCAGCGTGAAAGCTCCGTTTGCATCCGTAAATGCATAGTACACCACGATGATCAAAGGCACCACTGTGAACAGCGTCATCCATACAAAGTACGGATAGGCCAGCTTTTTATCGTAAATCTTCATCATTGCGGCTCACCCCTCTGAACGCGCCATAATGTGGATCTCGTTGGGGCCGATGCGCATACCAATGGTCTCACCGGGGGTGCAGGCGCGGGTGGAATGGATCAGCCATTCGCGGCCCTCGCACTCCACATGCATCTCAAAGTGGACACCCTTGAAGATGACATCGTTCACAACGCCGACAAGCTGGCCTTCCACAGGAGAGACCACCTCGATATCCTCGGGGCGCACCACTACCTGCACGCTCTGCTCACGGGCAAAGCCGCGGTCCACACAGGGGAAGTCCACGCCGGAGAAGGACACCAGAAAATCCCGGTGCATCACGCCGTCCACGATGTTGGAATCGCCAATGAAGTCTGCAACAAAGGCATTCTTCGGCTCATTGTAAATATCCTCCGGCGTTCCGATCTGCTGCACCTTGCCGCCGTTCATGACCACGACGGTATCGGACATGGTAAGGGCTTCCTCCTGATCGTGGGTAACATAAATAAAGGTAATGTTCATTTCGCGCTGCAGGCGCTTCAGCTCCAGCTGCATCTCCTTGCGCAGCTTGAGGTCCAGTGCGCCAAGGGGTTCGTCCAGCAGAAGGATCTCCGGCTCGTTCACCAGACTGCGGGCGATGGCCACACGCTGCTGCTGGCCGCCGGACATCTGGCTGATGCTGCGGCGCTCGAAGCCTTTCAGGCCAACAACTTCCAGCATGTTGCGCACCTTGCGGCGGATGGTCTCTTCGTCCATCTTTTTGAGCCGCAGACCGAAGGCCACGTTCTCGAACACGTTCAGGTGCGGGAACAGTGCGTATTTCTGAAAAACGGTGTTCACCGGGCGCTTATAAGGCGGCACGCCGGTAATGTTCTCGCCTTTCAGCAGCACTTTGCCGGAATTGGGTTCCAGAAAACCTGCGATCAGACGCAGGGTGGTGGTTTTGCCGCAGCCGGAAGGGCCCAGCAGCGTTACGAACTCTTTGTCATGGATGTCGAGGTTCAGCCCATCCAGAATGCGCTGACCGTCAAATTCCACTACGATATCCCGCAGTGAAACGATCACCGAGTTGTCCATTTTTTTACTTTATCCTCCTTGTAACTCAGATACGAAAAAAGACAGGGCCATGCCCCATCCCTCGTACCAGGGCGACCCAGCCCCGCACAACATCCATGACGACCGGAGAACCTGCAAAAGCAGGCTCTTATATTGCGCAGTTATTCTGCCCTGTCTCGTCTATCTTAATCAATCTTTGCTGAAATGTCAATCACTCTGCCAATGTTTGCCGAAGCTTTACACGCCGCAACAAAAAAACATGCGCCGCAGCGGGCTTTCCGCATACGGCGCACAAAGGTTTTTATTCCGCTTTTAAGGCAGCGGCCGTTATCAGAAGGGCCTGCACAGTGTCAAGGTCAACCGCATAGACGGAACTGTCCCCCTCCACCATCATCCAGCAGCCGTCTGCATTTTCGGAGTAGTGGAGGGTCACGGTCCCATCGGCAGAGGCGGCCCGCACCGTTGCAAGCGGTGCAGCAAAGCCATAGGCCGAAGGGTCGGCATCCGTGATTTGTGCGGTCACATAGCCTGCCAGAGCGGAGAGGATGCTCTGCACCTTGCTGTCGTCCAGATCGGCAGAGGGTTCATCGGCCAGCCGCCACACGGTCTGATAGGTGGTGGAATCGGCCGCACTTTCCGAGGAATCGCTCTCCGCTTCCGCAGGCTCAGAGACTGCATTCAGTGCAAGGGTGCCGCTGCCCGTCGTAATGGAAACACTTTCCAGCGCGGAGGCTGTCAGTCCCGCCGGGTTGAACGCGCCAAAAAGGTCCGCTTTGGTCAGTTCAAAGCAGGCTGCCTTGTTGCCAGAAACGGTGTACACGGCATCGTCCCCTGCCTTCTGCACATACAGATCTCCTGTGACCGGGTTCTCGGTGCCAAAGGCAAAGGTGTTCGTCTCGCCTGCCGCCGTCACTGTGACCGTAACAGCCGGATCAGCAAGGCCGTAGTCCTCGCCGGGCTGAGCCGTGAGCTGACGTTTGGCGTTCAGGGATGCCAGCGCTGTGACCATGGTATTGCAGGCAGATGCATCCAGATGATAGTCCGGGTCATCCGCCAGCGTCCAGCTGCCGGAATCGTAATTTAGGGTAAGCGTTTCGCCGCCATAGGCATACCGGATGCTGGTCACATCGCCCGCCGCAAAAGAAGAAAGCAGGATGCTGCCCTCTGCGGCGGCGCTGGAAGCAGCTTCTTCTGCGGCATTGCTGCGGCTGACAAACCACAGCAGCCCGCCCAGCACAAGCACCAGCACCAGAAGCACCGCAAGGGTGCGCTGTTTTGTTTTCATGGCAGTGCCCCCTTACCTGCGGCGGCGCAGCAGCACCTCCACAGCACCTGCAATGAGCACTGCTGCGGGCAGCACGAATACGAACACCATGCCCAGCGTCATGGATGCGGAAGCCGGGACCGTGATGGGTGCAGCTTCCAGTGCTTTGGTGTCGATGAGCAGGCTCTGCCCTACCAGCGAAGCGGCACAGCCCTGCAGGAAGGTCAGGTTGCCCGGGATGGACTGGTACACCTGCTCGTTGTCCATGTTGGGGCAGCCGATCCAGATCACCTCGGCACCGGTGGAGTCATTGCGCGCCCATACGGCCAGCGAGAACGGGCCGTCGGTATCGCCGGCTTCCTTTGCGGAAGAAGAGCTGGCATCAAAGTCCTGCTTGCTGTAGGCATCCTCGGTGGTATACAGCAGCGGTTCCGCCGTCACATCGTCTGTCTCGGTAATGGTGATGCCCTGTGCCACCGAGAGCATCACATGGGTGCTCTGATTCACGCCGTCCAGCGCGGTGCTTTCGTCGGCGGCCGCATAGTCCGGGAACAGCGAGTACGGGTAGCCGTACAGCGCGTGGCCCGCATCGCCCTCCACCACAAGGCCCGGCTCACGCGCAAGGCCGAACTGTGCCATCACTGCATCCAGATCGGGCGTTTCGGTATAGCCGCTGGTGGTCAGCAGCACCTTGCCGCCGTTTTCCAGATAGGCCTGCAGCTGCGCGATCTCATCCACAAGGCCGTCAGCTGTAAAATCCGAAGCGGGGTCGCTGATGATGAGCAGATCACAGTCCTCCGGGATGGTGCCGGTGAGCAGATTCAGCGGCTGAGCATCGATATTCTGCGCCTTGAGCGCCTCGGTCAGCGAGGAGGTAAGCGCCTGCTCGCCGTGGTTGGTGGTGTAGTAGGCATGACTTTCTGCTGCGGCAGTCAGCTTGTAGATGGCAGAGCTGATCTGCTTTTCGCCGCCAAAGGTCACGTTGGCAGCGCCGGTGGTGTAGTAATCGGAGTAATCGTACTCGTAAAGTTCGGCGGCGTTCAGCACTTCGCTGTTCTCACCGCTGACCACGATCAGACTGCCGGTGGATGCATTCTCTGCGCCGTACTGCGCTGCAAAGGTCGGGTAAAGCGCCGGGTCCTTCTGCTCCCAGTGGAAGTGACCGCTCTCGTCGGCGTAGTGATCCAGCAGCTTGGTGATAATGGCATCCTCGCTGCCGGTCTCACAGAGATAATAAACGGTCACGTCCTGATCCAGGCTCTGCATCAGCTGCCTGGAGCTGTCGCCCAGCGTGTACATTTTGGCGGCAGAGAGGTCGAACTCGGTGTATTTTTTCGGGATGGCCCCCACCAGCAGATTGATCAGCACGGCCAACACGATGGCTGCTGCCAGAATGGCCGTGGAGTACAGCCCATTGCGGAACACCTTGCCGTTTGCGGAGGAAGAAACTTTGAAATTTTTCATGTTGTTCCCCTCCCCTCAGTTCCAGCGGCGCTTTTCCAGCCCCTGCGCCGTGAAGAACAAAAACAGCATGGTCACGGTCAGGTAGTACACCAGCGTCGGGATGGAAAAGCTGTTGTTGACAAACTCTTCAAACGGCGTGAACAGGCACAGCCCGCTGAGCACCGCGCTGAACGCTTCGGTCAGCCAGCTGCTCTGCAGCAGGAACAGTGCCGTCAGCACCACACAGCAGCCCGCAAAGGTCAGGCAGCCCAGCGTAAAGCTGCGGGTACGCAGGCCAGCCACCACACTGAGCACTGCCGCAATGGCGGTGAACAGGGCCAGCGCCACTGCGCTGCCTGCGGTGAACATGCTGCGCAGGCTGGGCATCATGTAGGCCAGCAGCAGTGCGGCAACACCTGCCACCGCAGCAATGATCTGATTCTCGGTCAGGCTGGAAAGAAACACGCCAATGGCAATGGCGGCGCAGCCCATGAGATAATAGCACAGCAGAGCGGCCAAGTTTGCCAGCGTGGCCGTGCCGGTGGCACCCAGTGCGGCCAGTACAAGGATCATGACCGCATCGGCAAGGCACGGCAGTGCAAAGATGACGCACAGGGCAAAGAATTTGCCCAGCACGATCTCCCACACAGACACCGGGCTGGTAAGCAGCAGCTGATCGGTGCGGGTACGGCGTTCCTCTGCAAAGGAGCGCATGGTGAGCACCGGGATATACAAAAGCAGCACAAACGTGGTGCGGTAAAGCGTGTAATAGCCAAAATCCGTCAGGCCGTAGCCCAGATTCAGGGCAACAAAATAGATGGCCGTTGCCGCCAGCATAAAGGCGGTGAGCACGTAGCCGATCATGCCATGAAAGCTGCTGCGGACTTCGCGTTTGAATATGGCGGTCATTCCGTTTTCTCCTCCCCTTCATCCGATGGTGTTTCAGACTCGTTTTCGGTCAGTGCAAGGAACACTTCCTCCAGCGTCCTGTTTTCCGCTGCCAGCGCCAGCACCGTGCATCCGGCCTGCGAAAGGGCGCGGGACACCTCGGCGCGGCGGTCAGAAGCATCGGCACTTTCTGCAGTAAAGGTCACCTGTCCGTCGGCCTCGGATTCGATCTCCACCTTGCGGATGCCCGGAATGGAGCCGACTGTTTTCAGCACGGTCTGCCCCCCGCCCAGAACGGTAGCGCGCAGACGGCTGCCGGGGTTCAGCTTTTCGGCCAGCTGTTCCGGCGCACCCACCGCCACCAGATGCCCCTTGGAAAGGATCAGTACCTGACTGCACACTGCCTGCACCTCGCTGAGGATGTGGCTGGACAGGATGACCGTGTGGCTTTTCCCCAGCTCCCGGATCAGTCTGCGGATCTCGATGACCTGTGCAGGGTCAAGGCCCACGGTAGGCTCGTCCAGAATGATGAGCTGCGGCGCGCCCAGCAGTGCCTGCGCAATGCCCACGCGCTGGCGGTAGCCCTTGGACAGACTGCGGATGAGCCGGGGCAGCACCTCTTCCAGCCCGGTGCGGCGGGCAGCTTTGCGCACCTGTTCTTTGCGGTCGGCCTTCTTTTTGATGCCTTTCAGCTCTGCAGCAAAATCCAGATATTCCTGCACCGTCATTTCCGGGTAGAGCGGCGGCTGCTCGGGCAGATAGCCCACACAGGCCTTGGCCTGCTGGGCCTGCTCCGGCAGGCTGAAGCCCGCCACCTTCACTTCACCGGAGGTAGGGGCAAGGTAGCCGGTGAGGATATTCATGATCGTGGACTTGCCCGCGCCGTTGGGGCCGAGCAGGCCGAAGATCTGGCCGTCGCCCACCGTAAAGGACAAATCTTCAATGGCAGGGTGCGTGCCATACTTTTTGCTCAGATGCGATACTTCGATCACAGCAAACGCTCCTTTTTCATCTAGTTCAATGCTGGTATATTTTAGACTGAAAATGTGTAAAAATTAAGACAATCCTGTGGCGGGATGCAAAAAGAATTCTTAAGAATGATTAAGGCCGCCCTTTCATATGCCAAAAAGGCAGCAAAAAAGCACCGTCTCCCAAAGGAAACGGTGCTCAGAAAACCATAATTACTTACGGCCGAAACGCTTGTTGAAGCGCTCAACACGTCCGCCGGTGTCAACCAGCTTCTGCTTGCCAGTGTAGAAAGGATGGCACTTGGAGCAAACTTCGACGTGGATCTCAGGCTTGGTGGAACGAGTCTTGATGACGTTGCCGCATGCGCAGGTGATGGTGCAGTCAACGTAGTTCGGATGGATACCCTGTTTCATTCTTTTCACCTCATTTCTGGTTCTGACTTATTGGGGCCATATTATAAATGTATGTGCCCATCACAACCTTCAATATCGGCTACCCCGTCGAGCGGCCTTGGAAACGATTGCCTTACTATTATAGCACGATTCCGACAGAATGCAAGAGGGAAAATAAAGTTTTTAGCATACAAAAAGTCCCCTGCACTTTCATGCAGAGGACTTTAACGGTTTTACCTTACGCCGTCAGGCCATCAGTGGATGAACACAGGACCCAGCGGGTTGGTGATGGGGCTGACGTAGCCGCCCAGCAGCTTGGGGATCGCCAGGCTGATGTCGGGGATGAAGGTCAGCAGCAGCAGTGCAACGAACATGCACAGGTAGAACGGCAGGGTCGCCTTGACGACCTTTTCCATCGGGCGCTTTGCAACGGCAGAGCCGATGAACAGCACAGCGCCGACAGGAGGAGTCAGCAGGCCGATGCCGCAGTTCAGAACCACAATGATACCGAACTGGATGGGATCGATACCGATGGAGGTTGCGATGGGCAGCAGGATGGGAGTAGCGATCAGGATGATGGGAGCCATATCCATGATGCAGCCCAGAACCAAGATGATCAAATCGATCAGCAGAGCGATGATGTAGGGGTTATCGGTGACGCTGGTAATGGCATTTGCAGCCAGATCCGGCACATGCAGCATGGTCAGGCAGTTGCCGAAGACTGCAGAGGTGGCGATCAGGATCAGCACGATGGACAGAGTGTTCACGCACTCATCCAGTGCATGCCAGACACCCTTCCAGTCCAGACCCTTGTAGACGAACACCGACACGAACAGAGAGTAGATAACTGCAATAGCTGCAGACTCGGTAGCGGTGAACACACCGCCAACAACGCCGAACACAACGATAATAACAGCGGCCAGTGCCCAGATGGAAGTGCCCAGCTGCTTAACGAAGCCCTTGATGCTGAACGGAGAGCCCTTGGGGTAATTCTCCTTGACCGAGATGATGTAGGAACCGATCATCAGGACGATGGCCAGCAGAGCACCGGGCAGATAACCTGCCAGGAACAGGCTGCCGACCGAGATGCCGCCGGCAGTGGTGGCATAAATGACCATGTTGTGGCTCGGAGGAACCAGCAGACCCTCGCAGGAGGAGGTGATGGTAACAGCAGTGGAGAAGTCGGCATCGTAGCCCTGATCGACCATCATGGGGATCATGATGGAGCCGATGGAAGCGGTATCTGCAGATGCAGAACCGGAAATACCGCCGAAGAAGTAGGAAGCAACGATGTTGACCATTGCCATGCCGCCGCGCATCCAGCCCACGCAGGCATCAGCCAGAGCGATCAGCTTTTCAGAAATGCCGCCGGAGCCCATGAGTACGCCCATGGTGATGAAGAACGGCACGGCCATCAGGCTGAAGGAAGAGATGCCCTTGACCATCAGACGGCAGACATCGGTCAGTGCCTGACCCTGCACCATCATGCACAGCACGCTGGAAAGACCAACGGCGTATGCAATGGGGAAACGCAGGAAGATCATTACAAAGAAGCTGACAAGAAGGACAATGATTGCCAGTGTCTGAACTGTCATATTACACTTCCTCCTTTACAAAAATGCTCTTGATGTGGTTGTACAGTGCCTCGATCTCGAAGATGATCATGGCAACACCGGCCAGCGGCACCGGGAAGTACATCCAGAAGCGGCTCAGCCAGGGCATGGACACGTAGAAGCCGCGGCCGCCCAGAGTGGTGGCATAGTTCCAGCCGACCACCATCATGATGACACCCAGAATGCACACGGCAAGATCGGCCAGAATATCCAGCACCTTGACGGCGGTTTTGGGCAGATACACGTCAAACGCAGTCATGCGGATATGGGCACCGCGGCGGATGGCCAGAGCAGCACTCAGCACGGCCATGTAGCTCATGCAGGTCAGCACAACTTCTTCCGACCATGCCGGGTCCGGGATGAATGAGACGTAACGACCGATGACCGACATGGTAGTGATGAGGATATCTGCGATCAGCAGCAGCTTGCAGATAAACAGGACCACTTTGTAGGTGATGTCGTACGCCGGCTTGATCTTATCCAAAGTGGTAAAGATTTTCGGCATATGAATTCCTCCATATAAAAAACCCGGCAGGTCTGCGGGCGTATCCCGTAGTCCCCCGCCGGGCTATGTACTATCTCAGAACAGGAAAGGCTTTTTCAATTATGCCTTCATGTCCAGCAGCTGCTGATACAGCTCAGCCTGATCGGAGGTGTTCTCGCTGATGACCTTCTGGCAAGCTTCCTGCCAAGGTGCCTTATCGGGAACATCCACGACATTGCAGCCGGAGCTCTTCAGCTCATCCAGAACCTTGTTCTCAGCGGTCTCGGACAGGTCTGCATTGAAGGCCTGCGTATCAGCACCGGCCTCCATGATGGCAGCCTGCTGGTTCTCGGTCAGCTTGCCCCATGCGTTATCAGTGATAACAGCCTGAACAGCGCCCAGAGTGTGGCCGTCCAGGATCAGGTTGTTGGCAACCTCGGGGAATGCATTGGACTTGTAGTTTGCGATGGGCTGCTCAGCACCATCCACAACGCCGGTCTGCAGTGCGCTGTACAGCTCACCGAAGGAAACGACGGTGGGGTTAGCGCCCAGACCCTCGACCATGCCGTTCATAACGGGGTCGTTGGACACGCGCAGCTTCAGGCCCTTGAAATCATCGATGCCGGAGACCGGGTTGACCGTGAAGAAGTGACGGAAGCCCTCTTCGCCGTAGAAGACACCACGAACGGGCAGGCCCAGCTCCTGAGGCTCGTTCAGGAACTCAGGTGCCAGATCGCTGTTGGCGAAGTTCCAGAAGTGTGCGCGGTTCTCGAAGGTGAAGGGGATGGACAGCAGCTTGGACTTGTTGCAGCCGTAGCTGGTCAGTGCGAAAGCGGAGATACGGCTCATATCGATGGAGGTAGAACCGCCCAGAATTGCGTCCAGAACGTCGTTCTCAGAACCCAGAACGCCGGAAGCCTGCACGTCGATGACGACGGAACCGCCGGTCAGCTCCTCGACCTTCTCCTTGAAGTGAGTAGCGGTCTGGCCAACGATGGTATCCAGCGGGTTGACCTCGGCGTAGACCAGAGTCACCTTGGGATCGTTTGCAGCAGCAGTAGCATCACCAGCAGCAGAAGCTGCGGTGGAAGAAGCTGCGGTAGAGGTGGAAGCAGCAGAATTGCTGGAACCACCACATGCGGTCAGAGCCAGAGCAGCGGCGGAAACACCGGCTGCTGCCAGAAAGCTGCGACGAGTGATCTTTTTCATAATAAATCGTCCTCCTTAAATCTCCCGAACGGCCCGGTCTGCACAGGACCCGCATACCGTTCATTTACTGTACACACTTTAGCAAATTTTTTTAACCGAAACAAGGGCTTTCAAAAAATGTCCTGTTTTTTGAAAAAATATCAGAATTTCTTTTGTGAAAAGCGCCAAACGCTTTACTTTTTGTTTGTGCATCTTCGCCTAACAGATGGATACATTCCTGTATTCAATAGAAAAGCAAAGTGCTGGATGCCCTCCCCTTTGGGGTCCAGAGCACACAGCACTTTGCCGGTTCTTTTTTCTGTTTTCCTGATTTCTTTGCCCATCTTTTCCGGGCTTTTCTGTGGGGCTTATGCCTGCCGGATGCGGGCGATCAATTCGCCCTGCCGGGCAAACCGATCATACATCGGCTGCACAGCAGCACGGAACCTTGCCTTTTCTTCTTCGTCCAGCTCTGTCACCTCAATGCCTGCTGCACGCAGATCACTTTCCGATTCCGCCTCCTGCTGCGCCCAGAGCCTGCGCTCCACCTTGGCGCTCTCCCGGGCACACAGGCGGATGATCTCCGGGTAGCGCTCGTCCAGTGCGGCCAGTTTTTCCATCACAGCAGGGCTTGCAAGCTGCACCTCCGGCACGCGGGTATGCTCATCCTTTAAAAAGTAAGGTGCCACCTCGTAGTGACCCATGGCTTCGTAGCTGGGCCAGTTGTTCTCTGCGCCATCGATCTCACCGTTGTGCAGGGCGGCATACACCTTGCTGTACACTACCTTTACCGGCTTTGCGCCGAGGTCGGTGATCATTTCGCTCATCATGTCCGATTCCTGCACGCGGATGGTCAGGCCCTGCAGATCCGCAAGGCCTGTCACCTTCTGCCGGGTGTAGATGCTGCGCACACCGGCATCAAACCAGGAAAGGCCGGTCAGCTCCAGCGACTCCAGCGTGGAGAGGAACTCGTCGCCGATGGTCCCATCCAGCACGCGCCACATCTGGTCGGCATCGGTGTAAAGGTACGGCAGCTGCAAAACGCTCAGCGCCGGCTCGTACTCTGCCAGCTGGCTGAGGGACACACGGGAGAAATCAATGCCGCCAAACTGCATCTGCTGGATCACGCTCTGTTCCGCACCCAGCTCTCCCCCGCTGTACACCAGCACTTTCACGCGGCCATCGGTGCGCTGGGCCACAAGATCCGCAAAGGCCAGCGCCGCCTGCGTAGTAGGATAATCCTCCGGCTGGTTCTCCGCATAGCGCAGGATCAATTCCGCCCCCTGTTGCTCCTGCACCGGCTGATGGCCGCAGCCGGCCATTGGCAGGGTCAGCACCGCCGCGCCAAACAGGGCGATCAGCATCTGGCGGCGGGTCACAGGCGGGCCTCCCGTGCAGCCTTGGCCGCTTCCCTGCGGTACTGGGTGGGAGTCATGCCGGTGCGTTTTTTAAAGGTACGGGCAAAATAGCTGGAATCCTCGTAGCCCACCATGGAAGCCACCTCTGCTGCCGAACGGAACGGGTCGGTGAGCAGCTCCTTGGCAGCGTTGATCCGCAGCTCGGTCAGGCAGTCCAGAAAGTTCATCTTCTGGTACTTCTTGAACTGTGCCGAGAGATACGCCGGGCTGATATGCAGGATCTCGCTCACACTGTCCAGCGAGAGGTCGAACATATAGTTATCCTCCATATACTTGCGCACATGGGCCATGACCAGTGCATTGCGGTCGTTCTCCCCTGCTTCGGCGGCATCGCTCTCCGGGTCAGCTTCCGGCTCCGGTTCCACCGGAGCCAGCTCTGCAAGGCGGCGGCCCGCCTCGATCTGACGGATGGCCTTGCGGATGGAAGCTTCCACTTCGTCCGGGTTCACCGGCTTGAGCAGATAATCGCAGGCACCCAGATGCATGGCCTCGTGGGCGTACTGGAACAGACTGTAGGCCGTAACAAAGATCACCTTGCACTCCGGGCGCTGCTCCAGCACGGCGCGGGCTGCATCCAGACCGTTCATACCGGGCATCTCAATGTCCATCAGGATCAGGTCTGCGCCCCACAGCACCGCCGTATCCGCTGCCTTGCGGCCGTTCTCGGCAGTCTCGATGGTCACTTCGTGCTCAAAGCGGCGGGCCACGATGTCCGCCAGCGTTTCCCGTTCCAGTGCTTCATCATCCGCAATCAACAGACGAATCATTCCTCAAACTCCTCCTCATTTTCCACCAATGGCAGATACAGCACCACCGCCGTACCGCGTCCCGGATGGGACCGTATCACAAAGCGGCTGTTCCGATCCAGCAGACGCAGGCGGGCCGCAACATTATAAATGCCGATATGCTCCCAGCGCTCACCGGGCTGGCTGAGCGCCCCGCGCAGCTGTCGTAATTGATCCAGCTGGATGCCCACGCCGTTATCCACCACGCGGATGCACAGCAGTCCCTTCTCCCGCAGAGGGTTCACGCGGATGCGCACCACACCGCCCTCCTCTTTGGGGCAGATGCCGTGCTTGAAGGCATTTTCCACGATGGGCTGTAAAATAAAGGACGGCACCATGGTCTCGGTAAGATCCAGCGAATCGGAAATGCGCCACTCCATACGCACCCGCTCACCAAAGCGGACATGGTAGATGGAGTAATATTCATCCACGATGCGCACCTCACGGGAGAGCGGCACCTGTTCATCGTTGCTCATCAGGCTGTAGCGCAGCAGGTGCGAAAGCGCCATGATGAGCGCCTGCGTACGGTAGGCCGTCTCGGTACCGGCGGTCTGCTGGATCACATTCAGGGTGTTGAACAGAAAGTGCGGGTCGATCTGGCTGCGCAGCTGCTGCAGCCGGCTGCGCTCCATGCGGTTCTGCAGCTCCAGTGCTTCGGTCTTCTGGCGGTGCAGCTCCCGCTCGATCTCGTTTTTCTCCTGCAGGGTGGTCACCTGCTGGGCCATGGAGTGCTTCATGATGTTGAAGGACTCGGCCAGCTGAGCGATCTCCGGCTGCTTGGGCAGCGGGATGTCCGGGGTGTCGAACTCACTTTTGCCAATGGCGCGGGAGGCAGCGATCATCTGCTGCACCGGCGTGAGCAGACGCATGACCATCAAACCGGTAACGCAGCCCAGCGCCACGCACAGCGCCACCACCACCGTCTGCAGCATGGTGATGCGCTCGTTCAGGGCCGAGATGGTGGTGTAGGTGGTCTGGGAATCCTGAATGGCGGTTTCCAGCAATTGCAGGGTGTACTGGCTCAGGTAATCGCCGCAGGGCACCACCTTTGCATAATACAGCTGGGAAGCTGCGGCATCGTTGCCGCTGAGCAGGTCGTTTTCCAGCTCATCCAGCAGGCCGGTGTAGGTCTGATAGACCGTATCCACTGCGCTGTAGAGCACCCGCTGCTCATCGCTGACGCTTTCCAGACTGTCCAGGCTGGTACCGATGCGCCAGAGCCATGCGTTGCAGGTGGAAGATGCCGACTGCAGCCGGTCAATGATCTCCTCCGGCTCGCTGTTCTCCCAGCGGTAGTTCTCCAGCACGGAAATAGAGCTTTCCACACCGCCCTGAAAGCGGCTGATGGCGTTGAAGCAGCCCATCTGCGCGTCCTGTACTGCCTGCACTGCTCTGGACTGGTAGCCATTGAGCGTGAGCTGCATGGCAAAGGCCGCAAAAAATGCTGCCAGACACAAGCCCATGCGCTGCTTGAGGGTGATCTGCCGCTTGCGGTGCTGCAAAGCCTGCCGCCTCCTTTCGTTTGGTAACGATTTATTGTACCACGCTTTGGGCCGGATTGGCAAGGTTTGCATGTTTTTCTCTTGCCTAAACCGCGCAATTGTGGTACGATGCCTGTAAATACAAAGGAGGCGACTTTATGTCCCAGACCATCTCCGTTTCCACCACCATGGGTGAGCAGGGCTTCCGCGATTTTGCCGTGTTCGATGCATTCCATCACCGCAAAGCATGGCTGCGTCCCGCTGTTTTTGCCGCCATCATGCTGGCTTTCGCCGCCGTCTGCCTTTCGCAGCTGGGCAAGCGCCCGGGTGCCGGGCTGCTGGCTGCTGTGCTTGCCATTGTGGGCATCGGCCTGCCGGTGAGCTACTTTTACTCGTTCTTCCGCAGCGTTTCCCGGCAGATCAAACAGATGCATCTGCCGCGTGCCTTCTACCGTGTGGAGCTGGCCGACACCGGCATTGCTGTGTGGATGTACGGCCAGCAGGACAAGCCCGAACCCACCAGCCGCCACGCATGGGACAGCTTTTACTGCGCCTACCGCACGGACAATGCGGTGTATCTTTACGTTGAAAAAGAGAAAGCTTACTTACTGAACGACCGCATGGAAGTGGTGTGGAAGTTTTTGGCCGGCATCCTGCCCAAAGAAAAGCTGCACGACTGCAGAAAAGGTTAAGCCCAAAAAATATGCACACGCAAAAAAGAACTGCTGACATTTCGTTCAGCAGTTCTTTTCTTTTATAAAGACCCACGCTGCGGCAAAGCAACGCGCAGCGTGGGTGCGAAGATAGCTTATGTTCTTGCGTCAGCCGATCAGCGGGCAAGCGTATACTTGTGCAGGGTCTTACGCACAGCGCCGGGGCCTGCAAACAGCTCCTTGGCCATTGCCTCGATCTTCTCGCCCAGACCAACGGCATACAGATCCACGCCGAACACGTCAACACGGCTGTACAGCTTCTTCAGGCAGCTGAAGTCCTGCTCGCCTTCCTTGACCTCCAGCGGAGCAACGATGGCCTGCAGCTCAGCCAGCAGCGGATCGGTGGAAGGCTCAAAAGCCTGACCGTTGTCATCGATGCCCTTCAGGTAGCGGGCATAGCCTGCCAGCACCAGCGGGATCAGGATCAGGTTGCTCTTGTCCAGACCGCGTGCCTCGTAGGCCTTGATGGTCTCACCAAAGCGGATGGCCAGCTTCTGGGAGGTATCGGTTGCGATACGCTGGGGAGCATCCGGCATGAAGGGGTTGGGCAGACGGCGGTTGATGACAGCGCCGATGAACTCGTAGGGGTTCAGCACGCCGGGATCAACGACCACAGGCATGGCCTCGATATAGCCGATCTTCTGGATGAAGGCACGCAGGTCTTCATCGGCCATCTCGGCGGAGATGAGGGTGTAACCCAGCATGCAGCCATAGATGGACATGGCAGTGTGCAGCGGGTTCAGGCAGGTGCACACCTTCATCTTCTCGATCTTGTCCACGGTCTCGCGGTCGCAGTACAGCACACCGCCCAGCTCCAGCGGAGGACGGCCATTGGTGTAGTGATCCTCGATGCACAGGTACTGGGTCTCTTCGGCGTTGACGAAGGGAGCGGTAAAGGTGTGCTTCTCGGTGACGATGGTGTAGTTATCCTCAAAGCCGTCGTCGGCCAGCATCTGCTGGACCTTGGCATCCGGGCGCGGGGTGATCTTGTCGATCATGCTCCACGGGAAGGTGATCTTGGTCTCGTCCTGCACATAGGCCAGGAACTCGGCGGGCACCAGACCCTGCTCCACCCACTTGGCAGCATAGGCGTGGACAGCGTTCTTGACCTTATCGCCGTTGTGGGAGCAGTTATCCATGCTCTGGACGGTCAGGGGCAGCTTGCCGGCCTTGAAGCGTTCGTACAGCAGAGCAGTGACCTTGCCCATGGCCAGCACGGGGGTCAGGCCGCGCTCCAGATCAGCAGGAGCAACGCCGTAGCCCTTCTCAGTGATGGTGAAGGAGATCATCTGCAGGCTGGGGTTCTGGAAGATCTCCACCAGACGTGCCCAGTCCTCGCCGAAGGAGTAGTCAGCCTTCAGGCTCTCGGTAACGGAAGCCACCACCTTCTTCTCGATCTCGCCGGTGGACTTCAGGCAGACCAGCAGGCTCATATTGTCGTAGGGACGATAAGCCTTGTCGATGATCTCGTAGTCAAAGCTCTCGGCCACGATGACACCGCGGTCATACTTGCCGGTGTTCAGCGCATCGTTCAGGATGGCAGCCGGGAATGCACGGAAGATATTGCCTGCGCCGAAGTGCACCCAGGTGGGTTCGGCGTGGGTCTTGGCCTTGACGGCCTCGATATCGAATTTGGGCAGCTCATAGCCCTTCTCTGCCCACTCGGCGGACAGATTGCCGTTTTTGATCTCAGACAGCTTCATATTTATCAGCCCTTCTTTTTCTCTTCATCCAGACGATCCAGCAGATCCCAGACACCCAGCATGTACTGAACGCCCAGAGCACGGTCATACTTGCCGTAACCGGGGCGGCAGTTGCCGGGGCCTTCCTCCCACAGCTGACGGCCGTGGTCGGGACGGATGTAGCCCTCAAAGCCGCAGTCATGGTAAGCACGCAGCACCTCGATGATGCCGGTCTCGCCGCAGCAGTCGCGGTGAGCAGCCTCGGAGAAGTCGCCGTTGGGGAAGTGGTGGATGTTGCGGATGTGACCAAAGGCAATGCGGTCGCAGTGCTTGCGCACGATCTCGGCACAGTTGTTGTTGGGGTTTGCGTTCAGGCTGCCGGTGCACAGGGTCAGGCAGTTGTACGGATCATCCACCATGCTCAGGAAGCGGTCGATGCTCTGGGCATCCACCAGCAGACGGGGCAGGCCGAAGATATCCCAAGGGGGATCATCCTGATGGATAGCCATTTTGATGCCGCACTCATGGCAGGTGGGCATCAGTGCTTCCAGGAAGTACTTCAGGTTTTCCCACAGCTTTTCCTTGGTGACAGGGGCGTAAGCCTTGAACAGCTCGTCCAGCTTTGCCATGCGCTCCGGCTCCCAGCCGGGGAAGGTCATGTTATACTTCTCAGTGAAGGACATGATGTACTCAGCCATAGCCTTGTAATCGCCCTTGATCTTGTCCTTCTCATAGAACAGTGCAGTGGAGCCGTCGCCCACGGGGTGGAACAGATCGGTACGGGTCCAGTCGAACACCGGCATGAAGTTGTAGCAGATGACCTTGACACCGAACTTGGACAGATTGCGGATGCACTGCTTGTAGTTCTCGATGTACTTGTCGCGGGTGGGCAGGCCGATCTTGATGTCATCGTGGACGTTGACCGACTCGACCACGTCCATATCAAAGCCGTAGGCGTGGATCTGATCGGCTACCTTCTGGATCTCGTCGATCTCCCAGATCTCGCCGGGCATCTTGTCGTGCAACGCCCAGACGATGCTGGTCACGCCGGGGATCTGCTTGATGTCGCTCAGGCTGATGGGATCGTTGCCCTCGCCATACCAGCGCCAACCCATTTTCATAGGCATAGGAAAATCCTCCTGTTTTATATTTTCTGCTTTGCATTTTCCGCGCAGCCGTGTGCCGCGCTCTTGTACTTATATTCTAGTATATCAGTTGCGTTTTTTCAATGGTCGCTTTGCCGGTTTTTAATGTTTGTTCTTGTATACTTTAGACAAAAAGAACAAAAATCCGTCGGACATCACCCGTCCGACGGATTTTCACACGATTCAAAATGCCGGTTTCAGCGTTTCAGCTTCTGCCGGATGGACGGAGCCAGCACATCCTTGAAATATTCAAAGGTGTCCAATTCCAGAATGGCAGAGCCTGTCAGATAAATGCCCAGACCAACCACCACCTGAATGATCACCGTCAGCAGATCCGGCAGGTGCAGGAAAATGACCAGATACATGCACAGGCCCGCGCCCGCTGCCAGCAGCAGGGTCGGCAGGATATCACGCATCTGTTCCAGATAGCCATAGCCGATCAGCTTTTTGTTGAGCTGTGCATCCAGGATCTGGGTCACAATATTCGTGATCAGCATACCATATGCAATGGCCTCGACGCTGACACGGAATGTTGCCAGCAGAAAAAGGATGCACACCCCTTCGTTCAAAAGCTGACATTTCAGGTAAAGATCGCTGCGGCCCACCGCCTTGGCTGCATTCAGGTTTGCCGTGATGATCGGCCAGCACGCATACCCCAGACAGAACACCCTGAGGAACAGCACACAGGGCAGCCACTTCTCGGTGAGGATCAGGCGCACCAGCGGTTCGGCACAGAACGCAGTGCTCATCATCACCGGCGCAATAATATAGGTACAGGTCTTGATGGAGCGGCGGGTCATGTTCTTGACCTGCGCACGGTCATCCTGCAGTGAGGACATGACCGGGAACAAAACGCTCTCAATGGAAGTATCCACGCTTGACGCGATATTATAAGTCAGGTTATCGCCCTGATTGTAATACGCCAGATCCGCCGAGGTGTACATCTTGCCGATGATCAGGCTGCGCAGGTTGTTGTAGATGACGCTGCTCAGCGACGAGGCCAGCAGCTTCCAGCCATAAGAGAGCAGCCCTTTCAGGTGCTGCCACGAAAACTCCATCTTAGGCCGCCAGGAGGACAGCTTCCACAACACCAGCGTGTCCACCGTGATATTGGATACCTGCTGCACCACCAGCGCCCAGACTCCAAAGCCCATATAGGCAAGGCCCAGGCCCAGGACCGTGGATACGATCGCGCCCGCAAAGGCGGAATAGAAAAAATACTGGAACTTCATGTTCCGGGTCACATGCGCCTGCTGGATCGTTTTGATGCCGCAGACCGCCACTGTCAGGCTGATGCCGCGAAAGATCGGGGTCATGCTGGGGTCATTGTAGAAAGCAGCCAGATACGGTGCCGCCACGAACATTCCCCCATACAGCACAAAGCTGATCACAATGCTGAAAAAGAACGCCGACGAGTAATCCAGCTCGTCCACTTCCTTCTTCTGCACCAGCGCGGTGCCAATGCCGCAGTCCAGCAGGACATACATGATATTGTTGAACACCGTCACCAGTGCCACCTTGCCGTAATCATCGGGTGTAAGGATGCGCGCCAGAAGGATGGACACCACCGCTGAGATCAGCTGCACACCGCACCGCTCTGCAAAGCGCCAGAAAAAACCGTTTACAATAACATTTTCTTTTTTCTCGTTCATTCCTGCGTCCACTCAAATTCCTTTCAAAAAACCGGTCGGTCTGCACCCTGCGCAGAAATGCATTTCCGCCGTATCCTTATCATCTTCTTCCCTGCTGCCAAAACAACTGAGCAGAGATAGTTAGTTATATAGTATCACACCCATCCATGCATTTCAACCAACATATTCTTAAGAAATGACGGCCCGAAAATTTCATTTAAAAAGAGAAAAAGCGCTTGACTATCTGCCTGGAACGTGGTAATATATTCAAGCAGTCCGCATCACGGTCTTTCACCTCAGAGATTTCAGGGCTGCGAAAACAATACGGTATGCGAGGGTGGCGGAACTGGCAGACGCGCACGTTTGAGGTGCGTGTGGTTTATCCTTGGGGGTTCGAGTCCCCTCCCTCGCACCAAACAATGAAAATCCGAACCTTTTCTCGATAGGAGAAGGGTTCGGATTTTTTGTTTTCTTCGGAAAGCAGAACGAAGGTGCTTTTCCAACCGCTGTGTGTCCGAAACCTTATCAGAAAGAAGACCATATCACAAAGGTCACAACTGTAAAGGTGCCGTAAGGCAGAAAGGACACAAACATGAAGTACGATGAAAGAACCTGCAAATTCAACATGGACACCGGCTGCGTGGAGCTGTTGCTCCGGGATGGGAGAATGATCTCCATCGACTGCACCGGGGTCGAGGATGCACTGGATGTGACCATGGCGCAGAGGTCAGAACTGGATTACCTCATCTACAATGACCCGCTGGGCTATGCGGATTTGATTCTGAATGGCGATCCGAAGGAATATTTGAAGAATGCGGCTGGGAGCCATGGAATAGAAGATTGATATATATCATAATAGTATAGGCGGCTGTTTTATGGACTACGAAATAGCCGCCTATACTATTATGATAACTCGCTTATGCAATGTCTGCAGTCTATTTGCGTTGCAACGGTTTGCTGAACATCTGTTTTCTTCAGCAATACTTTGATCCTTAGCCTTAGCTATCCTTTTAATAGTATAACAGAAAAACTACTAGGAATAGTCTTTGCTGAAATCAAAAAAGCAAATTACGCGATACCAATAACAAAAAGTTGAAATGCGATAACACAATTTCGACATTTGATAACAAAAATGTTGACACTGCAATTATGATGTGGTAATATTTCTATATACTAGCGAGGTGGTCACTATGTACACGGAAATCGTGAAAATCATTGAAGGCGGGCTAGTTAATGACAAAGAAAAAGTAATTAACTATGCTAAAATTTTGGCAACCAATTTGGAACAACAAGGAGAAATAGCCCTAGCGAAGAGAATCCGCGGAACGCTCACTAGAAAGAGTGGTACACTGACCTCTTTAGATAGTTTTTCGACAAAACCGGTCGATGTTGAAAGTCGAATGGACATTGTTGACATTACGATGCCCCAAATATCCGCTAAAGATGTCATTTTAGATCGATATTCTTATAATGCAATTTGTGATTTTGTTGATAGCTACACACATAAAGATTTGCTGTTGAAAGCAGGATTAGACGTCACAAATACGTTGCTCCTTTATGGTCCTCCTGGATGTGGAAAAACGACAGTTGCGCAGTATATCTCTAGCGTTACCGGTCTTCCACTTGTTACCGCAAGATTAGATGGTCTTGTTTCATCTTTGTTGGGCAGTACAGCTAAAAATATTCGGAAAATTTTCGACTATGCTTCTAAACGAGAATGTATTTTATTTTTAGATGAATTTGATGTACTTGCTAAATTGCGAGATGATAAAAATGAACTTGGGGAGCTTAAGCGAGTAGTAAATAGTTTGCTTCAAAACATTGATGGATTCAATAATGATAGCATATTGATTGCAGCAACAAATCATCATGAGTTGCTAGATCCTGCAATTTGGAGAAGGTTTTCCACCATTGTTGCACTAGAGAAACCGCAGATTTATGAAATAGATCGATACTTGAGATCGTTACTTGCTGATAAATCGACAAACTTCCTTTCGAATGAAAAAAAGGCTGAACGTATTGTTGGTGCGCTCATTGGATTAAGTTACTCGGATATAAGAACAGTTATCTTTAATGCATTAAAGGCTGTAGTCTTATCTGGGCGAGATTGTTTGACAAATTGTGATGTTTTGAAAGCTGTCTATCTTTATAGTAACCATTTTGTTGAAAATGAAGATGACTTTATTGCCTTTTTGCTTGAAAACGGGGTCACCCACAAAGAGGCAAATGATTTTCTTGAAATTCCGCTTCGTAAAATTCAAGCTGTTTCCAAAGCATTAGAACGAAAGGAGTCATAATATATGGATAACGAGAGACTTCCCATCAAGTTTTTTGCCCCACGAGAAGTCGATGAACTTCGAGTTGAAGGCAACCGTAACTCAGAACCACCTAAATGGTTACTTACTGGGCAAGAGTTAATTGATCGTTCTGCACAACTTTGGGATGCCTTTCACGCATTTTCAGATGCTTTCCAAGTGCAGATGTCATCCCCCATTCCATTTGTCTTTGTCGCTAAGATGTGTGGGGATGCCACAGCGAAATCCAGAAGAAAAGATATTATGACGCTTTTTCAAGTGGGTGAAAAAAGCAATGTTCTTGGCCTAATCAGTTCTGATGAACTAGTAGTTAAAATCGAATCACCCGTTCAAATGGACGAATTTGGCTCGCGTATTCAAGATTATGAGCAAAACAGCTACGCCATCTCTTGCCTAGAAACATTTTCGAGCTTTAAGCCCACTGTTCAGATAATGGAAGAAAATCAAACATATAAAATTAAATTAATCGATTTTCAAAATTATGAGACTAATGTTGCTATGCAACATATGTTCGAACAGAAACTGTCGGAAAAATGCATTGCATATTCTAAAACATTCTATACCGATCTTGTGCCTGTTTATAAAATCAAGTCCGTACAGGGAACCGTAATCGATGGCTTAACAGCAGATCCTTCATTTGAAATGATTCTTTCAATTGAGCCAATGCCACAGTATACTCTATCTTTGGATGTTATGGACTGCGATGACAACATCTCACCAATCTATCCCTTAGGTGGACATCGTTATGAAACATTAGGCATTCTTGACAATGGGATTGCTAATATTCCACAACTTCAGCCTTGGATGGATGGTAATCGATGGACTGTTTATCCTGAAAGTGTTATTGACGCAACCCATGGGACATTTGTTGCTGGTGTTGCACTTTATGGCGATCTTCTGGAAAATCAAGATTGGGTCGGACATAGAGGAATAAAATTACTTGATGCGACTATTTTTCCAGATCCTACCAAGGAACGAATTGATGAAGATGATTTGATTGCAAATATTCAAGAAGCAATCAAATCCAATCATGATAGTGTAAAAATTTGGAATCTTTCAGTTAGTATTACTCGAGAAGTGAGTGACGATAAATTCTCGGACTTTGCAATGGCACTAGATGCATTGCAAGAACAGTATAATATTTTGATTTGCAAATCTGCTGGAAACTGTAGGAATTTTTTGGCACATAGACCTAAAGGACGTATTCACGAAGGTGCAGACTCTGTTCTTTCATTAGTTGTCGGTTCTATGGCGCAGGAAAAAGGAACTTATGATTTCGCAGATATTGACAATCCGTCTCCATTTACACGAGTCGGACCCGGTCCAGAGTTTATCATCAAACCAGAAGTGGCTCACTATGGAGGAAATGCAGGCATTGATGACCACGGACATTTGACAATGTCTGGAGTAAAATCTTTTTCAAATAATGGGACAACCGTTCGAAATTGCGGAACTAGTTTTTCAACTCCTAGGATTGCGGCACTAGCCACAGGTCTCTATCAAGAACTTGATGAGGAATTCGATCCTCTTTTAATTAAAGGACTGATTATTCACTCTGCAGCATATCCCCATAACCTCAAACTTCCTGAGATAGAACGAGCAAATCAAATTGGATTTGGCATTCCTCAAAATATTCGTGACATCTTGTATAATGATCCTTATGAAGCAACGCTTGTTCTTCGCGATACACTAGCAAAAGGAGAATACATTGATATCATGGATTTTCCGATGCCAAAATCTTTAATAAAGAATGGATTTTATACAGGACAGATTATTGCAACATTGGTGTATGAGCCTATTCTTGATCCGTCTCAAGGTATCGAGTACTGTCAGTCTAATGTAGATTTGAAGTTTGGAACATATAACTCCAAAACCACTCGAGATACGCAAAGACGAGGTATTTTGAATCCCGTAGGACGTCAGGGGTCACAAAACCTGTTCCGTGGATCGCTCTATAGTAAACGCTTAATGAGAGAAAATAGCGGTGACTTTGCATTAAGAGAACGTTTGTTGATTCAGTATGGCGATAAATATTACCCTGTGAAGAAATATGCTATTGATCTATCCGAACTTTCTGAGGCAAATAAACAACATTATACAACTGCAGACAAATGTTGGTATTTATCACTGCGTGGGCTATTTCGAGAACACACCGAGCAAAAAGCTGTCCTAGAACGCAATACTCCCAGCCAAGATTTTTGCTTAATTCTTACGGTTAGGGACCCTGCTGAATCTGCGCCAATCTACAATGATATAACCCAAGGATTGGACAGCTATAATTTCTGGCATAGCAATATAAAGCTCACGAATGATATTGCAGTCACCAACTAATCCACACATTTAAGAATAAAAAAGCGCACAACAAGCGGAAGTAGATCTATTGGATGAATCCAAAAGCTGTGCTTCCGTTTTGTGCGATATGATACTTAAAATTCGATTTTTCTTAGAGTATTAATAAATAGATATAGATTTTGTTAAAAAGTGAACATGCTTAAAGGATGCCATCAGAAGCTATGAGTTAGAAGATTAAGGACAAAAGAAAAAAACAGGGTGCACCCCGAAGGACGCACCCTGCCAAAATCCACATACGATAGCGATATGTACAACAGGGCGTTCCCCGTCGGGAACGCTCTGTTTCTCTTTGCTGGTAGTGTGATGAGCCTGTTCTGCCTGCCACGCGGCAAATTCTCTTTGCCCTTCCTCGCTGTTCCAGCAGGCAAGGATGGCCGGGTAGAATGCCCGCGCCAGGCGGTCGATGACTTCATCGGGATAAGGGGAAGTGTTTGTGGACTTTTTCTTTTTGTTCAAACGCACGCTCCTTTGATCGTCCCA
>OHIB01000014.1_pt1 | contig 228530 bp, 234 predicted proteins | sample 1568181 | NCBI WGS metagenome assembly OHIB01 (sample SAMEA3879506, study PRJEB24766) | human gut metagenome | biome: human-associated habitat; feature: feces | place: USA | collected 1985/1987
TAAACGCATCAATATTCTTTTCACTGAGAATCTTCTCAAAAATCCGGTCTCCAAGTTGTTTTATTTTGGTGACAAGAAATCCGCCATTTGTTTTCATGCAAAAGCTCCTATATAGTAGTTTATCAGATTATACTATATAGGAGCTTTATTGTCAACGGTTTGTATGTCTTAATAGGTAAATTCCGTTTTTTCAATTCTCCAAACCGGAAGTTAATATTTAGAACGTCTTACAATAAAGTAAGCCAACCACTCTATTGCTAATACGCCCAGATAAAAATCCCCCATATCTAAGAGAATGGCAGCTAAAGTGCGGAAGTAAAACCTCCGGATTATCACTTCCCAAAAACTGCTTATCATTACAATTTCGTATAATGCGACGAATTGCTTTATTGAGCGTTGCTTGGTTCTGCGGCTGACCAAAACGGTTTATAAAGATAAAATCTGTGTATCCGTCAACCGTGGCTTCTCATAGCCGTAATGCTCGATCCAGACCTTTGTGGTCAGGAAAATATCTTTACGGTCAACACCGCTTTTTTCGATTGCTGCACCGACCTGCTCTTCATTAAAATAGCTTTGTGCCGTATCAATGGCACGATAGTCGGTCTTTAGTGCATCCAGTACGCAACGTTCGCATTCCTCCTGTGTGACCTGAAATACGCCATAGCCCAACCGTGCATTTTCACACCGTTGCTCAAAGTAATATAGTTTAGCAAATAAATTGCTTATCTCCGCTTGTAGTTTGCGAATATCCGCAAAACCAAAAAGCCCTTTGAGAAAAGGATTTCTCCTCTCTCAAAGGGCAGGTTGATAAACCGGAATTTGTGAATTACTTAAATAAAGCATATATAATAACGAATACAATGCCAAGAATTATGGAACTTATACCCGAAACAAGTGGCATTATCAAATTCTTCTTGCTGTTAACAATAGCTTTATCCGGCTTATCTTCATATACTCTTAGTTCCACAACATCATTAACCTTATATGTGCAATTAGGTGTAAACGATGAAATTCTGTGTGCAACTCTAAATGTTTTATTATTGTATTGATATTCAAAGATAGGAGTATAGGTAAATCCTTTCCCTACCCCGAGACTTTTGACGACTTCGATTACTTTTCCTTGAACAACTATATATCTTTTTGCTTTTTCTTTACGAAAAGTAACCAAAAAGCAAATCCCAAATATTACAAGCGCCATTCCCACCATAAATAAATATTTCATAATATATACCTCGCATAAAATTCAGCTTCGTATTCCATTCATTTTAGAAAATGGGCAATCCCGATTGGAATTGCCCGCTCGCTATGCTTGCTATCTTAACATAACATTCAGTATCGCACAAACTTTTGATAAAAGGATTTTTCCTCTCTCAAAGGGCAAGTTGGCAAACTTGAAGTTATAGTGCAATCTTTTTCCATTTTCTAATCTTGGTTCTAAAGGTTCCGAACGGAGCAACTGTATTAACATGTATGAATTTGTATACTTCCCAGACAGCTGTTTTAGTTGCTTCGTCAGCCCATTTTCTCATATGTGGTTTAAATAATTCTTCCTCACTCAGAGAATCAATCATTGCATAAATAGAGTTGATATTCTCATTCAATCTGTCTTTCAATTCTTGCAGTGACAGCTGAGCATATGTATCTGTGAACCATTGATATAATTCGCCAAGCTGATTCCACTTAAAATTATCCGAAGGAGTTTTAACAGGAATACCCTTTCTTTCGTCTGATTCCCATTTAATAACAAGAGTTGTCCAGCCAACCTGATAAGCAAGATTTTCTGCCGGAGTTCGATCGATCTCATCAATTCTCTTATCTTTTAAATGCTCCGGAATATCATTAAATTCTGAAATATATTTTGCAAAGCTTTTATTTATCTCGTTTTTAAGCTCGTCTTTATTCTCATATGTTCTCAATAGTCTATCTCCTCAGCTTCCGATTTTCCAGTTTCAAAAACCGGAAGTTGCCGTTGTGAAGGTTATGCTCATTTTACGTTATTACTGTTTCGAACTCTGTCATTCATTCTTTTCACTTTGCGTTTCCATACAAAATATTGAACGAGCCAAGTGATGACGGAAATTGCAACGAATATTCCTACATATGAAAGAATACCAATGGCATTATGCTTCATCCAATTCGTAATATAGGCAATCGGAAACAACGTAACACAGACAATGGCAAAGTAAATTCCGCTTTGCTTTGCAAGGCTCCACGAATCAATTTCCCAAATAACGGAAGCCATTGCGAAGCCTGTACCCAAAATTCCGCAGAGAATTGTTTGAAGAATAACTGCGTTTAATTCATTTTTCATTGTATCAATCAGCTCAGGGGTGACAGGATAGAACGAACCATCTCCTATGCACATTGATATAATCACAGTTATTACAAAACCGATAGCAATGCCGAGAGGGAATCCGAGAAGCCCACGCTGAATCATCTTTTTTTTCATTTTTACCACCTCATATTCCTAATAATTGTTTGATCTTGGCGACAAAACGCCTTGAAACATAAGTAACCGTCCCATTTGAAAGCGTAACACAAATTGTTCCTGCAAAGCTTAAATCAAAACCCTTGACTTTTCTCAGATTGATAATATCCGAGTTTGATATTCGGACAAAAAAGTTGCTGTCCAGCCGCTGCTCCATTTCGTAAAGCCGCAGACGGAGCGTGTACTCACCGTGATTTGTTTCGGCAAACACTTTGCCCGATGCAGCAAAAATGCGGTAAATATCAAACGGCTCCAACACTTCGACAATATCATCTTTGAATCCGGCAATCATTTTCGGCTGCTCGTCTGAAAGCCTTTTCATGATTTCATTGATTTCGTCGGTCATTTTGTTTGTCACAACGATGATTTTGGGTTCCTTGCAGTTCTCATCTAACTTGATTTCAATTTGCATTTGCTCACCTCCTCTTTGTTACGGTTACAGTATAAGAAAGTCGAGAATTGATTTCCACCGATTCTCGATAGGTGGTCGTTTTCAGACCACAGACGGTAGATTATATAAATAATCTTCCTCATCAAATTCCGATTTGTATTTCTGTTTGTTTTAAAAATGGGCAACTCCGATTTGGAATTACCCACTCGCTATACTTGCTATCTTAACATAACATTCAGTATCGCACAAACTTTTGATAAAAGGATTTTCTTCTCTCTCAAAGGGCAAGTTGACAAACCGGAATTTATAAACTCAAGTTCGTTACCAGTAACGAATATCTTTTTGTCTTATTTTTAATATCTTCCTCAGTAACACCATAATAACTGTATAAATCTCCGGATATTTTCTTAAATTCTTTCATTACCGCCTTATTTCCTGAATAAGACATTCCAAATATATTCCAAGTATAATCTATCTCCATTTCAAGAAAATCATCATCGATTCTTATTTTATACAAATGAAAATCCATAGGAATTATACTATCGGGCATTTCAGCAATCATTTCACTTCGAGTCTTTATTTTACCCAAATACTCTTTGACGGATGCTTCATTAGAAAAATCCGGCACCGGAATATCCTTCATTTCACCCAAAAGTTCTGGTTTATACTGCAAAATCAAACTCTCTTTTAGACATTTTATTTGTTCAATATATTCTCTATCAGCGGGAGCAGTTTCGGTCAATTCGTATTTATCTTTTGCATACTGCACTGTTTCAGAAAGAGAATGCGGATTTGCAACTATTGTCTTCTCTACTTTTTTTCTCTTATATCTATATATGCTATTTTTGATTCTAATCTTTAATGGTTGATTTTTTGAATGTCCTGCTGTAAAAATGCTTGTAGGACCATCTGCACCACCTATGATTGAAATTGAAATCGCATTTTTACTTTTTTGCTCCATTCGCCTTTTAATTCACCTTTTCCTAACAAACACCGAGTTATCGTTCCACCACAACTGTAAGCAAAACCAAGTCCTCATCTCCGATATTCGCAATACTGTGTTCTGAACCTTTTTTGCAAATATGGCAAGTCCCTGCACTTAACAGCTCCTCTTGACCGTCACAAATTGCTTTACCGGTACCCGATAAGACGTAGTTGATGTCGTCACCGGTTTCATGCTTGTGTAATCCAATGGAACCGCCTTTATGAATAGCACAAGAAATAATTTTACCTTGCTCGTCCATATACATCTTCGCTGTCATCGTCCCTGTTCCGTTGTTCATTCCCGGTACTGTAATTTCCTTTGCTTTGTTAAAATCAATTAACACACTTTCATCCTTCGAATTCTGATTTTCTTAATTTTATCGACGGAAATTCACGCCGATTTCAAAATTCGTTTTATGTCACCCAGGTTCTCGGCAAAATAGATTCCTTTCTGTCGTTCGTTGGACGACAATCCCTTTTGAATCATATGATTCAAAAGTGCTTTCAAGTCATCGTAGTAACCGTTCAGGTTATAAAGAATGCAAGGTGCGTCCAGCTGTTTCAACGACACCTTCGACATTACCTCCGCAATTTCCTCCAATGTTCCGGTGCCACCCGGGAAAGCAATAAACGCTTCCCCCAACTCAATCATTTTGTTTTTTCTCTCCGACATATCCTTAGTCACAATCAGTTTTGTCAGCCCGTCATGTTGAAGCTCCTTTTCAATAAAGAAATTCGGCTCAACACCCGTTACATTACCTCCCGCCTTCAAAACGCTGTCAGCAATTGCACCCATCAGACCGGATTTGGAGCCGCCGTAGATTAGCGCGTTCCCGCCGGTTCCAATCCACGCTCCCAATTCCTCAACTGCTTTTCGTAAACATGGGTCATTGCCTTCGCTTGCCCCAAGATAAACTGTAATATTCATTAAAAAATCCCCTCCTACAAATTCCGATTTGCATTTCTGTTTATTTTAGAAAATGGGCAACTCCGATTGGAATTGCCCTCTCGCTATGCTTGCTATCTTAACATAACATTCAGTATCGCACAACCTTTTGAGAAAAGGATTTTCTCCTCTCTCAAAGGGCAAATTGACAAACCGGAAGTTGTCAAATTCTATCACAGATTTAATTTTGAATAGTTTGCCATAATTCTCTTATATCTTCGATTTCATTATTCCATCTAACTGGTCGTGTAATTCAATAGATGGATTTTCTTTTAGGTGTTCACCCGTAACTGTATTGATAATGTCATGCTTATCATGGCTATATTCCGAATAACCATCTATCATTTCCATAATTTCAACAGCAAATTCATAGGTTATATTGTACAGCATTGCTCTGGCTTCGTTATCATTATACTTTTTGTGTTTAGACAAACAGATTTCAACGCAGGTTTCTTGTATATCTGCAATATGTTTGAAAAACTTTTTTTGCATATCATTCATATTCCACACTCCTTCAAATCCCGATTTGTATTTCCATTCATTTTAGAAAATGGGCAACTCCGATTGGAATTGCCCACTCGCTATACTTGCTATCTTAACATAACATTCAGTATCGCACAACCTTTTGAGAAAAGGATTTCTCCTCTCTCAAAGAGCAGGTCGACAAACTTGAAGTTGGCGATTGCTTACTTCCTTATCGTATTAAGAACATTTAAGGCTTGTTCACCTTCATCTCTGTTGGTACTCCATACGCTGATAGACAATAATTCACCCGCAGAATAATACCCTACATAAACAACATAAATAGTGTTGCTATCTTCCGTTAATACATCGTCGTATATCTTTGCTTCAAATCCGCTTGGAATGTAGAAATCTAAATTTCGCTGTCTTGCAGATACTGGCACTGTTCTGATATAAGCATCTTCCATTACTTCTCTTGGTGCAAGTATACCATCCCTTTCTGCGTGGAACGGTGTTATACGAATTGTCAAATCACTATTGTCAGGATAAAAAATGTACTGACTACTCTCTTTATCGTATTCGCCTTGCCAGTTATCTGGCATAGAAATTTGCCAATCAAAAAGTAATTTATAAGAATTCATGTTGCCCCTCCAAATCCCGATTTGCATTGCCATTCATTTTAAAAAATGGGCAACTCCGATTGGAATTGCCCAAATACTTTATTTTTGCTTATCAATACAGCTTTGCACCTGCCGGAATGTGGTCATCTACCATCAGAAGATGAAGCTTTTCTTCGCCTTCTTCTTCGTGGATAGCACTGAGGAGCATACCGCAAGAGTCAATGCCCATCATAGCTCTCGGTGGAAGATTTGTGATAGCGATAAGAGTCTTTCCAACTAATTCTTCTGGTTCATAATATGCATGAATACCAGAAAGGATTGTTCTGTCTGTGCCTGTTCCGTCATCAAGAGTAAACTGTAACAGTTTCTTTGACTTCGGTACTGCAACACACTCTTTAACCTTTACTGCACGGAAATCTGACTTTGAGAATGTATCAAAATCAACAAATTCCTCAAATAAAGGCTCTACCTTTACCTTAGAAAAATCAATCTTTTCAGCGACCTTTTCTGCAGCTGCAGGAGCTGCTTCGGAAGTCTTATTTGTCTTCTTGTCAGCGTCTAAGGACTTCATTGTCGGGAATACTACCGCCAACAATTCACGGCTCTTCAAATTACATCATTTCCTTTATTTTGCTTGGTTTCCCGAACTTCATACTCGTTCGTATTGATTCGGTGAAAAAACAAAATTGTTGTCAAACTGCTGTCATTGCAGTTTGTTTGTTGTCAAGATTTACACTGAGAACCCTTCTCAAAAGATGTCCAATCTCGATAAGTTGTTAAATGACTCCTGCTTCTTTTGATCCGTTGCTTCAGCATAGATATCCATCGTGGTTTCAATGTTACGATGGCCCATGATATCCTGGATCACTTTCAAATTGGTTTCGTGCTCACAGAGTCTGGTACAAAAAGTGTGCCTTAGATGATGGCAGGAAAAATCCGGAAGAATAACCGGTTCGCGCTGTTCGCGTTTAGCATTCACAACCTCTTCAGAATTGTGGCTACAAATAATACGCTTAATAGTTCGATTCACTGACTGAGGGGTTTGTACTGAGCCATAGCGGTTCACAAAAATAAATCCTCGCATACCGTCAAGCTCAACATCAAAGGTTCCACTCTCATCCTGTTCCTCGCGTATCATTTCAAACGCATCAAACACCACATCAAGCATCGGGATCGTGCGAATACCTGCGTCGGTTTTCGGTTTGGATATCTGCAATATTGAAGTTCGGGAGTTCCCTACCGGGTAGTAGACGACACTGTGATTGATGCTGATTCTGCGATTCTCAAAATCAAGGTCGTCCCATGTCAGTCCCAAAACCTCTCCGATTCGACCTCCGGTTCCCAGTAGCACCGTAAACAGTGGCCACCAGTGGTAATAGATCGGATGGTTTGCAATGTAATCCATAAACGAACGCTGCTGCGCCAGTGTAAGCGCATGTCGAACGCCACGGCCTTTGTCGCTTTCTTTGCTGACTTCCTTCATCACTCCATCTGACGGGTTCTTTCTGATGATCTCATCTCGAACAGCCAGTTGAAAGGTTGGATGCAACAAGGTGTGTACCGAATCTAACGTGCCCAGCGATAAATCGTCCACATTGAGTAAGTGGAGATAAAACTGAAGCACATCTGAATACTTAACCTCAGCGACTTTCTTTCTGCCAAATGTGTCCCTGACAAAACGATCGTAGATGTAGATATAATTGCTGCGGGTAGTGTCCCTCAACTTGCACTTGGTAGACATATACCTATCAAATGTGTCGTTTACTGATGCCTTTCCTGCAACGTAAATATCCAAACCATCCAACTGATCCTTCATCAGTTGCTTTTCCTTTTCTCTAAGTGTGGTCAGATCATTCGCGTATATAAACTTACGCCTTCCCAACGGGTCTGTGTAGGTGTACATATAACGCTTATCTGACGCTCTCTGTACCTCTCCTTTTCTAAGCGCTCTGCCGCGCTCGTCTTTTCGTGCCTTTGCCATACTGATTACCTCCTTCAATAATATTGAAAAGGGGGCTCACAGCACTTACTTCTTTTTGGACAGATACTCTTCCAAACTTCGCAAGGCAACCTCTGTCATTGACAAATTGTGCGTAGCAGCATACTCCTTCAGCTTCTTGTTTGTTTCATCCGACATACGGATTGTAACGGAAGCTCTTTTGGCATTGTCCTTTATTGGACGTCCCATCCGTGTCATATGCTACCTCCAAACACATCATATATTATACTTATAGTAAGACAGAAAGTCAATAACTTGAGTGCTATTCGACCCCAAAGTGTATTCAAATTCATAAGATCAGCCCTTTAACATTCCCGAAATGATTCCAAGAATTTTTCAAATATTTCACAATTTACCAATGCAATTCCGTCTATTTTATAGACTGCCTTTGCTTCTTTAGCCAACGCCTGGAACTTGGTTAACCCCAGGCTATATTTTTCAGCGCCTTCTTTATATCTAACAAATTTTTTAGCATATTGCTTTGTGCGCTCAACATCTTGTCTTTGATGTCCCATCGTATACCTCCTTTATTACAACACACAGAAATTCCGTGTGATTTCAAGTTTCTTCCTAATAAAATATAATGGCTTTACACTCTGCCTGCAGCGAACAGGTCCATAGGAATTTCACCTTCCCGCCTTCATTGTGGCCGGACCGCGAATTACGGAAGTCTCATTATCTCCGGATGGATCATCGCGTTATGCAGGTGCCACCCACATATCAGTGCTCATGGAACTGCTTGCCAAACAGTTGGATAGCCGCTTCCCACGCCGGGACCGTAGAGGTAAAGACTATTCAGTTTTCAAGGTGCAAAAAGTCATAGGGATGCTTTCATAAGGTAAAAACACCTGAAAAATCGCAAATATAGTCGCTCCGGCAAAAAAATTCAAAAAAGACTCCGGATTGCTCCGGAGCCTCTTGTTTAGATATTAAATTTGCTTATTTTGAGGGCAATTCGCATGAGTATGTACTGATGCAAATCTTCATCATACTTACCGTTGATATAGCAATGATGCTCAATAAGCGGTGCGTATAAATCTACAATCTTCTCAAAATCGTCGTGATTGCCTGCAACAGCACCCTGTAAAGTGATTTGGAATAAATCTTTATCCATTCTCATCACCACCTTCGGCCATCCTTTTGCGGAGGTGTTTCAGACTCTTTTGCTTTTGGTCTGATACATACTGGGGCGAGCAGTTCAATCGCTTGGCAATTTCGCCTACTGTCAAATCATCCACATAAAGGAACTTAAGGATTTGTTGTCTCATCAACGGTAACTCAGCGTATGCCGTCGCGAGACGTTCTTCCTCAAAGTTAAAATCGTCATCTTGATACAGAAGCTTTCGCATCCACTCATCCTCTGAAACAGGAAGATTCTCTTCAAACAGCTCCTCCAAAGATACGATATCAACCAGGGTCTCCGTTTTGCGGAGATAATTAAGCTTTGCACGTCGTATCAACGTGTCGAGCCACGCAGTAAACCTTGCGCGGAGCTCATCTCGATCAGCGTTTTGTCGGTAGTCCAAACATATGCCTCCTTTGGGGCATACCACCGAGCAAAACTATATTTACAACATGCCACAGTGGCATGCCGTGAAATTAAAATCTGTGTTCGTACAGTCAGGTCCACAGCAATCAGAACATTGGAATCACCTCCTTCCTGCAATACAAACAAAAAGCGACCCAACCATAAATGAATATGGCAAGGCCGCTTATGTAGGCGTGCATATAAAACCGACAGATCAGTGCCGGTATTTATTTTTATAAAATTATAGAGTCTTATGCATTTTTATTAGCTGAATCTCCGCTTCATATGTATCTCCTGTGTCATTTCTTAGCAAAGCGTTCTAAGGTATTTAGATAATTCTCCAAGCTTTCACAAACAAGAATGCGTTGAGAAACTTCATAGCTGTCGATTCTCTTTGCAATTTCACGTAGATAAACAGCTGTCGGATCATCGTAATAGTCACACAGAAGTTGGTCCACCGTTACATCTAATTTATTAGCAATGTGAACCACCATTTCCAAACTTGCTTTGCCGTGACCGCCTTCAATGTGTCCTATATGGCTGACGCTGCAGTCGCAAATTGCAGCAAGATCCTCTTGACGCATTTCTCGCAACAGGCGATATTTCTTTACGTTTTTACCTAAAGTTTTGTAATCCACCGTCTCATCTTCTCCTTATATTAATATTTTAACGAAACTATAGGTGAAACTGAAGAAAGCATATGTGCAAGCGCTATCACGAATTGTGCAGGTCGTGATGTTATTTTGAAAAAAGATTCTTAACAAAACAAATGAGCCTACTATTAGTGATAGCAGACTCATCTGTATTTCACCCAAACAAATCGAGGTTGTCCAGCATTGTTGCAACATCCTGTTCGAGTGCCTCCGGGACCTGCTCTGTTCTCGGGGTGGCAGTACCCGATAACTGGAGCATAGCCATCTTCTCTTCAACTATAGTCCGTATGATTTGTTCCATCTTTTCTTGATTGAAGTTGGAACCAACCTTAACTTCTATTTTACAATATGGGGACTGAAGTTCAGGGTGAGAGGCGAGATGCTCGTTCAGTGCTGCAATTATTACTGCACTTTTCTTATTGCCCAGGCTTTCTAATAATTCGCCGGCTCTATACTCTTCGTCGGTTTCTGAGCCGAATTGTAGCGTGTATCTATATTTACCGTCTTTCTTCACCTTGCATCCCTCCACCCTTATGCGTTAGGGCGGAGCATCTGCGTTCTGCCGAGCATATCATATCCTAAGGCATTGGCATTCGGGGATTCAACGAAACTGCCTCTCATAACCATAGGCGAATTCTCAAGGAACGGACGGAGCAAAATGCTACCACCGCCGACAAAGATTGCCGGGTTGGATCTGAGGTCAACCTGCAATTCGCGAAGCTGATTCAAAATATTGCTTGCGTGCTGCTTAGTTGCACCTTTGATGGTTTCTACGACATCCTCCGGCAAGAAGATATCTTTGCCGCAGAGCACTTCACTGATATGTTCATCCTCAAGGAGCATATCGTGGTAGGAATTGACTTTGCGAATAATTTCGTTATTCATCGTGATAACGCCGGATTCCAAGCTTCTGCAGAACTGGAAGTCCAGTTTACCATTCTTGAGAAGCAACACGTCAGTGGTATAACCTCCGATATCCACGATAAAGATACGAGGCGTGTTGACGATCAGGCTACTTTGCGGAACGACCGCTGCATATGCCTGCGGAAACACCATAACCTTATCAATTATAATACTAAAGGGCTTCTCTTTATAGATGAAATTGATTGCGCCAGCCTTTTTGAAGTAGTTGGCAAACTTGTTTTTAAGTACACCGTAGTGTTCAGGCGGCAAACCTACTGCCAACTGAACCTGCTCGAACGGTGCATTTCTGCCTGCGGATTCCAGTTCTTTTGCGATTGCGATGAGTGTCAGAATAAAATATCTCTCATCGTTGGTTTTGTCCTTCATATAGTTTAGACGCTTACCGCTGAGGGTCCAGAACTTACTGCCAAACTCCAAGACCTCATCAGTCAACGGTGGTTTCACCGTATGCTCGGCGAGTCCGGCAACAAAGGAATGATTTACGGTTTTGATGGCAAAATTGCCGTGGTCAATTGCGATTAACATTTGAATTACCTCCAGGTTGTTTTTTTGTTTGTACATCTTCATTACACGATTCGTTATACGTATTTACAACAAGAATACTCATAAACCGTAAAAAAGCACACAGAAAAAGGGCGAAGCAAAATTTGCCCCGCCCAGTTCCTTTACTGTTACTGTGACCTTTTTCTCTGGAAGCAGCACTCCCAGATATAATCGTCAAGTCCTTTGTAATTTGGATCCCACAAATAGGTTCCGTAACGGAAACCCATATTTCCCAACAATTTAAGCAGACTGTTATATCCATTCTGCACGTGATGGTTGATTGCAAAATCCATATCAAAGGCAGTTTTGATCTCTACCAAGCCTTCGCGACGAAGCTCTGTCAGAGTAAGTTCTAACTGAGTAAGAGTGTTTACGCCGGGAACAGCCAATACCGACATTCCGGTGAGTGCATTGATGACGTCCGCCTTCATCGGCCCCTCCGTCAGCACCAAAGTCGGTCTGACAGAACCGACGAGATGCGCCCATCCTTCAGCACGGCATCCGTCTTCCTGGTCTGTACTGGAAATCCAACGAAACTTTCTCTTTGTTACGTTATCGCGTCGAACCTGTAGGCCCTGTATTCTGCCAAGGTGATCACGAACCGGTATCAGGATACCGCGTTTCTCCTGGATGAAACACCATGAGCCGCTTGTATCCCGATAGAACCCCGGTACGCCTGCCAGATAATGACCTTCCGAACGAAGCTGCTTTGCGAGAGCACTCATACCGATGACCGGAGTTGTTTTATAACCCAGTCTCTCGATATCCGCATCAGTAAGTCCACGATTAAGCAGGTTTTCTCTGTGATCTGCAGCAAGGGACAGCTTAGAGAGCAATGCGCTGTAAGTAGCGTGCCGCGAATCAATATCCGTAAGCGGACACTCGGGTTTGACCTCAGGCTTTACCACTGTTTTCTTACGTGGCTTTATGTCCTCAGGTACACCGAGACGTTCTATAATCGCTTTACGTGCCTTGTCTCGCGATACGCCGGTATAGAGGGTGTACAAATCAAATATACCCCCGGATATTCCACATCGCGGGCATCTGTAAACATCTTTCTTCAGATTGATGTTGAGATGTTTCTTGCGAGGACTATCATCGCAGCACGGGCATTGCACATTGTATGAGCTTCTGCCCGAAGGTGGCATCTCTATGCCGAGTAGTGGAATTACATCCCACATGTGAAATATCTCCATACAGCCTCCTTTCCGGGGATGACTTATGCGCCATCCCCAAATATATGGTGATTACTCACGCGCTGGCTTGCTGTAAGGCATATTCACAAATCAGCTGAGCTGCAGCCTTGGTCTCTTCAGCCCCGGTAAACTTTTCGGCAACCCATTTGAGTGCCTTAGGATCTTCTCTCAGAACCTCGCCAAGCGTTTTGCCGTTATACTTTGCAATCGGGCATGATACCATCATAGCGTTGTTAAGGCGCTCTTCGTAGGTAAGCTCTTTCTTCGGTTCTTCAATTACGGTGTATTCCTCCTCGGTGGTTGCCGGCGCCGCACCTGTCACAACTGCACCAGACTCAGTCTGACGAGTTCCCATCAGACCGAGTTCATCCGGAACAATCTGCTCAAAGTCTTCGCCTGCCATAGCAAACTGAAGACCGAAGCCGGCATTGCGAAGTGCGATACCTACTGCCGCCGTCTGCGCCCACTCACGAGGAGACACAGAGGGTTTATCCTCACACAAACCACGGGAAGCTGTTGCCTCAGCGAGATAACTGTCCACGGGATCCTTATAGTTCGGATAAACTCTTGCAGTGGCCACAAAGCAATCCTTTGCCGGGGTAACGCTCACAGCAATTCTACCTTCCGGATATTTCAGGCGGAACCACGCCATCTGAATCATAACTGGGAGGCGCTTACGCGTCTCCTGGCTATTCAAATCGGTGAGCTCCACCGCAAAAGGTGCCGGATCGAATCCGTCCACCTTGTTAATGTTTTCGATAAGCGCCATCATAGCAGCTTTATCATTCGAGTTGTTTTGACTCATTTCAAGCCCTCCTTATACGGTGATGTATGTGTTGCGATACTGCATCCATACCGGGAGCAGTGTCAGGATATAATTCCCGATCGTAGACTTATACTGGTCTTGGGAAGTAGGTTTGAAGCTGGAAAAGCGTTTTCTGCCATCCTGAACGACCTTTTCAAAGGACGCTGCGGCAGTCTCTCGTTTCTTCATACCTTCCGCATCGGTTTTGGGACCAAACTTTCTCTCGGTCAATACGAACTTGACATAGCCGTCAACCAACTGGTAATGGTAGCCCATCACCTTGGGGTCGGTTGTAATCGGCGCCGACTTGCTAAGAGACTCAAAGGTTTCCAGTACGCAAATGCGGTAGTTTACTTCCTGTAACTTCAGATTGTCCTCAAGGGGCAAACTGTTCGCTGCAATCTGGGAACGGTAGTTATTTTGCAGATTTCTGTAGTTATCTAAGATAGTTGCCATGATGGTTACTCCTCTCCGTCTTTAATGGCGAAATCACGAACGATTTCGTGTTTCTCAGTGCTGACAATCGCACCAAATGCACGGTCAAAATCGATCTTCTTTACATAGACGACATCTTCATCGCTGTACACCAGTTTGACGCGGTCTCCATCAATACTCCAGTCTGACAAATAGATTCTGTTATTACCCATAATTGTTCTCCTTTCGGTTATGCGAGCTCCTGCAGGCGATGAGCCAAGCAGGTACCTCGTTTTTCGGTATCTGTTTTCTTTACTGCAATGCATAATGCTCTACGTTCACCGACGATAATGACCCTTTCCTTGCCACGGGTGATTGCCGTGTAGACAAGGGGCCTCGTCAGCATAATGTGATGAGCGCACTGCAGATTGATAATCACGGACTTGTATTCTGAGCCCTGTGATTTATGGATGGTCGATGCATATCCCAGGTCGATCATATCGAGCTCACTGGAATCGTACTCCTTGGTGCGACCGTCACCGAAATCGATAACGACCGTCGCTTCGTCTCCAAATTTGAAGATGCTGCGGATATATCCGATATCTCCATTGTTGACGTCCTCGAAGTTTTTGATTTGCATGACCTTATCGCCGGTTCTGAACTTTCTCTTACCGCAGGTTACTTCCTGTTTGCCTGCCTCAGGTGGATTGACCATCTCTCGAAGCAGTTCGTTAAGAGCGTTTACACCGGTCTCTGTTTTCTGACGGTAGGGACTGAGCAATGCCACGTTGTCCACTCCGTACTTAGCAACCTCTTGCATATACAGTTCCGCAATACGGTTGGCTGAATCTGACATATTGGCTGAGTCTACAAATCTGAAGTCACTTCCGTACTCCAGACTGAGATTGCCGTGTCTTATCAGCTTCGCATTCACTGCGATGCGGCTGCCATCGGTTTGACGGAACACTCTGTCCAATCTGACAACCGGGATACGTGCGCTGGCGATCATCTCGCTGAGCACTGCACCGGGGCCAACAGACGGAAGCTGGTCCGAGTCTCCGATCATAACGATTTGTGCATTTGACCTTACTGATTCCAGAAGTTTTCCAGCAAGATGAATATCCATCATTGACACCTCATCCACAAGGATGATATCGGCGTCCAGTCCTGTCGAATCACCGTAATCTCCGTCTTCTCCCGCCATAAGTCCCAACGCTTTGTGTATCGTTGATGCTTCAAGACCTGTTGACTGTTCCATCCTTCGAGCAGCACGCCCGGTAGGAGCACACAAACAGATCTCTTTGCGTGGATTATAACGACGGTAGATATCAAGAATGGCACGAAGAATCATGCTCTTTCCGGTTCCGGGTCCACCGGTAATGACTGATAAGCCCTGTGTCAACGCCATTTTCACAGCCTCACGCTGCTCGGGTGCCAACTTCAGCTTCAGGCGAAGCTCTTCGGCATCCAAATCAGCTTCCAAATCACCATATGAATGGCTCCTGGCACTGCGCATCTGCCGGGATAGCAGTTCAGCCAGATTGCTTTCGGCATAGGCTGTTTTACTGCGATAAACATTCCCTTGGTAAGAAATAAGTTTTCCGCTATAAATGAGTCTGGCAGCACGGTTGGCTACCATATCCTCAGTGAGCTGCGGCGTGTCAAGCATTTTCAGGCAAGCCTTAACGAATGCGTGCTTTTCCATGCAAAGATTACCTTTGCCTTCTGCATCGGTGAGCGTATAGAGGATTCCTTCGTCCACGCGTTCAGTAGAGAGCAGGTCAAATCCCATACTCATTGCAATTTTGTCGGCGGTCTTGAAACCAATGCCGGCAATCTCGCACAACTGATACGGATGGTTCTTCACGATCTCCATCGTTTTCTCACCGTACTCCTTATAAAGCTTTACGGCTCGGTTCGGTGTGATACCGTGCGGTGACAGGAATGCCACAACATCACGGGCACCTCGATTGGCCATATAGGAGTCGCAGATCTTCTTCAGCTTGTTAGAGCTGATTCCGGAAATAGTAAGCAGTCGTTCCGGTTCCTTATCCAGAACCTCAAGCGCTGTAAGACCGAATGCATCGAAGATTTTTTCAGCCATCTTGGGACCGATACCCTTGATTTGACCTGAAGACAGGTAGGCAATAATACCTTCTCGTGTTGGTGTAATTACCTCATCGTAGGTTTCAACCTCAAACTGAACTCCGTGCTTCGGATTTTTGGACCAATGTCCCTGTAATTCGTAACGCTGTTTGTCAGCTATCGGAAGGCCGTAGCCAACCGCTTTAACCTGCGTCACAAGGTCTCCTGCAGAGTCTTTTATCTTCTCGCACGGTCGGTACACGGCAATCATAAAACTGCCGGCATCAATCGCCCGGACGCTCTGAGGATAGATTAGTCTTTCAAACTGACATAACAATGTTTTTACTCCTTTCTGTTATGCCCCTGCGGGTACGAGAACCTTTCTTACCTTAGGAACGTAATATTCCTCTTCTTCAATCGAATAGTGTTTAGCAATATCAATTGCACGGTCCACAATACGATCGGCAAGACGATCAAAATCCTGAATGAGTCTGACACGGTCCTTAAGTTCATCCATACTCCAGTCTGTAAAGTCGGTATCATCATCGGTTCCACGACCCGGGAAGGTAGATACCTGCATATGTGGTTTATCAAAGTCAACACGAGTGTGAAGACCGCATTTACCACATTGCTTTCCCGTTTCTTTTATAGAGCGATAATTTAACTGACCACAAGCAGTACAGAACGATTTGTATCCGCTGGGCTTGATTTCTCCCTGATAGAGAACCAGATATCCGCCGCTACGCCCATTCATACCGACTTGCCATCGGTAATTGTGTTCGGCAGCGAAAGCATCCATCAGTTCCTTTAGGGCAAGAAAAAACTCCTGACACTCAAGCAGGTCATAAAGCTTTTCATAAACCTCATCACACAAGCCAAGGCTATGTATTTTGAGATTGCAAGCGTAAGACACTGCATTGTTCCAGGAGTTCATTGTGGGATAGCGAAAATGTTTTGTGAGGAAGTCTGTCATCTGACTTCGGGATCGTAGATCCACCGACTGATAAAACCTTCTCATTTGAACATCGCCGCCTGTTCCATGTATGATATTGGGTTGGACAAAGACATCGAAATGTGGTTGCTCTCCAGTTTCACGGTTTTCTTATCGCCGTTCTTCTGGGTAACGAGTTTCTGCACTTCCAGATAAAGCATATCGTCAAATACGATGATAGGCATTCTGAGCATCGCAGCATTTGCAATTTCGCTCTTCATCCCATTGCTGATACGGTTGCCGCATACAAGCAGCACGTCGCTTCTTTCAAGCAACTCAATACCGAACTTTAATGCGATTGCTCGCTCACTCGGTACGCTGTCACACAGAAGCATCGGCATAAACGCATGAGGCGCTCTTGCACACATACCCATCTTCTTTAACGCATAGAACATATACGCTCTCGCTGTGCGCATATTCTGAAGCATTCCTTCATTGTTTTCTGCGCTGTACGGTGAGCATACATATGCTTTCTTCTTGCATTTGTCTTCTACAAGGAACTGATACATCAACTCCTGTTGCCAATAATCGTGATAAATGTTCTCCATTTTCTGCTCCTTTCTATATCGGCTGTACCGATACTTTGACCTTCCGGCTCTGTGACGTGCTCAGGACATCCTCATAAACGGTAGGATATTTCTCCTTAAGCAGCTTTGAGTCCGGACGTTTACTTGTTCGTGTTACGAAGTCGATGAGAAGCTTATCGGTCGTTGTCTCTAAAACGCCGTGCTCGTGTGTCTTCATCACTTCGGCAATTCGCACGCTATGTGCCTCAATCTCCTTTTCATAGGTTTTGATTTCTGCATTACAGTCTGCAATCTTGCCCTGAAGCAATGCAATCCTGCGCAGAGAAGGCTCGTATTTTGGCGAGAATTCGATACTCGGAAGACCTTTGGTACTGGGTCCCATAATTCGGGCAAGGGATTCCAAAGCCAGTTTAGGAGCAACTCCTGCCATCGTAGGCGGTTTGTCGTTCTCCAAACTCCAGATCCATTCATCCAGTCGTTCAAAGATCATATCTTCCTTAGCTCTGTCTCTAACAATATCCGGCATTGCCAGATCGTTGTCGGGATTATTACCCCAGATGGCAGAGAAAGCACCGATTTCAACGTCAGCTACAGCAAGATAAAATCTAAGCTGCAACTCATAGTACAGAGGAATGGCACCATCGGCCCACTCGTCTGATTTGTGGAAGGTACAACTCTTGCATTCCAAGATGCCGGGAACACCATCGCTCACACGTGTAAAACGGCGGTCGAAGTTTGCCAAAGCATACGGATGGTCTGCATGCTGATAAAGGTTCGTATCCACTGTAACGATATTGCCGGTCTTCTTGGCGTACCAATGAGCCGCAATCGGTTCGAGCAGATGTCCCATTTCCAGCTGATTTGCATTTGCCTTCTTAGGTGGCTTCATACGCCCTTTTTTAATGTTCCAGAGCTCCAGAGGCGTAGTCCAAGGAGAAACACCGAAAATTGCCGCAACATCACTGCCGCCGACCGTATACGGAATCTTACCGTGAGGACCGTGCATACGAGCTTCAAGCCATTGCTCGTTAGTCATGCCTGCGGTATCGCAAAGAATAATCGGTGCTGCCATTAGTAGCTCACCGCCTTTGCAAGGTCGAAGTCTGACCATTTGAGTGTAAGGGCTCTTGCCATATTTTCCTCAACCTCCAGCATCTTGCTCTCGGGCGTGTTCTGGGTTTTGAGGATGAACGGGATCTCCTGCAGCGCAAGGAAGACGTCGTGTGCCGTTGCCGGTCCACCGCCGTATGCCATCTCAAACATCGAGATTGCTTCGACTGCGGCCTTTTTCGGCAAACTCAGTTTCTTGCAGACTCTTGTCATTGCATTTACCGGATAATCAAGGGTGATATCCAGAAGTGCTTCCAGTTTGACAATCACATCTCCAAACTGAGCGAAAAGCTGATCGAGGACATCGGTAAAGTCCGAAATCTTGGACTGATGTCTGTGATCAACAGCAACACACTTACCGATATGGATTGGATGCTGTCCGCCGACAAGAAGTGCAGAGACCTTCGCTGATGCGACGCCGGTGTCAGAGGTCATAAATCTGATACCCGGAGTCAGTTTGGAGGCATATGCACCTTTACCTGTTGCTGTTAGGGTCTTGACGTAGGTGCCAAGAAGTTCTTCACGCTGATTCGGCATACTCCAAGAAGCACTGACCAAGGAGTGATCACAGTATCCGGCTTCAAATTCGGCGCCGGGGAATCTGTCATCAAGCTTATCCTTCAGTGTGGCAAGCAACTCGTTAATCGGAAGAATGGAATAATCCACGCTGTCACCGGAGTGTACAGCAGATACTTTCTCATCTCTGATCAACAGAAGTGCTTCTGCCGGGAATAACTGAAGGCAGGCGTTCAGAACGTTGGCAAGAACATCGCGGCCAAGCTTAGGCAATGCGGTTCCTCCAATTTTAGCCCTGTCTAAAAGGCTCTTGTAGGCTGTCTCTCGAACGGGATACAAATCACCGTTTACCCGAATGGCAAGCCCGAGGTTTTCAGCCGTATCATCTACGGCTTCCTGTGTGACACCAGAGGCGAAATCACTAAGGCTACCATAAAGGGGCGAAGTTTTGTCAAGCGGCTCAACCTGCAGGGTGTTAACCTGACATCTGTGCCACAGACTGTTCTTAGCCTGGTCTTCGTGGTAGTCCAGCATATCCTCATAAGTGCCAAACGTGTTGTGATAGCTGTCCTGACATTGTTTTAGCATAATACATGCTCCTTTCTTTTGTGACGGGTTTACCGCCTTGATATATAACAAAAATCAGCAACCTCGAAAGACTGCTGGTTTGTGCCCAATTATATATGCAATTGGTCCGGAAACAAAAAAGTGCCATCCACCCAAATTGGGTAAATGACACTGTGAAAACTCTGATAACTGCGTTCAGTCCGCGACTAAACTCTGATACTAACATAGTTATTATAGCAGATTGTTTCGCAATAGTCAATCTTTTCGCAAAAGAAAGGGCAAGGGAGTTTTAGATATCAAGAAGCTTTGCAACTTCTTCCACAGTTTCAAGAACAACGTGAAACTCCAAATCACCGATGTATTTATTCTCAGAAACATAATTATCCCAAAGCAAATACATCTGCGGCTCCTCTCGGATATCCTTGATAATATCGCGCCAATCTTCGATATCTTGTACAGAATCGCGCTTCTTAGCAGTATGTAACACGGCAGCCTTCAGAACATCCGGGCGAACCTCAGATCTACGGCTACGGTACAGGGTATGGAGGTCATAATAATCTCTGGCTCTTGTGGTGCCGATATTTCTACGGATGATGGTTTCATATTTCTCGGCAAGAACCGTTTCAAGCGTATATGCCATAACGGGTACCGTTTTTTCATCAAACAACATCGGAAATTCGTACTGGATTGCAGCTGGGGTGATTACATCACCGGTTGTGACGTCTATTTTCATAGGACTATCAATTTTGCCGTACTTCGCACGCAAATGCACTCGGAAGTTATTGTAAGCATCGTCCTCACGAATCGGCTCAATGTTTTGGTACTTAAATGCAATACCGTCGCCAACATCTACCGCCAGGATCTCTTTGACAGCTTTTACGATCTCATCCTCTTCCATCTGAATGCCGCGCACAGTGGTGTCCATATCCATCGTTGTACGCTCTCCGATCCCGATCATAGAGGAAATAAGCAAACCACCTTTCAGAATAAAGTTTTTCTTATAAGCAGAGTTTGCCAAGCGTTCCAATACGCGTTCAAAAAGGAACATCTGCAGAATCTCTTGGGCGCGAAGATTCTTCTTCGCCGCCATACTGCGTATGGTTCCTTTTAATTGTTCCGGTGTTTTCATCACAATACCTCCATATAGGTTCTGACTTTATCTTCAACGCCAAGAACCTTACTGTATTTCAAAAGCTTACGCCTATCAGCTTTTGTATTAAAATAATCCTTGATTGCCTGTGTATAGATCTGGATATCCACTTTGTCTTTGTCCCGAATCAAATCACAGATGCAACGTTCCTTGTCGTACAAGCGCACCATTGCGCCTTGGGGAGACCGGAGCTCCGTTATTCCCACTTCGTATACCTCAGGCTGCACATAATGGCATCGGATAGTCGGATTATCTCTCTTCAAACGACTAATGTTAGTACCCTGGGGAATGGTTATATCGAATCTATGCGGTGTACGATCAGACAATCCCCAAAAATATAATGCCGTTCCATATGAAAAAATGGCTTTTGTACTCTGTAACTGAATCAGTGCAAACTCATCGGCAAGATCATAAGCAAGAACATATAGCCCCTTGCGAACCTGCTCCAATTTACCGTCTTCTACATATTTGCGCAGCATCGGTCTACTAATGCCTGCAGCTTCAACTGCACTCGTTTTTATAAAGCCACTGTTTTCTTCGGCGATCCTTTTAATTTCATTCCAAATGCTATCCATAAGAACACACCTCCAAAAGCATTTTACATTCTCGCTTTATATTATACATTATTAAAGCACGAATGTAAATAGTTTTTTCTAAAATTTAGTGTGTCCAAATTTCAAACTTTTATTTGCAATCGGTAATAACGAAAAAATTACTCGACATCTTCGGTGGTCAACTTGCCGGTTTTCTTATAGCGAAGCCCCTCAGGAGAATCATAAATTTCCTCACCAAAGGAATACTCTCCATGGAAAAATTTTGTAATATCCAGTTCTAACGCTTCAATTATGCGGCAGGCAAGCTCAAAGGAGCTTGTCATAATACGACGTTCTCCACTTTCAAATTTCTGATATTGCTGCAAAACAACTCCGGCACGTTCTGCAACCTGCTTTTGTGTCAGACCAAGAATAACTCGTCTTTCCCTTAAGATTGAAAACGGCTTTACGTGTGCAATTTGAAACCCGCTTAAATCAAAATCCATTTTACATCTTCTCCTTACATTCAGTTGAGTGTTTTTTATAATACACCCAACTGAATGTATTTGTCAATAGTTTTTTGAAAATTTATAGAAAAAGGGGCGCCACCGAAGTGACACCCCAATTTACCGGAAACTATGCAACACCTCTGTTCAAAGACCACTTCCCACGTCCGTCATGAACGAAGTGGGCGGGGTTACACTGAAGTGTCTGGCGGATCTTTTCCTTCCACCACTTGTTTGCCTGAGCCTTTTTGTGTGGTTCTATCTGCTCGTAGAGGTATGTAAGAGACACAGCCCCATTACACTCCTCAAGGACGGCTGCAACAACATCGCGCCAGGTAGCCCCGGGCATATCACGGATATCCATCGTCTTTTGACTGCACATAAGTACAGGGATTGCTGTCGGCGAATCCTTTCGTACTATTAGCACATACTCGTGCAATATCGGGATAAACGACCCAGAGTATTGTGTATTATCCGAAAAACAGTTGTGTTGTGCTTTAATGATGATGTTCTCCATAGTGCCGGGCTTGACGATTTCGGCAATCATACTGTAAAGTTTGCCTTTCTTCTTGATGTCGCCCATCAGCACAGCCATTCTGCCACCTTTTTCAAGAGCCGAGAATTGCTTCATCATTGCATAATTCATTGCCCGGACGAAGCGTTCCCAGTCTGGTATACGGGACAGGTCAAGAGGCATCGGATCGTAGCCGTATTTACTCTTCACATCAGAGGCTTTGTACATCACATCTGAATATTTGATGATATCCCAGTATGGTGGATGCCAGAAGATAAACTCCGGACGTTCCTTGATATCGCAATTCATAATGTCAAAGCCGCTGTGCAGATCATAGAGCTGACTCTTGATGCCAAGCTTGTCGGCTGCAGCTTTTGTAGTGCAACTGCCACACATATAATCGCAAATCTCCTTGGGTCTAAAGAACCCAATAAGATCTTCAATCAGTTTCGGGGAGCAATTCCCACGATAACGGTTATTACCGCCGGCACCGCGTTCCGGATAGGAAACGATGCTTGTAAGCGGTCTGGTTAATTCGCTGTTATAAGCCATTTTTACACCTCCTCGTTCTTTTTCTCGGAGGATTCGGCTCCAATATGAGTATTTTGATCAATATACGCATTCACAACAGTGTGCGCAACCTCTGAAACGGATTCCCAGTAGCTTTCGTAGTAGCCATCGTTCATACCGAGGGCCTTATGAATACGATCGGGAATCGTTTTATCGGAGATAAGCTCTTGGTACTGTTCGTCTGTGAGCATACCGACATTATCCCAACTCTCGATTTGCTCGATGAAATCTTCGACACGGCACAAATCAATGAATTCGCGTCCAAGTGTTCCATAAACTGAGTTTGGAAGCTGCAGAGGCAGTTTTGTGATAGATACACGATAATGGCTAGACGAATGCTCGCCATCAATCCAACCCTCATAGGAATCTTCATCGGTGTCAAACTGGTAATTGTCCTTCTGCATCCAGTCTGTAAGGCAACCGTTTTTCATTTCCTCTTTGAGATTGGCATTCAATTTGGCTTTTGCTTCATAATGGTCTGCATAAACAGCCACGGAATGACCGTAATCATCGTTTGCAGCCCAATCTTCTTCAAGAACATAAACATCTATGATCTTTCGAGGGCTCTGCAGCACGAGTATCTCATCGGGAGCCATAATGACGTAGTCCAATGTAATGTCTTCCAGTTTCTTCTCGGTACCGTATAATGCAGAGAAGCGTTTTTCAAGTTCTTCGATATCGCTCGGGAGACATGGCGGGTCAAAATAACAGTGAATATCCGGAGTTTCATTCTCCGTCTCTCTGTCATCACCGGTTCTGATCTCCAAAATAAAACCATTCAGACCTCTGTAATCACTTTCTGCAGCACCGACAATCTCGGCGCCAACACAGTATGTAACACCTTCATAGATAAATTCTTGACCAACAACTTTATAAATCATATCGGTACCTCCTTAAATGTGATAATCGATGCCAACGAAGACAATATCATCGTCTGAATCATCGATAAACTCATCAATGGTGCGGCGCCAGTCGATTTGTTCGCTCTTGCCGGTCTCTTTATTGTAGGTGCAACTGTACTTGTTGATATTCATCTCATCATGGAAGATGTCGTGAATACTGATGGGATACTTCCAGCTATCCGGAATGCCATACTCGGCAAGAAACTCTTCGAGGGTTTCGCCCTTACGATATATAAGCTCACCATAGCGAAGAACACCTTCGTCTGTAACCAAATGGTACTTGACCTCGGTAACACCTGCTTTGAACATGGCTTCGAGCTCATAAAAACGCTCGGTAGTCTTTTCATTATGCCATTTACGCATAACATCCCACTGGATGTCTCTCTTGCGAGCACTGCATACCCATTTGTAGCCTTCGGGTGCAGTGTATTCGCGATGCGTAAATACGCCTGTTTCACCTAAGGAATAATCAATGCAATCATCCTTAACTAAAAACATATCAGGCCATCTTCCGCCGATAGAATACCAATCATACACGCCATCAGGATTGTACCATTCACCGTACTTGCCGGTTTCTTCATTCAGAACCGCATAGCACTCCTGGTCAAGATAGTCCTCAAAGGACTTGTACATTTTCCTACGTGGATAATCCGGAAGGACTTTCATCTTCTTTGCACGCTTACTGCGCTTCGGGTGGTGAAGAGGACCCCATTCCTTTTGGTACACAAGTCCATCTTTTACGATGAATCTGCCCCAAAGTGATCTGGAGTTTTCCTCTACAATACGACCATCAGGAAGTCTCACGCCGGTAATGTGTTTGTTGTAATCAGCAAGATATTCTGCTGTACGATCCTCAAACTCAAGAAATCTCTTGTCTTCGGTGCAACAGTTGAAACTTTCCATTATGTTGCGGATAACAGGAAGCAATTCACGAGCAAAGGCATTGGCGATGTTGGTTAATCCTTCAATGCGCATTCCGTGGAGCTCGTTATCCATAATTATCCCGGGATAAAGAGCCTTCAGCTCCTCGATCGCGGTAGAAATGTCTTTTTCCCATTCGGGATCCGGGGTGATTTCCGGAAGATATACAGCTAATAAAGATCTAAAATGCATAATAGACCGTCCTTTCTTATAAAAAGAATGGGCAACTGTATTCTTCCAGCTACCCACCTTTTATATCTGGTGTTGTTATACCCTTATATGTCGCTTAACCACATTGGTAAGCTTCGTGGGCAGTTGTGTTAAGTCAGAAATGTCTAAGAACGAATCACCGTAGATTCGCTCTATATTCTGCTTATCGTTACCGATCGCTGCAGCAATGAAGAGAATACCTTTTCGTTGGTACTCCTGCTTAATACCTCGCAGATCTTCTTCAGCAGCCGTGCCATAATATCCGGATGCCGCAGGTTGACCGTCTGAAACCAGTATGAGCAGCTTTACTGCTTCCAGTCGTTTTGAGAGTCTCTCTGCAACATAACGCAGAGCTGCGCCGTCTCGGTTGCTTCCTCGCGCACTGATATCCATCATTCGGTACTTATCATCATTGTCAAAACTGTCAAACTCAGCATAAGAATAGAGGTCAACAGATTCTCCATCTCCGTGATATCCGGTGGAATGACCGTATACCGTAACGGGGATTTCAAGACTCTGACAGAAGTCGTACAGAATAATCGCTGCGGCACGTGCATAGGTGCAACGGTCGCAGGAGCACATAGAACCAGATTCATCCAAAAGAAGTCCTACAGCAAGCTCCGGAATCTCCTGAGGCAGGTTGTTCTTATAGAATACCTTACCGTCATTACGGCAAAGAGCGTGGGCATCAAGCCTTCGTCCCATAACGAGACCGGTTTGTTTACCTCCGCGCCGTTCTTCCTTGAGTTGCTTAAGAAGACTCTTCTGGAGCTGACGGGAAATAGTGATGAGAGGCCCGGAGATGTAGTTGTACTGGTCAACCAGTTCTTCATCTACCGAAGCAATACGATTTACCCTGACGTTTACACCCTCATGAACATCTCCATAAGAAATATTCTGGGCGACATCGTTGAGCTCACGTGTTCTCTCAGTCTCCAACTGCTCACAGGCAGCCTTTTCCGCCATCTTATCCAGTAAACGCTCAATATCAGCGGCAGCACCGTCGTACATCTCTCGCTGATAATCATTGTCGCGTGTGATGGTTCCACCGGTAGGATTGGAAACACCGGATGTCTGGCGCAAAGGAATTCGACCTTTTTCGCCACGTGACACCTTTTGTTTACCACCGCCGGCTCCACCACCGGGCATTGCATCTCCTTCACCCATAGAGACGCCTGAAGATTCTCCTTCGCCGCCTCCACCAGACTCAGATGACTTTTCATCAATTTCCGAATCAGTCTGAGAAGATGAATTCTCATCTTTACCCTCGGATCCGGAACCGGAACCTTCACAGTCTTCGCCGTCTTCGGCATCTTCGTGAGTTTTCTCACGTGCTTTTGCTGTGGCAGACGATTCAGATTCACCGGAGCCATCGGGTACGGGAGAACTGCTTCCGGTACCTGCGGTAGAACTGCCGGCAATGGACTGCAGCTTCTCGGACATAGTCTGTGCAATGCTTGCAGTACCTCCGGCTGCTTCAGCCTCTTCCTGACGCTTCTTGCATTCCTCACAGAACTCCTCAAGATAATCCCAACATCTCACAATGATTGTGTTGACCACTGCAAGCCTTTCCTTACCGGATCGGCTCATAAGTGCAGCATCAATATCATTGATAAGACTAAAGACCACCTGAATACGTTCTTCAGATAGAGGTTCTTCACCGTATTTGATCTCGCCAAACTTAGCATAAGACAGCATAATCTGAGCGATGCTCTCGAAAATGTGCCTGTCTTCTGTGTCTTCCTTTTCGATGAGCTCTGTCACGGTAGGAATTTGCTCGAAGTGAATTTCTCGAAGCTCTTCCAAGCCATAACCGAGCTTACCCGGGAAGTTGGCAAGTATACGGTCCTCAACATATCCATCATCAATAAGATTGGATATGTACTGAGCAATGTGTTGCGCCATTTCAAGGTTCTTTGCATCTTCCTTCACATACTCCCAAAAAGCTTTTTCTCTTCGGGCATCTGCAGAGGCTGTCAGAACCGGTGGGTACGGATACCATTTATACGAACCAAGATAATTGTAATGGGTCTGCTGAGCCAAAAAGTCAGTATAGAGAATATGACCAAGCTCGTGTGCAAACACACCGAGAATCATCTGGTATCTGTTTTCGCGTCCCTTTGTTTTGGTAATGAACGGATGTCCTGCATTGATCTTAACGGACATATTATCAGTAGCAGCAAAGAAACTGTCTTTTGAGTTCCAGTAAATATTAACACGGACACGCCGATTATAATGATACCGACGTGTCTGTGCAGCTGCTAAGTCTTCAAGGTGTCCCGCAAATAAGCGGGACGTGAAGAACTGTCTGTCCGTGATCTTGCTTCGTTTCTCGTTCAGACGCTGTTTAACTAATTTGTGATTCACCCTTGCCATAAAATAGGGTTAGCCTCCTCTCTGATAGATTTATGCGGTAGCCTTACGCCTCTTCGGAGGAATAATAGGCTCTAAAACCGCGCTGATAAGTGCTTCTCGGTCGAGTTCATCGGACGTTGCCTTACTGATGATGGTGTACATAGCCGAGTTGTAGGCATCACCTGTGATCTCCGTGCTGACAATCCAGTCGATGAGGCTTCGCATCCCGTAGGAACCGTCTGTAATACTGTTCTTTCGGCAATACTCGGCCAGGTCATTAACAACCTGGACCATCTGTGACACTTGAAATTCGTCAGTGGCACCTGTAACGGACATTGCACGTTGTACCATCACCTCAGGGGACGGCATTTCCACGTCTCGCACCAGACTCATACGGTCGATAACCGACTGGTTCATACCACGGCATCCCTCGTAGCTGACGTTGGTCGTAACGACTACAACAGCATCCGGATGACGCTCGATGATTTCGCCTGTCGGCAATGTGATAGAACCGGTCTGTTCAAGCAATGAGTTAAGACCAACCAAAACACCGGGCTGGACAATGGTCGAAGGTTCCTGAATTTCGATAACGTAACCGTTTTTCAGGGCCTTGATAAAGTCCGTTTCCACATAAGTGTAGGTCTGTCCGCTGCTCTTTGCGTTCTCATCGCGTTTAGACAACGCTCTGACCTTCTCAGTGACCTTATCAAGCACAATAGCCATACAATCCTGGGAAGATGCATCCGGCTTCTCAACGCCCGTGAGAGCCTTATAAACGCCTGCAGGGTCATAGTCCATATCATCAAGTTCCGGAAGATTCATCAGCTTAGAGACGTTGGCGTAATTCACACCGCCCATGCTCTTAAGGACTGCATTTTCAGCGTCCAACTGTGCATCTCCTGTGGAACTCGAATCAGAGTCCGGAAAGATCATACCAACAAAGTCGAAGATCTCCGTACCTGCCGAACAGGTATATTTCATATACGGCAAGTTCAGTCCCGCAGCAATCGCCTTGGCGCCCATCGTTTTACCGGTACCTGCAGGTCCGCGTAACAGGAAGTTGCGCATCTGCATCGGTTTCCCGGTAGTGAGCTGCGCGTGCTTGCAGATATCCACGACCTCATCCGGAATGATGTACCAAGCCGGAAGTGCAGGGATCAATGACTGCTCAACAGCGTTGAAGCTTCTTTTACCAAATTCATACTTGCCTACAAAGTCCTCATGTTCCACCAATGTGGTGGCTTTACCTATGGTAACGCGTGCGGTCTTTGCCATAATGACAAACTCACCGGCAACGACGGACTTCGGTTCAAAACGCCCCGAGTCAATATGCGCCGGAGAGACTCGCATAAGGTTTCCCGATTTATCCACGTTTACTTTGACGTGGGCGGGACAGGTTTCATCCTTAATGCGACGGTACGCGTTATCACAAAGGATTGCCATTGTATCCCTTGCACCGTTAAAATCCGTAAAACCTTTGGTGTAGTGGTCACGATAGGCGTTGAAGTTCTCTTCAAACTCATCGTCCGTCATCAGCACCGGGAACAGCGCCATCATTACTGCGGCACCGTCTCTGCCTGAAGTGTTCAAGACGTAGTTTTCAAAGGACTCAGTACCTTTATCGTAGACGCTGGCCATGATGCTGCCTTTATCGCTGTCATAGACAACCAAATGGTATGCATCCGGGCTTGCAGAGGACTTATATTCTGCAACAGTTCTTTGGTCAATGACACCAACTGCGCCTTCTCCTGTGGCCTGCATACAGTTAATAACCGCATGAATGGCCTTGATCATAGTGGCGCAGAGAGTTGAGGTTGTTTTATCACCGTATCTGGATGATACACCGACCTTCTTGTTGGACAGCGTATCAAACGGTGCCGGCAAATCTCTGCCGAAATTGAAAATGTTGTTCATGTATGTAGCCATGACTTAGTAATTCCTTTCTGCAGTTTCACTGCGTGAGATTGATTTTGATACCCTGAGGTATGCACTTGACATCATCGAGACCATTCTTTTCAAGTTCTTTGCAAATAGCAGGCCAGCTTTCCTTAACGGGAAGCTCATCCGATGTCAGAATGATTTCGGTCATTCCTTCGCCGATTGCTTCATTGCAACGCTTGTTAAGCTCAATAATGTGTGCGTCAGCCCATTCAAAGGCGACCAGGTCGAAGTTTTCTGCCACGGGTTCATTAGTGTCTGTGTCATCGTCATCAGACGCAATTGGTTTTGTCGGTGCACAGTTGTATTCGATTGTCACAACCTGTAGATTTTGAATAACTACGTGTGCGCGGCGATAACCACCTGCACGGTTGAGTAAAATGAACACATCTTCGCCCAATTCAATGAGCTGTCGGGCATTCGGTGCTTCCCAGACCCATCTGGCTTCCGGATAAGATGTTGTGACAAGCTCTGTAATCCGTCTGAGTATGACAGAGTAAGCTATATCTCTCACATCTTGTTCCGTGGGCTCCTTAGGTTCCGGTAATGCCGGCAATGGTAACGGTTCTACTACCTCAACTCGCTTAGGAGAGAGAAACAGCAACCGTAACGCCGTAATGAAAATGCCGATGATGAGGAGGAAAATGATTGGCCAAAGCCGACATAAAAACATCAGCAAGGTCAACATCATAAGGATCACTAAGACTTCATAGGCGATATGCCGTTTCCAATCCTTCTTCATGCTTTCTGATTTCCTTTCCGTAATCGAGATGGCGGAATATAAATGTGCAATTGATGCGCACTACTTTCATCCGCCTGATTTTTCAAGAGGATTGCTGCAGGGAGTGCCGGGCAGTATAGCTCACCACGCGTATTATCGTGACTTACAAGTACCTGCCCGAGCACGGTCTTACCTCGGAATCCGCTTGACAGTTGCAAGACTTCACGGAACTTGTCAGCGTCGTTATGGACAACGATGCTGCACTGCTTATGAGGAGAGACGCATAAAAGAATGATTTTCATCTCTTCAGCGGTGAGGGTCCGGTCGGTCTTATCGTTCAGTATTGCTCTGAACTTTGAGTTTTTTTCTGTCTCAGTCAAGAGACAAAACGCTGCATTCCTCATAAGACACCTCCTTCAGAACGCAAAAAGGCGCACATGGTTCTAATTACAGAAACTCATGTGCGCCCTTAATACGCTCTATTCATTTGTTTGCTCCTTTAATTCTGATCATCAAAGAACGAATTGCCGCCAAAAGGTTCATAGCCTGTGAAACCACCAGAGCTATCGCCTGTATTGGCTGCAGGAGCTTGAGCAGGTGCCTGATTGCTTGTGCCGTTCGTCGCATTGCCGTTAGAATTGGATTTGCCACCGCCGGAAGCGTACTCAATCTCATCGAGAATGAGAACAGGACAACTCTTCTTTTCCTTGGTTGTCTGATCTTCCCAGGTGTCTTCGTCCAACCGAGCCTCGATATTGATGAACGAGCCTTCCTTCAGCTGCATCTTTTCGATGCGATCGACGATCGGGCCAAAGCCCTTTACGGAATAATTGAGCCATCTTGTGTTGTTCTCAGCCTTCGGATCATAGACCTTCTTGCCGATGCGGAATCTTACCAACGCGGCAGAGTCATTACCTCTGGTGATACTGATGGCGGGTTTGTTGTCATATCCTCTGGAAATGACAACTTGGGTTGCGAATACCTTTAACATAGATTACTCCTTTCTGCAGGGATTGCCTGCAACAAAAATTTTATATTTCAACCCGCATATGCGGGACGAAACCGGGAAATAAAAAAGTGCCAATCAGCACTAATGTGCTAACTGACACTGTGAAAACTCTGATAACTGTGTTCGGTTCATAACCAAACTCTGATACTAACACAAGTATTATAGCAGATTATTTCTCAATAGTCAATCTTTTCGCAAAAATTGGCGTCATTCTGGTTTTACAATGGTCTTTTGAATCTCAGTCCTTGCAAAATCCAATGCAACCATAGCCCTTACTTCATCAAAGCGAAAAGTGCCATCTTCGGTTTCGTTATTCTTAATCAGCGCTTCAATCTCACTAAGCAGTTCGTATATTTTTTCTTTGTTAGAACCCACTTATTACACCCCTTTTCTTACTTCCATTGCATAATAGTTAAATACTACGTATCCGTCATCCTGCGTGTATACCGGTGCCTTTACGGAAAGGTATACGATAACAGTATCTCCGAGTTTCAGCTTCTTAATCTTATGCCTCACGGAGATCTTCAGCGAGTTCTCCTCTAACTTCAGGGTGATGCTCTTGACGCGCCTTCTGATACCGGTAACTTCAATGTTCTCGCAAACACCTGCAACACTCACATAGTTGCCGTTAAGACTATTATATAGCAGGAAAATGCCGTTTACAATGAGCAGAGCCATAAAAAACAAGCTCGGTAGCCACAGATATACGCTGCGGTAAAAGATTACAATCACAATGAAGAGAAGAAGAAATCCGATACCTCCGGCAAACCTCGATATGATTTGCCACTGAAGCACCTCCGGTAAGGCTTTGAACCGTTCCTTCATCGACTTCACCTCACAATATTACGATTTTTTTATTTCTAAGGAGTACCATAATGGCCGTTGTAACCTTATCTCTGCAGGTAGCGTGCTCCATCTGGCATTCCAGGATATTATCAAAGATATTTTCCTGAGTATAGATGGTCTCTACAAGTTTCTGACGGTTGTCGGTGTAAAGCAGCTCCTTAGCCAGCTTAATCTGACGCTCGTGCAGGTAAACAAGCTCAGCCATACTCAGTCTGATACCGGCATTGGTCAGCCAATTGAGGATAGACGACTCGAAACGTCCCACTGTCAGACTGATATTGGATCCTGCGGCCGCACAGAGCACGCATCTGGTAAGGATTCTGTAACGTGCGACAAGAGTGTCTTCCTGCTCGAATTCCACCAGACCCATTCTGTACAAGTGCTCGACAGCTCGCTCCTGAGAAGCGTTCTTGGTTTCATAGAACCTAAATCTGCCATCCAGCCAGAGCTGAGCTTCTACTTTAGTGAGCTGGAATATCTGTCCGCCTCTACCAACATATATGTTACGTTCGGTGGATTTCTCCTGAACAATACCTTTGGAAATGTAAATCATTATTCATCACCTCGTGTTCTTTTACTATCATTACACGATGAGAGGAAGAGATTTACAACTAAAGAACATACATAAGGGCAACACAGGCCACTATCACAACAAAAAGTACAGCGATAATAATGGCAATTTTCTTAATTAGTTCCTTATCCATACCTTCGCGTTCATGATCTTCATCAACCGGGCGGATATCGCCATAATAGCCGTCATAGCCATCATCAACAACTGTTTCAACCTCGATACTGCACTCCGCCTTCTTAACAGGGTTCTTTTTCTTCTTTTTGGAAGTCTTTTTGATTTCGTGCTTCTCCTTAGGCTTTTCTTTTTGTGCTTTGCCGGCAGGAAGCTGTTTACCGCATTCAGCGCAAAAAGAAACGGCGTCCTCAATCAGATCGGCGCCGCAATAGGGACAATATTTCATTTTAGACACTCCTTTTCGGGCATAATAAAAAAGTGGATCCTGTTAAGGACCCACTTTTGGACGATATTAGTATACCACATTCTCTTTCACTTGTCATCGGCAAAACTGTGCCAATTTTGTGCCAATTTTATGCTGCGTCCATATATGTACAATTAGCTTGAAACAATAGTTCCTTCTTCCATATTTATGAGTTCGTCGCAGATTTCGTCTACTGTACTTTTATCATGAGAACCAAGTATGGAACATAGCTATAAAGATGACTATATTGAGCAATGGTATCAAGGAAGGAGATTTTTACCGTGGCAAATTATGCGATTATGCGCATTGAAAAGTGCAAGCTCGGCTCGGTTGGCAGAATAGGCAATCACCACGAGCGACTGAAAGCCGAGTACAAAAGCAACCCCGACATAGACCCGTCGAGGACACATCAGAACTATCATATCGTTGAGCCGCAGTCAAAATACCGCAAGGCGGTCTTGGACAGGATCGAGGCTGTCGGCGCAAAACGCCGGAAGGACAGCGTGGTTATGCAGGACTGCTTCGTGGGCGGCACACCGGACTGGCTGAAAGGAAAAACCGTTGAGGAGCAGCGGGAGTATTTCAATTATGCCTACCGCTTCTTTGAGGATAGCTTCGGAAAAGAGAATATCATTTCGGCTGCAGTGCATTGCTTTTCAGCTCTGCTGCCTGATGGACGCTGCTCATCTGCGACAGCTTTTCGACCAGCTCCTCGCTTTTCTTTGCCGTGATGAATTTGGACGATCCCACTGCGTCGATCAGCAGCTTCAGCTCCGGCAGCGTGAAAAGGTGACTGCTCAGGGAATATCGGTTCTCACGGCTGCGCTCCTCCTCGATATCCATGCCCATATCGCAGAGCTTCTATATGTCGGACGGTATTGTCTTGCAGTCGCAGGAAATGCCGTTGCCCTTCAGAAAAGCGAGGATGTCCGCCGTTGTTGCATAATGCTCGGCATCCGTGTTTTGCCAAAGGTATTTCAATATGTATAACAGTCTGCTCTTGGATTCTGCCATAGCGTCACTCCTGTTGTTTTTGCGGAAGCCCTTATTTCTTTGAGCTTCTTTTCAGCTCGTATGTCCCGCCGACCGTGCCCTCGCCACCGATCAAGGTAAGGGTATTTCCGTCAACGGTAAATTCATATTCGGAATCCCGCACCGACTCGTTGGCGTAATCGATCATGAGCTTGTTGCCGTCGATGGTATAGGTGAAATCGTAGGATATGGAGGGCAGCTCCATTGCGCCGCTTCCGCTGCCGTCAAAGGAATAGGTGGTCGTTCCGTCGAACTCCCATGTGCCTGCAAGTGCGTCCGTGCCGCCGGAGCAGCCTTTTGCCAGCAGTATAATGCCAACGATGATTACCGCCAGTGCGGCGATCGCACCGCAAAGCACCATACGGCGCTGCGTCTGTTTTTTCTTCCTTTTTCTGATTCTCTCTACCGTTCGATCTGACTCGTTCGGGAATCGTCCCGGCGGTTGCTGCCTGACGGGGCGGTTCGATTGATAATCCTGCATCATGTGGTTCTTCTCCAGTCCAAGCGAAAGGGCGATGACGGCAATGTCCGTCACCGCCCTTTGCTCAAAGGTTCGCAGCTGATTTATTCAGCGTTTTCTTTCTTCTTTTTGCTGTAAACGGTGATGCCGATCACTACGCCGCCGCTGACAAACAGCAGTGCGATCCAGAGGATCATATTGCTGTTGTCACCGGTCTGCGGAGAATCCGAATCGGTCGGCTTGCCCGGCTCAGTCGGTGTTCCGGTAGCCGGAATCTCAACTGCCGCCTTCTTGTAGCCGCAAACCCTGCACTCCTCATGCTTGGAGCCCTTTTGCGTTGCGGTCGCTTCCTTGTCAACAACCCACTTGAAGTCGTGTGCCGCCTTATCGGCCTTATCTCCGCAAGAGCACTCATGCCAGTGGTTCGTAGCATCGTTCTTCCAGTCGGAGCCGTAGCTGTGAGTATGCTCGCCGCCGCCGGTTGCCGGGATAGTTTCGGTTGCCATCGTATAACCGCAGACGGTGCATTCCTTATGCTTTGAGCCGCTTGTGGTAGCTGTTGCCGGAGTGTCGATAATCCATTCACCGGCGGTATGCGCCGCCTTGCTGTCCTCGATGATCACGCCGCAGCCGACAACGGTGCATTCTTTCCAGTGATCGGTATTATCGGACTTCCAGTCGGAAGCGCTATGACCTGTTGCCGCAAGGATTACGCTTGTCTTGTCGGTAATTTCGGATGCACCGGTTGCATCCTCAAACCACTTGTCACAGCCGTTGCAGGTGTAATATGCCGTGTTGCCTTTCTCCGTGCAAGTAGGAGCCTTTGCGGGAACGAGGGTCAGATTGTGCGTATGCGGTACGGTCTTGTCATATCCGCAGATGTCGCAGATGTTATCGCTGCCGTAATCGTGAGCCGCCTCGTCCTTCTTTTCGTGGCAGCGAGAGCATTCTTTCCAATGATTGTCTGTGTCCTTGCTCCAATCGCTTGCCCATGCGTGCCCGAGCTGTGTACCTGCTGCCGTAAAGGTTTCTGTTGTGCTGATCTCTCCGCAGGAGCAGCTCTTGAAATATACTGCATCGTTGGTGCAGTCGGCAGCCGACTTGAGGGTTTCCGGCTTCTGAATTTCCTGATCGTAGGTATGGGTATGGGGAATTGTGTAGGTCGCTTTCACACTGACTTCACTGTCAGGCATTGTGAATGTGGTGGTTGCGCTGTTTGCGTCCGCAAGGGTAATGCTGCCACTTACAACTTCCCACTTATCAAATACCTTACCGTCAGGAGCCGCATTTGCAGTCAGAGTAACGGTTGTGCCTTTCGCCGCTTTACTGATTTCGCTTCCTGCACCGATTGTCGCTTTGCCGTCCGCTACGATGATGGGATACTCTTTACTCTCCCAGATTGCATAGAAGGTAGTATCCAAGCTTACTTCATAGGTCGTGCCGGAAATAACCGAACCGTCGGCACTGGTTGACCAGCCCTTGAACTGCTTGCCTTCCGGTTCAGTAAAACCGCAGGCGGGCAGGGTGTAGCTGCCGGAAATACCGGTGACATCTGCCATTGTGCCGCCGCCACCGTTGGCATTGAATCTGACGGTATACTCGGCAGGGGCGGGAGGCGCGTCCTCCCACAGCGCCTTGACTGTGATGTCAGCGGTGACGGTCACAGAGGCGTTCACCGGATACTCCGTACCGTCTATCTGCCATGCCTTGAACTGCTTTCCTTCGGGCGCAATAAACTCGCACTCCGGCAGAGAATACTCGCTGCCGTGCAATATCTTCTTAGCGGGCATTGCGGTGGTGACCTCCTCGGGCAGCTCCTCAGGCTCGGAGCCGCCGTTAGCGTCAAAAGTGACGGTATGCTCGTTGCGCATTTCAAACGCTGCGGTGATGGTAACATCTCCCTCCGGCTGGGTGAAGGTATAGGTATCGTCCCCAACCGCAACGGCGGCAGGGTTGCCATTGACGGACAGCGTGCTTAGCATATAGCCCTCGTCGGGGTCAATGGAGAGCATGACAAGCTCGCCCTTAAAGAACAGTGGCGTGCCGTCCTCGGCGGTTCCCGCAGCGTTCACCACCTTGACTCTGCCGTTTTCGCAATCCTGCACCGTCACCTTATACTGCGGGTCGCCCTCCACGGTCACCTGCACCGAGATGTTCTTCTTCCACTCCTCTCCCGGACGTGTGATAACATCAAGCCCCGAGTTGCAGCGTGCTCCGGTGCCCTCCAGAATCACCGTTCCGTTGACCGTGAAGGTCTGCTCCCGCTGGGACTGCGGATCATAGTCCGACGGGATCTCCCACGAAACCTCGACAGGTATAAAACCGGAGGTGTCAGCTGTATAAACCCCGATTTTGATATTGGAGAGCGCATCTTTCAGATTCTGTTCCTTGGAAATACGGATCGGCTGCGCAGGCGTCTCGTTCCAATGGTCCTTCTCCCGCACATTGGTCAGGTAGTTCCAGAAAACCTTGAACGACCTGTAGGAGGCCACATTTCCGCAGGCGTCTTCGATGATAAGCGTGTGTTGGATGCTGTTGTCATACTCTGCCGGGATCGTATAAACGCCATTTTCATCCGGCGTCAGAAGCTCAGCTTTCCCACTCGGGGATGTATGGCAACGAACCGTGACGGGCGATGAGTCCTCTACCTTGAACCGCAGGTTGCCGTAATACTTACCATAGTTCTCCAGTTCCTTTCCGGTAGAAAGATCAATGGCTTTCGGGTTCTCGACGTCAATGATTATATTCGGCGTAGATACAAAGGTCGTTCCCGTCGGGTTCGTGGCTTTGGCGTAGACATACCAACCGCCGTTTTTTTCATACGCCGCGGCGTCTATTGTGATTAAGATAAATGGCAGCACGATCGATCCCGGCGTGGCTTCCGCTATCTTGTATTCCTTCCAGAGGGACTCGTCAAGCGCTGCCAGCTCTTCCTGCGTGTAGCGATTCGGAGAGCTGAGGTAATAGCCCGGCTTCGCGTCCGTGTCGACCCACATGCCTATCTGATAGGAATTCCCATCCATGGACGCGCCTTTGAGATAATACGGTTCGTCCGAATCCGCGTTATATCCCGTGAAGTACTGACCCGTCCCCAAGCGAAGCTCGACCTTTGGATGCTTCGTCGAATAGTTCAGCACGAGCGTCCGGTTTTTGGTGATCAGACCTACCCGGAACTCTCCCTTTTCCTTGTCATATGGGATTTTCGTCCCGTCTGCCTCATCGGTCAGCGTTGCCGACACGCCCGCCGGCAGCCTGATCTGGAGCACCAGATATTCATTGTGCGGCAGCATCAGATCGGCGTAGGTCTTTTTGCCGTCCGGGCTGATGACCTTCACATGGTGCCGCCTGTAGGTTCTGACTGTGGCCGTAGTCTCGTTTCCCGCGTTGTCAGTCGCAACCACGGTATATTCCGCTCCCGCGTCATTGTTGCCGCCATCCGGCGCGGGGAGACGATAGGTGGGGCCGGCTTGCGGCTCGCCGTTGATGGTCACCGACTTGATGCCGGAGGACGCTTCACCATCCAGCGCCGGGTCGCTCACGGTGAAGGTGTACGCGCCGGGATTTCCATCGAGGGTGTCCTCGACGGTGTAGCTCTCACCGTCCTTCAAACCCTCCAGCACCGGCGCCTTCGTGTCCGTTCCCATCACATGGCCGCACACAGTGCAGAGCTGCTTCTGATTGCTCCAGTCGCCGGGGATGTGCTTTCCGTTTTGCTTGGACATCTCCGCCACCGGGTCACGCGCCTGACATTTCATATTCCGGCATGCCCAGACGTGGCACGACTGCCGGTTTACCCAGCCGAAGTCGTGCTTCCCGTTGCAGGGGTCGTCGATCAGCTCCATCTCCATCGCTTCGATCGCCCAGCCGTAGTTCTTCACGTACGGCAGCGTCAGCAGCTGCACATCGATACGCCCGTTTTCATTGGGAATCAGAATATCATAGAGATTCCAGAAGAGGGCGAACTCGTCGTCGCGGTTGATGGCTTGCGCCTCAACCTTCAGCTTCACCAGCTTTCCATGGTATGAGCCTATTTTGATGGACTTGTAGTCTTCGGGCAGGGGGTTCCTGACAAGATCTCCTATATATCTTTTCCCTACGTCGATATCGTATACCTTGTCCAGGTATACACAATCGCCGTAGCCCATAGCTGCCGCCTCGTCCGAGATGTATCGAGAGTATCCTGTCGTCAGCTTCAGCTTCGCGTCCGTCACGGTGATGTTCTGACCGTGACACCAGCGTCCGCCGCCGATGGCCGCGCCGTGCGTACCGTGCGCCGTGATCTCGCCGCCGGTGATGGTGATATCGCGCGCCGGGACGAACTGACCGCCGCCGATGCCCGCGCCGTTGTATCCGCCGTGGGCGTTGATCTTGCCGCCGTAAATGTTGATATTATAGGCTGCGGTGTCGCCATCCATGTCCTGCAACGATTTCCAGCAGCCCCCGCCGATACCGGCTCCTCCATCGCCGCCGGTGGCGGAAATATCGCCGCCGTAGATGTAGATATCGCGGCCGCGGCCCTTGAAGCTGCCGCCGATGCCGGAGCCCGCTTCGCCGCCCTTCGCCTCGATTTTACCTGAGTAGAAATACAGCTTCTCGCCGCTGCCGTTTCTGCCGCCGCCAATGCCGGCTCCTCCATCGCCGCCCTTGGCGATGATGGTGCCGCTCCAGAGCGATGGGTTCGTCTGAGAGCCGAAGTGCATATTTGCGCCGTGACCGTACATATCCAGGTTGAACAGACTTTCTGCGATATTGCGGGTCGCCCAGCTTCCTCCTATGCCCGCCGCTTTATAGCCGCCCTGACACGTCACCGTGGTGCCCTTCATCACCTGCACGCACAGCTGCCCCTCGCTGCGGTTTTTCTGGATGGCCGCGCGGCCGGTGGCCCCCGTCAGCTTACTGTCCCGGTTGATAAAGTACAGATACGCCGACGCCTTTCCGTGCAGCTCGATGGCCGGTGTCTTGGCGTCCTTCTTCACCTGAATATTCACGTTATCCAGGAAGATGTGCGGTGCCGCCTTCTTTCCGTTGATCTGGATCTTCTTTGTCCAGACAAAGTCCGGATCGCTTGAGGACGAATAGATATAGTATGTCTTGCTGTCGTTGATGTTGATGTCTTTCGTTCTGCCGCACAGATCGATCTCCACATCAAATTTTGCGGGGATATTATCCATCGCGCCGGTCTCCGCTGCAAACGCTGTTGTCGGCAGCAGCGTCAGCACCATGCAGCATAGGAGCAGGATGCTGAGTATTCGTTTCTTCATTTCTCGTTACCTCCGTTTTCGTATATGTCGGCTCAGTCAAGAGCGATGATTGTAACAGAGCCTCTGAATGAAAGCAGATAGGTCTTGTAATCACCTTGCTCCAGCGAAAATTTAAGTTCAACATCGTTTTTCGCACCGGTAAGGTCATATATTCTGTTGAAGCAGAGAGAATTTGATCCCCTGGCGCTTTGTTCTATCAGTGTAATATATCTGCAATAGTTATCATCGTAACCGTCAGTCATCCGAACAGAATGATATCCGCTTTTATCATTTGTGCTTGCATTGACCATGCCGCTTACACACACACTGTAGGTATGTCCTTTTTTCAGCCTGAGTGTTGTTCCGTTGTACGATATAAGCCCGCCGCGGTTATGCATTTCCCGATAGTACAAGGGAACTGCACCGTCTGAAAGATGGGTTGACGGTACATACCCCTCTCCGCAAAAATATCCCGAACAGCTACCGTTCTGACCGGGGTCGCCCTTGTCGCCTTTATCTCCCTTGTCGCCTTTTTCACCTTTGTCGCCTTTTTCGCCGGGGTCACCTTTGTCGCCTTTTTCTCCGTCAACGCCTGCGGCTTTCACTCCCGTATCGGTTTCTCCGATCCACCAGTTGCCGTTCTCGCCGATAAACGGGGTGTTTCCGTCTTTGCCGTCGGAACCGTTTTGCCCGTTTGTTCCGTCTTTTCCGGCGATTCCGTCTTTTCCGTTTATACCATCCTTACCGTCAGCGCCATCCTTACCGTCAAGCCCTTTCAAAACCGAAAGGTCATACAGATTCAGCCATATTTCATCGCCGACATAGCGCCACTGCAGGGCGTTTTCGTTCACGCGGAACTCCGGCGTTTTTCCGTTTGCTCCGTCCTTACCGTTCTGTCCGGCAGGGCCTGTAATATCGGCTATCGCCACAAGATTCTGCCACTCGTCGCCCTCGTAACGCCACTGTATGTGGGTTGCGGCTCGCTGCACCTCTATGTTTTTGGCGTTAATTCCGTCTTTGCCATCGGCACCGTCTTTTCCGTCAATGCCGTCTTTTCCGTTTGTACCGTTTATTCCGTTCTTACCGTCCTTGCCGTTCTCGCCGCCGGCTCCGTCCTTGCCGTTTTCTCCGGCAGCACCCCGCAGCTCGGTAAGCGCCACAAGGTCGTGCCAGTCGGTTTCGTCGCTGTATTTCCACTGGATCGCCGTGCCGTTATTCCGCACCTCCGGCAGTGCGGTGTCGGTCTTTACCGCCTTGTTCCATCCTGCGGCAAGCACGATGCAAAGCACCAAAAGAGCGGCGCAAAGCGCCAAAAGTGTACCTGTGAGTAGTTTTTTTCCTGTTTTCATCTTCTTTCCTCCGTTCGGAATCGTTATTACGGCGGAGTTTTGCACCGCTGCCCGCGCCGTAAATGAGCGGCGGCCGACCGGCTTATGCTTGGTTTGCTTTGTACTTATCCACGAACAGGGCGACTCCCTGCTTTAAGACATCCATCTGGGTTTGAAGATAATATTCGTCCTCGAACATGGCGTAGTGTACGCAGGCACGGACGAAGATAAAGATCAGCGGCGTGATGACCGTATAGGGAATACCGATCTTCGGCTCCAGCCGCTTGGCATACTCGGTATAGCGTTCGTTCACGCCCTCAAAAAACTTCTTGCCGTGCTCGATATACTTCGGGTGCGTATAGATCTGATACATCAGCCGGTACTTTTTGCCGTGCTTTTTGGCCGTCCAATACGGAATCTCCTTCACAAACCGGACGACATCCTTGGGGTCGGTGGGGGCCATCTCCATAAAGTCGTCCTCGACCTTTTCCATACAGTAGGCGGTAGATTCGATGATCAGCTCGTCAAGGTTTTTGAAATACGAATACAGATTTGCCTTCGTGCAGCCGCAGGCATCAGCCAGAGCCTTGATCCCCGTGCCCGTGAGCCCGTTTTCCGCGTAGCACTCGAAGCACTTTTCCATCATTTCGCGCTTGCGCGCGTTGTGCTGTTGCTCAGTTGTTTTCATGTTGCTTCGCTCCTTTTGTGCGTACCGACCGTTCGGTTATGATTAGTATAACATAGAATTGTGATAATTTCAAGAGCGGCTTGCGAAAAGATGCAAAAAAGCGGGACAGATAGTCAGTGGTAGAAATTCTCATAAAATTCTGCTATAATATGATCAAAAGAGCCTGATTTGGGACGATGTTATTTTGCGTTGCTTGAGGCAACGCCGCTTCCCGCACTATAATGAAAGTGCAAAGGAGGAATACACTATGTTTCAGGATAACCTAAAAGCACTTCGCAAGAAGAAGGGTATCACACAGGAAGAGCTGGCGGCAAGGCTGAATGTCGTAAGGCAGACCGTCTCAAAATGGGAAAAAGGTCTTTCCGTTCCCGACTCCGAATTGCTGATAAAGCTGGCGGAAATTTTAGAGGTACCGGTAAGCCGGCTGCTTGGCTCCAAAATCGAAGCGGAAGAACAGCCGGACGCATTGGCGGAACAGCTTTCCCGAATCAACGAGCAGCTTGCGATCAAAAACAGGCGGGCAAAAAGAGTCTGGAAAGCAATAGCGTTCATCGTCGGCGGCATTATTGCTGTATATGTTCTGATCTTCATTCTTGCAACCGTCTTTACCTTTTCGCCCAACCAATCCGGCACAACAAACAGCTCGCAGTCTATTGAGTCGATCATGGAAAAGGAATGAGAATCGAACACTTTCATCTCTTTGGTACGGGAATATCCCGTGCCGCAGCTGCTTTTCTCAAACTTTTCGGCAGAAAAAGTTATGGTTTCGGTTCACAATAAGGCTTTTTCATAAGGGTTGCGTTCCATAGGTCGAACATAGAAGCTAAATAAAAGCGAATGCACAGAATACGGAACAAAGAGATGATTTTATATGTTTCACATAGCATGGCGCGTTAAAGCTTGAAAAAATAAAAATTTTGTGCTATAATATGTCTGATGGTATCCGTATAGAGATACTGAAATATCAAGAACAAGATAAAGAGGCAGAACAAAACCGACAAATTATTAAAACCAAAAACTCTCGACGGGAGGTAACCGCCAATGAAACACAATAAGATTACAAGCACAGAGAAATGACTTTTCCCTTGCGCTTTTTTGTTATTTTTGAAGGAAGTAACGACGAGGAAATGAATCACAAAAGAACAACGGACTTGATCCATAACGTATCGTAACGTTAAAAGCCGCGTGATTGATTATAAATATGACATCATAAAAACATTTCCAAATCAATCCGGTCTGCAAGAATAAAATTACAATCGGCGAGGATGGGATATATGATACTTGAATTAAACAATATAGATAAGTCTTTTGGCGAGAAAGAGGTTCTCAAGGGTGTTTCTTTCACGGCAGAGGGCGGCAAAGCGTTCGGACTTCTGGGCAGAAACGGCGCGGGCAAAACGACGTCTATCCGTATTATTATGAACGTGTTTCCCGCAAACGGCGGAGAGGTGCTTTTTGACGGAAAGCCGATTGACTATCACAAAATCGGGCTTGGCTATCTTCCCGAAGAAAGAGGACTTTATCCGAAGAAACCTGTTATTGACCAACTTGCATATTTTGCGGAGCTGAAGGGTATGAGCGCAAAAGAAGCGGTCAGGGCGGTTAATTACTGGCTGGACAGGCTCGGTATGACCGAGTACCGTAACAAACGGCTTGATACCCTTTCAAAAGGAAACCAACAGAAAATTCAGCTGATAACGGCTCTTGCGCACAATCCGCACATTGTCATTCTTGACGAGCCTTTTTCGGGTCTTGATCCCGTAAATGCCATGCTCCTGAAGGACGTGGTAAAGGAACAGATTTCGCAAGGGAAAATCGTTTTGTTTTCAAGCCACCAGATGGCGTACATAGAGGAATTTTGCGACAGTATCGCAATTCTCAGCGCGGGCAGAGTTGCAATCAGCGGAGATTTGATTGAAATCAAGAGGAATTACGTGCGCGATAAATTAGTGGTAAGTACAACAAACCCCGAACGGATAAAGTCCGATTTGGGCGAGGCTTGCACCGGGCGTGAGGACGGCACGTTGCTTATTCAGCTTACAAGCCCCGCCGAAAAGCAGTCTATGATGAAACGTCTTGTGGAATCCTATGATATCGACGAAGTGAAAGTGTTTGAGCCCTCCCTTAACGATATATTCATAGAGCACGCAGGCGCGCAGGTGTAAGGAGGCAGAGCGATGAAACAGTTTGGAAAAATACTCAAATTCGAGCTGAAAGGCTATCTTAAAAACAAAGTCTTTACAGGCGTCACGATATTTCTTGTAGTTGCAATCGCTGTTGCTATGTTTATTCCGAATATTATATCGGCGTTCAAGTCCGGGACAACCCCGTCAAAGGATCTTCCCGTAATGCTTGTGTATGCCGAGGACGAAACCCTTTCTAAAACCGTAAAGGAATATTTTACGCAAGCCTTTACTGGGTATAACGTAAAGGTCGCGGACGGAACACTTGACGATATAAAATCGCAAATTACAAGCGGCAACGTCGAGTGCGCTTTTGTTCTGAACAGTCCGTCGTCTTACACTTATTATGTAAACAATCTCAATATGAGGGATTCCAATCAGGCTGTTGCGAACACGGTATTGCAAGAGGTTTACAGAGTGAACGCGATGATACAAAACGGGCTGTCCCCCGAACAGGCGAAAGATATTATGTCGGTGGTTATCGAAAGCAACACGATGACACTCGGTGTTGACCAGATAAAAAATTATTTCTATACCTACATAATGATATTTGCATTGTATACGGTGATTATGCTTTACGGGCAGCTTGTTGCGACCAACGTAGCAAGCGAAAAGAGCTCTCGCGCTATGGAGGTTCTGATTACGAGCGCAAAGCCGACGAGTATGATGTTCGGAAAGGTTTTTGCGTCCTGTATCGTAGGCTTTACGCAACTTGTGCTTGTGTTCGGGTCGGCATTGCTGTTTTATAATATCAACAAAGCGCAGTTGCAGAATCCGATAATCGCTTCGATATTCGATATGCCCGTAAGCCTGTTTATTTATATGCTCGTGTTCTTTGTTCTCGGCTTTTTGATTTACGCTTTCCTTTACGGCGCAATCGGCTCAACCGCGTCAAAGCTTGAAGATATAAGCACTATGGTGCTGCCGGTCACCTTCTTGTTCATTATTGCTTTTATGGTAGTTATGTTTTCGATGGTAGGCGGCAGCGTAAACTCCGTGTTGATGAAGATATGCTCGTATATTCCGTTCACTTCGCCTATGGCTATGTTTACAAGAATTTGTATGAGTACGGTTGCCTGGTATGAAATTTTCATTTCCATTATAATCTTAATCGGCTCTACCGTCGGCATCGGCATTCTTTCGGCAAGAATTTACCGCGTGGGAGTTCTCCTTTACGGCACGCCGCCGAAGCTTACAAAAATTATGAAGGAGGTTTTTAAGAAACAATATGGATAATAAAGCAAAACAAGGCGGGCTTGGCATCGTATCCGTTCTGACGATTGTCTTTATTGTGCTGAAGCTGTTGGGAGTTATCAAGTGGAGTTGGATATGGGTGCTTTCGCCCATATGGATTTCCGCTGTGATTGCGGTCGCTGTGTTTTCTGTCATCCTGATTGGCGGAAGGATTAAAAAGGGGAAATGGTAACTTTCCACGCCCAAAGCGAACACCGCTCCACGCATCTGTTTTCGTGGCTGAAAGCAGGTGCTTTTTGCTTCCCGAACGGCGGCATTTTCAAAAAACGGACAAGGAGGCATAATCCTTCCTGCTTTTGTGAATCGCCCACAGCAAAGAAAAAACGGCGATTCTCACCCCGGAAAACCGCATAATCATGCCCGCCCCTTCGGCTGACGGAGATGGGGACGATGCAAAAGTCTCCGATCCGAATACAGAAAAAGATACCGGAAGCTCACATTGTACACCTTGAGGCTTTCCGGTATCTTTCTCTGTATTGTACGGCGTAAAAAGAGGATTATGCCTTTCCGAGCGTCCAGCTCCGGCTCTCGGTCTGAAGGCGTACCATATGAGCGAAGATGCCGCCGGCTTGGAGCAGCTCTGCGGGAGAGCCCTGCTCGGCTACCGCGCCGTCACTCAGCACCACGATCCTGTCCGCACCCGAAACGGTACGCATCCGGTGGGCGATGATGAGGACGGTTTTGTTTTTGATGAGGCGGGAGAGCGCCTCCTGAATGGCTGTTTCGTTCTCCACATCCAGGCTGGCGGTGGCTTCGTCCAGCAGAATGATGGGCGCGTCCTTCAGAAAAGCACGGGCGATGGAAATGCGCTGACGCTCGCCGCCGGAAAGCTCGCAGCCGTTCTCACCGATGTTGGCGTTCCAGCCGTCGGGAAGCTTTTCTGCGAACCTGTCCACATTGGCGAGCTTTGCCGCCGCGATCACCTCTTCGTCCGTCGCGTCCTTGCGGCCGATACGGATATTCTCCAAAATCGTATTGTCGAACAGCGTGACATCCTGGAACACGATGGAATAGAGGCTCATCAGCTTTTCCGGATCGATTCCGGAGATATCCATGCCGCCAACGGTGATCCTGCCCCGGTCAATGTCCCAGAACCGCGCCGCCAGGCGGGAAACGGTTGTTTTACCTCCGCCGGAGGGTCCGACCAGCGCCGTGACCTCTCCCTGCTTTGCCGTAAAGGACACATCCCGAAGCACCGTTTCGCCGCTCTGATAAGAAAAGCCCACATGGTCGAACACAATGTCACAGTTCCGGTTGGTAAGCTGTTCGATTCCGGACTGCACGGGGCAGTCCAGAATCTCATTCATGCGCTCGATGTTGCTGTTGGTGCCGATGATGGCGGCAAGGTTCTGCAGAGTACCCTCAAGCGGGTCATACAGGCGGGATACCACCAAAAGGAACATAAAGAAGGTCAGGACATCCAGCTCGCCCTTCACCAGCAGAGCCGCGCCCGCAAGGGCGGTGGTGGCAATCCCGAGCCGCAGGACAAGTCCCGCGGAAACCACAAAGACAGCTGTTCCCAGCTCGCTCCGGACGAGGCGACTCTCTACGGCACGGATTTTCTTTTCCAGCCCCGAAAGGTATTTCTCCTCGGCATTGTTGGCGCGCAGATCGGGCATCGCTTCCATGCATTCCTGAATACCGTCCTCGCAGGCGATCTTCGCTGCCGTTGCTTTGCGGGAGAGTTTTTTCTGCACATCGGAGGCAAGCAATACGATGGCAAATGCCACCGGCAGCGGCCAGACGGCGGCAAGCGCCATGCGCCAGTTGAAAAACAGCATCGACACGGCGATGACCGTGGTGGAGAGGATCGCACCGTACAGCGGTGCGACAAAATGGGATTGGCTTTGCTCCAGCACGGCGCAGTCGTTCATGATGGAGGAGGTCAGGTCGGCAAGGTCTTTCCTTCCGAAAAAGGACAGCGGAATTTTTCTCAGCTTCTCGGCAAGCCCCACCCGGCGCACACCCGACTCGACATAGGTGACAAGAAAGGTGTTGTCGTATTCCAGCCGTGTGCAGACAACAATGAACAGTGCCGCCGCGACACAGCCGATCACATAAAACGGAATTCTCCCTGTCGTCAGCGTGCCACTCATCATATCGCTCACCAGCCGGTACAAAAGCCCCACCGGCAGCATGAAGGAGATATTTTGCAGGGCACAGCATAAAATTCCTTTGATGTTGTCGATCGCTCCCTTGCGGGAAAGCGCATAGCGTCTCTGTAAATATTTGATCATCGCTCATGCCTCCTTTTCCACTTTCCACCGGACGGACTGCTGATAGTCCTGCCACATCGTCCCGAACAGACTGTCTTTTTGCCCGGACAGCTCCGCAAAGCTGCCGCTTTCCGAAAGATGTCCCTCATTCAGCACAAAAATGCGGTCGGCATTCACAATCGTGGACAGCCGATGGGCGATTATAATGACGGTGCGCCCCTTTGCAAGCTCGTTGAAGGCAGCCTGCACCTTCGTTTCGTTGTCGGGGTCGGCAAAGGCGGTCGCTTCATCAAGAATCAGCACCGGCGCGTTTTTGAGCATGGCGCGGGCAATGGCAAGCCGCTGTGCTTCGCCGCCGGAGAGGTAGATGCCCTGCGAGCCGATGATCGTATGCACACCGTCCGGAAATTTTTCGATGATGTCCGTACACTGCGCCGCACGGAGTGCTGCCAGCACCTCCTCATCCGCGGCATCCGGCTTACCCATACGCACATTGTCCAGAATGGTGCCTTTGACAAGATGGCTGTTCTGAAACACGAAGGAAACCGTGTTCATCAGCTCGTTTTTGTCAATGTCCTTCACATTGACACCTCCGACGGAAATACTGCCGCTCTGCGGATCAAAGAAACGGGCAATGAGCGCCGCCAGCGTGGATTTTCCGCCGCCGGAGGGTCCGACAAACGCCACCGTCTGTCCCGCGCCGATGGAAAGGGAAATATTCTCCACTGCATTTTTTGTGCCGTCATAGCTGAATGTTACATTTTCCAATTCGACCGAGCTGTCCCTCGGATGCTTCGGTGCGCTCGGTTGAGAAAGTGAGGGGCTTTGCAGAACACGGTCAATGCGGGTGATGGCGTCCTGCACGATCATGCCGTTTTCACTCATGAACATCAGCTTGGTGAGCGTCAGCGAGATGACCGGCGTGACGATGATGTAAAAGAGCAGGTTCAGCAGCACGCCGCCGTCCGCACCGCCGCGGGAGAACAGAAAGCCGCCTGCGATCAGAAACACAAACACGCTGTTGACCGCTAGCGTATAGAAGGTCATCGGCCAGCGCATCTGCTTTGTGTATGCGATGACCCAACGCTCGTAGTTGTCGATGGCGCCCTTGAACTTTTTGAAGGAGAACACCGTCTGACCGAAGGTCTTGACGACGGGAATCCCACGCACATACTCCACCGCCTCCCCCGACATGTCCGCAAGCGCGTTCTGATACTGTGTCATCTTCTCCTGCATCCCCTTGCCGGTCATGCTTGTCATCACGGCAAAGGCAAGCGCCACAGGCACAAGGCTCAGAAGCCCCAGCCGCCAGTCGAATGCCAGAAGAAGCGTCAGAAGTCCCGCAATGGTCGCCACAGCCCTTGCCTTGTCGGGGAGCTGGTGGGCGAGATAGGTTTCCGTTGCGCCGGTTGTTTCCGAAATCGTGCGGCGCAGCTTGCCGCTGCCGAACTGCCCGATTTCCCCAAGCGGAAGCGTGGCAATGTGCTTCGTCATGGCAAGGCGCAGATTGGTGGCGATGCGAAATGCCGCAAGGTGCGAGCACATCAGCCCCGCGATGTAGGTAAGCACGGCGGCAAAGGCAAACGCCACCGCCATCCATCCATAGTGCGTCACATGGACGGCGTTTTCATAGTTCGGTGCGACCTCGATGACCTCCCGCAGGATGCGCCAGATGTACCAAAACGGCACCAGCGCCAGCAGTGCGCCGGCGGCGGCAAGCACCCACGAAAGATAGCTTAGGATTCGGTATGTCCCCGCATAATCCAGCAGTCGGGACAGATTGGATTGTTTTTTCAAAACGGTTCCTCCTTGATTGCGTTTTTAGTTAGTCAAAGCTAACCTGACAGCTTTTGAAAAGCCGCCCAAGCGGCGATTCAAAGCGTATGCTTTACTTTTTCAGAAAAGAAAACAGCCCTTTCTTTTCATACGGAGCAGCACGGATTTCTCCCGCCGTGTAGCCGGTGGCGGCAATGGCGGCGCGCAGGGCGGCTTCGTTAAGCGACTCATGCGAGAGGATAACGGTTTCTCCCTTCGTATGGGGGGAAGACACCTTTTCCACTGAAAATGTGCGGCGAATCGTATCGTTGATGTGTGCCTCGCACATGGAGCATGCCATGCCGGAGATTTTCACTGTTGTCTGAATCATTTTCGTACCTTCTTTCAAAATTGAATCCTACCCCAGCGCCACATCCAGCGTCATCATGATACTGAAGCCGACAGCAAAGAAAACCGTCCCTACATTTGAGTGCCGCCCCTGTGACATTTCGGGAATCAGTTCCTCCACCACCACATAGAGCATGGCACCCGCGGCAAAGCTCAGCAGATACGGCAGCGCCGGGATAACGAACTGCGCCGCAAGAAGCGTCAACACTGCGCCGACAGGCTCGACTATTCCTGAAAGGACGCCGCCGAGAAACGCCTTGCTTTTACTCTCGCCCTCAGCCTTGAGCGGCATGGAGATGATTGCTCCCTCGGGAAAATTCTGAATGGCAATGCCAAGGGACAGGACAAGCGCGCTTGCCGCCGTGATCTGTGAGTTTCCCGCAAGAAAGCCCGCATACATCACGCCGACCGCCATTCCCTCCGGAATGTTATGTAAGGTCACCGCCAGCACCATCATCGTGGTGCGCCCGAGCTTGCTTTTCGGCCCCTCCGCCTTATCGCTTCCGATATGAAGGTGGGGAATCAGATGGTCGAGCAGGAGCAAAAACAGCACGCCGACCCAAAAGCCGATAAATGCAGGAAGGAAGGACAGCTTTCCCATATTCTCCGATTGCTCAATGGCGGGGATCAGCAAGCTCCAGATGGACGCCGCCACCATCACTCCGGCGGCAAAGCCGGCAAGGGCGCGCTGCACCAGATCGCCAAGGTTTTTTTTCATAAAAAACACGCAGGCCGCGCCCAGTGCTGTGCCCAAGAAAGGGATCATGATTCCGAGAAAGGTTTCCGTTTGTCTCACCGCCTTTGCATTGCGTTTTTATTTGTTTCTTCTGAAGCCCGCCTCATCCCGATATTCGGGATGTCCCTTCAAGTACGGGTCTTTATCGCCGCAGATGGTATAGTCGCATCGGCAGCCGTCCACACAGGTGGTCGTCCGCACCAGCCTTGCGTGAAGCAGCTCCATGGACGCAAAGTCCACATTGCACAGGGCGGGCATGATATCCGTAAGACCGTGCCTGACGGCAAACTCCGCCGCCGGACACGATGTGAATTCATAATAAATAGGCTTGTCGGTTTCATAAGGCGCAACCGATATCTCGTAATCGTGCCATTTGTCGCAGCCGCTTTTCGCACGAACAAACGCCTTGTACATCAGCTTCCTCCAGAACGGCTTGTTGCAGTCAACAAACCGCAGTTTGCGGAAGATCGGAAGGATCAGGTTTTCTTCCATCTCTTCAATCTCGCGGAACGATGTGACGGCTTTGCAGATAACATAATAGCTCATGATTGCGATGCAATCGTAAGTGCCGCCTGCGCCGTTGTGGAAGTTCTTTTTGCCGCCCAGATCGGTGCGCCAGTCGGAGAGAAAGACCGCGTACTGCCGCTGTACCTTTTCCCAAACTGTCTCTCGCTCTGTCGCAGGATAATGCAGGGCGATTTTTGCCCGTATCTCTTTCTTGCAGGGCTTTGAATACAGCACATGGCAGCTGCGGTCAATTTGCAATTCGCTGTCTTTCATCTGTTTGCGTCCCTCCTTGAAAATCGTGGCATACAGCAGTAATTTCACCGTTTCCGCGCCGTGACGCATAGCCAACTTTTCTTTTTGTGTATCTGAACATCGTGAAAGCCCGCCTGCTCCAGATACGCTTTCAGTTCTGCGTCTTTATAGATGGTCATACCACCGATGATCTCCGTCCATTTCTCGTCCCTGTCCGTGTCGCCGTTGCTCTCGTTACAGATGAGAAAGGTTCCGCCGCTCTTCAGCACACGCCAAACCTCTCGGAAGCATTGGGGCAGATCAGGCCAGAAATAGACGGTTTCAAAAGCCGTGATCAGATCGAACTGCTCCGATTCAAACGGCAGTTCTGTTACGCTCGTACACAGCACATCGCAGCGTCCCCTCGCAACGGCGGCTTTGTTGACCCTTTTTGATTTCTCAACGCTGACAGGGGAATAGTCGATCCCCCGTACGGTGCCTTCCGGACACAACTTTAACAGTCTTTTGATATTCGCCCCGCCGCCACAGCCGCAGTCAAGCACCTTGGCATCCGGAGTAAGCTCCAAGAAGCGAAGTCCCCACCGTGCCACGGGGCTGTGACCGAGATTCATCAGGGCAACCATGATTTTTCCGCCAATCCCCACGGGGTTGCGGGTGTTTTCAAAAAATGACATATCACACCTCCGATTTCACACATTCGGTATAAGTTAACGGAAATGACGCTTTCAGAACAACGCTTTTCCGCACTGTCCAGCCGTTCTGCCGCAGAAAAGTCAGATATTCCTCGCTCGTCCACTTGCTGTGAAGGGGAAAGCCTGCGAGCTTCATGAAAAAGGCTTTGACCCTGCCGGAAAATGAGTTTCCTGCGTGGGTAAAGGTCGGCGCGATCAACACACCATAGTCCTTCAGCACCCGGCAAATCTCGGCAAGGGCTTTCTCCGGCTGCGGCACGATGTGCAGGGCGTTTGACACGATCACCGCATCGAAGGATCCGTCCGCATAGGGCAGACAGAACATATCCTGCACCGAAAAGTGCAGTTTCGCAGAGCGGTTATCCCGCTTTGCCTCGGCGATCATCTCTGCGGAGGCATCCGTCGCCTCGATATGTGCCGCCGCATTCACAATATTTTTTGCAATCATGCCGGTTCCGGCGGCAAGCTCAAGTACCGTCTTAGCTTTCACGATCGGTCGGATCAGCTCATACATTTTTTCATATGCCGCCCGATCCTTTCGCATAAAGCGGTCATACCTACCGGCATTTCTGTCCCAGAAATTCTTGTGTTCTCGCATCGCTGTCATTCCTTTTTCCATCAGATTTGTCTAACCGATACATACACATCATGAGGTTAGACACAGCTAACTTGCACATTTTTGAAAAGCCGCATCTCTGCGGCCTTCCGCTTATTCAAATAACTCCCTGCAAGCGCCATGCACCAGCGTTTCCAGCACCTGTGGGTACAGTTCTCCGATCTGCTCCTTATGGGAGACGGTCAAAATCAGTCCCCGCACCGTTGCAGCAGCCAAAGACACACCACACTTGGGCATAAGGTCATGATTCTCCAAAAGTTGACGGATGTGCGTCTCGCCATCGTGGTAATGCACATTTTTGACATCCTCCGGCAGTCTCTGCAAAAGCAGCTTCGCATCGTTTTCAATGAAAACCATGTCGCCGGTATCGGACAGCCGTTTGCAGACGGCAAGAACCGCCTTTGCCGCACGTTCTGCGGCCGGCAAGCCGGCATTTTCGCTCAGTGCCCGATCGGCAACTCCGTAAAGCTCGGAGTGAATGCCCTCCAGAACCGTGAAAAACAGCATTTCCTTGGATTCATAGAATTTATAGAACGAGCCTTTCGCAATGCCGACAGCCTTCGTCAGCTGATCCACGGAGGTTTTCTTCATCCCCAGCGTGACCGCACAGCGCCGCGTTTCCTTCAGCAGCGCCTTGCGAAGCTGTTCTGTTTCGTATTCGGTAAAAGCCAAGATTGAACCTCCCTGAAATATGACCATTTCGGTTCTTTTGGTCACATTATAACATATTGAGTTCCTTTTTTCAATAGAAATCTGAATTATCACCGCAAAGAATAAAATGAGGATGTTTTTTCCGTCGAGTAATACCAAACCGGCAGAGAAAAACAAAAAAGGCGGCAAGGATTTTACTCCCTGCCGCCCGAACCGCATCAGAACATCTGAACAGAAGAACTGTACGGCTCTTTTTGGTTTTCACTGTACTGTCCCTGCTTCTGTGCAGGTTGATTTGCGTTTTCTTGATACCACGATGTGAGCCAACACTGATAATGCATCCTTGTTATCAGGAACATCTCGCTCAGCGACTCAAAGCTCATCATGACTGCCACATGGTTTTCCGGCTTATTACCGAATTTCGGAACGATCAATCCCTTTTCGTTGGTTTCACCCGGACCGCTGTCGGCAACGAACAGAAAATCTGCCTTTTTGGCCGGCACCAGCTGCGCCACGCGGGAAAGGCTTTTTCCGTCCGGTCTTGCCCGACCGATGGCTCTGAGTTTTTCGGCAGATGTGCCGCCAAGACACTGATACAACGGCGTATTATCGCCGTTTTTCTTTTTGCTTTGCAGTATATACCGCAGCTCACCGCAATCCAGCTTTCGGCACAGCTCCAGAAACTCATCCACAGCAATATAGATATGGACATTGTTCGTCTGGCGCTGACCGGCAGGGCGATTAACATCGTAGGTTGCGAAAGCGAAATGAACTCTTCCTATCGGGAAGCAGTCATTTAAGCTCTCAACAAAGCAGTTTTTCGCATCCTTACGCGCGAGTTGATAATTGTTACGTTCTTCAGCCATCACACAGCCTCCTCGTTTTGTAATGCCAGGACCATTTTGACCATCTTTACACAATCACCTGCATTTTCTACGAACTGAGGGAAGAAATCGGCCTTCATATCGTAGTCGAGATACAGTTTGATGAAGAGTACATCAATAAGCTTGTCACACACCTCATCAGAAAGCATTTTTTCAAGCTTTTGAATACGTGGACTGAGTAAAGAGATTGTCTTCTGCCATTCGATGAAATATTCATCGTTCAATGGAATGCCAAAGGACTCCAGCCAACCCTTGACTGTGTGAGTCTCAGAATTATCGCCACAGTCGATATCGTTGATGATATACTCGACCTTCATAGGCGGTAATTTGTCCTTTTCGGCATCTTTCTTATCGATTCTAATGGCACGTCCCAACGGGAACATGGCACACACTGCCGGCTTTGCATCGTGAATCATACATTTTCGGTTCTTCAGCAACGGGCATCTTTTGATAGAACCCCTTGGCATAAGTCGAACGATTGGCATTCGAGAAGTGCTTCCCAAATAGCAATCACAGTATAACTTCACAAAGTCGTGAGGTGTCATCTGCAAGGCTTGTGCCGCCTTAAAAACATCCTGCGGGGACATTAAAATATCCTCGCGGTTGATGCAGCACTTGCCGCATTGTGTGCAATGAAATCTGAAAGTATCGTTTAGATCGCGTTTCATATGATCGAAATTTTCCGCGATGTGTTGTAATCTTGGATCACCCATAATTATATTCTCCTATTCTGAAAAGAAGGGGACTCGCAATGAGCCCCTTCGGTTTGTGTCATACTGACTTGGTTTCATTTGTGATTTCCCTGAGGAATTCAAGTAAGCACTGAATGTTCTCCTCATACTGAGATTGAAACGGCTTATCCAGCTCGAAGTCTCCATACTTAAGTCGCTGGAAACATAACAGAGCTCGGACCTTGTTTTCCTCGGGAACTCTTCGTAATAGTTGTGCGATTTCACGTGCTGTTCTAAAATCCACGCTCAGAAACGCTTGGTCTTCAGGCGTAAAACGCTTTTTCATCCAAGTCTTAGTGTGTACCTTAGGACCGTTGAAATGCTGCTTGCGTTCGTAGGATATAAGATATTCGTATCCACCGTGCTCCAGAGGTCCTGCAATGAACGGGTAAGTTCGGCAGGCTCTCGGATTGACCGCGTGGATCTTGCAACGGTTGTTCTCAAGGAAGATGCAAGCATCGTCGGGTCCTTTGGTCTTGAGGAAGTACACGAAATACCCACACTCATCCAAAAGGACCGGCTCAGCATACCTTTCCCAGAAATCATCCATGCAAGTGATATTCTCATCCTGTTTCATCAGATACCGTGCGATACGAAACGCATCCAAGGTTTCTACCGGCACCTGCTCTTTGACGTGCTTGCAGCACTCACCGCAGCCGATGCACTTAAACGGTACGTTATCCTTCGGTTTGAGTTTGACAAGGTTCTTATACAGCTCATCCATCGAATTTCCTCCAAGGACATTTCTTCTGGTTAAACTTGATGGGCTTAAATCCTATGCTGTCACAGAAGAAGGTGCCAAGGCCTTCTGCCCATACGACATCTGACACGCTCATAGACCTGGCACAGTAGCCCTCAGGAAGCTCACAGTTGAATATGTAGAAGATATTATCCAACCGCTTAACATCCAGTTCACCGTCAAACACAAGCTCGTAGGTGCTCTCGCGAATACCGCCGTGTTCCATTGTGAACTCATAGTTCATAAACATCAGATTATAACGATCCTTTTCCGGTGCTATCTGAAACAGTTTTACCTTCATATTCTCCAACCTCCTTCTCTGTAAATGAAATCAGTCGTGAAAATTTGAGGCATATATCTCATATCACACCCGGGATCCTCAGGGAAACGGTTATGTTTATCCGGTATGATAACGCGAAGCACCATTCTACCGGTTTCCTCAAACTCGGTTAAACGTACATCGCAATCCTCATAAATTCCGGATACCATTTCACCGTTTTTGAAACGTTCACCGGCCTGCACTCGAAGACCGAGGGTATTCAATATCCTACAGATCTCCTTGTGCGGATATCCCAGTGTCATCTGGAAATCCATGTGGTTGTATCTTCCCATACCGTGAGTATGGAAATTACAGGTTCCCGGCATAAATCCGTTTTCTGTTTTCCCATCAATTTCGCAAACAACACCGTTTGCACACCCGTGAATTACCCAGTCGATATTAGGCTTCATTCAGATCACCGTCCTTCTCACCGAGAATCCACAATGCATCATCTTTGATGTGTATGGTTTCCCATTGATATCCGAGGCAGCGACGAAGCAACAATTCACTGGCCGACATACCAAGGCAGCTCACATCAACCGGATGATCTCTTTCGGGCGGAACGGAATCAATTCGTTCTCGCTCTGAAGCGTTTATTGCCTCCAGAATCTTGAAAAGGTCCGACAACGGAATTCTACCCTCCGGGAACGCAACGCACCAGTAGTATTCGTCGTCAGGTTTCGCAACACAGAGAATTCTTCTTCCAAGAATCGCTTCGATTTCCGGTTGTAATTTCTGCGAGACCTCATCCCAGGAGAATTTAAGAGCTTTCGTCTCACTCATCACTTTTCACCTCCTGAGGATCCGTAGAACCTTTTTCGGCGATATCAAGTAAGCTCTTACTGGTCCAGCCAACAATGGCAACCAAGAACTCCTCAACGCTGTTATGAAGAATGGCGCGAGCCATATGAAACCCCACAGACTCAAGCTTCTCGTCGTCAGAAGCTACCTGATCATAAAATGCTTTGGCAAATGCCTCTGCTTTCTCAAAGTCGTTCATAACGTCAAGAAGACGTCTGCAGGTCTCCTCATCGGCCAACGGAAACGGAATGACCGGTATGGTTTCCGTGGTATTTTTGGATTCGGCAAGCTTCTCAATAGCTTTAGTCAGTCTTGGTAACTGACCCTCAAAGAAATTCTTGCCATACACTGTTTCGTGAAATTGTAATCCCATTATTATTTCCTTTCTGCCACATAAGGCCCGTAATGTGTTGTATCTTCTTCATCTGAGTTGTACACGCCGATACATACCTCATGACCGTCACCGCGCTCAGGGTTGTACTCCACAAAGCTTACGTGCTCCGGATCATCGGCGCCACCCTTATCCCAGTAGATGTTGATCGCCGGGAAGTTTGGATCATCAATGGCCTTCGCACTAAAGTGAGTACCGTCCGGCAAAGGCAGGACGATAGTCGGGTACCATTCTGGTGTAGTTGGTTTCTCAGGTGAGTCTGACAGTGTGAAACGCGGCTTGGTGTATTTACCACCTGCAGCAAAGCGCTTCCTCGATTTGTCCAGCTCAGTCTGGAGAGCAGTGTAGATCTGCTCAACCTGACGTTGCGTGTAGGTGTAGTTTGAGGAACCGGATAGATTACCAAGCAGGCGTACCATTTTGATAATCTTATTAACTCTGGCTTCCGCTAAACGGATGAACCGTTCATCTTTCGGCTCTTTACTCATACCGTCACCGCCTTTGCATCAGACGTAACGTGGAGAAAGTAACGCGTATTCTGCGTCTCAAACCTAATTACGCTCTCAGAAAGCTTTTTCATATTTAGAACCGTGGTAGTCTGTCTGTAGTCACCATCGCGTTCCAAAATAACGGCAGGCTGTCCGATCGCAATTGGAAGAATCATACTTCCGGCAATACAAAGTGTTTTCTTCTGCTGATTCATTGTTTTTACCCTCCGATAAAAAAGAATAGACGAAGCCTATCAAGCTCCGTCTTTGTTGTGCTGCTCGAATTGAGCCAGCATTGCTTCAAACTCCTGCCCCGGTATGATGCAAACACCAAGCGTAATTGCTCTTTCAAGCTTTATGCCCGGTCGCTCACCAACAATGAGGTAGTCGGTTCTTCTGCTTACATAACAGGTAGGATACGCCCCGCGCTCTTTTAATATTGCCATAAGCGTCTTACGGGTGTATTTACGCAGTTTGCCTGTTGCTGCAACTTTCTTTTGCAGTAACGGGAAGTTTTGATTCGCACTCACATTGTGCTTCTCCTTTCTCATCGTCAATACGATGCGTGTTGCTGGATTCCTGTTCGATGTCGGCAAATGGTACCGCCGCGCACGGGGTATACCACTGAGACCAGGTTTCCATTGTTAATGTGTTTCCGTGGATTACAACAGCCGGGATCCCATACAGACTCAATTGGATATAAGCCATCCAAACACAACGGATATCAATATCTTGCGCCACAAAGAAACTCTTGCGACGGTAATCAATACCTTTTCGCTGCATTGCCCACACTGCACCGATAACCATAGTTCCGGAACCGCAGGCGGGTTCATTGATTGTAATGGGACCTTCCTTATCTTCAGGCACGTCAACATTTGCAAGCTGCGCCATAAGCCTGCAGATATGGTTTGGTGTGAAGAACTGTCCGTTCCACTCGTTATTAAGCCTTAGCTCGTGATAGATATCACCGAGAATATCGCATGGATCCTCAGCGTACTCTCTTGTGACCAAGGTGAGCAGAGCAAACATTCGAGCATAGGAAGATAACATTTCAGGAGTCATCTTCGATGCCATCTCCTGATATCTCTTCTCACGTTCTTCTGCGTTTTGTGGATCCATCTGAGCTGCAATGCTTGTAGCCGTGATCTCCAGAAAGGTTGTAAAAACCGTATTGAGACCGTTAGACTGAGCAAGCGTTTTGATCTCAGATATTAACTCATTCCTGTACTGATTCTTTTTAACCAACCGTAACACATCCTTCCTGAATAAGTTCCGGTGGAGAGAAAACCAGTTGCTCGTCGTCGTCCACGAAATCCATAACCTCAATTTTGATATCCTGCTCGTGCTTTGACTCAAAATACACGCCGATATCTGTGATCTTCATATCCCGAAGTTCTTCAATACGTCCATTGGCGTGTTCTTCATCAAAGTACACACCTTTGTATCTGGCAGAAAAGCCGGAAGGCGTGCGTTCGATATCGCTGTAATCCCAATTTAACGAAACTTCCTCTCCGGACTTTAGTTTTACTTGGATGTAGTCGATGAACAAATCCGGTATAGAGGTTTTCGCTGTTAGGTATAATCGCATACGCACACCTCCTTAGAACGGCACGTCATCGTCCTGTATATCGTGCATTCCTTCGACCGGTACCTCTTCGTAGTTCCAGGAATAATCCCTGATAAACTCTCTTACCTCAAACAAGCAGAAAGCAATGAAAAGACACAGGAAAAAGATGCTGCTGACACACTCAAAGACGAGTCCGAGCTGTAGAGCAAGGTAAACGTTGGATATCCCAACAGGGATAATGATGACGGCTATGATGAGCATGGCGATGGTTAAGATGAATGATAATTTTCTCATAGTGAGACACACTCCTTTTCGTTTTGTTTATATAGTAACGGCAAGCCCTGAGGCTCCCCGAGAAAAAAGGTTGGGGGAACCTTTCGGCTCCGATCTATATAAAAAAAGCACCCATCAAAATACACAGACGTGCATTCAATGAGTGCCTTTGTAGCCATTTATGGTGGCTCTGATTTAATTGTGAAGAGAAGGGGTAGCCCCTTCCGTCCCGGTATCTTGTGCTTCTTGCGAGAAGAAAGCATAAGAAATAAAAAAGTGCCCAAAGATAAAATCTCGGGCACTATGAAAACTCTGATAACTACTATCGCCAATAGGCAATATCTGATACTAACACAAATATTATAGCAGATACATCCTTAAAATGCAAGATGTTTGAGCGAAGATGTGTTCTCTACATCTCAACAATGATGGCGAGTAAGACAAATCTCGCATTATCGAATTCATAGCTGCAGGTGGACAGTGTAAGAATTCTATCTGTGACTGCGGGAGACAGGGAACTTGTAAACCAGGACTTTTTCTGCGCTTCCTTAATCCACGTATCAAAATCCTCTTCAGACTCAAATCCAATTTTCCATGCAGGATCCTCAACACTGGCCACGTAGCCAGCAAAGAATTCAATCGTATAGGTTCGTTCCGGTGTAATAAGTAATCCTTCTGAATGGGCTTCGTAATACTCCTGTTTCTTATACTTAGTCAAACCCGAGAACATTGTGCCATCTTTCATGTGATGCCCATAGATAATGCTATGTCGGTCTGATAAATCACTGTCTACTCTGGAATCCAAAAAGATGCAGCCGGCGCTGTTCCATTTGCCGTCAATGAGATGCTTGAGATAAAAACTGTTATCCGAACCTTGCACAACAGGATAATTGATTGCAGTATCTTCAATGTGAATCCAAGCTACACAATCCTCGTTGATTTCCTTGAGTCCAGCAAAGTCGATCGTAGGACCGAGAGGTATAGTCTCCGTTTCTCCAGACTCAGATTGTTTTGTCTCGTCCGGGTCCTTTTCCGGTAGGACCTCAGGAAATGAGATGAGATCTTCTAAGTCAGTATAGGTATCGGCGCTTTCTTTTCTTTCTGAATACTCCCGGAAAATCTGATATCCTGCGAAGGCGGCGGAAAACACCAAAATTAAAGTCAGTATGACACAAATAATCTTTATCATAGTTTGTTCGCCTTTTCCTTCATCTGCCGAGCCGATGGGTTGCTGTAAATCAGTGTGGTTTGCACATTGCTATGACCGGCTTGATTGGCAACCTCGTGAATCTTATAATCTCCGGTATCAAGTGCATGGCTACAGAAATAGTGGCGCAGCATTTTGGGTGTGATGACATCAGAATACTGGTTGAAGATCTGATTGATACGGGAAGCTGCCATTTTCTCAGACTGACGGCTTACAAACAAATACGGACTGTCTGAGTTTCTCACCTTCAGGTACTCCCGAATCGCGTGGACCGTCTTGTCATTCAAATACACTGTGCGATGCTTGTCACCCTTACCAACTACATAGATTTCCTTTGCAACAAGATCCACTTGATCAACACGTAGGTTGACGCATTCTGAGCGCCTGATACCGGTATAGGTATATAAGGTGACGATAGCGAAGTCTCTTTTGCTTCCGCCTTCAAGGAGTCTCTGTCTGAACGCCTCCACATCTTTCTGCTCGACCGTGCAAGGGTTTGCATACGCAATCTGAATTTTCATAAAATCATTTTTGACGATTGCCAGCTCAGTTTGACGCCTGGATGCAATCAGAAACTCATTAAAGTTTCGCAAGGAAGATAGATGGTTGTTCACGGACTTCGGATTGTATCTCTTGATAGTTTTCATATATGAAATGTAATCGAGCACATTGGCACGGTAAAGTTGCTGCGGTTCACTGCCAAAACTATCAAGACACCATTTGAAGTAGAGCTTGACCTTGTCACAATAGTTCAGCGCGGTGTTTTCAGACTTGCCGATGCCAAGCAAATATTCTTTGAATTCTATAAGCATTGAATTCACCTCCCTACTCTTATTACACGAGACAGGGGACAGGGATACAACAAAAAGATTATGTTTAACTCGGTTTGATGGAAAACCCTTTCGATTACGTTTAACTCAGATATGCTTTTCAAACGTGTGCGTTTTGTGGGCTAAACATAATTATCCTTATGTTTAACTTGTTTATATCGTACTTTTCAGAGCAAATATAGGTTACTAAGCATATAAAAATAGTTAAATATGATTTGTCCCAAATATTATGCAGTTTTTGGGACGCTTGATTTTTGCATAAAAAAGCACGTTTGGGGAACAATATAAATACCTATTGCAAAACTGTCCCAAATATGATATAATATTTGGGACACAGGAGGTGTGACTATGAGTTCGTTCTATTCTGATATGATATATGAGAAAATTTTAGAAGCGGGAAATGATGCTGTTTTTATTGCAACTGACTTTCTTGACATAGCTGATTACGAGACTGCACGTAAAGCTCTTAACCGGCTCGATAGTTATGGAAAAATAAAAAAGATATGCCGTGGTGTCTATTACAATCCCAAGTTCAGCGAACTTCTCGGTGAATATGAAGCACCTTCACCTCATAATGTTGCTCTTGCCCTGGCTCGTAAATTTAATTGGACCATTGCTCCTTCAGGAAATACGGCGTTAAACCAGTTAGGGCTCTCGACACAAGTAACAGCTCACTGGACATACATTAGCGATGGACCATACAATAAATTTACCATCGGTAACATCGAGATTGATTTCAAACACAGAAGCAATAAAGAAATCTCCGGTATGTCCTATAAAACAGCTCTTGTTATTCAGGCCCTCAAAGCGCTGGGAAAAGATGATATAGACGAAAGCGTCATTACAAAACTCAAAAAACAGTTATCCACAGAAGAAAAGGATGATCTCATAAAAGAGGCCAGACAAACAACCGCTTGGGTTTATTCTATAATCCGAAAAATTTGTGAGGTGAAGTAAATGTATTCGATAGCAAGATTACCAGAAGATGAGCGTAGAATTCTTTTTAGAAATACGGCTCAAAAGATGGGAATGAACGAAGCCGTCATCGAAAAGGACTTTTGGGTATGTCTGACCTTGGATTATCTTTTCCATCGTTGCGAGTGGAAAGATGTATTCACATTCAAAGGTGGTACCAGTCTCTCGAAATGTTATGGTCTTATTACACGCTTTTCCGAAGATATCGATTTGATTCTGGACTGGCGTGCCATTGGTTATTCTCTCAACGAGCCGTGGGAAGAAAGATCTAAAACAAAGCAGGATGCCTTCAATAAAGAAGCAAATGCCAGGGCAGAGGTTTTCTTACGTGATACCTTGCTTCCCATCTTTAAGAATGATCTTTCGGAGATCATTGGACAAGATGCTGTCATCTACATAGAGGGATCAGATCCACAAACGATTAACTTTGAATATCCGCATATCTTTACAACCGAATCTATTCTGCAGGCAATTCGTTTAGAAATCGGTGCATTGGCCGCTTGGACACCGGCAAAGGAGAAGTCTGTTACCCCTTATGCCGCTGAATGCTATCCCAAAGCCTTCGGTCAAGCGACAAGTACGATACTTACAGCTGCAGCCGAGCGAACCTTCTGGGAAAAGGTTACGATTCTTCATCATGAGGCGAATCGTCCTGAAAATTTGGCAATGCCTAAACGCTATTCAAGGCATTATTATGACTTGTACTGCATAGCACATTCGGAAAACAAAATTGTAGCTTTTGAAGATCTGGAACTTCTCAAAAAAGTTGTAACCTTCAAAATGAAGTTCTATCCTCGCAAATGGGCTAAATACGAAGAAGCAATTCCCGGAACAATCAAGCTTGTTCCTCCGGCTTTTCGTTTTGATAGCCTTCGTACCGATTATGAGGATATGGCTGAAATGATGTTCGGACAATATCCCTCGTTTGATGATTTGATGGGCTATATTCAAACCCTCGAAAACGAGATCAACGCTCTGTAATGAGCAACTTAAAATATTCGCTTCTGACACAATATCTGCAGCGAAAAAAGGTGGTGATAGATTGGCAAGACAATATAAGAATGCACGTAAGAGCCAAAAGCTGATTGTAAAGGATGCAGCTGCCAAGCTCGACGTTTCACCATCTACTCTCGGTGCATGGGAAGCAGAGCGTAAAGCGCCTTCGATCGAGAGTTTAGAGGCTATGGCAGATCTATATCAGGTTTCCACCGATTATCTTCTTGGCCGAGAGGAAGCGACTCCAACAACTTCTCTTCCACTCCCGAACGAGTTACTAAAGATATACCACGGCAAATCAGTTTGGTCATCCGATTACGGGTGGGTACTGGTAAACTCAATTAAAAGGGTACTGGTCTGTGTTAATGGTTCTGTGATACCGTTTGATAATGTCGGGTCCGTTTATGCAGCACAGCCACCATTCTATGAAGCATCGCTTCCGGAATCAAAACCATTAGGCAAGCAGGACCTCCAAAATCACCGAGAAATTTGGCTTGAACCAATCTCTCACGATGCAGAGCTCAGAGAAGAACTTCGAGGAACTTATCGGGTTTATGAGCACTGGGTTGAAAATAACTTGGGAAACAGATTCACAATAGATACCTATGGAGTCAAATGGCTCGCATTTATTATGCAAAGGCGAAGGAACATATCAAAAAATTGACATAGCATTTCTGTTGAAACGCATTTTTTCTCATACGCACCATCCGACCGAAAAAGCCGGGTGGCTTTTGTTACAACGGCGGTGCAATCACGCTCAACATCTCATCGGGCGGCAACCCGCACCATTAACCGCACCGACGGTGTAACCAAAATCGAGATTGTTCCGGACGGTGATTTCTGCAAAGACTTTTTTTGGCTGAGCGATAGAAAAATTCAAAAATGCATGGTAGAATAATCTCGTAAGAATGCAAAAGCGGGCAATGTTAATTTGCGTTGCTTGAAGCAACGCAACAGTCTGCGCTATAATGAGAGTGCAAAGGAGGAATTCCCTATGTTTCAGGATAACTTAAAAGCACTTCGCAAGAGAAAAGGTATCACGCAGGAAGAATTGGCGACAAGGCTGAATATCGTAAGGCAGACCGTTTCAAAATGGGAAAAGGGTCTTTCCGTTCCCGACTCCGAGTTGCTGATAAAGCTGGCGGAGATTTTAGAGGTACCGGTAAGCCAGCTGCTCGGTTCAAAAATCGAAACGGCAGAACAGCCGGATGCTTTGGCGGAACAGCTTTCCAGAATCAACGAACAGCTTGCAATCAAAAACAGGCGTGCGAAAAGAGTCTGGAAAGCTATAGCCTTCATCGTCGGCGGTATTATCGCCGTATATGTTCTGGTCTTAATTCTCGCAACCGTCTTTACCTTTTCTCCAGACTCATCCGGCACAACAACAGACAGCTCGCAGTTTGCTGAGGTATTCGTGGAAAAAGACTGAAAATTCGATAATTTTACACTGCGGCGCGGGATATTTCCAGCGCCGCAGCTGTTTCTTCACAATAGAAGTAATTATCGCTTGATATCACACAATAAATGTTTTTTCATCATGAAGCGGAGAGCGGTGGTTCAAAAACGATGAGGCTTGCGATTATGAAAGCTCTTTTCCGTCCGTGGAAATGATGACGATCTGCCACGGGATAAATTTTTCGCTGTTTTTCAGAGCAGTTATCGCCGCCTGCGCAAGTCCTCCGCAGCAGGGGACCTCCATACGCACGACGGTGACGCTTTTTATATCGTTCTCACGGATGATCTCGGTCAGCTTATCAGCATAATCCACGCCGTCCAGCTTAGGACACCCGACAAGCGTAATGTGACCTTTGATAAAACGCTCATGAAAAGCCGCATACGCATATGCCGTGCAGTCTGCGGCGATGAGCAGCTTAGCACCGTTAAAGTACGGCGCGTTCACGGGAACAAGCTTTATCTGCACCGGCCATTGGGAAAGACGGCTGACCTGTCCTGCTGGCATCGCCACGACGTTTTCGCTTTCGTTATGCTCGATTCTTCTTGACTTTGTTCCCGGACAGCCGCACGGCAGAGTCATCCCTTCGTTCCTCATCTTTTCCTGCATCATTTTCTGCTTGTTTGCCGTGACCGCGACTTCATCATAGGCGGCGGCTTCGCGCTCCACAAAGGTGATCGCGCCCGTGGGACATGCGGGCAGACAGTCGCCCAGACCGTCGCAGTAATCATCCCGCATCAGCTGCGCTTTTCCGTCCACCATGGCGATCGCTCCCTCATGACAGGCTGCGGCACATGCTCCGCAACCGTTGCATTTGTCCTTATTGATTTCTATAATTCTTCTCTTCATAAAAAATCTCCTTGTATTTTTGCCTATATTATAGTATAATAGAATCAACAAGTCAGTTGAATTTTCAACGAAAGAAGATTTTTATGAAAGAGTTTTTACCAGTCATCCGCTCCTCACAGCTATTTTCGGGAATTGCAGAGGAGGAGCTTGTGCCGATGTTATCCTGCCTTGATGCAAGGCAGGAAGCCTTTCCGAAGGACGCTTTTCTGCTCCGCACCGGTGACACGGTGGGATCCGTGGGAATCGTTTTGTCCGGAAGCATAATGATCATACAGGAGGATATCTGGGGAAACCGAAATATTCTCTCAAAAGCAGGACAGGGACAGGTTTATGCCGCCGCCTTTGCCTGTGCGCCGGGCGCAGTGCTGAACGTGAGCGTCGTTGCCGAAACGCCGGTCACGGTAATGCTTCTGAACATCAGACGCGTTCTTACCGTCTGCTCCTCAGCCTGTGAACATCACAACCGCATCATACGAAATCTGCTGGCGGAGCTTGCCGAGAAAAATCTGCTTCAGAATGAAAAGCTCACCCACATGGGGCAACGGACAACAAGGGGCAAGCTGATGTCGTATCTTTCTGCGGAGGCACAGCGTCTCGGTCGCTATGAATTTGATATTCCTTTTTCAAGGCAACAGCTGGCGGACTATCTCGCTGTGGAGCGCAGCGGTCTTTCGCTTGAGCTTGGAAAAATGCAAAAGGATGGACTGCTGGAATTTCATAAAAATCATTTTATTCTGAAATTATAAGGATATATGCGGAGGTTCGATCATGCTCAAGATACTGTTAGTGGAAGACGATAAGACAATCGTCGCCAACCTGACCGAATACCTGAACGGTGCAGGATATATTGTCCGAAGCGTGTCCAGACAGTCTGCCGCTATTGCGGTGCTGGCGGAAGAAAGGGCGGATCTGGTGCTGCTTGACGTGTCCTTGGCGGAGGGCAACGGCTTTTCCGCGTGCAGAGCCATCAAATCCGAATTTGACTTGCCCGTCATTTTTCTGACCGCCTCCGGCGACGAGTACAGCACCGTTACGGGCTTTGACCTCGGTGCCGACGATTATATACCGAAACCGTTTCGCCCGAGGGAGCTTCTTTCCCGCATCAAAAACGTTCTCCGTCTCACCGGCAGTACGGGAAAGACCGTAAAGCTCGGCGATGTGGTGGTGGACACCGAAAAAGGCACCGCAATGAAAAATAACAAAGACTTGTTTCTTTCTGCGCTGGAATACCGTCTTCTGCTGGTTTTTATCAACAATCGCGGGATCGTGCTTACCCGCGAGCGGCTGCTTGACTCAATGTGGGATGTTGCGGGCACTTATGTAAACGACAATACGCTGACGGTATATATCAAGCGTCTGCGTGAGAAGATCGAGGACGACCCTGCAGAGCCGAAAATAATTCAGACGGTCCGCGGGATAGGATATAAGGTGGACGCATGATGAAGCTTTTGAAAAACAAAGAGGTGCGCGGCGCACTGCTGTGGCAGCTTTCCGTCTCCGTAATTGCCTGTCCCCTCTGCTTTCTGTTCGACCTCCGTGCCGGATTGACCGCCGTTGTCCTATCTCTGCTCCTTATGCTGATCTTCTGCATCAGTACTTACAAGAGGTATCGAAGGATTGCCTCCCTTGCCGCCGATGTCAATCATGTTCTGCATGGCGACAGCTCGATTGATTTTGATAATTATTCGGAGGGCGAGTTGAGCATTCTCCACAGCGAAATCTATAAGATGACGGTCCGTCTGCGTGAGCAACAGCAAAAGCTCTTAAGCGACAAGGAGTATCTGGCGGATTCCTTAGCCGACATATCCCACCAGATCCGCACACCGCTGACCTCGATAAATCTGCTGGTGGAACGGCTGTCGGCGTCCGGTCTGACCGATGAATGCAGGCATCAGCTTGCAAACGAGCTTTACGGGCTGCTCGACCGCATTGACTGGCTGATCACCACCCTGCTGAAAATTTCAAAGCTGGACGCCGGAACAGTACAGTTCAACAGAGATACGGTCAGCTTAGAAATGCTGATAAACAAGTCCTGCGCTCCTCTGCTCATACCCATTGAGCTTCGCGGGCAGGAGCTTGTCATATGTGCCGAAGGAAATTTTTACGGAGATCCCGCATGGACAAGCGAGGCTGTCGGCAACATTGTGAAAAACTGCATGGAGCATACGCCGGACGGCGGAAAGATTGAAATTGAAGCGACTGAAAATGCCCTGTATTCCGAAATCGTAATCAAGGATAACGGCACCGGGATTTCTCCGGAGGATCTTCCGCACATCTTTGAGCGCTTTTATAAGGGAAAAGACTCCGACGGCAAGAGCTTCGGTATCGGACTTGCCCTTTCACGCATGATTATTGCGGGGCAGAAAGGCACAGTCAAAGCGGAAAATCGGAAAAACACGGGCGCTATGTTTACTCTCCGCTTTTATAAGGGAACCGTCTGACCGGCGGCTCCCTTTTTCAAAATGACGGATTTGTCACTTTGAAGTCACCGTCGTGTCATCCGCATAAAGTAAAATGAGGGCGTAAAAAGCGAAAGGAGTGTTTCAAAATGGAAATATTGCGGGTTGAAAACCTTACAAAGATATACGGAAAAGGTGAGAATGAGGTACGGGCGCTGGACGGCGTATCGTTTTCGGTAAATAAGGGAGAGTTTATCGCCGTGATCGGTCCCTCCGGCTCCGGCAAATCCACCCTGCTTCACATTCTCGGCGGTGTGGACCGGCCTACAAGCGGCAGGGTGCTTATGGACGGCAAGGATGTGTACGCGCAGAACGAGGAACAGCTTGCCATCTTCCGCCGCCGTCAGGTGGGACTGATCTACCAGTTTTACAATCTCATCCCCGTGCTCAATGTCACGGAGAACATCACGCTCCCCGTGCTTATGGATGGACAGAAGGTCAATCAAAATCGACTGGCTGAGCTGATGACCACTCTGAAGCTTACCGGCCGGGAGAACCACCTACCGAATCAGCTCTCCGGCGGTCAGCAGCAGAGAGTATCCATCGGTCGGGCTCTGATGAATGCGCCTGCGGTGGTGCTTGCCGATGAGCCGACAGGAAACCTTGACTCCAAAAACAGCAAGGAGATCGTAGACCTTCTCAAGATTTCCAACGAGAAATACGGGCAGACGCTCATTGTTATCACTCACGATGAAAGCATTGCCCTTCAGGCAGACCGCATTATCTCCATTGACGACGGAAAAATCACGAGAGACGAGGTGATCCGCAGATGAATGTTTTCAACAAGGTCACCTTGGCTTCGCTGAAGAAGAACCGGACAAGAACCGTTGTTACGATCATCGGCATTATGCTCTCAGCCGCTATGATCTGCGCCTCAACTACCTTTGTTGCCAGTATGCAGAACTTTGTACTGAGATATACAATCTACAAAACCGGAGACTGGCACGGCGCGGTTTATGACGCCGCATACAAGGATTATGAGGATATCGGCGGCTCCGGAAAGGTTGCGTCCGCCACCTATGCGCAGGTTCTCGGCTATGCAAGGATAAACAGCGCCAACGAGCGCAAGCCGTATCTGTATGTCCTCGGCGGCGACGCGGCGTCCGGATATTTTGAAACCATGCCCGTGCATCTTACCGCAGGAGAGCTTCCGAAAAACTCCTCGGAGATCATTTTGCCGGAACACCTTGCCACTAACGGAAAGGTGAGCTATAAAATCGGAGATACCGTTACTCTTGAGGTCGGTGACAGAATTCTTGACAACAAAAGGCTGGGACAAATCAACCCTTTTTTCACCTATGACAGCGAAATTCAAGCCGAGGTGAAAAATGACGAAAAGCTCGAAAACACAGTGGCAAGGACATACACGGTCGTTGGCATATATGAAAGACCGGCATTTGAGAATACAGACGCTCCCGGATACACGGCGCTTACCGTAGCCGACAGAGGAGCGGACAGGCAATCACCGATCGACTGCCATTTCAAAATGAAAAAGCCCTCTGCCGTATACGACTTTATGAAAGAGACGGGCTATACGGATGCCTATCGTTATGCCTACAACACCGATGTTCTTTTATATTCCGGGGTTTCGCGGTTTGACTCGGTTACCGCCACCCTTTACAGTCTTGCGGCTATTGTGATAGGGCTGATCGTCTTTGCATCCGTCTCTCTTATCTACAATGCATTTTCAATTTCCGTATCGGAAAGAACAAAGCAGTTCGGCCTGCTTTCGTCGGTGGGCGCTACCAAAAAACAGCTCAGAAGGATGGTCACATTCGAAGCGTTGGCCGTCAGTGCCATCGGCATTCCGCTTGGTATTGTTGTCGGAATCGGCGGCATCGGCATAACGCTTCTCCTGCTCGGCGACAAATTCAGCTCCATCGTCGGTAAAGCGCATGTCCCCCTGCGGCTCTGCGTATCATGGGAGTCGGTCGTTATTGCCGCTGTGATCGCACTGATAACGGTGCTTATCTCGGCGTGGATTCCATCGAAAAGAGCCACAAGGGTATCTGCCGTGGAAGCCATCCGCCAGAGCATGGATGTCAGGGCAGACAATAAACCGACAAAAACCTCAAAGCTCGCCTATAAGCTGTTCGGACTTCCCGGGGTCATAGCCGGAAAGTATTACAGGCGCAGCCGTAAAAGGTATCGGGCTACCGTTGTCAGCCTGTTTATGAGCATTGTTCTCTTTATCTCCGCCTCTGCCTTCACCGATTATCTGGTGAAATCGTCGACGGGGGCATTATCCTCCGAACAATTCGACCTGAAGTACACGACAGACCTTGATACTCCCGATTCAAAAACGCCGGACGAGCTGCTGGCGCTCCTCTCGTCCGAGCAGAATATTACCGGCAGTGCATATGCCAAAAGCCTGTTTTTACAAGGCGACATCCCCCGTAAATATGTGACAGATACCTATATCAACCGTTTCGCCGATTTTGGCTCCGCAAAGGATAAATCAGACACGGATACCGTGGGAATTTCGGGATATCTGTACTTCGTGGACGATGCCGAATTTAACAGGTTGCTGAAAAAATACAGGCTCAGCGAAGCGGACTACTATAACAAAGAAAAACCTTTGGGCATTGCAATTGACAAAAATATTGAATTTGACCGGACACTTGAAAAGTATGTCACGCTGGATACGTTGAAGGGTGACCGTTGTGAGATCGAATGCCTTCTGTATCGTGAGATTGACGGATACTTCCGGAAGGGAAACAAATTCGACGAAAACGACAACGAGTTTGTCATATATCAGTCGCGAAAGGATGAAAAGGACACAATAGAACTTCCTTATGAGGAGTCGCTCGTCAGGTACACCTTGAGAGCCGAGAAAACCATTGAAGAGGCCCCGTTCTTCGTCAGCCGAAGCACGCCGGTGAAACTGAGCATGATCTACCCTTACAGTATGATGAGAAGCGTTATCCCGAAGGAAGGGCTGAACAGCTTCAGTGAGACAGACTTCTTTCTCACCTCGGGCAATCATGCCGCAAGCTTTGAAAAGCTGGCAACAATGCTGACCGAGAACGGACTCAGCACCAGAGAGCTTACAGACATTGCCCGACTTGCCGAGGCCAACCGTAATATCATAACGATTATCAAGGTTTTTGCCTACGGCTTCATTGTGCTGATCTCCCTGATTGCCGCGGCGAATGTGTTCAATACGATTTCCACGAATATCAGCCTGCGCCGCAGAGAATTTGCCATGCTGAAATCTGTCGGTATGACTCAAAAGGGCTTTGACAGGATGATGAACTATGAGTGCCTGCTGTACGGCTCGAAAGCGCTTATGCTCGGACTGCCGGTATCCTGCGGCATCACCTATCTCACCTACCGTGCGGTCACAACGGCCTATGAAACCTCCTTCCATCTGCCGTGGGCAGCCATCGGCATCGCCGTACTGAGCGTGTTTTTGGTCGTATTCGCCACTATGATGTATGCAATGAGCAAGGTAAAAAAGGACAATCCCATCGACGCCTTAAAAAATGAGAATCTGTAAGGAGGAAAAGAAAATGTATAACCATGAAGCACCCGCACATAGGAAACTCATCTTGAGATCGCTGCTGATCTGCTGGCTGATCATTCTCGGCGGATACCTTTTGATCCGTATGGTCTTTCTTGTATTCGGGCTGCAGCTGCACCTGACTGCGCAGGGCATCTGCCTTGCGCTGCTGCCGTACTGCTTTGGGGCGCTGTATCTGTGGAAGCGCTGCAAAAAGCAAAAACCGTGGTTTTATGTACTCGGACTCCTGCTTCCTGCCGTTGCCGAGAAGCTGGCACTGTATATCCTCGGCGCATATCTGTGCGGGGTCAGCCCATTCCGTGTCACGGCAGTCATGGAGGCGATCGGAAGGGTCGAAGCGTATGCGGTGCTCTTTACACGGATGCCGATGCGATATGCAATCAATCTGCTGTTCTTCAACCCGATATACATTCTTTGCGGAGTAGCCTTTGCCGCTCTCTGTACATTTGGCTTATTTGCTTTGCAAAAACGAGAGACCGACTGAATCCGACACCGTTTTTCTTTCAGAAAGCCCCGCAGGGTCTTGATTCTATGCTACACACCGGAATAAGTCCCGCAGGATACCGACCAAGGCATGGGCGGAATGTAAGCGGAAGCGGTTGAAAAATGGGAGGATTTATGATATAATTAGATATCGATAGATTGGAAATTTTGCGATAATCATCGAGGGGGTCTGCAAATGAAAGCAATAGAAACAGAACGATTATTTTTACGAGAATGGCAAAAAAATGATGTCAGAGATTTGTTTGATATTATGAAAAATCCTTTGGTCATAAACGGAGGCTGGAAACCTCATTCAAGCATAAATACTTCTGTTGGGATTTTGAACGAGTATATTAAAAGCAACGAACGATGGGCTGTTGAGTTGAAGGATACAGGGAAAGTTATCACAATAGTCTGCGTTTGTCAAAACTCTTCGCAGAAAAGTAACAAAGGCGCCGCATTTCTGCGACGCCTTTGACTTATAGATTATTTTGCTTTAATAAATCCGCATCCAAATGTTCCTGCAAGAAGTAAGGTGATTATAACACCAATCACGGTGATATAGTCAAACCCAAACATCAAAGGCATAAGGGATGCTGCGGTTGCGAAGCCTGACACATTCAAAATGGCGGTATTCAATCCATTACGTGGTTTGAACAGGTATACAGCCACCAGAACAAGTAAAATACAAGTCAGTATAGCAGTAATGAAGGGACCGACGTTTGCATAACCAAATGGTGTCAGACTGAAATAGGAATATGTTCTGCGCCACGGCTCACCTTCGGGGTTGGCAAAGTTCAGCACAACGCCGTTAGGAAGAAGTTCAAGTATTAGAGTAGCAAGAGGTAATACAACGAAGAGACTCTTTTTAATCTTCATATCGACGCCTCCTTATTTCAGTTCGGTGCCGCCCCATTCAACAACAGTGAAGCCATTACGTTCAGGTGCGGTCAACTCCTGCTCAGGCAGATCTACGGCGGTTTCTGATGCCTGCCAAGCCATAAATACACGAATCAGCGTATCAGGAGCAGGATTTACCTTAAGCTGTGCTGCTTCGGTGTAAATATCAGTCTGGAAGGAAATGATGTTATACTCATTCTGCTCCATTAGAGGCAGCCAGTAAACGATGAACTCATTGGCTTCACGGCGGTTAAGACCGAGCTTTGCAAGAGCATCCTCAAAGAATACTGCGGTTTCTTCACCCTTTACACAGAAGCCTTTGGACATGTCATACTGCGCGTAGGTTTCGCCCTCCCAGTAGAGGTAATTATAGGTCTGTCCATTGGTATCAGTAAGCGTGCCATCAGGAGCTGCGGTCACATTCCAACCATTGTTATATGCCGGATAGGTACAGGTCAATTTGCCATCAAGAGTCAAAGCAACAGACACTTGCATTTCTTTTTCGGGATAGAGATAGATCACCGGTTTATATGCTGCATTAGGATCGGGCTGCCAATCACTTGCCTCAACCGAGGTAAAATCACACTCTACACGCTGATTCTCCTGGTCATAATAGACATTGGAATAGGTTGCTGTAATTTGGTCGCCTACACACCATTCATCAGATAATGATCCGTTTAGCTTAATTTCATAGGGCATTGGAATAACCGTTCTTGCAAAGAAACAGTTGGAATAAATCTTAGTTATTTTAATGTGGTCAAATATGTTGTTGTCGTACTTCTCGGCTGTTGCTTTATCAAGCCACTGTTCGGTGTATTCCAAATGGCTAAGGTCATCGGAGAGTTTCCAGCTCGTTGCATTGACCTGAGCCGGATAGGATTCCATCACATCGCCTTTGTAAGTTACTTTAACAACACTGCCAATCTCAACCTCAATTTTCTCCAGTTCGGACGTTCCAAAGGAGACCTTATCAGTGCTTATAAATAATGCGCTATCTCCAACAGGCTGAACGGTAACAGAGGAACCATTGATTTCAAGCACTGTAGCTATGAAACTATGCTCAACTTTATCTTCCTCATAATACCAAAGACCATCAATGGACTTGAAGTTATATGGAAAGAAATACACCTTTGTTTTATCATAGGTGGCATCGCCGGTCATCCGGTTCCAATCCACAATCTTATAGGTCAGAGCAGTGTATTCTCTCGTTCCACCATCCTTATATACTCCTGTAGGAATAGGAATAACAAGAATGGCTAACAAAGCAACGATAACTATTGGTATCCAAATTTTCTTTTTCATCGTGGCACCTCCTTATTCACCATATTCTACATCGATGATTTTACCTTCGTGTGTAATAGTAAAGACCTGATCTCCGCCTGCTGTGTTTTTCTTTGAGAAGCTCACAGTCCAAAGACCTTTTTCAGTATCAAATCTTGCGCTCGTCTGATTGTATTCTACGGTAACATCTTTCTTTGCAAGGTCGATGATCTGCTGTTCGGTTAAAATATTTTCCGCAATCTTAACAGAACTGAGAATTTGCATCGCTTCATCACCATACTGACTCCACCACTTATCGGCACCTTCATTCATTGCAACATAGGAGCCGGGCATACCTCTGAAACTGATAAAATCCCAAACTTTCTTGTTATCATAGGTACCCTGCCAAGCCTCATATTCTCCGACAGTAATTTCCTTTTCTTCAAGACCCGTACCGCACACACCGAACGCGGTATAGTACCACATTTTGATTTTACCTTCGGTTTGATCGGCGGGCCAGAAGGATATGCAATACTCATCGGGATTGTTTCCACGTTCTGTCGTATATTCCCAGTCGTAAGGAATGGTGAGTGTAATGTTTGAATACGCTCCTGACTCGTACACGGTGTTCGGTTGTATCTTTGGATTTACACCGTCCAGATAAACAATCACATCAGACTCACTTGCAACAGTAATATCTTTCTCCGGCTCAATTAAGATATGCCATTCAGCCATATCGCATGTACCAGCTTCCGGCACATCCCTTCTTATGCTGACATAGAGTTTTCCGTCAGAGCCGTACTTTACATTGTCTATGTTATGGCGAATAGATCCGCTGCCTTCTTCCAAGAGAACCATTACAAGAATTTGTTCTTCGAAATATTCTGCAGTGTATTTATCACAGGCATCAAGGAAACCAATTGTACTATCGGATGCAGGATCGCTTCTGCGTTCAAGATTGTACTTATCCTTATTCGCATTGTAATACGCATTCAACTCATCAACAGAACGAATTATTTTAACTACCGGATATTCTATATCTTCATGGTATCCGTTTGTGCGGATGTATTGTGGGACGAAGTCAACAAAGGTTTTCTTTACATCTCCGCTTGTATCTCCAACACGGGTAACGGTAAACTCTACCCATAACTCGCATTCTGTGCTTTCACCACCACGTCCTTTATCATAGACAAAGCAATCGGTAGTAAAGCGGTATTTGCCGTTCTCTGAAATATCAAAGATATCAGTTAACTTGTATGTTTTCTTTTGTGTTGCGCCGGATTTAAGTTCATATCCAATTGAATTGAACGCAAGATTGTCAAGGGTAACACAACTGGTCCATTTGCCGCCATCTTCACGTTCAATATCGTAAGAATCGCCATACACAACCTCATGCCCGGTTTTATTGATCCAGTTGACATCGAACTTTGTTTCTTCATCATTCCAAACAGCATTGACGATCTGAATTTCCGTTCCGTCAAAAGCGGTATGCGTTGAACCGATTTCGATGGTGGCTTTATCCGCTTTTATTATGCCATCTGCATGCCGACCAACATTTTGATTGCAGGCGGTGAGATCCACCAAAAGCAAGACAGATACCACAAGAGCCATTATTCGTTTCACTGGGGATCCTCCTCCCGTGTAATTGTTAATCCAAGCATATCCAACAGATTAGAACGCTGGTCTTCTGTCAAAATGGTTTCTTGCTTCGTTGTTTCATTGATTAACTTATCCCCGGAAAGAGAATAGATGGTTTGTACGCCATTCTCGGTGGTAAAAATTATTCTAAATCCGGAAGACAGATTTGTAGTTCCACTTTGCGAATAGTCCTTGTTTTCTTCCGTTAACGCATCGTCTTCTGCTTTATCATTGACTGACTCCTTATTACCTCCACTGGAGTTCACAAAGGACGATTGCACGGTATGGTAAATCTGCGCCACTTTATCGGCATCATCCTTCAGGATAGCGGACTGTGTGGCGGTACCGGTGCTCATAACTTCTACACGAACAAACGCTGCTTCAGTACCATCAACACCACCCATTATGTCCATACCTTCGCCAGCACTATTCTTACTTTTATTGGCCGGCATCATTGCAGGCAGTATCATAATCGACCAAACAGTTATGACTAAGCAGATAGGGATACACATAGCCAGGATGCGATTTCGATTTCTCTTACGCTTTTTTATTCTGTTTTCACTGCGGCGAAACACTTCCGCTTTTCTTTCTTCAAAATTTCTCATAATAACAACTCACCATCCTTTCCAAGAATGATGCGAAGTTCCTTTTTGGCACGATATAAAAGGTTGTCAACCTGTTTGCGGTTTTTCTTCATAACCTTGGCCGCCTCGTCATAAGACAGATCTTCAAAATAGATTAAGTGAATGACAACACGCATATCATCCGGCAGAGCGTTCAGAGCGTTGTTTACCACGCGCTTTCGCTCGTCTGCGAGGACGAGTTCTTCTAATGTTTCCTGTTCGGACGATGCCTTATCTGCCTCAGTAAGCTCTACAAAGTCAATAACCTTGCGGTGCTTTATGTAGTTTAAGGCACGGCTACGACCGAGCATAAACAAATAGGTTTTCAGTGTTACCTTGAAATTGTACCGATGTTTATTAACCACCAAGTCTGAAAAGGCATCAATGGCAATATCTTCGGCTACGTGGATGTCATGCACAAAACGGTCAATGAAGAACACGAGGTTGTCAAACAACTCCTTCATTATTTCGTCAAAGGCACTTTCATCACCATTAAGGAAACGGCGGTAGCTACTTGCACCGTTATCCATAGATTTTTTCTCCTGACACGGGATCACGTCTGACCCCTTCACTTATTATACAACTGAGCAATACTAAACTCCTAATGCGAACACAAATACTAACATCAAAAATAAAGATATGATCTTTTTCATAAACACTCCGCCTTTACAAAAGTTCTCTTAACCTATCGAGGAACGCTTCTTCACCCCACGTATTTATCTTGAAGAACAGCGCTTGGCTTCCTCCAGCAGTAATGGCAGAAAGATTTATCGGTCCATCACCATTCTGAAATAGTGTTACACTAAGGCTTACGCGGTTGCCACCAGAATAACTATATCTTTCAAATACTCGAACGCTGCAACGGGCATCACCGCTTCTAAAGTCACTGGATTCCTCCAGCGAAGCAGACATACTGCCATTCAATATTCCATCTTCAATCTTACTTAACCATTGATTGAAATTACCATTTAAGGTTTGCTCTAATTTAGCCATTACTTCATCTCCTTTACGAAGCGTTTCACTCGTTCCATATCAAGCGTTACAATCAGTTGTCGTGCTCCTTTGTGGCTGGTGATATATGTAGGCTCATTTTCCGTAACATAGCCGGTAAGTTGTGCGTAGGGATCATAGCCTTTTTCTTTTAACACTGCAACGATATGCTACATCGATGCAATGAATTGTCGTTCGTCCACTTTTCGCGCATCCAAATTATTGTGCATCTTTCTCCGGCACAATCTCCATAATCTCATCAAACTCACAATGCAGTGCAGAACAAATCTTTACAAGGATATCACTGCTTACGTGTTCATCGTGTCCCATTTTTGTGATTGTGGACCAACTAATACCTGCACGAGCCATCAAATCTTTCTTTTTCATATCACGGTCAATGAGCAGTTTCCAAAGTCTCTTATAACTGATAGCCATTGTGTTTCCTCCAGTTATTCCATATAGCTATACTTTATTATACCATTCCATTCGTGCAAATACAAGATTATTCGCTCAATTAGAGCAACACGAGAGCAAAAAATATATGTGGGCGAGAGAAGAAGCTCAATAGCCTTGCAGCCACAGCTCCGCGTGCCACCGTGCTTCACCTGCGTAGCAGGAATCTCCTTGGTGTTTCCGCAGTCACATTGCCAGAGCCACACAGCCTGCTTCTTTCCGGTTTGCTCGACCGTGGTATATCCGACATGGCACACGGCCACAAGTCGCCCCCAGCGTTGCCCTGTGATGTCCAGGCGTGCCTGTCTCTCTGCGTTCATACATCCGCAGCTCCGAGTATGCCCATTAAGTAAATAAGCGGCAGGAACTTCTTTCTCCCCGCCGCATTCGCACTCACATCTCCACATGTTTCCTTTTCCCAGTACCGTCCGAACAACCTCCTTGGCCGTGAGGCGTCCGAACTTCTGATTGGTTATATCCTTTTTCATCCTACAGGCAAAAGCAGCTTTGCCATGACATCCTCATAAGAAACAAATGGGTTCTCCCAGTACCGGGAATCGTGGGAGCTATCCGTATTGTCTCCGAGCACATAGAAACAGTTCTCCGGAACGGTCACTTCTGTTTCCTGATGAATGAGGCTGTCTCCTTCGCACGCTGCTATCCTCTTCACGAGATAAGAGCCATCGTGTCGGAAAATGATGATATCACCATTTTGCAGATCATCACAGCACCTGAGCCCAAGAATCAGGCTTCCGGTCTTAAGAGTGGGTTCCATAGATTCTGTCGGGACATACCCGAGAAAGAAGATGCTATGAAAGAGAATGACTACGGTCAGTGTTATTGCGACCGGTATGATAAAAGAACGAATCTTTCTGAATAACAATTTCATAGTTACCTCCAAATGAAAAGAGACGCCAAAGATTTAATCCTTAGCGTCTCTTGCTTTACATATTGCCTGCCAGGTCAAGGACGTCTTTCCTTGACTTAAGGAATTTACGTGCCTTGGATATCCAGGCGGCTACTACTTTGTCGGTGGCACCCATCCGCTCTCCGATCTCTCTGCAGGTGAAACCATCGGCCATCAATCTGATAGCTTCAATACCTTTGACAGTGGATGGCGGAGCTTCCAGCTTTGCTTTCTCCAAAGCCCGGTCAATTGCTATACCCAGTGCCAAATCGTTTTCATCTGCCTCTGCAGTATACGGTGACACGTCGTAAGTAACCTCGTTGGCTTGGCGACGGGTCGAGTAGATCAGGGCGTCACATATCTGATTCCAAATCAGTCTGTAGGCATAGGTCGAAAAGTTGCCGCCTTTGTCCGTCGCGGCAGCTTTGCAAAGACCGATACATCCAATCTGGAATAAGTCTTCTCGGGAATAGATTCCCATATGGTACGGTCCGTGTACTTTGTCGTTGATTACCTTGTTTATCAGACCGAGATTTTCTTCCACCTTTCTTTGAGCTTCGGCATTCAGTTTCATGAGGCAACAGCACCTCCTCTGAGGACTTGAAATCGCGGAACCTGTTTGATTCTTTGAGATCTGTCCAAAAGCTTACAGCTCTCTTCGATTACAAGCTTGCAGTAATACTCGCCGAGATGACCGATATGCGCCTCGGACAAAGGCGCGCAAATAATATCAGCGAGCCAATGGTATGCATCCTGCTTGGACATATAGCCGGTGAGATGAAGCTGATCAAAATAATGATGAGCCGTTCTGCGCAAGGAACGGAGCTCGTGATTGGCCAGACTACCGACCGGGATATTGGTGCCGGCGTGAACTCTGACATATGTATCGCATTCCGGAAAGTTGCTGCACACATACAGCATGGTACCTTTTTTATTCTCGTGATAGATTCCGTCTGCGCTGCGGTAAACAACCGTGCTGCCGCAATATGGACAGCGCATGCTGCTTGCATTAAATCCCTTTCTTTTTTTCTTAGTTTTATTCATTTCGTTTCCTCCGATTAGATAAAGAAAAAAACCGGAAGGTCTGCAAAACAAATAAACAGAGCCAAGCGCTGGAGTTCTATGTCTCATCCAGCATTTGACTCTGTAATATTCGAGCAGCCTTCCGGCTTAATATTCAATTGACCTGCGTTGTTGTGGATCTGCTCATTGCGCGAGATCCGTAACGGATCCCTGATTCCCTTGAATCAAGTCTGACGTTATCCTTAAACGTTCCGAGAGCCTGAACGCAAGCCCTGCCACGACTATAGTATAGCCGATTGGGTGCTATTTGTCAAGCCTTTTCGGAACATTTGCAGAATATTCACATTAAAATCGTGCCGATTAGGTGTGATTTTCCTCCAAACTCAGTCTGGAGAGTTATTCATCGTCATCTTCGTCATACACAGGTTCGTTCTCACGGCGTCTTTTCACTACATGCATAGCAATCAAGGCGCCGATCGCCACCACCATACCGCCCGCAAAGAGCACGATATGGAGTACCGGAATGCCGGCAACGGTTGCGCCGCCTTCTTCTGCTGTGTCAGTTTCGGAATTATTTTGTTCCGAGTCAGTCTCTGTTGTGGCAGGAGCTTGCGTCACCTCCGGAACCTCGACAGCAGAATTCATACAGGTTAAGATGTACGATTTGCTGCCGCCGATTTCCATACGGAGCACACCGTCCTGTCCTACTTTGACAGTGCCGGGATATAACCCGGCATCCGTCTTAAGCTGAAACTCCACACCGGCCCATTCGGTACCGAGCTGGATTTCCAATTTCTCAGCTTCCATCAGCTGAAGTTCATCACCTGTGGTACCTTGCTGTGGTTCTGCGGAGACCTGTACAGGAAAGCAAAAGATGCACAGCATTGCAATACACAGGATAATAGATTTAATTGTTTTTGTTTTCATGGCTTATACCTCCGCATCTTTGCGTTTTCTTCTGCGACCGTAGATCACGGTGCCTACCATACCGAAGCAGCTCAAGCCTAAGAGAGTGAACCAAAGAGCCATGTTGGACTCATCACCTGTCTTAGGCGGCTCTTCGATAGTAATCTTATCGTTATGGACTTTAACGGTGAGGGTTTCGTCCGCAACCAATTCTACTTCAACCGGGTCAGGACGCTTATATCCCGCACTGACTTCATCTTCTACTTCGGTTACAGTGTACTTGCCAATACGAAGACCTTCGATGAGAATCTCACCATTGGCATCCGTCTTGAAGGTTTCATCATAGTTCTCACCGGTTACACGGAAAGAGAAACCTTCGATACGTCCGTCAGAAGAGCTCTTTACAATCTTGAGGTTGCCAACCATATGATTGTTAATAAAACCGATGCCGGCTTCGTTTTCAACCTCTACCATCTCACCGTCATTCACAATAGCAAAGTAATGATAAGCATCGTCCTTGACATAGTTTGCAGGTGCTTGCTTCTCATAAAGGAAGTAGCCACCGTATCTGAGGTTTTCAAGCTCGTAAAGACCGGGCTCATACTCAACCATTTCGCCAACGAGGGTATCGGTATCAGCGTTGAATTCCTTATTGCCATCCACATCCATGAAGATCTCAAAGATTGCTCCGGCAAGCAGACAGTCCGGATAATCCTTATCCACCTTGGTGGTGTGGACCATACCGTAGATATGACGATTTTCAGCTTCGATTTCAATTCCTGCGCCATCGGTGGTTACGTCGATCGGGAAAACAGTGTCATTGGCCACAAAGCCTTCTGCAGGTTTGAGTTCTTTTACGACCCATTTGCCGAAACGAACGTCATCGAAGAAGAAAACGCCTTCTGCATCAGACTTGGCTGTGAGCACAGCTCTCTCCTCGGTGAATTCGGTTTCATCCTCAGTAAAGAGTCCGAACAAAGCGCCTTCGACAGGTTTGCCGTCTTCGTCAACCTTGTAGCCCTTAATATCGCTACGAATGAATTTGTTCTCGAAGGAAATATTGATTACTTCGCCTTCAGTCTGGATATTCACCTCAATAGGAGTTTCATTGAGGACATAACCTGTAGCAGGTACGAGTTCACGAACAATCCACTTACCAAAGCGAATGTCTTCAAAGCGGAATTTACCTTCAGAGTCAGACTCGGTTACGAGCACCGCGTTTTCTCTGGTAAACTCTGTGGTACCAGGCTTAAACAAACCGAACTTCGCGCCGGCAATGACGTTGCCGTCTTCGTCCAGTTTGAGACCTTCGATGTCACCTCGGACATAACGGTTTTCGAGTTTGATTTCTACGACATCGCCGTCTTCCTTGATGGTGATCTGATATGCCTTTTCGTTGAGCACGAAGCCAACGGCAGTTTCGATCTCACGAACCACCCAGGTACCGTAAGGAATATTCTCGAACTTAAAGGTACCATCTTCTGCGCTTTCTGTTACCATATACGCGTTTTCGCGAGTATACTCATTTTCATCATTGCTGAAGAGACCGAATACGGCACCTTTGATAACCTTGCCGTCTTCATCGAGCTTAAGACCGGACGCAGAACCGTACTTAAGCTCGTTCTCAATGGCTGCACCGTTATTGACTGCGAGTTCAATGACCTCTATGGTCTGTTCACCGTAGGTGAATTCAAAGCCATACTTTTCATCGCTTAAGATGTAATGGTCATCGGTGCTGCGCTCCTGCACATAGTAGCTGCCCAAAGGCAAGTCGGTGGAAATAACAGCCTTACCGGTTTCATCAAAGGCGATGATCTCGATGAGTCCGCCCGCCGGAATCTTGCTTCCGTCAGCTGCAAGGATGTCAGTCTGAGCATAGAGACCGAAAGTGATGTTCTTCAGCTCAGCATTCATGCCGATGCCGAAGAGTTCGTTCTGCTCAAGAGCTTTTTCCAAACTCACTTTGACTTTCTGGCGTTCGTTGTAGAGATTACCGGATGTCTCAGTGATAGAAATCTCTTGGCCGGCATACACGAGCTCAACAGTCTGAACTTTTCCGTTGAGTACCATGGAGTGAGGAGCTGTGACTTCCTGGATATCATATTTACCAAGGTAGAGTTCCTTACTGGTGGCAATTCCGTCAGACCCAGTTGTAATTGTGTCTACCAGCTCGCCCTTCGCGTAATGCATCACGCCATCCAGGGTGTAAATGTCTTCTGCAGCACGGATCTCGAAGACCGCACCTGCAAGAACCTTGATTTCGTATACCGGTTTGTGCATATCATTGGTGATTACAACAGACTGGAACACCTCACCGGTCTTGGTGATATGGATGACACCTTTCTGCGGCATGTTAGAACGGGTTACGTTCACAATGGTCAGACCGCCTTCTTCCGTCGCATCATCTGCAGTAACGTCGAAGTAAACCGGGTCTGAATTAAGTACGTATCCGTAAGGCGCCTTCATCTCAACCAAATAGTAGCCCTTACCGTATCCCAGTGTCTCGGGAGTGATAAGATAACCATCCTCGTTGGTGTAGAAGGTGTCGATTACAGTGTGTTCCGGATAGGTGTATTCCATAGAAACCTTGGTTCCATCCGGATTGTAAATTTGGAATGCTGCACCGGCATACGGAATTGCCAAACCGGATTCAGCATCGGTCTTCTGGATCTTCACGTAGCTGGTGAACGGTGCGTTATTGATAATAAATTGCTGCCATGTCCAAGGCTCACTGATGAAGACATCAAAAGGCTTCATCAAATCAAAGCCTTCGGAACCTTTAACCTGTTTTACAGCGTAAACACCGTAAGGTAGCGTGTTGGTTTCAGCGTAGCCCCACTCATCGGTAATGAGGTAAGCACGCTCGGTTTCCTTGGCATTCTCATAAGAACCTGCAGATTTCAGGTATACCTCGAATTCAGCGCCGGCTTCCTCAGTTTCAATCTGAGTATCACCGTTATCCTTATGCTTCAAGAGATAGAAACCGCCGTAGATGATGTTCTCATAAACATCAAGCTCTTCGGTGTTTTTCTCAACGGTATACTGACCCGGTTCTACGTCAAGCCAGTAGATAGACTCATCGAGCAAATAACCCTCGGACGGAGAAATCTCACGGATGTTCCATCCATCGCCGCATACATAGTAATCGGTGAGGATATAGCCGTTCTGGTCAGTCGTGTAGGTATCGACAAGCTCGTCGTAGCGATACACACCGTACACTGCGCCTGCAAGAGACGCATCACCTTGAGACTCACCGTAAGGGAAACCAAGTCGCTCTACGATCTCATCAGAGTTCAAGGGCAACTGCACAGGAACGGGATCGCCGCCTCCGCCATAACGAAGATCTGCGTCTACCTTGAGGATATCAGCACGCCATTTTTTGAGGACATTGTGGAACTGACGCTCAGTTGCCTTGTTCCATTCCACGGTAATGTTCTGCACCTCAGGAATTACGTATCGGTCAGGGGTACTCACTTCGGAGAGTGTGTAATCGATGCCAATTGGCACGCGTTCAAACACTGCAACGCCCGCCGCATTGGTGGTTGCTGTCATACTGACTTCTTCACCGTAAACAGAGGTGCCGGTAAGCTTGAACTTAAGTCCGTTTACCAAACCGTCTTCAGCGGTCTTGATCACTTTGACGCTGCCATACTGACGAAGGTTTGCGATGTCCAATGTGATCAGCGGACTGTTGTCGTCGATGGTAATGTGCCATTCGGCGTCACCGTCAGGCTGATAGTTTACAGGAACCTTGGTCTCCTTGACAATATAGCTGCCGTAGATAATCTCACCAGATTTTGCATATCCGTCTTTGTTGGTAGGACCGATAACAGCAACTTCTTCACCATCGTAATCATATACAGTGAATTCGGCGCCACTGAGGTCAATACCAGACTCAGCATCGGATTTCAAAATCTCAACGTGACCCTTCTTGAGTTTGTTGGACGCGTTAATGGTCGCGAGGGCACCCTTAACTGTGTTAATGGTTACAGTCCACTCAGTCTGACCATCACCCTCGTAATTGAACGGGAACGTTGTCTCGACTACTCGATAGGTTCCGTAAGGAATATCTGCGGATTTGGCATAACCACGGTCATTGGTAGGCCCGATGGTAGTGACCTTCGCACCGGTCGTATCATAAACCGTAAAGACCGCGCCGCTAAGAGCTCCGTTGTTCTCGGATGCTTTCTTATAAACCTCAATGTTACCTTTCTTCAGCTCGTTAACTGCATTGATAGTGACAACACCATCATTGACAGAGCTGACGGATCTGGTCCATTCCTTTGTGCCCGAATAGGTGTAGTCTGTCGGGAACACAGTCTCAACGATTTTATAGGTACCGTAAGGAAGGTCTTCCTGAGTACATGCATAACCGTTTGAGTTTGTAGGACCGATACCGTATTCCTCGCCGGTTTCAGTGTTGGTAGCAAGGAAGTAAGCACCGCTGAGGTTCTTACCATTAGGATCCTTCTTGTACACTTCGATTTTACCGGACTCTTCCACAAACTGAGGTACAGCTATCTGAACTACAGCTTCCGGATAATCGCCCTTACTCATACCTTCAATGGTGCTGAACTCAGGGCCACGGTCATTACCAACGTGGGTAACAAAGTGGATACCGTTATAGTAGCCGGCATAGATAGCAACGTGAGCAATGTCCCCGGTCGGAATATGCTTAAATACGATAAGCGAACCAATCGGGATTTCTTCACTCGGTCTAAAAGAGCTGCCATCTGAGTTCTGGGAGAAACTGATTCTGCGTGCGGTACCTGCATTTACCCAAGCGTTTGCTGCAGTGTTATAGGAACTGGCAGAACGAGGGTTGGAAGGTTTCGCAACATTGCTGGTGTCAATACCGGCGATATTCGGCAAGTAGTTATAGTACACGTAGGATACATAACTGGCGCAGCAAAGACCGCTGCTCTCGAATCCGGCAATATCCGGAGCAAGTCCGGTAGCCGTACCGGATTTTGTTACGGTTTCAGTACCGTATTTTGTGAGGCCATACGAGATGTCCGAGCCGTAGGCCGAAGCTCGGGGACCATAGGTTTTGTAAATGGTTCCGTCATTCTTTTGCGCCTGTACCTGATAACCGGTATACGCAAGCGCATCCAAATAGACATTGTCCAGCATCTCATCCGGGATGTCCGATGCCGGTGCCGCAAATACTGTTGCCGGGATCATCGAGACGATCATCAACATCGCCAGGAAAAGCGACAGGAAACGTGAACTGAGTTTGGTTCTCTGGGTCATAACTTTCAATCCTTTCTGTTTTTTTGATATGAAAAGAGCCCCAATGCTTTCGCACTGAGGCTTCGATTCCAAATAGGTTTAGTATTCATCTGTGTTTTCGGATGCCACTGTGATGGTACAGTACCACATATCACTCTCATAGGTCACACCCACTGCGATGTAGGTGTACTGAGAGTCGCCGATGTAGTTCCAATGGTTTGGACTGTTCTTGACGAGCGTTGCCAGTTTCAGTGCAACTTCATCAACCGTACCAACATAGCCGGCCTTGGCAATGGCTTCACGGGCGTTGGCTCTGTAATAAGGCTGTCCGCTGCCACCGAAGACACCGGGATCTACGTATTCTCCATACTGGAGTGCGGTTGCTGCCGCACGCTGATCTGCAGTATCATGCGCAAAGTTGGATACCAACTGTCGACTTCGATACTGAGCGTATTCTGTCAGACCCGAAAGTCTTGTGGCAGGGCTTGAACGGTACTGGTTGATATATTCCAGAACACGCTGGGCAACTGCCGCAGTGTCATTCTTGCCTGCGCAGGGTTCTGTCGGAACAGTTTCCTCTGCAGGAGGCTGGGTCGTTTCAGTCTTGCTCTCAGTCGGTTCGGTCTGTGGCTTTGTGGTCTCTGTTGGCTTAGTCGTCTCCGTCGGCTTTGAACTTTCTGAAGAATTGTCATCACCAGATGACTGCGAAGGAAGGGTTTCTTTGGGTTTATCCTTACCCGTAGTGTCTTGGCCTTGGTTCGAGCCTGGCTTCACTCCCGGGTCATTTCCTTCCTGGTTTTTATCGTCTCGGTCTGACGCGGATGTGGTATCCAAAGAATTCTCAGAGCCCTCTTCAGCCGTGGAGCGACTTTCCAGGGTATCTTCGGACTCAGTCTGAGAGATTGAGCCTGTATATGAGCTATCCGGATTGTCAACTCCCGAAGGGGAAGAATTTCCAGATGAGTCTGATGCAGAGCACGCGCAAAGAAGCAGCATACTCAGCGCTAAAAGAATAGCTAAAAGCTTTTTCATGATGTATTACCTCCATTCAGGTCGTTTACTATCATTACACGACTGAGTTTGGAGAAATACAACTAACAGGCGAGCTTAAGGAACCCTCGATTCGCCTCATCCACACAGCGATTGAGCATCTCAAAGAAGCGTTCGGCATTTAATTCGGTGTCCAACCAGTGAGTAGCACGGTAAGAATAGCAGCCGACTTCGTCATTGATGGCGTGGCTACCGAGAATGCTTCTTAAGTTCAGCTCGTTGGCAATTTTCTCTTGCTTGGCTGTATTTGGTTTGGTGATTGCCTTTGCCAGACAGAACACCATCAGCGGGTGCAGCTCGGAAAAGGAAATCTGCAGATAATAATCTCTGTACCCACACATAATGGAAGTTTCATCTTCTGCATCTACATGCAAAAGATTTACCACCAATGCACGAGTGTGGTCTGCGATTTCTTTACGCCGCACCTGCTCTGTTTGAGTCAGATTATACTGGGTCATTATATAGGTCTCCTTTCTTAAAACTCGAATCAGATTGCTGTGGTCGTGTGTGTGATCACGCCCCAGATTCGCTGTTTACCTCGGTCTATACCGAGAATCTTCACCGTTACCTGTGAACCGATTGGCGGACGACCGCGTTTCGGATAATCACATAGGCAATCGATGCCGCCCTCCATTGCCACGAACACACCGTTTGGATCGACCATTGTTACAGTGCCGATATAGTGGCTACCGATACCGTATTTCTGGATTGCTTTTTCAAGCGGATTCTTCTGAGCTCTCTTAACGGACGCTGCAACCTTAACATTATTTCTGTCGCTGCGATCGACCTTGAGGATTCTCACGATAATGCGTTGACCAGGTCTGTAATAAGCACCTGCGTCAATGAATCTCTGGTAACTCAGTTCTTTCATTGAGATGAAGCACTCTGCGCCGAACAGATCTACAAAGATACCAGACTTGATGACCGATACGATTCGAGCTTCAGCAAGAATTCCTTCGTAGATCTTATTGTTTCCATCCCAGTCTCGTGTGAAGTAGTATTCTTTTTGGCGGGCCTTCATTGCATCGAGACGGGACGCTACTGCGATGCCAGTCTCAGGATCCACACCTTTTACGATGTAATCGAACTCGGCACCGAGGCGCTTGGTAAGCATATACCTATGCACCACCTCAGGATCCTTGCCTCTGTAATCTTTCGGCGGGATAATTGCTTCCGTTGCGGGAATGATTACCTTGAAATCGCCGTGATACAGGACTGAGGCAAAACTGCCGTTGATTTTCTCGACGCCTCGAACGAAATCCGTAAGAACACGTTCTGCTTTATACGACTCCATAAGGTCAAGCAGTTGATTCTTTGCTTTGTCAGACTCGGTCTGCGCATCTCTGCGTTCAGCAACAGAAATGACAGGCTCGTCGATTGGTGAGTACTGAGTCACATATCGCTTTTTCTCACTTGCATCATCGGCGTCTTCTGCAGCTTTCTTGCTGGTTTTTGCTTTTGTGCCAGACTGGGTTTTCTTCGGAGCCGTCTTCGGCTTGGCATGCGTCTTCTTGGCGTCATCCGGTTGCTCGCCCTGCACGGTTTGTTCCAGTTCCTCAGCAGGGGATTTGGGTTTCTTCAATGCCATGGTAGTTAACCTCCTTTTTAAAAATCAGCCGGCGGCTTTGCCGAACTGTATAGTTTCTTACTCGATGGCTTCTTCGGTTTTGCCCCCGAAGTAGGCTCGGTCTGGGGAGGCGTAACCTCCTCAGGTGTTGATGCCGGCTTATAATCCAGAATTGACCTCTGGACAATATGCCTTGCCATTGGGTGCTTGGTAAAATCGAGCTTGTCAAGCTTTAGAATGTTGTGACCGCGAATGATACACAGCATTTCTTCGTTCGGCAATCTCAGTACCTCGTCGGGAGTGAGGAGTCTGCGACGTCCATGTCCCTCAAGGCTTCGGTATTGCGGGATTACCTGTGCCAGTGCCAAGGTCTGTCGCACTGTCATTGTGGATTTGACCTGCACCGACATGTCTCCCGATCGTGCGGAGAAGAACTCAGCGGATACATCATCAGAGCAACCCATCATTAGTTGGATATCACAGTTGCCTATGATTTCAGACCACAGGTTCTTCGGGTATCGGTTCTGTAACTGGCCTAAGCTCTGTACAGCGAGCATCACGCGGATATCTCTGGATCTGACAACCGAGAGTGAACGAGCAAAGTCGGAACCGTCCTCGGCACCGCCGATGCGTCCCACATTGTTAAACTCATCTAAAATCAGATTAACGGGAACGGGACACCGTCCACCGGGTTGTACATCAGCGAATCTGCTGAGTTTGATGAACATACAGCTGAAGAACAGAGATGAAAGGAACGACATCGTCGCATCCTGATCACTGAGTATGATGTAGTACACACACTTTTTCTTCGCCGGTGCTATTAGGTCGATATCCGAACTGCTGGTGATACGCTGGACCGCTTTGTTCTGCAGCACTTGGAGTCTCGTACCCAGACCCAGTATGATACCAGATTTCACCGTGTCACTGGACTGAGAAAAAAGATTAAACGGGGCACGTGCTGGATGGTCAAGCGGTAGCTTATTGAACTTGGCTATCAGCTGACCCTCACTGTTCTGGGTAAGCATCTGGTAAACTGAGGTCAGATTCTTCTGACTGGGATTAAGTTTCTTATCTTGGTCAACCATTAAGATGAGTGCTTTGAGAAGATTGCCTTCACCGTTGTCCCAGAAGTGATCACCCTTACCGGAACTGGTGTTGCCGATAATGACGTTAGTCAAAACCTGCGCCATCAGGGTATCTCCGTTCAAGTCTGACATACAGTTCCAGGAATCACCGTGCTCAGGGTTCACGAGATTGAATACTTTCACCTCATAACCTGCATTGCGGAACAGTTCCACTGTATCGGTATACATCTCGGATTTGCTATCAGTCAAAATAGCAGACTCGCCACGTCTTATAATCTGGAATAACGCGTTCCGGATAATAGCGCGTGATTTCATGGTGCCGGAAGCACCGAAGATGGCAATGTGCCGGTTCAGTCTGGTGTCTTTTGGCATACACACAGCTTTTCCTTTGTACTCACCAAGGATCGTTCCTTCTACCTGTCCGATAGAGGAGATTTCGAGCACCTCGTGCATCTCTTTTTCATCCATCCAGGAAGCTGTTCCGTAGATACCGCTGTCACTCTTGGTGAAACCTCTGGGATCCTGGTGCTTTCCGTCAAACCGATTGTAAAGCTTATAGACAATAAAGATAGCCCCGCCGATAAGTATCATACCGACAATGGCTTTGAGTCCATTCGCTGTGAATGCCAGAGGTATGCATACCAGGGGATTCATATTTACCGGTTTCATCATCGCCTGTCCGGTAAGTCCGCCGTTATTCATCCAGACTGAGTAGTTGCTGAGCACCTGGCTCATCATTCCGCCCAGATAAAGCACTGCGAATAAACCGAGTACCACGGCCATGATGATACCGATGGTTCTTTTTTTATCCTTCAAATAAGTTCCTCCGATCCGGGCCAAGCTCATCTTCCACCGCGTCAAAGTCGATAACCTTCAGTTCGACCAATGGCCCAAAATATTCACGGAGAAAGGCAACCTGGTATGCAAAGCACAGGACGACTACGTCTCGCTTCTGCGCATTCAGTGTTTCGTGAAGTCGCATCAGTCTGGCAATATCTGCATCCAGATAGGAATATATGTAGACATCATCTACGATTGCGTCATACTCAAATCGACCTCGGTTGTAAGATCTCTCTTCCGGGTCAAAGAGCAGATTTAAGATTTTTTCTTTCCAATCCGGAACGGTAAGGAGGCGAAGTTGCCGGATGCCATCCTCGTTCAGCGGAACGAAATATATGTGGTCATATACGGAATCAAATCGAAACTCTTGCTTCTGCGATTTATCTGATTCCACGATGGTGTTCAGGGCTACTGTACCAGACTGACCTAAAAGAATCGCCGAATTAACAATTGATATCTCGGAGTTCATATTGGACAAGTCTCGCAAAGAGTCCCTTGCTTTGAACTCACCCTTACCGGACCATTTCATTGTGGCGCTGCGCGTGTTGTACATGGCGTAACAGGTCCCGCACGCAAACAGTGCGCCAACCATTCTGGTGAAACTGGTCTTGCTCATCTCATCTTCGCTGAGTCTCTTAAGATCCTTGGACGGATACATAACGGCTTCGCTGGGTATGATGTGAACAAACGCTTCGTTCTGAAGTTCCGGTAACAAGAACGGTCTTGCTTCGATGCCGGCACGCATACATATTGTAACAACCTCACCGATGCGGTGATTTCGTTCTCTGTGTGAGACTGAGCTGGAGAAGTTGTGCTTCCTGAAGGAATTCAGGTGATAGCTTTGGCATTCGGGAGAAATCCATTCCAGTATGGGGAGAGCCACCTTGCAAAGGCGGATGTTTCGGTTTCGGTCGTCGCCCGAGACACTCAGGAGTCGGCAAGTCATCGTGTCGCCGGTCTCAGTGTTGCAAAAGGTTTGTGGTCGGTTAAGTTTGTGTACGAGGTTTTTGAAGACGGCTTTGTTGCCAAGTAAATGTCGCGAACCAAGTGGATACTCACCGACGATTGAAAGAAGCGTGATGAACTGCCAGACCTGACTGCCAGGAGTGAACCACACCATCAGCGGAGAAACCTCGTGATGGAAGAAATTTCGGCACGATGACTGCACTCTCCGCCTAAAATCCCGTCAGCCAGATTCTCGAAAGTCCTTGATTTACAAGGACTTTTCGCCATTCTCTCACGTGTTACGCAAATGGGGGTCAAAAAAACGGCTTTGCGTAACATGGGTTTACGCCCCGCAAATGATGTTTTCATAGAGCATAACCCCCTTATCCGGCATTGCTTTTTCTTCCACAAACCACACTGGAAAATCGTGCTTCGGGACCACATAGACCTCGGTACGATCTTCACTCGCTGCAGCACTGCAATAGTAATGGGTGCATACATTTGGGTTATCGTCCGGCATTACTTTCGTGGCAACAATGTCTGTTACCATATTGACCTCGATGTTATCGTGATCGCGCATCCTTCGTTCCGGACGTCTCATATCGTAGACGTGTCGGACTACGAGAACACAGTCGCGATAACGAATCTTCGGACGACCGTTAAAGAACTTATCCATAGCCGGCAATAAATAAGTTCGGATGTAATCGTGAGACCCGGATGATTTCTTCGGGAGTAAGGTTGGCATCCTGAGGCAGAACCAACCTTCAGCGGTAAACCCGATTTCCACCGGAATCTCATTTGCAATAATCTCGGCCACATCTTCCTTTGCGGTACGGTAGCCGGTATAAGCAGGAAGTACTCTCGTCAGAAGCGTTGTCTTTTCGGTAACTGCTTCTAACCCCAGTGCTTTGTCATAGGCCGTATCCAAATCATCTGCTTCCAGATACCAACGCACCGCTGCAGCCTGTTCGCTCATTCGCTTGATGCCGTTCTCGATTTTGACGAGCACCTGATAGAATTGATTTTCTTTATTCATTGGCTACATCCTCCTGCGTATAGAAATGGACCTCCGGCTCGTCTTCACCCTCAAAGTCGATGGTGGCAAACAAGCACGGTGCATCCGGGAGCTTCAGGCGAGGTATCATGGAGGTGTTCGGTACCACGATAATGTACTTGAGGTCTTCATCCGGCTGAAGAAGCTTTACCTGATGTTCTTCGCCTTCATAAAGAACCACAATTTCATATCCGGTGTTTTCCTTGAGAAAGTACACCTGTGCGGGATAAGTCGCCGGGTAATGAGCTCTGGGATCTACCTGATCAATAAACTGAAGAAGAACCCAGATGGCAAGCTCTGTTCTTTGCTCGGGCTTACACAATCTATCAAGGCCCCAGTAGTAACCACCGCCAACCTCATTGATTTTTCGGTGCCTTTGGAGATTCTTCAAAATCTTTTCTTCAGCAATCTCCGGCACCTGCAGAAGCTTGGATATCTGAAGCTTGGGCAAGGCTCCATATTGCGAGAGCCATTTGATAATGTTTTGCTCATCCTGCAGAAACACTTAAAAACACCTCCTTGTGCGTATTTGGTATCAGAATGAGTATTTTACTCGGAATGAGTATGTTCTTTCTGTCTTTCCCGTAGAATTGCCTCCAGTTCAGCACGGTCAGTGGTAATCATTTCGTGCTCAACCTTGGACGCCTTCACGAGAACAGGTACTTTGTTATTGTTGGAATAAATCAGTGCCTCACCACGCTCGAAACGGGTAATGGACTGAATCTCGGTCTTAGTCAGTTTCAAAACATCCTGCACATACTTGGCTTCATCCGGCTCAAGGTTAAGAATAATTTTGTTCTTGGAGTTGTTGATAATGGCACGACCGTATTTGCCATCTTCGAGTCCGAAGAAGTCGCTGAGGTCCTGTGTAGCGGAAATCGCTGCGCCACCGAAACCACGAATGGTTTTGAAGATAGTCAAGCAGAACTCTGCGGCTTGTTTATTGGAACTGGTACCGACAAGCTTCCATATCTCGTCGATCAAAACTGCCTTCTTTTTGGTCAGGTCTTTCTTGACCGAGTCCCAAATATAATCGAGGGCAATCATCATACCAACAGGAAGAAGCTTTCCTTTCAGTTCGGAAAGGTCGAACACAATGTACTTGTTTGACAAGTCCACATTGGTCTGTCGGTTAAAGGACTGTGCCGAACCAGTAACAAATCGGCTTACGATAACAGCGATACGCTCAGTCATCTTATTTTCAAGCAGATGCTTGTGTAGGTCGCCAAGGATAGGCATCTGCTTCATCTTTGGAGGAGAAACCGTTGCATCCTCATATACCGATTCATTATCGTGGGTAATACCGTAATCAGCATAGGTCTTAATGAGAGCTTCATCCAAAAGCTGTTCTTCTTCATTGGTCATGTCCGGAATCAGCAAGGAAAAGAAAATCATAAGCTGCTGAATCTTATTGGCCAGCATCGAGCCAAGCTCCACGTAGTCCATCGCATCGATAAGCTCCATTTCGGGAGCAATCGTATGTCTGATCTCCATAATGTTGATACAGTGCGGTGAACCCGGAGCAATACGGATGAACTGACCACCCACAGCATTACATGCACGTCTGAACTCGTGTCCCTTAATCGGTGCCAGAATAAAGCATTGTATGCCGCGCATTCGCATACGCAAAGCCAAGAGCTGAAGCGTAAAGGTTTTGCCTGCGCCACTGGTGCCGATAAGGTTGAGGTTCGCGTTTTTGTTCTTCTTGGTGTTAAACAAGTCCACGATACACAGCGAGTTATTATGACGGTTGATGCCGAGCAGAACGCCCGTATCATCCGAGAGCTCGTAGCTTGTGAACATATAGGTAGATGCCGCACCGCTGGTTAGCACGTTTCTTTTTGCTTTCTTCTCAAGGGAAGGCGCAATCTTTAAGAAAGGCATTACCGAGCGAAGTGCCGTTTCCTGTTGGAACCTGCAATCGCTCACGTACATATCCATAGATTTGAGCATATCTATCATTTGCTGCTTACGCCACATCAGTTCCTCATATGTCTTAGCGGACACGGTGACAAAGACAGACATATAAAACAGATCTTCGTTATAGTTGGCGATGCCATGCTTGATGTAATAGCCGGCCTGAATGGAATTTGCAAGTTCCTCGTAGTCGGTACTGGTATCCTGCATACTCTTGATTTTGGTGCGGTTGAGTCTGATACGCTGAGCAACCTTATCAATGGTCTTGCTTCGGTTTTCACGGCGCAGATGAACGTCAATGTCCACGCCTTCGCCGGCATTGATCAGCGCCGACATCCATCCGGCTCGAACTCTGCTCGGATATCCGTCTCCTTTGATATACAGGAAGGTGTAATACAGGCCATCCATAACCACGTAATTGTGATGCTTCAGGTCAATACCTCTTGGAGCAATAAAGTGAGCAAAGCGGATATGCGGTACTTCATCAATACCGATAACTTTATTTTTTGCTGCCATCGTATCCAAGACCACACGCTCCACGCGGCTTGAAAACGGCTCGTTGACACAGGAACGACGGTTGAAGAACATATAGAGAATTTCTGCAGTTGCTTCGTCCGAATCCTCCGGCTGAAGAATGTTATTGCCACACTGCATAAAGTAAGCTCTGGCATTCTGTTCCGCCGTCTGCATCATATTGTAGATCTGTGAGAAGTCGTCCGTTTCATTGCGACGGATTTCTTCGTATTGGAAAATCAAAAAGAAGCGCCGTGTGAGCGCTTCTCGGCTTCCGACATCCTTGATAAGATTGATGTAATCTTCTCCAAGGTGCTTACACTCTTCGCTCGGTTCTGCTTCCAGTTCCTCACGAACCATTGCTACGTGCTTATCGGAGTCTGCACGACGAGTGATAGATTTGAATTGTAATTTTATCGGCGAGATCTTGAGCCAGCTTGCAAAAGTCGAGATGATACTGAACTGCTCATCATCCGAGCGAAGCATAAAGTTGATGGGCTCGATCTCAAGGATCTTAATGTACCTGCCGTCTGTGGTTTCAATGATACCGTGACGCAGTTCTTTGATTGGTATGAAGTCCTGTACGAACTCAAGCTTTTCTGGCTTTTTTCTTCGCTTTTTTCCTTTTGCGGAATTGCGCTGGGTCATATTTATATCCCACCCTTCTAAAAGTTAGTTTTCTGCGGCTCACAAAATAATAAATGATGTGGCCTAAATACTGGAACAGTGAGTCTCCGTCAATTCCCATCATTGCAACTACGCCGAGTGGAATAAGCGTTACTGTCATTACAACGATGCGAATGGTACTCGGCATCGGTATCAGCATCAGCTCCGGATAGCCAGCGAGCACGATTAAAATCAATGCTTCAATCGCATTACGGGGCTCAAGCATACCGCCCAGGATCTTACCTGAGTCTGTGTAGTTTGCCGGTATAGAGAAGACATTACTGAATTCCTTATCGTCCATAGCTACACCTTCTTTCTATTCAACGTCGGGGACTACCGACGAATCTTCAAAGTTAACCTCTTTCGGTCTACGCAGGGAAAGACTTGCTTCATAACTCGGTGTGTTGAGTATGACACCTTCACCACCGGAAGAATGTACCCACATACGCTCTCCGTTCTCACCGTATCCGGCGAAGATGAGCACGTGGTTCCAACCCTGACCGTCGGCATCCATCAGAAAACCGAGGTCGCCCGGGAGAAGTTCATCAGCAGTGATTGCATAAGACTCATCCCACTGGCTCCAGGTTCCTCCGTAAAGACTGACGCCCACGGCTGTTTTATAAGTCCAGTCTGTAAAGCCCGAGCAATCAAGCCCGAACGGTCGAATGGTTCCGCTTGTGGTAGAACCTGCGGCTGTTACAAGCTTTGGCGTATTCCATTCATCGTTCCAACCTGCAGCCGATTTACCACCCCAGAAATAAGGAACCTTACCTACAAGGGAAAGCCCCGTCTTGACAATATGCTTGCGAGTCTCACTGCAATTTTGTCTTGCAAGGAATGCGATAAGCTCAGTGTCGGTCAACGGAACAGCACTACCGTTTGATGCAGTACCATAAAGCGTCATTTTAAGCGCTTGGGCACGGCTATCAATCACTTCGCCGTAAGTTGTACCAAACTGGCTGTATTCCGCATTCAGATCCAAACCGAAGGCACTGGAAATGACCGTATTATCAAAGGGATGAATGGTGCATTCCAGATACTTAACGATTTCTTTTGTCGGAGTCAAAGTCTGTTTGCCTGCAGACTGATAATAGGTTGCTGTTCGGGTTCCGCTGATAGAACCACCCAAGTATACGGGAAGCGTTACCGTTACGGCTGTATAAGCATCAACCTCGATAGCAATATCCGAAGTTTTTTCTTCATCCTGCGCATAGTAGGTCTTCTGGGCTGTCTCATATCGGTATTGAGGAACACCATTGATGGTGCCGGTTTGAACGATTCTTGTGACAACCGTCATCGTGACCGGCTTATAGGTATAATATGTAACCGGTGTGATAACCTCGTTTTCTTTCTCAACCGACGTTACGGGGAACATATTGCCCGACACACCGGTCAACTTTGCTTCCAAGTCAGTCTGGGTAGCACTGAGCTGATCGACCGACGTGGAATAAGCGGACATAATATATGCCACATCATATCCTGCTGAGCTTTGGGCGTGATTTACAAGGGCATTCATTGAAAGCTCGTAATCATAACCGCCATCGGCTATAAGCGTTTCTACCTGTGTCATTGAAGAATCATATCCAAGCCCGATAATGTTTGAAATTACATCCGTTAGCGTCTCGAATACTGTTACAATCGTAACTTGCTCGGTCGGCTGACTACCGTCAAGACCTAATGCACGGTTTATAAGAATGCCGGGGAGCTCTACTATGAGCACGATTAAGAAAACCACACACAAACAGATGCAGACGAGAATCTTGAAGAGTGTGTGGCGCATTGCCCATGCTGCAGCAATAATTGCACCCCAAGGTCCACCCGAAGCTGTACCAGCCGCAATCTCGGCTACTGCTTTACCGCCTTCCACACCGGCTTTCACCGTTGCGGCTGCGGCATTGGCTGTAGCTTCAGCACCTTTCGCGGCGGCAGTTGTTGCGGCAGTTTTACTTGCTTCTTTGCCTACATTGGCCGCTTGTTTCGCTGCTTTCGCGGCATTTTGCGCTGCGGCACTGTAACTGTCGGAACCGTCACCGATTTGTTGTTTGTTCGGCTCTGCCATTATCTGCACCTCCTATATTCAACTGCATATGGCAGTGTTATTTTCGTTTTTATAAGGCAAACAGCCGAACCGGAAGAACCGATTCGGCTGTCGCCGTTGTTTTACCTCTTACGCTTAGGAGACTTGATTTCGCCATCATTTCTGGCTTCAGGTTCTCCGTAACGAGTAGGTGTTGCTTTATAGCGAACTGTATCAACGTTAACCGTTCGCACGTTGTCTCCGTCATAAGCGGGTTTACCGTTTTCAAAGACGGGTCTGCGATCCACAGCAGCCTCACCGTGAATTGAATACCATTGACTTCCGTTGACATCCTCAAACACCTGATAATCTCCACGAGGGGGAGCAAACCGGGAGGTATCGTAGAACATCGTACCGGAACCGTTCTCGTGTCTGACTTCAAAGTGTCCGTCGAGCCTTTCGGAGCCATCCACAGAAGAAACAGGCTGATCGAATCCTGGCATAAACTGTTGGAAATAAGCCTGATTGTATACGTAAGCATCATCGCCGACCTCAAACTGAGGAGCATCTGCGTGCTGTTGCATAGCGTACCAGTCTACACCGTTTGCAGCTGTCATAACCGTATGAGGCGCATCCGGTTCATCATAGTAAGCACTGTTGTACCACCTTGTATTGTGGCCGTCGTGACTTGCTTCGATAACACCGTCGCCAACGGTTCTGAGGGTTGTTCCCTCGGCTGCATCCGGGAATGTGGCAGCAACTCGTGCAGCTTCGGCTGGGCTACCGTTAAACTGAGGAGCATCGTAGAATGCGCCTGCGCCGGGACCACTTGCCATCTGATACCACTGACTGCCATCCGAAGCCGTAACAACGGAATGAGGACCGTCAGGTTTCTCAAATTGGGCTGCACTGTACATTGCGACTGAAGTTTCCTTTCCGTCCGCACTCACAACCTTGGCTGTGATTTGACCACCGGTGATTTCAGCACCCGAAACATTCATACCACTCATATGAGGCATATAGTTTGCAAGGCTTCTATCAGCGATATCTCCGGCAATAGTACCGGACATATTCGGTGTTCGTGCTGCAACGGAAGCAATAGAGTCACCAGTCAACTGCGCACCGTTACGTGCGGCTATACCACCAAAGGCTCTGCCCACAAATCCAATTGTTCCGCCGGCGCCCATACGTTGACCGCCTTGCACAACAGCATCGCGAACGTAACTGTTGCCTTTGAATTTGTTTGCGAACCCGGCAGCGAAACCACTTGCTGCGGCACCGGTACCTGTGGCAGTTGCACCACCAAATGCATTACCTGCACTCCTTGCACCGTGTCCGATACCTGTGACAACTCTTGCTGCCATCAAAAGTTCCATACCCATACTGGAACCGGTCTGAGCTACGTTAAGCCCGATCGAAGCCAGATAAGAGTCAAACTTCTGAGCAGTTTTTAAGAATGCCAAGGCGCAGAACAACCAGAGAAATACGCTACCGTACCCGGTAGATAAGGCACCACCGTTTCCAATGTAGGCACCCATAGAGGAGTTAAATCCTCGTAGGAACCACACATTCATAACGAGCAATAAGAGCTGGGATCCAACCATACGACACCAACTTCTGAAAACCGGTGTCGTTGCTTTTGAGGCACCCATGGAAAATGCCAGAGGTGACGTATAACAGAGGACACCAACCACGATATATCTCTCCACCGTCTCAAGCAATAGCTTGAAATAGTTCCAACCCAATGCAATCTCCAGAATTACAAGAAGCAATAGTCCTACAACGGATATGGTCGCTATTAGCGTCGTTAATCCGTTCATAAGCATTGCTTCTATACCCGCAAAGGTAAAATCTTCAGCGGTCATCTGGATATCCATTAGAGCTGTGTACGGTGCCGTGGCGATGTTTAGACACGTTGTAAAAATCGGCTTTGCATAACCGATAAGCAGCGCAAACAATGCACTTCTACCAATCAGTGTCCACGGGTTTTCCGCATCTGTAACCGGCCCACCGAATACTCGGAATAATTGCCAGACCGTGATGAGGAAGAGAAGAGCCCAAGCCGTATACTGCATAACAGTGAAGGCTTTACTTACGAAGGGGAAATATTCTTCCATGGCTGTCATGTCTGTGCCAAGCGCCTGCAGAAACATACCCGAGACGGCATCCATAAGGTCGGTTACTACAGAACTGACCCATGTAATTATCCCTTCAAATATCCAGTCAAGCATCGGCTATCACCTCCATTCCTGCTTGACTTGGATTTTTACGGATTGTAATTACCACCAGAAATGAGAGGCTGCAAATACGCAACGATGAAGCCAAGAGAGTTGAGAATGATCCATGTGATCACAATTCTCTTAAGCCACTGCGTCGCTTCGTCCACTGCACGCTGATTTCTCGAAACCATTCGGATGATCAGGGCAATGGCACCTACTGTGACTGCCACGATGGTACTGATCGCCACAATCTGACCGTAAATGTCCTGCATAATCGCTGAGAAGCGATCCCAGATCGTTGCGGCCATAACGGGCTGCATAGAGAAAATCATTGCACACGCCGTTCCGATGAACGACCAATAGGCGGATTTAATTTTGCTACCGCCCAGCCTGAGTTGCTTAATCATGCCTGTGTACCTCCTTTTTTCAGAGTTTCGGGCAACAAAAAAAGCCGTCTCTTTCAAGCATTTCTGCTAAAAGAAACGGCCTCGTCTTCACCCGAGCCCAGTTTTGGACAATAACAGTATACCACATTTCCTTTTGCTTGTCATCGGCAAAACTGTGCCAATTTAGTGCCAATTTACTGTCATCATTCAAGGTTTTCGAGAAGGGTGAGCATATCAAACCAAAAATCAATTCCAATGACGGGCGTTGCCCACAAACGAATTGAAAGAATTGTGATTGCCTGCTGACGAAGCCGATAATACGTTCTCTTCGAGATTTCAAGCTGATCAATCATCTCTTGCAGGGAAAGGTGCTCTGTTGCAATGTAGGTCATGTATATGACATCATACAGGAGTTTTCCGTTTCCAGGCTTACTCTTGAGTACGGTTAGAGCCTCATTCACTCTGTCGAACAGAAGTCTCGACTTGCGAACACCTTCCATTCGTCCTTCAAGCTTACGGTTTCCCATAGCCATTTCTATATCAACCTTGTCAATCAGCTGATCAATATGGTCAAATGGGGTATCCAGCTCTGCAGCAACGTCTGTAGGAAAACACTCAAGAACCCATGCAATCGTTCGATAGTGTTGCAAAAGCATCTTGGTATTATGATAACTGGTCTGTGTCCTTTTTTTCTGTGCTGTGCGAATTTTCTCGTTATCAATCTCGTGATCACCGAGAATCCCACGCTTTGTCAGAAGTGAAATAAAAGCGTCTGACTGCGCTAATATGCGGTCTTCTTGCTGCTCATACAGCGATTTTTCGTCTGTTTGGCGGGTCATATGTAAACATCTCCTTTGCTATTATCGTTATATCCACTGCGCCACAAGGTCCACGGATTTTACTTGTATCTATAACCGGAGGGGAATATATACTGTTACCCTTGCAGTCATATATACACTTCTTACAATTCGAGTGAGAAAAATACGCGTGTAATATATATGGGTCAAAAAGTGCAACGCGATTTTTAGGCGGAGTGTTTTCGCTTTCTTCAGCACACTCAGTTATGAGCTGACGGCTGTACAAAGCAATCCGTCTGCTTAAATTCTCGCTGTCGGAACCCACTTTCTGCTCATTCTTTGCCAAAATGCGTATTTCGGCAATTATACGCTCAATCTTCTCAGACTCCGGCATTGTAAACTCTGCATCCATCGGATACAGCTTATTGAAAATGAGGCAACCATAGGCGCCGGGAAGACGGTGCAGCATAAAAACATCCCCATGCTTCTGAAAGAAACGCCACACTTTAGTCTTTTCCCAGTTCCATCGCTGTCCCAGGGTTTCCAAAGTCAGTACGGCACCGAACTTACCGAACTGGATTGTCGGTGCCAAAAAAGAAAACGCATTGCCCAAGTCTTCTGATACCGTGTGGCACCAAAGATCAAGCCATGCGTCTGCTTCATCAAATATATAGTTTTGTTCTACCAGTCTGTCTGTGATACTGCGAGGGAGGCAGAGGAAACCATATCCTTCGGTTGCATAAACAGAACCGTTCATGCACTCCTCACCGGAGCATTCAATAACCCAGTCTGTTATTTGATACGTGAGCTTCTTTGTCTTTGCATTCAACGAATATCTCACATAACCGAGCTCAGAGAGCTTAGAAAGCGCCTCAAGGCTCTGTGCGCGGCTTTTGAAACCGAGAATACTCTTGAGTCCCACAACGCCTCCGGACCACATTCCTAGGCTTACAGCGTTAATATGGCCGCAATAAGAAGCTTGTCCCTTACGGAACGCTGCACGGGATGCAAGCTTCGCCCAGGCACTCATAATACCTTTGCCTTCAGGTAGATGATTTCGGGGCAACTTTACCCACTGATACTTCATCAAGCATTTCATAAGGGACACCTCCTTTGTTTTTATATAAAAGAAGGGCGACCTCAATAAAGAAGCCGCCCAGCAAGACATATCTATTAAATTCTAACAACCAGACCAACCAATTGGTCTGTGGGAACACCAACGAGAAACCAACCGTCTCCCATTTCAATTCGGGTATGGATCCATTCACCATCAATCAAAACATCCAGGCATTCACCACAGTGAAGACCACCATAATAGTCCATCAGTCCAAATCGAATATCCATTCGGCCACTTTCTTCGTCCGTGACCATAGTACCTTGCTTCATCATAAGTGTTTTTTCAGAATCCTCACGAGCTTTATCCTGTAATTCTTTCTTATAGATTTTCCTAAGATACTCATCAAAAATAGTTCTGCGAATCAAGACCTTTTTTCCGATCTTGTAAACAGCTCCGGCTTCACGTGCCATACGTGTAAATGATTTCAAGCCGAGACCATAATAATCGGCGCCTTGATACAACGTGATAAAATCATGCTTTTGCATCTCGATATCCTCGTCGTCAAGCATATCCGAGAACATCCAAAGGTTTCCACTCATTTTTGTTCCTCCTTGGGGAGTAGGGTGCTTGGCTCATGGAACCTTTCCAAATACTCCTCAAAAATATCGCGGTTAATCAAAACCGTTCCATTCATACGGTAAATAGCACCGGCTTCACTGGCAAGCTCCAATATTTTCTTATGTTGCAGGCTATATACAATCTCTGCATCCTTATACCGCAAAAACTGCCTGCGAATTCTCTTGGCGCTCGCTCTAACGTCATTTCTCTTTTTCAGATCGTAGTATGCTTTTGTCTCTTCGCTAATCATAGTATTCAGTCCCTTTCAGATAAATATGGTTGTCATGACAAAAGCAGACCCAACGAAAAAGAGAACACCTCTTGAAATTTCTTTCAATAAGTGTTCTCTAAATAGCAAGTGCTATATTGTGTTTCGTCCTGCCAACAATTCATATTGCATCACAATTCTTCAAAATTACACGAAAAATTGTTGTCAATTTGTTGTCAACTCGGATTTGATGTGCCAAAAGCCCTTGATTTTACTGGGTTTTTTGGTCGAGCGACTTCATTGTCGGGAAGAATAAAACGTCGCGGATTGCGGGGGAATCGGTAAGCAGCATTACCATACGGTCTATGCCGAAGCCTATACCGCCTGTGGGCGGCATACCGAGCTCAAGAGCATAGAGGAAATCCTCGTCGGTATGATTTGCCTCTTCGTCTCCGAGAGCGAAAAGCTCCTCCTGCGCCTTAAAGCGTTCGCGCTGATCAATCGGGTCGTTAAGCTCCGAATAAGCGTTTGCCATCTCCCAGCCGTTCATAAAGAACTCAAAACGCTCAACATAGTCGGGATTTTCCGGCTTCTTTTTGGTGAGCGGAGATATTTCAATGGGATGATCCATAATAAACGTAGGCTGAATAAGGCGTTCCTCAACAAAAGCCTCGAAGAAGAGATTAAGTATATCGCCCTTTTTGTGGTGCGGCTCAAACTCAACATTGTGCTCCTTTGCGGCGGCTCTTGCCTCGTCAAGAGTCTTTATCTCATTAAAATCGACACCCGAATACTTCTTTACCGCGTCAAGCATAGTAAGACGCTCAAAGGGCTTGCCGAGATCCATTTCGATGCCGTTATATGTTATAACGGTAGTGCCGAGAACCTCTTTTGCAACGTGGCGGTAAAGATTTTCGGTAAGATCCATCATACCGTGATAATCCGTATATGCCTGATAAAGCTCCATAAGAGTAAATTCGGGATTGTGGCGTGTGTCAAGTCCCTCATTACGGAAAACTCTGCCTATTTCATACACTCTCTCGAGTCCGCCGACTATAAGGCGTTTCAGATACAGCTCAAGAGAAATTCTGAGCTTAACATCCTCATCGAGAGCATTGTAGTGAGTGACAAACGGCCTTGCCGCCGCGCCGCCCGCGTTTGCAACAAGCATGGGGGTTTCAACCTCCATAAAGCCCTCTGAATCAAGATAATTTCTGATACTGCTGATTATTCTTGAACGCTTTACAAACGTATCCTTTACGTCCTGATTCATAATAAGGTCGATATATCTCTGGCGGTAACGGGTATCGGTATTGGTAAGTCCGTGGAACTTTTCGGGAAGAACCTGAAGGCTCTTCGAAAGCAGTACCACCTGCGTTGCGTGAATCGAAATCTCGCCTGTTTTGGTTTTGAAAACGGTACCCTTGATATTTACTATATCGCCGATGTCCATTTTCTTAAAGGCTTTATATTCATCCTCGCCTATGCAGTCGCGGGCAACATACGACTGTATACTACCCTTTAGATCCTGCACATTGCAAAATGACGCCTTACCCATAATACGCTTTGACATAAGTCTGCCGGCAACGGAAACCTCCTTGCCGTCAAGATCATCAAAATCAGCTTTAATATCCGCGCTGTGGTGAGTAACATCGCACTTTGTGATAACAAACGGGTCATTGCCCTCGGCTTGTAAATCACGAAGCTTCTGAACTCTTATCATATGCAGCTCGTCGAGGTTTTCATCGTTTGCATTGTTTACTTTCTTTACGTCTGCCATATCTTCACTTCCTGTCAAAAAAGGAGCGCAAGGGAACAAAGAGAGTCCCTTTTCGCCCCGTTAAATTTTTAATTATTTTGAAATTTCCTTAATGACGAATTTAAGAAGACCGATAGGTGCTTCAACCTCAACGGTCTCGCCGACCTTGTGGCCGATAAGGGCTTTGCCTACGGGCGATTCGTCCGATATTTTACCCTCGTCGGGATCTGCCTGTGCAAAGCCGACTATTTTATATTGAAGTTCTGCGCCGGAATCGTTTGTGATAGTGACCTTTGAGCCTATATGAACAACCTCTGTTCCGAGAGCCTCCTCGTCAAAAACCTTTGCGTTTTTGATCATATGCTCAATTTCGTTTATGCGAGCCTCGAGCTTTGCCTGATCGCTCATTGCCTCATCGTACTCGCTGTTCTCCGACAAGTCGCCGAAGCTTCTCGCAACTTTGATTTTTTCCGCAGCTTCTTTTCTGCCGACGGTTTTTAATTCCTCGAGTTCTTTTTCAAGATCGCGAAGACCCTCTGCGGTCAATAAGGTTTCCTGCTGAGCCATACTAATTCACCATAGCCTTTCAAGTTTATAAATCGTACCGCAAATAAAATACGCGGCCGTTAAATTTTAGTATTACACGAATAAATATTGTATCAAAAGAGCAAAGATATGTCAAGTTTTTTAGGGCTCTCCGAAAATGTCGGAAAGCAGGTAAAACGAGCCGCACACAAGCAGCATATCGCCGTTTTTCACAAGACTCCTTGCCTTTTTGTAAGCGTCTTTCGGGTCTTTTACGGAAACAACGTCCCTACAAAAGCACTTGCCCTCACGAAGGAGCACATTCTCATCCTCGGCGCGCGGATTTGACGGCTTTGTAAACACCGCGGTTTTGCAGTGCGGCAAAATTGCTGCAAGGTAATCCTTTGTGTCCTTATCAGCCATCATACCTATAAGGACGGTTATGCTTTTATCGCCCGCAAACCGCACAAGGACGTTTTCAAGCGCCGCGGCGCACTCCGGATTGTGGCCGCCGTCGAGCATAATGACAGGCGACCTTGATATTATCTCCATACGCGCGTGAATAACCGTGCTCTCTATGCCTTTTTTTATAAACTCATCGCTTATTCCGAGTGCTCTTGCCGCAGTTATAACGCCCACGGTATTTTCCACCTGATGCCTGCCGACAAGAGGTATTTTAACGGTAAGACCGTTATATGATATTTCCGTGCCGAAAATATCCTCGGACAGTATTTCGGCGGCGGAGACATCGCCGATTAAAAGCCGCCCGTTTTTCTCTTTTACCGTATCTTTTATGACGGAAAGAGCCTTTTCGTTTTGCTTGCTTGTGGTAATTACCGTTCCGCCGTTTTTTATTATGCCGCATTTTTCCGCGGCTATTTTTTCAACGGTGTCGCCGAGTATTTTTGTATGGTCAAGCGATATTGAAGTGATTACCGCGGCCTTCGGGCAGGGAATTATGTTTGTGCTGTCATATCTTCCGCCGAGACCCACTTCAAGCACGACCGCGTCGCACTTTTGCTCATAAAAGTAAAGCATTGCCGCGGCTGTTATCGCCTCAAATTCCGTCGGCTCCGTTCCCTTTGCCGACAGCCTGTCACAGGCATTTTTCACTTTTTCGACAACGAGTGAGAGGTCATCATGCGGAATGTTTTTATTGTTTATCTGTATTCTCTCGCAAAAATCAAATACATACGGCGAAGTAAAAAGCCCAGTTTTTTTGCCTGCGGCGCAAAGTATGCTGCTCAGCATCGTAGATGTGGTGCCCTTACCGTTTGTGCCGGCAACATGAACGAATTCGAGCTTTTCCTGAGGATTCCCGAGCTCATTCAGCAACGCGGATATTCTCTGGAGCCCTAAATTCATACCGAATTTCAGAAGCGAATGTATATATTTTACCGAGTCCTCGTAATTCATAATTTTCCTTTACAAAACACAGACCCACCGCGCAAATGCACAGCGGGTCGGAATACGCTGAAATTTTAAGCCTGCTCTTTTACCTGCTCATCTTCCTTTTTCGCGCTCTTTTTATTCTGCGCGGTACCCTCTGAGCCTCTGAACACAACGAATTTATCAAAAAGATATTCCGTTACCATATTAACTATCATCGTGATACCCAAAACGATATAGTTTACAGCCGTAAGTGAGGCAAATTTCGCCGTGAAATAATTGCCCAAAACGGTAGAGACCGGTGTGAACACAAGATAATAGCCGAAAACCTTAAGCATTGCAATCGGAACATTATTTGCCGATTTAAAGGTAAACTTGCGGTTAAACGTGAAATTCCAAACAACAGAAAGAATAAGCGCGATAAGATACATGGGGCCGTATTCGTTTTCCATTATTTTGGCAAACGTCGCATTGCTTTGCATTAAGCCTTGGAAGAACGAGAGCTTTATCAAAACCTCACTCATAAGAGTGAAGCTGCCTATTTGAATCAGTCCCGCAGAACAGGAAAAAGCAACAAATTTAAGAAATTGGCCTATACTCTTATTATCTTTTTTGTTTTCGCTCATACGTTCAACTCCTTTTCGCATAACAATGAGCACCGCTACCTGTATTGTTCATTATTTTATCACGCCTTCAGGCGGTTTTCAAGGTATTTGACGCCGTATTTACAAGAAAGATTAAATATGTTAAAATCATACCGCAAATTGTAACTGAGGGGTTTATTATGCAAGTTGATATATATGATTTTGACCACACGCTTTTTCCCATGGACAGCGGCTCGCGCTTTTTCGGCTACTGTATGCTGCACTACCCGTGGATACTCGTTTTTGCACCGTTCCAAATAATTATGGCTCTTTTGCTGGTCACCAAAATAATCAGCTTTACCACATTCAAAAAATATTTTTTCTGCTTTGTGATGCTCGTTCCGCTAAACAAAGCCGTTAACAAGTTTTGGGATAAACACGAAAAAGAGGTATTTCCCTGGTTTAAGGAGAGAAAGCGATACGCCGTTGTAATAAGCGCAAGCCCCGATTTTCTGCTTCGGGAAATTCAGAAAAGGCTTAACTTTGAAACGCTGATATGCACAAATCACAACCCCAAAACCGGCGCCATTATAGGGCTTAACTGCCGTGACGAGGAAAAGGTAAGACGCTTCAGGGAGCTTTTCCCCGATGCCGAGGTAACAAACGTATATTCCGACAGTCTGCGCCATGACCGTCCCATATTTTCGCTCGGAAAGCACTGCTTTCATATAGTTAGGGGTGAGCGCCGCGAGTTTAACTACGAGAGCGTTTACGGCAACAAAAAATAAATAAAGTGTTTTATAAAAACCAAGGAGCTGTAAAAAACGGAAGTTTTTTACGGCTCCTTTTTGCAGTATATTGTTCAGTATTCTATGCCTCGGCGAGCTTTTACGCCCTTTTCGTAAGGATGCCGAACGGCGGTAAACTCCGTTACGTAATCGGCAGCGTCCGCTATATCGTCGCTCTTTGCGTGGCCCGTCACTATAATTTCAAGCTTGTCGTGGCAGCTTTTGATACAGCTCAAAAAAAGCTCACGGTCAACAAATCCGCCCGTGTATGCGTCGAGAGCTTCGTCGAGGATTATCATATCACAATCATTTTCGCGCTCAAAAGCAGAGCGAAGCAGCTTCGTGTAATCCTCAAAAATCTCTTTTTTTCGCATATCGGTCATATTCTCAAACAGCTTGTAGTCGCTTTTCGGCAAGAGCACCGTAATACCCGGAATGTCTCGCAGCACTTTTATTTCGCCCGATTTACCGTCCTTAAAAAACTGTGCGAATATAACCCTCATTCCGTTGCCCGCGGCTCTTACGGCCGCGCCTGCCGCAGCGGAGGTTTTTCCTTTGCCGAAGCCGTAATACAGCTGTACCATTTATCTACCTGCCTTTATGCTTTAGGCTTTTATTATACAGAAAATCCATAAGAAAAGCAATATTCACGGTTACTCCACGGTGACGGATTTTGCGAGATTTCGCGGCTTATCAACATCACAGCCGCGAAGCACAGCCATATAATAAGCGAATATCTGAAGAGGTATTACATTGAGCGACGGTAAGAAATTACCGTCTGTTGACGGTACGCGTATAACCTCGTCGGCAAATTCCGAAACGGAGGCATGCTTATCCGTGACAAGTGCGATTACCGATGCGCCGCGCGCCTTAACCTCTTTAATATTACCGAGAGTTTTTTCAAAAAGTTTATCCTGCGTCGCAACGGCAAACACGGGAGTCCCCTCTTCGATAAGAGATATGGTGCCGTGCTTAAGCTCACCGGCAGCATAGGCCTCCGAATGAATATACGATATTTCCTTGAGCTTTAACGAGCCTTCAAGAGAAATGGCGTAGTCAAGCCCCCTGCCGATAAAAAACACATCATCGGAGCTGACGTATTTATGGGCGAGCGTTTTAAGCTCGTCGGTAAGATTTAAAAGGTTTTCAATCTGTGACGGAAGACACATAAGCTCTTTTGTGAGCTCTTTTTCTCTTTCCTCGGGAAGAAGCCCTACAGCCTTTGAAAAACGAAGTGCAAGCAGATATACTACGGCAAGCTGTGCCGAAAAAGCCTTTGTTGTTGCAACGGCGATTTCGGGTCCCGCCATGGTGTATATAACGTCGTCGCTCTCTCGTGCTATTGTGCTTGCAACCACATTTACTATCGAAATCACCTTTGCGCCCTTGCTTTTAGCCTCACGCAGAGCCGCTAAGGTATCGGCGGTTTCACCGGATTGGCTTATAACTATGCAGATATCGCCCTTTTTGATTATCGGGTCGCGATAGCGAAATTCGCTTGCAAGGTCTGTTTCACAGGGAATACGCGCCATATCCTCGAATATATATTTTGCCGTCATACCTACATGCCATGCGCTGCCGCACGCCACTATATGAATCTTGCCGATATTCTTGATTTCTTCATCGGTAAGGGTGAGCTCGGGAATTGACACCCTGCCGTCCTTAATCCTCGGTGAAAGCGTATCGTGTATAGCCTTAGGCTGCTCGGCAATTTCCTTTTGCATAAAGTGCTCGTAGCCGCACTTTTCCGCAGCCTCAACGTCCCATGTTACGTGGTAAACGTCCTTTTTGACAACATTTTTGTCTGTATCGTAAAGCGTCACATTGTCTTTTGTGAGAACCGCAATCTGATTGTCTTCAAGCAAATAGCAGTCTCTTGTATATTTTAAAACCGCGGGGATATCCGACGCGAGGAAATTCTCACCGTCGCCGAGCCCCACTATAAGCGGACTGTCTTTTCGTGCCGCTATAATTGTACCGGGCTTATCGTCCGCCAAAATCGCAACGGCATAAGAGCCGCGCACGGTCTTCATAACATTTACCATGGCGTCAAGCAAATCGCCCTTGTAGTAATAATCAAACAAATGCGCGAGCACCTCGGTATCCGTTTCGGAAACGAATACATAGCCGCCCTTTTGGAGCATAGTTTTAAGCTCAATATAATTCTCGATTATACCGTTGTGCACAAGCGTTATTCTGCCGTTTCCGCCCTTATGCGGATGTGCATTGACATCTGTCGGCGCACCGTGGGTGGCCCATCTTGTATGACCTATTCCGACCGTGCCGGAAAGACCGCCGACCTCTTCGAGCTTTTCCTCAAGATTTTTTATACGGCCCTTTGTCTTAACAACGTCTGTTTTGCCGTTTTCTGACACGGCAATGCCTGCCGAGTCATAACCTCTGTACTCAAGCTTTTTTAAACCGTCAATCAATATCGGAGAGGCACTATTCTCCCCTACATAACCAACAATTCCACACATATTAAATTTTTCCTTTTCAAAAAATAAAATTTGTGCCTTGCTTTTCCTTTGTACACGGTGCGTTGCCGCTCCGCCTTTGTGAAAAGCCTTTGATCCCCGCACTTATGGGACAAGAAGCATCCGCCGAAAACTTCGATAACTTCTTCCTCGTCACCTGTAAATTCGGCAAAGCCGATAGTGCGACATACAGGTCCGGCGCTAAAACTCTCTTGCGGAAAGTCCTTTAAAAAACAAAAATCTCCTTTCGCTTTTTTGAGGGCGGCTCGCACAGCCGACGGCTCATTTGTTAAAGTATAATATGCCACGCGGCAAATGTCAACGGGAAATAATACTTTTATACCTTTTTTTAAACTTACGCGGCGAATATTATTATGTTTAAAACTCCGGTTTTTACACATAATTTTAATAAAAGCTCGGAGGTAATCTATGGATATAAAAAGGTGCACCATTGACTCGCAGGATATTTTACGGCACGAAAACGCAAGAGCGTTTTTTGTTTGCCTTTTAAGCTTTGTGCTGTCGCTTTTGATTCTCGGCGCCGCTCTTTTCGGCGTGTATTCGCTCTATACCGTGAGCGGACTCGACAAGGAAAAATACAGCGTTCCCGTTCTCTCTTTACTATATGCCCTTTTTTCGTCGGAGGTTACCGTTTCTCTGTTTGCACTGTCCGCCGTTTCCTACAACCGCAAAAGATGGTTTTACCGCAATGCCTCGGAAAAAGCACCTGTATCATATCTTTTTGCCGGTGAAAAATTTTCGGTAAGGCTGAAGGTCTTTTATTTTTTCTTTTTTAAAAAGCTGATGACTGCGCTGTGTCTTGTCGCAGCTGAAATACCGTTTTTGCTTTGCAGTCTTGTTTTTTACCGCGAGCTCTCCGAAAAAGGATTATACAAAACCGTATTTGCGGGAGCAGTCGCCCTCTGCTCTGTGCTGTTTTTGCTCGGACTGTACTTCGGCGCGGTTCTTTCGAAAACATTTTGGCTGTGCGAAAAGGTATACTTCAAAAACAAAAAATGCTCCGTAGCGCTTGCCGTAAACAAAAGCAAAAGCCTGACCGAGGGAAACCGGTTCAGGCTTGTAAATTATAATATAAGCTTTGCTTGGCGAATACTTTTCTGCATATTCTTAATTCCGCTATTTTACACGGTGCCGTACATTTCACAGTCAAACGGATTGCTGTGCCGCGAATTTATAGGAAAGTACAGGCAAGGTGCCGCCTTCCCGGTGGTTTTTATGAAACTGCAAAAAACGTAGCCTCGAAATAAAACCTTCATTCGTTCTTCTTTGCCTTTTTACTGCCGAATGTGTCGGCAAGATAAATCATAAGAAGTATCAGCACGGCTATCGCGGTGGATTTAAGCCGTGTAAAGCCGTATTTTACCTCAAGGCAGCCGGTCGCAAAAACGAGCCCCGCAAGAGCTAAAATATATACTATCAAAAGAACGGTTTTTAGAGCCGGCTTTTTTTCGGAATTAAGCGACATAAAATATACGGCGGCCGTGACCGCCAAGGCCGTTCCGAAATACACAACAGCAAACACAGTCATAAATATCAGCCTTTCGGATTATTCATAGTCCCAGCCGTGGGAAGCGAGCTCATCCAAGACCTCTTTATCCACATCATCGGCGGTACCTTTTGACACTATCTTGCAGGAATACACATTGACCTGAGGCGGATATGACTCCATAATCTCATTCGCGTGCTTTATTTTTATGAGATCGCCCGTGCGGACATCGGAAAACAAATCTTCGTCGTCCGAGGAATTTATCATAACCGTAGGAGAGCCGTTTAAAACTATAAGACAACTGCTTCCCGAAACCACGGCGCGCCCCGTGGAAGTAGGTTTAAAATTTCCGCACCCGTAAAGTAAGGTAAAAACAAGCAAAAGACTTAAAACCGTACATAAGGTCTTTTTCATATATTATCTTCCTTCCGTGTTCGGTGAATTATGCACAGCGTCGTGTCTTCACCGCCGCACATCTATTATAATTTTACTTCTTTTCTCCGCTAAATACAATTCGCCGAAAGTATAATAAAACACCTTCAAATTTGTCGGAAATAACAATTTCGAATACCGATAAACCGAAATCGGTGATTTCGAGCCGTCATATGAAACTGACCGCAGAGCCGATATAAAATAAAAATCGACAAATCTCTTACGAGACTTGTCGATTTTTGGCTGTGGGGTACAGAAAAGATGTTTTTATGTTTTTTGTGGATAGAGTTGAACTCTCGGAATTTTTAATGAAATCGTTCGCGTTGCTCACGATGAAATCAAAACCTACGGTTTTGATGAAATTTTCGGCTACGCAGAAAATGAAATTAAATCCACCCATCGCCGCAGCGATTTCATACGCTGAAAGCGTATTTCATATTGCGAAGCAATATTTCACCCACCCGCAAGGGTGGATTTAGTTGAAAAGGACAGATTTCTAACGAAATCTGTCCTTTTCTGGCGCGCCGGGAGGGATTCGAACCCGCGACCTTTTGGTTCGTAGCCAAACACTCTATCCGGCTGAGCTACCGGCGCATATGCAATTTTTACTGCTCAAGTATATTAACACTATTGGAGCAAAAAGTCAACATTTTTTTACGCTCGGCAAGAATAAATCGTTTTTTATTATATTCCGAAGCAGCCGAAATATCGCCATATAAATAAAATATTACGGCTAAATAATTATAATATATCTGTTTACCGAAACAAATAAAAAATGCATTTTCAAGAGCGAGATAAGCCGAAAACAGAGTAAAATCGACAGTATAATTTGTATAAAGCAATCAAAATGCATAATCGGCAAAAATTATCTCCACTTTTTTCTGTTTTGTGGTATACTTAAAAAGGTATTACGGCAAAGATTTAAGACAAGCCTTAATGCACGCGGCAGAAAAAGCTTAACACAGCCGCCGAAATCTACACAAATCAAATCCGGGAAGGCGGATATATATGGATAAAAAATATGATGTTCTGATAATCGGATGCGGAGTTGCCGGCCTTTACACTTCACTCTCGCTGCCCGAAAATCTGTCCGTTCTTGTGCTTTCAAAGCAAGACGAAACCGTTTCCAACAGTTCTTTGGCTCAGGGCGGCGTAGCTGCCGTTTTAAGCCTTGAAAACGACAGCTATGAGCTTCATTACAACGACACCATGATTGCCGGCGGTCAGGCCAACACACCGGACGCCGTAAACACACTTGTTCACGAAGGCCCCGACCAGGTACGTCAGCTGATAAAATACGGCGTTAATTTTGACCGCAATTCCGACGGTACTCTTCAAAAAACGCTTGAGGGCGGCCACAGCCGTCGCAGAATAGTTCACTACAAAGACACCACGGGAGCGGAAATTGTGCGTGCGCTCCTTGTAGAAGCCAAAAAGCGAAGCAACATAACGCTTGTCGAAAACGCCGACGTTTTTAAACTCACAAAGGTTAAAAACGGCTTTTGCGCGGATATGCTCTTAAACGGCAAGACTGCCGCCACGGTATTTTCGGATTTTTGCGTAATAGCGACAGGCGGTATAGGCAGAGTTTACAAATACACCACCAATCCCGCCGTTGCCACCGGTGACGGAATCCGTCTCGCATACGATATGGGTGCTACGATAAAGGAGCTAAGCTACGTTCAGTTTCATCCCACCGCTTTTAACGGAAACGACATGGAGCAATTCCTGATAAGCGAGTCGGTACGAGGAGAGGGTGCATACCTGCTCAACTGTAACAAAGAACGCTTTATGGACAGATATGACAAACGCCTTGAGCTTGCCCCGCGCGATGTTGTATCGCGCTCTATAATTCTCGAAAGCCGCAGAACGGGCAGCGACAACTTCTACCTTGATATAAGATACAAGGGTCACGATTACCTTGTAAACCGCTTCCCCGGAATATATGAGGGATGCTTAAAACACGGCGTTGATATGACCAAGGATTTAATTCCCGTATACCCGTGCCAGCACTACCTCATGGGCGGAATCGACGTTGACCTTGACGCGCGTACTTCTATTTCGAGAATGTATGCTGTAGGTGAATGCTCGCACACGGGAGTTCACGGCAAAAACCGCCTCGCAAGCAACTCGCTTTTGGAAGCACTTGTATTCGGAAAGCGCGCGGCAGACGATATAGCGTCTCTTTCTAAAAAGGACCCTGACCACGTGACCGTCACGGAGCACAAAACGGATATTTCGGGTGCTCCGCTGCCAAAGGGAATGCGTACGGAAATTCGCTCGATTATGCAACGTTCTTACTTTGTAATTCCGGATATGGACGCGGTAAGAGTAGGCTTGAAGCGCGTTGACACTATACTTATGAGACTTAAAAACGGCAAATTTGCAATTACACCCGACTATTGTGAGGCTTTAAGTCTTGCCACGGTAGCCCATATAATCTTAAAAGAGGTGGACGAAGGATGATTTTACCGCAGTTTTACACGGACGACATTATTAAGCGCGCCATACTTGAGGATATTAACTATGTCGATGTGGCGTCGGATTACCTGATATCCGAGGAGCAGCGCAATGAGGCATATTTCGTCTCAAAGGCAGACGGCGTTCTCTGCGGCATAGATGTCGCAATGAGAGTTTTTGAACTTTTGGACGATTCTTTTACTGCCAAGGTATATATGCACGACGGCGACAAGGTGAAAAAGGGCGACCTTATAGCCGAATTCAGCGGAAAAACCACGCTTCTTTTAAAGGGCGAAAGAACTGCTTTGAACTTGTTGCAGCATATGTCGGGAATAGCCACGGCGACCGCAAAGGCAGTAAAACTCTGTGAGGGAACGTCGGCTTCGATAGCCGACACAAGAAAGACCCTTCCGTCTCTGCGTGCCCTTCAAAAATACGCGGTAACCTGCGGCGGAGGCAAAAACCACCGTTTTAATCTTTCCGACTGCGCTATGCTCAAGGATAATCACATAGACGCCGGAGGCGGCATAACGGGAGCCGTAAAAAAGCTTCGCGAAAAGATAGGTCATACGGTGAAAATTGAGGTTGAAACACGCAACCTTGATGAAGTAAAAGAGGCGGTCAAGGCAGGAGCCGACATAATAATGCTCGATAATATGGACTGTGACACCATGAAAAAAGCCGTTGAGATAATCGGCGGCAAGGCTCTTACGGAGGCTTCGGGCGGAATTACCGACGAAACCATACCCGGCGTTGCGGCGTGCGGCGTAGACATAATATCAATCGGAGCGCTGACTCACTCCGTTCAGGCATTTGACATTTCCATGAAAATGAAAAAATAAAAAGCCACCCCCAAGATGTGCCTTAGCTTATCTTGAGGGTATGTTATTTTGAAGCAATAATGCCTTATAAACAAAAAGCAGCGGCGCCGAAAGCAAAAAGTTTCGGTGCCGCTATTTTTTGTTCGGCTACAGAAAAAAAGTATTGTTACACTAAGCTGCCGCTTATTCAATTCTGCCTTTAGAGCTAATGTCCGCAAGGCGGTCAAAGCACAGCTCGGAAAGACGTGTCGCACCGCACAATTCATACAAGGCGGAAGCAAACAAGAGCGAATTACACGGTGGCAGAACCTTTGTTATGTCATCGGGCAGAGTAACTCCACTGCCCGACAAACAGACGGTACTTCTCGAATACTCATTCCTGTATAAAAGGCACCCTCCGTCCGGATTGCTTTTATCTGTTCGCGGAGCTATTACAAATGTGCAGCCGCCTGCCTCATTCACGTTTTCCGTGACGGTCATCGCAAGACCCCAATCGTCATACAGCCGTCGGCGCACGGGAGAAAATTCTTCGGGATTACCCGTTATTACCTTAAGATTTGAGGCAAGAGGAACAAGTAAAGACAGCTTATCCTTTTGAAAGCCGTTAAAATCCATAACAGCCACGCTCGTTTTTTCCGGCGGAAGAGAGCATTTCTTTATATAATCAACCGCGGAATTAAAAAGCATAACGGACGGCAGTATACGAGGCTCGAAATTCTTAACCTTTTCGTCCTCAGTTATGGTTCCTCCGCACACTATAACTCTGCCCGCGCACCGCCCGAGCAGGCTGTATATTTTACCCGTATCGACCTCTTCATTTTCATCACACACAAGCGTCAGCGTAAAAAACGGAGCACTGCCTAAGACGCTTATCCGCTCGATAACGGGTTCGGGCGGAAAAAGCCTGTAATGAAGCCTCTTAAAAAATCCGCCGCCGATTCTTTCTATTTTAATTACTCCGAACATAAAAGCACCCCCGCATAATATTATGCGGGGGTTTTGATTTTAATGTTTGTTGTTTATTGCTCGTCCGCGCCTGCCGAAGAGGTTAAGAGTGAATTTGCCTTTTGATACTGTTCATCCTCTGAATGAGATAAAAGCGCCAAACGATTATTTTTCTGTGAGGACAGCTCCACAAGATAATCCGGAGTTAAGCCCACACCGTTATACACATCGCTTGTATACGGCTTTATCTCTGCCACGGTGAGCTTTACCGCACCGCCGTCGCTCAGCTGATAAACCCTTTGCATGGTTCCGTTGCCCTTTGTCGCCGTACCTACAAGCTTTGCTTTGCCGAAATCGCGCATATCGCAGGCGAAAAGCTCTGCAGGCCCGGAGGTATCTTTATCGACAAGTATCACTGTGGACACATTTATGCTGTCGGCGTCCGATGTAAAGGTCTCTATGGCTTCACCGTTTTTATCAACGGCGGTAGCGAGTGCCTTTGTTCCGTCGCTTGCCACAGGAACAAGCACATCAAGCGCATCTGTCGCATACTCTACGGTTCCGTTCGAGACTGCCCGCAAATCTATTATAATGCCGCTCACGCCTTGCTTTATAAGCGTATTTACGGCATTTTTGAGCTGTGATGCGGTGGTCGAATAAAAATCGGTTATTTTAACATAACCTACCTGGCCTACCGTCTCATAATAAACAGTCTGCGCGGTGTAGCCCTTTACCATATTTGCGGCAACGAGATTACCGTCATGAATAAACGCAACATTTACGGACGAGAGCTTTTCGCCCTCAAGCTTTTTTACAAGCTCTTTATAGTTATAAACTGTGACTTCCTCTTCATCTATGGTAACTATACGGTCGCCCTTAGCCATATTGTTAAGTGCCGCCGGAGAACCATCGGAGACCTCTGCCGCGTAAAGGCACATATCGTCCTCGTTGAACACCGGAATTATGCCGACGCCCATTTTCTGACCGTTCATCTCGTTTTTATATATGTCATACTCGGACGCGGTCATATAATAGCTGTAACTGTCGCCTACGCCGTTTGCAAAGCCCTCTGCCATATCCGCGTTTAAAAGCGTTTCGTTAATCTCGCCGTAGTAATTGGTGCGGATAACGTCGTCTATCTCCGCTAAAAGCGAATAAGTCTGTGAACGCTTCGGGAGATCTTTGATTATTGAATTGTACATTTTCATTGACACAGCCATGGTACCTGCCACAGAGCCTGCCATAGCCACGAATATCAATGCGAGCGCAAGGCCCAGGGATATTTTCCTATTCAAACGAACGCCTCTCTTTCGGGGGTTTTATCAAAGACCTATATACGGCTCGGGATTTACTCGATTTTTATTTACATAGACCTCAAAATGAAGGTGCGGACCCGAGGAGTTGCCGGTGGAGCCGACCTTGCCTATATACTGACCCTGCGATACGGTTTGACCCGCGCTGACGCCTATGCTGCTGAGGTGAGCATATCTTGTCCACACACCGTTGCCGTGGTCTATAAGCACGTTGTTGCCCCAGCTTGAGTGATACGAGGCGGAAATTACCGTACCGCCTGCCGCGGCGTAAACGGGCTGACCGTTTATATTTGCACCGGCTATATCTACACCCTTGTGGCCGTTGTGACCGTAGTGCTGTGAAACGTAACAATTGCACGTGAGAGGAAAGCTCATTCCGCTTGAGAGCACACCGTTACCGGAAGAGCCCGTGGTATTGCTGATTGACTGCGCTTCGAGTTTATCCATCTTGGCCTGATAAGCGTCATTTTGCGAATCAAGGCTTGAAATCATTGATTTGAGCGACTTCACCTGAGCTTCAAGACGTGACTGCTTTGCGTCAAGGGTATTGTAAACGCTCTTGACCTCTGCGCGGGCAGACTCTATGGCGGCCTTTTCGTTAACTATTTCAGTCTGCTTTTCCTGCTGTGACTGCTGATCGGAGGAGAGCTGTTCTTTTGTTTTGTTAAGCTCATTGATTTCTTCCTGCAAGCCCTTTACAAGCTCATTATCATGCTCCGAAACACGTTTGAGCAGCTCAAGTCTTGTCAAAAAGCTCGCATAGTCGCCGGAGCCGAGAAGTACCTCAAGCGCCGAGCTTTCGCCTGCCTTATATGCCGAGCGAAGTCTCTCTTTAAGTACGTCGTATGTTACGTCGACAGCGGCTGTCTGTGTTTCTATTTGAATATTTGCGGCGTCTATTTCGGCTTGAAGTCTGTCGATTTCCGCCTGATAGTTGTTGATAATTTCATCCTTTGCCGCAATTTGCTTGTTAAGGTCGGTTATCTTGGCGTTGTAAACATCAAGCTGAGCCTGCATATCGGAAATCTGATTGAGCAAATCGTTTACGGACGCCTTATTATCGCTGATTTTATTATTATTGGCATTTATTTTGCTTTCAAGCTCGTCTATCTGATCCTGCACTGACGAAGCCGAGCCCGAAAACGACGTCACTGAAAACAGCATAGCTGTTATTAATGTAACGGAAATAATGCGTATAAATGCTTTCTTCTGATGCTTCAAAATAAAAAGAACTCCTTTAATACCGGATTTACCCCTTTAAAAATTACGGAAGATACGGCGCGGGATTTACCCTTGTGCCGTTTATCCAGACCTCAAAGTGCAGATGCGCCCCGGCGTGCGGATTTGCCGGTGTCGGCGCGGGACTTACGTTACCCGTATTGCCTACAAGAGCTATAACCTGCCCCTGCTTTACCGTTTGCCCCTTGCTTACCTTCATAACGCTGCAATGAGCGTATCTTGTGCAAACGCCGTTGCCGTGGTCAATAAAGACGTTATTGCCCCAGCTCGAATGATATTCGGCGGAAAGAACCTTACCGTCCGCCGCGGCCCTAATCTCTTTACCGTATGTATTGCCGGTTGCACCCCTTGTGGTAAAATCAATACCCTTGTGACCCGGGTAGCCGTACCAGCCTGCCGATATGGTTACGTTTGAATACTGAAGCGGACAAATCATACCCTTGGGAGATACCGTATAACCGCCTGTATTTCCACCGGTATTTCCTCCCGTATTGCCGCCCGTGTTTCCGCCTGTATTGCCGCCGGGCTTTGGCAATTCGCCGGTGCCCTGCGACGCATTTTTCGCCAGTTCCGCAAGCTTTTTATCGTAGCTGTCTTTCGCAGCCTGTATTTTTTTATTCTCGTTTTCTAATTCCTTGGAGCCTGCGCTGAGAGACGAGATATATGCATTTCGCTGTGCAACCTGCTTTTCAAGGGTAGACTGCTTTGAATCTACGGTATTGTAAAGCGACTGCACCTGCGTTTTAGACGAAACAATATCCGCCTTTTCCGACTCTACGGCGGTCTGCTTAGCCTTTACTTCCTGCTGATTTGACGACAGAAGCTCCTTTGTGTCGTTAAGCTTTGCAATATCATCCTGCAAAGATTTCATAAGCTGCCTGTCATGTTTTGTGGTTTTACTTAAAAGCTCAAGCCTTGTGAGGAAGCCCTCATAATCACTTGCCGTAAGAAGCACCTCAAGAGTGGAACTTTCGCCTGCCATATATGCCGCGCGAAGTCTCTCCTTTAAAAGGTTATATGTATCGTTTACGGTCTTTGTCTGAGTTTCTATGCTCTCGCTTGCCTCGTCTATGTTCTTTTGAAGAGATTCTATTTCTTTTTGATAATCGTTTATAACGGCGTTTTTGTCGCCTATCTGACTGTTAAGCTCCGTTATTTGACTTTGGTACGTGTCAAGCTGCTCCTGCAAAGCATCAATCTGTTCCGAGGAATAGCCGTTCGACTCTTTGGCACCGTCGATTTTATTTTGCAAATCCTTTATTTTTTGCTCATTCTGTTTTTTCTTTGCCTCGGCAGCCGCGATTTTGTTTTCCAAATCTTTCTTGGAATCCGCCGCGGAAGCCGGTAAAAACGACGCGCAAAAAACGAATGTTACCGACAGTAAAAGGCTCAAAGCTCTTTTGAGACCGTTTTTAGTCATCAGAGACCACGCTCCCTTGCTCTTTCAGGTATTTAGCCATCGAAACAAGACTTCCGAAACCTCCTGTAAACAATCCTATTGCAACAAATACGAGAAGTATCTGCCACCAGTACTCGCTGAACGGCACGAGCGAAAAGCCGATTAACGAGAGGGTCTGTGCAAACACTTTTTCGGCTACTGCATAAAGTCCCCAAAGAACTCCCAGGGATACTATGCCGGAAATCGTGCCGAGTATCATACCCTCTATCATAAACGGCCATCGAATGAACCAATTTGTGGCACCTACCGCCTTCATTATTGAAATTTCAAGCTTTCTTGAGAACATCGTTATGCGTATTGTATTTGAAATTATGAAAAGCGCAACAAGGAACAGCATTATAACAAGCCCCACGCTGACTATCGAAACCGCATGGCGAAGAGACAAAAGCTTGCTTGCAAGGTCGCTGTTTTCTCGCACCGAATCGACTTTGTTTATCTGCTTTATCTGAGAAACGGTGTTTTCAAACTGTGACAAATCCTTTACCGTGACCTTATATGCGTCGGGAAGCGGAATTTCATCAAAGCCCTCAAACAGAGCCGCGTCGCCGCCCATGCTCTGTATCTGCTCCTGGAACGCAACTTCCTTCGGCACAAATTCGCAGCTTTCAACATTGCTTATGCCTTTAAGTGAGGTACCTATCTGTGTTGTTTCGTCCTCCGAGGCATCGTCGGCAACATAGACCATTACTACATTTTGCGACTGCACCTTGTCGACTACATTGTTAATATTAAAATATATCATTATGCCCGCGCCCATAATTATAAGACATGCCATAAGCACGGTTACCGATGCCAATGACATAAGGCGATTGACCCACACGTTGCGGAAGCCCTCGTGCGTAAGATATTTTAAGCTTGTCCCTTTCACCTGTTGTCACCTCCGGTCTTTTTTTCAATGGCGTCGAGATACTTTGAGTAATCAACGTCATCGTCGGAGGAATCCGAATCCACGCCGTATGTCGCCATAAACTTTTCAAGGTCGGCGTCCGAATTCGGCTGAACATAAAACGGGCTTATGCTGTCTTCCTTTTGCTTGGCCACACGGTCCTCCACCGTCTCCGAGGAGGCAATGTTCTGAACCGCAGCCGCGGCTGCCGCCGCTCTTTCCGCATTTGACGCGTCGGAAGCATAATCTCTTTCGATGGTGGCGTAATCATCGGGAAGTGCCTCGGTGTCTTCGGAGTCCGAAACCACGGCGCCCTGCTCTATTGTAATAACCCTGTGGTGGAAATGACGGACGAGATTATGCTCGTGAGTTACCATTACCACGGTGGTTCCGTTTGCGTTTATATGGTTTAAAAGGTCAACTATTTCGTAAGACATTTCGGGGTCGATGTTGCCCGTAGGCTCATCCGCAATTATAAGCCCCGCATTATTTACAAGCGCACGCGCGAGCGCAACTCTCTGCTGCTCGCCGCCCGACAGCTCCGTCGGCAGATTTCTCGCCTTGGAGGCAAGTCCTACAAGGCTGAGTATATAAGGCACGCGTTTTCTGACTTCCTTTTCCTTGGCACCGATGCAGCGCATCGCAAATGCGACATTGTCAAACACCGTCATGGTCGGGATAAGTCTGAAATCCTGGAATACTATACCGAGAGTCCTTCTGAAAAGAGGAATCTCTTTTTTCTTTAAATTGTTAAGATGATAACCGTTTATGATAACAGAACCGCTGTTAGGCACCTGCTCGCGCATCATTATCTTGAGAAACGTACTCTTGCCGGCTCCCGATGAGCCGACCACAAAGACAAATTCTCCGTCGTTTATCTTGATATTGACATCTTTAAGCGCTTCGGTCCCGTTATCGTAAGTTTTTGATACATTTTTAAATTCAATCACTTAGAACATACCTCTGCTTTTCACAATATTCCCACCGCTGAACTCTGCCGTAAAGTTTAATACCGACGGGCAGAGACTCTACACAACCGCTATAAAAAATATAGGCGGCAAAATGAGTATAATCACTCATAATACCGCCTTTAATTATAGCATAGAACGTCAAGTTTGTAACCATTTTGTAATATGGTAAATTATATTCGCGCACTTTAGACAAAATCCCACTTGTAACATTGTGCAATTTTCCCATTCACAACAGCGCGCGGAAAATTACTTTTCTTTAATACTTGACGGGGCTTGAATCAAGATACTTCTTAACCATAAGAGCTACTTTAAATACTATTGCGTCATCGAACTCGCGAAGGTCAAGGCCCGTGAGCTTTTTAATCTTTTCAAGACGATATACAAGAGTATTTCTGTGTACAAAGAGCTTTCTTGAGGTTTCGGATACGTTGAGGTTGTTTTCAAAGAACTTCTGAATTGTAAAGAGCGTTTCCTGATCGAGATTGTCGATAGAGCCGCGCTTGAAAACCTCCTTTAAGAACATATCGCAAAGAGTTGTGGGAAGCTGATATATAAGTCTCGCAATACCGAGATTGTCATAGCTCACAATGCTCTTTTCGGTGTCGAACACCTTGCCTACCTCAAGAGAAACCTGAGCCTCTCTGAATGAGCGTGCAAGATCCTTTATTCCCTCAACCGTAGTACCTATGCCGACAAGAACGTGAGAATAGAACTCCGTTCCGAGACCGTCGGCTATCGAGCGTGCAAGCTTTTCGAGATCCTTTGTGTCAATATTCGGCTTAACCTCTTTGATAAGGGCAATATCTGTCTCGTTAAGGTTTATTACGAAATCCTTGGTCTTATCCGGGAACAGGTTCTGAATTATATCATAAGCGGAGATATCTATATGCTCGGTAATTCTTATGAGAATTACGACGCGTGACACGTCATTGTTAAAATGAAGCTCTCTCGCCTTGAGATAAATATCACCGGGCAGTATGTTGTCAAGAATTACGTTCTTGATAAAGTTTGCGCGGTCGTATTTTTCATCATAATACTGCTTAATGCTTGAGAGTGTTACGGCAAGCATTGAGAGATATTTCAAGGCAAGGTCGTCTTCGCCGGAAACAAATACGGCATATTCGGGGTGCATACGCGCACCGAACGGCTTATAAGAATACCCGTCTACCGATATAACCTCCGTTCCGCTGAAAACCGCGGTAACCTCGGTTGAGAGCACCTCACCTATCTTACCGAGTTCGCTGCAGGAAATAATGGTACCCGACTCGTCTATAACACCTATAGTACGGTCGATACTGTCTGTGAGCTGATGCACAATACCCTGGAACAATCTGTTCGACATTGATAAAACCTCCATCTATCTTTTTTCTCCGGAGAAAACCTCCCTGCCGCATTCTGCTTTAAGCCGAAACGGCAGTGCAAATTTCCCCGTCTGCACTTTTATACAATTTCACAAATCATATATTATGTATTTTACACAATCTTTTAAGATTTTGCAAGCTAAAAATTGATATTTTAAAAATTTAGTTTGCATTTTTCACAAAAAAAGTTTTTCATTTTGTAAAATCGGTTAGATTAAGGCTTTAAAGCACACAGTTTTGTCATTTTTTGCATTGTTGAAAATGACTATGCGTAAAATTCCGAAGCAGTCGGCGCAATGCGGTTTGATGACAAACTCTTTCGATGTGTCGAGTATTTCGGGTCGAAAAGAATATTTGAACTATCTGCCGGCATTGCATTTGGAGCAGACGCTGTACCCGTTATTGAGATACGAGGAAAGCTCAGAGGCGGAGATTTCCTTTTTATTTTCCGAGGACGTCCTCATAGCGTAGGAGCATGACGGAGAGTGAATTTTTTTGGTGTTCACGTTTACTGTATATGTGCCTTCGGAGGGCTGTGCGTCACCGGAGCTTTTTTGTGAATTTACGCCGACCGGAGTCGAGGCCGAAGTCTGCCCTGCGGCAGAGGATGCCGCCGCACTCTCTGTTTCGGCGTTTGCAGCCGTATCGGACTCACCTTCGGCTTTTGCTTCCTTGGTCACAAGATAAAAACCGTCTTTTTCGTCTGCGTTTTTCGTCGAATTTTCATAGGACACAAAATCCCCGTATTTCTTCAGCATAATATGGTCTTTATACTGCAGCACAAGTGACATCGCGGAAAACACCGTACACAAAACGGCGCATACGGTAATTACGGCCGTCATAATTTTGAAGCCGTGTTTTGCGTTTTTCCCTTCGTTCTTCATACTCATTCCCCCGATACATTATGGGAAAATAATAACATTACGGAACAGAAAATAAAGCGTTTGTGCCGAAACAGCACAAGTTATCTTTTAATTCCGTCGGCAATGTACTTAAACACCGGAGCGCAGTCTAAGGCACCGCCCGCTCCGTTTTCTTTAAAGACTGTGATGACATAGCGCGGCGAAGCATACGGAAAAAATCCGCAAAACCACGAGTGCGTCACTTCATTTCCGTTCTCGTCAAACCAGCCGCTTTGCGCCGTTGCCGTTTTACCTGCGGCGTCAAAATACTCGGTTTCCGCCCTTTTTCCGCTGCCGGACACAACGGTTTCGCGTAAAAGCTCGGTAACTGTTTTTGCCGTATCGACGCTCATTACACGCCTCGGAACGGGCAGCTCCGCCCTTTTTATTTCCTTTCCGGTCTCATCCGTTACGGCTTTCATAAGAGAGGGCGCGCGATACACTCCGTTATTTGCCACAGCCGCATACACGGTGGACATTTGCAGCGGTGAAGCAAGCAATTTACCCTGCCCGAATGCGAGGTTGCACAAATCCGCCTCAGAAATCAAGCTGTCGGCGGACGGCATAATACCGGACTTTGTCTCCCAACCGTCCGCAAGCTCGATTTTTTGACCGAGCCCGAGATTTTCACCCATGGCGCAAAGGTTTTCTTTGCCGGTTTTAAGCGCAAGACTTATAAAATACGGATTGCATGACTCCGCCATAGCCGAATACATGTTCATATTGCCGTGCCCCGTCTTTTTAAAACAGCCGAACGATATTTCTCCGTTCAAGTCGTACTTACCGTTGCAGACGATGCTGTAACTTGTCGGAATTCCGTTCTCCAAGGCGGCACAGGCGACAACCGCTTTAAAAACCGAGCCTACGGAGTACGGAGTTATCGCTCTGTTAAGAAACGGAGAAGATGAGTCGTTTAGGCTTTTTTCGGGCGCATTTCGGTCAAATGACGGTGTGCTCGCCATTGCCCTTATTTCGGAGGTGGCGCTGTCGAGAACAACGACCGCACCGCTGTCGATGTCAAATTTTTCGAGAGCCGATTCACACAGCTTTTGTATATCTCTGTCAATTGTGAGCTCCACTCCGCCGGCCGACATATACCCATCCTTTAAAAATGTAATCTCCGCACCCTCAAGCAATTTCCCCGAAGCCGCCGCGCCACACCTTGCCTTCAGAGTTCCCGAATACGACAAAAGTATATCGTTGTAGCACTTTTCAATTCCCGAAACGCCGTTTCCGTCGCCGTCGATATATCCGGTTATGTGCGGCGCAAGGCTGTTTTCACCGTATCGCACCACCGTTTTTGCCGTCTTTATGTTTTTTTCGTCAAAAACGGCATTTGACGCACAAACCGCTATTTTCCCCTGAGACAAAGTCGAATAAACAGAAGGTATTTCGCTTTCGGGGACAATGACCCGGATAGAGGACAGTGACTCCTCACACGGCTTTATCGCCGCCTTTAAAACGGTATCGCAATTGACAAGCGGACGCATTTTACAGTCGTAAATGTTGCCCCTTGACGAAGCCACCGTCACGCCGACGGTATTTTTTGATGCGGCGACATCCGACACGTTACCGCCGCAAAGCTCCGCCATTTTTACAAAAAGCACGCCGAACGACAGACACAACAAAAAGAAAAGGGCACAAACTCGCTTGTTCATAATTCACCTCAAAAAACAAAAAAACGCTCCCGTTTTATTATTGAACGGAAGCGTGTGTTTTATTTTATATTTTGTTTTCTGAGGATCGTTCCGGGAACAAATTTTAAATCGGAGCGTATTTTGAATTTCATCATGGCTCTCGGCGTGCTGTCTATGGGTTCGCCGTTTTCGTCAAAAAGCTCCGTCACGACAAAGCTCTGCGGCTTTTTCCCCGGCTCGAGGCTTTCGAGAGTGTCGCCCTTAAAGAATTTATTTCGCTGTTCGCAGTAAATAAAGCCGTCGCGGCAATCCTCGACCACCGCCATAACATCCCACTCGCGGCGGTAACCGCCCTCAAAGCTGATATTCGCTTTTTCGTGCGGCGAATCAAAATAGAAGCCCGTGCAGTAGTCGCGATAGCTTACCTTTCGCACCTCGTCAAGTATCCATCTCGGCAAAACAAAGCTACACGACTCGCTGGACATATAAGCGTCGATTGCCGCTCTGTAAGCATTTGTTATGACCGCCGTATAATATGCGGATTTTGCTCTGCCCTCTATTTTAAAGCTGTCGATTCCGGCAGCTGTAAGCTCCGGAATGTGCTCTATCATACACATATCCTCGGAGTTTAATATATATGTGCCGTCCTCTTCCTCATTTACCGGAAAATACCTGCCCTCGCGCGTTTTTTCCATAAGCGCATACTGCCAACGGCACGGCTGAGCACACTCGCCGCGATTTGCGTCACGACCGGTAAGATAATTTGACAAAAGGCATCTGCCCGAAAACGACATACACATACTGCCGTGTACAAAGCACTCGATTTGCAGCTCCTTAGGAGTTTTGGCTCTTATCTCGGCAATCTCCGACAGAGATAGCTCACGAGCCGTAACTATTCGCTCGGCACCCATATTGTAAAACTCGTTTGCCGTGAGATAATTTACGATGCCCGCCTGTGTGGAAACATGCAGCGGCACCGACGGCGCATACTTTTTGCAGTATGCCATAGTACCGATATCGGCTGCAATATACGCATCCACTCCCGCGCCTGCGGTCATTTCTATAAAGTCCGGCAAAAGCGGTATTTCGCTGTTTCGCGGAAGCGTATTAAGCGTTAAATAAACCTTAACGCCCTTTTCGTGCGCTTCCTTTACCGCCTTTATGAGATCCTCTTCGGGAAAATTCTGCGGACCTGCACGCATACCGAATGAGCTGCCGGCAAGGTAGACGGCGTCCGCTCCGAAGCGCAAGGCTGCCTCAAAGCGTTCAAAATCGCCTGCCGGACTTAGTAATTCGGGTCGTCTTTTCATATTGCTCCTCTGGTAAATTACTGCGAAGCCGACTTGGCCGCCTTTTGATTGGCCTGGAGTATGGCAATGTTATTGGCCTGCCGCTCCGAATCGTTTTTCGCAAGATAAATCTTTTTATTGGTATCGTGCGCGAAGAAGTAGTAATCGGTCTTTGCGGGATTGAGTGCCGCGTTTATTGAGTCGTTACCCGGGTTACAAATCGCACCCACGGGCAGACCCTCGCACTTATATGTGCTGTAACGTGAGGTGTAGGCGGCAAGCTCCGTGGCATTTGTAACATTCTTCGCAATATAATCGTTGATATAATCCGCCGTGGAGTCGCACTGAAGCGACGGATAAAGCCCCGGCTTATTGAGACGGTTGTGAAGCACCGACGATACAAGCGGCATTTGAGTCGCATCGGCAGCCTCTTTTTCTATAATGGAGGCGAGCTTTATTATATCGTCAACCGACATATTGAGCGCGTCGGCTTTTTTCTGGTAATCGTCCGTCCACTTCTTCTGGAAGTTGTTTAGGAATGTCCTTATAACGCTCGAGGCATTTTCGCCCTTATAGAAATCATATGTGTCGGGGTAGAGATAACCCTCAAGGCTCCTGTAACGCTGCTCTTTATTCGGCTCATTCTTAATAAAGGTGTATTCACTGCTGAAGTCCACCTCTCTCATGGCCTTATAGATGGCATCAGCTGAGCAAACCTCATATTTTTCGAGCTTTTCGACTATTTGGTCTACCGTGTAGCCCTCGGGGAACGAAAGCCTTACGGTCTCGCCCGTTGACGGAGGAGATTTAAATGTTGAGAGCATCTTCTCAACGCCCATCGACTTGGTTATATAGTAAATACCGGACATATAGTTGTCATCACGGTAATTCATTATCTTTGCAAACATTTTGCAGAAATGCTTATGCTTTATAAGGCCGTTATCCTTTAATATGTTGATAACGTCGCTTGTGTTGGTCTCTGCGGGAATTGTAACAGATATAACGTTTTCGCTGTCGCGGCGTATTGCCAAAACATCGTTCATACAGCTAATCAGATACGACGACAGACAAATTGCGCATACAACGCAAACCGCTATCGTTATCCACGTTTTTTTGTTTCTTACGAAATACGCGGCTATTCTTACCGCAATTTCTTTTTCGTTTCCCTTTATACCCTTTATCGGCGGCCTTTTACGTACGGCACCCTGTTCCGACACTTGCTCGTAAGAGGCTGTTCCGAAAGAGGCGGCATTTCCGCCGTTTCTTCCGCCGCGTGTAATTATGGGACCGAATTCGTCATCATAGCTTATTCCGCGCGGTGCCGTACCGTTTTTTTCGGGCGGCCTTTTATGAATTTTGTGTTTTTCCGGCGGTCTTTTGTGAGCATTGTGAGCGTTATGTCTTTCCGGCGCATCGGTACTGTGATGCACGGGCATATCTCGTCTGACAGGCGGTCTTTTTTGCGGAGCGTCGGTAAACTCGGAGTCAAGGTCTTTTATTTCAAGCTTAAAGGGCTTTTTGCCGCTCTTACGGTTTCTCTCAACCATATTTTTAAGCTCGGGTCTTTTCTGCTCGTCTTCCTCACGCGCATAAATATCCAAAAGGTCCTTATATGAATCATCGGGAGTTCTTTTATTGTCATCCATGGGCGCTCCTCCTTTCATTAAACTCTGTGTACTTTCTTATCCGAAACAATTATGTCGGATTTAATATCGTAGCTGTCGTGCGGGATTCTCTTTATTATCTGCTCTTCGTATGCGAGCCCGATTTTTGTGCCTGAAAACGACTGCAAAAACCTGTCATAATAGCCTTTTCCGAAGCCGACGCGATATCCGTCCTCGGAAAATACAAGAGCCGGTACTATACATATACCGTTATCAAAGGCGGTCATAATTTCACATGATGGGTTCGGCTCCATTATGCCGAACGCCCCGGGTTCAAGATCAAAAACAGAGTCTATACGGCAAAACTCCATATGCCCGAAAGCGTCAACGCATCTCGGCACGGCAACGATTTTGCCCGAAAGCACCGCCTGTTTAATTATACACGATGTGTCAACCTCGCGTGAAGACGACACATAACACAAAACGGTTTTAGCGTTTTTAAATTCATCGAGGGCAAACAGATTGTCCGTAACAAATTTGTCACGTCTCGCCTTCTCCTCCGGCAAAAGTGATTTTCTGTACTCCTTGGCGCGTCTTCTTAAAAACGCTTTATCCTCACTTTGAGCCGTCATTTTTATCACTCGCTTTGAACAGATGTTTTTATGCTTTCGGCAACCTCGCTTCCGCAAAGTGCCTCGACTGTTTTAAGTCCGAATTCGAGAGCCACGCCCATTCCGCGCGCAGTTATTATGTTCCCGTCCCGTTCTACGGGAGCACCTGTGGCAACAGCGCCGTAAAGGTCTTTTTCAAAGCCCGGAAAGCATGTTGCGGTTTTGCCCCTCAACAGATTTTTATGGCCGAGCACGGACGGTGCCGCGCATATAGCGCAGATAAGCTTTCCGTCGCTTGAAGCGCGGTCTATAAATTCATTTACCTTTTCCGACTTTTCAAGATTTAAAGTACCGGGCATACCGCCGGGCAAAATAACCGCCTCTATGTCCTCGTTCGGAGAAACCTCGGTTGTCTCGGCGTCACACGTAATCCTGATATTGTGAGACGAAACTATTGTTTTTTTACCGACGCCCACAACCTTAACGTCTTTTTTTGCTCTTCTCAGAACATCAATCGGCGTGAGAGCTTCAATCTCTTCACAGCCGTCCGCAAGAAAAACATAAATCATTTTTTGTACCGCCGCGCGGGAATGCGGCAATCCTTTCTTTAAGCATTCAGTTCAGCGTTATCCCTGTATACACGCTGTCATTTATCTTCTCGCCTTTGATATTTTTTATCATACCTACGGCGGTGCGTTTGCAATTTTTTAATTCGGCGGCTTTTTTCTCCGGCACAGAGACAAAAAACGTATTTTCACCCGTTTTTTTCAAAACGTCCAAGGCGTTTTCATATGTTCCTCCGCAGAGAAGTTCCGTGACAAAAACACCGTTTTCAGCCGGACTGTACGAGACATAAAAATCGTCTCCGAAAACTATTTTGCCGTCGTCGCCGAGAAAATCCGAAAACAGTTTTATTTCGTTTTCTCGCCACACTACACGGTTTACGCCCTTTAACAGTTTTTCTCTTTTGAGAGCTGCCTTTTTTATATCCGACGGCTCGGTGCTTTTAATGTCGAGCGGCTCACCGCCGGTCAATTTAAAGACGGTTTTTTCGGCATAGAGAGCTTTATAAAAGCCGAATTTTTCGTAATAATCAAAAAGGTTCTCCGTCGCCGGAACCAAAAACAGATAATCGGCTTTCCTGTCGGCGGCAAGAGCTGAAGTAAATTCCAGTAACGAACCCATTATACCCTGTTTTCTGTAACTCTCTGCGGTGGCGGCTGCATAAATATAGTATGCAAAATACTCCTTTTCGCCGAGCGAGAGCTTTTCCGGAAGCAAAAACAGTTGTGACACAACCTCTGCTTTGTCCGTACAGATAACCGCATTTTCATAAGAAAAGCTGCTTTTGAAAAACATATCGATTGTTTCTCTGTCGTCGCCGAAGCAGCTTTGCCACAGCGAATACATCTTTTCTTTGTACTTCGGAGAAGAAAGCCGAATTTCCATAACTTATCCCTTATAAAAAGCGCGATACTTCTGCAAAAGTATCTCCGGGTAATATGAGAGCTTTGCCTTGCGGAGCCCTTCGCTTCCCGTATCGTCCTCACGGTTTATGAATTTATAATTAGCAAGCATATTTGCCGCAAATTCACGGTTTACCGTCGGGTAAGCTCCGCGAACCGAAGCATACGCCTTTTCTATATGTGTGCAAAAAGCCGAGCTGTTCAGCTCCTCGCCGAGAGTGTAAGCTACAACCTCGCCGTCGGCGTATAAAACTCCGCCTTTGAACCCGAGCTCGTCAAAATTCGAGAACGCACGCTTTATGGCTTCAAGTTCGCTATCTATTTCATCGGGGTCCTTTTCGCGGTTTAAAGCCTCCCACTTCCGGTTCATATCAAGACATAATTGCATATTGCCGTCGTTTATCGGCTCAAAAAGCCAATCGTGGTTATTTTTGAAATAAGCTATATGGTTACGCTTGCCGTGGTACTTCCTGCCGGCAAGGTCAATAAGATCGGTGGTATTGTAAATGTAATCGGCGAATTCCCTCATCTCGGTAAACTCAAACTTTCCGGGCATCATATCTTCAAGCTCACGGACATTTGACGGAGTGAGGCAGTACATGGTTAAACGCGCACCGTCGTGATTTTCGGCATAACGTATAAGTTCGTTTACGGCGGCCTTTTTATCGCCGTCGCCGCACGGGTAAAGATACATCGGATTGCCTACGCCGTCGCGCGCCAAAAACATACCGTCATACTCGCAAATTGTATTTTCGTACACGGGCGCCCATATATAAAGGTTACCGAAGCAGTACTCGCAGGCCATATCGCCCGAACGCTCCATTACGTCCGTTACCCAAGCTCTGTCCGATAATTCGGGATTTCTGAATTCAAGCAAAATTATTCTCCTAAACCAAGTTCTTTTTTTACTATACCCAATATTTCTTCGCTTATATCGGCTATGGGGCGCGGCTCACCGTTTTCGGAGCAGACCACGGTCTCCCAGCCCATTTTTTCCGCGGCAAACGCCGCCGCTTTTGCACAGCGACGCAAGTACTCTACATTTGCCTCGTGGACATCTTTTTTCACCTCGTCGCCGCCGTAGCGCTTTGTCATAAGTCGCTGTGACACGTCAACCGGCATATCAAGATATATAATCCTGTCGGGCTTCGGCACGGCGAGCTTTTCGTATTCGTAATCGCAAAGCCATTTAATATAATCGTCCCACTCGCTCTGCGGCAGCTTTACCGCCTGATGAACGGCGTTCGACGAAGTATATCTGTCGGCTAAAATGACCTTACCAGAAAGATAATCCTCTTTCCAATGACGGCTGTAACTCGCATAGCGGTCCACCGCATAAAACGAGGACGCCGCATAGACGTTGACGCACGACGGGTCGTTTCCGAATTCGCCGCCGAGATACATTCTGACAAGCGTGCTTGACGGGTCGTCGTAATCCGGCAGCTTAATTCTCTTTGTATCGACAGACAGAGCCGCAAGTTTTTTTTGAAGAAGCTCCGTTTGAGTCGATTTACCGCTTCCGTCAAGTCCCTCTATAACTATAAGTTTGCCGGGCATACCTTTTACCCCTTTTAATTTTTAATCTAAATTATTATAGCAAACAATTACATTTTTTACAACAAAAAATACACAATATTCCAAATTGCCTAAACCGATATAATGTGATAAAATATTGTAAAACATCGAAAAGGGGCAAATGCACAGATGAATCTCGATAATTTGGATTTAAATAAAAGCGGAGCATTCATAATAGGCCTTTCCGACTGCGGCGAAAAAATAACCTCGGCCGGCGGCAGAGTGTCTACTCAGGAGGGCACCGTGCTCGGTATATGGCAAAAATCGCAGGACTGCGAAAAAAATGCAAAGCTTATCGACAAGGTTACGCGCTCCGGTCACAATTCGGTAGTGGAACATACATATTTTAATCTCGCCTTTCAAAATGTCACGGCGGTTGTCGAGCAATTCGTCATCGAATTCAGGCTCGCTTCATTCACCGTAAAATCACGCAGATACGTTGATTTTTCGGATGCGGGATTTTTTATTCCCGAGGATGCGGACGAAAACTACAAAAGCCATATGGCAAAGCTCTTCGCTCTGTACAGCGAATTCTGCGAAGCCGGCGTACCCAAAGAGGACGCGAGATTCCTTTTGCCGTACTGCCTTTTTTCCAACTTCTTTTGCAGCATAAACGGGCGTGAATTTTTGCACCTGTTAAAAGCCATGCTCTACGGCAGAGGCAGCAAATACCCCGAAATAGTAAAGCTCGGGCGCGAATTAAAAGAACAGGCGGAAAAGCTCACTCCCGGCATAATGACGGGCTTTGACGAGCGCAGCAAAAATTATATGCCGGATAACCCCGACCTCTCGTTTATCGGCGACGTTCCGCGCCGCACAAACGGCAAAAAAGTCGAGCTTCTCTCATACACGGGCGACGCCGAAAAAAATGTTCAGAGAAGCGCGCTCATCTCTTACACCAACGCTTCAACCGAGGATATAGACCGTATTTTATCGGACGACACGGTTGCCGACAAAATAACATACAGTCTTGTTCACTCTTCAAGGCCGAGAGCGCTCGAAGCGGCGGATTTCACACTTCGTTTCAATGACGTTTCACTCTCCGGAATAACTCATTTCACACGCCACAGAATGCAGAGTATAGAAATTCCCGAACTGATAAGAGCGGACAGAAAACGGCACATCGTCCCCGAATCGGTCAAAAAAGACCCTGAGCTGCTTCTTAAATACGAAACCGCATTCAAGGAAAACGCCGCCGAATATGAGAGACTTCGCACACTCGGCAAGAGTGAGGAAAGCCTCGTGTACTACCTTCTCAGCGGCAACACGCTCGATATAGTCACAACCATGAATGCTCGCGAATTACTGACATTTATGAAGCTGCGCACCTGCTCACGAGCTCAGTGGGAAATCAGAGCGCATGCGGTAGAGGCACTCGAGCTTTTGAGAAAAGCCGCTCCGGGGATTTTCAAATACTACGGTCCGAGCTGCTTTATTTCATCCTGCCCCGAGGGCAGATTCTGTTGCGGCAGACAGGAAGAAATGCGCAAGACATTTTCAATGTAAAATAAAAATACCGAAGCCTTGTAAATCAAAGCTTCGGTGTTTTTTTGAGCAATTTTTCCCTCTCCCTGTAATCGGGCATATACCTTTCCACGAGGGCGTAAAACCTTGCCGAATGGTTCTTTTCCTTAATGTGCGCAAGCTCGTGCACAACAACGTAATCAACAGCCTCCGGCGGATAAAGCATAAGCCTGTATGAAAAGCATATTGAATTTTTACCGCTGCACGAACCGAATCTTGTCGCTGCGGAGGTTATTTTTACGCTTGTCGGATAAAGTCCCATTTTCTCGCTGTAATATTCCACGCGGCGCGGCAATTCCGCGGCGGCAAGTGCGCGAAGCTCCGACACTCTCTTTTCGTCAAGTGTTTTTTCAAGAGAAAGACGGCTCTTTTGCTTTTCTATATGCTCGTTTATCCACTTTTCATGCGATAAAACAAAATCGTCTATCGTTTTTTGCGGGCAACCGACAGGCGCCTTTACGCTTACTTTTAAATCCTTTGTCACGGTGAGCGACAGAGTTTTTCTTTTTGACCTTTTCAACTCATAATCTGTTTTCATAAAGTTCATAATATTAAAACAATTATAATCTATATTTTAAGTGTTCCGTTTTTTCGGGCAAACATAAGTATAGCATTTTCTCTGTAAAAATCAAATATTTCGGGAGGACTTAATATGTGTACCGCAGCAACATACAAAACAAACGATTTTTATTTCGGCCGCACGCTCGACTATGAATTTTCATACGGAGACGAAATTACCGTGACGCCGCGTAATTACCCGTTTAAATTCAAATTCGCGGAGCCTCTGAAGAGCCACTATGCCATAATAGGTATGGCATATGTTGCGGATAATTATCCGCTCTATTATGACGCAGCAAACGAAAAGGGACTTGCCGCGGCAGGACTTAATTTTGTCGGCAACGCATATTACGGTAACGAAAAAAGCGGTAAATGCAACGTCGCGCAATGCGAATTTATACCGTGGCTCTTATGTCGATGCGCAAGCGTTGACGAAGCGAAAAAATTGCTCTCAAATGTAAATATCACAAACACGCCGTTTAACGAGTCGCTCCCCGCCGCACAGCTTCACTGGATAATAGCCGACAAAAGCGGCTGTATCGTAGTCGAGTCCGTAAAGGACGGACTTAAAGTTTACGAAAATCCAGTAGGCGTTCTTACAAACAATCCGCCGTTTGATATGCAGCTTCAAAATTTAAACAACTATATGAGCCTCAGCGCGGCCGACCCGAAAAACACATTTGCTCCCGATATAAATCTCTCGACTTATTCTCGCGGTATGGGCGCGCTCGGACTTCCCGGAGATCTCTCTTCGCAGTCGAGGTTTGTCAGAGCGGCGTTCGTCAAGGCAAATTCTCTGTCCGAGGACGGCGAAGAAAAAAGCGTAAGTCAGTTTTTCCATATTCTCAATTCGGTAAGCCAGCCAAGGGGTTGCTGCAAGCTTGAAAGCGGCAAATACGAGATTACGCTTTACACATCTTGTTGCAATACAGATAAGGGAATTTACTATTACACAACGTATGACAATCATCAAATTTCGGCTGTTGATATGCATCGCGAAAATCTCGATTCTTCCGCTTTGATACGTTATTCGCCCGTAAAAGACGAGCAGATAAATTTTCAGAACTGAAAAATTACAAAGTGCGGCGGCTCTTATTTTGAGATGTCGCCGCCTTTTTAATCGCTGTAAAACCGAAACATACCGAAAAATATAAAATACAAATAAAACACTTGACAAACGCATATAATGATAATATAATAGTTAGGCACTCTGAAAGAGGGCACAACTTAATATCGCGGGGTAGAGCAGTTGGTAGCTCGTCGGGCTCATAACCCGGAGGTCGCAGGTTCAAGTCCTGTCCCCGCAACCATTTAGGAACTGTCTTTTATGACAGTTCTTTTTTTGTCGGGTTATGAGCACTATGAGCGGTGCTCGTTGGGGCGAAGCGGTGCGCCGCTGCCTGTGGCAGATTAAAGCGTGCCGCCGAGGTGAAGAAATAAGGAGCATTGCTATGCGCTCCAAGCGAGCATATGCGACTATATTTCTGAGGGGCAAGCAAGGCACAGCCTTGTGAGATGTAACCCGGAGGTCGCAGGTTCAAGTTCCGTCCCCGCAACCATAACTAGGCACTGATTTTGATACAATGGGTATCTTGATTGGTGTCCGGTTTCTTTTTACAAAGTCCTTGATTTACAAGGCTTTTTCGATACGATTTAACGATAGAATGCTTCGTGGCGTTCCGGAAACGGTCGCTGCGGAGTCATTTTCATTTTCTCCCACAACACCTTTTAACGAAAGGCCGAGGGGTGTGCATTTTCGGCAAAAGGGGTGTGCATATATATTACGACCATCAAAAGGCACTCAGAGAAAGCGAAAATCTCTATGAATTGCTCGAAAGTGAAGAGAACGATTTGAAAAGTATGGAAGAGCCTCCGGACAGGAGTCTGCATTATGACAGGTACTTCTTCATCAACCGTTCAAAAGACGGCAGGTTAGGTTACACAAGAAATCACAAGGCAATAAACGAAGCTTTGTCTATGTGCGGATTTTTCGTGATATCAGAAACGGATTTCAAAAAGACAGCGGCACAGATATTGAAGCTGTACCGTCGTCGAGATGTAATAGAAAAGAGCTTTGATGATTTGAAAAACGAGCTTGACTTTAAACGGGCAAAAACTCATACCTCGGAAACCCTGAACGGGAAGATATTCGCAGCATTTATCGCATTGATAGTGAAATTATATATTCAAAGCCGGATATCAGATACCGAAATCACGCACAAAAAGTTGATTCTTGAGCTTGATAAGATAAAAATCTTTGACGCACACACAAAAGCCAATCTGCGAATTATCAATCCGCTCACAAAAAACGTTCGCGATTTGCTCTCTAAACTTGAAATCGCTACCGATTTTGTATGTGTTAATTCTTGGGGAGTTTAGGGCACAAGGCTTTTCGACAAAGCGACACTTTGGAATAGTTTCATTGTGGGCTTTATGCAGTTGCTTTTCCCCTCTCTAACCGCCCTTTCTATGTCAAAGACATAGCCACGCTGAAACTTTTCTCTGAGGGATAGTTTTGGCATTATAGGGTTATATTGTTTTCTGTGAATGGATAGTATACATTTCAAGGCAGACTCTTGACAATTACAGTAGTAACTGATATAATTAACATACTAAAAGTATGTAAGGTGAATTATGGCTAGAAACAAATACCCGGAAGAGACAGTAACCCTGATTCTCGACACGGCACAAAAGCTGTTTCTTGAAAAAGGTTACGAACACACAACAATTCAAGATATTATCGATAATTTAGGCGGTTTGACCAAAGGTGCTATTTATCACCATTTCACATCAAAAGAGGATATTCTGAATGCTGTTACTGCAAGGCTTTTTCAAGAAAACTCTTTGGCTCGCAAGTGGAATAAGATAGCAGAGGACACCTCTCTTAACGGTGCGCAGAAGCTTAAAGCAATGCTTTACGAGTCGCTAGTTGACGAACAAGAGCAGAAGTTCAGAAGTATGGGTATTCATCTCCAAAATATGCCACATATGTTAAGCGATCTGCTTTTAAGAGCTGTGAATGATATTGCACCCAATGCGATCAAACCGGTTCTTGAAGAGGGAATAACAGACGGTTCCATCAAAGTACCGTTTGCCAAAGAACTGGCAGAGATTATATCCTTACTTGCTAATGTTTGGCTCAATCCTCTTGTTTTTTCAATGAGTGATGAGGACATTGAGAAAAAGTGTCAGGTGATTTTAGAGATGATGACTATACTCGGTGTCGATGTCTCTGATATGTACCCGATGGTTTACAATATGAATAAGCAAATTAACGAAATGGATAACAGAAAATGATAGGTTGCCACCTCGGTGGCAATTTATTAAGGCAGCATACATACCAAAAGTATGAATAAAGATAAGCCGCACCTGCGGCAATAAATTTTGCCATTATACATACCAATAGTATGTACCAAGAGGAGTTGCACAATGAAAACAAAACTGCATAATGAAAAAACACGCTATCTTTTAGGTTTATCAGGTCAGAACATCCTATACGCACTTGTGTCATCCTGCTTTGCCTACTATCTGCAATTCACCATTTTAATTCCTGCCTTTTGGCTTGGAATGATACTCAGTTCGGCAAAAATCCTTGATGCGGTAAAAGACCCATTCATTGGCGCATTCATCAACAAAAGCAAATGGCCTTTAGCAAATTATATATGGTATTTACCTCTGCCAACTGCCGTTATTACAGTTCTTTGTTTTACCATGAAGATATATTCTGACGGCAACAGTACACTTCAGAATGCAACGATTATTATTTATGGATTTGTTGTTTTCTTTCTTTGGGAGATTATCTTTTCATTTGGCGATATCCCGATGATAAGTTATCCTAATGCACTGTGCAAAGACGAAGGGGAACGCACAAAGCTACTTTCTCTCCGTCCCGTGGGTGCAATGGTCTGCAGTATTTGTTGTCTAATTGTTCAGCCGCTTGCTTTTGCAGCTTCAGGAGCACTTGGCGGAACACAAACAGATGAACGAAATGCATTTTTCATTATTACTCTTGTTTTCTCAATTGTCGGCTATATTCTTTATCAGTTAACCGTATCAAAAGAACGGTTACAATATACCGAAAAGAAGAGTTCTAATGAGAAGCAGCAGTACAGATATATACTTACCAATCCTCTTTTGCGGAAAATTATCATATCAGGACTGTTCTCTTCAATGAGTGCTTTGCAAGGAGTGGTCTTGCCTGCGTTGGTTGCCTTTTACTTTTCAAGCAAAAATTCAGGTCTTACCTTTCTTTATACATTCTTGCTCGGTACAGGTAGTTTTGTCGGTTTAATGCTTTCGACTTTTCTTGTACCTATACTTTCAAGAAAACTCGGAAATGAGAAAGCCTATGTGATATGCAACCTTGTATCCATACTGCCAAACATTATGATTTTTATATTGTATCTCGGCAACAAAACAACAATGAACACTTTAGGAAATTTTGCGGTTATGTTCATACTCTCGCTTGTATCAGGCAGTTTTTTGAGTCTTGCTTCAAACATCCGTACTCTGCTGATTGATGAAGCGGTCGAGTTAGAATACAAACTATCAGGTGCAAAGCCGACAGCATTGTTCTTCTCTTTTCAGACTGCAATTATCAAAATTCAAAGCGGTGTGTCTTCATTGATCTCGAGTGCAGGTTATATGGTAATAGGCTTCACGAGTTCCGAAACGGCCAAACTGAATGAGTATATTGCAAGCGGTTTTGTTGCGAGAGAAAGTACGGAATACACAGATTTATTTACGATGCTGTTTTTCCTGTTTGGCGTTTTACCTGCGATAAGTTCCTTGTTGGCAGTAATTCCATTTATCAAAGATTTGACGTCCAAAAACTGACAGACTAAAGACGAAGCGGCAGAATGTTTGTTTGCGCCGATAAACTCCGGTTTAACGAGCAAATCAGCACGGTTTCACTTTCTCGGTTATGGTTTCATTTTCGGGTGAAGCCAAACAAAACCGCTTGAAACTGTATCATTATTATCAGCTGTTGCCATGAAAAACCTGTCTTTATGGCAGGTTTATTTTTGTTTAGGGTTATGAGCACTATAAGCGGTGCTCGTTGGGGCGAAGCGGTGCGCCGCTGCCTGTGGCAGATTAAAGCGTGCCGCCGAGGTGAAGAAATAAGGAGCATTGCGATGCGCTACAAGCGAGCATATGCGACTATATTTCTGAGGGGCAAGCAAGGCGCAGCCTTGTGAGATGTAACCCGGAGGTCGCAGGTTCAAGTCCTGTCCCCGCAACCACCATAGGACACTAAAAATGATACAATTTTTAGTGTCCTACTTTTTATCTCTTCAGCACAGAAATAAATCCTCGGTTCAACCGAGGGATAGAAATAATTGAATCAGAAAGAATTGACTTGGTTATATATATTTGATAAAATAAGATAAAAAGGGGGAATTTTATGGAACAGTTTTTACTTGAAAAAATTAAGAAACTTGGGATAAAAGAATTTGAGAATTTTAATTCTTTAAATCTTATGGACGGAAATTACTTGAATATAGAATGTATACTTCCTAATGGGGATAAAACTAAAATTCTTGATAACGATACACAATACTATGCAAAACAGATTGATATTGAAGGAAGCGATAAATGTTATGGTGTAGCTGCTAATGAAAAGTTTATTGCTGTATATAAATATGGTTGTAATGGTGAAAATGCAGAACTTGTACTATGGAAAAAAATATAATTTCAATATTTCATTTACATATTCATATAATACCTAGATATATGAATGATGTGCCTAATCCAAAAGGCTGAATGCGAAATATTTTTAATAATGGAGACTATTCAATTTATGTACGAAAAAATGAATAAACTTGTAAGAGATAATATACCCAATATAATAGAGCAACAAGGGGATAAGCCGGATTTTGTAATTCTTGATTCTTTTGATTATTATAATGAATTAAAGAAAAAACTTACAGAAGAAGTAACTGAATTTACTAATTCTGATGATGTCATAGAATTATGTGATCTTATCGAGGTAATAAGTGCTATTTTAGACTACAAGAACATTAACAATAAGGAATTTGAAGAAATGCGTTCGAAAAAGAACAAAAGCAATGGCAAATTCAAAAATAAAATATTCCTTAACGGTGTCCATCGAATGTCGTAACTATACAAAACTTTAATAGTGCTCATTAATATGTGTTAGGGAATTGTTTAGCAGGATAATTCAAAATAATTATATAGGTGAAATTAAAAATGTTAATCATAACCACCGGTTTTCAAAATAGTAACTGTCAAAAATAAACTTAATTGTAAGAAATAAAAAAGTTAAAAATTTTCTTGATGTCGGAGCAATTACTCACGAAGAATTCGACATTTCGATATAAAGAAAATAAAATTACTTAATATTTCGTCGGCGAACAAAGTATAGCATTCGTTAAAAAACAATCATATATAGGATGATAAATAATTAGTTTGTCAAATGGTCACATTTTCGGACAGGTGGTCACATTGTATCAAATATGCTGTACAAAGACATATAAAGCATTCAGCGTAAAGCTGAGTGCTTTTTTTATTCGGCGCACCCCGGCGGTGCGTAAAACGGTGGCGTTTCGGCTTACACGGTCCAGGCGGTTCGCTTTGTTGATACAAAATCGCAAGTTTCATTTTTCTCGCTTCCGAATTTTTTATTTCAGCGTTATTTTATCGCCGATACCGTGGTTTTTCAAGGGCATCGTCCTTACGGCAGGCAAGCAAAGTCACACTCGCGTGCTGTTTAAAATATAATGCATTAAGGCTTTAAACACCAGAAAGGCTGTGATTTTTTTATGAAGCTGGCAAAACGAATACTATCTTTTCTTTTAATGCTCCTTGTTGCGATTTCGGCATCTGTGCTGCATATTTCGGCAATTTCCGCCGACACCGACGAGGTTTTTTCGGGAATAGACGTCAGCGTTTATCAGGGAGATATAGATTTTGAACAGGTTAAAAACAGCGGAATCGAAGTTGTATATATAAGAGCGGGATACGGGTTTTCCGTAACCGACCCGAAATTCGAGGAAAATTACACCAACGCGACAAAGGCCGGTCTTAAATGCGGCGCGTACTATTTTGTGACCGCACGAAATACCGAGCAGGCATATTTGCAGGCAACGCGCTTTGCCGAGCTTATAAGCGGAAAAACCTTTGCCGCAAGACCTGCCATGGATTTTGAGGAATTCGGCAGCCTCGGGAAAAACGGCATAAATATTGTGGGGCTCGCATTTATGCAAAAGCTCCGAGAACTTACGGGAATAGTGCCGATTCTTTACACCGACGCATACAACGCCTCGGAAACCTGGGACTGGAATTTTGCGCAGTTTCCGCTCTGGGTTGCCGATTACAGCGCGGAAGAACCGTATGTTACAAGTAATATTTGGCAGAGCTATGCGGGATTTCAGTACAGCGACCGCGGCGAAATTCCGGGGATTTACGGCAATGTTAACCTCGACAGGTTTACTTCGTCGGTATTTTTAAACGGCGCAAACGAAGCTACGCCCACAAAGTCGCCCGATGCCATAAGATATACGGTAAAACGCGGTGACACGCTTTGGGGGATTGCAAAGAAATTCGGCGTTACGGTGTCGGCTGTCGTAAACGCAAACAATATCAGAAATCCCAATCTTATATACGTCGGAGAAGTGTTTATAATCCCCCATATGACGTCCGCGGAAAGCTCCGGATACACGCTTTACACGGTAAGACGCGGTGATACTCTTTGGGGAATATCGAGAAAATTCGGCACAAGCATAAACAGCATCGTTGCGCTTAACGGCATTGAAAATCCGAACCTCATATATGCGGGCGAAGTGTTTAAAATACCCTCTGCCCGCTCGGAACAAGCCGTAATTTACACGGTAAAGCGCGGCGACACGCTTTGGGGAATATCAAGGAAATTCGGCACCACCGTTGAAAATCTGGTAAAGCTGAACTCCGTTAAAAATCCGAATCTCATATACGTCGGAGAAAAGCTGATAATCGGATGACAGACAAAAGCCGTCCGCACCCTTTGAAAAACTACGAGTGCGAACGGCTCTTAAGCAATATGTGTTTTATTTATTTGTCATTTTGAAGTGCAGACGGCTGAGCGACTGTATGAGCCTGTAATGCTTGAAATTATATTTGCGAAGCAAACGCAATTTTCCGCTCTTGACGGAGCTGAGCTCATATATTTCGGGGCTTAATTCCTTTGCCTTGCGGTCGAATTCCATAAAGCGTTTTCTGTTTTCCATATCGCTGTCGGGATAGCTCGAATATATTGCGCTCTGCGTAATTATAAGGTCTGCTATGCAGGTCCTCATATAATCCGCTTTTGCGCTGTCTGCCTTATCCGAGGAAATATAGTCCCTGTAAAAGTCAAACATATGGAATGTAACCCTGAGATGGTCATTTATATGCTTTTGGAACCCGAGAATACTCACGCTCTGAGTTGAGAGCGCAAGCCTGTACATATAAACATGCAGGTCAAAGAATGTCACCTTGTTTACAAAGGGCACCGGGAACATAACATATTCGACATCCACATAAAAGCACTTTTCGTCAATAACAATGTTATTATCTTTAAGCACGCTCGTCTTTATTACAAGGGCATGCATAGGTATATAAACCTTATTTGCAACATCGGCGAAGTCATATTCCGTACCGTCTTTGAACTGCGGAAAATCAACAGTCTTTTGGCGGTTGACGTCGTCATAATACTCATAATAGTTTGTAAACACATATTCGGATTCGGTTTTTTCGAGATCCTCGACGAGCTTCACAAAATCGGCGGTGTTGACCCAGTCGTCACCGTCCACGACCTTAAAGTATTTGCCGACGGCATTGCGAATGCCGCAGTTAATGGTGGAGCCGTGACCGCCGTTTTCCTTTGAGATAACTCTGAATGTATCGGGGTACTTATCGGCGTACTCCTTGCCTATTTTTGCGGTGTTATCCTTTGAGCCGTCGTCAACCACGATAACCTCGAATTTTTTCATTACAGCATCGTCGCAAACAAACGAGTCAAGCGTCTGATTCAAAAATTTTTCGACATTGTACGACGGTATTACAACCGTAAGAAGCTTATCCATAATTTTCACCTCAATAATAAGTTCCGTGAAGCAGTATTATTCTCTCCGAAACAATACGATTTAAAAATTTATTTGCCCTGCGTTATTTCCTTTGCCTCGGAATTCTTTGATGTGACGGACTGAATGAGATAGCCGAGCGCAAGCCAGAAGAGGAACGCTCCGCCGGTGTTCATATAAAACGTCTCCGAATAGAACATCATAGAGGCAAATATCGGAGCTATAATGCTGAGCAGAGCGGTATTATATTTGTATTTTTCACCCTTAAATTTAAAGAAATTCTTAAATATGAGCACCAGCACCAATACTATATATGCTGCGATAATCACAACGCCCAAAATGCCCTGACTTACAAGTATGTCAACAAAGCTGTTGTGCATACTGTGGAATTCAATAAAATCATTGTTGACAAGATAAGTGTCGGGGAGCTTATCCTCGGCATAAGGAACATAGTTCCTGAAGGTTACGCCGGTTAACGGCTTCGTTTTGAATATTTCGAGTCCGCTGCCCCAAATAGCAAAGCGGCGGTTGCTCACGTCACCGTTTATGTCGTTACTCTGACGGCCGATCTCAAGCTTCTGCTTGTCCTTTTCCTTCTGAGCATCGGTTTTATCCTTATCGCTGCTTATGATGTGCTCATACTGCCATTTCTTGAATTCGGAGGTTGAAACCGACACAACCTTTATCGCGGCAAAGGATGCGACTGCCGCTGTAACAGCAAGCAAAACGCATATTACGCCCCTTGCGAACGCTTTTTTTGCTTCGAGCTTTTTGCTCCTGAGCGCGGTGAGATACACATAGACCAAAAGCGCGCAGAACAGCGATACCATACCGGTTCGCGAATCCGAAAAAGCTATATAGCATATCTGTAAAACGATATTTATGATGTACAAAGCCTTTAACGGCTTCTTTGCGTCCTTGTAAAAATACAGGCTCATTATTATGGTTATTGCCGAGAATACTGCACCGTAATTGGGGTCGGAATACACACCCCAAAGCCTGTTCCAAAGGAATCCGAGAATTACGACTACTCCGTTTACCTCCGTATACGAATAGTAATCGGCAAAGAGCATAACCGTTCCCGCCGCAACAGCCAGGAATGTATACGCCATAAAGAAGTGTGAAATTATGTAGAATTCCTTTTTCTCCGCGGTACCGTCGGACGTGGTGTCATAAGTGTACAGTATAAAATACTGGAACGCCATCCAAACGAGTGCCTTTGCGTTTTCCGACAGCCCGTACTGCCTTGTAAGCAGCGCCGACAGCGCATAGCTTCCGCAAAATGCAATAAGCAAGAATAAGCCTTTTGCATGTAAGTATTTTTTGAAGCAGACGACTCTTATTACAAGAACCGCTATTCCTATCGCCGTTACCGCATATGCAATCCAGGTAAGTACCGAGCGGTTTGCCGTAAGGCCGTTGAACGAGAGCAGTGTAAGCGCAAGGAAAAGCAGCTTAAAGCCGGTCGCCTGCGACCCCTTCCTGAGTATACTTTCTTTCATATTAACTCCTCACACCAATTCATAAAAATTCTGTGCTGAAAGGTCATATCCGGCTCTCCGTACTTCATCGGTACGGTCAATCCGTTTATAGCCCTTGGCTTTTTCTATTTTTTCCGCCCAAACCTTTGCGTCACCGTCTTTGTCAATCGAGAGGGTAACACAGTTTTCCGTTATCACGGCGTCGGACGGTATATGATCGCTCAGGCAGCACATAAGCCCGGTTGCTTCGGCCTCCACAGCGGCTATGCCGAAGCCCTCGAAATGCGACGGCATAAGATATATATCCATAGCCATCATATAATTATAAGCATCGGTCTGCCTGCCTGAGAATATAACCTTGTCCGCTAAGCCGAGGCTCTTTACCTGCTCCTTTACATTGTCAAAAAGCAAGCCGTCACCGACGAGTAAAAGGCGTGCGTCGCTGTCGATTTTGCACAGCTCGGAAAATACACGCACCATAAAATCGTGGTTTTTGGGATAAAGGAAATTTCCGACACTGCCTATGACGAATTTATCCTGCAATTGCAGTTTTTCGCGCATTGCTTCCCTCTTTTCGGGAGAATACGTAAAGCTTGCAAGGTCAATACCGTTTTTTACAAGCTTAAACTTGTCCGACCCGACGATTTTTTCGGGGAATATCCATTTACCCGCAAGAGCCGAGCAGGCGTAAAAGTCGGTTCCGTATTTATAAAGGAAATTGCGGCAAAGGTTATTGAGCTTTATCATAAGCGCGCGCTTTTTCGGGTTTGAACAGTCATACCACGCACTGTGAGAATGTATGATGACCTTTTTTACTCCGCAGTCGTGCGCCGCTTTGGGTCCCGGATAGCATATGGCGGTAGAAATATTGAAATATGCGGTATCATATCCGTTTTTCTTTATTATATCGCAAATTGCCTTATACTGAGCACGCGGATTTTTAAGAGTCGGTATTTCAAAAAGCCCCGCGCCCTTGCTCTCAAGCTTTTCCTTAAGCTCATTATCTATTTGTGTTGTGAGAAAATCAAAATGCACCTCACCCGGGGAAAAGTGCTCAAAAAAGTTGAGCATATACTTGTCAATTCCGCCGGCTTTTCCGTTCATAATATAGCCGAAAAGCACCTTTTTCAACTGTTTGCCCTCCACATTATTTTTTTAGCTTAAGTCCCGAAAACAGCGACGGGAAGCTTTTTTTGACCGTCGAAATAAATTTGCCCGTGAAAAGAAGCACGCCTGTATTTCCGCCTTTAAGCTGGTTCGCCATAATTTTTACAAGCCTGCTGTCAGGCTCGGCGTAAGGCATAAGCTCCTTGTAAAGCTCACTTTTAAGCTGAGCCTTGAGCCAGTCTTTTCTGTCTTTCCCGGACATTCCGGAGCGTTTGTCATTATTTTTTTCGAGAGCCGAAAATACGCTTCTGACGTATATGCCGGCAAGATTTTTAAGTATATCTCCGTCACACATATCGTTTTCACGGTAAAAACCGAGCAGCTCGTTTATACGCATTTCCTGAAGTTCAAAGTAGTTTTTGACAAAGCGGCACGTAAGACTTTGATTGTCTCTCTTGGCATAGTGGTATGCCGTGTCGTCAAGAATTACCATGGAATCAACATATCTGAAGAAATCTATATTAAATTTAAAATCCTCGTTAAGCGGCATATCGCAAAATGTAACTCCGGAGGAAACCACCGCGTCTTTAAGATAAATCTTATTCCAAAGGTAGCCGAAAAGCGTGGTGTTTTCGATTTTAATTACTTCTTTCGCCACATTCTCTTTACCCGAGAGAGCTTTGCTCTCATATGACACGGGATTTGTCATATACAGCTTACCGGTCTTGTCGTAATACTCCTCCACCGCGCCGAACATCACAACCGTGGGAGAAGCGTCACGCGAAGCCGAATACATTTTTTCAAATATATCGCTGTCTATTTTATCGTCGGAATCCATATAATAGAGATATTTGCCCGAAGCGGACTTTGTGCCGAGATTTCTCGCGCTGCTCGCTCCGCCGTTTTTCTCCTTATGGATAACCCGAACCCTGCCGTCCGAGGCTGCAACCTCATCGCATATCTTGCCGCTGCCGTCCTTGGAGCAATCGTCTACAAGTATAAGCTCAAAGTCGGCAAAGGTTTGCCGAAGAACGCTGTCAAGCGTATCCCTGAGATATTTTTCGACGCCGTAAACCGGCATTATAACACTGAAATACGGTGCGCTCATATTTTCACAGCCTTTCGGATTTTTTATCTTCCCGCTTTGAGCTTTGCGAAAAGCTTTGTATTGCCCGACTTAACGGAAGAAATGACCTTGCCCTCAAGATATGTGAGCGCGGTGCTCTTCATCTTAATCGGTATAAGCATAAGCTTCATATACTTTGACTTCGGCACAGCCGCCGAAACCGCCGCGCGCGCCTTGGGGTCGTTTATCATCTTTCTTATCTGCGCCTTTTTTTCGCCGGCAGGCAAGGCGCAGTTTTTGTTTGTAACGTTTTCAACGCATCCGACTATGCGCTCAATATATCTTCTCGAGAGAAATTCCTCTATCTCCGGAGTCATAATTCCCCAGTGCTCATAGAGCTCTCTCATCCATTCGTTCTCCTCCTCGCGCTTTTCGTACATATCGCTTCTGTACTTGGCGGTTTCGGACTCGGCTCTCTGACGGATAAAGTGGTAATACTTATTTGACGTCACGCCGACTCTCTCAACGTCGCGCACAACGGAGAGGTTAAAGGGGAAATCATCCCAGAAGGTCTGCGGAAAATAGAGCTTGTTGTCTCTTATATAATCGCCCGAGAAGAGCTTATTCCACGGAGTGTAGAGAAGATTGCGGTCAAAAAGGTTGTGTGCGTCGGCTCTGAATTCAGCCTGAGTTTTGTATATCTTATCCTTGTAGACCTGCTCCTGCGTGAATTTTTCGGTGTCACTGTAATATGTGTCGATATAGTAACCCGAAACAACGAGTTGTAAATCGTTTTTCTCGGCCAAATCAACCATATCCTGAAGCATGGTTTTTTCAGCCCAGTCGTCGGAGTCCATAAAATACATATATTTTCCGACAGCCTTATCTATGGCGACGTTTCTCGCCGAGGGAGCGCCGCCGTTTTCCTTATGGATAACCTTTATACGCGGGTCCTTTGCGGCGTATTCATCGCAGATTTTACCGCTGTTATCGGGAGTTCCGTCGTCTACGGCAAAAAATTCCCAATCGGTAAGGGTCTGATTTTGTATACTCTCAATAGCCCTGCCAACGTAATTTTCGACGTTGTAAACAGGCATTATAACACTAACTTTTATATCATTCATAGCCTTTGACCGTTCCTCGCTCAAAATAATTTATCTGTTACCGCCAAAGCCGAAGCTATGACCTTATCCATATCATAATATTTATACTCGGCAAGTCTGCCGCCGAAAATAATATTGCTCTCGCCATTTGAAAGGTCGCTGTATTTGCTGTAAAGCGACTGATTCTTTTCGTCGTTTACGGGGTAATACGGCTCCATACCCTCCTGCCACTCGGACGGATATTCTCTTGTTATATACGTCTTTTCCTGAGTACCGAATTCAAAGTGCTTGTGCTCTATAATTCTTGTGAATTCGGTCTTTTCGTCAGTATAGTTCATAACGGCTACACCCTGATAGTTTTCACAGTCAAGCAGTTCGTTTTCAAAACGGAGGCTGCGGTATTCGAGCTTGCCGAAGCGATAGTCGTAATACTGGTCTATGGGGCCCGTGTAGACAACGGTGTCCGCAAGGGCGGAAAGAGCTTCCCTGTCCTTTAAGAAATCGGTATCAAGACGGGTGTCGATTCCTTCAAGCAGCTTTTCGATAAGCTTATTGTAGCCGCCTATCGGAATACCCTGGTATCTGTCGTTAAAATAGTTGTTATCATAGGTGAATCTGACCGGCAGACGCTTTATTATAAATGCAGGCAAATCCTTGCATTCTCTGCCCCACTGCTTTTCGGTATAGCCCTTTATGAGCTTTTTGTAAATATCATATCCGATAAGGCTTATTGCCTGCTCCTCGAGATTTTTGGGCTCACCCGTAACCCGCTTCTTCTGCTCCTCGATTTTGGCTCTTGCCTCCTCGGGAGTCACAACACCCCACATCTTGTTAAAGGTATTCATATTAAACGGCAGGTTATAAAGCTCTCCGTAATAATTTGCAACCGGAGAATTTGTGTAGCGGTTGAATTCAACAAGGTCGTTTACATAAGTCCAAACTCTCTTGTCGTTTGTGTGGAATATATGCGCACCGTATTTGTGCACGGTTATGCCCTCAATATCCTCGCAATAAATATTTCCGCCGAGATGGCTTCTTTTGTCGATAACAAGGCACTTTTTACCGTGTTTTGTCGCTTCGTGGGCAAAAACGCTTCCGAAAAGTCCGCTGCCTACGATAAGATAGTCATACTGTTTCATAATTTTTCCTCCTGCGCCGAAGCGCAATTAAAAAATGTATTGTTTGAATTTATCACGCCGCCGACTTAGTTTCGTCGGACGATGCCGTTGTCTTGGGTTCAGCCGTAGTGTGCTCTTTGGTAGTTTCTCTGTTTACGGTTGCCTCGGCGGTTGTCTGCGGTTTTGTCGTGGTTTCGGATTTATTATTGCCGCCGCTGTGCTTAGCCGATGTCGTGGCGGAACTTTTGCTTTTTGAACCGCCGTTTGAAGAGCCGCTGCTCTTTGTTGCGGACGAAGAGGATTTTGAGCTCTTGGTTGTTGTCTGCGACTCTTGTTTTTTCTTTGACGACGCAGTTGTTTCCGGGACTTCGCCGTAAATGAACAGGTGCATTCTGTCGGCCGCCGCCGCAAGATCGTATCTCCATACCCATGCGCCGTCGTAAATACCGCCTACCGCGTTATCCTCGTCGCCGGGAACAACCATAGTCTCAATGGTTATATCATTAGAAAGCATCGGAGCGAAAGAGAGAACCTCCGAAACCGACATCGATGTTTCACAAAGAGCCATACCCGCCTTTACGAGGTCGGCATATTTTGTGGGGCTGATATTTCTCGCCTTGTCAATAAGGCACTCAATAACCTTCTTCTGCCTATCCACACGGGCGTTATCCGAATCGCGCTTTCTGATACGCGAATACACGGACGCCTGCTCGCCCGTCAGGTGCACCATACCCGATTTTTCGACATATTGGAAATTCGGATTATCGTCGTCACCGATATTGTTAAGCTCAAGACGCTCGTCCTCGGTTATATCTATATCTATTCCGCCGAGAATATCTATTGCCTCGGCAAGCTTATAAAAGTTTATCGTGGCATAATCGGTAATATTCATATTGAAATTCTGGTTTAGCGTTTTAATGGCAAGCTCCGCTCCGCCGTAAGCATAGGCGTGAGTTATTTTCTGATTGCCGTGCCCGTCTATCGCAACATAGCTGTCGCGGAGAACGGAAATCAGCTTAACGTCGTTTTTTGCCTTATCTATGCTCACTATCATTATAGAATCGGAACGACCGGAGAAAGAGTCCTTATCTCTTGTATCAACGCCGAAAAGCGCTATGTTTACAATATCGGTCTTTCCGTATTTGTTTGCTATATCGTCCGATACGCCGAGATTGTCTTTATCTACGTTCTTTTTAAAACCGCCCCATATACCGAAAACAAGGGCGCAGGAGACAACAGCGAGTAAAAGAATAACGGCAACAACTATTATTACTACGCGCTGCCATTTTTTCAGGTTTTTCCATTTTCTCTTAAGCTTTCCCGGTTCCTTAGCGTCCTTGGTTTTTTTCTTTCCGCGCATATCGCGCGCGGCGGTATGTGAAATATTGCTGTTTTGATTTTGTCTTCGCGGCACATGACCGTTTTCAAAGTGTATTTCTATATCCTTATCTTCTTTTTTCATAACTACCTCTATACCACAAAATATAAATGACGTTTATAAGCGACTGCGCTCAAAATCGCCGTAAGTCGGGCAAGTATATTCTGCCCCTTATAATTTTATTTATTTTACAACAAAAACTAAGCAGTGTCAATCCGATTTGACGCTGTAACGGCGAAAAACGGCGTTTTCGTCGTTTTTCATATTTTTTATTGTTTAAAAAGGAACCGAGATACGTTCTGCCGGTGAAGACGAAAGCAAAACGAGTTACCGAAACAAGCCGTTTTGCATCATCGTTTAAGCGGCTTTGTGTACCAAATTACGCCAAATTGCAATATTTTAAAAAAACAGTAGCATTTTGCGATTTTATATGATATATTATGTCTTGGCAAAAATATGTAAAATTTGCTTTTTAATCTGTTGAAAGGAGGTTAACCATGCAGGTATTATCATCCTCGCAAAAAAAAGACATAACTCCTTCTCAGCTTTTGCCGGAATCAATGTTTGATTTTATATATGCAAAAGACGGTGAAGCCGTAATAAAAAGCGGGGATACGGATTTTATTTTGTCGGGCGGTCAAATGCTTATAGTTTCCTCTGCCGACGGTAAAACAATGTCTGTAACAAAGGCACCGTTTAAATATTATTCATTTTCTCTCGCGAGCGAGGAGGTCAAAAAAATTCTCGGAAATTCGAGCATTTCTTCATTTTTCGCTAAGAAATTTAAAAGCTCATATCATATTTTTGATTTTTCGGAAAGCAATATTGCCGAGGAGTTATGCTCACAGCTCGAAAAGGAGTATCAAAGTCCCTATGTTGTTGCCGGCAATACCGCAGAAGTGCTTTTAAAGCTGCTTATGCTTGAAATATATAAGCTTAACCCGTCACCGTTCGGAAATACAGAGCGCCAAAACAAGTCGATGCAGAAAATACGTGAGTATATAGACACGCACTACGGCGAAGAAATCACAGTCGAAAAGCTCGCCGAAAGCGCTTATTTGTCCCCGCCGTATCTGAGCCACTCGTTTAAGAGCTTCTCGGGCTTCAGTCCGAAGCAGTATCTCACGGCGGTACGTCTTGTAAACGCAAACAAGCTTTTGACGACTACCAACCTCAGCATAAACGAAATTTGCCGCAAGGCCGGCTTTTCGGATATAAATAATTTTATACGCACATTTAAAAGCTTCTACGGAACCACACCTAAAAAGTTCCGCAGCATATAGCACCAAATAATAAAAAATACGGAAAGGATTTAATATGAATACACCTAATGCACCATGGCTGAAATTCTACGGGGATATTCCGAAAACTCTCGAATACCCCCAAATCTCAATGTATGAAGCCGTTGTAAACGCAGGCAAGACCCATTCGCAGGTAAATGCCTATGAATTTCAGGGTAAGGGAACGACTTATGAAAAATTCATAGAAAAAATCGACAGAACCGCAAAGGCTTTCAAAGCTCTCGGAATAAAAGAAGGAGAAACCGTAACCATTTGTATGCCCAATGCGCCGCAGGGCGTTGACAGTTTCTATGCGCTCAACCGCATAGGCGCCGTTCCGGCTATGATACATCCGCTCTCTGCGGCAGGCGAAATCACGTTTTACCTTAAAGACACCGACAGTAAGGCAATACTCGTTCTCGATATGTTCTATGAGAAGGTTGAGCAGGCGGTAAAGGATCTCGGCAGACCCGTTAAAATAATCGTAGCGAGAATACAGGATGAATTAAAGTTTCCCCTTAACATTTTGTATCCGCTCACACTGAAGAAAAAGCCTCCGGAGCTGCCCGACAGCGAAAATGTCGTTCGTTGGAACGACTTTATCGCGGCAGGTAAAAACGAAACGCTGCCCGAAACATTCCCCTCGGCCGACAAAACGGCGGCCATACTTTTCAGCGGCGGCACAACCGGAACAAGCAAGGGTATACTCCTCACAAATCTCAATATGAACGCGCTCGGTATGGAGGTTGCCGCGGCGGCCGGCTTTACCATGGAGGGTCTTCGTATGCTCTCGGTTATGCCCCTGTTCCACGGCTTCGGTCTCGGTGTCGGCATTCACACGCCTCTTATCAACGGAGGCACGTGCATACTCGTTCCGCAGTTCACCGTTAAGACATATGCCAAGATGATAAAGAAAAACAAACCTACGGTTATCCCCGGTGTTCCCACGCTCTTTGAGGCTTTGCTTCGCACAGAGGGACTTGAAGGCGTTGACCTCTCGTTCTTACAGGGTGTTTTCTGCGGCGGTGACTCTCTTTCGGTTGAGCTTAAAAAGAAGGTTGACGCATTCTTAAAGGAGCACAACGCTAAGGTACAGATTAGAGAGGGCTACGGTACAACGGAGTGCGTTACGGCGTCCTGCCTTACCCCGCGTGACTTTTTCCGCGAGGGCAGTATCGGAATACCGTATCCGGACGTTTACTATCAGATAGTCGATCCGAAGGACGACAGCGAGCTTCCGCCCGATACAGAGGGTGAAATCTGCATAAGCGGTCCCACCGTTATGAAGGGCTATCTCAACAATGCCGCCGAAACGGCTGCAACGCTGCGCACCCATGCAGACGGCAGAGTGTGGCTCCACACGGGCGACGTCGGCACCATGGATAATGACGGCTTCATATACTTTAAGCAAAGACTTAAGCGTCTTATCATAGTTTCCGGCATAAACGTATATCCCTCACAGGTCGAAAACACCATAGACGCTCATCCGGATGTACTGCTCTCATGCGCCATAGGTATTCCCGATCCGTACAAGATGCACAAGGTCAAGGCTTTTGTCGTTCTTCGCCCCGGTGTTGAACCGAGTGAAAAGATAAAAGAAGAAATACTTGAGCACTGCCGCAAAAATATATCCAAATACGCCATGCCGCGCGAAATAGAATTCCGCACGGAGCTTCCCAAGACTCTTGTAGGCAAGGTAGCGTACAGGAAGCTTGAAGAAGAGGAGGCAGCAAAATATGAGCAGCAAAAAGCAGAGAAGCAAGGAAATGACAACGAAAACAAATAACGAAACGCCCGAAGCACTGGCTCACATAAAACGTGCTCACGGTATCTACTTCACATCAAAGGTTCTTCTCGGCTGGATAATCAAACTTTACTTCAATTTCAGAAGCAAGGTATACAGGCCGAAAAACAAGAGCTTTATTCTTATTTCAAATCATACGACAATGTTCGACCCGTTTTTTGAAGCACTCTCGTTTAAACCGTATCTGCGCTTTGTGACGAGCGACCATCTTCTCAGAATGGGTGCCTGGGGAAAATTCATAAAGTTCTCTGTTAATCCCATTCCGAAAAGACGCGGTGCCGACTCCGAAAAGACCATGGAAATGATGGCGGAATCCGTAAGGAACGGCGTCAGCGTTTGTATACACGCCGAGGGGTTCTGCTCGATAAACGGCGAAACGGGCTTTGTTTCGCCGCGCACCGGTCAGCTTGTCAAGGACAGCGGTGCCGGCCTTATCACATTCCGCACCGTCGGCGGCTATTTCAAGGACCCGAGATGGGCAAAGCACTCGCGCCGCGGCAGAATGCGCGGCAGCGTGGTCCGCGAATACATGCCCGAGGAGCTTCAAAGAATGTCCGTTGACGAAATAAACGAAGCAATTCGCCGCGACATATACATAAACGCCTACGAGCAGCAGAGAAAGGACCCGCATAAATATAAGGGACGCGCTCTTGCAGAAGACCTCGAAACGATTCTTTATCTTTGCCCCAAGTGTCACGCCATAGGTAAAACACATTCGCACGACAATGAGTTTTCGTGTGAATGCGGCTATAAGATGCACATCAACGAATACGGATTTTTTGAGGGCGACTCTCTTGTCTTTGACAATGTCCTCGACTGGGATAAATGGCAAAAAAGCTATGTTAAGGACAATCTCGCTCTGTGGCACTCGTTCACGGAAAAGCCCATAACCTCGGATGAAAAGCAGATACTGAACTGCATTGAAGAAAACGAGACAAAGGAGCTTTTCTCGGATAACTGCACAATGAGCATTTATGCCGACAGACTCGAATTTAACGATGAAAGCAAGGGGAAAAAGGTCTTTATGCTCTCGGATATAGTCAAAATGTCAATGGGCGGAGAAACAAAACTGTATTTCACAACGTCCAACGGCTTTTACTATGAAGTCGGAAGTCATACACGCCGCTCATCGGTTAAGTACTTTGCGCTTTACAGAGTGCTCACGGGGCGTGAATATTTATAATCTGCCTTTGAGAATGCCGTATAAAAACAGCAAAAACAAGGATTGTATTTTTTACAATCCTTGTTTTTTATTTATCATTTTTCGTTTTGCCGCATATAATAACACGGATATATTATTAGGAGGACAAAAAATGAAAAACGACATATCCTTTTTTCTCGGCACAAATTCCGGCACCGGCTTTCACTCGCTTTTTTATGACCTCACCGAGCACGCGACGCCGTACAGCACTTTTATAATAAAAGGCGGCCCGGGGACGGGAAAATCCGGACTTATGAAAAAAGTGGCGGAAGAATGCGAAAAACGCGGTCTTTTTAATGAAAAGCTTTGGTGCTCATCCGACCCCGATTCGCTTGACGGCGTGTTTATTCCCGAAAAGCATTGTTCTGTTTGCGACGGAACCGCTCCGCACGTGGTTGAGCCCGTATTTGCCGGCGCCGCAGAACAGATAGTTAATGTTGCCGCGCTTTGGAACAGAAAAAATCTCAAAAAGAAAAGCAAGGAAATTATACGCCTGTCAAATGAAAACGGCTTTTGTCACAAGAGGGTTGCATCGCTTCTTTGTGCTGCAACCGCATTAAAGCAAAATATGTCGGAAATATATAAAACGGCATTGAAAAAGAAAAAGCTTCACGAGCTTACGGGCGATATTCTTTTGCAATTTGAGCCTGTTTCCGATAAAAAGGGAAGAATCGAAAACCGTTTCCTTTCGGGTGTTACTCCGAAAGGGCTTATAACATTTACAAATACCGTTAAAAATCTTGCCGACGACATAACCGTTATACGCGACGAATCGGGAATAACCGAAAAGCTGCTTGCAGACATTGCCGATTATTCGGCTTCTATCGGGTACGACGTCATAGTTTGCCGAGATGTACTGTTCCCCGAAAAGACCGCGCACGTTCTAATTCCCGAAAAACGCCTTGCTTATGTGACCTCCTGCGACGCATTTCCGATAAATATTAAGGGCGCAAAGCATATTTCCGCAGATAAATATTGTGATAAAAATATTTTGAACGCATATGAAGATGAGCTGTGCTTCTATAAAGAAAACATTAAAACGCTGTTGCTGAAATGCGTTGACATACTTAAAGAGGCAAAGGACATACACGACGAGCTTGAAGATTGCTATATAAACGAAATGGACTTCGGTGCTCTTGACAGGCTGACAGACGACCTTATCAAAGAAATGCTCGGATAACGGCGCACTCTTCACATAAATACGGGGGCTGTAAAACACAAGTTTTTACAGCCCCTTTTAAAAATCAATTATCCTTTTTTAACTGCTTTACCACCTGATTGCCGTAAACGGCGGCTCCCGTAACAAGCACTCCCTGAATTACCGAATCGGCAGACAGCCCCGTCAGAGCTATGCTTCCGGAAATTCCGAAAATCAACAGCAAAAGCGGTATGAATTTATCGGGTATTCTTTCAATAGATTTAAAAATCAGTCCCAAAACGTTTAATGCCGGGATTAAAATCAGCGCGCGTTCGACTATATATGACATCAAATCCATATTTCCTCCTTAATTGACAAAGCCGATAAGCGCATAACCTAACGCAGTTCCGACGGCACCGATAAGCGCAAATAAGAGCTTATCCCAAAACGCCGATGGTCTGCGTTTAATTTCGCTTATGCTCTCCTTCAGCTCTCCGACGGACAAGAGCAAGTTATCAAGCTTTGTATTTTCCTCCGCCTGATTTATCGCAAAGGTATTTACCTTTCCGTACAGTATCTTAACGTCGTTTTCAAGTGTTTTGATTCGATGCTCAAAAAGCTCGTTTTCACTCATAGCGGTGCCTCACCTTATATCATCGGCGTTTACAAATCCCGTGACATTTTCACCTATCGGCTTTTTAAGAGCAAAGCTCGCAGAGGAGGTTATGCGGTACCTGCCGTTTATCTCAATCCCGTCGTAGATATAGTAAGTACCCGATTTTCTCGCCGACGGAGCTTTTGAATACGCAGACGAAAACAAGGGTGTATTGCAAAGTGCCACGGACCGGCGCGGTGGAAATGTGCCGCTTTTTACGTTATCGGTGCTTTCTGCGGCACCTTTTGAAAAGCCGTTGAGTCCGTTGGCTCTCATAATATTCGGGTAGTCCTTAAAGGCTAAGTCCATATCGGTATTGCCTGTTATGCCGTCCGTTTTGCCCGATGACGTATACTGCCACATACCGTATTTTCCGCCGTAGGAGGGTGCGTCAGCCCATTGCGCGAGCCAAATATCGTAGCGCTCCTTTACCCTGTCGGAAATTTTGTTATTGAGCCACCACAGATTCGCATAGACCGAAACAAAATATCCTGCCTTTTCCGTTCTGCCGCAAAACGCCTCGACAATATTGCTTATTTCCTCATGTGAGAGGTTTTTCTGCGAGTTGTCCTCAATATCGAATGCCACGGGAAATTCAAAGCTTTTTCCGGATATAAGCGAGAGAAAATACTCCGCCTCCTTTTCTGCGTCCGAGACGGTTTTTGCGTAGCTGTAATGGTATGCGCCGACAAGTATGCCGTTTTTCTTTGCCTCGCGGTAATTTCTTTCAAATGAAGTGTCATTTTGGCCTTGACACCTGCCGAAGCCCGCGCGCAGCATGGCAAATTCGACACCCGAAGCGCGGACCTTTTCCCAATTTATATCGCCCTGCCACTTTGACACGTCTATTCCCTTATATTTAGTTTCCATATAAATATTCCTTTCGTTCTTTACTTTTCTTCAAGGCGCTTTACCGCCTCGGATATATCGGCACAATAGCATATGTCGAATTTACCGCCCGGCTCAGAAACCGTAATCTCGGTGGTCGGAAACTCCGAATTCAGCGCCGCCGCTGTAATATTCTCCTCCGATTCCGATGCCAACGGATAATATACCGTAACGGGCGTTCCTGCGGCGTATTGCGACTGAAGATACGATTTGAGCCTGTCTACGGAAAGAGTAGTCAGGAAATATATTACATCGTTGCTGTAACCGTACATTACGCCGATATAATTTTTACCCGTCGAAATACGCGCTCCGAGCTCTTCGTCGCTTGTGATATTATCCGTAAACACCTCAAAATGCGTACAATAACCCGGAAGACAGGTTCCGCGAACCATTTTTGCACCGACGGGGGTCGGAGTATATATCCTGTTTAAAGTTACGCCGCCGCTTGTATATGATTTGGCAAGCACCGTCTGGGCGTTTCCCGTAAGAGCATATTTGCCGATTTTTCTCGTGAAGATTCCGCTTATGACGTCGGCTTTGTCCGCGTAACCACCGGCAGAAAAAAGCTCGCTTCCCGTATTCACCGTTTGCTCCGCGCCGTTTATTCCGATTTTTACGGAGGACACACCGCTTATTTTTACGGAAGAAGCAGGCTCCGCCGTTCCGCCGTAGGAGCCCGTAACCGAGGTTTTACCGTATACCGTAAAGCCGTTAAACGGCATCGCAAGAGAATCCGTAAGAGTCAGCGTATTTTCTCCCGAAACACGGCGAGTATACGGAAGACCGTATGTGCTCTTGTTTATCAGAGCGGCAATCTCTTTCTTATCTTTCTCTGTCAGAATATAGTTGCTGCCGTCCTTACCGTTTTCGCCCTTGTCGCCTTTCTCGCCCTTGAACACACCGTTCTTTATGTTTTCGAGCATTGTATTCACGGAGAAATCATAATCCGAGAGCAGCGCACCGTCGGCATCGGCAAGCGTATTAAAATAAAGTATTACGTTTTTCGGCTTCATAACCTCTGTGGTAATGCCGTTCTCGTCAATTTTGACGGCGTTCAGGCAGCATTCTGCCGTACCGTATTTTGTGACTGACGCGGGCACGTCAAACGACACCGAATTTTCGTCATTCTTATCGAGAGGAAGATAATCCGTGCGCAAAATTTTCCCGTTCGGAAGCACAAAATCAAGATAATATTTAAACTCGTCGGTAAAGGTGCTCTCGAGAATAAATTTCAGCGTAGTCGCGTTGTGCTCGGCACTGTTCCCTGCCGTTATGCACTCAACGGACGGCTCGTCCTCTAAAAAAATGTAGATAGAAATGGTTTTCGTCATAAATACTCCTTTATTTCATCAAATATGCTTTCCGGCGGACAGATAAGCGAAAATCGCATCATCACGGGATATTTAAGATAGGCATAGAGCTTTTTTTCGGCACTCAAAAGCACTCTGTCAACATAATTGCGTGATGCGCCGTTTTTTCGCGCAATCTCAGATTTGTTAAGTCCCGAAATATGCCTCGCCAGAAGGAAATCCCGTTCCTCTTGTGTCAGCTCGTTTCGGAGAACAAGCCCGACTATCCTCTTGATAACGGAGTTTTTACGCGCCAAAATATACGCCGCCGCGTTTTTATCTCCGCCGTGCTCTATAACCTCAAGATTTTCCGTGAGATAGATGTACTCGTCAAGGCTTAATTCCGCAAGTATTTTTTCGTCCATAACGCTCCTTTCGGACTGACGGCATTATCGGTACGTCGCCCGAAACCGTTGTCCGTAAAATCAAATCAACACCCGAAAAACAGATTTCGGGTGTTGATTTATAGAACATTTGTTCGCTTACAAATATAATATTAGTCCCAAAAGCGGGACTTGTCAAGTGTATATAAAAGAAAAACGGGGTTCCTTGAGGTTATCAGCCTTTAAGAGCCCCGTTCTTATGTGATTTTTGCGGTGTCGCTTTTATTATCAAATTACAGCTTTATGAAGCCTTGCCTGCTTTTATCAAGTCTATCTCCGCGGCGTCAAATAAATCTACAACTCCGTCGCCGTTTACGTCGGCAGCCAAATATTCGCTTGAACCGTCTCCGAGCTTTTTATCCTCAACGGAATGCTTAACCACGGCGTCAAAGTCGCTGCCGTCCACGTATCCGCTCGGCACAACATCGCCGCGCATAATAACGGTATATCCCGTGCTTGTACCCGCAGAAGTATTGCTGACAGTAAATATCGAGCCTGTTTTATTGCCGCCGGAAGCGAAACTGTAACCGCTCTGCATATAAACCGCCGAATTTACGCTCGCACCGTTTGTGATATACAAAAGCTTTGACTTTTCGTTCACCGTTGCGCCGGAGTTTATTTCCGGTACAACGGGCGAATAGGCATTTTCCGATACGGTTGGATATGTCAGCGTAAAGCTTCCGCCGTAACGTTTTCCCGTTTCGGTATGGCTGCTGCCGAAGGTTTCACTCGCGCCGAAATACCTGTTTCCGCTGGCTGTTCCCACAAGGAAATAATCGTACAAAATATCGCCCTGATCGTCAAAAGTGCAGTCAACGCCGTACCACTTGCCGTCCTCCATTTTTACGTAATTCCAAGCGTGACCACCGCCGTTCGAATTGCCCACAGCTATTACGCACGGTATTCCGGCTTTGTCGCAGAGGATTTTAAACGACTCGCTGTAACCCTCACACACGGTTTTGTACGGTGTCAAAAATACGCTCGTCGGCTCATGTGCGGTAGGTATTTCAAACTTTTCATCATACTCGACTCGTTTGCAGATAAAATCGTGTATGAACTTCACCTTTTCGTAGCGCGTTGCGCCTTTGATTTCTACGCTGTCAACAACAGCCGCCATATCGTTGTAATCCTGCTTTACCTTGTTCATATCGGCATAGGCGTTTGTGTTTATTCGCGGCTTCACCGTAACCGATGAAATCGTAAAGTGATAACCGCTGCTTGTTTGATGATAGGAATACCCGTAGCTTATGCTGTACCCGTTTATCCAAAAAATCATCGGGTAATCGTCGCAAAGTGCCGATAATCCGCCCGTGACCGCCTCTGACAGGGCTGACTTTATGTTGCTCGGCACACTTGTGCTTGTGCCGTCCCATGTAAGCGGCGACGGCAAGGCTACATCAATCGAGCTTTCAAACAGCTTTTCTTTGACCGTGTTATAAACCGCTCGTTGGTTTGAATTCAAAAATGTATAAAATGTATACGGAGTATCCGCTCCGTCCGAAAAGAACGGCAATGCTTTATTGTCGCTTTCCGGAACCAAATCGGAAGCGTCCGTTCTCGGGTCATAGCTGACAGCCCACTCTACGGGCATATCCGCGTAAAGCGTTTTTTCTGTCATTGCCCCCGATAAGAGTGACAAAAACGGCATGGTCAAGACTATTGCAAAAACCATACTCAAAGCTTTTCTCAAGACAATTCCTTCTTTTCTGCGAATTTTTATCATCTGATTATATAATATATTATTTCGGCTGAGATTGTCAACAGAACAACAAAGCAGAGGCCCTATATACAAGGTCTCTGCCGAATGCTAATTTTATCTTTTTCTGAGGAGTTGCGACAGCTCGTCCATAAAGGCATTTATATCTTTAAACTGCCTGTAAACCGAAGCGAACCTGACATAGGCAACCTCGTCTATGTCCTTAAGCTTCTGCATGGCAAGCTCGCCTATGTGCATTGACGAAACCTCACGGTCAAGGGAATTTTGAAGATTTGCCTCAATATCGTCAACGGCGCGCTCCAAGGTATCCATCGAGACCTGACGCTTTTCGCAGGCGCGCATCATACCGCCCAAAAGCTTATTGCGGTCAAACACCTCGCGAGACTTATCTTTTTTTACGACGAGTATCGGCACGCTTTCAATGACCTCATATGTAGTAAAACGCTTACCGCACTTGATGCACTCGCGACGGCGGCGAATTCTCTCGCCCTCGTCGGTAGGTCTTGAGTCTATTACCTTGCTCTCCTCGTATCCGCAGTAAGGGCACTTCACGGCAAATCACATCCAATAGTTATTTTTAATCTAAGGCTATTATATCAAACAAAATTTACAATGTAAAGCGTATTTTAGCCGACGATTTGATATGTCAAAGCTTTCTCCAAACCATTTTATCGACTACACCCGTATACGACTGAATTATTTTGACAACCTTAGTCGAAACGTTTTCATCGGTATAATCGGGCACGGGGATTCCGCAAAAGCCGTTTTTGTCAAGCTCAACCGCAGTATCAACCGCTTGCAGCAATGATTTTTCATCAATTCCGGCAAGCACGAAGCATCCCTTATCGAGAGCCTCGGGACGTTCTGTGGAGGTTCTGATGCAAACCGCAGGGAAGCTCTTTCCGACTGAAGTAAAAAAGCTGCTCTCCTCGGGCAGCGTTCCGCTGTCGGAAACCACGGCAAAAGCGTTCATCTGAAGATTATTGTAATCGTGAAATCCGAGCGGCTCGTGGCGAATAACTCTCTCGTCAAGCTTAAAGCCGCTCTCCTCGAGACGTTTTTTTGAACGCGGATGACACGAATAGAGTATCGGCATATCATATTTTTCCGCAAGTCCGTTAATTGCGGAGAACAGACTGTTGAAATTCTTTTCGGTGTCGATGTTCTCTTCTCTATGAGCCGACAAAAGGATATACTTTTTCTTTTCGAGTCCGAGCTTTGTTAAAATATCGCTGTTTTCTATTTTTTCAAGGTTTTTATGAAGCACCTCCGCCATGGGTGAGCCGGTGACGTATGTGCGCTCCTTCGGGAGCCCGCATTCGGCGAGATACCTTCTTGCGTGTTCGGAATAAGCCATATTCACATCCGAAATAATATCCACTATACGGCGGTTTGTCTCTTCCGGCAAACACTCGTCCTTGCAGCGGTTGCCCGCCTCCATATGGAATATCGGTATATGAAGTCTCTTTGCAGATATTGCGGAGAGACAGGAGTTTGTGTCGCCGAGTATCAAAAGTGCGTCGGGTTGAATATCACGCATCAGCTTATATGAGCAGCTTATGATATTGCCGACTGTCTCACCGAGGTCGGCTCCGACTGCGTCCATATACACCTCGGGGTCAGATAGCTCCAAGTCCTTAAAGAACACACCGTTAAGATTATAATCGTAGTTTTGACCCGTGTGTGCGAGTATGCAGTCAAAATACTCTCTGCACTTGTCGATAACGGCGGCAAGCCTTATTATTTCGGGGCGTGTGCCGACAATAATAAGGAGCTTTAACTTCCCGTTATTTTTAAATTTGATATCGCTGTAATCGGTTTTCATATATATTACCTCCGCCGTGTGTGACAGTATTAAACCTTTTCTCCGAATGTATCCGGGTGCTCTGCATCAAACATTTCGTTTGCCCACATCAAGGTGACAAGCGGCTGTGTATCGCTTAAATTAACTATGCTGTGAGTGTAGCCGGGAAGCATCTGCACACATTCGGGCTTATCGCCGGAAACATAAAACTCCATAACGCTGTTCGTGCCTATCTTGCGTTCGCGTATAAGCCCTTTTCCCGAAACGACTATGAACTGCTCCCACTTGCTGTTGTGCCAATGCTCGCCCTTGGTTATGCCCGGCAGCGACACATTAACGCTGAACTGTCCGCAGTTTTCGGTTTTCAAAAGCTCGGTAAAGCTGCCGCGCGCGTCCGAATTTGTTTTAAACTCAAACGCCGACTTTTCTTTCGGAAGATATGAAAGATACGTGCTATATAGCTTTTTGGCAAAGCTGCCGTTCGGAATTTCCGGCATAATAAGAGTCTTTCGCTGGTCATCGAATTTGTGAAGCAACGACACGATTTCGCCGAGTGTAACGCGATATGTCACCGGGACGGCACAATATCTGCCGTCGCTTTTAAGTACCGTATCCGCTCCCGAAAAATCACAACGGTGCTCTTTTCCCTCGAGCAAATCGAGCATTTCGCTCACAAGGTCGTCTATGTATAAAAGCTCAAGCTCCGTTTTTTCATTATCAACTCTTATGGGTAAGTCGTTTGCGATGTTGTTGCAAAAGGTTGCAACGGCACTGTTGTAATTCGGCCTGCACCATTTTCCGAAAAGATTCGGGAAGCGGTAAACAAACACCTTTGCGCCGGTTTTTGCGGCATAGTCAAAAAACAGCTCTTCTCCGCGCAGCTTCGACTCTCCGTAAACGGAATTTGCATATCTGCCGACAAGCGTCGCCTGTATGGAGCTTGAGAGCATAACGGGACAACGGTTACCGTGCTTTTCAAGAGTTTTCAAAAGCTCCGAGGCGAAGCCGAAATTTCCCTTCATAAACTCGCCGTCGTCCTTCGGCCTGTTTACTCCCGCGAGATTGAAAACAAAATCGCACTCCCTGCAAAAATCGGAAAGCAGAGCCTTATCCGTATCGACATCATATTCAAATATTTCGTCAATCGAGAGCGACGGACGGGTACGGTCTTTGTTATCGCGAAGATTTTTAAGTGCCTCGACAAGGTTTTTACCTACAAATCCGGCTGAACCCGTAACAAGTATTTTCATAAAAAAGCTGCCTTTCGAAATACAAAATCACTTCTTGAATTCGGCTAATTCGTCTCTGATATAAGCGAGCGATAAAAGCTTTTGCTTTACCTGCTCCACATTTAAAAGCTCCGTATTGTTTGAATTAAATTCGGTTAAGGGATTGCGCTTTATGTCGCCCGTCTTAAAATATTTATCATAATTGAGCGAACGCTTATCGCAGGGTACGCGGTAGAACTCTCCCATATCTTCGGCGTGGGCGCATTCTTCGTTGGTGAGCAGAGTCTCATACATTTTTTCGCCGTGGCGAATACCTATAACCTTTATATCGGTGTCGGGGCAGAAAAGCTCCTTTACCGCCTCGGCAAGCACACCGATTGTGCAAGCCGGTGCTTTTTGAACAAGAATATCGCCCGACACGCCGTTTTGAAATGCAAAGAGAACGAGGTCAACCGCCTCGTCGAGAGACATAATAAATCGTGTCATATTCGGCTCTGTAACGGTTATCGGTTTGCCCTCTTTAATCTGTTCTATCCAAAGCGGAATTACAGAGCCGCGCGAGCACATAACGTTTCCGTAACGAGTGCAGCAAATCTTGGTCTTGTCGGGACTTACGGTTCTCGATTTTGCGACTATTACCTTTTCCATCATAGCCTTTGACGTTCCCATTGCGTTTACGGGATATGCCGCCTTGTCGGTTGACAGGCAGATTACGGTTTTAACGCCCTCGTCAATAGCTGCCGTAAGCACGTTGTCTGTGCCGAGAATATTGGTCTTAACCGCTTCGATGGGGAAAAACTCGCACGAGGGCACCTGCTTTAAGGCCGCCGCGTGGAAGATATAGTCTACACCGTGTATTGCGTTTTTAACGGACGCCAAGTCTCTGACATCGCCTATAAAGAATTTGATTTTATCGCTGACCTCGGGCATTTTCGCCTGGAACTCATGGCGCATATCGTCCTGCTTTTTTTCATCTCTTGAAAAAATGCGGATTTCGCCGATGTCGGTCTGCAAAAATCTGTTGAGCACCGCATTGCCGAACGAGCCTGTTCCGCCCGTAATCATCAGGGTTTTGTCTTTAAACATATTCATCTTCCTTTGTATTAAGCCTTTTTACGGCCAAGCTTACCTATTATTTTATTGAACAGCCCCTTTAAAAGGCCTTTTTCATAGCTGTTCATAAAGAACGCCGCCATAAGAGCTGCATATACCGCCGCAGTTATGCCGCAATTTATTATAAGACCCACCCAACCGTACCTGTTAAGGTGAAGCAGCGAAAACGCCGCTCCGAACGCAAAGGTAATCAAAAGTGCCGGGAGCGTCCCCTTAAACAAGTCTCGGTAATACTCGCCGAATCTTATACCTACTTCTTTACGGAGAACAATATCCATAAGCACAACATCGCCGATAATCAGCGCAAGAGCTGTACCGAGAGACGAACCGACAAGCGGCTTCCACTTTATCAGAAAAATAGTGACAATAATGTTGAAAACCGACGAGCAAATCTGTATTATCGCAAGCGTCTTATGACGGTTTATTGCCCAAAGTATTTGGTTGCCTATGCCCTGAGGGGTAGATATCAGCCACGGGAACATTATAATAAGTGCCACAAAGTAACCGTCGATATTGTCTTTGCCTGCCCAAAGAGTTACAAAATCTCTGCCGAACACGGCAAACACACAGTAAATCATACCGAGCACCATAAAAATAACTCTGCCGATACGCACCATTTCGTTTTGTACCGTTTTACTGTCGGCTCCGCCCTCTATCATACGGACGGTTCCCGCCATAAGTACCGAATTAAACTGACTGCCTATGGTCTTATAATACTGAACTATCTGCGAGCCCACACCGTATATACCTATGAGTATTGCGGCGGACGGAGCGAAAATACCGAGGATTATCTGATCCGACATTGAATTTAACTGCTGCGCTATAAGCTGAATCAGCACAAATGTGGAATATGAGAATACGCCCTTCACAAAAGACGTATCTATCTTTTTGAAGCTCGGATATAATTTCAGCTTGAAAAACACATAGCATATATAAAAAAGCCGCGTAGCTGCTGTAGCAATAAGGTTTACGGTTACGACGCCGACGCTCTTGACTCCCGCCTTCATCAGGAACACAAGCATCGCCATTTTGGCGATATTGGCGAGAATCATAATTCCCTTATGCGCCGTAAATCGCTCATATGCTACGAGAGTGTTTGAAAAAGCCGACGTTCCTATTGAAATTGCGCTTGTAACAATCGTTATGGACAAAAGCTCTTTTGCCTTGACAATCTCTGAGGAAGTAAGACCCTTTGAAAATACATTCGGGAAAACGGTTATTAAAAGTACACCGACAATAAGTATAACAAGTGTAACCGCCGCATAATAAACGGTGGTAACGCCTAGGAACTTACGTTGTGACTCCCTGTCGTTATTGGCTCGAAATTTTGCCATATATCTGATAACGGAATTGCCGACGCCGAGGTCGAATATTATCAGATACGCGGTTATTGACGAAGTCAGCTGGTAAATACCGTACTCCGCCTGACCGAGACTTCTTATTATAAACGGAGTTACAAACATAGCCGATAATATTTCCGTTATCATAACTCCGTATGAAAAAACCAACCCGATTTTTCTGTTCATATTTAAATATCCTTAATCAGAAAACAAATTGTGCGTTATTGTAAACATATAACAGCAAATAAGCAAAGTGTATCACGCTCTCCGCCAATAACAGAATATACGTATACGGTTTTAAATTCTTGTTGACGGGATTTCTGAACCTGTATAAAAGGAACAGCAGCGGCACGCTGAGCGCTATCTGTATGAAGTTAGGTGTTCGCAAAACGAACTGGTAATTTGAAGCAAACAGGAATATTGTGACTATGCTGTAAACAATCATCCAGTCGTAGTTATACATTCTGTTCAACAGTCTGTTGCCGAGAAGCCCGTCGGTATTTTTCTTTTTAAAGAGGCTTTCCGTTATCGTCATAGAAAGCAACAATATAACAAGAGCCAAAACAAGCCTTATAATCGACATTGAAAACTGCCAGATGCCGAACACCTCATAATCGCTGTAGCCCGAAACCTTTTTCTCTACCGTACCCAAAAGTCCGTCGCTTGCGGAGCCGAGAGCAATCGCGATTTTGTTTGCTGCAAAAATAAGCACCGGAAGTATTACAATAAATGCCTTTTTTACAATCGGCGATGTCTTTTTGATAAGCAGAAGCACTATTCTTATAAGCACAAACGGCAATATGCCGTAGTGAAAATAACACAGAGCCGCATATACGAGAAAGCAGAAAATACGGTGCTTTTTTTCGACTATATCCACATACATAAAGTAAGCGAGCACGGCAAAGCAGATGTAAATACGCGTGTTGTCAATAACATAGAAGTAGTTGAAGTTCGCCATAAAAAACAACAGCGCCATATTCATCTCTTTTTTTGTCGAGGCGAACCTCATAGCTGCTTTATAAAGCAGTGCAAATGAAAAACCGTATACGATGAATACGGTAAGGGCCGGCAGCAAGCCGTTTTTCGGGCAAATTCTCGCAAGAGCGTAATAATACACAAGCGTCAAGGGGTTGCTCGCACCGTAATACGAATAAGCCTTGCCGAAGGAAATCTGTCTGAATAAATCAAGCTGCCCATACGCTCTGTATAGGTCCATCGTATAATCGGGCTTTGTGAACCACGCAAGGCATGCCAAAGCAACCGCAAAAAGCAGCAGATATATTTTATATGTTTTTTTGTTGAAGATCGGATTTATAACCGCAAATCCGAAGAATAACAAAACAATACAGAGCATATTTTACTTCACTTTCAGATACTTTTAAAGGGATAATATCTCTTCGCAAAATTCGAGATAGTTTTTTCGGCAGTCAAAACATTCCTGCCATTTTTTATATGCGCAGTCGCTCATTTTTCGCCGCTCGTCTGCGGACATTTCCGCATACGCTTTTATGGCACTCACAAGCTCGCCGTCGGTAAAATCCGGCTTTAGCATAAATCCGTTTTTGCCGTTTTCGACTATTTCGCAAACACCGCCGACATCAGTTGCCATAACCGGCATACCTCTTGCCATACACTCCATCATCGTTACGGGCAAGCCCTCCGAAGATGAAACATTCAAAAGAAAATCAAATGAATTATCGGATATATACTCCATGGCATCGTCGTGATTCATATATCCTTTAAGCTCGTATTTGATGTTTTCTTTTCCTTTGAGCTCACGCTCTGCCTTTTCTTTTAGTTCATCGGCAAGCATACCGGAGCCTATGTGAGTCCATTCCGCTTTTATGCCGTCTGTCAAGGACAGGGCATCGATTATTCTGTCTACGCGCTTTACCGGTGACATATACGAAAAGCTTAATATTTTAATCGGACCGTCAGCGCAAGGCCTTTCCGGCCTTTTGCCCTCTTTTACTCCGAGGTAGGAGAGAAGACACTTACTGTCATCAATCTCAAAATTTTCACGGTAATAATCCATACCGTCACGGCTTATAAAAACAAGCTTGTCTATTCGTCTTGCAATCTCGTTTTTATAGGGGATATAGTATCCGTTGCCCTCATTGAGATATAAATCGGCTCTGTGTATTCTCGAAACAACCCTGTCGCCCTTTTTTGCGGCAAGAGCTGCCGACAATGCCGTATAGTCATTCCAATATGTATAAAGAACGCACTCTCCGTCCGCCCTGCTTCTGACTTTTTTAAGAAAAGTCTCAAAGTGGAGAGCTCTCATAAGCGTCTTTAATGCACGCTTCGCATTTAAAAAAGCAAGCTTTTTTTCGCGCTTTAAATATGCGAGCTCTCTGTAATACATGGGAGAAACCAACGCTTTTAAAAAATAAACAAAAACGCTCTTTCCGTAGTGCGACGCATATCTGAATACTCTGTCCTCTGGAACCGAGGTCGTCATCTCGTCCTTTGTATTCCTTGTTACAGTGTATACGTCGGCTTTTTCTTTCAGCACCTCATATTCGGGTGCTAAAAAGCCTGCCTCAACTATCCCGAACGGGAAGGAATTGGTTATGAGAATAACATTTTTCATTCTTTCTCCTCCGGTGACGGTTTTGACAGCTGTTTATATACGTCAATATATCGGTCAATAAGCATATTTTTATCGAATCTGTCATGCGCAAAATTTACACACGCCGAGGAATAACTGTTTTTGCCGTTTTCACGCACTTTTTTTACGGCGTTTAAAATCCCCTCAAAATCGTTTTTCGGTACTACGTAACCGCAGCCGTCGCCTACTATTTCGGGATTGGCGGTAGAATCGTAGCATATTACCGGCGTACCGCAGGAGAGAGCCTCTGCGGAGACCTTTCCGAAGGTTTCCTCAAGTGAAAATGTGATGAAAACATCAGCGGCCGAATAAAGCTCCGCAAGCTCATCGGTAGATGATGTGGCGGAAACGGCCGTTATATTTTTCGGCAAAACGGTATTTTCTTTGAGACTGCCGACCAGAACCACCGTTATTTCGGGACACGCTTCGGCGAGCCTTATAAAGCTCTTCAAGCCTTTTCTGTCGGACCAAACCGCGGAAATTCCGATTACGATAAAGCCGTTGAGCCCGTACTTTTCACGCGCGCGGCCTGCATCGCGAGGATAAAACTTATCGAAATCTATCCAGTTATATATAGTTTTTACAATCTCCGCTTTCTTGGCTATCGGAGACTTTTTGACTTCGTTTGTAACATAGTTTGATACACCTATTAAAGCAAGACGATTGATTTCCCCGAAAAGCTCGGTTTTGTCTCTGAGAAGCTTTTCGGTTCGGTCAAAGAACCAAGTGGGATTTCCATCCTTTAGGTTCGGGCAATTTCCGCAGCCGTGCTGCCATTTATCGCATCGGCTCTCCGTGAAATAAACGCATTTCCCGGTTATAAACCAAAAATCGTGAAATGTCACGACAACGGCTATGTCTTTTTTTGCAAGACAATCCATCAGCATCGGGAAATTTATAAAATTCCCGTGCAGATTTCTGAGATGAACCACATCCGGCGAAACAGCGTCAATATGCTTTATGAGTTTTTTTGTTGCAATGTGAGAAAAATATGCCTGTTCTCCGGAAATTCGGGATAAAAGTCCGTGCAGTTTTACGTCAAGCGGTGAGCCGATATGGTAAAGCCGGGCGTCGCCCGGCTTATTTGTTTTAGAATAAGCAACATAGGAATCTATGCCCTTATTAAGCATGGCAAGGTGCAGCTCCGTAGTGGTTCTGCCCGTACTGCTCAAATTGTATACGGCATTTATTTGTAAAACCTTCATTGCCTCACCCCTTAAATTCTTTTTTAGCTATACCTTTAATCTCTGAAAAAAAGATCTCTCGTATAGACCTTATCCATTACGTCCGCAATATCCTCGTTGTATCTGTTGGCGAGAATAACGTCACATTCTTTTTTGAATTTATCTATATCCTTTTCCACTCGGCTGTTAAAGAATGTGTCCTCTTGAAGTGCCGGCTCGTAAACCACTACCTCTATGCCCTTTGCCTTTATGCGCTTCATAACGCCTTGTATCGCCGATTGGCGGAAATTATCACTCTGAGATTTCATCGTAAGGCGATATATGCCGACTTTTTCGGGATTCATTGCAATTATTCTCTCGGCAATAAAATCCTTACGCGTTCTGTTTGCGGCAACAATTGCCGAAATTATGTTATTCGGCACGTCGTTATAATTTGCAAGAAGCTGTTTGGTATCCTTCGGGAGACAATATCCGCCGTAACCGAAGGACGGGTTATTGTAGTGTGTGCCGATTCTCGGGTCGAGTCCGACGCCCTCGATTATGGCTTTTGAATTGAGCCCTCTGACCTCGGCGTAGGTGTCAAGCTCATTGAAATAAGCAACACGCAGTGCAAGATATGTATTGGCAAAAAGCTTAACGGCCTCTGCCTCTGTGGAATTCATAATAAGCACCGAAACGTCCTTTTTTTCGGCCGCTTCGCTTAAGAGAGACGTAAACCTCTCTGCCGCAGGACGCATTTCTTCACTTACCACTCCGGCGATTATACGGCTCGGATATAGATTGTCGTGAAGTGCTCTACCCTCTCTTAAAAACTCCGGAGAAAAAATAATGTTTTTGCAATTAAACTTTTCCGAGACGCTCGACGTGTACCCTACCGGTACGGTAGATTTGATTACGATGGTCGCACTCGGATTCACCGTTAACACGGTCTCTATAACGCTCTCAACGGAGGAGGTATCAAAATAGCTTTTATTCGGGTCGTAATCGGTAGGAGTTGATACAATAACAAACTCGGCATCGGAAAATGCTTCTTCGGCATTCGTTGTGGCGACAATATCAAGTTCTTTTTCCTTTAAATATCTTTCAATTTCGTCATCAACTATCGGAGATATGCGCCCGTTTACCATATCAACACGCTCTTTGCTTATGTCAAAAGCGACTACATGATTATACTGTGACAACAGTACTGCGTTTGAAAGCCCGACATAACCTACTCCCGCAACTGCAATTTTCATTTCCTTATCCTCTATTCTCATAAATTATGCAATCGGTCATATTTTCCGCTGTGATCCGACAAAGTAAATTTAAGCACGCTTCAGCCTTCCGAAAATCTTTTTTAAGGTTCCGAAAAGCAAGCTCTTTTCGTAATCGTTCATTCCGAAGCACAGCATAAGCACAAAGAACACAGCCACAACAATTATTCCGTTTATAAGGAACCTGAGATAGCCGTGCGCCAAAGGATTAAAGTGCTCCGCCAAAAGGCCTATTACCATAGTGATTGCAAGGTACGGCAAAAGCTTTAAATATGACTTCTTGAAAAAATCCGCCATATCGAGTTTCAGGTGCTTTTTAAATATTCTGCATATAAGCACGTTTCTGAGCATATATGCTATGAATATCGAAACCGAAGCACCGACAGCCGCATAGTATTTTGAAAGCACCAGCGACAGTACGATATTTACTGCACCTGTTGCAAGCAAAACCATCGCTTCAAGCCTTACCTTGTTTTCAACTATAAGCGTGGTATTGCCTATCTGAAGCGGCAGGAAGAAAAGGCTCGGAATTATCAAAAGCACGGCGCAAATATAGCTTTGTGCAAAATCCGGCTTATTCCAAATATCTATTATAAACGATTTTCCCAAAGAAATAAAGCCCACAGTTAAAAGTCCGACTATCATTATTTGAATTCTGCCGATTCTTATCATAAGGGGCATAAGCTCCTCTTCCCTCTTGCCGTCGGAAATAATCCTTGAAATTCGCGGCATAAACATACCGTTTATCGCAGTAGAAAATGTATAGACGTACCCCTCAACCGTTGTGGCAAGCCCGAATACGGCAACGCCTACGGAGCCGGTTACCGACACCGCAGTTATTATGGACGGCGTTATATTGAATATAAGCCTTTGTGCTATGCTGCTTACGGTAGTCCAAACCGAAAAGCCGAAAATATCCTTTAACGAGTCCTTATCAAAGTATTTCCAATTTATTTTTATATCGGTTCCGCGGTTAATGATAATGAGCTTAAAGAGTATTATTATGAGCCCTGCAACGGCATTTACGGTTACAAGCGCATACACTCCGTAGCCGAAGTGAAGCGCAATAACCATACCGACTATGATAAACACCTTATTGAATAAATCGCACGCCTTCAGCGGCACAAATTTCTCGTATGCGGTCAGGATTCCGTTGAGATTGGTAAAGGGAAACGAAATCACGCTGAAGGAGGCAACTATTATGTAAAGCACCTTAAACACGGAAAGCTCGTCCGGAGTAAGATTTGCGTATATCTTATCGACGAAGAAATAGACGCATATAAGCACCGCAAAAATAACGGCGTCTATGGCTAAATACAATTTGTATATAAGGCCGAGGAAATCGTTTGCCGCCTTTTTATCGCCCATCGCATTGTAACGCGACAAAAACCTCGTCACGGCCGCGCCCATACCGAAATCCATTACGAACATAGATATTACAGAGGTTGCAAGTGTGTAAAGCCCGTAGTTGCTCTGCCCTATTTTGCTTATCATCCACGGCGTGTAGATAAGCCCCGCCACTATATTAAATGCAATGGCAAAATATGAAATTAAAGCTCCGAGCTTAATCTGTTTAGAACTGTTCATTAACTGCTCCTCTACTTTAAGCCGATCAAAAAATTCAGCTTAGACAGTTTTAATTTTTTCAGTATAAGCTCTGCAATCTTTGCGCCGATATACACAACTGCCAATGCAATAACCGGTCGCAGAATAAAAAATATCGTATTATACGGCAAGCGAGTGTTAATGACGCCTGCAATCTGCATGTGAGCCAAATATATAAAAAATGATTTTTTGCCTATATCCTTCAGCAGCCCGAAGCCTGACAAAGCATAAGATAAATTAAGGCAGAACAAAAATCCGCTCAGCTCAACCAACAGGCAAAAACGATTTGCATAAGTAACCTCACCGTCTTTAAAATATACCGTCAATGCGGCCGACAAGGCAAATACTAAAAAGCTGATGATGAAAATCGGCATATTGACAAGTCTTGTCATGCTTTGGTGCCGACTGATTAAAATCCCTAAAGCAAAGAAACCGAGCCAATTAAATACATTAAGATATTGGTTGATTATTTCACTTGGAATCCTGCCCAAAACGGTGAGAACTACGGAAACAATCGAAACAGCCATAGATATATACAGTCCTACATCCTTTTTGATGAATTTGAACACGGCAAATAAGACAATTTGAACCGGCATATACCAAAACCACGTTCCTATACCCAAAACCCATTTAACCAGTTCAAAAGGAATGTTAACATATTTACCGGTTGTCACCATGCTCACCGTAAATGTAAGCACGCCGAATAAAAGCCAAGGAACTATCAGCGTTTTTGCTTTCTTTGTCCAGAATTCCTTTGCATCGCCTTTACGGCGTTTATAAAAGAAGCCGGATACAATAAAAAATATGGGCACACCTGTTTGACCCAATGCAAGTCTTATTGATTCAGCTGTCGAAAAGCTGCCGACGTTTTCCGGCGTTACAAAGCCCATATGTGCGGCTATTACCGAAAGTATCGCAAAGGACTTTATAACATATAATGCGTCGCTTGTTTTTTTGTCTGTCATTTTTAATACCATAGGAAAGAGAGAATATTTTATCTGCCGTTTACTTTTTTTCGGATTCTGTTAACCGTCTTTTTGAAGCCCAAATACACAAAGCTTCTCGCCAACGATTCTGCCTTCATCCCGATTCTTTCAAGCTTGTTCGGAGTCATCTGCTTTTCAAATTTGTAATCTCTTTGCACGGACTTCGGATAAACTAACGGGAACTCGATTTCATATCTTTTTTTGTACATAAGCCTTTGTGTTCTCTTCGGCAGCAATCTCAAATCAGAAACGGAATGAGTCGTGGTTGGTGAAATACCTATGTTGGTTATCATATTATATTTCGGTACGATATTTAAACTCTCGTTTATAAACATAGCGGCGGCATTGATAGATTCATAATGCGCTCTGCCCGTGTTCTTGTGCTGCTTGGCCGTGGCAATGAACGATTCATATTCTTCATTTGTTAATTGTGTTTTAATTATATTCAGTTTTTCTGCATCGTCAAGCCATGTATAGTGTTCATCCCATGTATCAAGTACCCTTTTCCACGAGGCCCAACCCCATATAGAGCCCTTCTTTGTGAAAAGGAAGCTCGCGTTAACGTGCTTTGAAATATCATTGTTGTTCATACCGCAAATCATATTTACACGCTTATCGTCCTTATACCTTTCCAACAGGTCTTTGCAAAAAGGGAAAAATGACTGCGACGGCACATCGTCGTCCTCAAGAACAATACCCATTTCTTCGGTTTCAAACATCCATTTTTGCGCTATAAATTCCGAGGGATCGCAGCCTACATTTTTTTCCTGATAAAAACGATGAACCTCACAATCCCAATCAATATTTTCATCTGCCGCTGTTGCTCTGCATTTTTCAACGCCGATTCTGTCAGACTCATTGCCTTCTCTTGCCCCGTCCTGATACAGATACAGCTTTGACGGTCTGGCTTTTTTCACCTCGTCAAAAACCGATTGAAATTGTTCACTTCTTGAGAAAAAAATCAGCAAAACGGGAACATCTGTTTTTGCTTTAAACTTTACTTGATTTTCCATAATTAAATGTCCTTAATCTAAAAATTCTCGTTTTTTATTCTCATATTTTAATTTCTTATCTGTGTGCCTGCAATACCGTTTCGTTTTTTTCGCTTAGCTCTTCGAGCATTGCATTTAAATCACAGGTGAAAGTCTTGTCGAGCTCGGCGATTTTCTTTCTACTGTCGTATCCGTCGTTAAAATCAACCGACATTACGGCAGCGGCTATGCTTTCCGGCGTCTGCTCGTCATAATAATGTATATACTCTCCGACGGCCGACTTTTCTATTGCGGGTATTCTTACGCTGACAATCCTGAGGCCGTTCGACATATACGAAAGTATCTTAGACGGAAACGAAGTAGCGTTGAATTGGGCATTGGGATTTTGAGTGCTTAAGCCTATATCGCAGCTCTGGATAAATCTGATATATTCTTCGCCCGACAGTAATCCGTCATAGCTGATTTCGGCATCGGTCTTTTTTGCGGTTTCCTCAATTTTGCTTTTGACATAATCAATTTCGCTCTGCTTTCCGAAGCCGAGGATATGAATATGATAATTACCGTTAAGAAAGCGGGCTGCGTCAACAGCCGTTATTACGCCCTTATTCGGGTCAAAGATACCTGCATAGACAACGTGTGTCTTTCCGTCGTTAAAGATTTTTTCGTAACGTTTTTCGTTTTTGTATGTACCGTATATTACAGCACTCGGTTTGCCATTTGTGTTTACAGATTTGTCTAACAGCTCGGTGGGAAAAATATAACCGTTTGCGTATTCGAACGTTTTTCTTTCTTGCTCATTGTCAATATGTTTTTGCTTGACTACATCGGTATAAATCTCTTCGATTTCCAATATTACGTTGGCTTTAAGCTTTTCGTAAATCCATTTATATAAGTCGCAATAACCGAGTGAATGGTAAATTATTACAGTGTCATTCGGCTTAATATTTTCTTTTAAATATTTTTTCAACTCTCGCTTTAAGCGTTTTTGACCGATAAAGCGGCTGATTTTATTTTTCCCGAGATAATTGCCGAAGGTTTTCAGGGTTGAATTTTTTCCGATTTTTTTGATTTCGCCCTTGGCTTTTTTACCGTCCTTGCGAGTGGTTGCGGATACTACGTTCACCGACATATTGAGGCTCTCGACGGCACTTATTATATAATCCATTTTATTTACTGCGGACAGAGCAAAATTTGCTCCGGAATCCGGCAAATTGTAATAACCCAAATAGAAAATTTTTTTCATACTGCACCTTCAAAAATTAAAATGCTTCGGTGAATTTTGGTCATCCGTTATTTTTTAAGTCGGACATCTCACGATACAATTTCAAATATTCTCCCATATTTTTCTCGCCGTCAAAATTATCTTTTGCAAACTCTATGCAAAAATCGGAATATACCTTTTTGCCTCTCTCAAGCACCTTCTCGATAGACGAGTAAACCACGTCGGGGGACAAATCCCTTGCGATACAGCCGCACGAGGCATTTACAAGCTCCGGATTTGCGGTATAACCGTTTGTCACAACCGGAGTTCCGCAGGCAAGTGCTTCTGCAACCACCTTACCAAAGGTTTCCTCCTCTGACAGCTGCAAAAACACATCCGCCGCATTGTAATACTTTACAAGCTCATTTACGCTATCGGTAGCGGCAACGGATATAACGTTTTTCGGCAGACTGATCTTCGGCATATTGCCGACGAGCAGCATAATTTCGTCATTTTTGAGGCAATCGGCAACCTTTAAGAAAGTATCGAGCCCTTTCTTTCGGCTCCATGCGCTTGAGACACCGAGAATTATTTTTTTATCGGTCAAGCCGTACTTCTCTCTTATATCGTCGGCATTTGCCGGTTTGAAAACGTCCAAGTCTATCCAGTTGTAAATTCTTCTGATTATTTTTGCATTTTTAAACATCGGAGATTTTTTTGCTTCGTTCGTAATCCAGTCTGAAACTCCGACAACAGCCAAATTCGGTATGGAAAGCCACAGCCTTTTTTTATCATTCCACATTTTTGAAGTGCGGTCAAAAAGCCAACTCTTATTGTCCTCACGTAAGCTCGGACAATCAAAGCATCCGGTCTGCCACCTTAAACAGTCCTTGACCGTATAATGCGTGCATTTTCCTGTAAAAGGCCAACAGTCATGCAGCACCAAAACCGTCGGTATGTTATTCTCGGCGAGAAATTCAAGCAATTGGATAATATTGAGATAATTTGCATGTAGGTTGCCGAGATTTACTATATCGGGATTGACTTCCTTGATAATATTAATAAGATGCGCCGTTGATTTCGGTGAAAAGTATCCCTGCAATCCTGTTATACGCGACAAAACCGCATGCTTTTTGCATTCGAATACGGAAGAAATTCGATATGAATTCTCCGTATGCGGTCCGTCGGAATAAGCCGTAAAACACCCTCCGTCATGAACCTTTATATAATATGACATTTCATCGCAATTTCGCCCCGTGCTCCGTATGGCATTAACCGCATTAACCTGTAAAACTCTCATAAAGATAATCACCATTTTCAGATACTCTTGACATTCTTGATTCTTTTAAGCAAGGTTATTGCCAGAAAAATTCATAGAACGGATGTGCAAGTATAATTTTGACTATCAAAACACCGACTCCGGCAGCGTAAACCACGGGCTGCCACTGTTTATTAAATGCTCTTACAAATTCCGGAACAAGGAGCATCAAAAAAAGCGCATAATACTGTTGAACACGCATAAACGACTGATTTCGCAGAGTCAAAAGCGTAAATGCTGTCGTAAATAACGCCGCATTGTAAAGAGCCTTGAACTTTTCTTCGCTCGTATTATTTTTAATGAAGCGGTACAAAACGAATGCCGCAACCGTTAAAAGGCAAATAACAAGCGTATAAGAAGATGTATCAGCCATAAACTCCTCTTCGACATCATAGCCTATAAACTCGGCAAAAGGAGCATACAAGGACTTACCGAAGGCAAGAAAAGCAACAGCTATTATCGAAAAAATACCGACATACCGCCATGTAATTTTTTTGTGAGCAAAAAACACAAAAGGCAAGAAGCAAAGACAAGACTTATGTATAAAGAATGCTATAAACGTTAAAATCAAAAACGGTATCGGCTTTTTCTTTTTTATAAATTCATATCCGATAAATACAACAAGCACCGTTGCAATCGTTTGCCTTATACCCGTAACCGCATAAAACGCATAAAACAGCGTCGAAAAAATAATAAAGCTGAGGCACGGCATAGAAGAATTTCTGTAAATCCATATCGTCAGCGGAATCATAACCAAAAGTGCTATAAATATAAGGTACACTTGGTAATTCGTGGAAAAAACTTGAAATATCTTTACAAAAAGCGCATACCCCGGGTCCTTTATTTCCGCTCCGCCGATATATTTTACAATATTGTCAAAAATTCTGTGCCAAGATGTATTTCTTATAATATTAAATGTTATTTTGTAAGAAAACGTGTCATCGCCTACATCTATTCCTCTGAGTCCTGAAAGCAGCACCCACTGAATACATGCCAATGTGCAAAATATTTTTTTCTTGCATAGAGTCGGTTTAATATAAAGGAAAAGAAAAGCCCAAAAAAATATGAGTGCAATGTTCATTAAATATACAGGCATTTCTTTTCCTCCCCTCATAAGATATTAAATTCAGTCTGTCACACGTTTCAAATCATTATAAACCATTTTTTTAATTTTTCCGGCGGAGTGGTTTTCCCTGCCGCAAAGATATGCCTTTTTTGCATATTCTTTTATATTTCCCGGAGTGTCGGTATATTTTCTGAGCTTATTCTCAACGTCATTTTTATCGGTAGCGACAACCGCACTGTCGTAGCGCAAAAAATAGTCCACGGAAGCAGCGTCAGATGGTCCTACCACAAAAACGGCTCTGGCGTTTTTTAAATAATCGACTATTTTTGTCGAAAAAGACTGATGCACCGCCAGCCTTGATTTAAGGCTCAAGCCCTCAACGTGAACAAGAATATCTGCTGATTTTTGTATCTTCTCTATCTCGCTTGAAGGTACGCGTCCCTCAAAGAAGGAATTAACACCGTCGCTTATCTTACTCATCTGTTTTGCGGACAGGGGAGTTGCGGAATATATGTGCATTTCGACTTTTTTCGAGTTTTCGTTTATTCTTTTTAATGCTTCCGAAATATAAGAAACCGACTTCCATCTTCCGCTTCCGAGATTCCCCGTGTAAACCATTTGAATAGGCTTACTCGGCTCGGCTTTAAGCAATGGCTCTTCGGAAAAATCAGCACACTTAGTTAAAATCCTACATTCTTTTCCGAAAATTTTTTCATATTCACGCTTTTGTATTTCAGATATTACATAGACGAATTCACAGGACATAAAGACTTGTTTCACTTTTTTACGTTTGTGAAGTCTGTCTATCCAATAAAGAGGCGACAGATTAAACTGTCTCAAGGTGTAGCAATCGTCGGAAATATATCCGACCATGGGAACACCGGTATATTTTTTTATAAAAAGTGCAATATCGGAAATATAATTTGAATAATATATCGGCTGAAAAATCACATCCGGTTTAAAATCGTCAATAAACGCCTTGAGCTCCGGCGAGCACCATCTTCCGATTTTCCAAACAAAATCTCTCGCCCAAAACATAATTTGCCAACGCTTTTTTCTGGCCGAATCAAAGGCTATTTGCTCTTTCTCGTTTAAATCGGTTGAATCAGCTTCAATAAATACTTCTTTCCCGGACGGGGACGAGCTGTTTTTAAGATTTTTTATAAGAGATTTTTCGGTTATCTGAAAATATTTTTTAACGATGCAGTTGTCAGGCTCGCCGTAACGGCAATAAATATTGGCTATTTCTATATTGTCTATCCCGGAAAAAATATTAGAAAAACTATTTCCAAAGCTATTCGAATTATCCCACGGCGTGTTGGATAAAATCAAGATTCTCAATACTGACACCTCACACTCCGGTTAGTTTAAATGCAATATACACGGTAAAACACGCCAAACGATACATATTCTTTTTTACCATACCGAACAAAAGCTTTATAAATAACGTCTTGGCTCTGCCCGGAAAAAACGGTGCCTCCGACGCTTCGGAAACGGCCTCTTTCACTCTTGAATTCTCAAAAATCGATATGCAAAGGGCAACCCTTTCACCATAAGGCTCCTGTTTACTCTTCATAATACTCATAGCATAAACAAGAGTATTTCTCACAAGCAATGAATCTCTTTTATTACCTATATATTCTTTATATTTCTTATCGTCAATTTTTGTTGTAAATTCTTTAACTTTTTCATCCATTTCCAGTATGGTGTCGAAAAAGCCTTTGTGATAGCTGGCAGACAAGCTGCCTTCACGCTTCAAATTATATAAAGACGGTTTTTTATATACTGAGATTTTCCCCGCAACGGCAAGGAAATCAAGATTGAAGAAAAAATCCTCAGATATTTTTCCTAAAGGAAAACGCAAATTGTTTTCTTTTATGCATTTCATAGAATAAAGCACTGCGGTCGAGCGACTCGCTCTGCCCTTTCCTATCAAAACATTAAGCGCAAAAACTTTGGGATCGCATGAAAAATCTTTCTCCGTAAAATGATACGCTTTAACCGTTCTATCGTCAGTTTCAAATACTTTATAATAAGAATCAGGTATTACGGCATCACTGTTTTCCTCTTCGGCTATTTTAACCATATCACTTACAGCATCAGCATAAAGGGTATCGTCCGAGTCCAAAAAGAAAACATATTTACCGTTTGCCGCATCAATTCCCGTATTTCTTGCCGAAGAAAGACCACCGTTTTCTTTATGTATAACAATAATCCGATTATCGCTTTTTTGAAGATCATTACATATCTTAGGGCAGTTGTCAGGCGAACCGTCATCGACGATAATAATCTCCGTATTTTTATAAGATTGCGTTAAAATCGAATTTACACTTTTAACAACATATTTTTCGGTTTTATATACCGGTATAACCACGCTTACCAGCGGTTCCATTAAAGAGCCTCCCTAATTCACAATAATCCGTATTAAAAAACATTTACTTTTTCGGCTTATCTATTGCTTTTTTAAATGCTGTATATACAGGATTTGTTAACTTATTCAGTAAAAACGCAAACAGAATTATTGCCGCTGTAATTAAAGCCCAGTTTGCCGGAAACGGCAAAAAGTTTAATTTCTGTATTAAGGAAATCTGCACCAAATATATTTCAAGTGTAATTGTTGAAATAAACGTTATAACGGTTTTTATCGGTTTCGGTAAGTTTTCAAGCCTTGCGTCAACCGATGCAAAACAGCGAAATAACGCGGCAAGTAACAACAGCAAAACAACTTGATTTAATATTTGGAACTGTGATATTGCTTCAATTTTAACAAAAGCCATTTTGCTTGCAAAATAAATCGCAGATAAAAACGGAAGTGCTATCCATACGCCTATACATTTTTTATTCAAAAATCTGTCTTTTTCTATTCTGAAATACGCTCCTAAAAACATGGCAAATAGGAACAGAAAACGTATCATCGGTTCCCTGACAGTATCTATATGATAATAGCTTCTGTCATAGAAAAAAATATATCCGATAAACCAAACAAGCGCAATAGCCATGCTGATTTGCGGAAGATGCTTTTTGAGTTTTTCGTATCTCATAACAAGATAAAACGGTATATATAAAATTAAAATCGAAGAAATAAAATGATAGCGAGTCGGATAAATAAATGCAGACAAAACACCTTTAAATGTAAATTCAATTTCAAACAACCCAACTATGCCATATATAGCCGTTATCAACCAAACAACGGGAAGTATCCTCACAAGCCTTTTAAAATACCATTTCGGAAACGGCTCTTTAACTTTTGCAAAGCAAAAGCCCGAAACCGCATAAACATAACATCTCCGAGTAAGCCGCCGTTAGCTATTAAATCCGTAGGGTATACTCCGGTATAATGAGCATTTGTGATAATACAAGCCGCTAACGCTCTCAAAACAGTTACAAAAAATATCAACACTCAGCACCTCTTGATTTACAAATTCTCCTTATACCACTCGATAGCAAGCTTGATGCCGTCTTGGAAGCTGTAATCGGGATCGTAGCCGAGGAGTTTTCTCGCTTTTGAAATATCGGCGTTTGAGTGCTTTATGTCGCCCTTTCTGTCCGGGCCGAAATTCGGTTCGACGTCAACGCCGAGTGCCTTTGTAAGACCGTAATAAATGTCTATAAGGTACTCTCTGCCGCCGTAGGCGATATTAAACGCGTTGCCTGCCGCCTCGTGAGAAGCAAGACAAGCTTTGAGGTTCGCTTCAATAACATTGTCGATATAAGTAAAGTCTCGGCTCTGCTTACCGTCGCCGTTGATTGTCGGCACCTCGCCGTGCATAAGCTGTTTTAAAAATTTCGGAATTACCGCCGCATACGCGCCGTCCGGATCCTGACGTCTGCCGAATACGTTAAAATATCTCATTCCGTATGTATCAAGTCCGTAGTGCATGGTATAAAGCTTTGCCCATTCCTCGTCGCATCGCTTTGTAAGAGCGTAAGGAGACAGCAAATTGCCCTCTCTGCCCTCGGTTTTGGGTAGGTGCGGCTCGTCGCCGTATACGGACGAAGAAGATGCATATACAAACTTTTTAACACCGCATTGTCTTGCCGCTTCGAGCATATTGAGCGTTCCCTCAATATTGTTTTTGCAATAAAACAGCGGCATTTCAAGACTTCTCGGAACGCTTCCCCACGCCGCCTGATTAAGCACATAGTCCACGCCCTCGCATGCCTTCATACAGGTGTCAAGGTCTTTTATGTCGCCTTTTATAAACTCATAGTTCGGATTGCCGAGGAACATATCGACGTTTTCCTGCTTGCCGGTCGATAGGTCGTCAAGCGCTCTGACCTTATAGCCCATATTGAGTATCGCTTCACAAAGATTCGAGCCGACAAAGCCCGCCGCACCCGTTACAAGAAACAATGTATCCGACGGAAATTTCAAATTTTTATAACCCATAATCAAAGTCTCCAATATTTATAGCCCGCTTTTTCGTATTCTTTACGAGAAAGCAGCCCTTTAATATCAACAAGCACCTTTTCTTTGTTACGGCCCGATTTGAACATTTTGTCAAAATCGGCCTGCCCGAGATTTTTAAACTGCTCATGAGCAACGGCAAGTATTACGGCATCGCAATTTTTTATATCGTTAATATCGATAAATTCAATTCCGTAAAGACGCTTGGCTTCGTCAGCATCAGCTTCAGGGTCGGCTATTACCGGGGTTATTCCGTACTCACGAAGCTCATTGTATATGTCGATGATTTTCGTATTTCTCGTGTCGGGGCAATTTTCTTTAAACGTAAAGCCGAGAATAGCAACCTTTGCGTTTTTTACCGGGACATCCGCCTTTATAAGATTTTTAACGGTGTTTTCGGCTACATATTTGCCCATATCGTCGTTTATGCGTCTGCCGGAGAGAATAATTTGGCTGTGATAGCCCATTTCCTCGGCCTTGTATGTAAGGTAATAGGGGTCAACGCCTATGCAGTGTCCGCCGACAAGCCCGGGATAGAATTTGAGGAAATTCCACTTTGTGCCTGCCGCCTCCAAAACGGATTTTGTATCTATGCCCATTTTGTTGAAGATTATTGACAGCTCATTCATAAACGCAATGTTAATATCCCTCTGGCTGTTTTCAATAACCTTTGCAGCCTCGGCAACCTTGATGCTCTCCGCTCTGTGTACGCCTGCCTTTACGACAAGCTCATAGGTTTTCGCCACGGTATCAAGAGTTTCATCGTCCATACCGCTTACTATTTTGGTTATTGTCTCAAGGCGGTGTACCTTGTCGCCGGGATTTATTCTCTCGGGACTGTAACCGATTTTAAAGTCCGTACCGCATTTAAGCCCCGACTCTTTTTCGAGTATCGGCACGCAAATATCCTCGGTAACGCCGGGATAAACGGTGCTCTCATATACAACTACCGAGCCTTTTGTAAGATTTCTGCCGACAATTTCGCTCGCTCCCTCTACCGGTGTAAGGTCGGGGGTGTGGTCGTCGTTTACGGGAGTAGGCACGGCAACAATTATAAACCTTGCCTCCTTGAGCTTGCTTTCGTCCGCTGTAAACTCGACAGAACAATTCTTAACAGCCTCGTTGCCGACTTCATTGGTCGGGTCTATGCCGTTCTTGTAAAGCTCTATTTTCTTTGCATTGAGGTCATAGCCTACAACCTTAACCTTCTTTGAAAACGCAACGGCAATCGGCATACCCACGTATCCGAGGCCGACAAGAGCCAATTTTTCATCACCCGAAACGAGCTTTTCATACAACTGCATATTTATTCGTCCTTTCTATGTTTAGATGACAGCACATATCATCGTTAACCTTCTCAACGCTGAATTTTTCGCGGGCATATTCCGCCGATGCCGCACCGAGCGTTTTTATGAGCTCGGGATGCTCAATAAATTCCGTCATTTTTTCGGCAACCGCCTCTGCATTTTTTACGGGAACCAAAAATCCCGTTTTCCCGTCAATCACGGTTTCACGGCATCCGGGTGCGTCGGTCGTTATAATCGCTCTGCCCATGCTCATCGCCTCCAAGACCGTTCTCGGAGTGCCCTCGCGGTATGACGGCAAAACATATACCGAACACTGCTTGTAATAATCCTCAACTCTGTCCGTCTCACCGAAATGCTCTATTATTCCCTTTTCGACATACGGCGCCAAATCCTCCTTTGACAGAGAATCCTGTATATTTTCGCACGCTCCGAGCAGCATAAATCTGACCTCGGGGTGCTTTTCCTTGACAAGCTCGCACGCCCTCAAATACTCGCGTATGCCCTTTGAATACATAACGCGCGACAGCATAAAGAACGTGATTTTATCGGGATAATCCGCAACGGAAAAACGGTTTGTATTGACGCCCGAACCGTTTACAACTCGGCATTTTTCGGATTTAACAAGTCCTGATGAAACGAACTGCTCTCTATCGTCGGGATTTTGGAATATCACCGTATCGGCACAGTTTAGAGCCTTTTTATAAAGCACCGACATAACGGCTCTTATGGCTTTTGCCTTCTTAGTCTGCGCGGTAAACGCGTAGCCGAGCCCCGTTATCATGGCGACCTTGTGCAGAACGCCGGCTTTTTTTGCGGCTATGGAGCCGTATATTACGGGCTTCGATGTGTACCCGAGAACCACATCGGGCTTTTCCTTTTTAAACAGCTCGTAAAGAGCCTTTTGATATTTCAGGTCCTCCTTCGGATTTACTCCGTTTTTATTCATAGGTATCTCGACGAAGCGTGCACCGAGAGCCTCGATTTTTTCAACACCCACCCTGTTGGGGCCCGTGACAATAACCTCGTATCCGCAAGAGATGATTCTCTTTATTAAGTCGCCTCTGAAATTATACGCCGTTCTGTTTTTCGGCGAAACCAATATGAACCTCACTCTGCCTTGTCCCCCTTTAGGAAGTCGCTTAAATTACCGTATATCACGGAAAACAGCCGCTCCGAATTTTTCTCCGAAACGAATGAATTGTGCGGAGTTATAACGACATTTTCCATATCCCATAAAGGACTGTCCTGCGACAACGGTTCGCTTTCAAAAACGTCGAGCACCGCTCCGTAAAGCTTCTTCTCCGACAGCGCCGCCGTAAGGGCGTCCTCGTCAACCACCGCGCCCCTCGAAATGTTGATAAGCACGGCTGTATTTTTCATATGAGAAAGCATTTCTCCGTCAAACAGCCCTCTCGTCTCATCGGTAAGCGGCAGCGTTAAAATGACCGCATCCGAAACCGAAAGTACGCTAGGAAGAACCGACAGCGGATAAATTTTTTCGTAAAGCTCATTCTCCGTCGGGTACAAATCGACACCTAAAACACGGCAGCCTAAAGCCTTGTATCTTCTCGCACATTCGCTGCCTACGGAGCCGCAGCCGACTGTCACAACGGTCTTTCCGCAAAGCTCAAAAAGCTCCCTGTTCTTTTGCCAAACGTGATTTTTTTGATTTTCGCGGAAGAAAAAGCTCTTCTTATAAATTAACAGAGTACCGAGAACGGCAAATTCCGCCATCGGCACACTGTAAACACCCCTTGCGTTAAAAAGGGAAATATTTTTACTTTTTATATACTCCGCAGGGACTCTGTCAAGCCCCGCGCTTGTGAGCTGAATAAATTTAAGATTTTTGAATTTTTTGATGTCGTTATATAAAAACAGGCCGTTGCACACAACGGCGTCAACAGCCGAAACGTCAAAAGAGAGCTCCTCTCTCTCGTCCTCGACATATAAAAAGTCCGCCCCCAAGGCTTTAAGCCGTGAAAGCTGACCTTCCGTATATTTATATGCACCGGTCAAAAGGATTTTCATTAAAAGATGCCCCTGTAAATGATTATAAAACGAAGTTTTTCAGACCTTGCAAGCCTTTTTTGCCTCAACTATTGAATTGACGCAAGCCACAAGCTTTTCGTGATTTTCCGCAAGCTCGTCCGAGCTCATATTTTTGACAACTCCCTCATATTCACGAAACTCTTTGACGCCGACATTGAATCTGTCAAAGATTTCATCCTCACGAAGCTTTGAAGCGTCGCAAAAGGCTCTCGATAATATAACCATACCGGAGCCGAGCCTGTAATGCTCACCTATTATGTATTCCGCAGGCAGCATAACCTCGCTGCGAACTCTGCCAACGCCGCCGAAGCCGTAAAATATGCCCCTTTCGCGGAGCTTACGGCACAGTCTTTCCACCGTACCGTCCGCAACAAGCTGGAACATAAAGTCCATTTTATAGCCGAGATGTAAGTCGTTAAGCCCTATATGCACTTCGTCTATACCGGGAACGTCAAGAATTTCGTCTAAATGCTCCGCCGCCTCGGGCGTTTCCACAAGAAGGCATGTCCTTGCCCTTTTTCCGACGCAGTCTGTAAAGCCTTTTACCTCTTCCGCGGTCTTAAAATACGGGAGCATAACTATATCCGCACCGTCGTCTATTACGCGGTTGATTTCTTCACGTGAGCCGTCGTAAAACGAATTTACTCTGACCAAAAGCTCCGTTCTGTCTAAAACCGCGCTGAGCTTTTTCACGTCGTCAATGCTGTTATGGGATATTACGGTATCCATATTTGCCTGACGCTCTGCCTTACCGCGGGTTTCAAGGTCGAGGAATATTCGGTCTACCGAAACGTCCTGTGCGATTTTTGCAATCTTCGGGTCGTTTGTGAGATACATCAGCTTAAGAGCCATTATTTTTTCACAACCTTTGCATCATTTGACGGTTCGGTGCTCTTATTTACGGTTGCACCGCTGTTTTCGTTGTCGGCATTCGTAAGTACCTTAAACGCGGTCATAAACATAATTTTGATGTCAAGTAAAAGCGACATATGGTCAACATACCAAACGTTAAGCTCGATTCTTTTGTGCCACTCGACGTCCTTTCTGCCGTTGACCTGCGCCCAGCCGGTTATACCGGGTCGCACCTCGAACATACGCTTTTGTAAATCGGTATACTCCTCATATTTCCACGGATGATATGTAAGCGGAGGTCTCGGCCCCACAAAGCTCATCTCGCCCTTTAAAATATTTAAAAGCTGCGGCAGCTCATCTATGCTCGTAGCTCGTAAAATTTTACCTATCCTTGTAACCCTGGCGTCGCCCTTTCCGGAATAAACGCCGGAGCCGGTTTTTTCCGCTCCGACGCACATTGAGCGGAATTTATATATCTCAAAAACCTTTCCGTTTCTGCCTATTCTCGTCTGGCGGAAAATAACGGGACCGCGGCTGTCGATTTTAATCAGTATCGACACCGCAAGCATCAGCGGAGACAACAAAACAAGCCCCAAAAATGACGCTGTGACATCTAAAAATCTTTTGACTGCCATATAAAAGCCTCTCACCGTTACACACCCTAAAAAACACTATATATATCTAATTTATTATATACTTATACATTAAATATGTCAATTAAAACAGGCGATTGTAAACATTTGTAAAAAAGCAGCGGACGACACGGTAAAAACGATGTCAGTCGCTGCTTTTAAAATCACATCAATATTATTTTTTATGCCATTTTACGCCGTTCGGAGTATCCTCCAAAACTATGCCCATGGCGGCTATCTCATCACGGATGCTGTCCGCCTTAGCGAAGTCCTTAGCCTTTCTCGCAGCGGTTCTTGCGGCTATCAGCTCTTCAACCTTGCCGTCAAGGTCGTTGTCCTTTTCCTCGTACACAAGACCGAGTACGCCCGTAAGCTCCGAAAACAGTTCTTTTGCAAATATCAAAAGCTCTTTGGACGAAGTGGGTATTACATTTGAGTTTATGTCTCTGACAAGCTCAAATACCGCTGAAAGTCCGTCGGCGGTGTTGAGGTCATCGTCCATAGCCTCTATAAAGCGTTCCTTGTGAGAGAGAAGGCTCTTTTTAATTTCCTCGGCGTTGTCGGGGAGAGCGTCCTCTGCGTTTTGAAGAGCAAAATCAAGCGAATCGCGGCAGGTATAGAGCCTTTGAAGCGAGGCTTTGCACTGCTCTATAATGTCAACGCTGTAATTTATGGGACTTCTGTACTGAGAGGAAATCATAAGATAGCGTATCGGCTCATAGCCGTATTTTTCCGCAACATCACGAACGGTAAAGAAATTACCGAGCGACTTCGACATCTTTACGTTGTCAACATTTATATATCCGTTGTGCATCCAGTAATGTGCAAAGGGAACGCCGTTGCAGCACTCACTCTGTGCTATTTCGTTCTCATGGTGCGGGAATATGAGGTCCTGACCGCCGCAATGAATATCGATGGTCTTGCCGAGAAAACGTCTTACCATTGCCGAGCACTCAATATGCCAGCCCGGTCTGCCGTTACCCCAAGGTGACTCCCAATACGGCTCGCCCGGCTTTGCGCCCTTCCAAAGTGCAAAGTCCATGGGTTCTTTTTTAAGCTCCTCGACATTGATTCTCGCGCCGGCCTCAAGGTCCTCAAGCGGCTGATGAGAAAGCTTACCGTATTCCTTAAATTTGGACGGGCTGAAGTACACATCACCGTTTGAAACGGGATATGCATAGCCCTTTTCGACAAGAGTCGAAATGATATCGATTATCTCGTCGATATTTTCGGTGGCTCTCGGATGAACGGTCGCCTCACGCACATTCATACCCTTTGTGTCGGTCCAATATTCTTTGATATACTTTTCCGACACGGTTTTGTAATCGGAGCCCTCTTCAATGGCTTTTTTGATTATTTTATCGTCAATATCGGTAAAATTCTGAACAAATCTCACCTTGTAGCCGCGGTATTCAAGGTAACGGCGGAACGTATCGAAAACGCAAAGAGGACGCGCGTTGCCGATATGGATATAGTTATAAACGGTGGGACCGCAGGCATAGATTTTGACTTCGCCCGGAGTTATGGTTTTAAGCTCCTCTTTTTTTCGTGACATCGTGTTATATATTTTCATCCTCGTAATTCCTTTCGTTTTGTTCTTCGTATTCGGTTTTTTGATATTTTTTCAGCTCTTTTTCAAGCAACGCTATGCGGTGCGACATTCTGCAAAGCTCCTGAGATACGGGGTCGGGAATGTGAATCTGGTCGAGGCAATCAACACGCACGCCCTTATGCTTTACAACTCTTGCCGGAACTCCGACGGCTGTGCAATCCGGCGGTATTTCCTCAAGCACTACGGCACCTGCCGCTATATTTGTATTATCGCCTACCTTAAAAGGACCGAGCACCTTTGCGCCGGCGCCTATCAGCACGTTATTTCCTATTGTAGGATGTCTTTTACCGGTATCCTTGCCGGTACCGCCGAGCGTTACTCCCTGATAGAGCGTTACATCATCGCCTATCTCCGTGGTTTCTCCTATTACAACTCCCGTGCCGTGGTCAATAAAAAAGCGTCTGCCGATTTTAGCCGCGGGATGAATCTCTATCCCTGTCTTTTTGGCGGCTCGCTGAGAAATATATCTGCCGAGAAATTTCATATTGTGGTTCCAACACCAGTAAGCTCTTCTATGCATTCTGATGGCCTTAAGCCCCGGGTATAAAAGCAATATTTGTATGGTCGAGGTTGCCGCCGGGTCGCGGTCCTTAACCGACTGTATATCTTCCTTTAAGCGGTCAAACATTTAAACACCTCCCGCAAAAAAATAAAGCCTCCGCAGAAAAAAATCATCCTGCGAAGGCGTGAGTACGCGGTTCCACTTCGTTTTATAACTCATTATCCTTAACGCGGAAAACGTGCGAAGATACTCTTTTTCCCTTCGCCTGCTCACGGACGCACTTCACGACACGCAGCCTTAAGGGCATTTCAGCACAGGTGCCCTCTCTCTGAAAATCGCGTAAAATCGCTACTCTTTCCGATCAATGCATTTTTACATCTTAATATATTGTATCACATTTTTCGTGTTTTGCACCAATTATTTTGAATAATCGATAACATTTTTACTGTCCTTTAAGTAAATAGCACCCGAAACTACTGTCAGAGCGGCGGTTATCCACAGCAGTAAATTTGAAATATGCGGCAATGTGAACCAAGTATTTGCCGCCGCAAAAAGCTCTTTTGAAAACGACGTTACGGCTATATAGTCCGCCTCGCAAAGAAGCATTATTATAATCGTAAAGGTCATTTGACTGACAGTTTTGGCCTTTCCCCATTTGTTGGCGGGAATTACAACTCCGTCCGCGGCCGCTATCATTCTGACCGAAGCCACGGCAAATTCTCTTGCAAGCACTATCATAACAATCCAAATATTGCAAAGCCCCATAGTCATAAACGCGAGCAGAGCGGAGGTTGTGAGAATCTTATCCGCTATCGGGTCAAGCAGCTTTCCGAAATTCGTCACCTGACCGTTTTTTCTCGCAAGATGGCCGTCAACGGCGTCCGTTATCGCTCCTACGGCGTAAATTGCCGTTGCGATAAGAAAACGGTGCGGAAGTGCTTCCCAAAGCAATGCCGCAAGGAAAAACGGCGTTATTATTATTCTGGCAACGGTCAGTTTATTGGGCAAATTCATCTTCATATGACTTCTCCGATCAGATCGTATTCATTTACGTCGAATATCTCCACATCCACAAAGTCGCCCTCATTGAGTTCATAACCGCAGGTAAAGCTTACAGAGCCGTCTATATCCGGAGCGTCACGCCAAGTTCTGCCGTAATAGCTGTCGGTATAGCCGTCATAGCCCTCAACAACACAGCGCATTGTTTTGCCGATGTTGTCGTGATTCAGCTTTTCAAATATATTGTACTGCTGCTCCATTATGATTTCGCCGCGCTTTTTTCTGATCTCCTCATCCACCTGGTCGGGGAATTCCGCCGCCGGAGTTCCCTCCTCCTGAGAGTAGGCAAAGCAGCCGAGCCTGTCAAACTTCATTTCCTTGACAAATTCCGAAAGCTCGGAGAACTGCTCCTCCGTTTCGCCCGGGAAGCCTGTTATCAGGGTAGTACGAAGCACCACATCGGGTATTTTCTCTCTTATTTTCGTTATGAGTGCCGTAAGCTCCTCTTTTGAGCCGCGGCGGTTCATACGCCTTAAAATATCCGAATTGCAATGCTGAATCGGGATATCCATATAATTTACGATTTTATCGTTATTCGCAAACGTATCTATTATCTCGTCGCTGAGCCTTTCCGGATAGAGATATAAAACTCTTATCCACTCTAGGCCCTCGATTTTTGACAGCGATGTCAAAAGAGCCGGCAGCGCGCATTTACCGAAAAGGTCCTCTCCGTAACGCGTTGTGTCCTGCGCAACAACTATAAGCTCTTTTACTCCGCCGTCTACAAGCGCTTTAGCCTCTTCCAAAATGCTCTCCGGCGTGCGGCTTCTGTATTTTCCGCGAATTGAAGGTATTGCACAATAGGTGCAGTTGTTTGAGCACCCCTCGCCTATCTTTATATATGCGTAATAGGACGGTGTGGTGAGCATACGCTTACCGTCAAGCGGCAGGCAGGTTTTTTCGCCGAAGGTTTTAATATCCTCTTCGCCGCCGCAAACCTTTTCGCATACCTCGCATATATCCGAATTCGAGCCTATGCCGACAACGGCGTCAACCTCGGGAATTTCCGACAATACTTCGTCCCTGTATCTTTCCGCAAGGCAGCCCGTGACAACTATTTTACGTATTACGCCTTCTTTTTTCAATTCGACCATATCAAGTATGTTTTCAATGGCCTCTTTTTTTGCATCCTCAATAAAGCCGCAGGTATTAACTATGACCACGTCGGCTCCGTCTACGTCATTTGTTATCTCAAAGCCGTTGTCCGCAAGCTTAGACAGCATAATTTCACCGTCAACCTGGTTCTTGGGACAGCCGAGAGATATCATACCGACTTTTTTACTCATAAAACTCACACATAGCCTTTCACGCTGTAATCAAAACGATTCGTTTTCTATGCTCTCAAACGCCGCACGTATGTCGGAATACGAATAGCCGAGGCGCAGAAGGGAATTTTTTGTGCGAATTATGCCCTTTTCGTCTCCGAGATTATTTCTGTACTTCGTTTGCAACAATAATATAATACGATTTAAATCGTCTTTGTCAAGTCTTTCAGCCGCTTCTTCGGCTAAAGCCCGGTCAATTCCGCGCCTCAAAAGCTCCTGTTTGACACGGCTGACGCCGTATTTGCGGTGCGTATAAAGCTCCTGCGCCAGCATATCGGCAAATTCGCCGTCATTTATAAGTCCGAGCTTTTCGAGCTTATCCGCCGCCTGCTCGGCGCACTCTCTCGGGTACTTCTGCATAAGCTTTCTCACGAGCTCCGCCTTGCCGTGCGCCCGACGCGACAGAAGCTCGGCACCCTTTAAAAAAGCGCGACGGGAGTTCACGGACAAAGTTAAGTCCGCAAGCTCCTCGTCGTTAATTTCATTTACTTTATGCCATTTTTCGGAAAACCAAAACGTATCATCGACGGTAAGGGTATATACGTCGTCAACATATATATGTATTTTACCCTGCCTGCCGTCCTTAAAGCTCAGTTTCATTCGTCGTCATCCACCGCCACGTCGATTTTGGCTCTTGCCGCGGTCTTGGTGGTCTTTACGGGGCGATAAGCTATGGGCGCGTCATCGTCGGCGCTTTTAGCGGTTTCTTTTTTCTCGTCTCCCGCACCGTGCTCCTCCGCCATCTTTTCGCGAATCTGCTTCTCGATTTCGTCAGAGAGCGCCTTGTCGTTTTTAAAGAGATTTTTAACATTGTCTCTGCCCTGTCCGAGCCTTGTCTCGCCGTAAGAGAACCACGCGCCGCTCTTTTTGATGATGCCGTAGTTAACTCCGAGGTCAACTATCTCGCCGACCTTTGAGATGCCCTCACCGTACATAATGTCAAATTCAGCTGTCTTAAAAGGCGGAGCCACCTTGTTTTTAACTATTTTAGCTCTTGTTCTCGATCCGATAAATTCACCGCCCGTGCCCTTGAGCTGCTCGATGCGCCTTACGTCAACACGTATGGAAGCATAGAATTTAAGCGCCCGACCACCGGTTGTAACCTCCGGATTTCCGTAGACCACACCGACCTTTTCGCGGAGCTGATTTATAAATATAATTATGGTATTTGATTTTGAAATAACACCGGCAAGCTTGCGCAGAGCCTGCGACATAAGTCTGGCCTGAAGACCGACGTGGCTGTCGCCCATATCGCCGTCTATTTCCGCGCGCGGAACGAGAGCCGCTACGGAGTCAACTATTATTACGTCAAGCGCGCCCGAACGCGCCAGTGCCTCAACTATCTCGAGTGCCTGCTCGCCGTTGTCGGGCTGCGATACCAAAAGGGAATCAACATCTACGCCGAGATTTTTTGCATATACCGGGTCAAGAGCATGCTCCGCATCAACAAATGCAGCCTCGCCGCCGAGCTTTTGCGCCTCTGCCACAACGTGCAGCGCAAGTGTGGTTTTACCCGATGACTCGGGGCCGTAAACCTCAATTATCCTGCCGCGCGGGAAGCCGCCTATTCCGGTAGCACAATCAAGAGTTATCGAGCCTGTCGAAATAGCTTCGACATTGAGCGCATTATTATCTCCGAGACGCATAATGGTGCCGGAGCCGTATTTTTTCTCAAGCTGAAGTATGGCTGTATCAAGCGCTTTACTTTTATCGGACATCTAAAATTACCTCTCAATCGTACAAATGTTCGTTTGACGTCATTATATAATATCGGTGCAAAAAAAGCAAGAGTTTTTATAAAAATAGTTAATTTTAAAAAAATGCTTGCATTTTACTCCGTATTCTGTTAGAATACTGTTTGCTAATCATTAAAGGAGGTGCTCTTCGTTATGGCAAAATGTGAATTCTGCGGTAAAGACGTAGCTTTCGGCATTAAAGTTTCTCACTCACACAGACGTTCTAACAGAACCTGGAAGCCAAACGTAAAAAAAGTTAAGGCTATCGTAAACGGCTCTCCTAAAAGAGTTTATGCTTGCACTCGTTGCCTTCGTTCAGGCAAGGTCACAAGAGCTGTCTGAGGCATAAAGCAAACTTTATACGGACGAAAAATTACGACGCTTTCCGGGTTACCGGAGAGCGCTTTTTCGTTTTCGTAGGCATTTAAAATTCGGGGTACTGTTTATGAAAAAACTTTTGAGCCTTGTCAGAGCGGCCGTTGACCGTTACGACATGATAGACGACGGAGATAAAATCGCCGTGGGCGTTTCGGGCGGCAAGGATTCGCTTGCCCTTTTATATGCTCTCGCGCGGCTTCGCTCGTTTTATCCTAAGCACTTTGAGGTTATTGCAATTACGCTTGACTACCGCTTCGGCGGCATGGACGGCGACTATTCGGAAATACAAAAGCTGTGCGACAGCCTTGACGTAAAATACATCGTAAAAAAAACCGACCTTTGGGACGTTATATTCAATATCAGAAAAGAAAAAAATCCTTGCAGCCTCTGTGCCAAGATGCGTCGCGGCATTCTTCACGATACAGCTAAGGAATACGGCTGCAACAAAATCGCCCTCGGTCACCACCTTGACGACGCCGCCGAAACCTTTATGATGAATCTTTTGAACGGCGGCACAATTAAGTGCTTTTCTCCTGTCTCGTTTCTTTCGAGAAAAGAGCTGTATTTGATACGCCCTTTGATATTCGCTTACGAAAAAGACGTAAAGCGTGCGGCGGCAAGCCTTGACCTGCCGATAGTCAAAAGCAAATGCCCGGCAGACGGGGTAACGGAGCGGCAAAGCACAAAAGAGCTGCTCGCGTCTCTCGAAAGGCAATACCCGGCACTCCGAGAAAAAATCGTGGGTGCACTGCAAAGAGGCGGAATAAGCGGCTGGTAACAAAGTCAAAATGCGAAAAAGTGTTGTATTTGCCCTGCTATAATGATATTATTTTATTGATTTGAAATTCACGGAGGTTTCTTTTATGCAACAAATTCTTAATCGCCCGGCAATAAAGGCCGAGGCAAAAAGCTTTATCGGTCAAAATGCGCGTTGGTGGAAAATGACGCTCGCAACGATTGCTATATATCTGATTAGCGGCGGATTTTCGATTTACGTAAATATTGCCACAGTCATAAACCGCGACGACCCTTCGACAACAGTCGGTTATTCAAGCAGTGTAATTACTCTTTTGCTTATACCGTTTACCATAGCCGCATCAGGCTACTACCTTAATCACATACGCGGCTTTAACCCCGAATGGAAAAGCCTATATAAGGAGGGTATAGACAACTACGGCTCATATCTCGTAACCGGTGTGCTCGTAAATGTATTTACCGTCCTTTGGTCGCTTCTGTTTGTGGTTCCCGGCATAATAAAGGCTCTCGCTTACTCACAGGCAAACTATGTTATCCACGACAATCCGCGCCTTAAGGGCAAGGAAGCCATCGAGATAAGCAAAAGAATGACAAACGGCTTCAAGGGCGATCTCTTTTCGATGTATCTCAGCTTTATAGGCTGGTATATTTTGGTGGGGCTCACCGGCGGAATACTCTCAATATATGTCACTCCATATGTTGAGACGACGGCTGCCATGTACTATGAGAACCTCAAGAGATATTCGATTGAAAACGGCATTGTAGCTCCCGAGGCGTTCGGTATAGCTCCCGTTACGGGCGGCGCACAGGGTGGAAACGGCGATTCTCAAAGCTCTTACGCGGCCGGCAGCTCATATTCCGCCAACGCCCACAGCGACCCCTACAAGGCTGTCGGCATAAATCCCGAGGATACATTTAAGCCCGGCAACCCGGACTCTGATAATTCAGATAATATGAAAGGTGAAAACTAATGAAATACGTTGTAGTTCTCTATGACGGAATGGCAGATTACCCCGTTCCCGCTCTCGGCGGCAAAACACCGATGGCAGTTGCAAAAAAACCGAATCTTGACTTTCTCGCAAAGCACGGCGAGGTAGGCCTTGTAAGAACCGTTGCAGAGGGCTTAAAGCCCGGCAGCGACGTTGCCAATATGAGCGTTCTCGGATTTGACCCAAAGAAGTGCTACACCGGTCGTTCTCCTCTTGAGGCGGCAAGCATGGGCGTTGAGCTTCTTGACACGGACGTTACGCTGAGGACAAATCTCGTAACTCTCTCCGACGAGCCGAATTACGAGGACAAGACCATGGTGGACTACTGCGCCGGTGATATTTCTACCGAGGAGGCTCACGAAATAATCAAATCGGTACAGGAAAGATTCGGGAACGACAGATTCCGTTTTTACCCTGGAGTCAGCTACCGCCACTGCCTTGTCTGGTCAAACGGCACAACAGAGCTCGGAAATATGACTCCCCCTCACGATATTTCGGGCAGAGTTATAGGCGAATATCTCTCCTCTTCCGAAAACGCAAAAGAGCTTATTGCCATGATGAAGGAGAGCTACGACTTTTTAATGCAGCACCCCGTCAACAAAAAGAGAATAAGCGAGAGCAAGCACCCCGCAAATTCAATTTGGCTTTGGGGCGAAGGCAAAAAGCCGGCTCTGCCGTCGTTTTACGAGACCTTCGGCAAAAAAGGCGCTATAATCTCGGCGGTCGACCTTCTTAAAGGAATAGCAAAATGCGCCGGTATGGCCGCTCCCGAGGTTGAGGGTGCCACAGGCTACATTGATACTAACTTTGAGGGCAAGGCAAGAGCCGCCGTCGAAGAGCTTAAAAACGGCTGCGACCTCGTATATATTCACTTTGAGGCTCCCGACGAGTGCGGCCACAGAAACGAACCCGAAAACAAGGTGAAATCCATTGAGATGATAGATTCGCGCGTACTCCCCATAGTTCTCGACGCGCTCAAGGAGTATGACGACTACAAAATAATGGTGCTCCCCGACCATCCGACTCCCATTGTTACGGGCACGCACGCCTCAGACCCCGTACCGTTTATGATTTATCATAAAAACGACGAAAAGGACAGCGGCGTTGACTCTATAAACGAAGAGAGCGCAAAAACGACCGGCCTGTTTATAGAGCATGGTCCCGACATTATGAAGAGATTTTTGGAGGATTAAAAAAATGGGATACAATCCTGATTCCGCAATAGAGACAAAATGCGTACAGGCAGGCTGGCAGCCGAAAAACGGCGAGCCGCGAGTTCTGCCCATTTATGAATCTACAACATACAAATATGACACAAGTGCCGAAATGGCAAAGCTTTTTGACCTTGAGCCGGGTTATATGTATACGCGCCTTGCGAACCCGACAAACGACGCGGTTGCAAATAAAATCGCATGCCTTGAGGGCGGTGTCGGCGCGGTGCTCACATCATCGGGTCAGGCGGCAAATTTCTTTGCGCTTATAAACATACTCGGTGCAGGCGACCATATAGTAAGCTCCGCCACTATTTACGGCGGCACATTTAATCTTTTAAACGTGACTATGCGTAAAATCGGTGTTGACGTTACGTTTGTTGACCCGAGAGCGAGTGAAGAGGAAATAAACGCAGCATTCCGCGACAACACAAAGGCGATGTTCGGCGAAACAATAGCGAATCCGTCGCTTGATGTATTGGACATTGAGAAGTTCGCAAAAATCGCACATTCGCACGGAGTTCCGCTTATAGTTGACAACACTTTCCCCACTCCCATAAACTGCCGTCCGTTTGAATTCGGCGCAGACATAGTAACTCACTCTACCACAAAATATATGGAAGGTCACGCTTCTACAATAGGCGGATGCGTCGTTGACAGCGGCAATTTCGACTGGTATCAAAATGATAAATTCCCGGGGCTTACAACTCCGGATGAGAGCTATCACGGAGTTACATACGCTAAGGACTTCGGCAAAAACGGCTATATCGTAAAGATAGTAGCACAGCTTTTACGCGACTACGGCTCAACTCCGTCGCCGTTTAATTCGTTCCTCTTGAACATAGGTCTTGAGTCGCTCGCGGTACGTGTGGAACGCCACTGCGAAAACGCACAGAAGGTTGCCGAATATCTTGAAAAGAACGATAAAATCGCTTGGGTAAATTACCCGGGGCTTAAATCAAGCAAGGATTACGCGCTCGCTCAAAAATATTTACCGCACGGTACCTGCGGCGTAATTTCATTCGGCGTAAAAGGCGGAAGAGAAAAAGCCGAACAGTTTATGAACTCATTAAAGCTTGCCGCCATAGTCACACACGTCGCCGATGCGAGAACCTGCGTTCTTCACCCCGCAAGCTCCACTCACCGTCAGCTTTCGGACGAGGAACTCACGGAATGCGGCGTAACCCCCGACCTCGTAAGACTTTCCGTCGGCATTGAAAATGTAAACGATATAATCGCCGACATAGATAACGCTCTTAAAGCCATATAACACACATAACACATAAAAACAGCCGTCCGAATCAGGTTTTCGGACGGCTGTTTTTTACTTATAAATCATCTGTTTTAAACAGTAATTTTTCGCTTTATTTGATATGGTAAACGCGGTTTTCGGCTATGATATGCTCCTTTGGCTCTTCATCGGCATAGCCTAAGGCACAATGTCCTATCCCCTCATATTCGCCGTTTATACCGAGCTTTTTGAGAATCGCCTTACCCTTTTCGGATTCAAATTCCTCCTTTGCGCGGTGAATCCAGCATGAGCCGAGTCCGAAATTATGTGCGGCAAGCATAAGGTTCCCCATTGTAAGCGAGCCGTCGTAAACAGCTGTGCGGCACTCCTTATTTGCCAGCACAATAAGTATTGCGGGTGCGCCGTAAAACGGGTCAAAGCCCTCCTGCCAACCGCCTATTTCGCGGTTCATTTCGGATATTTCGTCGCGCATTTTTCTGTCTGTAACGGCAATGATTATCGGCGACTGCTTATTCATACCAGACGGCGCATAAAGTCCCGCCTCGATAATCTTATCCATAAGCTCCTGCGGTACTGCGTCGGGCTTAAACTTTCTTATACTTCTTCTCGTTTTCATATTTTCGATAGCTTCCATAATTTTATCCTTTCCTACAATTCATCAGGTCTTTTTAATTTAAGTAGCTTTTCGGGCACAAAAAGTCGTATCATCATCAATATAGCACATTTGTCAAGCACAGACCGTAAAAAACAAATACACCTTATTTTTGCTTTGTAAGCAATGCAACGCTCTCAACATGAACGGTACGTGGGAAAAGGTCGGCAGCGGCGAGCCGTTTTGTCTCGTATCCGGGGTCTTTAAGCCTAAAGCAGTCCCTTGCGAGAGTAGACGGGTCGCACGACACATAAACTATGCGTTCGGGCGACATTTTTACGATTTCCGCCAAAAGCATTTCGGAGCAGCCCTTGCGCGGCGGGTCAAGCAGCACCACATCGGGATTTATTCCGCGTGACGACAGCTCCTGTGCCGCCTCTCCTGCGTCGGCACATATAAATTCGGCGTTTTCTATGCCGTTTTCGAGGGCGTTGCGCTTTGCGTCAAGCACAGCCTCCGGAACTATCTCCGCCCCTATTATCCTCTTTGCTTTTTTTGCCATGGAAAGACCTATTGTGCCCGTTCCGCAATACATATCGAGCACGGTCTCTTTGCCGCTGAGACAGGCATACTCTGCCGCCTTTTCATAAAGCTGCTGTGCCATATCGTGGTTTACCTGGTAGAACGACAGCGGCGACAATCTGACCTTAACTCCGCAAAGCACGTCATATATGCAGTCGTTTCCCCAAACAGTCACGCACTCTTTACCGAGAATTACATTGGTCCTGTCACGGTTGATATTTAAAACTATGCTCTTAACCGAGGGTATTTCGGTAAGCTTCTCAATCAGCTCGTTCTTGTGCGGCAAATCCTCACCGTTTATAACGGCGCATACCATAACCTCGCCCGTAGCTTCGGCAAGACGGAGATATATATGCCTTAAAAGCCCTGTATGCTTTTCGGAATCATAGACCGTTATACCGTTTTTAATTATAAATTTTCTGAAAATCTTAACTATATCCGCAAATATCGGCGGCTGTAATATGCAGTTTTCGCAATCTACCACACGGTGCGAGCGCGGAGCGAAAAAGCCTATTTTAAGCTGCCTGTCAAACGATACGGGATACTGTGCCTTATTGCGATAACAGGTCGTTTTATTGTCGGACAGAAGCGTTTCCGCCTCTATATTGATATGGGCAATATGAGAAAACGCATCTTCGACGCGCTTTTTCTTATGCTCCTTTTCTTTTTCGTACGATATGTGCTGAAAAGCGCAGCCGCCGCATGACGGAAAATACGAGCACGCAGGCATTATACGCGATCTTGCGGGCCTTAGCACCTTTTCGACGCGGGCGACGGCATACGTCTTTTTAGCCTTAATTATATGCGCCGTTACCTTATCGCCTGCCGCTGCGCCCGAAACGAAAACAGCCATATTTTCATATCTTCCGACGCCGCTGCCCTCGCTCGTAAAGCTGTCTATATAGAGTTCTACATTCTGATTTTTACTGAGTGACATCACTTTTTCTCTGAATCGTTTTTATGTTTTTTTATCGCCCTTTTAAGGCAAATACAAAACAGCAGCAAAAGCACCGCGGCTATTGCCGCCGTAATTATAAATTCAAGTCTTCGCTGCGGCTCGTCGAATATATATTCGCCGGCAAACGGGTTTACCGCATCCCAAAATGTAAGTTTCATTTTCTAAAAGCACCGTTTCTTTTTTTAGACATTGTAACACAAAAAAATGCAAATATAAAGCGTATTATATCGAAAACGGACGCATTCAAACAAATGTTTTATTATTTTCAACAAAAAATCACCATATACAAAAAAAGAGTAAAAAATAACTTTTAATTTACGCTGCTCGGTGGTATAATAACCATATTATATGCCTCGAGGTACGGCGAAGTGCGCCCGTTTTTGCCTCAGGCTTGCTTGATTTTAATTTTTTCTTTACATAAAAACTTTAGGGAGTGAACCGTCCTTTGGATAAATTCGTTATTACCGGCGGTCATAGGCTTAAGGGAGAGGTTACTGTCAGCGGCGCAAAAAACGCCGTTGTTGCCATCCTTCCGGCTACAATTTTAGCCGAAGATGTATGCCGCATAGAAAATATACCGAATATCAGCGACGTTACCGCAATGCTCAACATTTTGAGCAATATGGGTGCGTCAATTAAATTCATCAACAATTCCACTATTGAAATAGATACGCGTCACATAAATTCATTTGTAGTAGAGCACGAGCTTTCAAAACAGCTTCGCGCGTCATATTACCTTATAGGCGCACTTCTCGGCAGATTTAACAAGGCCAAGGTTGCAATGCCCGGCGGCTGCTATCTCGGAGTTCGCCCCATTGACCAGCATATAAAGGGCTTTGAGGCTCTCGGTGCCGAGGTGACCATGGAGGAAAACGCGATGGTCAACGCAAGAGCCGAGTCTCTTTTGGGCAACGCTGTTTACCTTGACGTTGTGTCGGTCGGCGCTACCATAAACGTGATGCTGGCAGCGGTAAAGGCAAAGGGTCTTACAATAATCGAAAACGCAGCGAAAGAGCCTCACATAGTAGACCTCGCAAACTTTCTTAACACCATGGGTGCCGACGTCAGAGGCGCAGGCACGGACGTTATTAAAATTCGCGGCGTAGAGCACCTGCACGGCTGTGAATATTCCATAATTCCCGACCAGATTGAAGCCGGAACCTATATGGTTGCGGCAGCCGCCACAAGGGGTGACGTGCTTATAAAAAACGTTATTCCGAAACATCTCGAGAGCATTTCGGCAAAGCTTATAGAATGCGGCGTCACCGTCACCGAATATGATGACTCCGTAAGAGTTTCATGCGACCGCAGACCGGGTAAATGCAACATCAAGACTATGCCTCACCCGGGATTTCCGACCGATATGCAGCCGCAGTTCGCCGTGCTTTTATGCCTGGCTGACGGTACAAGCATTATTTCCGAGAGCGTTTGGGACAATCGTTTCCGCTATGCGGAGCAGCTCACAAGAATGGGTGCCAAAATACACGTCGACGGAAAAACGGCTATTATCGAGGGCGTTCCATCGCTTAAGGGTGCACCTATAAGAGCGGACGACCTTCGCGCAGGTGCGGCTATGATGATAGCAGGCATGGTCGCTACGGGCGTTACAGAGATTGAAGAAATTTATCACATAGAGCGCGGATATGAAAATGTCGTTGAAAAATTCCGCTCGCTCGGCGCTGTTATTGAGAGAAAGACCTTCCCGGACGAAGATAAAAAATCTCATAAAAACGCCGGTTAATGTTATCCTAATATTAAGCCGCCGAGAGCGGCTTTTTGCTTTTATTCAGGGGTGTACCGATATGACTGACAATCAAAAACTCGCGGAGCTTTTGTTCCCCGAAATCACAAAAACACCGGAGGACTACGAAAAGCTCTATCCGGAAAGAAATTTGAAGGAGGGTGCGCGCGTCACGCGATTTGCACCGAGCCCCACGGGTTACCTTCACCTCGGCGGCTTTTTCGGCGCGCTGACGGACTATTTGACGGCAAAGGCCTCGGGCGGAATAGTGTATCTGAGAATTGAGGATACCGATAAAAAGAGAGAAATTTCCGACGGCGTTTCCGCCATCATAAACGGCTTTAAGTCGTTCGGCATTACATTTGACGAGGGCGTTACCGGCATAGACAGCGAAAAGGGCGACTACGGCCCTTACACGCAGAGCAAGCGTGAAGAGATTTATAAAACAGTAGCAAAAAGTCTTGTCTTAAAGGGACTTGCATACCCTTGCTTCTGCACGGCGGAGGAGCTTACGGCTCTTCGCGACAGGCAGGAAAAGGACGGTGCTCTTATAAGAGGTTATTTCGGCAAATATGCAAAGTGCCGTAATTTAACCTACGAAGAAATCGAAAAGAACATAAAAGATGGCAAACCGTATGTGCTTCGTTTCCGTTCAAACGGCGATGAAAACAAAAGAATCGTCTTTGACGATATGATACGCGGCAAAATCGAAATGCCCGAAAACATTATAGATGAAGTGCTTTTAAAGAGCGACGGCATACCCACTTACCACTTTGCGCACGTTTGCGATGACCATTTTATGCGTACAACTCACGTTATAAGAGGCGAAGAGTGGATTTCCTCCGTCCCCAAACACATAGCTTTATTTAAGGCGTGCGGTTTTAAGGTTCCGAAATACGCGCACACTCCGCAGGTTATGAAAACGGACGAAACAGACGGCACAAAGCGCAAACTCTCAAAGCGCAAGGACCCCGAGGCGTCGGTAAGCTATTTCGCGCAGAGCGGCTACCCGAAGGAAGCGCTCACCGAATACATTATGACTCTCTTAAATTCAAATTTTGAGGATTGGCGCAGAGCAAACAAGACGGCGGATATATTTTCTTTCCCGTTCAACCTTAAAAAGATGAGCGTCAGCGGTTGCCTTTTTGACCTTGCGAAATTAAATGATATAAGCAAAAACGTAATTTCCGTTATGACCTCAGACGAGGTGTATGAGAGAACCCTTGAATGGGCAAAGGAATACGACGACGAATATTATACCGTTCTTTCGGAAAACGAAAGCAAAGCAAAGCTTATGATGAACCTTGACCGCGGAGGCAAAAAGCCGCGCAAGGATATAGCAAAATGGAGTGAAGTCAAGGATTACTTCTCTTACTTTTATCCCATGTATTACCAAAAAGACTATACACTGCCCGAAAACATCGCTCCCTCGGACGCCGAAAAAATTCTCACCGAGTATTTAAAGGTATACAACGAGGAGGACGAAAAGGACATCTGGTTCCAAAAGATAAAGGAGCTTTGCGAGCCCCTCGGCTTTACGCCTAATGTCAAGGAATACAAGCAAAATCCCGAAAAATACAAGGGTCACGTCGGCGATGTTTCCACGGTTATCAGAATAGCCGTAACGTCAAGGACAAATACGCCCGACCTTTGCGCGATTATGAAAATACTCGGCAAAGACGAAACAGAAAGCCGTATAGCGGACGCAATAAATTACTACAAGGAGGTAAAATAATGGACGAAGAAATAATGTCGTCGAATTTTATTCACGACTTTATCGACGAGGACTTAAAAGAAGGGGTTTACGACCACGTCCAGACACGTTTTCCTCCGGAGCCCAACGGTTATCTGCATATAGGCCACGCAAAGGCAATTTGCATAAACTTCGGTACGGCGCAGAAATACGGCGGCGTATGCAATTTGCGTCTTGACGACACAAATCCCCAGAAAGAGGACACCGAATACGTAGACGCCATAAAAGAGGATATAGAGTGGCTCGGCTTCAAATGGAACAAGTGCCTTTATGCGTCGAGCTATTTTGATTTTATCTATGAATGTGCGGTAAAGCTTATTAAGGACGGTAAGGCATATGTTGACGACCTCTCCGCAGACGAAATAAGAGAATACCGCGGAACTCTTACCGAGCCCGGTAAAAACAGTCCTTACCGCGACAGAACAACAGAGGAAAACCTCGACCTTTTCACGCGTATGACAAACGGCGAATTCCCGAACGGTGCAAGAGTTTTGCGCGCAAAAATCGATATGGCGTCGCCTAACATAAATATGCGCGACCCCGTTATTTACCGCATTGCGCACGTTCCGCATCATCAGACCGGCGACAAGTGGTGCGTATATCCCATGTATGATTTCGCACACCCGCTCTCCGACTATAAAGAGGGTGTAACACACTCGCTGTGTTCTCTCGAATTTGAAAATCACAGACCGCTTTACGATTGGTTCCTTCGTGAGCTCGGCTTTAAAAATGTTCCGAGACAGATAGAATTTGCAAGACTTAATTTGAATTACTGTCTCACAAGTAAGCGCAAATGTCTCGCACTTGTAAACGAGCACATTGTTGACGGCTGGGATGACCCGAGAATGGCTACAATAAGCGGTATGAGACGCCGCGGATACCCGGCAAAGGCAATTCGCACCTTCTGCGAAAAAATCGGTGTTTCAAAGGCTTATTCGGTAGTAAGTATGGATCTTCTCGAATCCTGCGTACGTGACGAGCTTAACGAAAACGCTCCGAGAGCAATGGCTGTTCTCGACCCGCTCAAGGTAGTTATAGACAATTATCCCGAGGGTAAGACCGAAGAAATAGAAGTTGAGGTTCACCCTAATCACCCCGAAATGGGCACAAGAAAAGTTCTTTTCGGAAGAGAGCTTTTTGTTGAGCGTGAGGACTTTATGGCTGAGCCTGTTAAAAAGTATTTCAGGCTTTTCCCCGGCAACGAGGTAAGATTCAAGAGTGCATACTTTGTGAAATGCGTCGGCTTTGACTGTGACGAAAACGGCGAAGTCACCACGGTTCACTGCACTTACGACCCCGAGAGCCGCGGCGGAAATTCACCCGACGGCAGAAAGGTCAAGGGGACCATTCATTGGGTATCGGCAAGCGGCAGCTTTAAGGCTACCGTAAATATGTACGACAGGCTCTTTAACGTGCCGAACCCGTCAGACGAGAGCACCGGCAGCTTTAAGGACAACTTAAATCCCGACTCTTTAAAGGTGTTAACGGGATGCCTTATAGAGAGCGGCTTAAAGGACGTAAAACCGGGCGATGTTTTCCAGTTTATGCGCAAGGGCTACTTCTGTGTTGACAAAAATTCAACTTGTGATAATATTATATTCAACCTGACTGTTCCGCTGAATTCCTCGTGGGGCAAATAAAGGAGAGTATTAAATGGCAAAAACCAAGCAAAAAAATAAAAATCTCGGCACCGATATTCTGTACCGCATTATTATGGCGGCAATGGCGGTGTGTGTACCGATAGTCGCATATTTCGGGAATCTTGTTTACACCGTTATCGAGTCCGATATATATAAGCTTGTAGCCAAGCTAAAGGGTGACTCAAGCGACGACGGCACATCATATGATTATTGGAGCATAAAGCGTGTTGTCTCGCTCGTTCACGACGGCAGCGGCGACAAGGGCAGCCTCTCTTCTATATGGGACGCTCTGTCACCGGTACATGGCGCGCTGCTCGGCACATTGATATTCTTTGCGATAGCTCTTCTTTTGGCTGTTGTCATATTCTTCTTTGCGCTTATAAGCAAGAAGAAAATCCCTCAGCTCATAATTTCCGGCGTCGGGCTTGTATCCGTAATCGGAATGCTGATTTGCTTTAAATCTATTGCCGCCGCTATCGTTAACGGCACAATTACAATCGCGGATTTTCTCTCCGGCGTATCGGGCCTTTTCGGCTCTGCCGTAATAACGCAGATAATTCCGTACATAGCCAAATTCACCGTAGTTCAGGTGAGCTCCGGCTGGTTTATGCTGCTCTTCCTCTATATAGGAATGGTCGTTTGGTCGGGCTCATATGTGCTTATAGAGTCGGGCGAAAAAAAGTAAAGCATCAAAAATAATCCGTACACCGAAAACATGGCGCGGTTTTTCAGCCGCTCAGCTTACAAAAAAACCGGGAGTTGTCGTCTCAGACGATTGCTCCCCTTTTCTTTTATATAGTAATTGCAAAAGCGTTCGTAAAATGTTAAAATATATTTTAATATTCAATTAAAAAAGGATTTTTACATATGAATAAATCATCAACCAAAAAAGCCGTATCGGTTATTATGTGTCTCGTGCTTGTGTTGCTGCTCGGGGCTTGCCAAAAAAAGACCGACAACGACACAACCGCAACATATGATCCCGACGCACCCACTACGCAAAAATCTGGCAATAAAGAGAACACCTCGGACAGTAACACCGCTACGGTGACAATTCCCGAAGGATATACGCTCGTTAAAATTTCGTGGCTTATGGAGGATAACGGGGTTTGCTCTTCTGCGGATTTCATTTCCGCGGCACAAAACTACGACCTTTCGAAATACGGGATTCTCGCAGACGTCAAAAATGCGCAGAACGTTTGCTTCCCTCTTGAGGGCTATCTTTTCCCCGCTACATATACATTCAAGAAAAACAGCGACCCGACAGCGGTAATAGACAAGCTCGTCGAGACGTTTCAGTCACGCTTTACCGATGATATGAAGGCAAAGGCTGCCTCTATGGGAAGGAGCGTTCACGAGGTTCTCACGGTAGCCTCCATAATCGAAAAAGAGGCGTACACTCCTGAGCAGAGGACGCTTATTTCCTCCGTTTTATACAATAGGCTCAACGCAAAAATGAAGCTGCAATGCGACGTAACAGTAAAATACTGCACCGGCGTTATAGAGCTTCAGTACCCCGATAAAATAGACGAATACAAGTATTACTATAACACATACCGTTGTCAGGGACTTCCGGCCGGCCCTATCTGTAATCCCGGCATAGAGTCGATTAACGCCGCGCTGAAGCCCGACAACACGGATTATCTATACTTTGTAATAAACACCGAGCCGCCCTATGATTCGGCATTCTCGGCGACATACGATGAGCATATAGAGAACTGCACAAGAATGGGCTACACAGCAAAATAATACATTCACGAACAGGAGATAACAGATGAATATAGAAATAGCCGACAGACTCGTTAAGCTTCGCAAGGAGCATAATCTCTCACAGGAAGCACTTGCCTCAAAGCTCGGACTCAGCCGCCAGGCTGTTTCGAAATGGGAGCGCGCGGAGGCGTCGCCCGACACGGATAATTTAGTCGCTCTCGCGGAGCTTTACTGCGTACCGCTTGACGAAATTCTCAACGGTCCCAAAGCGCATGAGGAAGAGCCGGCAAAGGAAGAACCGACAAAGGCAGAGCTTAAGGAAAAGAAGCTTGCCGATATGTCCGAGAGACAAAGGGTCGGCCGCAAAATGGTAAAATTCCCGTTTCCGATTTTAATTGCCGCAGCATATCTGCTTCTCGGCTTTATGAACGGTAACTGGCATCCCGGCTGGATAATACTGTTGCTTATACCTGTTTACTACTGCGTCGGCGGTGCTCTTTGCTGCCGAACCAAAAAGGCAATGCTTCTCACTATGCCGATACATCTTGTATTGGTCGCGGTGTACCTGCTCTTTGGCTTTACCGCGGGAATGTGGCATCCGCAATGGCTTATTTTCCTTATAATTCCGCTGTATTATTGGATCATCAGCGTGTTTTACAAGGAAAAGAAAAATAAATCATAATTTTAAGGGGCTAAAAAAGTGAATTTCAAATGCGGTAAAAAGAAAAATGCAATTATTATTATAATCGGTATCGTTACGGTTGCGATATGCATAACCGCCGCAGTGCTTGTATCGAGAGCAAAGAAAAAAGCGGCGGCAGCGCAATTTGTGCCCGAAACCGAGACTTACTCGGAGGAATCGGAAGAAACTCTCATTGAGGAAGAAACCGTGTCGGAGACAGCATCCGAAACAGCTCCGATTGTAAAACCGGTCGGCACAACAGCTCCGGTAGAGCGAGCCGCTCCGGCGATACCGAAAAAACTAACGCAGCCGAAACCGAGCATAACGCCCACAAAGCTTTTAAACGTGCCGTTTATCGACCAGAGAAAAAAATATCCCACAGGCTGTGAAAGCATCTCTGCGGTTATGGCGCTTCAATACCTCGGTATATCTATTTCGCCCGAAACCTTTATAGACAATTATCTCGACAAAGGACGCACACCGTACAGCGACGAAAGCGGAAATTTATTCGGAGACGATCCGCGCAAGGTATTTTTGGGCGACCCTTACAGCAAAAACGGGTGGGGCTGTTGGGCACCGGTAATTGAGAACGCAGTCAATAAATTCATCGGCAAAAATTACACTGTAAAAACAATATATGGCAGCTCATTAGACGAGCTTTGCTCAAAATATATAGATAACGACATTCCGGTGCTTATATGGGCTACGCAAAATATGGCTCCGGCAAGAAGATACAAGACTTGGTATATCACGGGTACATCCGACCAATTCACGTGGATAACCCCCATGCACTGCCTGCTTCTTGTGGGCTACGACGACAGTGGGTACTACTTTAACGATTCGTTACAATGTAAAAATATGCGTTACGACAAGAGTAAGGTCATATCCGCATACAACGCGCTGAATTGTCAAGCGGTGGTAATTGCACCGAAATCGGCATCCGATGAACCGTCAAGCAGCACGAAGCCCGAAACAACAACATCGCCTGCAACAACAAAGCCGCAGAATACGACCGACCCGTCAGCCGCAACAAAGCCGGACGCAACGGACAGTCACGGCACGACAACACCGGCCACAACCGCTGCGGAAAAAGATACCGCGTCTCCCTTAAAGAATAACGAGCACAATTAAACAAAAGCATAAAAAAGCGAGTGTATTTGGGCCAAGCCAAAATACACTCGCTGATTTTTTTACTTTGAGTTATCGCTTATTCGGTAATCATAAGCTTCTTGACTATCTGAGTCATTCTGTCCTCGTCAAAGATAACGGGAACGGGATAGAGCGGATTTGCCTCTTTAAGAGCCCTTGATACGATAGTCGGAATATCTTCTTCCTTAATCTGGGTAAAGCCCTTTGGAATATTCATTCTCTCGTTCATGGCATAAACCTCGGCAATGAACTTCTTGGCCTTATCATCATCGCTTGTGCCTTCAATGCCGGCAAAGTTGGCAAGCTTTGAAAGCTGCGGATAGATGGCTGCGCCGTATTCCTCAAGCATAACCGGAAGAATAACGGCATTTGCAAGGCCGTGCGGAATACCGTACATACCGCCGAGATTATGAGCAACAGCGTGAACGTAGCCTACATAAGCTCTTGTGAAAGCCATACCGCCGTAGAACGAACCGAGAAGCATTTGCCCTCTTGCATTTATGTTTTTACCGTCCTTGTAAGCGGTCTCGAGGTTTGCAAATATAATTGCGACTGCCTTTTCTGCATAATCGCGTGTTGATTTTGTATTGCTCTTGCCTATATAAGCCTCAACCGCGTGGGTGAGCGCGTCCATACCCGTTGTGGAGGTGATATGCGGAGGAAGACCTACGGTAAGCTCCGGGTCAAGCACCGCAAACTTCGGACGAAGGCACGGGTCGTTTATGGCATATTTCTCATGAGTCTTGGTATTTGAAACAACAGCGGCAAGAGTGGTCTCTGAGCCTGTTCCGGCCGTTGTGGGTACTGCGAAGAACGGAGGAAGCTTGTGCATAACCTTGAGCTGACCGCGCATCTGCGGAATGGTCTTGTTAGGTCTTACTACTCTTGCACAGGCAGCCTTTGCACAATCCATCGGAGAACCGCCGCCGAAAGCTATCATAGCCTGGCAGCCGTTTGCTACGAACTGAGCGCGAGCCTCTTCGATATTTTCAATCGAGGGGTTGGGCTGAACACCGTCATATACGGTATATGAAATGCCGTCCTCTTCGAGCTGTTTGAAAAGCCCGTCAAGAAGATGAAGGCTCATAAGGCCTTTATCGGTGACGATCATAACATTGTTGATACCTTTGTCTTTAATGACGCCGGGAAGCTTTTTGATAGCTCCGGGTCCTGTAAGCAGCTGCGGTTCAGACCAGTCAAGGAACATCATAAAGATTTTCATGACCTTCTGAAAAGCACGGTAATAAGCTACCTTCATTGCCCACATAGATAAACACCATCCCTTTTTGTAAATTATAAATTGAATTTATAGGTTAATTCTACCTTTTTTAAGCATTTTTTGCAATAGTATTTTCAAATATTTTCACAGCGCTCTCGCTGTCCGCTTTTATTTGTGCGGAAAGAGACGAAAGGCCGTCAAACTTTTTTTCCGCCCGTAAAAATTCAAGCAAATGCACTTCAGTATCGGTACCGTACAAATCGCCCGAAAAGCCGAGTATGCAAGTCTCACTGCGAACCGAGGGAGTACCTATTGTCGGACGCCGACCGAAATTTGTCACCGCCGGATAAGCCTTGCCGCCTATTTCTACGTACGAAGCGTAAACTCCGTGCTTCGGCTGCACAAATCCGTCGGGGAAAAACTGATTTATTGTAGGAAAGCCCAGAAGGTGGCCGCGTCTGTCGCCGGCAACCACGGTGAAGTCGTAGGAAAACGGTCTGCCGAGCATTTTCGCCGCCGTTTGCATATCACCGCTTCTTATCGCCTCTCTTATGCGCGTTGAGCTTATTTCTGTGCCGTCAAACTCAACCATAGGTGCCACATAAAGCTCTATACCGTATTTTCGGCATAATCTGCGCAGCACCTCAACGTTTCCGGAGCCGTTGTCTCCGAAGGTGTAATTCTCACCGCAGGAGACTGCCCCTGCCGCAAATCTTCCGACAAGAATATCACGCACAAAGCTTTCGGGAGACAGGTGCATTATTTCCGAAAAATCTATTTCCAAAGCACCTACGTTCATTTCTCCGAGCAAGCTTTTGCGCAAACCGTCCGTCAGTATTTCGGGAGGAGCCTCGCCCTTGATGCACTTGAGCGGATGAACGGAAAACAACAGCACATACGGCATATATCCGCTCTTTTTAGAAAGCTCTATAACTTTTTGATGCCCCAAATGAAAACCATCGAAGGTTCCGAGGGCTATTGATTTTTTATATTCATTCACCTTGAAGCACCCTCTTTACAGCGAGACATCCCGTTTCGACGTTTTTTTCTCCTATTCCGAGAAACTCATTCTCCGGCGAAAAAACTCTGAAAAAGCCGTCGCCCTTCGGATTTCCTATGCGGTCAAGAAACAGCTCTCCGCCGTTTTTAAATCTGACCGCCTGCGCCGCAGTTACGTGTACCTCTTTGTACTGCGACAAAACTCTTGAAACCGGCATAACATAATTGCCGAGCTCGCCGTTTTCGCATATTTCACGCAGTTTCTCTATCGTAATGCAGTCGTCCGTAGAAAACCCGTTTGCCCTCGTCCTGCGAAGCGACTTGAGAACCGCACCGCAGCCGAGCTTTTTGCCGATATCGTCGGCAAGGCTTCTTATATATGTTCCTGCGGAACAGGTCACATCGAGAGAAAACTCATTATCCGAAAAATCGTATGTGCGAATTTCGGTTATATTTATCTTGCGCTTTTCGCGCTCAATCTCCTTGCCCTGCCTTGCGAGATCATAAAGACGAACTCCGTCCTTGCTCACGGCAGAATACATAGGCGGAGTCTGAAGCTGCTCGCCGTAAAAGGAGAGCGCCGCCTCCTTAGCTTCACACGGAGTAACGCTTACCGGGAAGCTGCCCGTTACGGTTCCGGTAATATCAAGCGTATCTGTTGTGACGCCGAGCAAAATTCTCGCTGTGTAGCTCTTTTCATGGTCCGGAATAAGCTCTATAAAGCGCGTCGCCCCCGAGAGGGCAACAGTCAACACGCCCGTTGCCATAGGGTCGAGCGTGCCTGTATGCCCGGCTTTTTTGGAGCCGGTTATTCTCTTTACCAAATTTGCCGCCGTAAACGACGTCATATTTTCAGGCTTGTCAATGCAGATAAATCCTGTCATGCTTTTTCAAGCTCCGTTTTGATTATTTCAAGAAGCTGCTTTTTGCCGTCGGCATAATCGGCCGAAAAATCACAGCCCGCCGCACGCGCGTGACCTCCGCCGCCCATCTTGGCGCAAATAGCCGAGGCGTCTACGGGAGCGTAGGTTCTGAGTGATACCTTAAACGTGCCGTCAGCCCGTTCTCTGAGCGTAACGCCTACCTTAACGCCCTCGATTTTACGCGGAAGAGAAGCTATGCCGTCACACTCGGTCTCGTTTGAGCCGCTCTGTTTAAACATATCCTTGGTGATTGTGATAACGGCGCATTTCCCGCCGAAGTACATTTCTATCGAATTTAAAACGAGCTCCTCAAGCCGCAAATAAGTTCTGGTCTTTGTCTCAAACATAACTCGGTTTATCTCGTCAAATCGTGCTCCGAGCGAAATAAGCTCCGCCGCCTTAACATGAGTTTCGGGAGTTACGTTTGAATACCTGAAGCAGCCTGTGTCCGTTGAGATTCCCGTATACAGACAGTCTGCCGTGCAAGCGTCCGGGTTTACTCCCAGGCACTTTATTACGTCGTAAACTATCTCGCACGCCGCCGCACTGTCTTTAAGACAGAGCATATCGGCATATCCCGTATTTGAAATATGATGGTCTATGCACAGCGGTATTTCGGGGTATTTTTCCGTAAGACGCGCGCCGAGCAGCTTTGAATCGGCAACATCAACCGCCAACACAAAATCGGGAGAAAAATCCATACTCTTTTGCGGATTGTAATTTTCCTCCGACTCTCCCCACATATACGAATACTTATTAGGTATGTCGTCGGAGCAATCAACCATAACCGTTTTGCCCATCCCGGAGAGAACGTGTCGGAGCGCAAAAGCACAACCGAGCGTGTCGCCGTCGGGACTGCGGTGCGTTAAAATCAGAATGTTGTCTTTACTTTTGAGAATTTCTGCCGCCTCGGCCTCATTTATCCTCTTCATCGTCTTTTTTCAGAGCCTCAATCTTTCTGAAAATTTCCATACCGTGCTCAACCGAATCATCTGCCGCAAATTTAAGCTCGGGGGCCTTTCTCAAACGAAGCCGTTTTCCGACCTCGTGCCGTATAAGCCCCGTTGCGCTCTCAAGCCCCTTTACAGCCTGCTTTGCGTCATCTATGCCGGAGAGTGAGCTTACAAAAACCTTTGCATAGCTCAAGTCCTGACTTACCTCAACCCTTACCACGGTGAGCATTTTATCTTTTACTCGCGGATCCTTGAGCTCGCGGATAAGCGCAACTATTTCGCGCTTAATATCCTCCGCGACTCTGTCTTTTCTGTATCCTGCCATAGCTTAATTCCTTTCATATAAAAGGAATCAGTCCTTGTATTCCTCCATAACGAATGCCTCGAGGATGTCTCCCTCTTTAATGTCGTTGAATTTCTCAAGACCGATTCCGCATTCGTAGCCGGACTGAACCTCTTTTACGTCGTCCTTAAAGCGCTTTAAGGATGCGATGCTGTCCTCCGAAACAACTATGCCGTCGCGGACAACACGAATTTGTGAATTTCTTGTAATTTTGCCGTCAAGAACATAGCTGCCGGCTATCATACCGGCGGAGGAGAGCTTAAATACGTTTCTTACCTCTGCCTTGCCGAGCGTTACCTCACGGTACTTCGGTGCGAGCATGCCCTTAATTGCGTCGCTTATCTCTTCTATGCAGTCATAGATTATTCTGTACATTCTCATATCTACGCCGTCGCGCTCCGCTATTGACTCGGCTACGGAGTCGGGGCGGACGTTAAAGCCTACGATAATCGCATTTGAAGCCGCGGCAAGCATTACGTCGGATTCGCTTACGGCACCGACGCCGCCGTGTATAACTTTTACCTTGACCTCATCGTTCGAGAGCTTTTCAAGGCTCTGTCTTACAGCCTCTACGGAGCCCTGAACATCCGCCTTGACAATGATGTTAAGCTCCTTAAGCTCACCCTCGTTTATGGATGAGAAGAGATTATCAAGAGTTACCTTCTGGAACTGCTTGAACTGCTCCTCCTTTTGCTCGTGCTTTCTCTGCTCAACAAGCTCACGTGCAAGCTTTTCGTCGGAAACGGCGTCAAATTTGTCACCGCCGGTCGGAACCTCATCAAGACCCATAACCTCTACGGGTACGGACGGGCCTGCCTCTTCAAGCTTTTTGCCGCGCTCGTTTGTCATAACTCTGACTCTGCCCACGGTCGTTCCGGCAACTACGATGTCGCCCGTCCTCAACGTACCGTTTTGTACAAGAAGCGTCGCAACGGGGCCTCTGCCCTTATCAAGCTTAGCCTCTATTACAATACCCTTTGCGGCACGGTTCGGATTTGCTTTAAGCTCAAGCATTTCCGCAACGAGAAGTATCGACTCGAGAAGTTTGTCGATGCCCATATGAGTCTTAGCCGAAACGGGAACACATATTACATCGCCGCCCCATTCCTCGGGAACCAGGTCATACTCGGTGAGCTGCTGAAGAACTCTGTCCGGTGACGCGTCCGGCTTATCCATTTTGTTTATGGCTACAATTACGCTGACTCCCGCAGCCTTTGCGTGGTTTATGGCCTCTATTGTCTGCGGCATTATACCGTCGTCGGCGGCAACTACGAGCACGGCAATATCCGTAGCCATAGCACCTCTTGCTCTCATAGACGTAAATGCTGCATGACCGGGAGTGTCAAGGAAGGTTATCATCTGACCGTTAAGGTTTACTCTGTAAGCACCTATGTGCTGAGTTATGCCGCCTGCCTCGGTCTCTGTTACAGAGGTATTTCTTATGGCGTCGAGAAGCGAGGTTTTGCCGTGGTCAACGTGACCCATAACAACTACTACGGGATCTCTCGGCTCAAGATTTTCCTCTGTATCCTCGGTATCGTCGATAATTCTCTCTTCAATCGTTACTACGACCTCTTTTTCGACCTTTGCGCCGAGCTCGGAAGCTGCTATCGCCGCCGTATCGTAGTCGATAACATCATTGACGGTAGCCATAATGCCGAGAGCCATAAGCTTTTTAATTACCTCGGCAGCTGTCATCTTAAGCTTAAGAGCGAGGTCGCCTACGGTGATTTCATCGGGAATGGTTATCTTAATGTGTCTCTTGGCGCGCTCCGCCGCTATTCTCTTCAGTCTCTCCGCCTCAGTCTCACGCTTATGGCTTCTTACACCCTGCTGCCTTCTGTACTGCTGAGACTTCTGCTTAAGCTTCTGCTTATGGACGGTGTTGTCGCCGTTGTTGCGGTTATTTACCGGAGCGATGTTCTCATAACGCTCGTTGTACTTGTCAAGGTCAACTGAGTTGCCTCTTGTATCAACGTGGCGCATTTCGCCCTTGGTGCGCGACTGCATCGGCTTTGAAGGATCTTTTTCCTTCTTTTCCTTTTTGCTCTTAAACGGAGCCGAATTGTCTGTTTTTGCATTTTGCTTCGTTTTGCCCGCATCCGCCTTGGAAGCCGTCTTCTTTGACTCGGCTGCGGATTTTTGCGGCTTTTCCTTAACATCTTCCGCCGATTTCTGCCTTGCAAAATAGCCGTCAAGGCTCTTCGGCGCATTCTGCTTTGAGAGCAAATCAAAAACCAAATCAAGTTCTTTCTCTTCGAGCGCGGTCTGATATTTTTTCTCGCCGTCAAAGTATTTTGAGACAAGCTCTATTAAATCCTTGCTCTGAATATCAAAATCTTTAGCTGCTTCATGTATCTTATATTTTTTTGTCATATATTACTTTCCCTCCCGGATCAATTCTGTTATTTTACGTGCGAAGCCGCCGTCGTTGACCGTTAATACCGCGGTCATCTTGGCGCCGAGGCACCTGCCTAAATCGTTCATTGTACAGCCAAGGGTTAATGCCGGAGTTTTGCCGCCGGTCTTTTCGCAAAGGGAGATAAATTCGTCCTTGAGTCTTTCGGACGAATCGGAGGCCAGAATGCACACTGAGGCTCTGCCTTCTTTTACGGAGGACAGTGCCGCGTCATGCCCGAGGCTCAAAGCCGAAGCCCGCCTTGCTATACCGAGCAGCCCTAATGCCCTGTCATTCATTTTCCGAAAGCTCCTTTTCCATCTCGTCGTAAACATCGTCAGGTACCGTCACCGAGAACGCGCGGTCTATCCGCTTTGCTTTGCGCGCCGCCTTGAGGCACTGTGCGCTTTTGCATATATACGCTCCCCTGCCCGCCTTTTTGCCGGTGAGGTCAAGCGAAACCTCGCCCTCGGCGCTTCTGACCACTCTCACAAGCTCCTGCTTAGGCTTTTGGCAACCGCATCCGAGACATTTTCTCAGAGGTATTTTTTTCTGCTTCATTTTATTCTCCCTTAAACATCAAAAGACTCAGCCTTCGTAAAATCCGCTTTCGGGTTTTATATCTATCTTCCAGCCGGTAAGGCGCGCCGCGAGACGTGCGTTCTGACCCTTGTTGCCTATTGCGAGCGAGAGCTGATTGTCCGGTACGGTAACTACGCAGGATTTAACCTCCGAATCGGGTATCTCTACGCTAAGTACGTTTGCGGGAGCAAGAGCAGCCGCAACAAACTGCTTGGGGTCTTCGCTGTAATTGACTATGTCTATCTTTTCGCCGCCGAGCAGCTCTACTATCTTGTTGACTCTCGAACCTCTCGGACCTATGCAGGCTCCGATGGCGTCAACGTTTTCATCCTTGCTGCTAACCGCCATTTTTGTTCTGGCACCGGCTTCACGTGAAATTGCGTTGATGGTTACGGTGCCGTCGTAAATCTCGGGAACCTCTGTCTCAAACAGACGTTTTACAAGACCCTGATGCGTGCGTGAAATCATAGCCTTCGGGCCTTTTTCCGTATCTCTGACGTCAACTATAAATACCTTTATAAGCTCACCGACGGTAAGCTCCTCGTCGGGAACCTGCTCACCCTTCGGAAGTATTGCCTCTGCCTTTCCGATTTCAAGAGTGGCATTTCCGGTAATCGGGTCTACACTGAGAACCTTAGCGGTGACAAGCTCCTGCTGCTTTGACTGGAACTCCATCATTATCTGACCCTTTTCGGCGTCGCGTATACCCTGACGGATAACGTGCTTCGCGGTCTGAGCCGCTATTCTGCCGAAGTCCTTCGTGTCGAGCATTATCTCGATAATGTCGCCTGCCTCGGCGCCGGGCTTATACTGCTGAGCATCGGCTACGGTTATGTCGGTATCCTCGTCGTCGATTTCGTCAACCACGTTTTTGCGAACAAATACGTTCATTTCATAATTTTCGGGATCAATCTCGCACGAAACTACGTCCTTGCCGTTATAATCCTTGCGGAGCGCAACGATTATGGCGTTCTGTATCTTCTCATAGAGATACTCGGCAGGAATTCCTTTTTCTTTTTCAAGCATCTGCACAGCTTCAAAAAATTCCTTATTCATTTTAATAACCATTCCTTTCAAGGTAGTGCCGTGTTTTTTCGTCACGGCGATTATTGTCTTTTACATATCAAAGTCGTCAAGCTTTACAAACGAAGCTTCCTTCTTTTCAAAGGACATTCCGCCGCCCTCATCGAATTCAACCGTGATAAGACCTGCGTCGTAATCCTTTAATGTGCATTTGTAAACTCTCTTGCCGTTTACGGGGCGTATGAATTTAACTATCACGCGGCTGCCGAGATATCTCGTAAAATGAAAATCCCTTGTAAGCTCGCGCTCAATGCCGGGCGAAGAGACCTGAAGAGAATAGCTTCGGTCTATTGGGTCAGCCTCATCAAGCGGCTCGTCTAAAGCGTGGCTCATATTTACGCAGTCTTCAATTCCTATGCCGCCGTCCTGTTTATCGATGAATATGCGAAGATACCACTCTGCACCCTCTTTTTGGAAGCGGACGTCCCACAAAATGAGCCCGAGTTCCTCGGCGAGCGGCTGTGCGATATTCCAGACCGTTCCGACGGTACCGGTCAATTTTTCTGCCATTCGATATATCCTTTCATAAAAAAGTCTTAACAAAACTAAGAGAGCGGGTCGCCCCACTCTCAATCATACGAATATTCTTACTGTGTTATAATACCATATATATATACGGTTTGCAAGCTTTTTTTCAAAGGTCGTCGGAATCCTGCTCCGGCCTTTTGTCGCTGTCCGCGGGATTTCCCGTATAGCTGCCCAAAACATCGGAGTTTGTGGTATCGTTATAGCCGTTCCAAATCTCCGCCATCTCCGTGCCGAGCTCGCTCAGCTTATTAACGGCTTTTCTTGAAGGCCTCTTTTCGTCTTTGTTTTTTTTGCTCAAATTTATCACCCTTTCTTTATGTGATAACATTATTATGCCGAAAAAAGGACAGGATATTTATGTATCTTTTTTATTATTTTCAGGTTGACTTTTAATTTTTTAGTTGCTATAATACAAGAGTATATAAGGGGTCATTCCCTAACAAAAAATGAAAGGGTTTGTTTAAGTTATGAAAAAGACAATTTCTGTTATTGTCGCTATTGCCATGATGCTTATGGTAAGCATTCCCGCATTCGCAGGCAATTTCGATGACAACGCCGATCTCACCGCTCAGCAGAAGGTTTTTGCCGAAGTGATTTTCGACGGTCTCAACGCAGGCAACAACACCGCTGATACTCTTGCAAATTATGTAGGCAGCAATCTTGATTACAAGGCTGACGTTACTTCTCCCACAACCATCACCGATGATGTCAGCGATGCATTTGACGCAGCAAATGAAAAGCTCACCGTTCCTTTCACCGATGAAGCTCTTATCAATTCCATGAAGCTTAGAACCTCAGCAACCATTACCGGCCGCTATCAGGCTGCTAACGGCGAAGGTTCATCAAACATCGGCTCTGGCGGCAGCGGCAGCAACGTGCTCGATAAGCTTTTCCCCGATTTCTCAAACGGCGATTTCAGCGACCTCTTCAAGGGCTTCTCTGATTCGTTCTCTCAGATAGGCGGAGCTATTTCGGGTCTTCTCAGCGGCCTCGGCATCGGCGGCGGCTCGGGCAACAAAACCGAGACCACCACAAAGAAGGCATCTACCACAAAGTCAAGCTCTTCAAAATCTTCGACCGCTTCTATCCCGAAGACCGGCGACGTTGCGATATATGCAGTTGCAGGTGTTGCGGTAGCAGCAGGTCTCGCACTTGTGCTCACCAAAAAGAGCAAGGATTCCGACGAGAAATAAGCTGAAACTTAAAACATAACTTTTTTAAAACCTCAATCTCGCAAAAGAGATTGAGGTTTTTTGTTGCGCTTTTACATACGTTTGTCGTCAGTAAAAGCTTGATTATAGAGGACAAAAAAGCGGGACCGCGAATTAACGCGGCCCCGCTCAAAAGCCTTAGGCTAAAAGGAAGTTCAATCAACGATAACGCCTGTTGCGTCGCGTCCTGCCATTACGGCATTTGACTCGTCGGTATCAATATGCATTGCAAGCTTGAACTTCGGGCTTACTCTTACAACAACATCACCGAATACAAGCGAGCGCTCGGGTGAATCAATTTTAACCGATACAACCTGCTTATCTTTTACGCCGTAATTCTCAGCGTCCTCGGGAGTCATATGTATGTGTCTCTTGGCCACGATAACGCCCTCTTTGAGCTCAACTTCACCCTTGGGGCCTACCAATTTGCAAGCACCGCTACCTGCAATGTCGCCCGATTCACGGACTGGAGCTGCAACGCCTATTGAGCGCGCGTCGCTTGCGGAAAGCTCAACCTGATCGGCAGGTCTTGTGGGACCCAATATTGAAACAGCCGGGAAGCTGTTTTTAGGTCCTATAACCTGGACTCTCTCTTCACAGGCGAACTGACCCGGCTGTGAGAGATCCTTCTTCTTTGTAAGCTGATAGCCCTTACCGAAGAGTATTTCAAGCGTTTCTTCTGTAACGTGAACGTGTCTTGCGGAGGTTTCCACCATTACGGTTTTTTCCATTTTAATTTTCCCCTTTATTTAATATTTGATTATTTGCTCATTTCGGCTCTTGCAGCCTTGATGTTTGCAACAAATTTCTTACCGGTTTCGGTTATCTGTTTATAGTCGCCGGTCTTGGCTCCTGCTGTGAGCGATGAACCTGCACCTACTGCCACTGCGCCCGCTTTTATCCATTCGCCTACATTGTCGGCGTTAACACCGCCCGTGGGCATCATTTTGGCATAGGGAATAGGTCCGCAAATGTCCTTTATGATTTTCGGCCCGAAAAGGTCGGCAGGAAATACCTTTAGTATATCCGCTCCGTTTTCCATGGCAAGCAAGCCCTCGCGTACCGACATAATTCCCGGCATCATCGGAACTCTGTAACGGTTGCACAGATGAAGCGTGTCAAGGTCAAGAGCGGGGCTTACTATATACTGAGCACCCGACAGCATTGCTATACGAGCGGTTGTTGCATCGAGCACCGTGCCTGCACCGAGGATTATCTCGTCCGGTGTATAGCGCTTTGCAAGCTCCTCTATGACCTCGTCTGCGTGTGGAACGGTAAACGTCAGCTCTATGGCTGCAACTCCGCCCTCGATGCAAGCATCGGTAATACGAATCGCTTTGTCCGTGCTCTCGGCGCGGACTACCGCAACTATGCCGCAGTCCTGAATTTTTGTAAGTATTTGTTCTTTATCCATTAGTAACATCTCCGGATATATTTATTTTAAAATTTAGTCTTGCTCCTTACGCACAGCCTTTATTTTCAGATGGAAAAGATTTCGTTTATTACGGCTTTTTGATGCCCCGAAGCATATTTTTGATATGCGAGATTGGGCACCGAAAAGTCGTAAGATGCGTAAGATTTTACCTCTGAACGCGTGCACCCGCGCCGGATACGATATTCTCTACTTCCTTGAGCGACGCCATAGATGTGTCGCCGGGTGTGGTCATTGCGAGAGCACCGTGGGCTATGCCGTAATTTACGGCTTTGTCGGGGTCGCCGGTGGTCATAAGGCCGTAGATAAGACCGGAGGCAAAGCTGTCTCCGCCGCCGACGCGGTCCATAATTTCAAGCGACGGAAGAGACATTCCCTTATGAACGCTGCCGTCGGCATAGAGCATTGCGGACCAGTCGTTTATTGTTGCGGTTTTCACTGTGCGCAAGGTGGTGCCGATAGCCTTGAAATTGGGGTACACCTTAACGACTTCGGAAAGCATTTTGCAGTAGCCGTCGATATTGAGCTTTTTAAGATTTGCGTCATTGCCCTCTACTTCAAAGCCGAGGCAAGCGGTGAAATCCTCCTCATTGCCTATCATAACGTCTACATATTTTGCTATCTTCTTATTTACTTCCTGCGCCTTTTCCTTGCCGCCGATGTCTTTCCAAAGGGACGGACGGTAATTGAGGTCGTAGGAAACGATTGTTCCGTATTTTTTGGCTGTTTTAACAGCCTCTATAACAACCTCTGCGGTAGTTTCGGAAAGTGCGGCAAAAATTCCGCCGGTGTGAAACCAACGAACGCCGAGCTCACCGAAAATGTGCTCCCAGTCAATATCGCCGGGCTTTAATTTCGAAACAGCGGTATTTCCGCGGTCAGAAACTCCTAGAGCACCTCTTATGCCGAAACCACGCTCGGTAAAGTTAAGACCGTTGCGAACAGTTCTTCCTATACCGTCATACGGGACCCATTTTATAAGTGAAGTGTCAACTCCGCCCTCTAACATGAAGTCCTCTACGAGCCTGCCGACCTCATTGTCGGCAAGAGCTGTAACAGCCGCGGTACGCATACCGAAGCAACGTCTGAGTCCTCTTGCGACATTGTATTCGCCGCCGCCCTCCCATGCTCTGAAAGAACGCGCGGTTTTGATTCTGCCCTCGCCGGGATCAAGTCTCAGCATTATTTCGCCGAGCGAAATCATATCATATTTGCAGGAAGCTGCATCTTTTACATTAAGATTCATAATATTCTCCCATAAACGGAGTTTAAACTCCGGAATAAGCGTTAAATCCACCGTCAATCGGAATTGTAGTACCGGTTATAAAGCCCGAATAATCCTCATCACAGAGGAACAAAAGCGTACCGTCAAGCTCGTTCGGCTCGCCGAAACGTTTCATCGGAGTTGCAGCGAGAATTTTGCCGGTGCGTGCCGTGGGCGTGCCGTCCTCGTTCCAAAGAAGTGCTTTATTTTGATTGGTCGAGAAGAAGCCCGGCGCAATGGCATTAACTCTGATACCTACATCGGCAAAATGAACAGCCATAAACTGCGTAAAGTTTGAAACAGCCGCCTTTGCAGCCGAATATGCCGGTATCTTCGTTAGCGGACGATAGGCATTCATAGAAGAAATCATAACTATGCAGGTGTTTTCTTTCTGAGCCATATCGCGCGCAAATACCTGAGTCGGAATAAGCGTTCCGAGGAAATTGAGGTTAAACACAAACGAAATTCCCTGTGGGTCAAGATCAAAAAATGTCTTGATGTTCTCGTCGTGCTGAGTCAAATCTATCTTTTCAAGAGTTTCTTTGGTCGTGGTACCCTTTGGGTTGTTACCGCCCGCTCCGTTGAGGAGAATGTCGCAGGTGCCGAGCTTTTCGTTTACAACCTCGCGCGCCTTCTGCATACTCTCGGGGTCAAGCACGTTGCAGCCTACGGCAATTGCCGTTCCGCCGTCTGCGGTTATCTCATCTACAACCTTTTGAGCCGCCGCTTCGTTTAAATCAAGCACGGCTACCTTTACACCCTGCTTTGCGAGCACCTTTGAAAAGTCTCCGCAGAGAACTCCGCCGCCGCCCGTTACTACCGCAACTCTGCCATTTAAATTTTCGTGTTTCATAAAGTCCAGTCCTTTCGGTTCGTACCTTTAATTACTTTTTTGATTTCTCTACGGCTTCCCATAATCCGTTAAGGTATGCGGCGCCGAGTGCTCTGTCGTAAAGACCGTAGCCGGGCCTTGCGACTTCGCCCCAAATCATTCTGCCGTGGTCGGGACGCACATATCCGTCAAATCCGACATCCTGAAGAGCCTTTACAATCTCGTACATATCAAGTGAGCCCTCACTCGACTTATGAGCCGTCTCGTTGAAATGTCTGTCCGAAACCTTAATGTTGCGAAGGTGAGCAAAATAAATCCTGTCGCCGAATTCGCGTATCATAGCAGGCAAATCATTGTCTTTGTTTGCACCGAGAGAGCCCGTGCAGAAGGTGATTCCGTTATATTTTGACGGAACAATATCAAAAAGTCTGCGATATGACTCACGCCCGGTTATAATACGCGGCAGGCCGAATATTCCCCATGGCGGATCGTCCGGATGTATAGCCATTTTGACGTCGCACTCTTCGCACACGGGCATAAGTCTGTTAAGAAAATATTCAAGGTTGTTCCAAAGGTCCTCGGAAGTCACATTTTTATATTTTTCAAACAGTTCCTTTATTTCACCCATACGTTCCGTTTCCCAGCCGGGCATCGCATAGCCGTTTGAATTATTATCTATCTCGCGGAACATATCCTCGGGGGATTTGCCCTCTATCTGTGCGCCGTCATAAGAAAGGCACGTGGCGCCGTCGCCCATATTCATGGCAAGGTCGGTTCTTGTCCAGTCGAAAACAGGCATAAAGTTATAGCAAATAACCTTAACTCCGACCTTTGCAAGATTTCGTATGCTCTCAATATAATTATCTATATATTTATCTCTTGACGGAAGACCTATCTTTATATCCTCGTGAACATTTACGCTCTCTATACATTCCATGGTAAAGCCTGCGGCAGCTATTTCGTCACGCATTGCGGTAACGTCCTCAAGGGGCCACACTTCTCCTGCCGGCAGATAGTGAAGAGCCGGTACTATACCTGTTACACCGGGAATTTGTTTTATCTGCTCAAGGGTTACGGTATCCTTATCCTTACCGAACCATCGAAAGGTCATCTGCATAAATATGCCTCCTTTTTGCTTTTTTATATTTTATCACTATCACATCGATATATCAATGAATTTAAGCGAAAACAAGACGTCTAAAAGAAAAAAATATCGCTCAAAAACAAAAAGAGCCGCAAGAATAAAGCTCTTGCAGCTCTTGTGTTAAAGCGAATCAGTTCTCTATAAAATATTTTTCGTACCAGAGAATGAACGAATAAACAGACCATATCTTTTTCATATTGTGCGCCGTGCCTGCCTTGTGCTCATTCAAAAGCTTCATTATATAGTCGCGGTTAAAGAATTTTGCCGCAACCTCGCCCTCGAATTTTTCCTTGACCATATTGTAATACTCGTCACGACGAAGCCAATCGTTGAGAGGCGTTAAAAATCCGGTTTTTCTCATAGCGGCAGTCTGCGGAGGAAGCTCCTTTGCGGCTGCGCCTCTGAGAGCTACCTTTGTCGTCTCTTTATTGACGCGGTATTTTGACGGTATTTGAAGTGCTATTTTAAGCATTTCCCTGTCAAGGAACGGAACGCGAAGCTCAAGCGAATTTGCCATACTCATTCTGTCGGCTTTTACGAGTATATCCTGAACAAGCCATGTGCGAATATCGGCATACTGCATTTTTGTAACGTCGTCCTCGTTTTTGACCTCGTCGAAGAACGGCTTTGTGTAAACTGCGGGATCCTTCGACGGAATGTGCTTTGCAAGCACCTTATCGACATCCCGGTGGTTGTACACGTAGTTGTTGCGGATATAGCGTTCCTCAATCGGGTATCTGCCGCGGGTCAAAAACCTCTTGCCGTGGAACGAGGGCATTTTTTCGGCAATACCGCCGAGCATATTGCGAAGACCCTGCGGCAAGCGCATATATTTTGCGAAATCAAGCGGCTCTCGGTAATAATGATAGCCGCCGAAAAGCTCATCGGCACCCTCACCCGACAAAACGACCTTTACCTGCTGCGAAGCGAGATTTGCGAGGAAATACAGTGCTATCGCAGAGGGGTTCGGGAGCGGTTCATCCATATAATACTGAACCATGGGAGTAATGTTAAAATACTCCTCGGCGGTTATTTTTTTGGAAAAATTCTTGACGTTTTCGTGCTTTGCAAATTCCTGTGCATGGGATAGCTCCGAATATTTTTCCTCAGCGTAGCCTACGGAAAAGGTTTTAACGTCGTTGCGCTTTGCCATTTCATGAACGACATAGCTTGAATCCACGCCGCTTGAAAGGAAGCAGCCTACTTCAACGTCTGAAATACCGTGTGCCACAGTCGAGCCCTTGAATGTCTCGTCAATAAGGTCTTCCCAATATTCAATGGACTTTGTATCGTCAATCGAATATTCGGGAGTGAAATATCTTTTGGTTTCAAATTTGCCGTCCGAGAAAGTGAAATAACTGCCGGGCTCCATCTTATATACGTTTTTGAACATAGTCTCGGTAGTCGGGATATATTCAAAGCAGAGATAATCAGGAAGTCTCTCCTCGTTGAGCTCTTTCTCAAACAGCGGATTTGACAAAAACGACTTTATCTCGGAACCGAAAAGGAAGTTTCCGTTTTTGAGATAATAGAAAAACGGCTTTATGCCGAATATGTCACGCGCGCCGAAGAGCTTTTTCTCGGTGCTGTCCCAAATCACAAATGCAAACATTCCGCGCAGCTTGTTTAAAAGCTCACAGCCGTATTCCTCATAGCCGTGAAGCAAAACCTCGGAATCGGTCTTTGTGCGAAAAACGTGACCTTTTTTTATAAGCTCTTCTCTTATGGGCTGATAATTGTAAATCTCGCCATTGAATACGAGAACCTTTGTGCCGTCCTCGTTAAGTATCGGCTGGCTGCCGCCGTCAAGGTCTATTATACTCAGGCGACGGAATCCGAGCGAAACGGACGAATCCACATAATAATCGTCCTGATCGGGACCGCGGTGGCGTATGCGATCCGCCATATCCTTTATAATTTTTTCGTTCACAGACTTATCCGGTGTGTCGTTGACATACCCTACAAAACCACACATATATTGTTCCTTCCGTTATTCCTTGATTTTCTTACCGCAAAGTTCTATGCTTCTGCGCGCAAGAACCTCCATGGAGTCTATAATTTTGCTGTCTTTTTTTGAAAGATTGAAGTCCTTGTCAATTATCGAAAGCTCGGTGCAGCCGAGTATAACGGCGTCGCACCCCTTCTTTTTCATATCGCCGATAATTCTCATAAACTCAAATATATCGACCTTTTCGCCCGCCTTGACCTCACCGTAAATGATGTTCATAAGCGACCTTTTATCCTCTTCGTCGGGGAATTTACACTCAATCGAATACCTGTCGGCAACACGCTCGTAAGCTCCCGACTTGATGGTTCCCTCGGTTGCCAAAACTCCGAGTGTTTTAAGCCCGGGGACTGTCTTAATTGCGTATTTTACAGTCTCCTCTATAATGTTGATTATCGGAATATCTACGTTTTTCTGTATCTCGTCATAAAAATAATGCGCCGTGTTACAAGGAATGACTATATAATCGCACCCTGCAGCCTGAAGCTTTTTTGCGTCGGCAATCATAACGGGAAGCGGATTCGGCTTCGAGTGGTCGAGTATATAGTCCGTTCTGTCAGGTATTGCTCCGTGGTTTAAAATAACCATGGATATATGCTCCTGATCGGTCTTGGCGTCAGTCATTTTAACGACAAGGTCCGCAAAATATATGGTAGCGAGCGGCCCTACGCCGCCCAGAACACCGAGAGTTTTTTCTTCCATTTTTTGAGGTGTCCTTTCTTTTTACTCTGTTTGTGAGCTTAGTTGTTTTTCTGCTAAATGCAAATTACCGCAATTTTCGCTGTCGCCGAGAACACATTTTACAAGGGTATTCGAGAGGACAATAAAAGCGTGTGGGGTGCGCGTTATCTTTAGAAACCTTTGCTTAAATATTTCTGAGAATGCGTGCAACCGTGCGTTTTTGACGCCCCGAAGTGTACGAAGGTACTCGAGAGGACGATAAAAGCGTGTGGGGTGCGCGTTATCTTCAGAAACCTTTGCTTAAATATTTCTGAGAATGCGTGCAACCGTGCGTTTTTGACGCCCCGAAGTGTACGAAGGTACTCGAGAGGACGGCAAAAAAGTGCGGGGTGCGCATTATCTTTAGAAACCTTTGCTTAAATATTTCTGAGAATGCGTGAGCCGTGCGTTTTTGACGCCCCGAAGTGTACGAAGGTACTCAAGAGGGCAGCAAAAAAGTGCGGGGGGCATATTATCTTTAGAAACCTTTGCTTAAATATTTCTGAGAATGCGTGCAGCCGTGCGTTTTTGACGCCCCGAAGTGTACAAGGGTACTCGAGAGGACGGCAAAAGCGTGCGGGGTGCGTATTATCTTTAGAAACCTTTGCTTAAATATTTCTGAGAATGCGTGCAGCCGTGCGTTTTTGACGCCCCGAAGTGTACAAGGGTACTCGAGAGGACGGCAAAAGCGTGCGGGGTGCGTATTATCTTTAGAAACCTTTGCTTAAATATTTC